>JAABUN010000298.1_pt1 | contig 130528 bp, 123 predicted proteins | sample 5559311 | NCBI WGS metagenome assembly JAABUN01 (sample SAMN10711877, study PRJNA513370) | rock metagenome | isolation source: Antarctica rocks | place: Antarctica: Victoria Land, Siegfried Peak sud | reverse complement strand
CACCGTCAAGCAGTGGCGCGCCCTGGCCACCCGCTACGACAAGCTCGCCATCGTCTACCGCGGAGCAGCCGTCCTACGCGCGATCACCATCTGGCTCAAACACCTTTAGAGACACGCCCTAGTCGAGGACGACGAGCAGCGCGCCGGTGTAGTGCGCGGCGAAGGCCAGCACGGTGCAGGCGTGGAAGATCTCGTGGAAGCCGAAGTGGTGGGGCCACGGGTCGGGCCGCTTGAGGGCGTACACCACGGCCCCGCCGGAGTATAGGAGTCCGCCGCCTGCCAGGAGGCACACCACCAACAGGCCGCCGGCGGAGTACAGACCCGGCAGGAACCACACCGCCGTCCAGCCGAGCACAAGGTAGATGGGTGTGTAGAGCCAGCGCGGGGCACCGACCCAGAACACCCGGAACAGGATGCCGAGCACCGCGCCGCCCCAGACCAGGCCGAGGAGCAGCCGGGCCTGCCGGGTGGGCAGCAGCAGGACGGCGTAGGGGGTGTAGGACCCCGCGATGAGCAGGAAGATGCTCGAGTGGTCCAGCCGCTTCAGCAGGATCCGGGTGGGCTCGGACCACCGGCCGCGGTGGTACGTCGCGCTGACCCCGAACAGCGCCGACGTGCAGACGGTGAACACCACCGTCACGACCCGCTCGGTCGTCGTGTCGGCCAGCAGCACCAGCAGCAGGCCGCCCAGCAGCACCAGCGGGAACATCCCCAGGTGGAGCCAGCCCCGCATCAGCGGCTTGACGACGGCCTTGACCTGCTCGACGGAGGGGAGCACGCCGGAGTCGGTGGAGGGCGTGGAGTCGGAGCTCACGAGGAGGACGATAACCTACGGTTCCGTAACTTAGGGGCCCCGTGGCACCACCTGCCGCCGCACGCGTGGACCGCCCTGCGCGGGGCAGTACCGTGTGCTGGCGTGCACCGGTCGTGACGGAGGAGGCACCGTGGGAGTGAGGGTGCTCGCGTACCGCGCGTACCAGCGTCTGCTGCGCTCGCGGCTCGCACCGTCCGCCCTGCCACGCCACGTCGGCGTGATCATCGACGGCAACCGCCGCTGGGCCAAGGCCTACGGGACCAGCACCGACGACGGCCACCGGGCCGGCGCGGACAAGGTGGTGGAGTTCCTGGGCTGGTGCGACGAGGTCGGGGTCGAGGTCGTGACCGTGTGGCTGCTGTCCACCGACAACCTGACCCGGGAGTCCGCCGAGCTGGACATGCTGCTGGAGATCATCCCTGACCTGGTCGAGCGCCTGGCAGAGACCGGGCGCTGGCGGGTCAACCCGGTCGGTCGCCTCGACCTGCTGCCCGCCGCGACCGCCAACCGGCTCAAGGAGGTCGGCGAGGCGACGGCCGCCATCGACGGCATCACCGTGAACCTCGCGATCGGCTACGGCGGCCGGCAGGAGATCGCCGACGCGGTCCGCTCGCTGCTGGCCGAGCACGCCGACCGTGGCACCTCCCTCGCCGACCTCGCCGACACACTCGACGTCGAGCACATCTCCGAGCACCTCTACACCCGGGGCCAGCCCGACCCGGACTTCGTCATCCGCACCTCGGGCGAGCAGCGGCTGTCGGGGTTCCTGCTCTGGCAGAGCGCGCACAGCGAGTACTACTTCTGCGAGGCGTACTGGCCCGAGTTCCGCAAGGTGGACTTCCTGCGGGCGCTCCGGGCCTACTCCACCAGGCAGCGACGCTTCGGCACCTGAGCGTCACGGACACGCCCCGGACACGGGACGTTCATGCGCGAGCGGGCCAGCCCTGGCGTGTTCCGGCCCGCGCCGTCGGACCCGGCGTCTAGCGTCGACGGTGTCGACACCGTCGACCCGGGAGGCCCAGCCATGGAGCGATCGCTGCTCCGGGGGAGGCCCTGGCCGGCCCCCACCACAGGCCGGCCCGGACACTCCACCGGACACGACCAGGGCGCCGAGCGCGCCCGGGCGGGAGACCTCCGTGACCGATCCGACCCAGCAGGACCGCACCGCGGGCACTCGCAAGACGGGCACACGCACGACGTATGTCCTGGACACCTCGGTGCTGCTGTCCGACCCCGACGCCATGTTCCGGTTCGCCTCCCACGAGGTCGTGCTGCCGGTCGTGGTCATCAGCGAGCTCGAGGGCAAGCGCCACCACCCCGAGATCGGCTACTTCGCCCGGCAGGCGCTGCGCTACCTGGACGACCTGCGCATAGAGCACGGCCGGCTGGACGTCGCCCTGCCCGTCGGTCCTGACGGTGGCGCCGCCGGCGGCACGCTGCGGGTGGAGCTGAACCACACCGACGCGACGGGTCTCCCGGCCGGCCTGCGCGGCGGGGACAACGACACCCGCATCCTCGCGGTGGCCACCAACCTGGCCGCAGAGGGCAACCGCGTGGTGCTGTTGAGCAAGGACGTCCCGATGCGGGTCAAGGCCTCGGCCGTCGGTCTGGTCGCGGACGACTACAGCACCGGGCACGCCGTGGGGTCCGGCTGGACGGGTCTGGCGGAGCTGGACATCACCGCCGAGGACATGGCCGTGCTATACGACGAGCGCCGCCTCGACCACGACGCCGCGCGCGACCTGCCCTGCCACACCGGTCTGGTGCTGACCTCGGACCGGGGGAGCGCGCTGGGGCGGGTGACACCGGACAAGCAGGTCCGGCTCGTGCGCGGTGACACCGACGTGTTCGGCCTCCACGGTCGCAGCGCCGAGCAGCGGATCGCGATCGACCTGCTCCTGGACGACTCGATCGGGATCATGTCGATGGGCGGCCGTGCCGGCACGGGCAAGTCCGCGCTCGCGCTGTGCGCCGGGCTGGAGGCGGTGATGGAGCGCCAGGAGCACCGCAAGGTCATGGTGTTCCGACCGCTGTACGCCGTGGGGGGCCAGGACCTGGGCTACCTGCCCGGCACCGAGGCCGAGAAGATGGGCCCGTGGGGCCAGGCGGTCTTCGACACCCTCGGTGCCCTGGTGTCCAGCGAGGTCGTCGAGGAGATCCTCGACCGGGGCATGCTCGAGGTGCTGCCGCTGACCCACATCCGGGGCCGGTCGCTGCACGACGCCTTCGTCATCGTCGACGAGGCGCAGAGCCTGGAGCGGAACGTGCTGCTCACGATGCTCAGCCGGATCGGCCAGAACTCCAAGGTGGTCCTCACCCATGACGTCGCCCAGCGCGACAACCTACGGGTCGGGCGCCACGACGGCGTCGTCAGCGTCATCGAACGGCTGAAGGGGCACCCGCTGTTCGCCCACGTCACCCTGACGCGGTCCGAGCGCAGCCCGATCGCGGCGCTGGTCACGGACCTGCTCGAACGACCGGAGTAGGCCGGCGTCCGTCTTGGGCGAACAGCCATGGTGATTCGTGTGCAAGCGAGTAATCATCAGTACATGGACACAGACGTGACACCGACGAAAGTGACGAGCTGGTTGCGTGGCCGGCTGCCCGAGGCGTGGGGCCCTACCCAGGCGCAGGTGACCCTGGACCGTGAGGAGGTGACGGTCGTGCTCCCCCTGCCGGGTGGTCTCGTGGACGACCCCGACCCCGAGGAGCTGGACGGCAGGATCGCCCGCTTCCGGTCCGAGAGCAGGGCCGAGCGGATGGCGGTGGCCGAGGAGGCCGAGCGGCGCTTCGGCCGCAAGGTCGCCTGGGGGGTGCGGGCGGGGGAGCGGACCGAGCTGTTCACCACGCTCGCGGTCCCGGTGATGACCCGGCTGCGCCAGCCGGAACGGATCGTCCTGGAGACCCTGGTCGAGGCCGGCGTGGCCCGGTCACGGGCGCACGCGCTGGCCTGGTGCGTGCGCCTGGTCGGGCAGCACTCCGCGGACTGGCTCGCCGAGCTCCGCGAGGCCATGACGGCCGTCGAGCGGGTCCGCGAGGAGGGCCCCACCCCCTGATATGTTTCCCGCGCCCCGCACCGCGGGGCACCACGGCGTTCAGCGAAGTCCGGTGAGAACCCGGCGCTGTCCCGCAACTGTGATCCGCGCACCCGTGCGCGGTCAGCCAGGTCGCCTGACCCGTGGTCACGTACCGGTCCTCGGACGAAGGACTGTTCGTGTCGCAGTCCCGTCGCGGGAAACGGCCCGGACGACTTTCGTCCCCTGATTTCCCAGGGGATAGCCATGAACGCACCGACCCGTCCGACCCGCTCCGCAGGGACCGCCGCCAGGCGGACAGCTCCCGCGGGGATCGCCGCGCTCGCCCTGCTGCTGGGCGCCTGCGCCGGCGGCACCGACGGCGAGACCGGCGTGGCGCCGACCGACGCCGCCGGCACCGCATCCTCGACCGCCGCGTCGGCCACCGCCGGGACGACCGGGGGCGCGGCGGCCACCGACGCAGCCGTCGCCGGGGAGTTCCCCGTCACCGTCACCTCCGGCCAGGCGCCCGACACCAGCGAGCTGACCATCCAGGAGCAGCCGGCCTCGATCGTGTCCATCAGCCCCACCGGCACCGAGATGCTGTTCGCGGTCGGCGCCGGCGAGCAGGTCGTCGCCGTCGACGCGTTCTCGTACTTCCCCGAGGAGGCGCCTGTCACCGACCTGTCCGGCTTCGAGCCGAACCTCGAGGCCATCCTCGGCTACGGCCCGGACCTCGTCATCGCCTCCGGTGACCCGGGGGACCTGGTCTCCGGGCTGGACGCCGCCGGCGTACCGACCCTGCTGCTGCCCTCCGCGTTGGACCTGGAGGAGTCCTACGACCAGATCGAGCGTGTCGGCCTGGCCACCGGCCACCCCGCCGAGGCGCAGGCGCTGACCGAGCAGATGGCCACCGACATCGAGGCCGCGGTCGCCTCGGTGCCCGCGGGGGAGCCGCTGACCTACTACCACGAGCTCGGCGAGGACTTCTTCTCCGCCGGCGGGGACACCTTCATCGGTGAGGTCTACGGGCTCTTCGGGCTGCAGAACATCGCGGACGCGACCGGTGAGGCGTACCCGCAGCTGTCGCAGGAGTTCATCGTCGAGGCCGACCCGGACGTCATCTTCGTGACCTCGGGCGACTTCTCCTCCACCCCCGAGGAGATCACGGCCCGACCGGGCTGGGAGGACATCACCGCGGTGGCGGACGGCGACGTCGTGGTGGTGGACGCCGACGAGTCGAGCCGCTGGGGTCCGCGGGTCGTCGACTTCGTCGAGGGCGTGGCGGAGGCGCTGCCCGAGGTCCGCGGGTGAGCCCCTGGCGCACCGGCCGGGTGCCGCGCCGGTGAGCAGCGAGGCCGTCGCCGGTCCCCGGGCGGCGTCGGTGCGCCTGGGCCTGCCGCGTCCCGGACGACGGGCGCTGCTGCTCGTCGGTGCGGGCGCCGTGCTGGTGGCCTCGTTGCTGCTCGGGGTGCTCGTCGGCCCCGCCGGGCTCACACCGGTCGGGGTGCTCGCCTCGCTCGCCGGGGCGTTGCCCGGGGTGGACACCACCTCCGGGCTGAGCACCCAGCAGGAGTCGATCCTGTGGCAGATCCGCCTGCCGCGGGTCGTGCTCGGTGCCCTGGTAGGGGCCATGCTCGCCCTGGCGGGTGCCGCCTACCAGGGCGTCTTCCGCAACCCGCTCGCCGACCCCTACCTGCTCGGGGTGTCCAGCGGCGCCGGGCTCGGGGCGACCCTCGCCATCGTCAGCGGCGGGGTCGTCGCCGGTCTCGGCCTGCCGGTGGTCGCCTTCGTCGGCGGCCTGCTCGGGGTCGGGGCGACCTACGCGCTGGGCAGCAGCGTCGGGCACGGTGCTCGGTCCTCGGTGGTCATCGTCCTGGCCGGGGTCGCCGTCGCGGCGTTCCTGAACGCCATCCAGACCTTCGTGCAGCAGCGCTACGACGAGACGCTGCGCTCGGTCTACTCCTGGCTGCTGGGCCGGCTCAGCACGCAGGGCTGGTCGGAGGTCGTGACGGTGCTGCCCTACGTCCTGGTCGCGACTGCCGTGATCCTGCTGCACCGCCGGGTGCTGGACGTGATGGCGGTCGGGGACACCGAGGCCCGGAGCCTGGGCGTCGACGCGACCCGGACCCGGCTGGTCCTGGTCCTGGCGGCGACGCTCGGCACGGCGGCCGTCGTGAGCGTCAGCGGGCTGATCGGGTTCGTCGGCATCGTCGTCCCACACGCCGTCCGGCTTCTGTTCGGCGGCTCCCACCGCGTGCTGCTGCCGGTGTCCATGCTGCTTGGGGCCGCGTTCCTGGTGGGCGCCGACATCCTCGCGCGCACGGTGATGAGCCCGGCCGAGCTGCCCATCGGGGTGGTGACCGCCCTGGTGGGGGCACCGTTCTTCGTCGTGGTGCTGCGCCGGGCGAGGCTGGCGTGAGCGCGCTCGGGGTCCGCTGCCGGGGCGTCGGGGTATCGCGCGGCGGGGTGGCGGTGGTGCACGACGTCGACATGACCGTGCAGCCGGGGGAGTGGGTGTGCCTGGTGGGGCCCAACGGCGCAGGCAAGACGTCGCTGCTGCACGCGGTCGGCGGACTCCTTCCCTTCTCCGGCAGCATCGCGGTGGCAGGGGTCGACCCGGCCCGTGCCGGAGAGCGCGTGCTCGCCCGGGTCGTCGGCCTGATGCCGCAGCGGCCCGTGGTGCCGGAGTCCACGACGGTGGCCGAGCTGGTCGCCCTCGGGCGGACACCGCACCTGCCGCGCTTCGGTGTGGAGTCGGAGCAGGACCGGCGTGTGGTCTCGCAGTGCATCGAGCGGCTCTGCCTGGACCACGTCGCCTCCCGACCCGCGACGCAGCTGTCCGGCGGTGAGCTGCAGCGGGTCGTGCTCGCCCGTGCGCTCGCCCAGCAGCCCCGCGTTCTGCTGCTCGACGAGCCGACCAGCGCGCTGGACATCGGTCACCAGCAGACCGTGCTCGAGCTGGTCGACCAGCTGCGCCGGGAGGAGGGCCTGACGGTCGTGGCCGCCATGCACGACCTGACCTCGGCCGGGCAGTACGGCGACCGGCTGGTGCTGCTGGAGGACGGCCGCGTCGCCGCCGAGGGCACGGCCACCGAGGTCCTGGACGCGGCCAGGCTCGCCCGGGTCTACGGCGCCAGGGTCGACGTGCTCGCCGGTCCGGACGGCCCGGTCGTCGTGCCCGTCCGCTCCCGCGACCAGTTCGTCCCCCACCCCCAGCCCCGCGCCGGCCAACGGCTGTGAGCTCGCCCGGCCGTCGCGCAGGCGGCGGCGCAGGCCCAGGTGCTGGGGCGGGGGCCGGTGCGCAGCGGTTCGGGGCGGTCGTGGTGGCGCTGCTGCTGGACGAGCTGCTCGGCGAGCCGCCCACCCGGGTGCACCCCGTGGTCGGCATGGGTGCCTACCTGGACGCCGTCGCCCCCCTCGTGCCCGCCGCCCCGCCGGTCCGTGCGGTCGCGACGGGCGGTCTGGCCTGGGCTGCCGGGCTGGTGGCGGTCACGGGTCTGGCCGCCGCGGGGGACCGGGGCCTCGGCCGGCTGCCGGTCCCGGTAGCGGTGCTGCTGCGGGGGACCGCGCTGTGGACCGTCGTGTCGGGTCGGCTGCTGCGCCGTGAGGTCGCTGCCGTCGAGGCCGCCCTGGCCCGCTCCCTGCAAGAGGGCCGTGACCAGGTCGGGCGCCTGGTCAGCCGGGACGTCACGGCCCTGGACGCGGAGCAGGTACGGGCTGCCGCGCTCGGCTCCCTGTCGGAGAACCTCTGCGACTCCGTGGTGGCGCCGCTGCTGGCCCACGCCGTCGCCGGTGTGCCGGGCGCCGTCGCCTACCGGTTCGCCAACACGGCCGACGCCATGTGGGGCTATCGCAGCGCCCGCTGGCAGCATGCGGGTCGGGTGGCGGCGCGCGCCGACGACCTGGCCAACCTGCTGCCCGCCCGGCTCACCGGGCTGCTGCTGCTCGGACCCCGGCGGCTGCTGGCGGGCGGTGGTCGGAGCGGGCCGGCCCGGCTGCGCGCCCAGGCCCGCCTCACCCCGTCCCCGAACGGCGGGTGGCCGATGGGGGCGCTCGCGCTGCGGCTCGGCATCCGGCTCACCAAGCCCGGCGTCTACGACCTCAACCCCGACGGGCGCCCCGCCACGGCCCAGGACACCGCCGTGGCGCTGCGGCGTTCGTGCATGATCACCGCAGTGGTGGGCGCGGCGGCCGTGCTGGGCGTGGCCGCGGCCGGGCTCAACCGGGACGGGCACGGGGACACGCGGTGAGCGCCGTCATGGTGCTCGGCTGCACCAGCTGGGCGGGCAAGAGCCTGCTGGCGACGGCGCTGTGCCGCTGGTACGCCGACCAGGGCCTCGCGGTCGCGCCGTTCAAGGGCCAGAACATGTCCAACAACTCCCGCGTGGTCCGGGCCCCCGCGGCGGCGGCCGGCGGGGGGGCCGAGGAACGGTGGGGCGCCGGCGAGATCGGCGTCGCGCAGTGGCTGCAGGCCCGCGCCGCCCGGGTGGGCCCGGACGTCCGGATGAACCCCGTCCTGGTCAAGCCCGAGCGCGACGGCAGCCAGGTCGTCGTGCTGGGCCGGGTGGACGAGGAGCTGTCCCGGGCGGCCTGGACCCGACGCCCACCGGCGCTGTGGGGGCCGATCAGCACCAGCCTGGACGCCCTGCTCGCCGAGCACGACCTGGTGGTCTGCGAGGGGGCGGGCAGCCCCGCGGAGACCAACCTGCGCGACACCGACCTGGCCAACCTGCGCGTGGCACGGCACGCCGACGCACCCGCGCTGCTGGTGGCGGACATCGACCGCGGTGGCGCGTTCGCGCACCTGCTGGGCACCTGGCTGCTGGTGCAGGAGCAGGACCGGCGCCGCTTGGCGGGGTTCGTGCTCAACAAGTTCCGTGGTGACGCCGGTCTGCTGCGTGAGGCGCCTGCGGAGCTGTCACGACGGACCGGCATGGCGCACGCCGGTGTCCTGCCCATGCTCACCCACCGGCTGCCGGACGAGGACGGCGCCCGCGACCTCACCGACCTCGGCCCCGGGCCGGACGACGTCGACGCCCCCGTCGTGGCCGTGCTCCGCTACCCCAGCGCCAGCAACCTCGACGAGCTCACCCTGCTCGCCTCGGTCAGCCGGCTCCGCTGGGTCAGCGACCCCGCCGCGGTCACCGACGCGGACCTGGTCGTGCTGCCGGGCTCCAAGCACGTGCGCGCCGACCTCGCCTGGCTGCGCGAGCGGGGGCTCGACCGCGCGGTCCGGGCGCGGGCGGAGCGGGGCGGTCGCGTGCTCGGCATCTGCGGCGGGCTGCAGCTGCTCGGCGGGCAGCTGGGCCCCGAACCCGTCCAGACCTCCCACGGCGGCCCTCCTGCTGACGGGGACGTCCCCGGCCTCGGGCTGCTGCCTGTCCGTACCACGTACGCACCGACCAAGCGGACCGAGCAGGTCCGGCTGCGGCTGCGGCTGCCGCCGGGCTCGCCGTGGGCCGCGCTGGACGGGCAAGACGTGCAGGGTTACGACATCCGCCACGGCACCACCCAGGCGGAGCCCCGCGCCGCCGGCGACCGGGCACCCGCACCGCGCCCCGTCCTGGGCGAGGACCACGGCTGGTGTGACGGGGCCGTCCTCGGCCTGGCATGCCACGGCGCGCTGGAGGAGCCCCGCGTGGTCGAGGCGCTCCTGGGACGACGTCCGACCGACCACCTCGAGGACACCCTCGACGCCCTGTCCGCCGCCGTGGACGAGCACCTGGACACCGACCTGCTGCGCCGACTCACCGGAGGACTGCTGTGACGACCACCCCTGACACCCCTGACACCCCGCTGCGGCGAGGACCCCGCGACAAGCCGGAGCCCCGACGGGTGGAGTCCCTGGTGCTGGTGAACACCGGCCACGGCAAGGGGAAGTCCACCGCCGCGTTCGGCACCGTCCTGCGGGCGGTGGCCCGGGACTGGCGCGTCCTGGTCGTGCAGTTCATGAAGTCAGGCAGGTGGCACGTCGGGGAGGAGGAGGTCTGCCGCCGGCTCGGGGTGCAGTGGTGGACCATCGGTGACGGCTTCACCTGGGAGTCCGACGACCTCGACCGCTCGGCCACGATCGCCCAGCAGGCGTGGGCCGCCGCCTCGCAGGCCCTGGCGGACGGGGAGTACGACATGGTCGTCCTGGACGAGGTCACCTACCCGATCACCTACGGTTGGGTCCCCGGCCAGGACGTGTACCGCGCCATCCGCCACCGGGCGCCCCGAACCACCGTCATCTGCACCGGGCGCGACGCCACCGAGGAGCTCATCGCCCTGGCCGACACGGTGACGGAGATGCGCATGGTCAAGCACGCCTACGCCACCGGGGTCCGGGCCAGACGTGGCATCGACTTCTGAGGTGCCGCGGCCGGCCGCGGCACCTGCCGTGGTCGACCCGGCGGCCGGGGTGGGGCTGCTGCGGGAGCACGGCGACACCCAGGTACCCCCCGGCCACCTCGACCTGGCCGTCAACGTCCACCCTGACCCGCCGCCCGGCCTGCGCGAGGTGCTCGCCGGCGTCGACGTGACCGCCTACCCGGACGCGCGCCGTGCCCGCCGGCTGCTGGCGTCCCGCCACGGCGTCGCCGAGGAGGAGGTGCTGCTGGTCAACGGTGCCGCGGAGGCGTTCTGGGCGCTGGCCCACCTGCTGCCCCCCGGCAGCCCGGTGGCGGTGGTGCACCCGTCGTTCACCGCGCCGGAGGCGGCGCTGCGCTCCGCACGTCACGTGGTCCTCCGGGTCCTGCGGGACGCGGCGGACGGCTTCGCGCTGCACCCCGACGCCGTTTCCGACCGCGCCGACCTGGTCGTGCTCGGCCGACCGGACAACCCCACCGGTCGCAGCGAGGACGTCGCGGTGCTGCGCCGCCTGGTACGGCCGGGGCGGCTGCTGGTGCTCGACGAGGCGTTCGCCGAGCACGCCGGTGACGGCCTCGGCCTCACCGCCCACCGCGACCAGCTGCCGGGTCTGGTGCAGGTGCGGAGCCTCACCAAGATCTGGGGCGCCGCCGGGCTGCGGCTGGGCTACGTGCTCGCCGACGCCCACGTGGTCCGCGGTCTTGCCGCCGTCCTGCAGCCCTGGCCGGTCGGCTCGGTGGCCCTGGCGGTGCTGGAGCGGCTCTTCGACCCCGCGCACGCCGACGCCGTGGAGGGGGAGCGCCGCCGTCGCGCGGACGCGGTCGCGCTGCAGCGCCGCCGCCTGGTGCCGGCGCTGCAGGGCGCGGGCCTGCAGGTGTGGGCGGGGGAGGCCAACTTCGTCCTGGTGCGCAGCCCCCGGATCGACCTGCGGGCACGACTGCTGGCCCGTGGGGTCGCGGTCCGGCGAGGCGACACCTTCCCCGGTCTGGACGCCCACCACGTGCGCATCGCCGTGCACCCGGACGCCGCCGTCGTGGACCGGCTCCTCACCGCCCTCGCCGGCATGTGAGAGACGTGCTCTTCGCCCCCGCAGGTTCGCCCACCTGGGCGAGGATGGGGACGTGGAGACCCGACGCAGCAACGACAGGCTCGTCGGTGCGCTGCTGGGGGCGCTGGTGATGCTGCTCGTGCTGGTCCTCGGGGGCACGGCGCTGCTGTGGTGGCTGAGCGAGCCCGTCGGCGACGAGGCCGGCGCCGGCCGACCCGCGGCGCCCTCGACGGTCGAGGCGCCCGACGCGGCTGTCGCGGCGCCCCCGTCGGACCTCGCGGCCGGTGAGACCTGGCTGGGGGACCTGGTCCTGGACGCAGCTCTGGTCGCCACCCCCGACGCCCTGCTGCGAGACGTCTCCGCCGTCGGTCAGGACGTCCGCTCGGGTCCGGACGGGCTCGTGGTCGGCGGGCTCGAGGTCGAGGCGACCGTCCCTTTCGAGGTCGTCGAGGCCGAGCTCGCGCCCGGCGACCGGGTCCGTGCCGACGGTGCCCGGGCCGCGGTGGAGCGCACGCTCGTCCTGGGCGGACGGGAGCTCGACGTCGTGGCCTCCGGCACCGTCGAGGTGGTCGGGGGCCGCATCGTGGTCGAGCCCCGCACGGTCGACGTCGGCGGTCCGGACGCGCTGTCGCAGGCGCTCGGTGGCATCGCCCGCGGCCTGGTGACGGTCGAGCACGAGGTCGAGGGCTTGCCGGAGGGCCTGGTGCTGCAGGACGTCACCGTCCAGGCCGACGGCTTCCGCGCGGTCCTGTCCGGCCGGGACGTCCGTCTGGACCCCTGAGCCCGCCGCTGCTGCGGTGACCCTACCGTCTGGGCATGAGCCCCTCGCACAAGCGCGTCCGGGTGACCGCGGTGGCTGCGGTCCGACGGGGCGACGGGGCGGTCCTGGTCCAACGCGGCACCGACCCGGTCCACGGCGGGCCGTTCCACCGCCTGGTCGGCGGCGGCATCGACTTCGGGGAGTCCGCGGCGGAGGCAGTGGTCCGGGAGTGGCAGGAGGAGCTCGGCACGACCTGCTGGACGTCCGGCTGCTCGGCTGGCTGGAGAACCGGTTCATCTGGGGCGGCCGGCCCGCCCACGAGCTCGTCGCGGTCCACGTCGGTCGCCTGGATGACGCCCGTGTGCTGGGCCGGGACGACCTCGGTGTCATCCCCGGCACCGACAGCACCGCGCACTGGGTGCCCACCGACCGGCTCCTGGCGGGGCCGTGGCCGCTGTACCCCGACGCGCTGCCGCCGCTGCTGCGGGTGTGGCTGGACGAGGCAGCCCTCACGACCGCTTGACCCGCCCCTCACCGCCGAGCTCCGGGCGCAGCACCAGCACCCAGGTCAGCACGGTCGACATCGCCAGCAGGACCAGCGACGTCACCCCCACCTCCGCGAAGAAACCGTCCTGTGCCGCGCCGAAGATCCGGGTCGCCAGGGTCTGGAAGCCCGTCGGGGCCAGCAGCGCCGTCGCCGGCAGCTCTTTGAGCGTGCTCAGCAGCACCAGCCCGCCGCCGGCGAGCAGACCGGGAAGCACCAGCGGCAGGTCGACGGTGAGGAACCGTCGCCGCGGCGAGGCACCCAGGGTGCGCGCGGCCTCGTCCAGGCGGGCGGGCACCGCGGCCAGCGCCGTCTGGGAGGACCGCAGCGCCTGCGCACCGAAGTGCAGCACGTAGCCCAGCACCAGCAGCGGGAACGTCTGGTACAGCGCGCCGAGCGGTCCCGGCACCGACAGCGCCACGAACACCAGCGTGAGGGCGACCAGCAGCCCGGGCAGGGCGAAAACGCTGGTCACGACGGCGACCACCGCACGGGACAGTCGACCCGGCCGGCGCACCGACGCGACCGCGAGCGGCAGCACCAGCACCACCGCGACCACGGCCGCCACCACCGCAGCGCCGGCGGAGTTCAGGGTCGGCTGCACCAGGAAGGCGAGGGAGTCCCCCGGGCCGCTGTAGCCGAAGCCCACCGCGGTCGAGCCGCGCAGCGCCCAGATCGCGAACACCAGGACCGGGCCGAAGAGGCCGACGAGAAGGACCGCCCAGGGCAGCAGGCTGACCGGCAGCCGCCAGAGTCCCAGGGCGATCCGCTGGGCCGGTTTCGCTGGTCGGGGCCCGGGCGGTGCGGGGGCCGCCGTGCGCGCCAGGGCCGTGGCGGCGATCGCGAGCCCCGCGAGGAACAGCCCGAGCGTCACCGACGTCGTGCGGTCCAGCAGCCGGGTGGAGTAGATGGCCCGCGTGATGGTGTCGTAACGGAGCAGCGCCACGGCACCGAAGTCGCTGAGCACGTACAGGAACACCAGCAGCCCGCCCGCCGCGGCCGCCGGCCGCAGCTGGGGCAGCAGGACCGTCGTCGACGTCCGCCAGGTGCCGGCCCCCAGCAGCCGGGCGGCCTCCTCGTGGCTGCGCGGTGTGTGCCGCAGCCGCGCCAGCACCAGCAGGTACACGTAGGGGTAGCTGAGGACCGTCAGCACGACGAACGCCCCGACGAACCCCTCCGGGCGTGGCACGAACGGGACCAGCCCGCTGCGCCCGGTCGCCGCGATCAGTGCGGTCGCCCCGACGAAGCTGGGCACGACGATCGGCATCGCCAGCAGGACGCGCAGGGCTCGGCGGCCGTGCACGTCGGTGCGCGAGACCAGGACCGCTAGCACCGTCCCCAGCACCATGCAGCCCGTAGCGCACGCGCCCGCCAGGACCAGGGAGCGGGCGAGCGGCGCCAGCACCGCGGGGGTGGCGACCACCTCGACCAGGTCACCGCCCAGGCGCACCGACTCGTACAGCAGGAACAGCGCAGGGGAGGCGAACACCAGCCCGGTGACCACCACCGCGCCCTGCAGCAGCCACGGCGGCCGCGCAGCGGAGCGCCGCCACCCACGGGGGGCGGCGGCGCTCGGCGGTTCCTGCGTGAGGGTGATGTGCGCCTCAGCCCTCGAGGCCGGACTCGGCGATGAGCTCCTGCGTGCGGGCCAGGCCGCCGCCCAGGCTGTTGACGTCGAACGTCGCGATGCCCAGGTCGGTGATCGGCGGCAGCTCGGTACCGGGCGCCACGCCCTCCACCAGCGGGTACTCGAAGGTCTCCTGGCTGAAGAACGTCTGTGCCTCATCGGCCAGCATGTACTCGACGAAGTCGTTGGCCAGCTCCGCGTCGTCGCTGCTCTCGAGCACGGCGACACCGGTGACGATGTTCAGGTTGCCGATGTCGCCCGCGGCGAAGAAGTGGTTGACCGTCGGCAGCGACGGGTCCTCCGCCAGGGCGCGGTAGTTGTAGTAGTGGTTGACGAGCCCGAAGTCGACCTCGCCTGCAGCGACGGCCTGCAAGGTCGCGGTGTTGTCGGAGTAGGTCGGTGAGCCGTTGGCGGCCATGCCCTCGAGCCAGGCCTGGGCGGCCTCGTCGCCCTCGGTCTCGCGCAGCGCGGTGACGAAGTCCTGGAACGAGCCGTTGGTCGGCGGGACTCCGACGCGACCGGCGTAGGCGGGGTCGGTGAGGTCGAAGACGCTGTCGGGCAGCTCTGCGGGGTCGACGGCCTCGCTGTTGTAGACCAGGGTGCGCACCCGCCCGGACATGCCGACCCAGCGGCCGTCCGTGGCCCGGAACTCCTCCGGGACGAGGTCGAGGACCTCGGGCTCGAGCTCGGTGAGCACGCCCAGGTCGTTGAGGTAGCCCAGCGCACCCGGGCTCTGAGAGATGAACACGTCGGCCGGCGAGCGCTCGCCCTCCTGCTCCACCAGCAGCGCGAGGTCCGCGGAGTCGAAGTATCGGACGTCGACCGTCGCACCCGTCTCCTCGGCGAAGGAGTCGAGCAGGGGCTGGATCAGGTTCTCGGTCCGGCCGGAGTAGACGGTCAGGCCCTCGTCCGTGGCGGCCGCGGCCGGCGCGCTGGAGGCGTCACCTGCTGGGGCCTCGTCACCGCCGCAGGCCGCGAGCGTGGTCGCGGCCAGTAGAGCGCCGGAGGCGAGGGCGGTCCCGCGCAGGCGGGCGGGGCTGGTGGTGCTGCGCATCGTGTGGCTCCGTGGTGTCGTCGTGGGGGCACGCGGCCCTGGCGGGCAGGACCCTACCTGAGGGTAACCTCACCGGTTAACGTCGGGACCCCGTTCGTATTGAGCGTCAGGCCCCGACGGGGTACGCCGTCGTCGCCGGCCCGTCGAAGCGGACCGCCACGTCGTCGCCCACCCGGAACCGCGGTACCGACGCGCCGCGAACGAGCAGGACCTGCTCGCCCAGGCGGACGGTGTAGCTGGAGTCGTGGCCGTAGAAGGCGACGTCCGTCACGGTCGCCCCACCGCCGCGGACCAGGTCCAGGTGCTCCGGTCGAACCAGCACCGTGACGGCGCCGCGCGGGCCCCCCGTGACGGGTACCCGGCCCAGGACGGTGCTGGCGAGAAGGTCCTCGCTGCTGCCGGGCAGCAGGTTCGCCTCGCCGACGAACCGCGCGACCCACGGATCGGCCGGGGCGGCGTACACCTCGGCGGGGGTGCCCTCCTGGCGGACCTGACCCTCGCGCATCACCGCGACCCGGTCGCCCAGGACGAACGCCTCCTCCTGATCGTGGGTGACGAACACCGATGTCATCCCCACCTGGCGCAGCAAGGCGTGGATCTCGGTGCGGACGCGCACCCGCAGCGCGGTGTCCAGGCCGGTGAAGGGCTCGTCGAACAGCAGGATCCGGGGTCGGGGGGCGAGTGCGCGGGCCAGGGCGACGCGCTGCGCCTGGCCGCCGGACAGCTCGTGGGGGCGACGCTCCGCGAGGTGGCCGAGGTCGACCATCTCCAGCGTCTCCTGCACCCGTCCGGCGCGGATCTCGGCCCGGGTGAGGCCGTAGGCGACGTTGCGGGCGACCGTCAGGTGGGGGAAGAGGGCGGCGTCCTGGAACACCATGCCGACCCGGCGGCGCTCGGCGGGCACGTGGTGGCAGGGACCGGTCAGGACCTCGCGGCCCACCGACACCGTCCCCTGGTCGGGGTTCTCCAGGCCGGCGACGATCCGCAGCAGGGTGGTCTTGCCGCAGCCGCTGGGTCCCAGCAGCGCCAGGCTGTCGCCCTCGGCCACGCTGATCCCCGCGTGCTCGAGGGCCATCGTGCCGTCGAACTGCTTGGTGACCCCCTGGGCCACCAGGAACGGTGAATTGGACATCAGCCGCCTTCCGTAATGGCTCCAGGTTAGCCGAGCCTCACAGTGGCGTGGCCAAGCCCCGACGACGTGCCCGTACGCCGGACCACATGCGCCGCTGGGCCCGGGAGCGTCCCGCGCCGACCAGGTGATGAGGTGTGCGCGCGCTACAGCCGGGCGCCGCCCTGTCGACGTACGACGTGGCCGAGTTTGCCAAATCGTTACCGAGGAGCCATCGTCGTATCCGGACAGACGCCCACTGGGGCCTCCACGACACCTCAACAGGTGCTGCGGTCGGCCCCGTTGTCATGGTTGCGCGACCCGCCAGCCATGGCCCAGCCCGTGCACGACAAAGCGCCCAGCGGCCCCCCACCGCGACGGGTGGACCTGGCTGTGGGCTGCCCTCGTCGCGTCGGCACGGGACGCGACCCGACGACTGAGAGCTCATGCCCCGACACACCGATCCCCAGTCCCGCCGGCCCGCACCCCTTCGCCGGGCCGCCACCACCGCCGGAATCACCGCTGCCGCCCTCGTGGTCGGCGTAGGCGGGTACACCGTCGCCACCTCCCCCGCCCTGGCCGACACCCCCGGTGACCGGTTCGCCCTCGGCGCTCTGTTCGGCTCCGGTGACGAGGTCGCCGCGCAGCCGCCGGTCGACCCCGAGGCCCGCCGCACCGACGACCAGGCGTCCCGCTCCATCCGTGAGCCCCTGCAGCCCGGTCTCCCGTCCACGTCGGCGCAGGCGCAGGCCTGGGTGGACGAGGTCGGCCAGGCGGAGGCTGCAGGCAGGGCGCGGACCGCCGCCGAGGAGGCCGCCCGTGCAGCCGCCGAGGTGGAGGCCGCGCGTGTGGCCGCGGAGGTCGAGGCCGTCCGCGTGGCTGCCGAGGCCGAGGCGGCCCGTGTGGCAGCCGAGGAGGAGGCCGCACGTGTCGCCGCGGAGGAGGCCGCGGAGGCGGAGCGCGAGGCCGCCGCGGAGGCGGAGCGCGAGGCCGCCGCGGAGGCGGAGCGCGAGGCGGAGCGCGAGGCCGCCGAGCAGGAGGAGCGCGAGGCCGCTGAGGAGGCCGAGCGTGAGGCCGAGGAGGAGCAGGAGCGTGAGTCGGACGAGGTCGAGGCCGCGTCCTCCACCGACGCCGACCCAGGCTCCAGCCGCGCCATCGCCCAGCAGATGCTCTCCGAGCGCGGCTTCGGCAACGGCCAGTGGTCCTGCCTGGACGACCTGTGGCAGAAGGAGTCCGGCTGGGACCACACCGCCGACAACCCCAGCTCCAGCGCCTACGGCATCCCCCAGTCGCTGCCCGGCAGCAAGATGGCAAGCGCGGGCTCCGACTGGGAGACCAACCCCGCCACGCAGATCAGCTGGGGCCTCGGCTACATCGAGAGCCGCTACGGCAGCCCCTGCGCCGCGTGGGAGCACAGCGTCAGCAACAACTGGTACTGAGCCGGCACCCGCCGGAACGACCACGAGGGCCCCGCACCGCCGACAGGTGCGGGGCCCTTTTCGTCGGCCTGCTCAGGCCGTGGCGCCTGCCGGACCCGTCATGGTGGTCACGTCGAGGTAGGCGTCCAGCTGCTTCTCGGTCAGGCGCTCGCCGTCCACGTGACCGAGCGCGACCACGGCCTGCTTGATCGTGATCCGCTCGGCCAGTGCGTGCTTGGCGACCTTCGCGGCGGCCTCGTAGCCGATGACCCGGTTCAGCGGTGTGACGATCGAGGGGGACGACTCCGCGAACGCCCGGCAGCGCTCGGCGTCCGCCTCGATCCCCGCCACGCACCGGTCGGCGAGCAACCGAGAGGCGGTGGCCAGCAGCCGCGCCGACTCCAGCACGTTGCGGGCCATGACCGGGATCTGGACGTTCAGCTCGAACGTGCCCGAGGCGCCCGCCCAGGCGACCGCCGCGTCGTTGCCGACCACCTGCGAACAGACCATCAGGGTGGCCTCCGGCAGCACCGGGTTCACCTTGCCCGGCATGATCGAGCTGCCGGGCTGCAGGTCGGGCAGGCGGATCTCGGCCAGACCGGTGGTCGGGCCGGAGGACTTCCAGCGCAGGTCGTTGCAGACCTTGGTCAGGCTGACGGCGACGGTCCGGGTGGCCCCGGACGCCTCGACGAGGCCGTCGCGCGCGCCCTGGGCCTCGAAGTGGTCGCGAGCCTCGGTGAGGGGCAGCCCGGTCTCCTCGGCCAGGCGCACGACGACCGCGGCTGCGAACCCGGGCGGGGTGTTGATCCCCGTGCCGACGGCCGTGCCGCCCAGGGGGACCTCGGCCACGCGCGGCAGGGTCGCCTGCAGCCGCTCGACCCCTCGGCGCACCTGCGCGGCCCAGCCGCCGAACTCCTGGCCGAGGGTCACCGGGGTCGCGTCCATCAGGTGGGTGCGACCTGACGTGACCACGTCGGCGAGCTCGGCCGCCTTCGACTCCAGGGCGCCGGCGAGGTGCTCCAGGGCGGGCACGAGGTCCTGGGCGAGGGCGGCCGTGACGGCGACGTGCACCGACGTGGGGAACACGTCGTTGCTGGACTGCGAGGCGTTGACGTGGTCGTTGGGGTGCACGTCGCTGCCCAGGTGCCGGGTGGCGAGGGTGGCGAGGACCTCGTTCATGTTCATGTTGCTGCTGGTGCCAGAGCCGGTCTGGAACACGTCGACGGGGAACTCTGCGTCGAACCCGCCGTCGGGGGCACCGGCGACGACCTCGTCGGCCGCGGCGGCGATGGCGTCCGCCACCGGCTGCTCCAGCACGCCCAGGTCGGCGTTGGCCAGCGCGGCAGCCTTCTTCACGCGGGCGAGCGCGACGACGTGGGCGCGCTCTAGGCCGACGCCGCTGATCGGGAAGTTCTCGACGGCCCGCTGGGTCTGAGCACGGTAGAGCGCCGATGCCGGCACCCTGACCTCACCCATGGTGTCGTGCTCGACGCGGTACGCAGTCTCAGTCATGAGGGCCAGTCTGGCCGACCGGGGCGACCACGTCCTCTGCCCCCTGGGACCAGACGGGCTCGACCCGGCCGTCGGCGAGGCTGTAGTAGGCGCCGACGACGCCGAGGCGCCCGGACGTCACGGCGGCACGGATCGCCTCCGAGCGCTCCAGCAGCTGCATGGCGGTGGAGCGGACGTGCTCGCGCACGATGTCGTCGACGGACGCGGCACCGCGGTGCTCGGCGGCCAGCACGCTCGTGGTCACGCGCTCCACGATGTCGCGCAGGAACCCGCCGGGGACGCGCCCCTCACGACGGGCCTGCAGCGCGGCTACCACCGCCCCGCAGGTGTCGTGGCCGAGCACGACCAGCAGCGGCACGTCCAGCGCCTCGGTCGCGAACTCCACCGAGCCGAGGACCGCGCTGTCCAGGACGTGGCCGGCCGTGCGGACCACGAACAGGTCGCCGAGCCCGCGGTCGAAGACGAGCTCGGCGGCGACGCGGGAGTCCGAGCAGCCCAGCACGACGGCGAACGGGCGTTGACCCCTGCTCACCAGCCGCCGCTGCTCGGCGCCGGTGTTGGGTCGCTCGGCGCGGTCCGCCGCGAACCGGGCGTTGCCCCGGGACAGCTCGGCCCAGGCCTGCACCGGGGTGCTCGGCCGGGGGTGGACGGTGCCGCTCGTCGGCGTGCGGTCCTCATCCGTGGTCGCCTCATCCATGGTGGTCTCAGGCCCGGGTGGTCGTGGCGGGGTCGAGCTCACGCAGCCAGGGCGGGTCGGCACCGGGCCGTGAGCAGGTGATCGAGGCGACCCTGGCGGCGTGCAGCAGCACCTCGCGGACGGTGTCACCGGTCACCGCCCGGAGGTCCGCCCGCCGGTCGGCGCCCAGCAGCCGGTGCCGGCCGAGGCCGTCGAGCAGGCCCGACATGAACGAGTCGCCGGCACCCACGGTGTCCACGACGTCAGTCGCGGGACTGGGGACGTGGACGTGACCGGCGGCGGTCACCGCGTCGGCCCCGCCCTCGCCCCGCGTGAGGACGACCAGCGACGCGCCGCGCATCAACCACGACCCGGCGACGTCGAGCGGGTCCGCACCCGGGCGGAGCCAGTCGAGGTCCTCGTCGCTGACCTTCACGACGTCGGCGATGGACACGTAGGCGAGCATCTTGGCCAGCGCGACGTCCGGGTCACCCATGAGCCGGGGGCGGGCGTTGGGGTCGTAGGACACCGTCGCCCGGTGCCGCGTGCGGGACAGCATCGCCTCCACCACCGACGCGCCGGGTGCGAGCACCGTCGCGATGGAACCGGTGTGCACGACGTCGAAACCCTCGGCGCCGGACAACGCGTCGAGGTCGACCGTCGGCATGGTGGGGTCGAGGTCGAACTCGTAGCTCGCCGCACCGGTCGCGTCCAGGGTCGCGGTCGCGGTGGGGGTGACGGGCGCGCCGGTGCTGCCGGGGACGATCCGGACCCCGGAGGCCTGCAGGTGGTCCAGGACGAGCCTGCCGTCGGCGTCGTCACCCACCCAGGTGAGCAGCTCGGCGCGGTGACCGAGCCGTGACAGCCCGATCGCAACATTTGCGGGGCTGCCGCCGGGGTGCCGGCCCAGCCCCCTCCCGTCCGCCCCGACGACCACGTCCACGAGTGCCTCACCGACGACCAGAGCCCTCACCATGAGGGCAGGCTAGTCATCGGTCACCATGGGGGTGTGAGCGCACACGACCAGCCGGCCGAGACCGTGCCCCCCACCACCGGTGTTCCCACGGCTCGGCGCGGTGGTCGCAAGACGGCCCTTGACATGGTCCTCAGCCTCGCGGTGATCGTCGGGGTGGTCGGCGTGGTGCTCCTGTTCGCGCCCCAGCCCGGGCCGGTCGAGCAACCCCAGGTGAGTGCACCCGAGGCCGTGGCGGCCGTCGAGGCCGGGAGCGTGGCGCTCGGGGCGCCGCTGCTGCTGCTGGTCGCCGGCGACGCCGCCGGGCTCGGGGTCGCCGACGTGCCCGCCGCCGCAGACGTGCTGGCCCTCCCGCAGGGCTGGCGGCTCGACTACGCCCGGACCGAGGCCGTCGACGACCTGACGACCTGGCGCGTGGGGGTGCTGACGCCGGACGAGCGCCGGATCGAACTCGAGCAGGCGGTGGAACCGAGCGAGCAGTGGCTCACCCGAAGCGACACCGGCAGCGTCGAGCCGCCCGAGCCCGTCGAGCTGGGCGGGCTCACCTGGGTCAGGCAGGTCCGCGGCGACGGCGACACCGCCTACACTCACGCGGGGCCGGCTGCCGCGGGCAGCGCTGCCGACGGGACTGCTGCTGACGGGACTGCTGCCGACGGGGCTGCTGCAGAGGGGGGCGGGCTGACGACCGCGGTGTCGGCGACGTCGGACACCGACGACCTGCGGGCGGTGGTCGAGCAGGTGGCCGGAGCGCTGCAGGGCTGAGCCGACCGGCCTAGCGCATCACCCGTCGCCGGCCTGGGCGTCGAGGCGGCGCAGCGCGCCGTCGAGCACGTCCTGGCAGCGGCTGGCCAGCGCCTCGCCCCGTTCCCACAGGGCGAGCGACTCCTCCAGGTCCGCGGCACCGGACTCCAGCCGCCGCACCACGTCGACGAGCTCGTCACGGGCGGCCTCGTACGGCAGGGCTGCCGGGTCGGGGGTGGTGCTGTCGTCGGTCCGGGTGGGGCTCATCCGTCGCTCCTGTCGGCTGGCTGGGCTATCTGGTCCTGCGGGGTCTGGTCCTGCTGGGCCGGGTCGTGCTGCGGGGTCCCGTCCTGCGGGGTCTCGTCCTGTGGTGCCGCCTCGTCCTCGACCCCGGCGGCCTGCTCGAGGACGACGAGCAACCGGCCTCGGGCGAGCGCGACGTCCAGCAGCTGGCCCGGCCGCAGGTCGGAGGGGTCGCGAACCACCCGCGGGTCACCGTCCTCGGCGCGGGTCCGCACGATGGCGTACCCGCGCTCGAGGGTGGCCGCGGGCGAGATCGCCCTCAGGTGCGCCAGGGTGGCCCGCAGCGACTCCTGCCGACGGTGCACACCACGCTCGGTCGCCGTGCGCGCCCGGGCGCGCCAGTCGGCCAGGACGGCGACGCGCTCCAGGAACAGCCCGCGCAGGTCGGTGAGGGCGGGTCTGGCCCGGAGCTCCCGCAGCCGGGTGTGCTCACGGTCCACCCGTTGCCGCAGCAGTGCCCTCGCCCGGCTGCGGGCGTGGTCGACGACGGCCTGCTCGGCGGCCGCGTCGGGCACGACCCGGCCGGCGGCGTCGGTGGGGGTCGAGGCACGGACGTCGGCGACCAGGTCCAGCAGCGGGGTGTCCACCTCGTGGCCGATCGCGGACACCACGGGCGTCCGGCAGGCGGCGACCACGCGGAGCAGGGCCTCGTTGCTGAACGGGAGCAGGTCCTCGGTCGAGCCGCCGCCGCGCGCGACGACGATGACGTCCACCTCGGGCAGGCCGTCGAGCTCGGTGACCGCGCGGCCGACCTCCGACACCGCGGTCGGGCCCTGGACGGCGACCTCGCGCAGCTCGATCCGGACCGCGGGCCACCGTCGCCGGGCGTTGTCGACGACGTCCTTCTCGGCCGCGCTGCCGCGACCGCACACCAGGCCGACCCGGCGGGGCAGGAACGGCAGCGGACGCTTGCGGTCGATGTCGAAGAGCCCTTCTCCCGCCAGCGTCCGCTTGAGCTGCTCCACCCGGGCCAGCAGCTCGCCCTCGCCGAGGGGGCGGGCGACCTGCACCCACAGCGACAGGGTGCCCCGCTTGGGGTAGAAGCGGGGCTCGACCCGGAGCACGACCCGGGCGCCCTCCCGGACCGCGGGGCCGGCGGCGTCCAGGGTGGTCACGGGTGCCATCGCGGACATCGACACCTCGGCGTCGGTGTCGCGCAGGTCCAGGAACGCGACCCCGGAGCCGGGACGACGCTTCAGCGAGACGATCTGCGCCTCCACCCACAACGACGGCATCCGGGCCAGGTAGGCACCGATGTTGTGGGTGAGCAGGCGCAGCGGCCACGGGGCCGACGGGGTGGTGTCGGCGGCCCGCTCGGGCACCGGTGCGGGGCCGGTGGCGGGGACTGCGGCTCGTTCCATCGGTGCCAACCTACGATGGGGGGGTGACTGAACTGCGCAAGCGTGTCCTGCTCGCCGCTCCCCGGGGTTACTGCGCCGGTGTCGACCGGGCGGTGGTCGCCGTCGAGAAGGCCCTCGAGCTCTACGGGCCGCCGGTCTACGTCCGTAAGCAGATCGTCCACAACAAGCACGTCGTGGAGACCCTGGCCGCCCGTGGCGCGATCTTCGTCGACGAGACCGACCAGGTCCCCGAGGGGGCCCGGGTGGTCTTCAGCGCCCACGGGGTCTCGCCCCAGGTGCACGCCGAGGCCGCGAAGCGGATGCTGCAGACGATCGACGCCACCTGCCCGCTGGTCACCAAGGTGCACCGCGAGGCTGTCCGGTTCGCCGACGACGACTACGACATCCTGCTGATCGGCCACGAGGGCCACGAGGAGGTCGAGGGAACCGCCGGGGAGGCGCCGGAGCGCATCCAGCTGGTCGACGGCCCCGAGGACGTCGCCAACGTCGTGGTCCGCGACCCTTCCCGGGTGGTGTGGCTGTCACAGACGACGCTGAGCGTGGACGAGACGATGGAGACCGTCCGGCTGCTGCGCGAGCGGTTCCCCGAGCTGGCCGACCCGCCGAGCGACGACATCTGCTACGCCACCCAGAACCGTCAGGTCGCGGTCAAGAAGGTGGCCCGCGAGGCGGAGCTCGTCATCGTCGTCGGTTCGGCGAACTCCTCCAACAGCGTCCGGCTGGTGGAGGTCGCCCTGGACAACGGCGCCAGCGCGTCCTACCGGGTCGACACCGCCCGGGAGCTGGACGACCGCTGGCTCGACGGCGTCAGCACGGTCGGGGTCACCTCCGGGGCGTCGGTGCCGGAGATCCTCGTCCGTGAGGTCATCGACTGGCTCGCCGAGCGCGGCTACGCCGACTGCGAGGAGGTCGTGACCGCCGAGGAGGACCTGTTGTTCTCGCTGCCCAAGGAGCTCCGCAAGGACATCAAGAAGGCCAAGCAGGCCGCTCGCGGCTGAGCAGCAGATGGGCACGCCGTCGGACTGGGTGAGCGGGGAGCGCGTGTTCGCGCCGCCGGTGGGGACGTTCGACGTGGACTGGCTCGTCCCGGCCGTGCTGGAGGCGGTGCCGGGTGCCACCCCGCCGCAGGCGCGGGCGGCGCTGCTGGACGCCTGGCGGGGTGGAGGCGTCGGGCCCGCCCCGGAGACCGACCCGCTCCGGCTTGGTGCCCAGCGCGTCGTCGAGGAGGCGCTGCGGATCTTCCGCCCGTGAGGCACGAGGCGTGTGCGCCGAGGGCGCGGGACCGTCGCAGGATCGGACAGGCTGGCGCGGCGTGCACCACCGGGCGGTGTCCGTCGACGGCGCGGACGTCGACCTCATCGAACTGAGCGGCAGAGCCGCCCGCTGGCGCCCTAGCGCGGCGGCGGGGGCCCGTCGGCCTCGACCTGGTCGTGTCGGGCGTACAGCGCCGTCCAGTCCACGTCGGACATCTCCTGCCGGGCCGCGGCGGACAGCGAGGCCAGCTCCTCGAAGTAGGTCTGTCGCGGCGCGCCCGGCGTGAAGAGCATGAGCATCGAGGCCGGCCCGTCTGCGTTGCGGAAGGCGTGCACGCCGCCCGGCGGGACGTGCAGGAAGTCGCCCGGCACGGCCTCGAGCCAGCGCCGGCCGTCGTACAGCAGGACGGTGCCGGACAGCACGAAGAAGGCCTCGGACATGCCGCGGTGGAAGTGCGGGTCCGGGCCCCCGGCGCTCGCGCCCATCGACCAGCGGAACAGGCCGTAGTCGCCACCGGTGGTCTCCTGCGTCGCGAGGTAGCTCGCGGATCCGCCGCCGGGGAAGCGCAGCTCGCCCGCCACCGAACCGGGGCGAAAGACGGCGCTGGCGGTGCCTCCGCCGTCGTAGCGCACGGGCGGGTAGCTCACGCCGTGCGCTCGATCAACGCAGGCGGCTGCTGCCGCGGTGCGCCGCTCGGTCGCGGCGACCGACGGGCGGACGTGCCGCGCACCGCCCACGCCGCAGACGGCGGCGGGTCGACGATCGAGCCCTGCCCGCGCACACGCCGCTGCCTGCTGACGACGACCATCGCGCGTTGCCCCATCGGACCAGTCTGCTCTGCACGGGCACGGAACGCGCGGTCGCGGAGAGGGGGATTCGAGGGGCGCGGAGGAATGGCGTGCACCCGCCGATGGGTTCTGTGGCCTGCACCCGGCGGTCAGAGCGCTCTCGGGCGGCAGCGATACCGACCTCAGGGCGCTCAGCCGGCCCGGCGTCGGGCCCGCCCGGCGCGGCTCGCCCCGTCGGACACCCTGTCCGTCACGTCGTCGCAGACGTCGTCCACGTCGTCGTCCGGACGCCCACCCAGCGCATGCTCGATCAGCTCCGGGGCGGTCAGCGGCCTGGGGGCGACCTGCACGGGAGCCACGACGGGGAGCGCGTCGTCGACCACCCCGAGCTCGTTCATCCGGCGGGCCGTGACCAGCACCCGGGACTCCAGCGAAGACACCAGCGCGTTGTAGTCCTCTACCGACCGCTGCAGGTCGCGGCCGAGCTTGCCAGCGTGCCCGCCCAACGTGCCTAGCCGGGCGTGCAGCTCCCGACCTACCTCGAACAGCTGCCGTGCCGAGCCGGCCAGGACGTCCTGCTGCCAGGTGAGCGCGACGGTGCGCAGCAGGGCCAGCAGCGTCGTGGGCGTGGCGAGCACCACCCGCTTCGCCATCGCGGCCTCCAGCAGGGACGGGTCGGCCTCGCAGGCCGCGGCCAGGAACGCCTCGCCCGGCACGAAGCACACGACGATCTCCGGGGTGTCGGTGAACGCCGTCCAGTACTCCTTGGCGGCGAGGGAGTCCACGTGGTGGCGGACCGCCCGGGCGTGGGCGTCGTAGCGCTGCTCGAGGAAGGCGGTCATCGGGGCCTTGGCGTCGACGACCACGTGCTTGCCGCCGGGCAGGTGGACAACCATGTCCGGGCGGACCGTGGCGCCGGAGCCGGACGTGCCGCTCGCCTGCCGGGTGAAGTCGACCCGCTCCAGCATCCCGGCGTGCTCGACCACCCGACGCAGCTGCACCTCGCCCCAGGCCCCGCGGGCGTTGGGGGAGCGCAGCGCGCCCGCCAGCGCCGCCGTCTGCGAACGCAGCGCCTCGTTGGTCACCGCCAGCCCGCTCAGCTGCTCCCGCAGCCCGGCGTACTGCTCGACCCGGTCGCGCTCGAGCACCGCCACCTGCCGCTCCACCCGGGCGAGGGTGGAGGTGAGGGGGGCCAGAACCTGCGCCTGCTCGTCGCGCCCGGCGAGCGCAGCGGCGAGCTCACCGGTCCGGACGCGCAGCACGTCGCGCTCGGCCGTGACCTGGGCGCGCGCCGCCACCGCGCGCGGCCGCAGCAGCAGGGTCGTCGCGGCGGCGCCGAGGGCGAGCCCGAGGAGCAGCAGCAGGGCCGGCATGACGAGTGCGCTTGGGTACACGCCCCCGAGGATGGGCCGGGCCCCGGACACAACCCCGCAGGCGCGCGAGCCCGGCCCCGGAGCAGCCCCGTAGACTCCTGCGACCGTGGCACTCACCATCGGGATCGTCGGCCTGCCGAACGTGGGCAAGTCCACCCTCTTCAACGCCCTGACCCGCAACGAGGTCCTGGCGGCGAACTACCCGTTCGCCACCATCGAGCCCAACGTCGGTGTCGTCCCGCTCCCCGACCCGCGGCTCGCGCGCCTGGCGGAGGTGTTCTCCAGCGAGCGGCTCGTGCCCGCGGTGGTCTCCTTCGTCGACATCGCCGGCATCGTCCGCGGGGCCAGCGAGGGTCAGGGCCTGGGCAACAAGTTCCTGGCCACCATCCGCGAGGCGGACGCGGTCTGCCAGGTCATCCGCGCTTTCGTCGACGACGACGTCGTGCACGTGGACGGCAAGGTCGACCCGGCCGAGGACATCGAGACCATCAACACCGAGCTCGTCCTGGCCGACCTGCAGACGGTCGAGAACGCCATCCCGCGCCTGGAGAAGGAGGTGCGGGGCAAGAAGGTCGAGCCGGCGGTGCTGGAGGCCGCCCGCGCCGCCGAGGCCGTCCTGTCGGAGGGGACGCCGCTGTCCGTCGCGGTGGCCACGGGCAGCCTCGACGCCGCGAACCTCCGCGAGCTCGGGCTGCTGACCACCAAGCCGTTCATCTACGTGTTCAACGTCGACGCCGACGCTCTGGGCGACAGTGACGAGGCGACAGCCACCCGCGAGCGGCTCGCCGCCCTGGTCGCCCCCGCCGAGGCGATCTTCCTGGACGCGCAGCTGGAGTCCGAGCTGGCGGGCCTCGAGGAGGCCGACGCCGCCGAGCTGCTCGCGGAGTCCGGCCAGGACGAGCCGGGCCTGCACCAGCTCGCCCGGGTCGGCTTCGCGACCCTCGGCCTGCAGACCTACCTGACCGCCGGGCCCAAGGAGTCGCGCGCGTGGACGATCCGGCAGGGCGCCACGGCGCCCGAGGCCGCCGGCGTGATCCACACCGACTTCCAGCGCGGCTTCATCAAGGCCGAGGTGGTCTCCTTCGCCGAACTGGTCGAGGCCGGCTCCATGGCGGAGGCCAAGTCCCGCGGCCAGGTACGGATCGAGGGCAAGGAGTACGTGATGGTCGACGGCGACGTCGTGGAGTTCCGCTTCAACGTATGAGGGGCCAGCCGACGGGCCGCCGTCCCAGGGGTCGCTCCGGTGGCAGGGGACCTATGGCCGGTAACGGCGCCGCACGCACAACGGTTGCATCTCGGTAACGCCGCGGCCCGGTTCTTGCAACCTGTGTCCGGTCTGCGGCATGTTTCCCCGGGTCATCACGCTGCCGCCGCCACCCGCTGCGCAGCGACGAACCCTGTTGGAGGATCCCCAGTGATCAACACCCGGAGAAGCGCGAAGTACATCGCGCTGCTCGCCGGCTCCGCTCTCGTGCTCGCCGCCTGTGCGACGTCCGAAGAGCCGAGCGACGACGGCGAGGCCACGGTCGGCGGCGGAGCAGCCCCCGTCGAGAGCGGCGCCCCTTCCGGCGGCGCCGACGCCGTCTTCTCGTACGGCTACGAGCAGGAGTTCTTCTCCTACAACAACGATCAGGGCGACACCAACGCCTCTGCGAACACGATCGTGCTGAACCTGATCAACTCGGGCTTCTTCCAGTACGGCCCCGACGGCGCCCCGTTCCCCAACGAGGAGTTCGGGACCTACGAGGTCACCTCCGAGGACCCGCTGGTCGTGGAGTACACCTTCGCCGAAGGTGCGGTCTGGTCCGACGGCGAACCCATCGACTGCGACGACGCGGTCCTGCTGTGGACGGCGCTGTCCGGCAACTTCCCGGAGTTCGTCCCCGCGGGCACGACCGGGTACGAGAACCACGGCAAGCCCGAGTGCGCCGACGGCGACACCACGTTCACCACCACGTACGAGACCCCGTACGCCGACTACACGGCCCTGTACGGCGGCTTCATGCCCGCGCACATCGTCGAGGCGAACGGCGGGGTAGAGGACATAATCGCCGCAGTCGAGGCCGGCGACCCGGCCGCCCTCTCCGGTGCGGCCGCGTTCTGGAACACCGGGTTCAACTCCAACCCGGGCGAGTACGACGACACCATCGCCCTCTCCTCGGGCCCGTACGTCGTCGAGTCGTGGGAAGCCGGGCAGTCAATCACCTTCACGGCCAACCCGAGCTGGTGGGGCACGCCGCCCGCCTCCGAGACGGTCGTCATCCGCTACATCGCGCAGGACGCCCAGGCGCAGGCGCTGCAGAACGGCGAGATCCAGGCCATGGACCCGCAGCCGAACCCCGACCTGCTCGCACAGCTCGAGGCCATCGGTGACTCGGTGACCGTCGAGTCCAGCGAGCAGTACACGTACGAGCACTGGGACTTCAACTTCGCCGGGCCCTTCGCCGACCCGGTCCTGCGCCAGGCGTTCGCCCAGTGCATCCCGCGTCAGACCATGGTCGACAACCTCATCAAGCCCCTGAACCCCGAGGCCGAGGTGCTCAACTCCCGCTACGCATTCGGCTTCGAGTCCGACTACGAGCAGGTCGTCGGAGCGTCCTACGACGGCCAGGCCGAGCAGGACATCGAGGCGGCCAAGGCTCTGCTGGACGAGAACGGCCTCACCGGCACCGAGCTCCGCCTGGGCCACAACGCGAACCCGCGTCGTACCCAGGAGGCGGCCCTGATCATCGAGGCGTGCGGCCCCAACGGCGCCGGCTTCAACGTCGTCGACGCCGGCAACGAGAACTTCTTCGAGCCCGAGGGTGCCCTCGCCACCGGTGCCTTCGACGTGGCCCAGTTCGCGTGGTCCGGTTCCGCCCTCGACTCCGGGGCGTCCTCGACGTTCGTGACCGGCGGCGGCAACAACCAGGGCAAGTACTCCAACCCCGAGGTGGACGAGCTCCTCGCCCAGCTCAACCAGGAGACCGACCCCGACGCCCAGACCGAGCTGGCCATCCAGATCGACACCATCCTCTGGGAGGACCTGGCCACGATCCCGGGCTTCACCTTCCCGGCCGTCCTGGCCACCACGTCCGACACCCAGGGCGTCGAGTACAACCCGTCCCAGGCCGGTCTGACCTGGAACGTCTCCGAATGGAGCCGCTCCGCCCAGTGATGCGCTGACGGTCTCCAGGACCGCCCCAGCACCACGCGGGTCAGCAGCACCAGCAAGCACGACGACGGGGCCCCGCTCTACCGGGCGGGGCCCCGTCCCATGCCCGCGAGGCCCCGCCGAGCCGTACGCTCCGAGGGGAGCGGGAAACATCACGGTCACACAGGTGTGGTTACCGTGTCGCACCGGCCGACGGTCGAGAGCTCCGCCCCGCACCCCGGGGACGCTCCGACCGGAGGCCCCGGCTTGCAGGAGGTCACCGGTGGGCGTCTTCATCGTGCGTCGTATCATCATCTCGTTCTTCACCCTGCTGGCGGCGACCCTCGTGGTCTACATCCTGGTGGCCAACGCCGGCAGCCCGCTCGCGGACCTGCAGGGCATCCAGGACCAGGCGCAGAAGGACGCCGCGATCGCCGCGCGCACCGAGCTGCTCAACCTCGACGCGCCGCTGCTGGAGCGGTACCTGGGCTGGCTCACCGGTGCCGCCGGCTGCCTGGTGGGTTCCTGCGACCTCGGGCAGACCGTCCTGCGGCAGGAGGTCACCACGCTGACCCTGCAGGCAATGGGGTCCACGCTGCGCCTGGTCTCGGTCGCCACCGTCGTCGCGATCCTGTTCGGCGTGACGATCGGCATCCTGTCCGCGCTGCGGCAGTACACGGGCTTCGACTACGTGGTGACGTTCTTCGCGTTCCTCTTCTTCTCCTTGCCCATCTTCTGGGTCGCGGTCCTGCTCAAGGAGTTCGGTGCGATCAAGGTCAACGACTGGCTGGCGGACCCCACCATCCCGGTCTGGGTCATCGTCGGGCTCACCCTCGTGGCCGCGCTGGTCTGGCCGACCGTGGTCGGCGGCAGCCCGCGACGGCGCCTGGTGACGGCCGCCGTGGCCGCCGTCGCCACCGCCGCGGTCCTGGTCTACCTGTCGCAGTCGCAGTGGTTCGCCAGGCCAGCCCTGGGCCCCGTGCTCGTGGTCCTCATCAGCCTCGGCTGGGCGGTCGGCATCTCGTTCCTGCTGGCCGGGCTCCGCAACCGCGAGGTCCTGGTCTCCGCGGTCGCCTCCACCGCGGCGGTGCTGCTGGGCAGCATCGCCCTGGCCGGCGCGCTCCGGGACCCGTCCTGGACGTTCATCGGCCTGTGCATGGTCGGCGTCGTGCTCGTCGGCCTGGTCGCCGGCTTCCTGCTCGGCGGTCTCGACCGTCCGCTCGCCATGAGGACCGCGGTCCTGAGCGGGCTGCTGGCCGCTGTCACCATCTTCACCGACTACGTGCTCGTGGCCTTCGCCCGGTACTCGGAGCGGGTGAGCGGGGTTGTCGTCAAGACGATCGGCTCCGGCACGCCGAACTTCGAGGGCACGTTCTGGGAGATCTTCCTCGACCGGGGGACGTCGCTGGTCCTGCCCACGGCGGCCCTCATCCTGATCTCGTTCGCCACCTACGTCCGGTACACGCGCGCCTCGATGCTGGAGGTGCTGAACATGGACTACGTACGCACCGCACGCGCCAAGGGGCTGAACGAGCGCACCGTCACGGTGCGCCACGCCTTCCGCAACGCGCTCATCCCCGTGACCACCCTGGCCGCGTTCGACTTTGGTGCCGTCATCGGCGGCGCCGTCATCACCGAGACGGTGTTCGGCTGGTCCGGCATGGGGGCGTTGTTCCGTAACGGCCTCCTCGTCCCGGACCCCAACCCGGTGATGGCGTTCTTCCTGGTCACGGGTGTGCTCGTCGTCATCTTCAACCTCCTGGCCGATATCGCCTACGCGTTCCTCGACCCGCGTATCCGGCTGTCATGACGACCGACCCGGCCCGCGCGCTCCCGACCCCGTCTGCCGAGGAGGCACGATGACCGCCGCCAACATCGAGCCGGGGCGTCCCGGCACCGCGCCCGGGGGCGGCAACATCGACCCCCGCGACGGCCGCGACGCCGACGGCACCGCGGAGGCGGGGCTGTCCATCAAGGCCCGCACCCAGGGTGAGCTGGTCTTCCGCCGCTTCGTGCGTCACCGCGGGGCCATGATCGGCCTCCTCGTGTTCGTCGCGATCATCGTGCTCGCGGTGTCCAGCATCGGCATGGGCCCGATCCCCGGCTGGTGGGACAAGGAATACACAAGCACGGGCAGCGTCGTCGACGGCGGTCGCCCGACCCTCGACGTGCTCCCGGCCTTCGTCGACGGCGACGGGTTCGCGGTCGGCGAGAACCCCTTCGGCCAGGACTCCATCGGCCGCGACTACTTCGCCACCACGATGCGCGGGGCGCAGCAGTCCCTGCAGATCGCCCTGCTCGTGGGACTGGTCGCCACGTTCGTCGGGACGGTGGTCGGCTCGGTGGCCGGGTACTTCGGCGGCAGCGTCGAGAATCTGCTCATGCGGACGGTCGACGTCATCATCACCATGCCGCTGCTGCTGGTGGCGGCAGTGGTCGCCCGGAGCACGAACGGTTCGGCGCCGGTGCTCGGGCTGCTGCTGGGGATCGTGGTCTGGACCAGCCTCGCGCGCCTGGTGCGGGGCGAGGTGCTGTCGATCAAGGAACGCGAGTTCGTGGAGGCGGCCCGGGCCATGGGGGCGAGCCCGTTCCGGATCATCACCCGGCACATCCTTCCCAACGTCATCTCGACGATCATCGTCAGCGCGACCCTGACCATCGCCGCGGCGATCCTGCTCGAGACGGCGCTCAGCTTCCTCGGCTTCGGCGTGCAGGCACCCGACACGAGCCTGGGCAAGCTCATCAGCGAGTACCAGACGGCGTTCGCGACCCGGCCGTGGCTGTTCTGGTTCCCCGGCCTGTTCATCATCGGCATCGCGCTGTCCATCAACTTCATCGGTGACGGCCTACGCGACGCGTTCGACCCGCGCCAGAACAAGGTCCGCGCGTGAGCGACGCACAGGAGTCCCCCGTGAGCACAGCCAGACAGGGTGTCGTCGGCGCCGTGACCCCCCCGCCGGTCGACCCCGACGCCGAGATCCTGCGCGTTCAGGACCTGACCGTCCGGTTCCCGACCGACGACGGCGTCGTCAACGCCGTCCGCGGCGTCAGCTACGTCCTGCACCCGCGCGAGGTGCTCGGAATCGTCGGTGAGTCCGGCTCGGGCAAGTCTGTGTCGAGCATGGCCGTGATGGGCCTGCTGCCCCGCAGCGCCCAGGTCGAGGGGCAGATCCTGTTCCGCGGCGACGACGTCCTGAAGATGCGCTCGGACCAGCAGCGCAGCCTGCGCGGGCGCAAGATCGGCATGATCTTCCAGGACCCGATGACGGCCATGAACCCGGTCCTCACCGTCGGCGCCCAGCTGGCCGAGGCCGTCCGCGCGCACGAGCACATCTCGCAGACCGCGGCGCTCGTGCGCGCGCAGGAGATGCTGGACCTCGTCGGCATCCCGCAGGCCGGGTCCCGGCTGCGGTCGTACCCTCACGAGTTCTCCGGCGGGATGCGGCAGCGGGCCATGATCGCGATGGCCGTCATCAACCGGCCCGACGTCATCTTCGCGGACGAGCCGACCACCGCCCTGGACGTCACGGTCCAAGCGCAGATCCTCGACACCTTGATGGACGTCAAGGACGAGGTCGACGCCGCCATCGTCTTCATCACCCACGACCTCGGGGTGATAGCCAGCGTCGCCGACCACGTCCTGGTGATGTACGCGGGCAAGCCCGTCGAGACGTCCCGGGTCGACGAGATCTTCACCGAGCCGCGGATGCCGTACACCGCGGGCCTGCTGGGCTCGATGCCCACCATCGACCTCATCGGCGAGCGGCTGCGGCCCATCCAAGGCACCCCGCCGTCGCTGATCAACCTGCCGACCGGGTGCCCGTTCCGGCCGCGCTGCCCGATCGCGGTGCACGAGTGCGCGACGAGCGAGCCGCCGCTGATGGAGACCGACCGGCGGGACCACGCCGCGGCCTGCCACCGCTGGGAGGACGTCGCCGGTTACGACGACGCCACGGCCATGTTCCGGGTCGACGCCGGGGGCTCGGTGGGCCTGCCGGCCGAGGACACCAGGCCGGGCAGCACCGCACGGGGCACCGCTCGCGACACCACCGCAGGAGACCACCGATGAGCCCGCACCTGCTCGAGGTCAAGGACCTCGTCATGAACTTCCCGGTCCGCGGCGGCGGGCTGTTCCGTCGCACGGTGGGGCAGGTCCAAGCCGTCAGCGGGGTCAGCTTCGGCGTGAGCGCGGGGGAGACCCTTGGCATCGTCGGCGAGTCCGGCTGCGGCAAGTCGACCACCGGCCGGGCGATTCTCCAGCTGCACAAGCCCACGTCGGGCTCGGTCAGCTTGGAGGGCACGGAGCTCACCGCGCTGTCGACCGGGCAGCTGCGGCCCTACCGGCGCGACCTGCAGATCGTCTTCCAGGACCCGTACGCCTCCCTGAACCCCAAGCTGCCCGTCAACGACCTGATCGCCGAGCCCCTCAAGGTGCACAAGGTGTGGGGCCGGCGCTCGGGGCCGGAGCGCGTTGCCGAGCTGCTGCGCCTGGTCGGGCTCAACCCCGAGCACGGCAACCGGTTCCCGCACGAGTTCTCCGGCGGTCAGCGGCAGCGGATCGGCATCGCCCGGGCCCTGGCGCTCGAGCCCAAGATGCTCGTGCTGGACGAACCGGTGTCGGCGCTGGACGTGTCCGTCCAGGCCGGCGTCATCAACCTGCTGGAGGACCTGCAGCAGCGGATGAACCTGGGCTACCTGTTCATCGCCCACGACCTGTCGATCGTGCGGCACATCAGCGACCGGGTCGCGGTGATGTACCTGGGCAGGATCGTCGAGATCGCCACCCGCGACGACCTCTACGCGCGCGGCAAGCACCCCTACACGCGGGCGCTGCTGTCGGCGGCACCGGTCGCGGACCCCGTCAAGGAGCGGCGGCGCGAGCGGATCACCCTCGCCGGTGACGTGCCGAGCCCGCTCAACCCGCCCAGCGGCTGCCGGTTCCGGACCCGGTGCTGGAAGGCGCAGGACATCTGCGCCACCGAGACCCCGGCGCTGGTGGAACGGGCCACGGCACCGGGGCACAAGGTCGCCTGTCACTTCCCCGAGGACGGGCCCACCGGCTTCTGACCCGGTGCCCCTGCTCCGCTACAGCGCCCCGCCGACCAGGGTGCCGACGCCGAACGTGAGCGCCATGGCCAGAAGCCCCACGCCCACGTTGCGGGCGACGGCGGGCAGCGCGGGCGCCCCCCCGAGCCTGGCGCTGACAGCGCCGGTGACGGTGAGGGCCGCGACCACCGCGACCACCGTCACCGGGAGCCGGGCCGAGCTGCCGGGCAGGACGATCGCCAGCAGCGGCAGCAGCGCACCGAGGGTGAAGCTCACCAGCGACGCCAGCGCCGCGTGCCAGGGGTTGACGAGGCTGTCGCCGTCGATGCCCAGCTCGATCTCGGCATGGGCGCGCAGGGCGTCATGGGCCGTCAGCTCGACCGCCACCAGCTGCGCGGTCTGCACCGACAGGCCCTTCCGGCGGTAGAAGCCCGCGAGCTCGGCCAGCTCCTCATCAGGGGTCTCTTCCAGCTCGCGGCGTTCCTTCTCCAGCAGCGCGACCTCGGTGTCGCGCTGGGTGCTGACCGACACGTACTCCCCGCCCGCCATCGACACCGCCCCGGCAACCAGGCCGGCGACCCCGGCCACCACGAGCGCCGTGCGGTCGGTGGTGGCACCCGCGACGCCGACGACCAGCCCGGCCGTGGACACTATGCCGTCGTTGGCGCCGAGCACCCCGGCCCGGAGCCAGTTCATCTTCGCGTTGACCTGGGCGAGCGTCATGTCCTCGTCGTGGGGCGCCTGCGCAGCCACGGGGGCGGCGGCGACCGGGACGGTCTCCTCGGCGCTCACGTCTGGTCGGTCCCGGACCGGTCGCTGCCGGAGCGCTCCCGGCCGAACGACGTGCAGACGCACACCTCGTTGCCGTCGGCGTCCGCGTACACCCACCACTTCGGGGCGTGCTCGTCGGTGAGCAGGCGGCCGCCGGCGGCCTCGATCGCGGCCCGGCGCTCGGCCGCGAGCTCCAGCGTGGCGACCGTGACGTCGACGTGGGTCCGGTTGCGCCGGCCCGTCGGTGCCCCGGGCGTCGCCGTCTCCTGGAACCAGAGATCGGGACCGCGGCCGTGGGGGTCGACGAGCACCTCGCCGTCGCCGTCGAGATGCTCCCGGTAAGCGAGCGCAGCCTGCCAGAACGCGGTGATCCGGGCGGGGTCGGTCGTGTCGATCCCGAGCTCGACCTGATCGGACGCCGCGGGCAGCCGGACGGCGCCGAGGGCGGTGGCGGAGCTCGTGATCCGATGGGCCAGCTCCACGTCCAGCTGCGTGACGCCGCCGACGGAGTGGGTGCTGAGGCTGAAGCGGACCCGCCGGTGACGCAGGTCGGTGTCCGGGTGGTGGTCCATCTCCTCGGCGACGTCGAAGGCCTCGGTCACCAGCCGGAAGGCGGCGGGCACGTCGGGGGCCTCGAAGCGGGCGTGCAGGGCGGCGCGCACGTGGTCCCAGCCCGGCAGGTCGCCGAGCTGGTCGACCACCTCGGCGTGCCCCAGCCGGCGCGGTCCGCTGCGGCGGTGGTGCGGCTCCGGGGGCATGCCCGAACGCTACGCGGAGGGGCCGACGCTGGTGAGGTCGGGTAGATATCCCGCTCGAACCGTCTGCCCGGACGGGGCCAGGGTTGAGCCGGGCGCCCCAGAAGGGGATCGTGTGCGGTACGTCCCTGCCTTCTACCCGCCGCTGCCGCGGCCAGGAGACCCATGTCCTCACCGCCCCAGCACGACCCCGCCAGCACCACGACCACCACCGCCGACGCCGCCCGCGGCAGCGCGATCGCCCCACGTGTGTTCTGGCCCGCGGCGGCGATCATCGTCGTCTTCGTCCTCGCTGCCGTCCTGCTGCCCGGTCCGACGGGCGAGGTGATCGCTGCCGTGCAGGGTGCCGTCATCGGTGTCTTCGGCTGGTACTACGTCCTGCTCATCGCAGCCTTCGTCGTCTTCTCCGCCTACGTGGCCTTCAGCCGCTACGGCGACCTGCGCCTCGGCGCGGACGACGAGGAGCCGGAGTTCGGGCTGCGCTCATGGTTCGCGATGCTGTTCAGCGCGGGCATGGGGATCGGCCTCGTCTTCTGGGGGGTCGCGGAGCCGCTGAACCACTTCGCGTCCCCGCGGCCGGGCTTCGAGGGCACGCCGAACGAGACCGCTGCGCAGGCCCTCACGACCACCTACCTGCACTGGGGCGTCCACGCCTGGGCCATCTACGTCGTCGTCGGCCTCGCCATCGCCTACGCCGTGCACCGCAAGGGTCGCCCGGTCAGCATCCGCTGGGCCATCGAGCCCCTGGTCGGCGAGCGCGTCGCCCGCGGGCCGGTCGGCGACGCGGTCGACGTCATCGCCGTGGTCGGCACGCTGTTCGGAGTCGCCACCTCGCTCGGCCTCGGCGTGCTGCAGCTGTCCGCCGGGCTCGGCTTCGTCGGCCTCCCGGTCGAGGGCCTGGTCTGGCAGAACGTCCTCATCGCCCTGATCACGGGCCTCGCGGTCCTGTCGGTCGTCACCGGCCTCACCAAGGGCATCCGGCTCCTGTCCAACGTCAACATGGTCCTGGCCGGCGTGGTCCTGCTGTTCGTCCTGATCGCCGGCCCGACGCTGTTCCTGCTGCGCGAGTTCGTCACCAGCCTCGGCGCCTACGCCACCGACGTGCTGCGCCTGACGTTCGACACCTCCTCGCTGCAGGGCGAGGACGGCCAGGCGTGGCAGGCGTCCTGGACCACGTTCTACTGGGGCTGGTGGATGTCGTGGGCGCCCTTCGTCGGCGTCTTCATCGCGCGGATCTCGCGCGGGCGCACCGTCCGTGAGTTTGTCGTCGGCGTGCTCGCCGTCCCCACCCTCATCACGTTCCTCTGGTTCTCGGTCCTCGGCGGGACGGCGCTGCACCGCGAGCTGTTCGGCGCCGGCGGCCTGGTCGGCGAGGACGGTGCGGTGGACACCAACACCTCGTTGTTCCTCATGCTGGACGGGCTGCCGCTGAGCAGCATCGTCTCGGTGCTGGCCCTGTTCCTCATCGTGACCTTCTTCGTCACCTCCTCGGACTCCGGGTCGCTGGTCATCGACATGCTGGCCTCGGGCGGGAACACCGACCCGCCGGTCTGGAGCCGCGTCATGTGGGCCGTGCTCGAGGGCCTGGTCGCAGCCGCGCTGCTGACCGTCGGGACCTTGTCCGGGTCCCAGGACGGTGCACTCACGGCGCTGCAGACGATGGCCGTGATCATCGCGCTGCCGTTCTCCTTCGTCATGGTGCTGATGATGGTCGCCACCCTCCGTGCGTTCCGCAGCGAGTGGGCCGAGGTGGACCGCGAGCGCACCATCCGTGGCCGGCGCCGGTTGACGAGCGAGGTCGCGGCAGACCTCCGGCTCGGTCGACCGCTGCCCGAGGAGCCCGCGGACCACGCGGACGGCAGCGGGCCGGGACGCGACGGCGCCACGACGAGGCCGGAGGTCGCGGGCCGGTGAGCGGGCGAGCGCGGCGCCTGGTCGTGGGCGCCGCCGTCGTGGACCACCTGGACGCCCCGCGGCTGCTGCTGGCCGCGAGGCGCACCGCGCCACCCGCCCTCGCCGGCTGCTGGGAGTTCCCCGGCGGTAAGGTCGAGCCTGGCGAGACGCCGGAGCAGGCCCTGCACCGCGAGCTCCGCGAGGAGCTCGGGGTGGTGGTGCGGCTCGGCGAGGAGGTGCTGGCACCGGCGGGGGAGGACGACGCGGACCACGGTCGGGTGTGGCCGCTCGGCGTCGGTCTGGTGCTCCGGCTGTGGCTGGTCGAGCTCCTAGACCTGGCCCCACCGGCCCTGCCGGTGCCCCTGCAGGACCACGACGAGCTGCGCTGGCTGGACGTCCCCCGGCTGCACCGGGTGCCGTGGCTGCCGGCCGACCGGGCCGCCGTGGACCGGCTCGCGGACCGGATGACCGCCACGCTGCGGCACACTGGTACCCCGTGACCACTCCTGCGCCTGCTCCCGCACACGTCAAGCCCCGCGCCGACCTGCGAAACGACATCAGGAACGTCGCGATCGTCGCCCACGTCGACCACGGCAAGACGACCCTCGTCGACGCCATGCTCTGGCAGTCCGGCTCGTTCACCGCCCACCAGGCCGAGAACGACAGCGTCCGCGAGCGCGTCATGGACTCCGGTGACCTGGAGCGCGAGAAGGGGATCACGATCCTCGCCAAGAACACGGCTGTCCGCTACCGCGGTCCCGCTGCGGAGCGCCACGGCGCCCCGGACGGCGTCACGATCAACATCGTCGACACCCCCGGCCACGCCGACTTCGGCGGCGAGGTCGAGCGCGGCCTGTCGATGGTCGACGGCGTCGTGCTGCTGGTGGACGCCAGCGAGGGCCCGCTGCCCCAGACCCGCTTCGTGCTGCGCAAGGCGCTGCAGGCCCACCTGCCGATCATCCTGGTCGTCAACAAGGTCGACCGGCCCGACTCCCGCATCGCCGAGGTCGTCGAGGAGACGTTCGACCTGATCCTCGACGTCGCCGACGGCACCGGTGTCGACGAGGAGTCCCTGCTGGAGATCCCCGTCGTCTACGCGGTCGCCCGCGACGGCAAGGCGTCGATGACCCGTCCGGAGGACCGCACCCCGATCGACGGCGACACCCTCGAGCCGCTGTTCGAGACGCTGATGAGCCACATCCCGGCACCGCCGGACACGCGCGAGGAGGTCCTTCAGGCCCACGTCACCAACCTGGACGCCTCGCCGTTCCTGGGCAGGATCGCGATGTGCCGGGTCCGCTCCGGCACGATCCGCAAGAACGACCAGCTCGCCTGGTGCCGCACCGACGGCAGCATCCAGCGCATCAAGGTGTCCGAGCTGCTGATGACCGAGGCGCTGGAGCGCGTGCCCGTGGACTCCGCGGGCGCCGGTGACCTGATCGCCGTGGCCGGCATCGCCGACATCATGATCGGCGAGACCCTCACCGACCCCGAGAACCCGCAGCCGCTCCCGCTGATCACGGTCGACGAGCCCGCGATCTCGATGACGATCGGCACCAACACCTCGCCGCTGACCGGTCGGGTGCGTGGCTCCAAGGTCACCGCCCGCCTGGTGAAGGACCGGCTCGACAAGGAGCTCGTGGGCAACGTGTCGCTGCGCATCCTGCCCACCGAGCGCCCCGACGCGTTCGAGGTGCAGGGCCGTGGTGAGCTCGCGCTCGCCGTCCTGGTCGAGCAGATGCGCCGCGAGGGCTACGAGCTCACCGTCGGCAAGCCGCAGGTGGTCACGCGGGAGGTCGACGGCAAGATCCACGAGCCCTTCGAGGAGATGACGATCGACGTGCCCGAGGAGTACCTGGGCGCCGTCACCCAGCTGCTCGCCGTCCGCAAGGGCCGCATGGAGCAGATGAGCAACCACGGCACCGGCTGGGTGCGCATGGAGTTCAAGGTCCCCGCCCGCGGCCTGATCGGCTTCCGCACGCAGTTCCTCACCGACACCCGCGGCACGGGCATCGCCCACCACGTCTTCGACTCCTACGGACCGTGGGCCGGTGACATGGTGACGCGCCAGAACGGCTCCCTGGTCGCCGACCGCACGGGCGTGGCCACCAGCTTTGCGATGTTCAACCTGCAGGAGCGTGGCTCGATGTTCGTCGAGCCGTCGACCGAGGTGTACGAGGGCATGATCATCGGCGAGAACTCCCGCACCGACGACATGGACGTCAACATCACCAAGGAGAAGAAGCTCACGAACATGCGTCAGGCCACCAGCGACGAGCTCGAGCGCCTGGTACCGCCGCGGCTGCTGAGCCTGGAGCAGGCGCTGGAGTTCTGCCGCGACGACGAGTGCGTCGAGATCACGCCCGAGGCGATCCGGCTGCGAAAGGTGATCCTGAACGCGACCGAGCGCGGCCGCGTGAAGGGCAAGTCCAAGAAGGTCTGACACCGTGACCGTCCTCCGGCTGCTGCTCGTGCACGCCCACCCCGACGACGAGACCCTCAACCACGGGGCGACCGTCGCGGCCGGGCTGGCGATGGGGCACGAGGTCGACCTCGTCACCTGCAACCGCGGTGAGGAGGGCGAGGTCATCGGCGCCGAGCACGCCCACCGCACCAGCGACCGCGAGGACACCCTGGGTGAGCTGCGCGAGCAGGAGCTCGAGGCCGCCCTCGCCGCCCTGGCCGTGCCGGGGCACCGGGTGACCCACCACTGGCTGGACGAGCTGCCCGGCCCGGACGCGGCCCGGGACGGACGGGGCCCCCGCTACCGGGACAGCGGCATGGTCGTGCTGCCCGGTGGCCGCGCCGGTGTCCCGCCCGACGTGAGGCCGGGGGGCTTCGCCGTCGCCGACCAGCTCGAGGCGGCGCAGCGGCTGGCGGGCCTGCTCCGCCGGCGTCGCCCGCACGTGGTGCTCACCTACGGCCCGCACGGCGGCTACGGCCACCCCGACCACGTGACCGCCCACCGGGTGACGCTGCGGGCGCTGGCGCTCGCGGCGCCGGGCTGGAGCGTGCCGTGGGTCTACGGCGTGGCCGGCGACGCCGTCGCGCTGCGCGGGTGGCTGCGCAGGCGCGGCAACGGGGCCTGGGACCCGGACGGTCCGCTGCCGCAGATGTACGTCGAGCCCGACCGCATCGACGCCACCGTGGCGGCCGAGGCGTGGCTGCCGTTCAAGATCGCCGCGCTGCGCGCCCTGCCCACGCAGGTCAGGGTGCTGGACGACCGCCCGGGCCTCGGCTGCCTCACGCTGTCCGACGACGCACCGCAGCCCCTGACCGGTCGCGAGCACGCGCAGCTGCTGCGAGCGGTCGGGCTGTGGCCCGTCCCCGCCCCCCGGCTCGCGCCGGAGGACCCGCTGGCCGCGCTGCTGCTGCCGGCGGGGACCGTGCCCCGCTCGGTCGCCCCCGCCCCGGCATCCGGGTGAACGAGCGGTCACGCCGCGTCGCGAGGCTGGGCGGCTGACTGCACCGGCAGGGTGAACTTCGGGACGTCTGCGCTCCTCAGCGCCGTCACGGGGTGTCGTGGCCGGTCCGGCCGGGCAACCCTGTCCGTGCGACGGGGCCCACCCGGCGCGACAGGAGGACCCACGTGCGCACAGCAGCCCCCTCGACCGCCCGGCGCTCCACGGCGGACGTCGGCATCGCCCGGGAACGGCTGCGGCAGCGCCGACTGGGCCGCATCGCCCTCGCCCTGCTGCCCCTGCTGGCCTGGATGTGGTTCCGCATCCTCACCGGGGCGCCGTTCCTGCCCGCGCTGCCCGCGGTGGACCCGCTGTACGTGATGGTGGGGGTCTTCTTCCTGGTGCTGGTGCTGTTCATGGTGGGCACGCAGGTCGCCGCACGACGCAGCCCCCACGTCACCTACCGCCCCGAGGACATCGACGTCCGGCTCGAGGACGTCAAGGGTCTCGGGCCGGTCCGCGACGAGGTCGAGCGCACCCTCGATCTCTTCCTGGCCGGGCGGTCCTTCCGCGAGGACCTGGGCGGGACGCCCCGACGCGGCGTGCTGTTCGAGGGCCCCCCCGGCACGGGCAAGACCTACACGGCCAAGGCGATGGCCCGCGAGGCCGGTGTGCCGTTCCTGTTCGTGTCGGCCACGTCGTTCCAGTCCATGTACTACGGCGCCACCGCGGGCCGGATCCGCTCCTACTTCGGCGCCCTGCGCAAGGCCGCCCGTGCCGAGGGCGGGGCGATCGGCTTCATCGAGGAGATCGACGCCATCGCCACCGTGCGCGGCGGCATGTCCGCGACCGTCTCGCCGGCCGGTCTGGCGAGCCGGACGGGTCACCGCGGCGACCACGGAGGCGTCATGGGCTGCGGTGGCCTCGAGGGGCTGCCGGGGACAACCCACCTCGCCGCCAGGTCGGCAGCAGGATCGGTGCAGCACGGGTCCATGACCAGCGAGGGGGTGGGCGGCGTCGTCAACGAGCTGCTGGTGCAGATGCAGTCCTTCGACACCCCCTCGCCCGCCCAGCGGCTGCAGGTGTGGCTGGTGGACGCGGTCAACCTGCTGCTGCCGGAGCACCGCCGCCTCAGCCGACCCCGGGTGCCGTCGGCGGACATCCTGCTCATCGCTGCGACCAACCGCGCCGACACCCTCGACCCCGCCCTGCTGCGACCGGGCCGGTTCGACCGTCGGCTGACGTTCGAGGCGCCGGAGCGCGCCGGCCGTCGCGAGATCGTCGACTTCTACCTCGACCGCAAGCGCCACGCCGCCGAGCTCGACGACCCGGAGCGACGTGACGCGCTCACCGGCGTCACCCAGGGCTACACCCCCGTCATGATCGAGAACCTGCTCGACGAGGCCCTGATCAACGCCATGACCCGCGGTGAGGGTCCGATGGGCTGGACCGACGTCGAGCAGGCTCGGTTGCTCGTCGAGGTCGGCCTCGGCCGGCCGGTCGCCTACACCGCCCACGAGGAGCGGCTGATCGCGACCCACGAGGCCGGTCACGCGACCGTCGCCTGGCTCGTGGCCCCGCAGCGGCGTCTGGAGATCCTCACCATCGTCAAGCGCGCCTCTGCGCTGGGCCTGCTCGCCCACGGTGACCGCGAGGACGTCTACACCCGCTCCCGGCGCGAGCTCGAGGGCCTGGTGCAGATCGCCTTCGGCGGTCAGGTCGCCGAGGAGCTGTTCTTCGACGACGTGTCCACCGGCCCGGGCGGTGACCTGCAGTACGCGACCACCGTCGCCGCGCAGATGATCGGTGCCGTCGGGATGGGCGACTCCCTGGTGTCGCTGGAGGCCGCGGGCGGCGGGCCCTTCGGTGGCAGCCTGGTCAGCCGGGTGCTGGGCGACCGGGACGCCAGGCAGCAGCTGGAGGGCCTGCTGCTGCGGCAGAAGGAGAACGTCCGCGGTCTGCTGTCGCAGAACCGGCACCTGGTCGAGGCTCTGCGCGACGCGCTCCTGGAGCGTCATGAGCTGATCGGCCACGAGATCACCGACGTGCTGCAGGCGGCCGCCGCCGGTACGGGCGCGCCCCGCCCGTTCGCCCCGGCCGGCGAGGCACCGCCGGCGAGGGTCGAAGACACGGAGACGGTCCGTGCGGGGACGGTCCGCGACGCGTCACCGGTGGCTGCGGGACCGGGCCACGCTGCCGTCGTCGACCTGCGGGGGGTGAGCCTCTCGCGGCGCTGAGGCGACCACCGGTGCGTAGGCTGCGCGGGTGTCCGCCAGCCGCCGTGCCGCCAGGACCGTGGCCCCGCTGCTGGCCCTCGGGCTGCTCGGGGGGCTGACCGGTCTGCTCGGCTCCCTCGCCCACCTGGCCCGCACCGGGGTCGGCGGCGTGCTGCTGCCGTACGGCGTCGTGCTCGCCCTGGCACTGGTGCTCGCCACCGACGTGGCGGTCGCCGCCGCCACCACGCGCAGCCGCAGGCCCGGCCCCGCCCGGGCGTTGCTGTCGGTGGCCGCCGGACGGGGTCTGGTGCTCGGGCTGCTGCTGCTGCCGACCGCGGAGGGGGACCTGGTCCTCACCGGGCTGCCCGCGTCCACGGTGTGGATCCTCGTCGCGGTCCTGCTGCCCGCCTTCACGGCCCCGGTGGCCATGGCGGCCCGGGTGACCCGCCGCCCCGCCGGCACCCTGACGGCGGTGCACGCATGAGTGCTGCTGCAGGACCTGGCGACCAGGTTCCCCCGGGGGAGGTCGAGCGGGTCGGCTACCGGACCGCCATGGGTCGTTTCGCGACCGGCGTCACCGTGGTCACCGCCCGTGGCACCCACCCTCACGCCATGACGGCCAACGCGGTCGCGTCCGTCAGCCTGGACCCGCCGCTGCTGCTGGTCTGCATCGAGCAGGACGCCCGCGTCCACGACGCCGTCCTGGAGGACGGACGCTTCGGGGTGTCCGTCCTGGCGCAGGACCAGGCCAGGATCAGCCACTGGCTCGCCACCCGCGGTCGTCCCTTGTTCGGCCAGCTCGACCAGGTCCCGACCAGCACCGGGGCGGTGCTGGGGGTCCCGCTGGTCGACGGCGCCCTGACGACCCTGGAGTGCGAGGTCACCGCCGCGCACCCCGCGGGGGACCACACGATCGTCGTCGGCGCCGTCCGCGGACTGGTGCTGCCGGTCCACCAGGCCGAGCCGCTGGTCTGGTTCTCCAGCTCCTACCGGAGCCTGTCGCACCACCAGCCCTGAGGTCACCGCCTATCCTGGCCCGGGCGGGCACACCCCCGTCGCAGCGACCAGCGGAGCGTCGATGACCACCAGGACCACGGCCCACCCGTCCCAGAGCCGTCGAGAGGGCGGGCGCGCCTGGCGCGGCCCCGTGCTGGCCCTCGTCGTCGTCGTGCTGGCGCTGGGCGGTCTGTACGTCGGGGCTGCCTACGCCCTGGCGGACCGGGTCCCGTTCAACACCACCGCGGAGGGCGTCCCCGTCGGCGGGCGTTCCGCGGTGGATGCGACGGCCCTGCTGGAGGCCGAGGTGGGCGAGCGTGCCGCCGCACCGGTCGAGGTGTCCGTCGAGGCCGACGTCGACAGCATCGACCCGCAGCGGGCCGGGCTGACGGTCGACGCCGCAGCCACCGTCGACCCCGTCACGGGGTTCTCGCTCGCGCCGGCACGGATGTGGCGCCACGTGGTCGGGGCCGGCCGCCTGCAGCTGGCCACCGAGGTCGACCAGGCCGCGCTGCAGGAGCAGCTGACCGCGGTCGCCGGGCGCATGGACGTGCAGGCGGTGGACGGTGACGTGTCCTTCCCGCTGGGCGTCCGGACGGCCGTCGAGCCCGTCGAGGGTCGCGCGGTGGACGTCGCCGGCGCCGCTGCGGCAGTGGAGTCGATGTGGCTGCGCACCGACGGGCCGATCCCGCTGCCCGCGGACACCACCCCCGTGCTGGTCGGTCCCGCGTCGGTCGAGCAGGCCCTCGCCACCGCCGAGGCGGCCGTCGCCGACGCCCTCGTCGTGGTGGTGGGTGAGCGCGAGGTGGCGCTCCCGCCGGCCGCGTTCGGGCCCACGCTGGGCATGGACCCGGCCGAGGACGGCACCCTGACGCTGTCGGTGGACGCCGACGCGCTCCGTGCCGCCACCCTGGCCGCCGACCCCGAGCTGGAGTCCACGCCCGCCGACGCCCAGGTCGTGCTGTCCGGCGGTCGCCCCACGGTCGTCCCGGGCAGGCAGGGCCGCACCCTGGCCGCCGACGCGCTCGCCGCGGCGACGCTGCTCGCCCTGGGCCCCGACGGGGACCGCCGCGCCGTCGTGGAGGGAGCCGTCGTCGAGCCGGAGCTCACCACCGCCGAGGCGGAGGCGCTGGGGGTGAACGAGGTCGTCTCGACGTTCTCGACCAAATACCCGGACAACCCGGACCGGACCAACAACCTGCAGATCGCCGCGCGCGCGATCAACGGGACCCTGCTGCTGCCGGACGACGTGTTCGACCTGAACGAGGCCCTCGGCCAGCGCACCACCGCCAAGGGCTACCGGGCCGCGGGCGTGATCAGCAACGGGCGGCTGGTGGAGGGCGTCGGCGGGGGCGTCAGCCAGGTGTCCACGACGACCTACAACGCGGCGTTCTTCGCCGGCCTGGAGATCCTCGACTTCAAGCCGCACAGCTTCTACATCTCCCGCTACCCGGAGGGGCGCGAGTCGACGCTCAACTTCGACCCGCCGGTCGACATGCGCTTCCGCAACGACACCGAGACGGGCATCCTCGTGCAGGCCACCGTCGGCGGCGGCGACATCACGGTGACGTTCTGGGGCACCAAGACCTGGGACGTGGAGTCGGTGACCTCTCCTCGGCGCGACGCCACCACCCCGGAGACCATCTACGACCCCTCGCCGGAGTGCGACGGTCAGAGTCCCATCCCGGGCTTCACGGTCGACACGACACGGATCTGGTCGCGCGACGGCGCCGAGGTCGATCGTGAGACCAACACCTGGCGCTACCAGTCCGCCGACCGCGTGGTCTGCGGCCCCGAGCCGGGCGCCTGAACGACGGCCCCGACCGATCCGCGACGCGGACGGGGCCGACCGGCACGGGCCTGGCAGCTCAGCCCGGGCGGCGCTGACGTCGCGGCACGGCCGGCGGGACGGGCTTGGCCAGGACGACGTCGACCAGGGCGACGCGGACCACCGCCTCCTCGCCGTCGGGGACTCGGTCGCGCTGCAGCACCAGGTGCGTGTCGTCCACCGAGGTGAGCGAGCCCAGAGCGTCGCTGGCGCGCCCGTCGGGCAGCAGGTGGCGGACCACGACACGCCGACCGACCCAGCGCGGCAGGCCCGCGACGACAGACTCCGTCATGTCCGGCATCCTATGGAGCGGACGGCGGGCGAGCGCCACCCGTCGCCAGCACCGGAGGCACCAGCACCCGACCTGCTCGAGCACCCGACCTGCCAGCACCGAGGAGACTCCACCGTGACCTACGTGATCGCCCAGCCCTGCGTCGACCTCAAGGACAAGGCCTGCATCGAGGAGTGCCCGGTCGACTGCATCTACGAGGGCAAGCGGTCGCTCTACATCCACCCCGACGAGTGTGTCGACTGTGGTGCGTGCGAGCCCGTCTGCCCCGTGGAGGCCATCTACTACGAGGACGACGTCCCGGAGCAGTGGAAGCCGTTCTACGACGCCAACGTCGAGTTCTTCTCCGAGCTGGGCTCCCCGGGCGGTGCCGCCAAGACCGGTGCCCTGGACTACGACCACCCCGTGGTCGCCGCGCTGCCCGCGCAGGCCGAGGGCAGCTGAGCGAGGGCAGGCAGAGCGCAGGAGCGGGAGGACCGGTGCCCGTCGGAGGGCTGCCCGCGTTCCCCTGGGACAGCCTGCGCCCGCACGCCGAGCGTGCCCGGGCACACCCCGGGGGGATCGTCGACCTGAGCATCGGCACCCCGGTGGACCCGACACCCGAGCTGCTGCAGCGGGCGCTGGCGCAGGCGGCGGACGCCCCCGGCTACCCGACGGTCGCGGGGACGACGGCGGTGCACGAGGCCGTCCGGGCCTGGTTCGACCGGGTCCGTGGCACCGGCCCCCTCCCCGGGCTCGGGGTGATGCCACTGATCGGCTCCAAGGAGCTCGTCGCGTGGCTGCCCACCCTGCTCGGTCTGGGCCCGGGTGACGCGGTCGTCCACCCGGAGGTGGCCTACCCCACCTACGACGTCGGGGCCCGCCTGGCAGGTGCGACCCCGGTCGCGGCGGACTCGACCACGGCGCTGGGCCCCGACCGCTCGGTCCGCCTGGTCTGGCTGAACAGCCCCGGCAACCCCACCGGTCAGGTGCTCGGGGTGGAGCACCTGGCCAAGGTCGTCGCATGGGCCCGCGAGCGCGGCGCGGTGGTGGCCTCCGACGAGTGCTACTGCGACATGGGCTGGGACGCCCGCTGGGACCCCGCGGCGGGCGGCGAGCAGGTACCGAGCGTGCTGGACCCGCGCGTCACCGGTGGTGACCTGACGGGCGTGCTGGCGGTCTGCTCTGCGTCGAAGCGGTCCAACCTCGCCGGGTACCGGGCGGCGTTCGTCGCCGGCGACCCCGTCCTGGTCCAGCGGCTGGTCGAGGTCCGCAGGCACGCCGGGATGATCGTGCCCGCGCCGGTCCAGGCGGTGCTCGCGGCCTCGTTGGCAGACGACGACCACGTCGCCGTGCAGAAGGCCCGATACGGGGCACGGCGGGCGGTGCTGCTGCCCGCCCTGCACGCCGCGGGGCTGCGGGTGGACTCCTCCGAGGCCGGTCTCTACCTGTGGGCGACCCCCGTCGGGGCCGATCGGTCCGACCCGGCGGCCGGGGAGCCCGCACCGTGCTGGCAGACGGTCGAGCGGCTCGCCGGCCTCGGGGTGCTGGTGGCCCCCGGAAGCTTCTACGGTCGACGTGGCGTGCATCACGTGCGGGTCGCGCTCACAGCGACCGACGAACGGGTGGCGGCGGCCGCCGAGCGCCTGGAGGCCTCCGGCGTGCCTGTCAGCGGGTAGCGTGGGACGGACCGCGCGAGGCTGAGCGAGGCGTCGCCGTGGACAGCACCACAGCCCGAGCGACCCGAGCCGCCAGACATCAGGAGCAGCGATGCCCGACGCCCAGCAGACCTTCGCGATCACCAGCGACGGCGACCCGCTCCCGCTCCCGGTGGTGGGGGCCTCCGAGGGTGCCGACGGCCTCGACATCGGCAAGCTGCTGGCCACGACCGGCCACGTCACCCTGGACAACGGCTTCGTCAACACCGCCTCGTGCCGTTCCGCCGTCACCTACATCGACGGTGACGCGGGGATCCTGCGCTACCGGGGCTACCCGATCGAGCAGCTCGCCAAGCAGAGCACGTTCCTGGAGGTGTCCTACCTGCTCATCTACGGCGCCCTGCCGAGCGAGACCGAGCTGTCGTCGTTCACCGAGCGGGTCCAGCGCCACACCCTGCTCCACGAGGACCTCAAGCGGTTCTTCGACGGCTTCCCGCGGGACGCGCACCCGATGGCGCAGCTGTCCAGCGCCGTACCGGCGCTGTCCACCTTCTACCAGGACTCCCTGGACCCCTTCGACCCCGAGCAGGTCGAGATCACGACCGTCCGGCTGCTGGCGAAGCTGCCGACGATCGCGGCCTACTCGTTCAAGAAGAGCGTCGGCCAGCCGTTCCTCTACCCGGACAACTCGCTGTCGCTGGTGGAGAACTTCCTGCGGATGACGTTCGGCCTGCCCGCCGAGCCCTACGAGGCCGACCCCGAGGTAGTCGCGGCGCTGGACCAGCTCCTGATCCTGCACGCCGACCACGAGCAGAACTGCTCCACCTCGACGGTCCGCCTGGTCGGGTCCGCCCACGCCAACATGTTCGCGAGCGTGTCCTCGGGCATCAACGCGCTGTCGGGGCCGCTGCACGGCGGGGCCAACGAGGCCGTACTGGAGATGCTGACCCGGATCCGGGACTCCGACGAGACGGTCGAGTCGTTCGTGGCCAAGGTCAAGCGCAAGGAGCCCGGCGTCAAGCTCATGGGCTTCGGGCACCGGGTCTACAAGAACTACGACCCCCGCGCTGCGATCGTCAAGGACACAGCGGCGACGATCCTGTCGAAGCTCCCCGGCGGCGGGGACGAGATGTTCGAGATCGCCCGCTCCCTGGAAGAGATCGCCCTGTCCGACGACTACTTCGTCGAGCGCAAGCTGTACCCGAACGTGGACTTCTACACCGGCCTGATCTACCGGGCGATGGGCTTCCCGCCCCACATGTTCACGGTGCTGTTCGCCATCGGGCGCCTGCCGGGCTGGATCGCGCAGTGGCGCGAGATGATCGAGGACCCCACCACCAAGATCGGCCGGCCCCGGCAGGTCTACACCGGGGAGACCGAGCGCGACTACGTGGGCCTCGACCAGCGCTGACACCGGTGGCTGCTGGACGGTGGGGTCGCCCCCGCCCAGGGCTGCCTCGGCGGTCCGCCGCTCAGCCCACCGTCACCAGGACCTCCCCGGGGGAGGCGCCCGGGGCCGCTGCCTCCACCCAGCCGGCAGCCCGCTTGGCGCGGTCCCAGACCTGGCCGTCCACCTCGACCCGGACCACGTCTCGCGCGGCAGCCACGGCCACCGCCGAGTGCGCCAGCGCCCAGGCCGTCCTCGACGGTTCAGCGGCGGCGGAGGCGTCAAGGGTGAGCACCTGCGGCCGGCGGCCGTCGGTGTCGGCGTCGTCGACGGCCCCCTCGACCGCCACGTCCGCGACGTCGGTCTGCTCCCAGCCTCCCGGGCCCCAGGCGAGCAGGTCGTCGAGCAGCGCCTGGGACTGCGGGATAAACCCGGTGCTCGGGTCGGCACGCTCGGTGGGCTCGTCGTCGGCGAGCGGGTCCAGGTCGCAGGCCAGCGAGGCGGGGGAGAGGCCGTACAGGGCGCTCGCCAGCGCCCGGCCCTCGTCCTCGTGGTCGGCGTAGGCCTCGGGGAACCCGCTGCGCTGCACCCGTTGGGCCGCGACGGTGATCTCCAGGGCCCCGTAGCCGTCCACGACCACCAGCGCGTCGTAGAACTCACCGGTCGCGTACAGCGGGTCCTGCACCTGGGCCTCGCTGCCCCAGCCCTGCGAGGGTCGCTGCTGGAACAGCCCGAGGGAGTCCCGGTCGCCGTAGTCGATGTTGCGCAGCCCGGACTCCTGGATCGCGGTGGCGATGCCGATGGTCGCCGCCCGGGCCGGCAGGCCGCGCTGGTTCGCCAGGCCCACGATCAGTGCGGCATTGGCCGTCTGGTCCGGCGCCAGCTCCGCACGCAGGTCCTGGCCATCGGGACCGGCGACCTCCGTGGTGCAGCGCTGCGGCGAGCTCGACGGCGTGCCCGGGAACAACCACGACGACACCGCTACCAGACCCGCCACCAGGGCGAGGACCAGCACGAGGAGGACCAGCAGGGCGACCGCGGCACGCACCGGCCGGGCCGACCGACCGGCCGGGGTCGCGCTCAGTTGTGCAGCGCGGGGTTGAGGTGCACCCCGACGCCGCTGCGGGGCAGCGCCTCGACCTGGCCGGTGACGGAGTTGCGGCGGAACAGCAGCCCGCTGGCACCGCTGAGCTGGCTGGCCTTGACGACGGTCTGGGTGGCCACGTCGGGCTGCGCACCGGGCAGCAGGGCGACCTTGGTCGCGGCCGTCAGGTACAGACCGGCCTCCACCACGCAGTCGTCACCCAGGCTGATGCCGAGCCCGGCATTCGCGCCCACCAGGCACCGCTGCCCGACCCGGATGACCTCGGTGCCGCCGCCGGACAGCGTGCCCATGATGGACGCGCCGCCGCCGACGTCGGAGCCCTCGCCGACGATCACCCCGGCGCTGATCCGACCTTCGACCATCGAGGTACCGAGCGTGCCGGCGTTGAAGTTTACGAAGCCCTCGTGCATCACGACCGTGCCCTCGGCAAGGTGCGCGCCGAGGCGGACCCGGTCGGCGTCGGCGATGCGCACCCCGCTGGGCACGACGTAGTCCGTCATGCGGGGGAACTTGTCGACGGAGGTGACGACGACGCGCGCACCGGGGTGCGCGCCGAGCAGCCGGGCCCGGGTCTCGGAGAAGCCCTCGACGGGGCACGGGCCGAACGACGTCCACACCACGTTGGACAGCGTTCCGAACAGCCCGTCCAGGGCCACCTCGTGCGGCTTCACGGTGCGGGTGGACAGCAGGTGCAGGCGCAGGTAGGCGTCTACGGCGTCGGCGGGCGCCTCGTCGAGGTCGATCACGACCGTGCGCACATCGCGCCGGACACCGCGTGCCCCGTCGTCCCCGGCGAGCGCGCCCAGGCGCTCCTCCCAGGCGGCGTCCACGCCGGCCTCGCCGAGCCCGGGCGCGGGGAACCAGGCGTCCAGCACCCGGCCGTCCGCCTCGGTGCCGTGGACGGCCCCGTCCACGACGGTCACCAGTGCTGTTCCGGAGGCAGGTCGGCTCATGCTCGACAGCCTAGACAGCCCGGCGGCCGGTGGTCGCAGGCCGGCCGCGGGATAGCGTCACGACCGTGACGACACAGCCCCGCCCCCTGCCCGCCACCGGCCCGCCTGCCACCGGCCTGCCAGCCACCGACCCGGTCGCCCTGACCGCGGCACTGGTCGACCTGCCCAGCGTGTCCGGGGACGAGGCCGCCGTCGCCGACGCCGTCGAGGCGCTGCTGCGCTCGCAGCCGCACCTGCAGGTGCTGCGCGACGGCGACGCGGTGCTCGCCCGGACCTCGCTGGGGCGTCCGGAGCGGGTCCTGGTGGCCGGGCACCTCGACACGGTGCCCGTGGTCGGCAACGTGCCGTCCTGGCGGGCGTCGCCCGGCGAGGGCGACGACCCCGACGGCGGTGCGGTGATGTGGGGGCGCGGCACCACGGACATGAAGGGCGGCGTCGCGATGGCCCTGGTCGCGGCCTGCACGGTGCCCGAGCCCGTCCGCGACGTCACCTACGTGTTCTACGACTGCGAGGAGGTCGAGGCCGAGCGCAACGGCCTCGGCCGGCTGGCGCGCACCGTGCCCGACTGGCTGCTCGCCGACCTGGCCGTGCTGGGCGAGCCGACCGAGGGCCTGGTCGAGGGCGGCTGCCAGGGCACGCTGCGGGTGGACGTGACGGCCCGCGGCCGGGCGGCCCACTCCGCGCGGGCCTGGCGCGGGGCCAACGCGATCCACGGCGTCGCCGAGGTACTGGCACGTCTGGCCGCCTACGAGCCCCGGCAGCCGGTCGTCGACGGACTGGCCTACCACGAGGGCCTGCAGGCGGTCGGGATCGCCGGCGGGATCGCCGGCAACGTCGTGCCGGACGTCTGCACGGTCCACGTGAACCACCGCTTCGCACCCGACCGCAGCGTCGAGGAGGCGTTCGCGCACGTCCGCGAGGTCCTTGCCGGCCTCGACGTCATCCTCGAGCTGCGCGACTCCGCCGCCGGCGCACGGCCCGGTCTGGACCGCCCCGCCGCACAGGCGTTCGTGGCGGCCGTGGCCCCGGTCGCCGGGCAGCCGCCGCGGGCCAAGCTCGGCTGGACCGACGTCGCCCGCTTCGCCGAGCTGGGCGTCCCCGCGGTCAACTTCGGGCCCGGCGACCCGCAGCTGGCCCACGCCGACGACGAACGCGTCCCGCTCGCGCAGCTCACCGCCTGCACCGACGCGCTGGTGCGGTGGCTGCGGGGCTGACGCGGCAGAAGGGCTGAGACCCGGGCCCGGTCACGCGGCGGGCCGGGGTCCTAGGCTCAGGCCGTGAACGCCGACGCGGGAGCCACCCGTCGCCCCGAGGGCGACGACCCCTGGTACCGCCGCGGGCCTATCGGGTTCCGGCGCGGGCAGGTGCCGGAGCAGACGACCGACGAGCGGCTGCTGCAGACGCCGCGGGACTCCAGCTGGCTGCACTCCGACCCGTGGCGCGTGCTGCGCATCCAGAGCGAGTTCGTCGAGGGCTTCGGCGCGCTCGCCGAGCTCGGCCCGGCGGTGTCGGTCTTCGGCTCGGCCCGCACGCCCGTGGACAGCGAGGTCTACGCCACCGGCGTCCAGGTCGGGGGACTGCTGGTGCAGGCCGGTTTCGCGGTCATCACCGGGGGCGGGCCCGGCCTGATGGAGGCCGCCAACAAGGGCGCCTGCGAGGCCGGCGGCACCAGCGTCGGCCTCGGTATCGAGCTGCCCCACGAGCAGGGCATGAACCACTGGGTCGACCTGGCCGTCAACTTCCGCTACTTCTTCGCCCGCAAGACGATGTTCCTCAAGTACTCCCAGGGCTTCGTCGTGCTGCCGGGCGGGTTCGGCACGCTCGACGAGCTCTTCGAGGCGCTCACCCTGGTGCAGACCGGCAAGGTCACCGCCTTCCCCGTCTGCCTGGTGGGCACCGACTACTGGGGCGGGCTGCTCGACTGGGTCCGAGGCACGCAGCTCGCGGCGGGGACCGTCTCGACCAACGACGTCGACCTGCTCACGCTGACCGACGACCCCGAGGAGGCGGTGGCGCTCATGGTCGCCGCACGGAGGTCCGACCCCGCGCCTGAGCCGACCTCTGCGCCTGAGTCGACCTGTGCGCCCGGAGCGATCCCCGCGCGGGGGGCCGCAGCGCCAGGAGCACCCCGGTGATCATGACCACCCCGCCCAGGACCTCCGCCGTGCCAGGACGCTGCTGCAGCAGCAGCCAGGCCGACACCATCGCGACCACCGGGACGAGCATGATCCACGGCACGACCGCCGACGACGGGTTGCGCGACAGCAGCGTGTTGAAGATGCCGTACCCCACCAGGGACGCCAGACCGGCGGTGTACAGCGTCGACAGCGCGGCGGCCCAGCCGAACGTGCCGAGGCCCGCCACCACGGCGGCCGGCCCGTCCAGCAGCAGCGACGCCAGCAGCAGCGGCACCGGGACCACCAGTCCGGACCACACCGTGAGCGACAGCCCGCCACGCACCCCCGAAGCCCGCGAGACGACGTTCCCGACACCCCACGACAGGGCGGCGAGCAGGCACAGGCCGAGCGCGAGCAGGCTCACCTGACCGCCGCGTCCGAGCGCCACCACGCCCAGCCCCACCGTGCCCACCACGACCCCGACCGCCTGGGTGGGTGTCGGCAGCTCCCGCAGCGCGGCGGCGGCGACCACGACCGTCACCACGACCTGGGCCTGCAGCACCAGCGCCGCCAGGCCGGGTGGCATCCCGGCGGCCAAGGACAGGTACAGGAACGCGAACTGCCCCAGCGACATCAGCAGGCCGACCGTGACGACCACCCGCCAGGGCGCCGACGGCCGCGGGACCAGCAGCGCGGCCGGGAACACGACCGCCGCGAAGCGCAGCGCGAGGAACAGCAGCGGTGGCACCTCGCCCATGCCGCGGTCGATCACCACGAAGTTCAGGCCCCAGACGACGGCGACGAGGGCGGCCAGGAGGGAGTCCCGTCTGTTCACACGCCCAGCCTGGGTGTCACGACCATGAAGCACCAGAGACCATTGGTCGGGTGGACCCGGTAACGTCGCTGCATGATCGACCTCGCCGCCCTGACGTCCCTGCGTGCCGTCGACGAGCACGGCTCGGTCGTCGCCGCGGCGGCCGCGCTCGGCTACACCCCCAGCGCCGTGTCGCAGCAGGTGAAGCGGCTGGAGCGGCAGACGGGCGTCGCCCTGCTGGAGCGGGTGGGTCGCGGGGTGATGCTGACCCGGCACGGTCGCCACCTGGTCGAGGAGGGCTCCCGTCTGCTGCGCGACCTCGAGGCGGTCGAGGCCGGGCTGCACCGTCGCGCAGGCGCCGTCGTCGGCCGGCTGCGGCTATCGGCGTTCTCGACCGCCGTTCGCGGGCTCGTGGCCCCTGCGGTCCGGCGGCTGCTGACGGCGCACCCGGACCTGGACCTCGTCCTGGACGAGCGGGAGCCCTGGGACACCGTCGACCTGGTGGCCGAGGGCCGAAGCGACCTGGGGGTCGTGCACTCCTGGGGGGACGTGGTGCTCGCGATCCCCGACCACCTGGCCACCACCGCGCTGGCCGAGGACGTCGCCGACGTCGTCCTGCGACGGGACCACCCGCTGGCCTCGCGTGCCACCGTCACCCCGCACGACCTGCTGGAGGAGGGCTGGATCGCCACGCCGGACGGGACCATCTGCCGGGACTGGCTGACCCGGATGCACCAGGGCACCGGACGGCCGCCCCGTATCGCCCACCGCTCGACGGAGTTCGACTCCCACCTGGCGATGGTGGCCGCCGGGCTCGGCATCGCCCTCGTCCCCCGCCTGGGCCGCCGCCCGCTGGGGCCGGACCTGGTGGCCGTGCCCGCCACAGACCCCGTGCCCACCCGGCAGGTTGTCGCGGTGCACCGGCGCAGCATGTCCGAGTCCCCGTCGGTCGCGGCGGTCGTCACGGCGCTGGCGAGCGCCCCACCCGACATCGCCGGACCCGCGTCAGGGTCTCGGGCAGCCCCTGCGTGACGCCGCGGGGTCCGCCCCGTTTCGCCCAGGTGACGATCCGGCGTCCTGCGTGACGTTCGCTCGACGACCCGGTGACGCCGCCGGCCCCGGTGGCACCCTTCCCCTCATGTCACCCACCGGTGAGGCCGAGCCCGTTGCCGGGCTGCGACTGGGCGGTCGCAGGTTCCCGCCCGGGCGCACCGTCGTCATGGCCGTGCTCAACCGCACCCCGGACTCCTTCTTCACCGGTGCCCGTCAGCTGGACGACGACGTCGCCCTCGCGGCCGTCGACGAGGCCGTGGCCGCCGGTGCCGACGTGCTGGACGTCGGCGGCGTCAGGGCCGGCCCGGGCGAACCGGTGACCACCCAGCAGGAGCTCGACCGGGTCGTCGGTTTCGTCGCGGCCGTCCGGGCGCGCCACCCCGGTGTGGTGCTGAGCGTCGACACCTGGCGCGCCGAGGTCGCCGAGCACGCCTGCGCCGCCGGGGCGGGCCTGGTCAACGACACCTGGGCCGGTCACGACCCCGACCTGATCCACGTCGCCGCGCGTCACGGCGCCGGCTACGTGGTGTCCCACACCGGGGGCGCGCAGCCCCGCACCCGGCCGTTCCGCGTGACCTACGGCAGCACCCCGGACGGCGTGGTGGCCGACGTCGTCGCGACGCTCGCCGTCGGTGCCGCCCGGGCGGTCGCCGCGGGCGTCGACCCCCGCTCGGTCCTCGTGGACCCCACCCACGACTTCGGCAAGAACACCTGGCACTCCCTGACGCTGGTGCGGCGTACCGACGCGGTCGTCGCGCTCGGGTTCCCGGTGCTCATGGCCCTGTCCCGCAAGGACTTCATCGGCGAGACCCTCGACCTCCCGCCGCAGGAGCGGCTGGAGGGCACCCTCGCCGCCACGTCGGTCGCCGCTTGGCTGGGCGCGACCGTGTTCCGCTGCCACGACCCCCGCGCCACCCGTCGTGCCCTCGACGTCGTCGAGGCCGTCCGCGGGGACCTGGTCCCCCCCAGAGCACTGAGAGGACTTGCATGAGCTCCGTCGAGCCCCCCGCAGGAGTGGCCGCCGTGCCCACCGGTCCGGACGGGCTGGGCGTGCCCGGTCTGGCCGACTGGTACCGCCGCCGCACCTGGCACGACGTCACCTGGTCCGCGCAGGACCTGGTGGCGGCCAAGGAGGGCCGCACGGTCGCCGTGGTCCTGCCCGCCCTGGACGAGGAGAGAACAGTCGCCGGCGTGGTCCGGGCCTTCCTGCCGCTCACGCTGCGCCAGGGCCCGGGCCTGGGGTCGCTGGTGGACGAGATCGTCGTCGTGGACTCCGGCTCCACCGACGCGACCGTCGAGGTCGCCCGCGCCGCCGGGGCCCGCGTCGTCACGCGCGAGGAGGCCCTGCCCCAGGTGCCCGTGCGCCCGGGCAAGGGCGAGGTGCTCTGGCGCGCCCTGCGGGCAACCGACGCCGACGTGATCGTCTACGCCGACTCCGACCTGGTCGACGTCCACGCCAGCCTCGTCACCGGCCTGCTCGGACCGATCCTGCGGGGTGGTGGGGGCGTGCACCTGGTCAAGGCCTTCTATGCCCGCCCGCTCCGGTTGGAGACCGCGACCCAGCGAGCCGGCGGCGGCCGGGTCACCGAGCTGCTGGCCCGACCCGCGCTGGCGACGTTCGCCCCCGAGCTCGGCGGCATCGTGCAGCCCCTCGGCGGGGAGTACGCCGGCACCCGTGAGCTGCTGCAGCAGGTCCCGTTCGCAGGCGGCTACGGCGTCGAGGTCGGCCTGCTGCTGGACACGCTGACCCTGCTGGGCCTGGACGCGATCGCCCAGGTGGACGTGGGGGTCCGCAAGCACCGCCACCGCGACCTGCTGAGCCTGGGCGTCGCCGCGCAGGAGATCATGCTCACCGTCGCGCGCCGCACCGCGGGCCTGCAGCTGTTGCGGGCGATCGCCCGCGGCGGCCCCGGCGCTGACGGCGGTGTCGACCTCGTGCAGTTCGACCAGGCACCGGACGGGCGTTGGCGGCCCGAGGCGACCCACGTCATGGTCCACGACCGGCCGCCGATGGCCGACGTGCTGACCTCGCTGCGCTCGGGCACCTGGCCGGCCGGGGTGGAGCAGCGCACCGCCTGAGCAGATGTCGGACGGGCGCGGGCGCCGCCCGAGCCGGCGTGGGAAGATCCGGGCGTGGATCTGGTCCTCGTCGTCCTGCTGCTGGTCGCCGTCGGCGCCGTGGTGGCCGTGGCCCTGGGGCGGCTGCGGGGCGGTCTGGCGCCGGTCGGCGACGAGCTGCCCCCACCGCTGGAGAAGCCCCTGCGCCGCACGGACGACCTGGACGAGGCCCGCTTCGGCGTCGGGCTGCGCGGCTACCGGATGGACCAGGTCGACGCCGTGCTCGACGAGGCGAAGGCGCTGCTGCAGGCCAAGGACGCCGAGATCGCGCGGTTGCGCACCGGGACCGACCGGCAGGCACGACCCGTCGAGCCGTGGACGGCCACCTCATCCGGAGCCGACGTGGCGACCGACGGCGATGCCCCCGTGACCTCGAGCGATGCCGCCGTGACCGCCGGGCCGGGGGACCACGCGTGATCCGTTTCATCGCCACCGTCGACGTCCCCGCACCCGCCCCCGACGTGTGGGACCTGCTGGTCGACTGGCCCGCCCACGGCCGCTGGATCCCGCTGACGACCGTCCGGGTGCTCACCCCGCTGGCCGGCGGGGTCGGGGCGCGCTTCGTCGGGCGCAGCTCGTTGGCCGCGATCGGCCTGGACCGGGTGGGCTTCGACGACCCGATGGAGGTCACCGGCTGGCAGCCGCCCACCGCGCAACGCCCCGGGCGCTGCGACATCCGCAAGCTCGGCGGCGTGGTGCGCGGCACGGCCGGCGTCGACGTCGTCCCGCTGCCCCCCGTCGACGGTCGCCCGATGACCCGTGTGGTCTGGGAGGAGGACGTGGACGTCACCCCCCGACCGCTCACGCGCCTGCTCGCCCCGCTGGTCGCGCTCGCCGGTCGGCTCGCCTTCACCGCGACCCTGCGCGCGATGGGCCGGGAGCTCGCGACGCCCCGATGAGCTGGCGGTGAGGACCCGATGAGCCTCGCCGTCCTCGGCCCGGACGGCCGGGGCCGTTGTCCGTGGGGGGTCGCCCCGCCGGAGTACGCGGCCTACCACGACGAAGAGTGGGGACGACCGTTCACGGGCGAGCGGGCCATGTTCGAGCGGCTCAGCCTCGAGGCGTTCCAGTCGGGCCTGTCGTGGCTGGTGATCCTCCGCAAGCGGGAGGCGTTCCGGACCGCGTTCGCCGGGTTCGACCCCGAGGCCGTCGCCGGGTTCGGCCCCGCGCAGGAGGCCAGGCTGCTGCAGGACGCCGGCATCGTCCGCAACGTCGCCAAGGTCCGAGCGACGATCGGCAACGCCAGGGCCGTGCTGGCGCTGCGCGGGGACGGGGGGCTCGAGCAGCTGGTGCGCGCCCACCGCCCGCCGCCGCGCCGCGGTCCCCGCGCCCGCAGCCTCACCGACGTGCCGGCCACGACGCCGGAGTCCGTGGCGCTCGCCCGCGCGCTCAAGCGGGCCGGCTTCTCCTTCGTCGGGCCGACGACGGCGTACTCGACCATGCAGGCCTGCGGGCTGGTGGACGACCACGTCGACGGCTGCCACGTGCCGCCACCACCTGGCACACGCACCGGCGGCTGACGGCCGTAGGACCGCTCACCGGGCCCGGAACGCCGCCGGCTCCTTGGCCAGGAACGAGCGCACGGCGTCGGCGTGGTCGCGGGTCGATCCGGTGACGGTCATCTGCTCGGCCTCGTGCGCCAGCGAGGCCGGCAGGTCGTGGACCGCGGAGTACGCGAGCGCCCGGCGCACTGCGGCGTAGGCGAGCGTGGGACCCGCAGCCAGGGCGGCGGCGACCTCGGCGGTGCGTGCCGCGAGCGCGTCGTCCTCGACCGCCTCGGTCGCCAACCCGATCGCCAAGGCCTCCGCGGCGCGCACCGTGCGGGGTCGCAGCAGCAGGTCGGCAGCACGCCCGGCGCCCACCAGGCGCGGCAGGTACCAGGTGGCCCCCGAGTCGGCCGACAGCCCGATCCCCGTGAAGGCCAGGTTGAACCCGGCGGAAGCGCCGACCAGACGGAGGTCGGCGGCCATCGCGAACGACGCCCCGGCGCCGGCGGCCACCCCGTTGACGGCCGCCACCACGGGCTTGGGCATGGTCGCCAGCAGCAGGCTCACCGGGTTGTAGTGCTCGGGCACCGTGGTCCACAGCGACGACAGGTCGCCCGAGGAGAGGACCTCCGCGTGCTCGCGGAGGTCCTGGCCCACCGAGAACGCCCGACCGGTCCCGGTGAGCACGACGCAGCGGACGGCGTCGTCGGCGGCGACCGCGCGCAGCGCCGCCAGCAGCGCCAGCTTGGTGGCCGTCGTCATCGAGTTCATGGCTGCGGGTCGGTCCAGGACCACCGTCGCCACGGCGCCGACGGTCTCGACCCGCACCGGTGGTGCGCTCGCCTGCTCGCTCAACGGTGCTCCCGCTCGCTCGTGGTGGCGCCCCGACGGCGCCGACCGTGGCCGTGACGCTAGCCGAGGGGGTGGACCGGGGCCCGGTGTCCGCACCCCGGGGGCTCCGAGGGGGATAATGGACCTCAGCACTGCCGAGCGCACCCGTGGTCGGCAGCGAACGTGACCTATCGGTCACGACACCGAGGGAGTGGAAGATGGCCGCGATGAAGCCCCGAACCGGGGATGGTCCTCTTGAGGTCACGAAGGAGGGCCGTGGGATCGTGATGCGCGTCCCGCTGGAAGGCGGTGGACGACTCGTCGTCGAGATGACCCCCGTCGAGGCCGGAGAGCTCGGGGACGCCCTCAAGGCCGTCGTCGGCTGACCTGCCGCGCCGCAGGTCCAGCGCCACAACGGCCGGTCCGCCGGGCACACGCCCCGGCGGGCCGGCCGTCGTGGTCCCCGCCCGTCCCGCATTCCCGTCCGTCCCGCGTCCCGTCGGTGCCGGGTGCCGCGAGACCGGTCGAGGCCGGTGGACGCGAGAGTCAGCGGCGGACCGCGAGCAGGACCCCGTCGCCGACTCCGACGACGGTCCGCACCAGCCGGTCGTCCTCCTGGACGGCCTTGAGCAGCTCGCGCGCCGCGGTCGTCCGCTGGTCGCGCTGGGCGGGGTCGGGCACGCGGTCCCGGGCGAGCGCGTCCGACACGACGAGCATGCCGCCGGGACGCAGCAGGCGCAGCGACTCCGACAGCACCAGCGCGCTCACCCGGGGGTCGTCCACGTCGACGTGGACCAGGTCGTAGCCGGCGTCCGCCAGGCGGGGGAGCACGTCCGTGGCGTCGCCGTGGATGATCCGCGCCCGGTTGCCGCGCACCCCGGCGGCGGCCAGCGCCGCGCGGGCAGCGCCCTGATGCTCCACCTCGGTGTCGATGCTGGTCAGGACCCCGTCACGGGGCATGGCCTCGAGCATGCGGAGCGCGGCCACACCGGCCCCGGTGCCCACGTCGACCACGGCGCGGCCCGGCAGGGAGGCAGCGAGCACCGCCAGCAGCGCGCCCGTGCCGGGGGAGACGGCCTGCACCCCCAGCTCCGCGGCGCGGGTGCGGGCGTCCATCACGGCAGTCGACTCCTCGACCCAGCCCTCGGTCCAGGTCCAGCTTCCTGCCTTCGACGCGCTCATGCCGCAACCCTAGTGACGCACGGCACCCGCCGCTCACAGGTTCCCCCCAGGTTGTGCGGGGAGCATGCAGGGTAGGAGGTGTCTGATGGACATCAGCGGTGGCAGCAGCAGCGGCAGCACGGACGTGGCGACGGCGGGAACGGGTGCCGTCCCGGCAGGGACGACGCTCACGGACGCGTCCGGCCAGGTGTGGGTCAAACCCACCTGGGAAGCGGTCGTGCGCGACCACTCCGCGCGGGTGTACCGGCTCGCCTACCGCCTGACTGGGAACCCGCACGACGCCGAGGACATCACCCAGGAGGTGTTCGTCCGGGTCTTTCGGTCCCTGGACTCCTACCGCCCGGGCACGTTCGAGGGCTGGCTGCACCGGATCACCACCAACCTGTTCCTGGACACGGTGCGACGCAAGCAGCGGCAGCGGACCGACGCCCTGGCCGAGGACGCCGCCGAGCGGCTGCCGGGGCGCGAGCCGGGGCCCGAGCGCGAGTTCGAGTTCCGGCACCTGACGGACGACGTGCAGGCGGCCTTGGACGCCCTGTCGCCGGACTTCCGGGCCGCGGTCGTGCTCAGCGACATCGAGGGGCTCAGCTACGAGGAGATCGCCACCACGCTGGGCGTCAAGCTCGGCACCGTGCGCTCCCGCATCCACCGCGGCCGCGCCCAGCTGCGCCGCGCGCTGGAGCACCGTCGCCCCGGGCGAGGTTCGGCCGTCACGCCGTTGCTCACCGGCGGCGTCGCCTGAGCGGCCGGCCGTGCCTGTGCCCGCGCACCCCTGCGTCGCGCTGAGCGCGTACGTCGACGACCGGTTGCCCCCGTGGCGCCGCGCCGTCGTCGAGCGGCACCTGCTGGCCTGCACCGCGTGTGCGGTGGAGGTCGCGCAGATCCGCTCGCTCCGCACGCTGCTCGACGCCTCCGAGACCCCGGCGCCGACCGCCGAGCTGCACGAGCGGCTGCTCGGCATCGCCGGACCTGACGGGGGCGGGTCCGACGGCACCGGGCCGGACGGGTCGCACCCGCAGCACTCCGACGCCGACGTGCCGGGGTCCGCCGCCGGGCCCCGGCGCCTGCCCGGCCCCCGGGAGGTACGTCCCCGCACGGCTGCCGGGGCGGTCGGCGTGCTGGTGGCAGGCGTCGTGCTGGTCGGGGCTGCCGGTGCGGGGGCCGTCGCGACCAGCAGCACGCCCTGGCCGGGAACGGCCGGTCGTGCGTCGCTGTCCACGGTCGTCCCCCGGCTGATCACCTGGCAGACGGAGCCCGACGCTGCGGACACGGTCCGCGGCGTCGACAATGGCGACCGTCCCTGACGAGAGGTCCTGATGTCTGACACCGAGCCCATGCCCCCCGCCCGACCCGGTGGGCCGCTCGAACCGCCGCAGTCGCCGTGGGCTGCCGAGCGCGGCCGCGAGCAGGACCCGGCCGGTGCGCCGACCCCGTCCCCCGTCCCCAGCTGGTACGACCAGCAGCCCGGCACCGCGCAGCAGCCCGGCACCGCGCAGCAGCCCGGCACCGCGCAGCAGCCCGACTCCGGTCGGTCCTGGTCCGGGCAGCAGCCCTACGACGCCGGACCGACCGGCTGGACCCAGGAGCCGACCTCGTGGGGCCAGGGCGAGGGTCCGGTCGACACGGTCGGGCGCCGGCAGAAGCGCGGTCGTGGCGGGGGGCTCGTGGTGCTCGCGGTGGTGCTCGCCCTGCTGGCGGGTCTCACCGGTGGTGTCCTCGGGTCCGTCCTGGCCGACCGGACGGCACTCGGAGCCATGCTCGGCGGCGACGCGGGCAGCGAGGCCGGCGCGAGTACCGGGGACGGGAGCGCGTCCTCGACGTCCGACAGCGCGGGCACCGCTGACCCGCAGCCCCCGGGCCAGACCGGCTCGGTCGCCGAGATCGCCGCCCGGGTACTGCCCAGCGTGGTGTCCATCCGGGTGAGCACCGCCGCGGGCGACGGCACCGGGTCGGGCTTCGTGAGCGACGCCGACGGCCTGATCGTCACGAACAACCACGTCATCCGGGGCGGTACCGAGGGCGAGATCGTCGTCGAGCTCGCCAACGGCTCGCAGGCCGCGGCCGAGGTCGTCGGCACCGATGCCTCCTACGACATCGCCGTGCTGCGGATCGACCCCGCCGAGGCTGGTGGCGAGCTGACCGCCCTGACGTTCGGCGACTCCGACCGGGTGGTGGTGGGGGAGCAGGTCGTGGCGGTCGGCGCCCCGCTCGGGCTCGACGCGACTGTCACCACCGGCATCGTCAGCGCCCTCAACCGTCCCGTGTCCGCGGGGGACGCGGAGACGACGGCGTTCATCAACGCCATCCAGACCGACGCCGCGATCAACCCGGGCAACTCCGGGGGCCCCCTGGTCAACCTCCGCGGCGAGGTGGTGGGCGTCAACTCCGCCATCGCCCAGGCGCCGGGCGGGCAGACCGGCGGCAGCATCGGGCTCGGGTTCTCGATCCCAAGCAACCAGGCGGCCCGCACCGCGGGGCAGCTCGTCAGAGACGGGGTCGCCACGTTCCCGGTCGTCGGCGTGCTGCTGGACCGCACGTACCAGGGCGAGGGCGTCCGGATCGTGTCCGACGACGACGCGGCGGCGTCCGACTCCGAGCCGGTCGTGCCCGGCGGTCCGGCCGATGCGGCAGGCCTGCAGGGCGGCGACGTCATCCTCGCCTTCGAGGGCCGGCCGATGACCGAGTCCGACGCGCTCGTGGTCGCCATCCGCGCCCGCGAGCCCGGTGACGAGGTCAGCCTCACCGTCCGCCGCGACGACGAGGTGTTCGACGTGAGCCTCGTGCTGGAGGCCGGCGACCAGGGGTGAGCGGGCGCCGCTACCCTCGCCCCAGGAGGTGAGCCCGTGCTGGACATCAACGGTGGCGAGTTCCTGGTCATCGCCCTGCTCGTCGGGCTGCTCCTGGGGCCTGACCGGCTGCCCGAGCTGGCCCGCTCGGCGGCGCGTCTGATCCGTCGTGGTCGTGACTTCGCCACGGGTGCCTCTGCACAGATGAAGGTCGAGATCGGCGTCGACCTCGACCAGGTCGACTGGCGTCGCTACGACCCGCGGCAGTACCACCCCAAGCGCATCGTGCAGAACGCGCTGAGCGACGTCTTCGACGACGAGGACAGCCCGCCCCGGACCGGTTCGACGGCTGCCGGGGCTGCAGGGGCCGGTGCCATCGCTGCCGGGGGCGCGTCGCGCGCCGCCGGGTCGGTCGTCAAGCCGGGGGCCGCGCCCGCGGCCGCCAAGCGGGCCGAGGCGGCCCGCACCGCGCCCGGCTCCTCGCGCACCGGACCCGCCAGCAGCACCCGCACGGCGTCGCCGACGACGCCGCGCCGACCCAGCCCGCCGCCGACGACGTGGGCCGACGCCGCGCGTCGCGCCGGGGTGGACGACGACGCGACCTGAGGGTCGGGCCCTCAGCGAAGGGCGGGACTGAGGCCCAGCTGCTTGCCAACGAGGCTCTCGCGGCGGCGCGTCAGGCCGCGTGCGATGCCACGCAGGGCCGTCGCGCCCGCGGAGTCGGGGTGGCTCAGCACGACGGGCCGGCCCGCGTCCCCGCCCTCGCGGACCAGCACGTCCAGCGGTACCTGCCCCAGCAGCGGCACGTCGTGGCCCAGCGACCGCGTCAGCGACTCCGCCACCCGGGCGCCGCCACCGTTGCCGAACACCTCCATGCGGGAGCCGTCGGGCAGCTCCAGCCACGACATGTTCTCGATCACACCGGCGACGTGCTGCCGGGTCTGGGCGGCGATGGAGCCCGCACGCTCGGCCACCTCGGCGGCCGCCAGCTGCGGGGTGGTGACCACGAGCAGCTCCGAACCGGGCAGCAGCTGGGCGCAGCTGATCGCGATGTCACCGGTGCCCGGGGGTAGGTCGAGCAGCAGCACGTCGAGCTCGCCCCAGAACACGTCGGTCAGGAACTGCTGCAGCGCCCGGTGCAGCATCGGTCCTCGCCACACCACCGCCTGGTTGCCGGGCACGAACATCCCGATCGAGATGACCTTCACCTCGTGCGCGAGAGGCGGGAGGATCATCTCGTCCACGCGGGTCGGCGCCCGGTCCACGCCCAGCATCCGGGGCACCGAGAAGCCGTGGACGTCGGCGTCGACGACCCCGACCGACAGCCCCTCCTGCGCCATCGCGACCGCGAGGTTGACCGTGACGCTGCTCTTGCCGACCCCGCCCTTGCCGGAGGCGACGGCGAACACCCGGGTCCGCGACCCGGGCCGCGCGAAGGGGACCTCCTTCTCCGGGGTACCGCCGCGCAGCATCGTGCGCAGCTCCTCGCGCTGCTGCGCACTCATCACGTCCAGCTCCACCGCGACACCGGTGACGCCGTCGAGGGTGTTGACGGCGGCCGTGACGTCGCGGGTCAGGGTCTCCTTCATGGGGCAGCCCGCCACCGTCAGGAACAGCGCCACCTGCACGTGGCCGTCGGCGCCGACCGTGACGTCCTTGACCATGCCGAGCTCGGTGATCGGTCGACGGATCTCGGGGTCGTCGACCGTCGCGAGCGCCGTGCGGACCGCGTCGGTGGTGGGGGGCGTTGCGGGTGAGGTCACCCCTGAAGGGTAGGAGCCTGCGCTCCGTGCTCCGACGCGGCCCCGTGCGGGTGGGGGGTCCGGCACCAGGGGCACAGCGCCCACAGCGCGTCGAGGTCCCGGTCGCAGGAGCCGCAGCGGGTGGAGCCGAGCTCGGCCGCGCACCACGGGCAGACGACCATGTCCTGCTCCACAGGGCGGTCGCAGGCCCCGCACGAGCTGCCCCCGGCGTGGTCGGAGGTGGTCACCCGCAGCACCTCCTCGAACGTGGTCCGTCCGTCCATGGCCTTGACCAGTGCAGAGGCGCGCAGCGTCCGCATCCCGGCGACCTTGGCCTGGGCGAGCACGGCGTCCTCGGAGGGGTCGCGGAGGAGGATGCGGCGCATCTCGGCGTCGACCACCAGCACCTCGTACACGGCCGTGCGGCCGCGGTAGCCGGTCTGGCCGCACTCGCTGCAGCCGACCCCCCTGCGGGGGGTGGCGCTCGCCAGGTCCTCGGTGCGCAGGCCCAGCAGGGCGAGCAGGTCCTCCTCCGGGAGGTACGGCTGCGCGCAGCGGGTGCAGGGGCGGCGCACCAGGCGCTGGGCCACCGCGAGGCTGAGCGAGCTCGCCACGAGGAACGGGTCGGAGCCCATGTCGATCAGGCGGGTGAGGGCGGCGGCCGCGGAGTTGGTGTGCAGCGTCGTGAGGACCAGGTGGCCGGTGAGGGCGGCCTTGAGGGCGAGCTCGGAGGTCTCGGCGTCGCGGACCTCGCCGACCAGGACGATGTCCGGGTCCTGGCGCAGCACCGAGCGCAGCCCGGCCTGGAACGTCATCCCGGCCTTGACGTTGACCTGGACCTGCGTGATGCCGGGCAGCTGGACCTCGACGGGGTCCTCGAGGGTGACGATGTTCTTCTCGGGGTCGAGGACCTCCGCGATGCCGGCGTACAGGGTGTTCGTCTTGCCCGAGCCGGTGGGACCGGTGATGAGGACCAGTCCCTGCGGGGTGGCGAGCGCCCGGCGGAACGCAGCCAGCTGGTCGGGCTCGAAGCCCAGCGCAGCGAGGCTGGGGACGTCGTCGCCCCTGGTGAGCAGCCGGATGACGGCCTTCTCCCCGTGCAGGCTCGGCAGCGTGGACACGCGGGTGTCGATCCGCGACGCGCCCACCACGATCTGGGTTCGGCCGTCCTGCGGGACGCGCCGCTCGGCGATGTCCAGGCCGGAGACGATCTTGATCCGGCTCAGGACCGCGCCGGCGGCCTTGCGGGGGGCGGTCATGACGTCCCGGAGGATGCCGTCCACCCGGAAACGGATGCGGAGGCTGTCGCGCTGGGTCTCCACGTGGATGTCGCTGGCGTTGAGCTGTACGGCCTCGTGAAAGATCTTGTTGACCAGCTGCACCGTGGGGGCGTCGTCGACCCCGCCCGAGCCGATGTCCTCCAGGACCTCCTCGCCGATGCCGGAGACCATCTCGGTCAGGCCCTCACCGCCGGAGGACAGGCCCCAGGCGAGGCGGAGCTGGTCCCGGATCTGGGACTCGATGGCGATGATCGGCAGGACGTCGGTGCCCAGCGTGAGGCGGACGTCGTCCAGGGCGAGCACGTTGGTGGGGTCGGACATGGCGACCACGTACCGGCCGTCGCTGAGCTGTTGCACGACGACGGCACCGCTGCGCTCGCTGAGCTGCTGCGGCAGGCGACGCACGATCGCAGGGTCGATGGCCACCGTGGACAGGTCGAGGGTGTCCAGGCCCAGCTGCTCGGCGAGCGTCACGGCGATGTCCCGCTCGTCGACGAAGCCGAGGCGGATGAGCATCTCGCCGAGGCGGCGGCGCGGTCCGGGCAGCCGCTGCGCCTCCAGCGCCTGCCGGAGCTGGTCGCTGCTGATGACCCCGGCGTCGGCCAGCAGGTCACCCAGCCGACGGCGCCGGTCGTCAGGACGCAGCTGACGCGGTGCCCGCCTGCCGCCGTCGGTGTCGATGAGACTCACCTGGGTGGTCTCGGCAGTTCACTCGCCCGGCTGTAGCCCGCCGACGTCGCTGGGCCCGGTGCCGCTGGCGCCGCCGCCGCGGGGGCCGGTGCTCCGGGAGCCCGTGCCGCGCGGGCCGGTGCCGCGCGGGCCGGTGCCGCGTGGGCCGGTGCTGTGGGACCGGGGGCTGCGGGGGCCGCCGCCGCCGGTGCTGCCGCGCGTGCTCGCGCCGTGCTCGTCGGCCTCGGTGGGGTCGAGGTCGCGGGGGTCGTCCTCACGTCGGTCCTCGTCACGCCGCTCGTCGAGCTCCTCCAGCATGCTGCGAAGCTCCGAGCGGAGGAAGTCCCGGGTCGCGACCTCCCGCAGGGCGATCTTGAGGGCGGCGACCTCGCGGGTCAGGAACTCGGTGTCGGCGAGCGCACGGGCGCTCTCGGCCCGGTCCTGGGCGCCCTGCACCCGGTCGCGGTCGTCCTGGCGGTTCTGCGCGAGCAGGATCAGCGGGGCGGCGTAGGACGCCTGCAGCGACAGGATCAGGGTGAGCAGGGTGTAGTTCAGCGCGGCCTTGTCCCACTGCGCGTCCTCGGGTGCGAGCGTGTTCCAGGCGAGCCAGACCGCGACGAAGGCGCTCATGTAGACCAGGAAGCGGGCCGTGCCCATGAACCGGGCGAACCGCTCGGCCCCACGGCCGAAGCTCTCGGGGTCGACCTGCGGCCGCAGCCGGATCCGGCCGCGGGTCCGTGTCCGGGGGGTGTCCAGGCCGGCGGTGGGGTTGGCACCGCGGCGGTCCCGGCGCCCCGGGCCGTCCTCGTTCACCGGCGGGCCTCAGCCATCAGAAGGCCCCTCCGGGCGGCGTCGACCCACGAGCCCCTGGGCGGTGGTCGAGGCGAGCGCGGAGGCGCGTCGACGGGCGAAGCTCCGCACCACCTCGGCAGGGTCCTCCTGCTCGCGCCAGTCGTCGGGCAGCAGGTGGTCGAGCACGTCGTCGACCGTCACCACGCCGACGAGCCGGCCGTCGGGGTCCACCACCGGGGCCGAGACCAGGTTGTAGGTGGCCAGGTGGCGGCTGATCGACAGCAGCTTGGCGTCGGTGGGCAGCGGCTCGAGGGCCCGGTCCACCGCGTTGCCCAGCTGGGACTGCGGGGGCTCGCGCAGCAGGCGCTGGATGTGCACGACGCCGATGAAGCGACCGGTCGGTGCCTCCAGCGGGGGGCGGCACACGAACACCGCGGCCGCCATGGCCGGGGCCAGCTCGGCGCGGCGCACCATCGCCAGCGCCTCGGCGACGTTGGCCTCCGGCGGCAGGATGACCGGCTCGCTGGTCATGATGCCGCCGGCGGTGTCCTCGTCGTAGGCGAGCAGGCGACGGACCTGCGCCGCCTCCTCCGGCTCCATGATCGCGAGCAGCCTGGCAGCCGTCTCCTCGTCGAGGTCCGACAGCAGGTCCGCCGCGTCGTCGGGCTCCATCGCCTCCAGCACGTCGGCCGCGCGCTCGGACTTCAGACCCCGGACGATCTCGATCTGGTCGTCCTCGGGCAGCTCCTCCAGGACGTCCGCCAGCTTCTCGTCGTCCAGGGCGGCCGCCACCTCCCGGCGTCGCTTGGGGGCCATGGCGTGCAGCACCTCGGCGAGGTCGGCGGCCTTGAGCTCGTCGAAGGCGGCCAGCAGGCTGGCCGCGCCCTGCGGTCCGGTGCCCTCCGCGACCAGGCTGCCGACCTCGTCCAGCTCCACCAGGAAGCTCTCGCCGCGGCGGCGCAGGCGGGCCGCCGTACGGCCGCCGGGTCGCACGCGGCGGACGAACAAGCGGGTGACGACCCAGTCGTGGGTGCGGGACTGCTCGAAGCCCACGTCCTCGATGGCAACGGGTCCGCTGCCGTCCGTCAGGTCGAGCTGGCGGTCCAGCAGCTCGGCGACGACCAGGGTCTCGGCGGCCCGCTGCTCGAAGCGACGCATGTTGACCAGGCCCGTGGTGATGACCTGTGTGGCCTCCATGGACGTGACCCGGGTCAGGGGCAGGAACACGCGCCGCCGGCCGGGCACCTCGACCACGAGCCCGACGGCGCGGGCGCGGGTGGCGCCGAGGACGACGACGACGTCGCGGACCCGGCCCACCTGGTCCCCCGAGGGGTCGAAGACCGCCAGCCCCGCCAGCCGTGCGGCGAAGACCCGGGTCGGGGATGTGCTCACGGTCGGTGAGTATCCCGCAGGTCGGCCCGGGGCACGCCGCCCGCTCCAGGGTGCGGCACAGTTCCGGCCGTGAGCGCCGCCCCCGACCCCGTGGCGCACCGGCTGAGCGGTGCGGACCTCGCCGTGATCGCGGTGGGCGTGCTGGGCGTGTCCGTCGCGGCCCCGGTGGCGGGGGCGACGATGGCGCCGGCGCTGGCGGTCGCGTTCTGGCGGACCGCGGCCGGGGCGCTGTTCTTCCTGCCCGCCGGCGTGCGGGGCATCGTGCGCAGACGACGGCTGCTGGGACCGCTGTCGCGCCGGGCGGTGGGGGCCGTGGTCTGCTCCGGGGCCCTGCTGGGGCTGCACTTCATGCTGTGGATCCCGTCGCTGCGGCTCACGAGCGTCACGGCGTCGACGGCCCTGGTGACGACGACCCCGTTGTGGGTGGTGCTGATCCAGCGGCTGCGCGGGCGGCCCGTGTCCGGGCGGGTGATGACCGGGGTGCTGGTGGCCTTCGCGGGGGTGCTGCTGATCACGGGGGTCGACGCGACGGTGTCCCCGACCGCGCTCATGGGGGACGCGATGGCGCTCGCGGGCGGGGCGGCCGCCGCCGGGTACTCCCTGACGGCCGAGACGGCCCGGCGCGAGATGTCCACCGCGTCGTACTCGGCGGTGGCCAACTCCGTCTGCGCGTCGCTGACGTTGCTGGTGTGCCTGTCGCTGGGCGTGCCGCTGCTCGGGTTCGACGCGGTGACCTGGGTCGAGGTCGCCGTGATAGCCCTGGCGTCGCAGATCATCGGTCACGCGCTGCTCAACCTGGCGATCCTGCGGGCGGGCGCGACGACCACGACGTTGGCGATCCTGCTGGAGACGCCCACGGCGTCACTGATCGCGTGGCTCTGGCTGGGAGACCTGCCGCCCGTGCTGGTGGTGCCCGGTGCGCTGCTGGTGCTGGCGGGGCTCGCGGTGGTGGTGCGGGCCCGGCGACAACCCGCCGAGTCGCCCGCCTGAATCCTCCGGGTGGCCGGTCCGCCGTGCCCGTGCCCGTTTGCGGTGGCGCGCTCCGGGGTACCGGTCCAGGGTGAGCGGGCGCGGGACCTGCGGGCCTCCCGGCCCGAGCGTGGTGCCTCGCTACCTGCTCGCAGACCGAAGGACCCGATCCCCTCACGCCGCCGGTACGCACCCCGAGCCACGCGTACGGCGGGCGTCAACGAAGGAGCAGCAGTGACGATCAGCACAGGCAACCGTGGTGGCTACACCGTCCCGGGCATGGACGAGGCCGACTCCTCGACCATCGTCCAGCTCCTGCAGGACCGCCTCACCGCGCTCACCGACCTCCATCTGACCCTCAAGCACGTGCACTGGAACGTCGTGGGTCCCCACTTCATCGCCGTGCACGAGATGATCGACCCCCAGGTCGACGACGTCCGCGAGATGGCCGACGACACCGCGGAGCGCATCGCGACGCTCGGTGGCTCCCCCGTGGGCACCATGGGCGCCCTGGTCTCCGCCCGCAGCTGGGAGGACTACTCCATCGGCCGCGCCGGCACCGCCGAGCACCTCGGTGCCCTCGACCTCGTCTACCAGGGCGTCATCGGGGACCACCGGGCGGACATCGACAAGGTCGAGGAGCTCGACCCGATCACCCAGGACATGCTCATCGCCCAGTCGGCGAAGCTCGAGCTGTTCCACTGGTTCGTCCGGGCCCACCTGGAGAGTTCGTCCGGGCAGCTGTCGACCCAGGGCGAGACGACCGAGAAGGGTGCGGCGCAGGCCGCCGCCGCGGCCTCGCACGAGGATTGAGCTCCTCAGGCAGCCCTGGGGGCGGGCGCTGCCCCCGACCGCACCAGCGCGACGACCGACGGGTCGTCGCCGGCCGGGCCGGGCGCCGCTCGACGGTGCCCGGCCCGTTGTGGTGGGAGGATGAGGCATGGCCTTCACCGGATCCGGCAGCCGCGGAGTGCCCAAGCTGCCCACGCCGTTCCACGGCGAGATCATCGCGACCTACGACACCTACGAGCAGGCGCAGCGCTCGGTGGACTACCTGTCGGACGAGAAGTTCCCGGTGCAGAAGGTGGCCATCATCGGCACCGACCTGCGCCTCGTCGAGCGGGTGACGGGCCGGTTGACGTACGCCCGCGTCGCCGGGGCCGGGGCGTTCAGCGGGGCCTACCTCGGCCTGTTCCTCAGCCTCGTCCTGCTGATCTTCGGCAGCGGGGGGATCGAGCTGCTGCTCGCCGCCGTCGTCATCGGTGCCGGCTTCGGGATGCTGTTCGGCGTCGTCTCGTTCAGCTTCACGGGGGGAAGGCGCGACTTCACCTCCGCCAGCCAGATCGTCGCGCTGCAGTACCGGGTGGTCTCGGTGGCCGACGTCGCCAACCAGGCCCGCAACACGCTGCGCAAGCTGCCCAACTCCGGCGTCGACGACAGCGCCGAGGGTCTCAGCCGGCCGCCGGCCTGATCGAGGCCATCCAGGCCTCGACGTCGTCGGGGGCGCGGGGGAGCATCGAAGACAGGTTCTCGGCGCCGTCGGCGGTGACGAGGACGTCGTCCTCGATCCGGACAGCGATCCCGCGCAGCTCCCGTGGCACGAGCAGGTCGTCGGGGCGGAAGTAAAGCCCGGGCTCGATGGTGAACACCATGCCCTCGCGCAGCTCCTGACCCTGGTAGGTCTCGCGTGCCAGCCGGGCGCAGTCGTGCACGTCCAGGCCCAGGTGGTGGCTGGTGCCGTGCACCATCCAGCGTCGGTGCTGGCCGCCGGTCGCGGTGTTGTCCAGGGACTCCTGCGGCGGGACCGGGAGCAGGCCCCAGGTCGACAGCCGGTCGGCGATGACGACCATGGCCGCCTCGTGGACCTGCCGGATCGTCGCACCCGGGCGCGCGACCGCGAACGCCGCGTCAGCGGCGTCCAGGACCGCGGCGTAGACGCGGCGCTGGGCCTCGGTGAACCGGCCGGACACCGGGAGGGTGCGTGTGACGTCGGCGGTGTAGAGGGAGTCGACCTCGACACCGGCGTCCACCAGCACCAGGGCATCCGCGGGGACGACGCCGTCGTTGCGGATCCAGTGCAGCGTGCAGGCGTGCGCGCCCGCCGCGGCGATCACCTCGTAGCCGACACCGTTGCCCTCCTCGCGGGCACGGGCGGCGAAGGCGCCCTCGATGACCCGTTCACCCCGGGCATGACGGCTCGCGCGTGGCAGGGCCGCGACGACGTCGACGAAGCCGCGGGCGGTGGCCACCACGGCCTCGCGCAGCTGCGCGACCTCCCAAGCGTCCTTGACGACGCGCATCGTGGACACCTCGTCGGCCAGCGCCTCGTCACCGGCGGTCGCGTCCTGCAGGTCGACGTCGTCCGCCGCCCGTGCCGTGTCCAGCAGGTCGGTGACCTCCTGGTCGCCGTCGCGGACCAGCCGGACCACGACGCCGGCGACGTCCTTGGTCACCGCGCCGGGCAGCTCGTCCAGGTGCCGGGCCGTCAGGCCGGTCTGCGCCGAGACCTCGGCCAGGGACTGCCGCGTCCCCACCCACAGCTCGCCGTAGCGGGCGTCTGCGTAAAACTCCTCGGTGTCGCGCTCCGCCCGGGGGCGGAAGTACAGGAGGGCGTCGTGGCCGGCCGCGACGGGCTCGAGCACCAGGACGCAGTCGGGCTCGCAGTCCCCGCCCAGACCGGTCAGGTAGGCGAACGCGGTGTGGGGCCGGTACCGATGGTCGGTGTCGTTGCTGCGCACCTGCAGACCCCCCGCGGGGACCACGAGCCGCTCGCCCGGGAACCGCGCCGACAGCCGCTCACGACGGGCCACGGCCTGTGCGGCGCCCTCACCGAGGGCCGGGAGCGCGTCCGGGCGGGGGCCCCAGCCGGAGGCGACGAACTCGCGGAACGCCGTGCTGCTCGGTCGCTGGCTGCGGGAACCGGTGCCGGCGGCTCCCTGCGTGGTCGTGGCCGGCTCGCTCATGCCCGCCATCGTGTCACCGGTCGACGGCCCGGGCGAACGCCTCGGTGACCGCCCGTGCTGCTGCCGTCTCCAGCGCGACACGTGCGGCGACGTCGGTGGGCGGGGTGCCCGTGCCGGTGGCCAGCACGAGGACCACGTCCCCGTCGACGAGGGTGTGGCTGGGGTCCACCGCGCGGGCCAGACCGGCGTGCGCGGCGCCGGCGAGGCGGTGGGCGGCGGCGACGTCCAGCACGGCATCGACCACCACGACCGCCACGGTGGTGTTGAGCCCCGCGACGGACGAGGAGACCTCCGCCGTCGGCCCCCCGGCGGAGGTCCTGGTGACGCCCCGCGTGGCGCCGGTCGTGGTGCCCGTCGTGACGCCCGTACCGGCCCAGGACGTCGGTGTCCCCGCGGCGTTCGCGACGACCAGCGCGGCCACCCGGTGGTCGGTGCCGGGGACGTCGCCCCCGGTGACCCCGACGCCACCGGGGGCCGACCCGCGGGCGACCCGGCAGCCCGTCCCCGCGCCGACCTGCCCCTCGGGCACGCCCGGGTGGGGCCCCGGCCCGCCCTCGGCACCCGTCACCGCGGTGGCACCCGTCAACGCGGTGGTGGCCTCGCAGGCCGCCCACCCGAACGACGCGTCGGGTCTCGCGCCGGGGTCCCCGCCGCGGCCCAGGTCGAAGACCACGGCCGCAGGCACGATCGGCACCCGCAGCACGGGCCCGGGGCCCTCGGGCGGGGAGACGACGAAGCCCCTGCCGGCCCGCTCGCACCAGCGGGCCACGCCGTCCGCGGTGGCCAGGCCGTATGCGCTCCCGCCGGACAGCACGACGGCGTCCACGGTGCTGACCAGGGTCCCGGGGGCCAGCGCATCGGTCTCGCGGGTCCCGGGGGCCCCGCCTCCGACCACCACCGCGCCCACGGTGCCCGGTGGGGGCAGCAGGACGGTGCAGCCGCTCCGCCAGCCGCCGCCCACGGCGTCGGCGTGACCGACCAGGACACCGGCGGGCCCCGGCAGCAGCCCGGCGGAGGTGCGCAGCGGCGGTGCGGTCCGTTCCACGGCGCGACGTTACGCCGCCGGGCCTAGCATCGTCCCCCGTGCCCTACGACCTGCACACCCACTCCACCGCCAGCGACGGGACGACCTCGCCCGCGGACGTCGTGCGCGAGGCGGCGGCGGCCGGTCTGGCAGGGCTCGCGCTCACCGACCACGACACCGGCGCCGGGCTCGTGGCGGCCGCCGCCGCCGCCGAGGAGCTCGGCCTGGTCCTGGTCCCGGGGGTCGAGATCTCGACAGGGCACCGCGGGCGCTCGGTCCACCTTCTGGGCTACGGGGAGGTGACGGGGACCGCCCCGCTGGCCGACGTCCTGGCGGGCACCGTCAGGAGCCGGCTGGAACGGCTCCGTCTCATCGTCACGCGGCTGCAGACCGTGGTGCCGGGGCTGCTGCTGGGCGACGTGCTGGCACGGGTGCCGGAAGGGGTGACACCGGGGCGCCCGCACGTCGCGGACGCGCTGGTCGCCGTCGGCGCCGTGCCCGACCGGGACGAGGCGTTCCGCGAGCTGCTGGCCGAGGACAGCCCCTACTACGTGGGGTACCGGGCGCCGCAGCTGCTGGACACCGTCCGCATGGTGGTCGCCGCCGGCGGGGCCGCGGTCCTCGCCCACCCGGGGTCGCGCTCGGCGGGGGACGTGCTCGACGCGGACACCGTCGCCCAGCTCGCCGCTGCGGGCCTGGCCGGGCTCGAGGTGGACCACCGCGACCACGACGACGCCACCCGGCGGCGGCTGCGGGGCCTGGCCGACGACCTCGACCTGCTCGTCACCGGTTCCAGCGACTTCCACGGCGCGGGCAAGCAGAACAAGATCGCCGAGCACACCACCGGTGAGGACGTGGTGGAGCGGCTCCTGGCTCGGCCGGGACCGGCAGTCCTGCTCGGGCGTACGTCCTAGCCCGCCAGGCCCAGCCGTCGGCGGGCGGCCCGTTCGTGCGGGCTGCTGGCCAGCACGGGCACCAGAGACCCGACACCGTGCCCGGTCCGTCGCAGCGTGCGCAGCGACGACGTCACGGCCGCGTCCGGGATCGCGCGCCCCCCGCTGCGCAGCGGCAGCGGGAACATGGCACGCGCCCATACGGGCAGGGTCGCGAACGCCACGCCTGCCAGCGAGCTCCAGCCCAGCCGCGCCGGGGTCATCAGCTCCAGCAGCGGGTGGATGGGGGGCGCGAGCACCATCGCGACGGCGTCGCGGGCGGGGACCGTGAGCCGCAGCCCGGAGCGGGCGGACTGCAGGTAGTCCTCCAGCGCCGCCACGGTCGTCGGTGCCTCCGAGGGGTCCATCCCCAGCAGCGCCCCTGCCCTCACCTGCTCCGCGACGTAGCGGTCGGCGTCGGAGTCGCTGAGCTGCAGGCCGCCGCGACGGGTGACGGTCAGCATGGAGTCCACCACGCAGGCGTGCACCCACAGGAGCAGGCAGGGCTCGTCGATGTGCCGCTGCGACCCGTCGTCGGGGTCCTGGAACGTCGAACCGGCGTGCGCCCGGCGGACGTAGCCGGCGGCGGCCTGCACCTGGGTGGAGCTGCCGAAGGTGGTCAGGCTGACGTAGTCGGCGGTGCGGAGCAGCCTCGACCAGGACTCCTGCCGGTAGCCGGAGTGCGCACCGAAGCCGTGCGCCACCACCGGGTGCAGCGACTGCAGCAGGAGTGCTCTAAGCCCGCCCACAGCCATCAGGGGGTCCGCGTGCACCCGCCAGGACACGCTGTCGGGGCCGAACAACCCCGGGTCACGACCAACGGGCAGCGGGTCGGCGACCTCGAGGAACGGGGCAGCCCGGTACGCCGGGCACCCGGTCCGGGCCTCGACGTGCCCCGGGGGGAGGTGCGCTGGGGGTGCTGTCCGTGAGGCGCGCGCGTCGGCTGCGGTTCCCAGGGGGTGCAGGCGGACAGGCAGGTCCCTCTCGGCGACGCCGTTCGCGGCAGGTGTCACGAGTCGTCCCGATCGGTCATGCCTCATCTTCACCCACCGTGGTGCGTACGGCACAGCCCGCTGCGGTGCGAGGATGAGCCGATGTCCCGGGTCCTGGCGATCGCCAACCAGAAGGGTGGGGTGGCGAAGACCACCACCGCTGCCGCTCTGGCGACCGCGTTCCACGAACGGGGTCGGCGCGTGCTGCTCGTCGACCTCGACTCCCAGGCCTGTCTGACCTTCGCGCTCGGCGTCGACGCCGACGAGGTGGGGGCGGGCAGCCACGACGTCCTGCTGGGGGCCGGAGTGGGCGAGGCGGTACTCACCACCGAGGAGGGCGTGGACCTGGTCCCGGCGACCATCGACCTCGCCGCGGTCGACGCGGCCCTGATGGGGCGACCCGGGCGGGACCTGGTGCTGCGCGGGGCGCTGCGGGCGGTCGCGGGCGACTACGACGACGTGGTGCTGGACTGCTCGCCGAGCCTGGGCGTGCTCACCCTGAACGCCCTCGCCGCCGCCGACGAGGTGCTGGTGCCGCTGACCGCGGAGATGCTCGGCCACCGGGCGGTGGGTCAGCTGCTGGACACCGTCGAGGACGTCCGGGACGTGCTGAACCCCTCGCTGACGGTGGTGGGGCTGCTGCCGACCATGGTCGACATGCGTACCGCCCACGCCCGTCAGGTGGTCGCCGACCTGGGGGAGCGGTACGGGCTGCCGGTGCTGGGGCCCGTGCCGCGGTCGGTGCGGGTCGCCGAGGCCCCCGCCCGCGGTCGCAGCGTGCTCGCGACCGCGACACGCTCCACGGCGGCCGTGGCCTACCGCGAGGTCGCCGACGTCCTGCTGGCAGGACGCTGACGGTCCCGACGAGCTGCACGACCGGGTCCCGGGGGCCCCGGGACCCGGCAGGTCGACCCGGTCGCTGCGGCTCAGTCGGAGGAGCCGGTCCCCGTCGCGGACCCCACGGCACCGCTCTGGGAGCCACTGGTTCCGTTGCTCTCGCCCGTGGTGCGTCGCCGCCGCCGACGTCGGGGCTGAGCCTCGCCGTCGGACGCGGCGACGGGCGCGCCCTCGACCGCGACCGGGCCTGCGTCGCTCAGCAGCACCGTGGCCGTGCCGCTGCTGCGTCGACGACGTCTGGGACGTGTCGCCGCGCCCTCGGTGACGTCGCTGTCGCCCTCGCCCGGGCGGGTGCCGGCCGGGAGGTCGCCGTGGCCGTTGCGGGCAGGACGCTCGGACCGCGGGCCACGGTCACCGCGCCCGTTGCGCTCACCGTCGCCGCGCGCGCTGTCGCGATCGCCGCCACGTCCGCCGCGCTCAGGGTCGCGTCCGCCCCCTCCGCCGCCGCGGCCCGCGCTCTCCGCCTGGCCGTCCCGCGGTGCCCGGGCACGCTTGGGTGCGCCCTCGATGTCCTCGACCTGCTCGGCCTCCAGGCCGGCACGGGTGCGCGAGGCGCGGGGGAGCCGACCGGTGGTGCCGGCCGGGATGTGCAGGTCGGTGTACAGGTGCTCCGACGTGGAGTACGTCTCCACCGGCTCGTCGAACGGGATGCCGATCTCGCGGGCGATGACGGTCCAGCGGACCGTGTCGGCCCACTCCACGAACGTCACCGCGGTGCCGGCGGCACCGGCGCGCCCGGTCCGGCCGATCCGGTGGATATAGGTCTTGGCGTCGTCCGGGCACTCGTAGTTGACGACGTGGGTGACGTCCTCGACGTCGATGCCGCGGGCGGCGACGTCGGTCGCGATGAGCACGTCCACCTTGCCGTTGCGGAACGCCCGCAGCGCCTGCTCCCGGGCACCCTGGCCGAGGTCGCCGTGGATCGGGGCCGCCGCGAAGCCGCGCGCGACGAGGTCGTCGGCCACCTTGGAGGCGTTGCGTCGGGTGCGGGTGAAGACGATCGTCAGGCCACGACCCTCGGACTGCAGCAGGCGCGAGAGGCACTCGATCCGGTCCATCGGGTGGGTCCGGTACGCGTACTGCTTGACGAGCTTGACGGTGGCCCCGTCGTCATCGGGGTCGTGCGCACGGATGTGCGTCGGCTGCGTCATGTAGGCCCGGGCCAGCGACACGATCGCGGACGGCATCGTCGCGCTGAACAGCATCGTCTGGCGCCCGGCCGGGGTGCGCGACAGCAGGCGCTCGACGTCGGGCAGGAAGCCGAGGTCGAGCATCTCGTCGGCCTCGTCCAGGACGACGTGGCGGCAGTGGCTCAGGTTCAGGTGACCCTGGTTGGCGAGGTCGTTGAGGCGGCCGGGGGTGCCGACGACGATCTCGACCCCGGTGCGCAGGGCGTCGATCTGCGGCTCGTAGGCACGGCCGCCGAAGATGACGGTCACGCGCACGGCACGCTGCCTGGCAGCGGTCGTCAGGTCCTGGGCCACCTGCAGCGCGAGCTCGCGCGTCGGGGCCACCACCAGCGCCTGTGGCCTGCCGGGGGAGTCGAGGTCGTCGAAGCCGGGCTCGCCCGGGCCGACGACGCGCTGCACCAGCGGGATGCCGAAGCCGAGCGTCTTGCCGGTGCCGGTCTTGGCCTGGCCGATGATGTCGGCACCCTGCAGCGCGACCGGCAGGGTCATCGCCTGGATCGGGAACGGATGGGTGATCCCCGCGCCCGCGAGGGCCGCGCAGATCTCTGTCTGGACGCCGAAGTCGGCGAAAGTCGTCTCAGTCACTATGGGGCGATCCTAGCCGGGGCTGCGGGCTAGGGTGCCCGCATGTCCCTGCGCGCGCCTGTCGTCGACCTGCTGGGCGCCCTCGCCTACGGGGAGCTGACCGCTTTCAGCCGGCTCGCAGGGGACGCGGAGCTCGCCCCGAGCCTGGCCGAGAAGGTCGCGCTCGCGCAGGTCGCCGCCACGGAGTTCCGCCACTTCGAGGCGCTCGCACAGCAGATCGAGACTCTCGGCGTGGCCCCGCAGGAGGCCATGGCGCCCTTCTGCGCCCCCGTGGACGCCTTCCACGACCGCACGGCGCCGAACGACTGGCTCGAGGGGCTGGTCAAGGCCTACGTCGGTGACGGGATCGCGACCGACTTCTACCGCGAGGTCTCGGCCTTCGTGGACGCGGACACCCGTGACCTCGTGCACCGGGTGCTCGAGGACTCCGGTCACACCGACGTCGTCGCCGTCGCGGTCCGGGCGGCCGTGGACCGCGACCCGCGCCTGGCGGGTCGCCTCGCGCTGTGGGCACGCCGACTCGTGGGGGAGGCGTTGAGCCAAGCCCAACGGGTCGCCGTGGACCGCGACGGTCTCGCTGCCCTGCTGGTGGGCACCGGCGACCAGCCGGGGGCGGACCTGGTGGAGCTCGGCCACATGTTCGCCAGGATCATGGAGCGTCACGGCGAGCGGATGAGGGTCCTGGGCCTTGCCCGATAGCAGTGCGTGGCGGCCCGTGCCGGCCGGCTCAGCGCTTTCGGGAGAAGCCGCTGAGGAGAGCGACGCCGAACGCGGCTAGCAGGACCTGCACGGCAAGCTCGCCCCAGCGGAAGCCGTCGGTAGCGATGCCGACCTGCACCGACAGGGCCGTGCCCGCCAGGGCAGCGAGGACGCCGACCCCGACGGTCAGCAAACAGCCGATCCGGTTGCGTCCAGGCACGACCAGGCGACCGAGGACGCCCAGGACGGCACCGACGAGGACGGCGGAGACGATCGTCTCGATGGTCACGGCAGGCCGGCCGGGCAGGGTACGGGCGTGCCGTTCAGGCGCCGGTCAGGGGTGGTGTGCTGAAACCGACCTTGCGGACCTCGGTCGGCCCCGTCTCGACGTAGGCGATGGCCTCCGTCGGGACGATGACCCGACGGCCCTTCTCGTCGACGAGCTCGAGGGTGCCACCCTTCTTGATGGCCGCGGCCACGGTCTCGGCGATCTGGTCCGGGGTCTGCGACGACTCCAGGAACAGCTCTCGCCCGGCGTTGCGCACGCCGATCTTGACCTCCACGGTGCCTCCTGTGCAGTGGTGGGCGCGGGGCGCCCGGGGTGGTCCGCCGCTTCGACGGGCCTGGTCCGAGCCTAACCGGTGGTGGTCGGGGCGCCCGACTTGGGAAAGCCCCGGATGCCCCGCCACGACAGCGAGAAGACCAGTCGCGCGGCGTCCTCACGCGGGATCGGCCGACCGCTGCTCAGCCACCAGCGGGCGGTGACCTGGGCCTGGCCGACCAGCGCGATGCCGAGCATCCGGGCCTGCTCCGCCGGCAGCCCGGTGTCCTCGGCGATGACGACGCTGATCGGCTCCGCGCAGGCGGCGGTCATCCGGGCGACCCGCTCCCGCACCAGCGGCTCCGAGGTCAGGTCTGACTCGAAGACGAGCCGGAACGCGCCGCCGTCGGTGTCGACGAACTCGAAGAACGCAGACGTCACGCCGGCGACCCTGAGCCTGTTGTCGTCGGTCACCGTGAGGGCGTCGCTGACGGCGTCGACGAGGGTGTCGACGTGGTGGTCGAGCAGCGCGAGGTACAGCTCGAGCTTGCTGGGGAAGTGCTGGTACAGGACCGGTTTGGACACCCCGGCGCGGTCGGCGATCTCGTCCATCGCCGTCGCGTGGTAGCCGGAGGCCACGAAGACCTCCTGCGCGGCACCGAGCAGCTGCTGGCGCCGGGCGGGCCGGGACAGACGGGTCCCCCGCGCGGGCTCCGCGGTCGCCGGCGCGGGGGTGCTGGTCATCGCAGGAAGACTACCGGCGGGTGGCCGTGCCACCGTGGCGCGTCGCCCGGGTGGAGGGGGAACAGGTGGCCCAGGGCGCCCGTTGCAGCACCTGGACGCCCCTGTCAGCACCCACCGAGGAGACAACGTGAGCCTGCCCCCGCTCGTCGAGCCAGCCGCGGAGCTCACCGTGGACGAGGTGCGCCGTTTCAGCCGGCACATCATCATCCCCGACGTCGGCATGGTCGGTCAGAAGCGGCTGAAGAACGCCAAGGTGCTCGTCGTGGGCGCCGGTGGGCTCGGCAGCCCAGCGCTGCTGTACCTGGCCGCCGCCGGCGTCGGCACCCTGGGCATCGTGGACTTCGACGTGGTGGACGAGTCGAACCTGCAGCGGCAGATCATCCACGGCCAGTCCGACGTCGGGAAGCCCAAGGCCGTCAGCGCCGAGGAGTCGGTCCGGGAGGTCAATCCCTTCGTCGACGTGCGCCTGCACGAGACCCGGCTCGACTCCTCCAACGTCCTGGACGTGTTCGCCGACTACGACCTGGTCGTGGACGGGACCGACAACTTCGCCACCCGGTACCTCGTCAACGACGCGTGCGTGCTGCTGGGCAAGCCCTACGTCTGGGGCTCGATCTTCCGTTTCGAGGGCCAGGTCAGCGTGTTCTGGGCCGAGCCGCCCGCGGGACCTGACGGGGCGCAGCGCGAGGGCGTGCAGTACCGCGACCTGTACCCCGAGCCGCCGCCCCCGGGCATGGTGCCCAGCTGCGCCGAGGGTGGCGTGCTCGGTGTGCTGTGCGCGTCGATCGGTTCGGTGATGGTCAACGAGGCGATCAAGCTCATCACCGGCATCGGCGACACCCTGCTGGGACGTCTGCTGGTCTTCGACGCGCTGGAGATGAGCTGGCGTGAGGTGCGGGTGCGCAGGGACCCCGACGGCGCCCCCGTCACCGAGCTGATCGACTACGAGGCGTTTTGCGGGACCGTGTCCCAGGACGCGTCGCGGGCCGTGGTCGACTCGACGATCTCCGTCCGTGAGCTCAAGGACATGCTGGAGGCCCGTGAGCGCGGAGAGCGTGACTTCGTGCTGGTCGACGTCAGGGAGCCCGACGAGTTCGACATCGTCCGGATCCCCGGCTCGGTGCTGATCCCCAAGGGCGAGTTCCTGTCCGGTGCGGCTCTGGAGAAGCTGCCGGAGCACACCCCCGTCGTCCTGCACTGCAAGGCCGGCACCCGCTCCGCCGAGGCGCTCGCCGTGGTCAAGGGTGCGGGCTTCGCCGACGCGGTCCACGTCGGCGGCGGCGTCCTGGCCTGGGTCGAGCAGGTGGAGCCGGACAAGCCGTCCTACTGAGGCCGGCCCCGTGGCCGCGCCGGGGACGTGCTGTCACGGGGTGGTCTGTCGTGGTCACCCTCCCGGTCGGCCGGGCCGTCCGGCCCGGCCGTCGGGGACGTCCGTGCCGTGGCTGACGTCGATGCCGCCGATCGACGTGGTGGCGACGACGGTGCGCTGCGACGTGGGGTCGGTCGGGACGTCGACCTGGGAGCCACCGACGCTGACAGCGGTCTGCACGGCGTAGCTCTCGCCGTCGTCGGGCAGGGCGATGGCGATCCCGCCCGTGGCAGTTGCCACGCGCACGTCCGTCGGCGGTTCGACGAACTCCAGCGCGACCCCCCCGCTCGTGACGTCGACGTCGACGGTGGCGGACCCGGACTCCGTGAGCACGACCCCGCCCGTGGTCACGTCCACGTCCACGTCCCCTGACACGGAGTCCGCCCGGACGCCGCCGGTCACGATGTCGACCACCACGTCGGTGCTCGGGTCGACCACCAGGTCGTAGGCGACCTCGCACCGACGCGGCCAGCTGCCGCCCGGGCAGCTGGCCTCCAGCAGCAGCACGTCACCCTGGCGCTCGACCGTCACCTCCGCGTCCTGCCACGCCGCCGTCGTGCGGGCCTCGCCGTCCACGGTCCCGGGCGCGGCGCCGTCGGTGGTGATGGTGGCGCCACCGGTGACGCCGGTGATCCGCACCTCGTCCACGCCGGTCTCCTGCACCGCTGTGGTCGCCGTGCGGGTGGCGGCCTGCTGCAGCGCCGACGCCACGGCGACCGCGAGCACCGCTCCAACCAGCAGCACCCCGAGGACGGTCAGGACCACCACCCACCACGGCAGGGGCGGGCGGGCGTCTGTGCGTCGGTCCATCCCCCGGGGGTCGGTGGGCAGCACCGGTCGAGGCGCCTGCGGCGGCGGCTCGTAGGCGGGCCGGGCCGGCGGTCCGGGGGGCAGGGGCGGTGTGCTCATCGCGGTCTCCGGTGGCTGGGTGAAGTCAGTCGACGTGCTCGAGGTAGCGCAGGACCGCCAGCACCCGACGGTGGTCGTCCCCGGCCTGGGGCAGGTCCAGCTTGGTGAACAGGTTCGACACGTGCTTCTCGACCGCACCCTCGGTGACGAACATCGCGGCTGCGATGCCGTGGTTGGAGCGCCCCTCGGCCATGAGCCGCAGCACGTCGTGCTCGCGGGGGGTGAGGGTCGACAGCGGGTCGGCGCGCCTGGCGCGGGCGAACAGCTGCGCCACGACCTCGGGGTCCAGCGCCGTCCCGCCTCCGGCGACGCGGAGCATCGCCTCGACGAAGTCCGCGACGTCGGCCACCCGGTCCTTGAGCAGGTAGCCGACCCCCTTGGCGCGGCCGGCGAGGAGCTCCGAGGCGTAGTTCTCCTCGACGTACTGGCTGAGCACGACCACGGCGACGTCGGGGTACTGCTCGCGCACCACGAGGGCGGCCCGTACTCCCTCGTCGGTGAACGTCGGCGGCATCCGGACGTCGGTGAGCACCATGTCCGGACGGTGGTGGGAGACGGCGGACAGGAACGTCTCGGCGTCGCCGACGGCGGCCACCACGTCGAAGCCGTTCTCGCTGAGCAGCCGCACCAGCCCCTCGCGCAGCAGGACGCTGTCCTCGGCCAGCACGAGCCGGTGGTGCGGTGCGGGTCCCTGGTGCGGTGGGGGTCCCGGCTGTGCAGGCCTCTGCCGCGGTGCGGGTCCGTGCGTCTGCTCGGTCACGGCTGTCCTCCGGTCGTGGTGGCTGCCGCGGCCAGCGGGAGCCGGACGGTCAGCACGGTGGGTCCGCCGGGCGGGGAGGAGACGAGCACCTCGCCGTCCACCGCCCGGGCGCGGTCGCGCAACCCTGTCAGGCCGCTGCCCAGGCGCGGGTCCGCGCCGCCGTGCCCGTCGTCGGTGACCGTGGCCTGCAGGACCGGCCGGCCACCGACCTCGCGGGTCTCGACGTCCACCCGGGCCGAGGTCGCCCCGGAGTGCTTGGCGACGTTGGTCAGCGCCTCGGACACCGAGAAGTAGGCGATCGCCTCCAGCCGTGCCGGCGGCCGGGCCCCGGGTCGCACGTCGACCGACACCGGCACGGGGGAGCGCGCTGCCAGAGCCGACAGGGCCGCGTCCAGGCCGCGGTCGGTCAGCACGGGCGGGTGGATGCCGCGCGCGACCCGCCGCAGGTCGGCCACGGCGTCCTTGGCGGAGGCGTGCGCACGGTCCAGCAGCTCGGCCACCCCGTCGGGATCGGTCTGCAGCCGCTGCCGGGCCATCCCGAGGTCCATCGCGATGGCGACGAGGCGCTGCTGCGGCCCGTCGTGCAGGTCCCGTTCGATCCGTCGGCGCTCCGCCTCCACGGAGTCGATGGCGCGCTCGCGGGTCTCGGTCAGGGTGTCCACCCGGGCGCTCAGGGCCGCCTCACGGGCCGCGGGGTCGGAGCTGATCGACAACCGCGCCAGGGCGACGTCGACCCGCCCCAGGGTCCAGCCCAGGAACGGCATGACCAGCAGCAGGAGCAGGCCGCAGGCGGCCAGCGGCCACAACCACTGCTGCGGCACTTCGCGGCCGACAACGACGCTGCCGGGCGGAAGGGCCGGCGAGACGGCGGCGACCGAGCCGAGGACCAGGAGCCCGGTGACGAGCAGGCCACCCGTCAGGCCCCAGACCGCCATCAGCGTCAGGTAGAGCAGGGACCGCCAGGGCCGGGGGTCCAGGCCGATCCGCCGCCATGCCGGCAGGTGCGGGGGCCTGGGCTCCATCGGGGGGACCCAGGTGCCCAGGAACACCGCGATGCGCCACCGCTCGGCGCCGACCATCCCGAAGGCCACGAGCAGGATGACCGCCAGCACCGGTAGCGCGACGATCGTGATCGAGCCCAGGGCGGTCCCCACCGCGCTCAGCACGACCGCGAGGAACACCGTGGCCAGGAGCAGGTCGAGCACCAGGTGGACCAGCGCCCCCCAGCCGCGCAGCCACATGCCCGGCAGGCCGGTGCCGCGGGTGCGGGAGGAGGTGAGGGCGGTGGCCATGGCACGACCGTAGGAGCAGGGCGGGACACAGCGCAGTGAGGCGGGCACGTCGACCCCGTCGGGGGGCAACCCCCGGGCCGCGAGGTTGTGTCCGGCCCGGGCGGCATGCTTCTCCCGTGAGCAGCCACCCCGCCGCAGGCGCCCCCGGGTCCAGCCCCGCGGGCGAGCTCGGCGACTACGCGGAGGCCGTGCTCGAGGTCGTCGACCAGGTCCCGCCGGGCTCGGTGACCACGTACGGCCGGATCGCGCGTGTCCTCGCCGAGGCCGGTCTCGGCGGGGGCCCCCGATCGGTCGGGGCGGTCATGTCCGTGCACGGTGGTGCCGTCGCCTGGTGGCGGGTGCTGCCTGCGGACGGCTCGCCACCGGTCTGCGACCCCACCGGCGCGCTCGCCCGCTGGCGCGAGGAGGGCACGCCGCTGCGGCTGAGGACCGGCAGCAGGGGCACCGCGCGTCCGCGGGTGGACCTCGACCGCGCCGTCGTGGAGCCGACCGCACCCGCCTGGCTGGGCGACGGGGTGGCCCCGTGACGTCGACGCTCGACCTGACGACCGGAGGGCCGGGGGCGGACCTCCTCCCCGACGGCTCGCCGCTCACCACCGCCCAGCGCGACATCGCCGTCCGCGGGGGCCGGCAGGTCGTGCTCGGCGGTCCTGCGACGGGGAAGACGACGGCGCTGGTGACCTGGGCCCTTCGCCGTGGCGACGGCGACGGCCCCGGCCCGCTGCTCCTGGTTCCGTCGCGCCGCGCAGCCGACCGGGTCCGTGACGCGGTGGAGGAGCAGGCGACCGGCACCCGGGGCGACCGGGTCGCGCGGACGCCGCACTCCCTGGCCTGGGCGGTGCTGCGGGAGCACGCCCTGCGCACCGGCCGCCGACCACCACGCCTGGTGACCGCCAGCGAACGGGACGAGGCGATCGCCGAGCTGCTGGCCGGTCACGCGGAGGACGGCACGGCCCCCGCCTGGCCGCCGCACCTGGACGAGCGCCTGCGCCTGACCCGGGCCTTCCGGGACGAGCTGCGCGAGATGTCGGCCCGCCTGGTCGAGCACGGCGTCGGTACCGAGGGGCTGCGCGCCCTGGCGCACCGCCACGGCCGACCGCAGTGGGAGGCCGCGGCCCATGTGCTGGCCGAGGCCGAGCAGGTCACGGGGCTGCGCGGTGACGAGGCCCACGACCCGGCCGGCATAGTCGCCGTGGCCGCCGACCTCCTCGCCGACCCGAGCACCGGCCTGGCCGGGTGGCTCGCGCAGACCGTGGGCCACCTGGGGGTCGACGACGCGCAGGACCTCACGCCGGCCGCGTGGTCGTTCGTCCGGGAGCTCGCCGACGTGGTGGGCGACCTGCTCGTGGTCGGTGACCCCGACGCGTCCACCCAGACCTTCCGTGGCGCGTTCCCCGGTCAGCTGCAGGGGTCGGTCGGCTGGCTCGGGGAGGCCGCCGCCCCGGTCCACCTCACCGAGCTGGCCGTCCCGTTGCGGCAGGCGCCGCTGCTGCGACGCGTGGGTGCTGCGGTGGGCCGTGAGCTGCACGGGCCCCGGGTCCCGCCCTGGTCCCCGGCGGCCGCACCGGTGGATCCCGACGCCACGCCGGCGCAGGACGGGCCGGACGGACCCGTCGGGCAGGACGGAGCCGTACCGGGCGCCCTGGGCAGCGTGAGCCTGCTGGTGTGCCTGGACCGTGCCGACGAGGCCGCCGTGGTCGCGGGGGAGCTGCGACGTCGCCGGCACCGCGAGGGCGAGGGTGTCCCGTGGTCGCAGATGGCCGTGGTGGTGCGCAGCGTCCGTGGGGCCGACGAGCTCCGCCGCACCCTGGAGGCCGCCGGGGTGCCGGTCCGGGTGCCCGGCGTCCGCGCGCCGCTGCGCGAGGAGCCCGTGGTGGCCCTGCTGCTCAGTGCCCTGGAGGCGGCAGCAACCCCGGAGGTGCTCGACCCGGCGCTCCTGGAGCGCTTGTGCGTCGGGCCGGTCGGTGGCGGCGACCCGGTGCGGTGGCGCCGCCTGGTGCTGCAGGCGCGCGCCCGGGCACGCCTGCAGGACGGGCGCGCGGTCTCCGGGGAGGAGGCGCTCGCGGGGGTCTGCGACGGTGTGCGCGCGGTGCTGCGCGGCGAGGTCGCCGCACCAACGACCGGTCAGGCGTTCGCGGGCATTTCCCCGGCCGTCGCCGCACCGCTGGTCCGGGTCACGGACGTCCTCGCCGCGGGCGCCCGGGTCGTGCCCGACGGCGTCGAGGACGCCCTGTGGCAGGTGTGGGACGGGTTGCACCTGGCGGAGCGCTGGCGTCGGACGGCGCTGCGCGGTGGGCCGGACGCCGTGCGCGCCCACGCCGACCTCGACGCCGTGATGGCGCTGTTCGACGCGGCGGCCGGGTGGGTCGACCGCAACCCTCGCGGCACCGTCGTCGGCTTCGTCGACCACCTGCGCTCGCGCGCCGTCGGCGACGACCGGCTGGTCGGTGGCGACGGCCAGGACGACGCCGTGACCGTCACCACCCCCGCCGGTGCCGTGGGCGAGCGCTGGGACGTCGTCGTCGTCGCCGGCGTGCAGGACGGTGTGTGGCCCAACCCCCGGCTGCGCGGTTCGCTGCTGGGCCTCACCGATCTGGTCGACGTGCTGCGTGACCCCGCCGCCGTGCGCGGGGCCGGGGGCGCCGCCCCGTCCGTCTCCACGGGCCCGGCGGGGCACGCCGAGCTGCGCCGGCAGGCACGCCGCGACGTGGTCCTCGACGAGCTCCGCCTGTTCCACGTCGCGGTGTCCCGCGCCGTCTCGGACCTGGTGGTCACCGCGGCCGAGGACGCCACCACCCGCCCGAGCGACCTGTGCGCGCTCGTGGCCCGGGCCGCCGGGCCCCACCTGGTCCGCAGCAGCACGCCGTCCCCGCGGGCGGTCGCCCTCGGGGGAGCCGACCCGCTCGGCCCGGGAGCCACCCTGGTGGAGGCGACCGCCGCGCTGCGCCGCGCCCTGGTGGCGTCGACCCCGACGGCCGGTGCAGCCGTTCCCGCGGGCGCGGACACGGGAACGGGCACGGCCGCGGCCGCGGACACGGGCGCGGGCGCTGGCGAGGGCGCTGACGGGGTGGATGCCCACCGGGCGGGCGCCGCGGCGCGGCTGCTGGCAGAGCTCGCCCGGGCGGGGGTCCGTGGCGCAGACCCGCGCGAGTGGTCCTGGCTCGCAGGAGACGACGCCCCGAGCCGGCAGGTGGCCGACCTCACGGTTTCCCCGTCGTCGGTGGAGCGGTTCCTGCGCTGCCCGCTGCAGTGGTACCTGACGAGCAGCGGGGGCGACCTCCCGCGGGCGACCGCGCAGGGGCTGGGCACGCTCGTGCACGCTGCGCTGGAGCAGGTCCCCGACGCCGACGTCGAGGGCCTGCGCGCGGAGGTGGGGCGCGGTTGGGGCGACCTGGAGCTCGGCGACGGCTGGGTGTCGGCCCACCAGCGTGCCCGGGTGGAGCAGATGCTGACCAAGCTGTCGGTCTGGGCGGCGGCGCAGCGTTCCGCCGGCCGCGACGTGCTCGCCGCCGAGGTGGCCTTCACCTACCAGGTGGGTGACGTGACCGTGCGGGGCACCATCGACCGGGTCGAGCGCACCGCCGACGGTGGCGTCCGGGTCGTCGACCTCAAGACCGGCAGGACGCTCGCATCAGCCGCCGAGGCGTTGGAGAACCCCCAGCTGCAGCTGTACCAGCTGGCGGTCGAGCTCGGTGCCCTGCCGGGGGTCGACGGCAGCCCCGCCGGCGGGCTGCTGCTGTACGTCGGCACCACCCACGCCACGGCCGCCGAACGCGTCCAGCCCGCACCGGACGACGCTGCGATGCAGCTGGTGCGTGAGCGCGTCGTGGAGGTCGGGCTGGGCATGCGGGCCGCGTCGTTCGTCGCGCGCCCGAGCACGGCGTGCCCGCGCTGCCCCGTCCGCAGCAGCTGCCCGACCACGCCGGAGGGTCGGCGCACCCTGCCGCCTGCGCCCGGGACGGCCGAGGGGTCCCGGTGAGCGTGGTCCTGCTGGAGGACGTCGAACAGCTCGAACGCGCCCTGGGTCTCGGCTACCACCTGGGCCAGGAGCAGCGCGCGGTCGTGACCGCCCCGCTGGACAGCGCCCTCGTCGTGGCAGGCGCGGGGTCAGGCAAGACCGAGACCATGAGCCTGCGGGTGGCCTGGTTGGTCGGCACCGGCCAGGTGCGGGCCGACGAGGTCCTCGGTCTGACCTTCACGCGCAAGGCCGCGGGCGAGCTGTCCGAGCGGGTCACCCGGGCGGTGGAGCGCATGCAGGCCTGGGCCGGCACCACCGGGCCGGGCGGCTCCGTGCTGCTGGAGCGTCCGCAGGCGCGGACCTACCACTCCTTCGCCGCCGACCTCGTCAGCCGCCACTCCGCGCGGCTGCACCTGGACGAGGTCCGGCTCCTCGGCGAGGCCGCCTGCCACCAGCTGGCCGACGACGTGGTCCGCGACTGGCCGCACCCCCTGGACATCGGGCTCGACCCCCGGCAGGTCACGACCGCCGTGCTGTCCCTGGCCGGTCAGTGCGCGGAGCACCGGGTGGGCGCCGAGGCGCTGGCTGCGGTGCTCGAGGAGCACGTCGAGCTGCTCGCCGCCCAGCTCGACCTGAGGTACCTCACGACGCAGAAGGAGCGTGAGGTCCTGACGTTCCTGCAGCGGCGCAGGGCCCTGGTGCCCCTGCTGGTCGAGTACGCCCGACGCAAGCGGCGCGCGGGCCTCCTCGACCACGGCGACCAGGTCCTGCTCGCGGCCGAGGTCGCCGGCAACCTCGAGGTCGCCGAGCAGATGCAGGCCGAGCACCGCGTCGTGTTCCTCGACGAGTACCAGGACACCTCCGCCGTGCAGACCGACCTGCTGTCGGCGTTGTTCGGCGACGGCCACCCCGTGACGGCGGTGGGCGACCCGCACCAGTCCATCTTCGGCTGGCGCGGTGCGAGCTCGGGCACGCTCGGACGGTTCCTGCGCCACTTCCGCAACCGGGACGGCGGCCCCCCCGCGCGCTTCACGCTGTCGACGTCCTGGCGCAACCCCGGTCTGGTCCTCGACGTCGCCAACCGGGTCTCCATGGACCTGCGGGAGGGCCCCGTCCGTACCGGCGGGCTCGAGGTGGGGGTGCTGCGACCGGCACCGGGTGCCGAGCGCGGCGAGGTCCGCTGCGCCTACCTCGCCACCGTCGAGGACGAGGCCGAGCACGTCGCCGACTGGCTGCTGGACCGTCGCGCCTCCCCGGTCGACGGGACCGTGCCCACCCAGGCCGTGCTGTGCCGACGCCGCAGCCAGATGGCCAGGTTCGAGGACGCGCTGAGCCGCCGGGGTGTGCCGGTGGTCGTGCTCGGCCTCGGCGGGCTCATCGATGAGCCCGAGGTCGTCGACCTCGTCTGCGTCCTCACGGCCGCCGCCGACCCCGGTCGCGGCGATGCCGTGGTCCGGCTCCTCACGGGCCCCCGCTGGACGCTGGCACCCGCCGACCTCGACGCGCTCTCCGACCGCGCCCGCGAGCTGGCCGGTGATGACCGGGACGCGGCGTCCCTGGTCGACGCCCTCGACCTGCTGCCCGCCCCCGGGTGGGTGTCGGCCCGCGGTCGCCGGCTCAGCCGCGGAGGTCGTTCACGGTGCGCGGCGCTGGCAGCGGTGCTCTCGCGCGTACGGCTGAGCCTTCACCGACCGGTCGTGGACATCGTGTCCGCCGCGGTCGTGGCGACGGGGGTCGACGTCGAGGTGCTCGCCGGCTCGACCGACCCACGCCACGGCAGGCGGGTGCTGGACCGCTTCGTCGCCGAGGCCGCCGGGTACGTCGACGTCGACGGCACGTCGACGCTCGCCGGGTTCCTGGCCTGGCTGGACGCGACCCGCGAGGACGAACGCGGCCTGGAGATCGTCGACGTCGCCCCGGACCCGGCTGCGGTGCAGATCATCACGATCCACTCCGCTAAAGGGCTCGAGTGGCATGATGTCGCCGTCGTCGACCTCGTCGCCGGAGGCTTCCCCGTCCGCGAGGCGTCCGGCCGACCCGTCGCGGGCTGGTTGAGCGGCAACGGTGAGCTGCCCTGGCCCGCTCGCGGGGACGCAGACTCGCTGCCCGTGTGGCGCCCGGCCGGTGCGGTCTCGCGGGCGGACTTCAAGCGGCTTCTCGAGGAGTTCCGGGTCGAGGCCGGCCTGCACGTGGCGTCGGAGGAGCGCCGGCTCGCCTACGTGGCGCTGACCCGGCCACGACGGTCCCTGCTGGTCACGGGTGCGCGGTGGGCGACGGGCAGCAAGCCCCGGGACCCGTCGCGGTACCTGCTCGAGGCGAGGGAGGCCGGGGCGGTGCCGGTTCAGTGGCACGTGCCCGTCGGTGACGGCACGGACGAGGTCAACCCTCGGGAGGCCCCCGAGCTCGAGCTGCCCTGGCCCGCCCCCGGTCCGTCGGCGCAGGAACCCCTCCGCGCCGGCGCCGCCGCGGTCGCGGCGTTGCTCGAGTCACCGGGGGAGCCCGCCCGGCCCGGTATGCCCGACGGGTCCGCGCGGGAGGAGTCGCCGGGGGATGAGGTGGTGCGCGGCTGGGAGCGCGTCGTCGGAGCCCTGCTCGCCGAGCGGTCCGCCTCGACCGGGACCGTCGCGCCCACGCACCTGTCGGCGTCAGAGGTGGTGGCGCTCGCGGAGGACCCGGCTGCCGCCCTGCTGGACCTGCTGCGTCCTGTCCCCAGGCGGCCGCACCGGCAGGCCCGGCGCGGGAGCCGTTTCCACGAGTGGGTCGAGCAGCGCAGCGGCCCCAGGCGCGGCCTGTTCGAGCCCGGCGACATGCTCGGCGCCGTGGACGACGCCGACGCGGACGACGAGGACCTGCGAAGGCTCAAGTCCAGCTTCGAGTGCAGCGAGTGGGCCGCGGCCGACGTCGTGGCGGTCGAGGTGCCCTTCGCGACCCCGCTGCACACCTCGGCCGGGCGGGTGGTCCTGCGTGGCCGGGTCGACGCGGTCGTCCGGTCCACAGACGAGCGGTACGACCTGGACGTCGTGGACTGGAAGACGGGACGGCCACCGACCGGCGGCACGGCAGAGGCCCGGAGCACCCAGCTGGCGGTCTACCGGTTGGCGGTCGCCCGGCTCCACGACCTCCCGGTCGAACGCGTCGGCGCAGCGTTCTGGTACGGCAGCGGGGGCGTCGGTGGCACCACCGTCAGGCCGACTCGGCTGCTGGACGAGGCCGGCCTGGCGGACCTGCTGGCGACGGCCCGTGCCGCACCCGGGGTGACCTAGCAGCCCGGCCCACGGCGGTCACCTCGGAAGGGCTGTCGTCGTGACCGTCCGGGTGCGGTCGCCTCAGCGGGGGCCGGTCGACCTCTCGTCGATCTGCGCGTTCGTCGCCGCGGAGCTGCCGGTGCGGGTCGGGGGCTCGGGCTGCGGGGACGTCGTGCCGGTCTCGGACCCAGGCGAAGCCGTGTCGCGGGCCCCGACCTCGCTGTCGGCGGCGTCCCGGGTCTCGGCGTCGGCGTCGGCAGCACGGTCGGCGGCATCGAGGGCAGCAGCGTCCTGCGCCGCGAGCTCGGCCTGGCGCGCGCTCTGCCGGGCAGCCCGCTCCTCCGCCGAGCGGCGGGCGTCGTTCTCCGCCTCGACCCACCCAGCCAGCTGTTCCAGCATCCCGCGGGCGTCCTCCTGGACCATGGCGTCGTCGGTCTGGACCCCGTGCAGGAGCCACCGGACCAACGCCATCTCCCCGTGCAGCACGGCTCGGCGGAGCAGGTCGCCGTCGACCGACCCGTGCCGCGAGGCCCGGTACGCCTGCAGCACCTCATCCACGGTCTCCGGCTCCGCGCCCACGGCTAGCCACGCCAGGTCCTGCGCGGGGTCTGCGACCTGCAGCTCGTCCCAGTCCAGGACCGCCGTGACCTCCTCGCCCGTGACGACGAGACGCTCCGCGACCAGGTCGCCGTGCACCACCGTGGGGCTGAAGTCCCAGACGGACGTGTCGTCCAGCAACGACTCCCACCGTTCGAGCAGGACGGGCGGCACCTGACCGGTGGCCGCCGCCCGGTCGAGCTCGCCCAGCCGGATCCCGCGCACCTCACCGGCATCGTGCACGGGCACCCCGGCACGCTCCACCACGGCGGTCGTCACGTCGTGCAGCGCGGCGAGGCTGCGCCCGACCGAGCGGCACACGCCGGGCGAGGCCGCCAGGCGCACGAGGTCGACCGGCCTGCCGCGCGGGGCCGGGAACACGATCGCCCGACCACCCTCGGGCAGGGCGACGTCGGCGCGAGGGCGGGGCACGTCGAAAGGGAGCACGCCCGCCAGCAGCCGGACCGCCTCCGTCTCGGCGTCCACCCTTGCGCCGGCCTCGGCGCTGCGAGGGGCCATGACGATCCAGACGCCTGACTCCGAGTCGTGGACGAGCGCGACGTCCACGTCTTCCCGGCCGCCGACGGCCGCCGCGAAGGCGACGGGCTCGACCGTCGGCATCGCACCCACCAGGAGCGCGGCCAGGGCGGCGGGTTCACGACGTCTCACCCGTGGGCCGCCACCGGCGGAGGAGGCAGCGGGGCGGTCACGGTCGGAGGGTGCGGGCACGCGCCCACCGTACGGGCGGGGCCTCGACATAGGGTGCAGGTGTGGCACTTGCTGATCTCGCGTTGTCCCGTTCGCGCCTGGACAAGGTCAGCGACGACCGAACCGCCGAGGGCCTGCTCGCGGCGCTCCTGCAGGACCCGACCACCTCGCTGCTGCCGCTGCGCGACGGCCGGGTGCCCGTGCTGACCACGGAGGCCTCGGCCGGGACCCCCGACGGCTCCACGACGTCCGGTCCGAGGGCCCGCGCCGCGCCGGGCCTGCGCACCCTGCGCGGTGAGGGTGCGGCCGCTCTCATCGAGGCGCTGGGCGGTGCGGCGGCGGTGGCCGCAGACGGGCACGACCCCAGCAGCTCCACCGTCGCGGTCCACCTGGGCCGCTTCCCCGACGACGACCCTCGCGCCCCGGGCGCCCTCGTCGGGCTCCTGCTGCCGTCCGCGCTGCCCGGTCTGGACGAGCGGGCGACCGCGACGGTGTCGGCGGCCCTGGCCGCACCCGACGGGGGCCTGCGCGACCTCGGCGCGATCCTGCCCGACACCGACGCGGGTGCCCTCACCGAGGCGGTAGCCCTCGAGGCGTGGCACCGGCTCGCACCGCGCTGTCCGCGCTGCGGAGGCCCTACCGAGGTCAGGGCGGCCGGGCACGAGCGGGTGTGCCCGGCGGACGGCAGCAGCCACCACCCCCGCCACGACCCTGCGGTGATCATGACTGTGACCGACCCGGCCGGTCGGCTCCTGCTCGGGCACGCCCGCCACTGGCCGCCGGGGCGGTTCTCCGCGTTCGCCGGCTTCGTGGAGCCCGGGGAGTCCCTGGAGGCCGCGGTCTCGCGTGAGCTGATGGAGGAGTCCGGCGTCACCGCCCGTGAGGTCACCTACCTCGGCAGCCAGCCCTGGCCGTTCCCGGCCTCGATCATGCTGGCCTTCCACGTCGAGACCGACGACACCGAGGCCGTCCCCGACGGGGAGGAGATCACCGAGGCCCGCTGGTTCGACCGACAGGGCCTGCGGGACGCCGTCGAGTCCGGCGAGATCACGGTGCCCCCGGAGGTCTCGGTCGCCCGCCACCTCATCGAGCGGTGGCTGGGTGGACGGCTGGAGCGGCATGGGACCTGGCGCTGAGGGTGTCCTCGACCCCCTGAGGGGACGGTCCTTGGCCGAGGACCCGAGGGCTGGGCTGCTCAGCCGCCCAGGCGGCTGCGGATCTCGGCCATGGACGGGTTGGTCGCGGCGGTGCCGTCGGGGAAGACCACGGTCGGGACCGTCTGGTTGCCACCGTTGACGGCCATGACGTAGTCGGCTGCCTCCGGGACGTCCTCGATGTTGACCTCGTCGTAGCCGATGCCCTCGCGGTCCATCTGGGTCTTGAGCCGGCGGCAGTAGCCGCACCAGGTCGTCGAGTACATCGTGACGGTGCCGGCTGCAGGTGTCTGCACAGGTGGCCTCCTCCTCTGTCGGTGCCGCCAGGCCGGTGGGCCGACGGGTCGTACGGCGTGCACGGTCCAGTGGTCCACAACCGTCCCCGCCCGCCTGCTGTTCCCAGGGCCCACCCCGAGGGGCGCACGTGTCCGGGGTCGCTGGGAGGATCGGGACATGGTCCTGAGCCCCGCCGACGCGCCGGCCCTGCTGGCACCGCTTGACGACGAGCAGCGGTCCGTGGCGCAGGCCGTCCGGGGTGCCGTCTGCGTCGTCGCCGGGGCCGGGACGGGCAAGACGCGGGCGATCACCCACCGCATCGCCCATGCGGTGGCGATCGGTGCGACGGCGGAGGACCAGGTCCTGGCGGTCACGTTCACCGCCCGCGCGGCGGGGGAGATGCGGGAGCGGCTGCGGACGCTGGGCGTCGGTCGTGCCACCGCCCGCACGTTCCACGCAGCGGCGCTGCGCCAGCTGCAGCACTTCTGGCCCAGGGCGGTGGGCGGCGCGGCACCGCCGCTCCTGGAGCACAAGGCGGCCGTGGTCGGGGAGGCGGCGAGCAGGCTCGGGATCCGCGTCGACCGCAGCACGGTGCGCGACCTGTCCGCGGAGCTGGAATGGGCCAAGGTCGGCCTGCTGACACCTGCCACCTACCCCGCGGCCGCGGCGGCGTCCGGACGCGGCGACGTCGCGGGCCTCGAGCCGGCGCTCGTGGCCCGGATGATGGAAGCCTACGAGGACGCCAAGACAGCACGCGGGGTCATCGACTTCGAGGACGTCCTCCTGCTGACCACGGCCCTGCTGCGGGAGAGGGAGGACGTGGCCCGGCAGGTCCGGTCCCGCTACCGCTGGTTCACCGTCGACGAGTACCAGGACGTGTCAGCTGCGCAGCAGCGGTTGCTGGACGCGTGGGTCGGTGAGCGGGACGACGTCTGCGTGGTGGGTGACCCCGACCAGACCATCTACACCTTCGCCGGCGCGGACTCCTCGCTGCTGGGTGGGTTCGCGGCGGCCCGCCCGGGCACGACCGTCGTCCACCTCGTCCGCAACTACCGCTCCCGCCCGGCGGTGGTCGAGCTCGGCAACGGCGTCCTGGCAGGTGGCGCGTCCGGGCGCGGCAGCAGCCGGGACGGCGCGCTGCCCCGGTTGCGCGCCGTCCGCCCGGCGGCCTCGGCGGAGCCGGCGCCCCGGCAGGACCGGGCGCCTGACCAGGGGCCGGGGCCCGACCGGGACCGGGGGCGCCCCCGCGGCGGGGACGACCTGGGCCCACCCACCTTCACCGAGCACGAGGACGACGTCGTCGAGGCGGAGGCGGTCGCCGCGAAGGTCGCCGCCCTGCTCGCCGAGGGGACCAGCGCCGCCGACGTCGCGATCCTCGTGCGGACCAACGGCCAGCTGGAGGTCATCGAGGAGGCGCTCGGCGACAAGCGGGTGCCGTACCTGGTCCGAGGCGGTGAGCGGTTCTTCGCCCGCCGAGAGGTCCGCGAGGCCGTCGTCCTGCTGCGCGGCGCGGCCAAGGCTGCGGTCGACGGCCAGGGCGTTCCGGCGGGGCTCGAGGGAGCCGGTGCGCCGGCCGGCGGCAGCGACGTCGCCGCAGGTGCGGGGGAGGCGCTCGCGTCCCATGTGGCCGACGTGCTGTCCGGCGCGGGTTGGTCGGCGCAGCCGCCGTCGGGCCGGGGTCAGGTGCGTGACCGGTGGGAGTCGCTCGCGGCCCTGGTCGACCACGCCCGCCGGTTCGGTGATGGACGACCCGCGGCCGGCCTGGTCGACCTGGTCGAGGACCTCCATTCGCGGGCCGCCCAGCAGCACGCCCCGGTGCTGGAGGGCGTGACCCTGGCCACCATGCACGCCGCCAAGGGCCTGGAGTGGGACGTCGTCCTGCTGCCCGGTCTGTCCGACGGGATGGTCCCGATCGCGCTTGCGGACACCCCGGCGGCGGTGGAGGAGGAGCGTCGCCTGCTGTATGTCGGTTGCACGCGTGCCCGAGAGGTCGTCCACCTGTCCTGGGCCCGTGCCCGTACCCCCGGGTCGCGGGGGTCTCGTCGTCCCTCGCGCTTCCTGGACGGGGTCCGACCGGGTGGCAGCAGCCCGGGCAGCGGGAGCAGGGGCGGCGCCGGCGACGGTGGCACGAGGCCGACAGGGCGTGAGCGGCCGCGCACCGTTACACCGCCCGCGACGTGCAAGGGCTGCGGCGTCCCGCTCGCCACCGCGGCGCAGCGCACCGCCGGGCGCTGCCCGGACTGCCCGCCCCGCTACGACACCGGCATCTACGAGGCCCTTCGGGACTGGCGGGCACGCACCGCCTCGGCCGCCAAGGTCCCCGCCTACGTCGTGTTCACCGACGCGACCCTGGAGGCCATCGCGGAGCGACGCCCCGACGAGGTCGCGGAGCTGGTCGGCATCGCGGGGGTGGGGGCAGCCAAGCTGGAGCGGTACGGCCCGGGCGTCGTCGCGGTGCTTGCCGACCACGCCGACCACGCCGGCTGAGCGCAGAGCGCTGATCGCGCTGAGCGCTGAGCGCGGGACCGCCGTGAGCGGCGGAAGAACCACCCGGCAAAAAGGGGTGGCGTCGTCCTGCCGGGCGGTCCTACCCTCCTTGATGTAGGGAAACCGCGCGGGGGACTGCCCCGTGCGCGAGGCCCGGAGGAGGTGCTGACCTGATGGAGAACACGATGACCACCTGGTTCGGTGGGTATGCCGCTGTCTCGCCTCTGGTCTTTGCCAAGGCACCCACCTCTCCGCTCCGTCCCCTGGGTGACGTGCGCCCCATCGCGGATGGCGGCGCCCCCCACGCCCTCGCCCCCTCGGGTCCCCTGCGCACCGACTGACCTCGACCACCGTCGAGACGTCGGAGCCACGGACCCCATCGGGGTCCGTGGCTCTTCTCGTCCCGGTCGGACCGGACGTGCGGAGCTCGGGCCCCCTCCAGGCCACGAGCCGAACCCCGTACCGCGCCCGTCCGGTACACGCCGCCGGACGGCACACCCGGAGAGGACCCGACGGTGACCGTCACCGACCTGCGAGACGCGCCACGACCCGTGCGTCACCATCCGAACGACCTGCCCTGCCGCGTGCACGACCCCGAGCTGTGGTTCGCCGAGCTCCCCGCCGACGTCGAGGAGGCCAAGGCCCTGTGCACCGGCTGCCCGCTCCTGGAGCTCTGCCTCGAGGGCGCCGTCCAGCGGCGCGAGCCGTGGGGGGTGTGGGGAGGCCAGCTCGTCCAGGCGGGTGTGGTCGTCCCCCGCAAGCGGCCCCGCGGACGGCCCCGCAAGGACGCCGTCGCCTGATGAGCGCGGCACCGTCCGTACGACCCGGACACCCGCACGACCGGAATCACCTGACACCCCGACCGAGGTATCAGGCAGGCACGGCCAGGCTCCTGGCGGGCGTGGCAGAGACCGAGGAGAACGACGTGACCATGTTCGCCGAGCAGCTGGCCCGGGACCGCTGGGTCCAGGACCTCTCCGCCGCCCGGACCGCACGCCTGGCCGGGGCCATCCGACGCCGTCGGGCCGCCGAACGCTCGTCCGAGCGTGCCCTTCGCCTCGTCAGGCTGGCGAGCCTGGCCGCCCAGCGCAGCGAGCAGGTCGCCGTCACCGGCGCCTACCGCGTCGCTCGGTGACCCGCCCGGCGAGTCCTTCCCACCAGCCCTGAGCGCCCCGTCCGCGGGTGTCGCTCAGGGCCCTACCACGTCCCGGTGCGGTGCCCCCGGGGCCTGGTCGGACCGGTCACGGCCGCTCGAACCCCGGCAGCCAGTCCTCCAGCACGTCAAGCACGGGCACGGTGCCGCCGACCTGGCACAGCACACCGAGGCCACCGAGCCACACCCGGTGGATGAGCAGGTACTCCGGCGGCAGGTTGAGCTTGAGCCCCACCGACCACGTCGCCCGTCGCGGGTCGTTGATGTGGGCGACCAGCTCCCGCAGCCAGGCACGGCTGAAGGTGAACTCCTCCTCGCGCGCCGGTGCGAGGAAAGGCTCCAGGTAGTCCAGCAGGAGCTCGGGGTCGATGTCGATGCTGTCCTTGATGAACCCGGCCCTCCGCAGCCCGGTCACGACACCCTCGCCGTTGCCGCGCAGGGCCTCGTTCAGCAGCACGGGAACCTCGGCGGGCATGCCGTCGGGAAGGTGCTTCACCGCACCGAAGTCGAGGACCCCGAAGCGACCGTCGGGCATCAGCAGGAAGTTCCCGGGGTGGGGGTCGGCGTGCAGCAGTCCTGCCAGGTGCGGGCCTGCAAGCAGGAGCTCGGCGTAGTGCAGGGCAGCGGTGTCGCGCTCCTCCTGCGTACCCGAGGCGACGACGCTCGACAGCGCCAGGCCCTCGACCCACTCGCTGACGATGACCTTCTCGCCGTGGGCGAGCACCTGCGGGACCGCGAACACCTCGTCGTCGGCGAAGGCCTCGGCGAAGGTCTGCTGCGACGCGGCCTCCAGGCTGTAGTCGAGCTCCTCGGCCATGCGGGAGCGGAGCTCGTCGAGGATGGGGTTGATGTCCAGGCCGGGGATCCAGGCCGCCCCCAGCCGACCGGCGCGGGCGACCTGGTCCAGGTCGGAGATCAGCGCCTCGCCCGCGCCGGGGTACTGGACCTTGACCGCGACGGTGCGCCCGTCGTGCCAGACGGCCCTGTGGACCTGACCGATCGAGGCGGCGGCGGTGGGCCGGTCGTCGAAGTCGGCGAAGCTGGAGCGCCACTGCGGGCCGAGCTCGTCCGCGAGCACCTTGTGCACCGTGCTGCTCGGCATGGGTGGTGCCGCGTTCTGCAGCTTGGTCAGGGTGGCTCGGTAGGGAGCGGCAAGCTCCTCCGGCAGGCCGGCCTCGAAGATGCTCATGGCCTGGCCGAACTTCATCGCACCGCCCTTGAGCTCCCCCAGGGTGCGGAAGATCTGCTCGGCGGTGCGGGTCTGCATCTCCTGCGCGACGGCTTCGGCGGAGCGACCGCCGACCCGCTTCCCGATGCCGAGAGCCGCTCGACCCGCGATGCCGATCGGCAGGGCGGCGAGACGGGCGGTGCGTGCCACGGTCCGACGGGGGAGGTCGCTCACGCCGCCATCGTCGCACCGGGGTCCGGGGCCGGGGTCGGAGGGTCCCGGCGTGGCCGGTCACCACTGCGGGGGTGGGAGCCGGACGGGTCCGGCTCGGGCCAGCCGACGCAGCCGCAGGCCGCGTGCGGGGACCACCGGTGCCACCGGGTCGCGCCCACCGGATCGACGAGCACGCCGACGCCGGCGCGGGCCGTGACGGGGTCGGCCCCCGCGCCGCCAGCGAGCAGCGCGACGAGCCCGGCGACCAGCGAGGCGGTCGCCGCCGATGGCTGCTGGACCCGGCGCCGGTCTCGGCGCAGCAGGTGGACCGCATCGGGCCAGCCGGGGTCGAGGTCGCGGTGGTGGAGGTCCAGGCAGTGAAGGCAGGCACCCACACCGGGTAGCACCAGCGGACCCACGACGACCTCCTCCGCACGGACGACGACAGGCAGGTGGGCCGTGCCCGCCTGCACCAGCGGCAGGGCGGCGGGTGCGTCGGCCACGTGCGAGCTGACCAGCACCACCAGGTCCGGGTCGGTCGGGCACGCGGTCCGGACGTCTGGGCGCAGCCGGTGCACGGCCTCGGCCGCGACGTGCGCGGCGCGGCGTCCCACGTCGGTGTGCAGCGCACCGCCGGGGAGCACGTCGTCGGCGGAGACGGTGGCGTCGTCCACCAGTGCCGCCCGTGATGCGCCCGCAGCGGCCAGCGCCACGCACAGCACCACGCCCAGGCCGCCGCCGCCGCCGACCACCGCGACCTGCGCACCGACCAGCGACGACGCCGACCCAGGCTCGTCGAGCGGTGATGCGGGCCGCCCCGGCTCCAGCGCCCCGGCCGCCTCGAGCATGTCGAGCAACTGGTCGCAGCGTGCGGTCGACAGGCCCAGGCGCGCTGCCGCGGCGCTCATCTCGCGCCGTCGTGGACCCCGCTCCAGCAGGCCGAGCAGCTGCCAGTCCGAGGCCGCCAGTCCCTGCAGCACCACCGCGTCCGAGCCGGAGCCGAGCTGGAGGTCGTGCGGACCACGGACCGCCCGGGCGAGGCCTGTCCGCCAGCGGCACACCTCGTCGGCTGTCTGCACACGGGCACACTGGCAGCGGGTGGACCTGTCCTGCGGCAGCGATCCACAGGCCCTGACCCACAGGCCCCGACCCACAGGCCCCGACCCACGGGCCCGCGTGCACAGGCGTCGGCCCACGGGCGCCCGACGGGCACGGACCTGCGCCATCCTCGACGCATGCGCCCGGTCGACGCCCTGCCGTCCCTGCCCGCCCTGGACGTCCGACGAGACCCGGTCGACCCGGCGGTGCTCGTCGTCCGCCTCGACGACCCGGACCGGCGCAACGTCATGTCGCAGACCATGACGGCGTCCTGGCGGCAGCTGGTCAGCGCGCTCGCTGACAGCGACGACGTGCGCGTGGTCGTGCTGACCGGGGCGGGGTCGGCCTTCAGCGCGGGGGGAGACCTGTCCTGGCTGGGCGGCGGCACCGGCGAAGGCGCCGCGGTCGACGGCCTACGGCTACGGATGGCCCGGTACTACGAGGACTGGCTCGCGCTGCGCGGTCTCGGCCTGCCCGTCGTCGTCGCCGTGAACGGTCCGGCGGTCGGCGCTGGGCTCGGCCTGGCGCTCGCGGGCGACATCCGTCTCCTGGCGAGCTCCGCCCACCTGTCGGTGCCGTTCACCACCCTGGGCCTGCACCCGGGGATGGGGGTGACGCACACCCTGGTCGCCGCAGTCGGCCGGGCGGTGGCGACCGAGCTGCTGCTGACCGGGCGCCGCGTCGGGGCGGAGGAGGCCGTGCGCCTCGGGCTGGCCACCGCCGTTCACCCCGACGACGGGCTGCTGGACGCGGCCCTGGTCACCGCCCGCCTGGTGGCCTCCCACGCGCCGGTCGCCACCCGTCTCACGGTGCAGGCGCTCGCGGCCGGCGGTCACGGCGACCTGACCGCCGCGCTGCGGTGGGAGTCGTTGGCCCAGGCGGTCACCCTCGCCTCGGCGGACCTCGCCGAAGGGCTCGCCGCGCAGCGGGAGCGCCGCGCGCCGCGCTTCACCGGTCGCTGAGGACGGCTAGCGTCCAGGGGTGGCTTCCGCGGGGCCGACGTCGGAGGGGGCAGCGGACGCCGCCCCGACCACGAGCGAGCCTGTCGTCGAGGTCCGTCGTTCCGCGCGCCGCCGGCGCACGGTGAGCGCGCACCGGGAGGGCGACCGGTTCGTCGTCCTCGTCCCGGCCAGGCTGAGCGCGGCGGAGGAGCGGCGCTGGGTGCAGCGGATGGTCGAGCGGCTGTCGCAGTCGGAGGCCCGGCGGCGGCCCTCCGACGAGGAGCTGCTGCGCCGGGCGAGGTCCCTGTCCGAGCGGCACCTGGGTGGTCGTGCCGTGCCCAGCAGCGTGCGCTGGTCCAGCAACCAGCAGCAGCGGTGGGGCTCCTGCACCCCGTCGGAGGGGACGATCCGGATCTCGGACCGCGCCAAGGGGCTGCCCAGCTGGGTGCTGGACTACATCCTGCTCCACGAGCTCGCTCACCTGCTGGAGGCCTCGCACGGCGACGAGTTCTGGGCCCTGCTGAGCGAGCACCCCCGTACCGAGCGGGCACGCGGGTTCCTGGAGGGCTTCGACACGGCCGCGCGCACCCTCGGCGCCGGCGCGGCGGTCGAGGGCGACGAGGGCCACGTCGACTGAGTGTGGCCCGCAGCGGTCAGCGCCGCGGCTCCTGGGGGGCGTCCGGTCCGTCCGGTCCGTCGGAGTCGTCCGAGCCGTCGCTGCCGTCCAGGAGCCGGCGGAGCTCGGCGTCCAGGTCGTCGGCGTCCGTCGCGCCCGCCCCCTCGCCACCGACGGCCGAGGAGTCCCCTGTGCCGTCGGCTGCGGGCTCTGCCCCGCCCGTGGACGTCCCGTCCGTGACTGCGGCGCCGGGGCGCCCGGTGGTGTCGGTGTCGACGTCGTCCAGGTCGGGCATCAGGTCCGGGTGCTCCCAGACGGAGTCACGCACGGTGACGTCGTCGCCGCGGGCGACCCACCACGCGGCGGCCTCCCGCATGCGGCGGGGCCGTAGCTCCAGGCCAACGAGGGCGGCGAACGTCTCCTCGGCGGGCCCGCCGGCCGCGCGTCGACGTCTGACGGCCTCCCGCAGCTGCTCGACCTTGCTCAGGCGCCCGGTCGCCGCCTGCGCCACGACGGTGTCCACCCAGCCCTCGACCAGGGCGAGCAGGTCCTCCAGCCGTGCCTTGGCCGCGAGCTGCGCCTCGGTCTCGGCGGGCTGCAGCAGGCCGGAGCCCAGCGCCTCCTGCAGCGCGGCCGGGTTGGTGGGGTCGATGCTGCCGAGCATGTCCTGGATCCGCTCGGGGTTGACGTCGATCCCCGCCGCGTAGGCCTCGACCGCTCCCAGCAGCCGCGCGGACAGCCACGGCACCTGGGCGAACAGACGGGAGTGCGCCGCCTCGCGCAGCAGCAGGAAGAGGCGGACCTCGTCGTGCTCGACGCCCAGACCACGTGCGAGCTCGCTCACGTTGGCCGGCACCAGCGCCATTCCGCCGGAGTGCAGCGGCAGACCGATGTCCGTCGCGGACACGGCCTCCGTCGCGAGCCGCCCCACTGCCTGGCCGATCTGCATACCGAGCATGCCGCCGCCCAGGCGTTGCATCATCGGACCGGCGTTGGCCAGCAGGCCGGCCATCTCCGGTGGAAGGCCCGGGGGCAGGGAGTCGGTTTGGGAGGTCAGTGCCCCGCCCATGCTCGCCGACATCTTCTCCGCGACGGGGGTCACCAGGGTGCGCCAGGTCGGCAGGGTCGCCTCCACCCACTGCGCGCGTGACCACGCCTCGCAGGGACGCCCGGTCGAGGCCAGGGCGGTCGCCGGGTCCAGCCACAGCTCCGCCAGGCGACCGGCCTGCTCGATCGCCTGCTTCTCGCCCCACGAGGGGCTCGCATCGTTGCCGGCCACGGCCTGACGGGCGGCGTCACGCGCGAGGTCCCAGTTGACGGGCCCGTCGCCCCCGCTGGTCATCATCCGCTGCAGCTGTCCGAACATGGCGCCGAGCGCCGCAGGGTCGCCGAACATCGACGGGTCGAAGCCACCGGGCCCGCCGGCGCCGAAACCGCCGAACCCCGAGCCACCCGAGCCACCCGAGCCCGAGCCACCCGAGCCCGAGCCACCCGAGCCACCCGCTCCTGAACCAGACCCGCCCGGACCCCTGTTGGGCCCGAAACCGATCCGCCGGTCGTCCTGTCCGTCCTCAGCCATGCCACCAGCCTCCTGTGTCACCCGGGGAACCGCCAGGCCGGCCGCGCAGTTCCCCGGGACGGGTGCGTGTTCGCCCAGCGCGGAGCACGCCACCCGGACAGACCTACCCTTGCCCGACGGAGCGGCCGCTCCGCGCCGGGACACCAGCCGACCGACGGAGCCACCGCATGAGCACGACCACCCCCACCGCCGAACCCGTCGGCACCCCGGAGCCAGGGTCGCAGTGGCGGGTGTCGGCGCGGACGACCGTCCTGCTGGTGGCGGGCTCGAGCGCACTCGTGCTCGGTGCGGTCGTCGCGGTGCTGCCGGTGCCCTACGTGGTCTTCTCGCCCGGCCCCGTCCGCGACACCCTCGGCGAGACCGCCGACGGGGAGGACCTGATCGTCATAGACGGCGTGGAGACCTACCCCACCGACGGGCGGCTCGACCTGACGACCATCCGGGTAGCCGGCGGGCCGCTCGGGCGGGTGTCGGTGCTGGACGCCGTGGCCGCCTACGTCGACAGCTCCCGTTCGCTGCGCCCGGTCGAGACCGTCTACCCGCCCGACGAGACCCGTGAGGAGGCCCGTGAGGCCTCGACCGCGCAGATGGTCTCCGCCCAGCAGAGTGCGGCCGTCGCGGCCCTGCTTCAGCTCGGCCAGGAGGTCCCGGCACGGCTCGTGGTCGCAGGGTTCGCGGGGAACCCCGCCGCCGAGGAGGTCATCCAGGCGCAGGACCTTGTCACCGCCGTCGACGGTCAGGAGGTGTCCGGCAGCGGAGAGCTGGTCCAGCTGCTGCAGGGCTACGACGGCGGCGACACCGTGCAGGTCGCCCTCGACCGCGGCGGGGAGAGCCTGACGGTGCCCGTCGAGCTCGCCGAGTCCGACGAGGGCTCGACCGTCCTGGGTGTCCTGATCGCCCCCGACTACGAGCTCCCCTACGAGGTGAGCTACGACGTCGGCGGCATCGGCGGGCCCAGCGCCGGGCTGATGTTCTCCCTGGGCATCTTCGACAAGCTGACCCCGGGTGCGCTCACGGCAGGTGCCCACGTCGCGGGCACGGGGACCATGAACGACGACGGCACCGTCGGGCCCATCGACGGCATCCAGCAGAAGATGGTGGGCGCGCGCGACGTCGGGGCGTCCTGGTTCCTGGCACCTGCCGGGAATTGCGCCGACGTCGTGGGAGCCGTCCCCGACGACCTGCAGGTGACCGCGGTCGCCACCCTCGAGGAAGCCCTCTCCGCCGTCGAGGCGGTCGCCGCCGACGAGGGCACGGAGTCACTGCCCACGTGCGAGCAGGTGCTCGAGGCCGGCTGAGGGGCCTGCCGGACGGTCGGTAACAGCCAGGCCGCCGCTGTCGGCGGAGACGCTGCCGGCTCAGTCCTCCAGGGTGGCCGCGAGCGCCCGGCTGAGCCCGGGGACCAGGTCCGGCCCGCTCACGACGGCCTCCTCGGGGTCGGCGTCGGTCCCCCGGGTACGCAGCACGCAGGCGCGGGTGCCGTCCCGCAGCACGGCGGCGGCGATCCGTACGTCGCGACGTCGGGGGTGCTCCGCCAGCCACGCGACCGCCTCGGCGGGGTCCGCCGGCGCCTGCGCCTCAACCTCCGGCGGGACCACCAGCCGCTCCACCGTCAGGGCCACGCCCTGCACCTCCGGGGGCCAGGCGAGCCGGGCGAGCATCCGTTCCAGGGTGTCGGCGTCGTCGCCGGCCTCGCTGTCCGGGCCGGCAGGGCCGCCCGGTCCCTCACCGGCACCCAGCTCCTCGAGCTCGTCCTGCTCGACCAGCAGCAGGTGGTCGGGGTCGGCCGCTGCCGCGGTCGCGTCCTCGACCGGCAGCCGTTGCAGCAGGTCCGGCTCCCTGGTCAGCGCCTCGGCGGTGCTGACGAGGGCGAACAGGCGGACCGGGGCGTCCCACCCGAAGCCGGCCACGTGCTCCTCGACCTCGCGGACGGCACGCTGCAGGGCGGTGTCGGTGCTCATGGGGCCATGATGTCGGACCGTCCGGCAACGGGCGTCCCAGGTTGCTGGGTTACGGTCGACGGTGTGAGCTCAGCGTTCCCACCCGGTCCACCTCCCACCGACGCGCAGGGTCCCGGTGGTCCGCGAGGCCCCGCCGGGCCCAGGCGCCCCGGCCGTCGTCCCGGTGCGCTCGCGCCCACCCTCGCTGTCCTGGGAGCCCTGGTGTTCCTGCTCGTGCTGTTCGCCGAGCTGTGGACGGAGGTCCTGTGGTTCCGTGAGCTGGGGTTCGTCGAGGTGCTCCGCACCCGGCTCGTGACCCAGGCGGCGCTGTTCGTCGTCGCCGCCCTGATCATGGGGCTGGCGGTGTGGACGAGCCTCACGCTGGCCTTCCGCAACCGTCCGGTCTACGCCCCCTCGACCCCGGGGCAGGAGGCCCTGGACCGCTACCGGGAACAGCTCGAGCCGCTCCGCCGTCTGGTGGGCATCGCCGTGCCCGTCGTCCTCGGTCTGTTCGCCGGCTCCGCCGCGTCCGGGCAGTGGCAGACCGTCCAGCTGTGGCTGAACCGCACGCCCTTCGGCGAGACGGACCCGCTGTTCGACCTCGACGTCGGCTTCTACGTGTTCACGCTGCCGCTGCTGCAGTTCGTCATGGGCTTCGCGACGGCGGTGGTGCTGCTGGCCGGTCTGGCGGCGCTGCTCACGCACTACCTGTACGGCGGGTTGCGGCTCAGCGGCCCCGGTGACCGCACGACGCCCCAGGCGAGGGTCCACCTCGGTCTGCTCGGCGCCGCCTTCCTGCTGCTGCGCGCGATCAGCTACTGGCTGGAGCGCTACGCCCTGATGACCGCGGACAACGGTCGCATCAACGGCCCGCTGTACTCCGATGTCAACGCGGTCATCCCGGCGCGGACCCTGCTGGCCGTGGTGTCGATCCTGGTCGCCGCGACATTCATCTACACCGTCGTCCGAGGCAACTGGCGGATCCCCGTGCTCGGGGTCGGGCTCCTCGTCCTGGTCGCCGTCGCTGCGGGCGGCATCTGGCCGCAGGTCATCCAGCGATTCCAGGTGCAGCCGAACGAGCTGGCGCTGGAGGTGCCGTACTACGAGGACAACATCAACGCGACCAGGACCGCGTACGGCATCGACAGCATCGAGGTCACCGACTACGACGCCGTGCTCAACGCGGAGCGCGGCCAGCTCGCCGACGACGCCCGGACCATCCCAGGCATCCGCCTGCTGGACCCCAACCTGGTCTCGCCGACGTTCCGGCAGCTGCAGCAGATCCGGCAGTTCTACGCCTTTCCCGACGCCCTGGACGTGTCCCGGTACGAGGTGGGCGACGAGGTGCGCGACACCGTGCTCGCGGTCCGGGAGCTCAACGTCGACGGCCTGCCCGACGCGAACCGGAACTGGGTCAACGACCACACCGTCTACACCCACGGCTACGGCGTGGTCGCGGCTCTCGGCAACGACCGCACGGAGGGCGGTGAGCCGGTCTTCTTCCAGAGCGGCATCGTCGCTCCCGTGGGCGAGGACGACGTCCCGGTCGAGACGGGCCTGGGGACGTTCGAGCAGCGGATCTACTTCGGCGAGTTCAGCCCCGAGTACAGCATCGTCGGCGCGCCCGCCGCGGCGGCGGCGCAGGAGCTCGACTACCCCGACTCCACCGTGCCGTCGGGGCAGCGCAACACGACCTACGAGGGTGACGGAGGCGTGCCGATGGGCGACTTCCTCACCCAGCTGCTGTTCGCGATCAAGTTCCGCGCCGAGGAGATCGTGCTCGCGGACACCGTCAACCCGGAGTCGAAGATCATGTACGACCGCCAGCCGCGCGACCGGGTGGAGAAGGTCGCGCCGTGGTTGCAGCTCGACGGCGACCCGTACCCCGCCGTCGTGGAGGACCGGGTGGTCTGGATCCTCGACGGCTACACCACCAGCAGCCGGTACCCGTACTCCTTCTCCACCAGCCTCGAGGAGGCGACTGCGACCTCGGTGACCGAGACCTCGAACAACCTCGCCACCCTGCTGCCGCAGCGGGTCAACTACGTCCGCAACTCGGTCAAGGCCACCGTGGACGCCTACGACGGCACCGTCACGCTGTACGCCTGGGACGAGGAGGACCCGTTGCTGCAGGCCTGGAGGAACGTCTTCCCCGGCTCCCTGCAACCGATCGAGGAGATGAGCGCAGAGCTCATCAGCCAGGTCCGCTACCCGCAGGACCTGTTCAAGGTGCAGCGCGAGGTGCTCGAGCGCTACCACGTGACCGACCCCGCCTCGTTCTTCAGCTCCGCCGACTTCTGGTCGGTGCCGCAGGACCCGACGACGCCGGAGCTGGCCGAGCTGCAGCCGCCGTACTACCTGTCGCTGCGGATGCCGGGGCAGGACGCGCCGTCGTTCAGCCTGACTTCGACCTTCATCCCCACCACGGAGGGCGACTCCGGTGCGCGCGACGTGCTCACCGGGTTCCTGGCCGTGGACGCCGACGCCGGTGACCTGGACGGTGAGGTCCGCGAGGGCTACGGCCAGCTGCGGCTGCTGCAGATCCGAAACGACGAGACCGTCCCAGGGCCCGGCCAGGTGCAGAACGACTTCAACGCCGACCCGGCCATCAACCAGGAGCTGAACATCCTGCGGCTGGGGGAGTCGAACACCATCAACGGCAACCTGCTGACGCTGCCCATCGGTGGCGGCCTGCTGTACGTGCAGCCGATCTACATCCAGTCCACCGGCTCCACGTCGTTCCCGCTGCTGCAGCGGGTGCTGGTCGCCTTCGGCAACGAGCTCGGCTTCGGCGAGACGCTCGACGACGCGCTGGACGACGTCTTCGGTGGCGACGCGGGGGCGGACGCACCCGACGCCGGGGCGGCCGGGAGCCCGGAGCCGGGCACGGTGGAGGACGATCTGGACCCCACGCCGGAGCTTGTCCCGGACGTGGAGGACCCGACGGTCGACACGCCGCAGCCGACGCTCGAGCCGTCGGCCGAGCCCGAGCCCGAGCCCGCGGCCCCCGACGTCCCGGCGGGCTCGCTCGACGCAGCCCTGCAGGACGCCGCCCAGGCGATCCGGGACTCGGAGGCCGCGCTGGCGAACAATGACTTCGCCGCCTATGGCGAGGCGCAGGAGCGGCTCAGCGAGGCCATCGAGCGGGCCATCGCTGCGGAGCTCGCGGCCGAGGTCGGGGGTGCGGCCGAACCGTCGGCCGCACCGTCACCCTGAGGCGCCCGTCCCCACGGTGGTCACCGCTGCCGTGGGGACGGATTTGGCGCTCACGCCATCACCGCGTAACCTTGTCTTCAGCGACGCGGGGTGGAGCAGTTCGGTAGCTCGCTGGGCTCATAACCCAGAGGTCGCAGGTTCAAATCCTGCCCCCGCTACAAGGTTCAGAGGCCTTCACAGTGACACTGTGAGGGCCTCTGGCGTTTCTCACCCGGTGCGGCAGCGACGCGGCGCCAGGTGCTCCGATCCGAGGTGGACGTCGGGGAGCCGCCCTGTCGGCTCAGGCGGGCCAGGAGGGAAAGCCCGGCGCGGTGATCGGCCACGGGTGCGCGCTCTGCCAGGCCGCTGCCAGGTCGAGCAGCAGGAGGTCGTGCCAGCGAGGCGCCGTGACCTGCAGCGCCGACGGCACCCCGGCCAGGTCCCGCCCCCACGGCAGCGAGAGCGCCGGGTGGCCCGTCAGGTTCTGCACCGCGGTCGAGTAGACCTCGGCGGGCAGGGCGCCGATGGGGTCGCTGGGCCGAGCCGCCCATCTGCGAGCCAGGCGTCGTGGGCGACCGTCGGGGTGACCAGCAGGCCGACCGCGCCACTGGGATCGGGACCCAGCAGGTCGTCGAGCCTGCGCACGGCGAGGGGGCGCCGGCGCCGGGCGGCAAGGTACTGGTCGATCCCCACGGCCAGTCCCTGACCGAGGAACTCGGCGGTCCCCGGGTGCAGCAGCCCGGGGGTCTCCACAGCCTCCTCCACCCGCCTGCGCGATCCCAGGACCTGGGTCAGCGCCGCGACGTGCTCCGCGCTCGCGAGCGTGAACCAGTCCTTGTCTGGTACGCCGACCCCGGCGAAGAACGAGTCCGGCTCGTGCCACTCGACCGGGAGGCCCAGGAGCTCGGCGAGGGCCTGGACCCCGGCCGCGTGCCGCGCCGCGACCTCGGGCGGCAGCGGGCCCAGGTCCGACGTGCGCTCAGCGGCGAGGAGTCGTCCCCACCGCGGCGAGCCCGGGTCGACCGCCGGGACCAGGGCAGCCGCGGGGGCTGATCCGGGGTCGCCGGGGGCCACTCCTGTCATCACGCCGAACAGGAGCCGCAGGTCAGCGGCCTCGGTCGCGAGCGGGCCCGAGGTGGACAGGTCGAGCCAGTCCGCCGCCGGCCACCGACCGACCGCGCCGTGCGTCGGCTTCAGGCCGAGCAGGCCGCAGAAGGCTGCCGGGATGCGGACGGAGCCCCCGCCGTCCGTCGCGGTGGCGAGCGGGACCAGACCGGCCGCCAGTGCGGCCCCCGAACCACCGCTGGAACCACCCGGGCTGTGCTGCAGGGACCAGGGGTTGCAGGTCGGCCCGAATCGGGGTGAGTCGGTGAATCCCTCCGTCGCGAGCTCCGGCAGCGTGGACTTGCCGACCACCACCGCCCCAGCCGAACGGAGCCGGGCCACGGGCCAGGCGTCCTCGTCTGCGTGCGCCCTCCCGTCGAAGAGCGCCGACCCGGCGCCGGTCGCCATCCCGGCGACGTCCTCGAGGTCCTTGACCAGGACGGGTACGCCGGCCAGGGGTCCGAGCCGTTCACCCGCAGCCACCCGGGCGTCGACCGCCGCGGCATCGCGCAGGGCCGGCTCGCCGCGCAGCTCGGTGGTGCAGTTCAGCTCGGGGTGCGCGGCGAGCCGGTCCAGGGCGAGCCCCGCCGCCGCCACGGCCGACCAGCGGCCCTCGGCAACGGCCTTGGCCGTGCCCGAGACGGGACCGTGCCCGTCGGCCGCCGCGGTCACGGACGACGGCCGGCCTGGAGTGCCAGGAGGCCGAGGAGCTCGTAGACCACGTTGGCCGCGGCCACCGTGGTCAGCTCGGCGTGGTCGTACGCAGGGGCCACCTCCACGACGTCTGCCCCGACCAGGTTCAGTCCGTCGAAGCCACGCAGGATCTGCTGGAGCTCCCTCGTGGTCAGGCCTCCGGGCTCGGGGGTTCCCGTGCCCGGGGCATGGGCCGGGTCCAGCACGTCGATGTCGATGCTGACATAGACGGGACGGTCGCCGACCCGCTGACGGACCCGGTCGATGCAGGCGTCGACACCCTCCCGGGCGACCTCCATGGTGGAGACGATGGCGAAGCCCAGGGCCCGGTCGTCGGTGAGGTCCTGGGCCGAGTACAGGGGACCCCGAATCCCGACGTGCGCTGACACGTCGAGGTCCAGGACACCCTCCTCGACTGCCCGGCGGAACGGGGTGCCGTGCGTGTACGGCGCGCCGAAGTAGGTGTCCCACGTGTCCAGGTGCGCGTCGAAGTGGACCAGGGCGACCGGGCCGTGCCGCTCGGCCATGACCTGCAGCAGCGGCAGCGCGATGGTGTGGTCGCCGCCGATGGTGAGCAGCGAGTCGACGTCGGCCAGCGTCGTGCGCGCCGCCGCTGCGATCGATCTCAGGGCGTCGGGGATGTCGAACGGGTTCGCCGAGACATCACCCGCGTCCACCACCTGGTGCACGTCGAACGGGTGGACGTCCAGGTAGGGGTGGTACGGGCGGAGCAGCTTCGACCCGGCCCGGATGCCCTGCGGTCCGAACCGGGCTCCCGGTCGGTACGAGACGCCGGCGTCGAAGGGCACGCCGAGCACGGCGACACCTGCGTGCTCGACCTGGTCCAACCGGGGGAGCCGGGCGAACGTGTCAGGTCCCGCGAAGCGAGGCACCTCCATCCCGTTCGGGGGACCCTGGATGCTCACGGCACCACCACCGGGGAGAGGTGCTCGTGCACCGCCAACCAGCCCCCGCGCGCATCCCTCCGGAACACGATCGTCTCGCGCTCCTCGAGGGCCTCGGGCTCACCAGCGAGCCGGGTGCGCACGCGGTGGGTGAAGACCGCGACCTCGTCATCGAGCACGTCCACCCGCCCGTCGTGCGACGTGCAGCCCTCGACCCGGAAGCCGTCGGTCTCCCAGACCGACCAGAGCTGCTCGTAGGCGGCCCGGTCCTCCAGGCGTTCGGGGTGGGTGTGGAAGATGAACGTGGCGTCCGGAGCGAACCCCGCGAAGTAGTCCCGAGGGCGGTGCGCGCCGAAGCTCGCGACGATGGCCGCGGCCGCGCGCGACACCTCCTCGGCGGTTCGGGGGTGACTCCCGGTCGGTGCACCATTCATGATCGTGCCACCGAGACCGTGTCCGCGCCGGCTTCCTGGTCCACCTCGGCCAGCAGGGCCGCGGACCGGGCGATCGCCGGCTCCTGCGCCGCGAGGTCCACCCGACGCATCAACAGCACGTAGGACAGGCTGCTGACCGCGAGGCCGATGATGAACGCGACGTCGATCCCGCCCATCCGCTCGGCCAGCGGGCCGACGAAGCCGACCGACTCCGAGAAGTTCAGGACCATGAACGGCACCATCGCCACCAGCCCGAGCGCATAGCTGATCAGGCCCTCCCGACCCCACGCCCCGTAGATCCCGCGCGGTGTGAAGAGGTCGGTGATCGCGTAGTGGCCGCGCCGGACCAGGAAGAAGTCGATCAGGTTGACCGCGGTCCACGGGGTGAGCAGGTAGAGCATCAGGGTCAACGAGGTGAAGAGCGCCCCGACGGAGTCGGTCAGGGCCAGGCTGAGCAGCAGCCACCCGACGGCCAGCACGACGATGACCCCGACACGCAGCCGGGCAGTCGGCCTGATCGCCCGCAACGAGTCGGCGCCGGTGACCACGGTGAGCATGGCGCTGTAGGCGTTGAGGCCCATGGTTGCGACCAGGGCCAGCACCGACACGACCGCCAGGACGCTGCCCCGGCCGGAGATCACCGCGTCGCCGGTGTCCCGGATGCCGACCAGGGCGTCCACAGTGCCGGTGCGCGTGGCCATCCACGCGCCGATCGGGATCAGCCAGATGGGGGAGCCGGCCGCGCCCCAGAAGACCGCCCCGACGATGGACCGGGTCGAGGTGGCCGTCGGCAGGTAGCGCGAGTAGTCCGAGACGTACGGCGCGTAGGTGAGGTTGTAGGCCGCCACCACGGTGAACTGCGAGATCACACCGGCCCAGGAGAAGCCGAGCCCCGGGTCCGGCGCCTGGCCGCCGGCGACGCCGGTCACGATCCCGATCGTCAGTACGATCCAGAGCGGCAGGCTGAGCACGAAGAGGACGATGAAGGCCTTGTGCAACCAGTCGTGGCCGACGATCGCGATCACGGCGGCGACGAGCGTGATCGTCACCGCCACCAGCGTCGTGTCCCAGCCGAAGATCCCGGCCAGCCCCTCCTTGATGATCACCACGTCGACCACGTTGAAGGCCACGAAGGTGAAGAGGGTGGCGACCAGCGGCACGATGACGCCGCGATACCCGAACTGCGCCCGGGACTGGACCATCTGCGGCAGGCCCAGGGTGGGGCCCTGGGCGGCGTGGAAGGCCATGAACAGCGTGCCGAAGAGGATCCCCAGCACGCTCGAGACGACCGTCCAGACCAGGTTGAGGCCGAGCGCCGGGCCGATCAGGCCGAGCGACAGCGTGAAGGGCTGGAAGTTGCCCAGGAACCAGAAGGGTCCTTGCCGCCAGACCTTGCCGTGTCGCTCCGAGGCGGGAACGTAGTCGATGGATCTCGACTCGATGGTGGTGGTGCGTGCTGTCATCGCTGTCTCCACTGGTCGGCGCACCGCGGCTGTGAGGTGTCGGCGCTGGACAGTCTGGGGCTGGGAACGGCGCGACGCGATGTGCAGACATGGACTTCTGGACCCTCGTCCATGGAGAGATCTCCATTACCCTCACCGGGTGGTCACAACCGTCCGCGACCTCGTCGAGGCTCCCGAGCTGGCCCTGGACCTCGCCGTCGCGGGGGACCTCGACCGTCGCATCCGGTGGGTGCACGTCACCGAGCTGGCCGACCCGTCGCCCTACCTCGCCGGGGACGAGTTCGTCCTGACCGCCGGCGTCTGGCAGGGCCGGGGGACCTCCGCCCACAACTTTGTCACCGCCCTGCACGCCCGTGCCGTGTGCGGGGTCGCCTACGGCCTGCTCGGGCCGGACGAGCGGGTCCCCGACGACCTCGTCGTCGCCTGCCGCGAGCACCGCCTCACGCTGGCGGTGGTCCCGTTGCGCACCCCCTTCGTCGCTGTGTCGAGCTGGTTCTTCGACCGCTTGTCCGAGGAACGGGAGGCGGTCCTGCGGGGCACCCTGAGGCTGACCCAGGACCTGCTGTCCGTCGCGGACGACGACTCGCGTCCCGCCGGGGACGCACTGCGCCAGGTCGTGCGCCGCCTCGCCGACGGGCTCGGTCGCGAGGTGTCGGTCCTCGATGCCGCCGGTGTGCTGCTCGCGCGTTCGCGTGAGGGGGGCCAGACGTACGACTCTGTCGGGTCCGACCAGGAGGAGATCGAGGTGCCCGTGTTCGCAGAGGGTCGCCCTGTCGCCCGGCTGGTCGTCCACCGGGACCGGACGGGACCAGGTTGGTCGGCAGAGGCGGACCTGGTGACCCGGGCCCGGATCGCGACCGCGGTCTCCGTGGTCGAGCTCGTCCTGGCCAGACGCCGCGCCGTCCAGGAGTCCGAGCGCCGGATGGCAGGCGAGGTCGTGTCCCTGGTGCTGTCCCGGCAGCCCGAGCTGGTCCGTGCGCGTCTCGAGGTCTACGGCCTCGACCCGGACGGGTTGCTGGTCAGCTACGTGCTGGTGGTCGACCACCGGGAGACCGACCTGTCCTCGGCCGAGCGTTGGCTCCGCGCCCGGGGCCTGGAGGGTGTGGTGGCGCTGCGCGGTGACGAGCTGACCGTGATCCTGCAGCCCGCCGGTGCCGACTTCGACGTAGCAGGCGCGGGGGCGGACCTGGCAGCCGCACTCGGCGGTGTCGCTGCCGGCATGGGGGAGACCGCTGCCGGTGTGGCGGAGCTCAGGCGCAGCGTCGTCCAGGCCCGCCAGGCCTGCACGATGTCCCGGCGTACCGGGCACGGCGGCCTGGTCGCCCACACCCAGGGCAGCTCGTACGCGCTCCTGCTTGCGCTGCAGGAGCCCGACATCGTGGACAGCTTCGTCGAGCACGTGCTGGGACCGGTGCGCTCTTACGACCAGGCCAACGGCACCGCCCTGGTCCTCACCGTGCGGGTCTTCCTGGAGTGCCACGGCAGTCCGGCGGAGGCGGCTGCGACCCTCAACGTTCACGTCAACACGCTGCGGCAGCGGCTCGAGCGGGTCGAGGTGCTCACCGGTCGCCGGCTCGCGGAGACTGGCGACCGGGTCGACCTGTGGCTCGCGCTACAGGTCCCCTCGACCGCGCCGCAGCAGCCTCGTGGCTCCTAGCCGGGGCTCCGTCGGGCACCGGCGGCTGCAGCCATGCCACGCGCTTCGCGTCATCTGCTTTGATCCACGCGTGGGCAACGGGCCGCAGGTGCCGTTGCAGGCGCTGGGCGCCGCGGAGGAGCGGCCAGGGTCGAGCGCGCGACCACAGGTCTGCGCGGCCCCCCCCCGCTGCACGGCAAGCCACAAGTCGCAACCCCCACCGCTGAGGAGATCGCATGACCACCCCCACGTACCAGGTGACCGACCCGTCGACGGGTGAGGTCCTCGAGTCCTTCGACCACGCGAGCGACGACGAGATCGAACGTTCGCTGGCGTCGTCCCACGCGGCGTACTCGTCGTGGAAGAACGTGCCGATCACGGAGCGCGTCGAGGTCGTCAAGAAGGTCGCGGCGCTGTTCGCCGAGCGGGCTGACGAGCTCGCCGGGATCGCGACGCAGGAGATGGGCAAAGCGGAGTCCGAGGGGGTCGAGGAGGCGGTGTTCTGCCAGGCGATCTTCGACTACTTCGCTGACGAGGGTCCGACGCTGGTCGCCGACCAGGAGATCAGATCCTTCTCCGGCGGCCGGGCCGTCGTGCAGAAGCTGCCGGTAGGGCCTCTGCTGGGCGTCATGCCGTGGAACTTCCCGTTCTACCAGGTCGCCCGGTTCGCGGCGCCCAACCTGATGCTGGGCAACACGATCATCCTCAAGCACGCCGAGTCGGTGCCACGATCGGCGCTGGCCGTCGAGCAGATAATGAGGGACGCCGGGGTGCCCGAGGGTGCCTACGTCAACGTGTTCGCGACGTTCGACCAGGTCGAGACGATCATCGCCGACCCACGGGTGGCAGGGGTGTCGCTGACCGGCTCGGAAAGGGCCGGTGCGGTCGTCGCCGCCCTCGCTGGGACGCACCTCAAGAAGTGCGTGCTCGAGCTGGGTGGGTCCGACCCGATGGTCGTGCTCGACACCGACGACCTCGACTCCGTCGTAGGCGACGCGTGGGACTTCCGCATGTACAACACCGGTCAGGCATGCAACTCGAACAAGCGGATGATCGTGATGGCTGACCTGTTCGACGACTTCGTGGGCAAGCTGACGGAGAAGGCGCTGGCCTTCGACACGTACTCGCCGCTGTCGTCGCGCAAGGCCGCGGAGACGCTGGCCGAGCAGGTCGACGATGCCGTCAGCAAGGGAGCGACGCTGCACGTGGGCGGTGTGCTCGGTGACCCGCCGGCCGCGTTTTACTCACCCGCCGTGCTCACCGGCATCACGGAGGACATGCGGGCGTACTCGGAGGAGCTGTTCGGTCCCGTCGCCGTGGTCTACAAGGTCCGCTCCGACGAGGAGGCGCTCGCCCTGGCCAACGACACGACGTACGGCTTGGGCGGCTCGGTGTTCAGCACCGACCCCGCGCGGGCCGAGAGGCTCGCTCAACGGCTCGAGGTCGGCATGGCCAACGTCAACTCGACGGCCGGCGAGGGCGCCGAGATCCCCTTCGGCGGCGTGAAGCGCTCCGGCTTCGGCCGCGAGCTGGGTCCGCTCGGCATGGACGAGTTCGTCAACAAGCGCATGTTCTACATCGCCGACTGACACCCACTGCCCCTGGCCCGAGCAGCGGGGGCGGGAGCACAGCGGGCAACCTTCGACGCTCGTGTGCAGGATGCGCCCGGTTCAGGCCCACGCGACGCTGAGGTACTGGGTCTCCTGGAACTCCTCGAGGCCGAGGCGGGCGCCCTCGCGGCCCATGCCGCTCTGCCTCATGCCGCCGAACGGGGCCGCCGGGTCGGAGACGATCCCGCGGTTGATGCCGATCATGCCGGCCTCGATCGCCTCCCCGAGGCGCATCGCGCGCTGCAGCTCGCCGGCGAAGACGTACGCCGCGAGCCCCATCTCGGTGTCGTTGGCCATCGCGACGACCTCCTCGTCGGTGCGCCACGTGAGGATCGGTGCGACGGGCCCGAAGATCTCCTCGCGGACGACGTCGGCGTCGGGCGCCACGTCGACCAGCACGGTCGGAGGGAACCAGAAGCCATGGCTGTCCGCGGGCACCTGAGCCCGGTGCACGACCTGCGCACCGCCCTCGACCGCTCGCGCCACGAGTGCCCGGATGTCCTCGACGGCCTTGGCGCTGATGAGCGGCCCGATGTCTGCGCCGTCCGCCGCAGACCCCACCGTCAGGGCCTCGACGCGGGTGCCGAGCCGGGCGGTGAACTCCTCGGCGACGTCGGCGTGGACGTAGAACCGGTTCGCCGCGGTGCATGTCTGGCCGCCGCCGCGGAACTTCGCGACCATCGCGCCATCCACGGCAGCAGCGAGGTCGGCGTCCTCCGTCACGATGAACGGGGCGTTGCCGCCGAGCTCCATCGAGGAGTTGACGACCCGGTCGGCCGCCTGCCTGAGCAGGATCCGGCCGACGGCGGTCGACCCCGTGAACGAGATCGTGCGGACCCGTGGATCGGCCATCCACGCGCCGACGACGGCGGCGGCCGAGCTGGTCGGGACGACGTTGACGACACCCGCTGGGAGGCCGGCATCGACCAGCAGGCGGGCGATCGCGAAGGCTGTCAGCGGTGTCTCCGCCGCAGGCTTGAGGACGACGGTGCAGCCAGCGGCCAGGGCCGGCGCGATCTTGCGGGTCGCCATCGCGGCAGGGAAGTTCCACGGGGTGACCAGAGCAGCCACACCGACCGGTCGGTGCGTCACCAGCGTACGAGCGCCGCCGGCGGGCGGCACGCCGTAGTCGCCGCCCATCCGTACACCCTCCTCGGCGAACCAGCGGAAGAACTCCGCCGCGTATGTGACTTCGCTGGCTGCGTCGGTCAGAGACTTCCCGTTCTCGTGAGCGATCAGCGCCGCGAGGTCGCCACGGTCTCGGATCATGAGCTCGAACGTCCGGCGCAGGATCTCGGCACGTTCACGGGGAGGGACGGAGCGCCACGTGACGAGGGCGGTCGCAGCGGCGTCCACCGCGGCCGTCGCATCGGCCGCTCCGCCGTCGGAGACGCTGCGGATCGGGTCGCCGGTCGCCGGGTCGACGACCTCGAACACGCCGTCTGCCCCCGGGCGCCACGCATGGTCGATGAAGACGTCCTGGGCGTGGTTCATGCGCGGGTGCCGGCGAGGATGTCGGTCAGGATGCCGAGCGCCTCGAGCAGCAGCTCGTCGTCGATCGCGAGCGGGGGCAGGAAGCGCAGGACGTTGCCGTACGTGCCGCACGTCAGCACGATCACCCCGGCCTGGTGGGCCCGCGCGGCGATGGCGCGCGTCAGGCCGGCGTCGGGCTCGTCGCTGCCGGACCTCACGAGCTCGACGGCGATCATCGCGCCGCGTCCGCGGACGTCACCGAGGCGGTCGTCGTCGGCCTGCAGACGGTGCAGGGTCGTGAGCATCAGGCGCTCGATCTCGGCGGCCCGCTCGACCAGCCCGTCCTCCTCGACGGTCTCGATCGTCGCCAGCGCCGCGGCGCAGGCGAGAGGGTTGCCGCCGTAGGTGCCACCGAGCCCGCTGATGTGCGAGGCGTCCATCACGTCGGCGCGACCGGTCACCGCCGAGAGCGGCAGACCTCCGGCGATGCCCTTGGCGGTCACGATGAGGTCGGGCACGACACCTTCGTGGTCGCAGGCGAACATCGCGCCGGTGCGGGCGAACCCGGTCTGCACCTCGTCGGCGACGAACACCACGCCGTTGGCCGTGCACCAGGTGGCGATGGCCTTGAGGAAGCCGTCGGCAGGGACGATGAAGCCACCCTCGCCCTGGATCGGCTCGAGCACGACCGCGGCCAGGTTGGCGGCACCGACCTCCTTCTCGATGACGGAGATCGCGCGCTGGGCGGCGAGCGTCCCGTCGACGGCCTTGTCGTCCCGGTAGGGGTAGGACAACGGGGCACGGTAGATCTCGGGAGCGAATGGTCCGAAGCCGCTCTTGTAGGGCATCGACTTGGCGGTCATGGCCATCGTCAGGTTCGTACGACCATGATAGGCGTGGTCGAACACGACGACCGCTTGTCGCTTGGTGTGGGCCCGGGCGATCTTGATCGCGTTCTCGACGGCCTCGGCGCCGGAGTTGAATAACGCCGACTTCTTCTCGTGGTCGCCGGGAGTCAGCCGGTTGAGGGCTTCGGCCACGGCGACGTAGCCCTCGTACGGCGTGACCATGAAACAGGTGTGCGTGAACGCCTCGACCTGTGTTCGCACCGCCTCGACGACACGCGGCGCACTGTTGCCGACGGTGGTCACCGCGATGCCCGAACCGAGGTCGATGAACGTGTTGCCGTCGACGTCCTTGACGACGCCTCCGCCGGCCTCCACCGCGAACACGGGCATCGAGGTGCCGATGCCCTGGGCGACGGCAGCGTGCTTGCGCGCCATCAGCTCGATCGACCGGGGTCCCGGGATCGATGTGACGAGGTGGCGCCGTTGCTCGAGAGACGGGGTCATGACCGTATTCTCGCTGTCGATACCTATGCCGTCGAATAGCAAGAACTGATCGCACGCATGCCCTGCGTGCATGGCCGGGATCGGGGTCATCGCACGTCGTCACGGCAGCACGCCGTCGCCGTATCGCTCCGCGCAGAAGCGACGCAGGCGCATCGACACCTCGCGCAGTGCTGCCGCAGCGTGGTGCTCGTGCTGCCACACCGCGTGCAGGCTGATGTCGAGGGGTCCCTCCGATGACCGGATCGCGAGCGGACGGAGACCGAATCTCGGATCGTCGGTGACGACGGCCATGCCGCGCCCGGCGGCCGCCAGCGCCTGAGCAACCTGCGAGTCGCTGCACTCGACCAGAGGGGGGATCGGGAGGCGGGACCGCTGGAGGGCGGCGTCGAGGATCTGGCGCGGCCGCCGCCGTTCGGAGAGGACCAGCAGCGTCTGGGTCCCGAGGTCTGCCACGTCGACGCACGTCCTCCCCGCCCACGGGTGGTCGTCCCTGACGTAGGCCCACAGGGGCAGCACCGCCAAGGGGAGCGACGAGGTGCCCGGCCCGCCGGGTGACGTGGCGATCGCGAGATCGACCTGCTGGAGGTCGTCGCTGCCGGCGGTGTCGCGGATCGTGACATGGGGGAGCGGATCGTCGTGGCCGAAGGTGGCGAGGAACGGGACGATGACATCGGTCAGGGTCGTGGTGGGTGCGCTGATGCGCACCTCGGCGAGCTTTCCCTCCGCGAGGTCGCGAGCCGCGCGCCGCAGCTCGTCGGATCGTCGCAGCAGGTCGCGTGCGCGGGGAAGGAAGTCGAGGCCCGCTGCGCTCAGGGCCAGACGACCGCGCTCGCGCACGAAGAGGCCGACCCCGATCTCGTGCTCGAGCTGTTGCAGCTGGCGCGACAGGGCCGGCTGCGTGACGTGGAGGTGCTCGGCAGCGCCGCTGACGGTCCCGATCTCGGCAACGGCGACGAAGGTCGACAGCACGCGCAGCTCCATGGCCTCAAGTATGCCGTGGAGGCATCGAACTCACGAGAGGTCAGCATGTGAGGGCATGGCTCACGCAGCCAGATGCTCCCCGGACGAGCCGCAGGCGCGGCTTCTCGCGATGCGACCACGCCCGCAGCCTCACCGCTGAGCTCGACAAGCCGCTGGGCGGGTCTTTCTGGAATGCGGGCAGACCACCCGACGGGTCGGACAAGGTAGCCCGGTGACATCGTGGAGATCTGCTGCACCGGCTGTTCCGCCCGCCGCGGCCGTGGGGACGGCGTCGATCTGGGCGGCGCTGCACCTGCGCTCACCCATGGTCCACGCGTGGCGCCCCGGGGCCGGCAGCCGCATGCGCCTGGGGCCGCTGCAGGTCCGGGTCCTCGGGGACGGGTCGGAGGTCGTGCTGCTGCTGCACGGCATGCTCGGGGCCGGCAGCTACTTCGGTGCCGCGTACGACCGCCTCGCCGCCGACGCCACGCTGGTCGTGCCGGACCTGCTGGGCTTCGCCGGCTCGATGGACGCGCCCGGCCCGTTCGACGAGCACGCTCATGTCGCGGCGCTCGACGCCGTGCTGGACGCGCTGGCCCGTGGTCGCGGTGGTCGGCCGCGACAGGTCCGGGTGCTCGGGCACTCGATGGGAGGCTCGCTGGCGCTCCGCTGGGCCGCTCGCACCCACCACGAGGTCCGCCAGGTCGTGACCTCGGGGGCGCCGCTGTACCGGGACCCGTCGGAGGCGGACCGACACATCGCTGCGATGGGACGGTTCGAGCGCCTGCTCAGCGGTGACACGCAGAGCTCACGCCGCGTGTGTGACGCCATGTGTCGACACCGCGGGAGCGCCCAGTGGTTGGCCGTCGCCTCCCGCCCCGATCTGCCGGTGCAGGTGGCCCGCGACGGGGTCCGCCACACCTGGGTGTCCTACCGAGGAGCGATGGTCTCGTTGGTCCGGGACCAGCGGTGGCCGCTCGCCCTGGCGGAGCTCACCCGACGCCATGTGCCCGTGACCTTCCTGACCGGACGAGCCGACCCGGTACCGGCGCCGGCGCAGCTCGCGACGGCCGAGTCGGAGCGCAGCGGACTGAGCCAGGTCTACCGCCACCCCAGCGCCGACCACGACCTGCCGATGAGCCATCCGGGGTGGGTGCTGGAGCGGCTGGGCTGACGCAGCGCCCGGCGTGCCTTGTGTGTCCCAGCGCACAGAGCCGTCAACCGGCTGCTCCTACCGTCGGCACCGTCGGGCGCAAGGACCGCCCTCGGAGGAGGTGAGAGCCATGACCGCGACCACGACGACGACGGGCCCCCGCTCGTCCGGCGCGCTCCGCTCCGTGCCCGTCGGCGTTGTCGGGGGCCTGGTCGGCGGCACCGTGTTCGGGCTGATGGTGCAGCTGATGGGCATGGTCGGGATGGTCGGGATGCTGGTCGGGTCGGAACCGCTCGCCGACGCCTGGGGAGTCCACCTGGCGACCTCGGCGGCGATCGGCGCCGGCTTCGGCCTCCTCCTCGCCCCCCGGGTGACCGGGCTGGCGACCGGGCCGCGGCTCGGCACCGTCGTGGCGCTCGCCGCGGGGCGCCCCGGCGGCCCGGTCCGGTCATGACGGAAACCGCAGCGCTGCTCGTGGGGCCTCGTACCTTTGCAGGCGTGACCCTCGAGCCCGGCGCCATCCGGCAGCCTGTCTTCTGCCTCGACGAGGTCGAGATCCTGCGGGACCTCGACCAGCGCGAGATGGAGAGCATCGCGGCCCGCGCCGCCATGCGGGTCCTCGAGCGTGGCAGTCTCGTGTGGTCGCCCTCGGACGGGCGCGAGGTGCTCTACATCGTCAAGTCGGGTCGGGTGCGCCTGGTCCGCTCCGCCGCGGACGGTCGCACGATGACCCTGGCGGTGCTGGGACCGGGGGCGCTGTTCGGTCAGATGCGGGTGCTCGGCCAGGACATGCGCTCGAGCAGCGCCGAGGCCGTCGAGGACGTCGTGCTGTGCCAGATGACCGAGTCCGACGTCCGGTCGCTGCTGCTGGCCGACCCGCGGATCGCAGCCCGGATCACCGAGGGTCTCGGGCGACGGCTCGCGGAGGTGGAGCAGCGCCTCGCCGACGCGCTGCTCAAGACGGCACCCCAGCGCGTCGCCGCCACGCTGGCCACCCTGGCCGGCGCCGCGCCCTCCCCGGCGCGCCTCACCGGGCCGCGCGGGCACGAGGTCCGCCTCACGCACGCCCAGCTCGCGGACCTCGTCGGTACGACCCGGGAGACCACCACGAAGGTGCTCGGCGACCTGCAGGCCCGGGGCGTGGTGGCGCTCCGACGCGGCACGGTCGTCGTCCTCGACGTCGAGGCGCTCCACCAGCTCAGCGAGGACCCGTTGTGAGCGGCGCCGACCGACTGCGGGCCGGCCCTCACGCGGGCCGGTCCAGAGCAGCGCTGGTCGTCGGGGCCACCATGCTCGTGGCCGCCTGCGGCGGGGGCGCCGCAGAGGGCACGACGCCGGACACGGCCGCCGACCCGCCGGTCGTCTCGACCGAGCAGGGCGCCGACGCGTCCGCGAGCGAGGGGGCAGCCTCGGGACCGCCGCCGCTGTCGGCCGCCACCACGGCGCTGCGGGAGACGCTCGTCGGCTCCGCCCCGGTCCGCTACGACGTCACAGCCGTGTCGGGGACGACGTTGGACGGCGAGCAGTTCGCAGCCGCCGACCTGGACGGCCCCGTCGTGTACTGGTTCTGGGCGCCGTGGTGCACGGTCTGCCGCGCCGAGGCACCCACGGTCGCCGACGTCGCCGGGCGCTGGGAGGGCGAGGTGACGTTCGTGGGCGTGGCCTCCCGCGGACCCCAGGACGACATGGACGCCTTCGTGACCGAGACCGGGACCGCAGGCATCCGCCACATCGCCGACCTGGACGGGAGCATCTGGGCCCAGTTCGGGGTGTTCGCCCAGCCCGCCTTCGTCTTCGTCGACCGCGAGGGCTCGGCCACGAGCTGGCTCGGTGGCCTCGGGGAACCGATGCTCGACGAGGTCGCCGCCTCGCTGGCGGGCTGAGCGGTGGGCCTCGACCTGGCCGCGCTGACCCTGGCACTGGCGGCCGGGGCGGTCGCGGCGGTCAACCCCTGCGGCTTCGCGCTGCTGCCCGCCTACGTGACGCTCGCGGTCGCGGGTGACGACGCCGAGGTGTCACGAGGCCGTGCCGCGGTGCGGGCGCTGCGGTTCACCGTCGGGATGACCGTCGGGTTCGTCGTGGTCTTCGCGGCGTTCGCCGTGCTGCTCGCCGGGGTCTCCTCGGCGCTGCAGCAGGTGCTGCCGTACCTGACGGTCGTCATGGGCGTCGCCCTGGTCGGGGTCGGGGGCTGGCTGCTGGCCGGTCGCGAGCTGCCGGGCCTGCCCAGACCCGGGGGCCGCCTGGGCGGCGCCCCGGGGCAGGGCTTCGGCTCCGTCGTCGGCTACGGCGTCACGTTCGCGCTGGTCAGCCTGTCCTGCACGGTCGGCCCTTTCCTCGCCGTGGTGTTCTCGTCGCTGTCGGCGGGCGGGTACGTCGGGGTGCTCGTGTCGTTCGTCGTGTACGCCGTCGGCATGGGCGCGGTCGTCGGCGCCCTCTCGCTGTCGGTGGCCCTGGCGCAGACCCAGGTGGTCCGCGCGATGCGCAGCGCCGGCCGGGTGGTGCCCAGGGTCGCGGGCGGCCTGGTCCTGGTGGCCGGGCTGTACGTGGCCTGGTACGGCTGGTTCGAGCTGCGGGTCCTCGCCGGGACCACCACCTCCGACCCCGTGATCGACCGCGCCCTGGCCGTGCAGGGAGCCCTCACTCGCCTGCTGCAGGGCGTCGGGCCGGAGGTGCTGCTCACCGTCGCCGCTGTGGTCGTCGTGCTGGGCGCCGTCGCCGTCCTGTCCCGCAGGTCGAGGCGTGCGGAGCCGGTCCCGTGACCCCGCAGCCGCCCCCGGGTGGTCGTCGCCCTCGTCGCCGGGCCGGCCTGGTCGCCGCAGTCGTCGCCGCAGTCGTGGTCGTCGTGGTCGGCACGGCGTTCGGCCTCCGGCTCGTCCCAGGCTTCGGTACGGATGACGGGGGTGTGGCGGGCACGGCCCCGACGGCGAACGCAGCCTCGGCAGGAGGCGACCCCGACACCGCCGTCGAGAGCGCGCGCGAGGACGTGCCGTCCGCGCTGGACCGGATGGACGACCCGGAGCTGCCCACACCCCTCATCGACCCGGCTGACGTCGTGTCGGGCGGTCCCCCGCCCGACGGCATCCCCCCGATCGACGAGCCCCGGTTCCTCGCCGTGGACGAGGTCGACTTCCTGGTGGACGAGGAGCCGGTCGTCGTGCTCAGCCTGGACGGGGACACCCGCGCCTACCCGGTGCAGATCCTCACCTGGCACGAGATCGTCAACGACGTCGTCGCGGGCCGGCCGGTCACGGTGACGTACTGCCCGCTGTGCAACTCGGCGCTGGCCTTCGAGCGCACGGTGGACGAGCGCGTGCTGAGCTTCGGCACGTCCGGCCGGCTCTACCTGTCCAACCTCGTGATGTACGACCGGCAGACGGAGTCGCTGTGGCCGCAGGCCGAGGGCCGCGCCGTCGCGGGGGTGCTCACCGGGGCCGAGCTCGACAGGCTGCCGGTCGCGCTGCTGCCCTGGGGGCAGTTCCGTGATGGGTTCCCCGACGCCCTCGTGCTGTCCCAGGACACCGGGGCCTCGCGCGACTACGGCCGCAACCCCTACCTCGGCTACGACGACGTCGAGGCCTCGCCGTTCCTGTTCCGCGGAGAGGTCGACCCACGGCTGCCGGCGATGGCCCGCGTCGTCGGGCTGGGCGACCCTGCGGACCCGGTGGCTGTCCGCACCGACGAGCTGCTTGCGCGCGGGGCGGTCGAGCTGCAGGTGGCCGGTGAGCCGGTCCTCGTGCTCGGTGCACCCGGCCAGGCCTCCGCCCTGGACACCGAAGAGATCGCCGACGGCGCCGATGTCGGGACCACGGGGGTGTTCTCGGCCCGGCTCGACGGCTCGACGATGTCGCTGCGACCCGGTGACGAACCGGGGGAGTTCATCGACGACGTGACCGGCTCCACGTGGGACGTGAACGGTCGCGGCGTCGCCGGGCCCATGACCGGGCGCGACCTGGAACGCCTCCCCAGCACCGACACCTTCTGGTTCTCCTGGCAGTCGTTCTGGCCGGGCACGGCGCTCGAGCCGTGACCCGGTGGACCGGAACACGTGCCACCCGGCCCGAGTTGGCACGACCATGACCCCTCGACACCTGGCCTCGCTCGTCGCGCTCCCCGCCGCCGCCGTCCTCGTGCTGTCCGGCTGCGGCGCCACCGAGCCCGAGGGGACCGTGCTGGCGGCTGAGGACGTGTTCGTCGAGACACCGGTCGTGGTCCCCGACATCTCCGGCACCTCCGCCACGCTTCAGGTCAGCACGGAGCTGGACATGGCGTGCGCGGTCGTCTTCGGGACCGAGGAAGAGCTGGGCGACGGCATCGCCACCGACGCCGACATGGGCGGCGGGGCGCACACCGACCATGCTGCAGTCATGTCCGGGCTCGAGCCTGACACCGAGTACCACTACCGGGTCCAGGGCTCGGGTGCCGACGGACACCTCTACCGCAGCGAGCTGATGACCTTTCGCACCCCGCCCGCCGACGCGGTCGAGACGCCGGGGGAGAACGTGGCCGTCGGCGCCGAGGTGACGGCGGTCAGCTCGGAGTTCTCCGACGACTTCGCGGCCGGCAACGCCGTCGACGGCGACCTCGCCACCGATTGGTCCAGCGCCGGAGACGGGGACGACGCGTCGGTGACCGTCGACCTGGGCCGGCCGGTCGACGTGGTCGGCCTCGCGCTGCGCAGCCGGTCCATGACCGACGGCACCTCGGTGGTGGAGACCTTCACCGTCACCGTCGACGACGACCAGACGTACGGGCCGTTCGAGGCGGGGACCGTGCTCACGGTGGCGGAGGCCGCCTTCACCGGTCAGGTGCTGCGCATCGACGCCGAGCGGACCACCGGCGGCAACACCGGCGCCGCCGAGATCGAGGTCTATGAGGCACCCTGAGTCCCAGCCCGTCCCATGTCCCCGTCCGAGGAGCAGCCGTGCCTGACCGTCCCGACGTGATCGTCTTCGACGTCAACGAGACCCTGAGCGACATGAGTCCGATGGGCGCGCGGTTCGCCGACGTCGGCGCCCCGCCGGAGCTGGCCAAGCTGTGGTTCGCGAGCCTGCTTCGCGACGGTTTCGCACTCACCGCCGCCGGCGCCCAGGAGAAGTTCGCCGTCCTGGCCGAGAACGTGCTCCGCTCATCGCTTGCGGGCGTGACGCTCGACCGCGACGTGGCCGAGGCCGTCGAGCACGTCCTGGCGGGGATGTCCGCGCTCGAGGTCCATCCCGACGTGCCCGACGGGCTGCGGCGGCTGGGGCGCGGCGGCTCACGGCTGGTGACGCTGAGCAACGGTGCCACCTCGGTCGCCGACTCGCTCCTCACCCGGGCCGGGGTGCGGGAGGAGCTGGAGCAGCTGCTCAGCGTCGAGGCCGCCACCTCGTGGAAACCGGCCGAGGCGTCCTACCGGTGGGCGGCCGAGCGTTGCGGGGTGGCTCTCGGGGACGCGATGCTCGTGGCCGTGCACCCGTGGGACGTGGACGGGGCGGCTCGGGCCGGCATGCGGACCGCGTGGCTCGACCGCTCCGGCAACACCTACCCGTCGCACTTCACCGCCCCGGAGCTGACCGCGACGTCGTTGATGCACCTCGCCGACCTGCTCGGCTGAGCACGCCTGACGCGGGCTCGCCCGTGCGGGGAGGCTGACCCCGTGGCACCCGCAAAGCGCGTTCTGAGGGTGCGCCCGGCGGGGATGATCGTGGCGTGACGGGGTAGGACGCATACGTGCCTCCATCCGGCGTGAAGGCATGGTCGTCCACATGGCTTCGCTCGGGTCCCGCTTCCCAGCTGTGCTACCCAGGTGACCGTGACCGTGCCCGTGACCGTGCCCGTCGACCGGTCCGGGGAACCTCGGAGTTCGAGTCTCGTACGACCAGCGTTCAGGAGCAGGAGGACGACATGAAGCTGAGGGGATCTCCTGCCGGCCCACCGGCCGCCTCGGTACGGCCGGGCAGCGGTGGCATCGGTCGCGGCACCAGTCCCGAGGCGGAGGCGGTGTCGGACGCGTTGCGTCGGGGCAGCAGCCCGTTCCTGGACGCCCGACGTCGCACGGCTCTGCTGCAGACTGCGGCGGCGGGCACGCTGGCGGTGGTGGGTCTGTACCAGTTCGGTGTGCTCCGCTCGGTGCCCGAACCGCGTCTGCCGGGGCTGGGCGCGGACAGCGTGGACGCTGCGGGTGAGGCGTACGAGCTGTTCCACACCCCGGACTCCACGCTGGGAATCGCCAGCGCCGGGGTGTCGCTGGTGCTGGCCGGGATGGGCTCGCAGGACCGGCACGAGGAGCAGCCCTGGATCCCGCTGGCACTGGCTCTCAAGAGCGTCGCCGACGCGGCCGGCGGGTTGTACCTGTTCGCCGAGCAGGTCACCAAGCACCAGAAGGTGTGCTCCTGGTGCACCGTCAGCGCCGCCCTGCTGGTGGCCACCGTCCCGGTGGTCCTGCCCGAGGCCCGGGCCGCATGGCGGACCCTGCGTCGGCGCTGACCCTCGTGTGCACCACACACCTGCCTGACCTGAGGAGAGACACGGATGCGTAGCAGGACCTCACCACAGAAGCGTCGGGGGACGGCGGTCGTGACCGGCGGCTCGGCGGGCAGCGGTCGTGCGATCAGCCGGCAGCTGGCCGCCCGCGGCTGGGACGTCGCGGTCCTGGCCCGGGGGCAGGAGCGGTTGGACGACACCGTGGCCGAGGTGCGCGCGGCCGGCCGCCGGGGTCTGGGCATCGCCGTGGACGTCGCCGACCACGAGGCGCTGGAACAGGCCGCGGACCGGGTCGAGACCGAGCTCGGTCCCATAGACGTGTGGGTGAACAACGCGTTTACGGGGGCCATCGCCTTCTTCGACGAGATCACCCCCGAGGAATTCGAGCGGATCACGGCCGTCACCTACCTCGGCTACGTCAACGGCACCCGCGCCGCGCTGCGCCGGATGACACCCCGCGACCGCGGCACGATCATCCAGGTCGGCTCCGCGCTGGCGCACCGCGGCATCCCGCTGCAGAGCCCCTACTGCGGCGCCAAGCACGCCATCCAGGGTTTCACCGAGTCGGTCCGCGTGGAGACCATGCACAAGGGCCTGCACATCGACGTCTGCGTGGTCGACCTGCCCGCCATGAACACCCCCCAGTTCGACTGGGTCCTGCACCGTGGCATCAGCCACCACCCCATGCCGGTGCCGC
>JAABUN010000297.1_pt1 | contig 130661 bp, 127 predicted proteins | sample 5559311 | NCBI WGS metagenome assembly JAABUN01 (sample SAMN10711877, study PRJNA513370) | rock metagenome | isolation source: Antarctica rocks | place: Antarctica: Victoria Land, Siegfried Peak sud | reverse complement strand
AGCCTGCGCTCGTCGGTGTCAACGTCGTTCATGCTCGCTGCGCTGCGCGTGCTCCACGTTGACACCTCCCACGCGCCGGCCGGTCAGGCGTCTACCGAGGAGGAAGGCCGTTCAAGGCCTATCAGCTAGGGGCGAGGCGGCTCAGGGGGCGGTTGCCCTCTTTGCGGTGGCCTTCTTCACCGATGTCTTCTTCACGCTGGCCTTCTTCGTGCCGGTGGCCTTCTTGGCCGTCCGGCGGGTCGCCTTCTTGGTGACCGGACCCTTGGCGCGCTTCTCGGCGAGCAGGTCGGCGGCCCGCTCGAGCGTGATCGAGTCGACCTCGTCACCCTTGCGCAGCGTCGCGTTGTGCTCCCCGTCGGTGACGTACGGCCCGAAGCGGCCGTCCTTGACCTGAACCGTGCCGCCGGAGACGGGGTCGGGGCCGAGCTCTCGCAGCGGGCCGGCGGCCGCCCGGCCGCGTTGCTTGGGCTGGGCGTAGACGGCGAGGGCCTCGTCGAGGGTGATGGTGAACAGCTGCTCCTCCGACTCCAGCGAGCGCGAGTCGGTGCCGCGCTTGAGGTACGGCCCGTACCGGCCGTTCTGGGCGGTGATCTGATCGCCGCCGTCCGCGGCCGTCCCCACCACGCGCGGCAACGTCAGGAGCCGCAGGGCATCGTCGAGGGTGAGGGCATCCAGCGTCATGGACTTCAGCAGCGACGCCGTGCGCGGCTTGGCGCCCTTGGGTGCGTCGTCGGCCAGCAGCTCGGTGACAAACGGGCCGAAGCGGCCGATCTTGGCCACCACGGTCAGCCCCGTGTCGGGGTGCGTGCCCAGCACCGTCTCAGCACCGGTCGGGTTGACCAGCAACTCCCGGGCCCGCTCGAGCGTCAGCTCGTCGGGGGGCAGGTCCTCGGGGACGTTCGCGCGACGGCCGTCGGCGTCCTCGACGTAGGGACCGTAGCGCCCCACCCGCACCGCGATGCCCGCACCGAGATCGAAGGTGGACAGGTCACGGGCATCGATCTCCCCGAGCTCGGAGACCAGCCGCTTGAGACCGGCCCCGGGGTCACCCTCGCCGCGCGGACCCCCGGCGGGCGGAGTGCTCGCACCGTCGGTGCCGCCGAAGTAGAACCGCGCCAGCACGTCCTGGGCGTCCTCGCGACCACCTGCGACCTCGTCGAGAACGTCCTCGAGCCGTGCGGTGAAGCCGTAGTCGATCAGCCTGGTGAAGTGAGCCTCGAGGAGCCGGGTCACGGCGAACGCCAACCACGCCGGGACGAGCGCGGTGCCCTTCTTGTAGACGTAGCCGCGGTTGAGGATGGTGGCGATGATCGAGGCGTACGTCGACGGCCGGCCGATCTCACGTTCCTCCAGCTCACGTACCAACGTGGCCTCGGTGTAGCGGGCCGGCGCGCGGGTCTCGTGGCCCGCGGCGACCAGCTCGGCGACGGTGAGTCGATCGCCCTCGCTGAGGTCGGGCAGGCGGGTCTCGCGGTCGTCGAGATCCGCGTCGGGGTCGTCGTGCCCCTCGACGTACGCCTTGAGGAAGCCGTGGAAGGTGAGGACCCGACCCGAGGCGGCGAACTCGCAGTCCTCCCCGTCGGCGGTCTGCGCCCCGAGCCGCACCGACACCGAGCGGCCCTGTGCGTCGCGCATCTGCGAGGCGACCGTGCGCATCCAGATCAGCTCGTACAACCGGAAGGCGTCACCGCTCAGCCCGGTCTCGGCCGGGGTACGGAACTGCTCACCGGCGGGGCGAATCGCCTCGTGTGCCTCCTGGGCGTTCTTGACCTTGGAGGCGTAGACCCGCGGCGTCTGCGGCAGGTAGTCGGCTCCGTACAGCTCGCGCACCTGGGTGCGGGCGGCGTTGACCGCCGTGCCGGACAGCGTCACTGAGTCCGTCCGCATGTAGGTGATGAAACCGTCCTCGTACAACCTCTGGGCCACCTGCATGGTGCGTGCGGCGCCGTAGCCGAACTTGCGCGAGGCCTCCTGCTGCAACGTCGTGGTACGAAACGGCGCGTATGGCTTGCGGGTGTAGGGCTTGGCCTCCACCGAGCGCACGGTGAGCTCCTGCTGCGCGAGGCCCTCGACCAGGGCTCGGGCGCGCTGCTCGTCGAGGTGGACGACGTCGCCGGACTGTCTCAGCGTGCCGGTCGAGCCGAAGTCACGTCCCTGGGCCAGCCTGACCGCGTCGAGTGCGACGAGGCGGGCTGCGAAGCGGCGTGGCGCAGCAGGGCTGTCTCCACCGACCGCGCCGGCGTCGACGCTGGCCTCGAGGTCCCAGTACGACGCGGTGCGAAAGGCCATCCGCTCGCGCTCGCGGTCGACGACCAGCCGGGTCGCCACCGACTGCACCCGGCCGGCGGACAAACCGGGCATGACCTTCTTCCACAGCACCGGTGAGACCTCGTAGCCGTACAGCCGATCCAGGATGCGGCGGGTCTCCTGGGCGTCGACGAGGTCCTGGTCGATGCTGCGGGGGCTGTCCACCGCCGCCCGGATCGCCTGCGGGGTGATCTCGTGGAAGACCATCCGCTGCACCGGCACCCGCGGCTTGAGTTCGTCGAACAGGTGCCACGCGATGGCCTCCCCCTCGCGGTCCTCATCGGTGGCGAGGTAGAGCGCATCCGCATCCTTGAGCAGCTTGCGCAACTTGGCGATGTGGCTCTTCTTACCCGCAGGCACCACGTAGAGCGGTTCGAAACCGTCGTCGACGTTCACTCCCAGCCGGGCCCACGACTCACCCTTGTGCGCGGCCGGCACCTCGGCGGCGTTGTGCGGAAGGTCCCGGATGTGGCCGAGCGAGGACTCCACCACGTACCCGGCCCCGAGGTAGCCGGCGATCGTGCGCGCCTTGGACGGTGACTCGACGATGACGAGTCGCCGGCCGTTGCCGGAGTTGTCGCTGGCCACGCATGGTCTCCTGGGACGGGTCTGGCGGCCCGGAACGGGCTCGTCGCGGCTCACGGTAGCCACTGGCTCGAAACCCCCGCCGACACGGTGCGTGAGCGAGCCCTCGATCAGCACCCGCGACCGGCCCGGGCAGGACCGGGCTACTCTCCCCTCGACACCTGTCCGCTCCCGTCCCCCGGTCCCGCACCTGCCCGCCGCGGAGGCTTCCCCGCTCATGACGCGTGTGTATCTGCACATCGGCGCACCGAAGACCGGCACGACCTACCTGCAGGAAGTCCTGTTCCGCAACCGCGAGGCCCTGACCGAGCAGGGTGTCCTCTACCCCGGTCTCGGGGCCGCGGCGCACTACGAGGCCGCGCTCGACCTGCGCGGGCTCGCCTTCGGCGGCTACCGCGACCCGCGAGCAGATGGCGCCTGGGAGGAGCTGGCCGCCCGGGCCCGCGCCTGGGACGGGCACTCGGTCGTCGTGTCGCACGAGCTGCTGGCCGGCGCCGACGACGAGTCGATGGCCCGGGCGGTGGCGTCCTTCGGTGCTGCGGAGGTCCACGTGATCTACACCGCGCGTGACCTCGGCCGGCAGGTTCCCGCGATGTGGCAGGAGTCGGTCAAGAACGGCCAGCAGCTGCCCTTCGAGGAGTACCTGCAGCGGCTGTCGACCTCCCGCAAGGGCCGCGCCGGGCGGATCTTCTGGCGCCAGCAGCACGTGGCGGAGGTGTTGCAACGCTGGTCGGCGCACGTGCCCGACGAGCACCTGCACGTGGTGCTGGTGCCGCCTCCTGGTCATCCGACGGATCTGCTGTGGCGTCGCTTCGCCAGCGTGGTGGGCATCCGCCCGGAGGGCCTCGACGCGGAGGTGGAGCGCACCAACGCCTCGCTGCGCCTGGCCGAGGCAGAGCTGCTGCGCCGGGTCAACGTCGCGCTCGACGACGAGCTGGACTGGCCGGAGTACGGGACGACGGTGAAGTTCTGGTTCGCCGAACAGGTGTTGGCCGGCCTGGGCAGCGGCTCCCGGGCAGCGGTGCCGCCGTCGATGTACCCATGGCTGGAGGAGCAGGCCGACGAGATCGCCGCGGCGTTGGCCGCCTCCGACTGGCACGTCGTGGGCGACCTGGACGATCTTCGCCCGACGGTTCGCACCGCCGCAGGTGGAGCCGCATCGCAGGGTGGCGCGGAGGACCCCTCGGCGCCTGCCGTCACTGCGCCGTCCGAGGACGTCCTGGCGGTGGCGGCCACCGCCCTCGCGGCCCTGCTCACCGAGCGGGCCAGGGACCGCGACAGACCCGGCTCCGGCTCATGGGCCGACGTCCGCGGACGACTGACGAGGCTCGTGCAGCGCACGAGGCAGCGACGACGTCATGCGGCTCGCGCCGGCTGATCCGGCGGTCAGGTCCGGGCCGCCTCCACGCCGGTGTCGATCGCGGTCGAGCGTCGCTTGGAGACGTAGACCGCAGCGACGATGATCCCGGCGGCGACCAGCGCGATCAGCGTGCGCAGCGTGGTGCTCTCGTCGGCACCGATGCTCAGCTGCACGATCGCGGGGGCGATCAGCAGCGCCACCAGGTTCATCACCTTGAGCAGCGGGTTGATCGCCGGTCCCGCGGTGTCCTTGAACGGGTCACCGACGGTGTCACCGATAACGGTCGCTTCGTGGGCCGACGAGCCCTTGCCGCCGTGGTTGCCGTCCTCCACCAGCTTCTTGGCGTTGTCCCAGGCACCGCCGGAGTTGGCCAAGAAAACCGCCATCAGCGTGCCGGTACCGATGGCGCCGGCGAGGAAACCGGCGAGCGGCCCGACCCCTAGCCCGAAGCCGACCGCGACCGGTGCCATGATCGCCAGGAGGCCGGGGGTGGCAAGCTCCCGCAGCGAGTCCCGGGTGCAGATGTCCACGACCTTGCCGTACTCAGGACGACCGGTGCCCTCCATGATCCCGGGGATGTCGCGGAACTGACGACGCACCTCGAACACAACGGCCCCGGCCGCGCGTGCCACCGCGTTGATCGCCAGGCCTGAGAAGAGGAAGACGACGGCTGCACCGATCAGCAGGCCGACGAGCACGTTGGGGCTGAAGACGGTGAAGACGAACGACAGGTCGTCCCCGCTCACGGTCGCGCTCGCCTCGCCGACCGCCTGCCCGATCGCGTCGGTGTAGGAGCCGAACAGGGCGGCCGCCGCGAGCACCGCGGTCGCGATCGCGATGCCCTTGGTGATGGCCTTGGTGGTGTTGCCGACCGCGTCGAGCTCGGTGAGGATCGCCGCGCCCTCCCCGTCGACGTCGCCGGACATCTCCGCGATGCCCTGGGCGTTGTCGCTGACCGGACCGAAGGTGTCCATCGCGACGATGACGCCGACCGTGGTCAGCAGGCCGGTGCCGGCCAGGGCGACGGCGAACAGCGAGACGATGATCGAGCCGCCGCCCAGCAGGAACGCGCCGTACACCGCTGCGGCGATGACCAGGCCGGTGTAGACGGCTGACTCGAACCCCACCGACAGACCGCTGAGGATGACCGTGGCAGCACCGGTCAGCGAGGACCGGCCGATGTCCTTGACCGGACGGAACTTGGTGTCGGTGAAGTAGCCGGTGAGCGACAAGATCACCGCCGCCAGCACGATGCCGATCAGCACCGAGACGATCGCCACGACCCGGGGGTTGACGTCGGCTTCGATGCCGCCCGAGAGCTCGGCGAACGAGCCGGGGAGGTACAGCAGTGCGGTGATCACCGAGAGGACCGCCGAGACACCTGCGGCGATGTAGAAGGAGCGGTTGATCGTGCGCAGCCCTGGCTCACCCGCCCGGGGGCTGGTGATGAAGACACCCAGGATCGCGGTGAGCGCCCCGATCGCGGGGATCAGCAGGGGGAAGACAAGCCCCTGCTCACCGAACGCGGCGCTGCCCAGGATCAGAGCCGCGACCAACGTGACCGCATAGGACTCGAACAGATCCGCGGCCATGCCGGCGCAGTCACCGACGTTGTCGCCCACGTTGTCGGCAATCGTCGCGGCGTTGCGCGGGTCGTCCTCGGGGATGTTCTGCTCGACCTTGCCCACCAGGTCGGCACCGACGTCGGCGGCCTTGGTGAAGATGCCGCCGCCGACGCGCATGAACATCGCCAGCAGCGCGGCACCGAAGCCGAAGCCCTCCAGGACCCGGGGTGCCTCGCCCTGGTAGAAGAACACGACGGTCGAGGCGCCCAACAGCCCCAGGCCAACGGTCACCATGCCGACGAACCCGCCGGTACGGAAGGCGACACGCATGGCCGTGTCCCGGTCGAGACTGCGCGCCGCAGAAGCGACCCGCATGTTGGCCCGGACGGCCAGCGACATGCCGAGATAGCCGATCGCGGCCGAGAAGAGCGCCCCCAGCAGGAAAAACACGGACCGGCCGATCCGTACCGACGCGTCTCCGGGCAGGACGAACAGCAGGGCGAAGGCGAGCACGGCGAAGACCGCAAGCGTGCGGAACTGCCGGGTCAGAAACGCGTTGGCACCTTCTTGCACGGCGCGCCCGATCTCCTGCATGCCCGGTGTTCCCTCGTCGGCGGCCAGGACCTGGCCGCGGAAGACCGCGGCCATGGCCAGGGCCACAACCGCCACGGCGGCGACGACCACCACGAAGGCGGTGTTGCCTGCGGACAGGGACAACGACTCGCCCGATGCGGCGAGTTGGACCGGGCTCATCCGTCCTCCATGGTGAGGGTGCCGCAGGGACGGGTCCGTCCGGGCGGGGCGACGTGTCGGCGGGGCGGTGGGCATGCCGGCGACACGGACGTGGGCGTAGTAAAGCGTCCTCTGCCCTCCCCGGACCGCACCGGGTCCCCCGATTGACCCTGCGCCGTGCCCTGGATCCGGAGGGCGCCGGTCAGCCGGCTCGTCGCCACCGCATGGTGACGACCGTCCCGTCGGGTCCTGTCGCGACGGTCGACTCGTCGGCCAGCCCGGCGATCAGCGAGACCGACTCGGGCAGCACCGGCATGTCGACGCCGGCGAGCTCGAGGGTGTTCAGCTCGACGGTGTCGAGGTCGTCCTGGGAGACGATCGGGATCGAGTCGTCGCCCGCAGCGGTCCGCCGCGCCAGGTCCGACTCGGCCGCGTCCTGCAGCAGCTGGACCGCTTGCTGGCCGGCGGCAGCGAGCAGGGGCACCCGGTCGTGGACGCGGACCTGCAGCATCTTGCCCATGCTGACCTCGATCTCGACCAGGTCGTCGAGGCCGTTCGACCGGTGTGCGGCCACGGCGCGCCCGACTGCCTCGCTGGTCGCGAGGCGTACGTCGTCGAGCCCTTCCTCGGGCAGGCCGGTCAGGCGGGCCAGGGAGACGGTGACCAGCCGCACGACCCGCACGTGCGAGGGGTCGGGGGTCACGCCGAGGCGGACTGGTGAGAGCGCGGTCGGAGACATCGACGAGGGCGGCTAGGCGTGCGCCACGGCGTCGTCGACCGTGTCGTGGATTGCGAAGACCTTGGTGAGCCCGGTGATGCGGAAGATCTTGAGCAACCGCTCGTGGGTGCAGACGATCTGCAGGCTGCCGTCGTGGGAGCGCACGCGCTTGAGGCCACCCACCAGCACGCCGAGTCCGGTGGAGTCCAAGAAGTCCACGCCCTCGACGTCGACGACGAGGTGGTAGCTGCCGGCGTTGACGAGCCCGATCAGCGCCTCGCGCAGCTTGGGGGCGGTGTAGACGTCGATCTCACCGGTCACCGAGATGACGGTGTGCTCACCCTCGGTTCGGGTGTCCAGCGCCAGATCCACAGGCTTCTCCAGTCGACGGGTGCGCAGCGGCCGACGAGCCGGGCCGCGATCTCACCGATCGGCATTCAACCACGCCCTGCCGTCAGGGCCGCCGCATTGGAGCCGCCGGTGGCAGGCGCGTGGGAGCCACCGTGGAAGCCACCGTGGAAGCCACCGTGCAGCCGCAGTGCAGCCGCAGTGGGACACTGCGTAGCCGTGAGGACCGATCCGCTCCACGCGCTGGACCGGTTGGCCAGGACACCGGCACGAGATGGCCGGCTGGTCCACCTCGAACAGATCCCCGCCCGCGCGGCCCGTACGTGCCGGTGGCCGGACTGGGTGTCGCCGCAGGTCCTGGAGGCGCTGGCGCGCGCCGGCCTGGGACGCGCGTGGGAACACCAGGCGCTCGCGGCCGACCACGCACACGCCGGCAGGCACGTCGTGGTGTCCACGGGCACAGCCTCCGGGAAGTCGTTGGCCTACCTCGTGCCGGCGTTGAGTGAGCTCGCGGCCGCCTCGGTGCCGGCCTCCTCGCTGCACCGCCGGCTGGACCGCGGCCCCACGGTGTTGTACCTGTCGCCGACCAAGGCCCTGGCGCACGACCAGCTCTCATCGCTGTGCGCGATTGCCGGTGACCGGGTGCCCGGGCTGCGGGCGGCTGCCGTCGACGGCGACAACTCCCCCGAGGAACGGGCATGGGCCCGCGCCCACGCAACGTACGTCGTCACCAACCCGGACATGCTGCACCGCTCGCTGCTGCCGGGGCATCGCCGGTGGGCGGCTTTCTGGGCGGGTCTGCGCTACGTGGTCGTGGACGAGTGCCACCACTACCGCGGCGTGTTCGGCTCCCACGTCGCCCAGGTGTTGCGCCGGGCCCGCCGGGTGGCCGCCCACCACGGCGACGGGGGGCCGGGGCCGACGTTCGTGCTCGCGTCGGCCACCGTGTCGGAGCCCGAACTCGCCGCCCGGCGGCTGACCGGGTTGGACGTGCTGGCGGTCACCGACGACGCATCCCCCCGCGGGGAGGCGGCCGTCGCCTTGTGGGAGCCCCCGCTCACCGACGGCGGCGGGGAGCACGGGGCACCGGCGCGGCGCTCGGTCACCGCCGAGACCGCGGACCTGCTCGCCGACCTGGTGGCGCAGGACGTGCGCACGCTCGCCTTCGTGCGCTCCCGGCGCGGCGTTGAGAGTGTGTCGCTGTCGGCCAAGCGCTCGTTGGCGCAGGTACATCCGGAACTGGCCGAGAAGCTGGCGGCCTACCGGGGTGGTTACCTGCCCGAGGAGCGGCGCGCGTTGGAGCAGGCCTTCAGACGCGGCGACCTCACCGGGATGGCGGCGACGTCGGCGCTCGAGCTCGGCATCGACATCGAGGGGCTCGACGCGGTGCTGAGCGCCGGTTATCCGGGGACGCGGGCGGCGCTGTGGCAGCAGTTCGGGCGGGCCGGTCGGGGCCAGGAGTCCGCGCTCGGGGTGCTCGTCGCCCGCGACGACCCGCTGGACGCCTATCTGGTCCGGCATCCCGAGGCTCTGCTCGGCCGGCCGGTGGAGGCGACCGTGCTGGATCCGGACAACCCGTACGTCCTCGGGCCGCACCTGTGCGCGGCCGCTCAAGAGCTGCCACTGACCGACGCCGACACCGACGTCTTCGGACCTGGGACCACGGCCGCCGTGGAGGCGCTCAGCGGGGCCGGGCTGCTGCGTCGGCGTCCGGCGGGCTGGTTCTGGACGTCTCGGGACCGCGCCTGCGACCTGGCCGACATCCGGTCCTCCGGCGGCCGGCAGGTGCAGGTGGTGCACCAGGGCACCGGGCGCCTGCTCGGGACGGTCGACGCAGCGTCGTCGCACCAGCATGTGCACACCGGCGCGGTCTACGTGCACCAGGGCGAGAGCTATCTGGTTCTCCGCTTCGACCCCCAGGAGGCGGTGGCGGAGGTCGAGGAGACCCGGGTCGACTACACGACCACCGCCCGCGAGGTCAGCGACATCGCCGTGGTGGACCGGCAGCGGCACAGCCGGTGGGGCGAAGCCGAGCTGTGCGCGGGGCAGGTGAGCGTCACCTCCCACGTCGTCTCCTACCTGCGCCGCCGGCTCGGGTCCACGGAGGTGCTCGGTGAGGAGCCGCTACAGCTGCCGGAGCGCCGACTCGTCACCGCCGCGGTGTGGTGGACGCTGTCGGTCGAGCAGGTGCGCACCAGCGGGGTGGCCGCGGGCGACGTGGGCGGCGCCGCGCACGCCGCCGAGCACGCCAGCATCGGCCTGCTGCCGTTGTTCGCCACCTGCGACCGCTGGGACGTCGGCGGCGTGTCGACGGCGCTGCACGCCGACACCGGCCGGCTCACCGTCTTCGTCCACGACGGCCACCCGGGAGGAGCCGGCTTCGCCGACCGCGGCTACCGGGCCGCGGCCGGCTGGCTGAGCACCACCCGCGACGCCATCGCCGAGTGCTCCTGCGAGGAGGGCTGCCCGGCGTGCGTCCAGTCGCCGAAGTGCGGCACCGGCAACGCCCCGTTGCACAAGGCCGGCGCCGTAAGGCTGCTGGACATCCTGCTCGCCGGGGCGCCAACGGAGGAGGGCCGGATCGGCTCCCCGCTCGCAGCCCCCCACTGACGTCTGGAGTCGGCGGGACGCGTCACGACGCCCCTGGACGTGCCCCGCTGGGGCCGGCCCTCGCCGTGCGGACGCTGGTCAAGCGGTGGCCGAGCACCGGGGCGGAGTCGGCTGCCACTTCCACCAGCACCACCCCGTCTGACTCCCGGCAGCTGACCAGTCGCGTGTCGTTGGCCCTCGCGACGGCGGCCGCGGCGTCGCACGGAGCGCGGCCCTCCTGCCAGGCGCCCGCGCCCGCGAGAGCGCTCAGGTCGGCAGCGGACGCGGCGCGGTGCTGGGTGGCGGCAATGCCGACCGCACCGGAGACGACCCAGGCCACTGTCATGAGCACCCCGGCCATGCACACCGCGAGCACGGTGCCCACTCCGCGCTCACCACGACGCACCGGTGACCTCCGTAGCTGCGGTCGCCGACGCCACCAGTCGCACCGCCAGGGCGTTGCCGAACAGGGGTATGGGCGGCGCTGCCCGCACGGTGACCGCCACGTCCACCAGCCCGTTCCCTTCATGCACCGAGACGTCGGCACCAGAGGGCGCCACCCGGGTCGCGATGGTGACTGCCGCGGCAGTGCCGTCGCCGCGGGCAGCGACGCGGGCAGCCTCCCGCGCGGCGTCGAGGCAGCGGACCTGGGAGATGCCGAGCGTGATCATCCACGCGAAGGCCAGCGTCACCAGGACGAGGAACGGCAGGACGGTGGCGATCTCGGCGGTGACCATGCCGCGGGAACCTCGACCGGCGCGCGGTCCGAACAGCCCGGTCACCGGACCACCTCGCTGACGGGTCCTCCGACCCATCGCAGGGCGTCCGTGGCGACGTCCAGCGCTGCGGAACCGGCCGCGGACAGCCCCGACCAGGTGGACGAGACCAACGAGGACGCCCCCGACAGGCTGTGCCCGGCAGCAGCGGACGCCGCATCCCAGGCCCACCAGCCGGTGGTGGTGGCCGCGCCGGCGAGGGTCGACCAGGCCCCTGCGGCGATGTCGGACAGGGACCACGCCCCGGCTCCGGCCGAGAACACCGTGCGCACGACGTCGAGGATGCGCTGAAACAACGAACCGAGCAGCTCATCGAAGAACCCGTCCAGCACGAACGCGAGGAGCAGCGCGGCGATGCAGACGGCCGCGACGACGCCGATGGCGTACTCGGCGGTGGTCATGCCGCGGTCATGACGGTGCACGGTGACATGGGACATGGCTCCTCCTGAGGGCCACTGATTGCTGCGGGGAAGAGTCCTGCGGGGAAGGATCGGATGGCGCCCGGGCCGCCCGCCCACCGTGTGGAGACGGTCGACGGGCGGCCGGCGCGGTCAGCCGAGACCGGCGGCCTGAAGAACGAACTCGAAGATCGACTTGATGAGGTCGCCGAACCAGTCGGACTTGACGAGCGTCATGAGCACGCCGGCGATGCCGCACGCACCGACCGTGCCTACGGCGTACTCGGCGGTGGTCATGCCGATGTCGTCTCGGCGCTGCAGAACTCCTCGCATGTGCTGCCTCCTGTGGTGGGCCCCGGCTCGGCCGGGGTCAGGTGTCGTGGACACCGGTGAGACTGCTGGCGCTCGGCGAAGCCGCGTGCCCACCGCCGTCGACCTGGGGACGACCGGCCTCAGGGCCACCGCTGGGGACGAGGATCGGCCGCAGGGAGGTGCGACAAGGCGTCAAAGAACGGCCGCCGAGAAGGTCCCGATCACGGTCGGGACGACTCCGAGGACGACGAAGGCGGGCATGAAGCACAGTCCCAGCGGTGCCGCGGTCCGGACGCCGACGCTGCGGGCCCTGGCCTGTCCCGCCCATCGCCGTCGTTGACGCAGGTCGGTGGCGGCGTGCTCGAGGGTGGCGGTGACCGACGCCCCGGATCGAGTTGCCCTCGCGAAGGCCCGTGCCAACGGCTCGAGCGCCGGGTCGGCCCCCCAGCCCCGCCACACGGCCGCAGGGTCACCTCCGAGCGCGAGCTGCGCTGACACGGTGCGAAGCTCTCGGCTCACCGGTCCCGGCCACGCGCCGGCCACGGCGTCGAGCGCGTCCGTGACGGCTCGGCCGGCGTGCATGCAGGCCACCAGCAGGTCGACGACGACTGGCAGTTCACGCACCATCTGCTCGTGCCGACGTCGGTCCTGCGCGCTTTCGAGGGTCTGAAACCACCTCAAGAGGCCACCCGCCACCACCAAGCCCGCCAGCCACCCCACCGGCCCGTTGACGAACAGGGTCACCGCCAGTCCGGCCACCGTGGCGGCGAGGAGCGGTGCGCTGAGCCATGTCGGCCACCTGCCGACGAGGCGAGGCGTGGACGAAGAACGTGGCGACGACGGACCGCCGAGTCGCTCGAGCCCCGGGGCGGTGGGGGCGGCCAGCCAGCCTGCCGTGGCAGCGGCCAGCACGGCGCCGACGACCACCGTCAGCCCTCGACCGTCGTCACGAGCCGCTCGACCCAGAGCACCCCTGCCAGCGCCAGCGCCGCCCCGATCGCCAGCAGCACAGACCCGACGGGCGTGGCCAAGAGCACGTGCAACGGGTCACCACCCAGCACGGCACCGAGGCCGAGGCCCACCAGCGGCAAGGCGGCTAACAGGTGCGCGGTCGCGCGGGCGGGTGCCACCGCCGCGGAGGTCTCCCGTGCGGTGTCCTCTTGTTCTCGCAGAGCCCGGCCGAGCCGGTCGAGGACCTCGGCGAGGCTGGCGCCGGAACGGGTCGACACCTGCCAGGCCGCCGCCACCGCGGTCAGTGGTTCGGCGCCAGGAAGGGCCGCGAGCTCTCGCAGTGACGCGGGGATGTCGCCGCCCAGCCGGGCCGCCGACGCGGCCGGTGCCAGCTCGGACCACTCCTGGGCCACCTGCTCGAGCGCCATCTGAGGTGGACGGCCGCTGCGCAGCTCCGCGACCAGCGCGTCACACGCTGCGACCACCTGGGTCCGACGGCGCTCGGCGCTCGCCCTGCCCCGGGCTCGGACCACGAGTCGAGCGACAACCGCGGCCACGACGCCGGCGACAGTCAGGTCGACGACCAGCACGAGGTCCACCAGGCCGCGCACCGAGAACAAGACGCTGGATCCGACCGCGGCGAGGAACCAGGGCAGCCGTCGGCGCCACGCTCTGCGCTGCCCGGGGGACACCCTGGGCCGGGCGTCCAGGACGAGCAGCCACACCACCACTGCCGTGAGGGCGGCGCTCCACAGCTCGAGATGCCCGCGCCCCACAGCGGTCACCGAGCGCGCCCGGCGAGCAGCTCGTCCAGCCGCTGCGCGGCTGTGCCGCGCACCGCCCGCCCGTCCGGCTCGAAGACGACGGCGCTGCGGCTGCGGACCAGAGGTGAGGCCGCTCCGGCATCCGGTTGCAGCACCGCGATCTCACGCAACCGTCGGCTGCCACCGCGGTCACGAGCGACGTGGACCACCACCTGCAACGCGGCGGCAAGCTGGCTGTGCACCGCCTCGCGGCTCATGCCGGCCGCCACGCCCAAAGCCTCAAGACGCGCAGGTACGTCAGCCGGCGAGTTCGCGTGCAACGTGCCGCAGCCGCCCTCGTGCCCGGTGTTGAGGGCGGCGAGCAGGTCGACCACCTCGGCGCCCCGGACCTCGCCGACCACCACGCGGTCGGGCCGCATCCGCAGCGCCTGGCGGACCAGGTCGCGCAGCACGATCCCACCGGCACCCTCCACGTTGACCGGTCGCCCCTCGAGGCCGACGACGTGCGCATGCTCGGGCCGCAGCTCGCTGGCGTCCTCCACGACGACGATCCGGTCGGCCGGGTCAACGATCCCCAGCAACGCGGCCAGCAGCGTCGTCTTGCCGCTGCCCGTCCCCCCGGTGACGAGGAAGGCCAGTCGGGCAGATACGAGGTCACGCAACAGTGCCTCACCATGCTCGGTCACTGTGCGCCGGGCGCGAAGCTCGGCCAGTGGCAGCCCTCGGCGCGCAGGAACGCGCAGGGAGATGACCGTGCCCGGACGCGCGACGGGAGCCAGCACGGCGTGCAGGCGGGTGCCGTCGGTCAGGCGCAGGTCGACCCACGGGCTGGCGTCGTCGAGGCGGCGGCCACCGCTGGCGGCCAAGCGCTGCGCCAGGCGACGCACCGACTGCTCGTCGGGGAACGGGGAGGGCACCGCGCTCAACCCGTCGCCTCGGTCGACGAAGACCTGGCGGTGACCGTTGACGAGGACGTCGGTGACGGTGGGGTCGGCGAGCAGTGGTTCGAGCGGTCCTGCGCCTCCGGCTTCCCGCCGAAGGGTGTCGACGACGTCGAGGATCGCCTGGTCCCCGAGGACACGTCCCTGGCTGCGTAGGGCGGCCGCCACCTGGGAGGCGGTGGGCTCGGCGCCGGAGTCGGCGAGCACCTGCCGCACTCGACCCACGAGCAGCGGATCGGCTGCTGGCCGGGGCGAGAACAGCGCTTCGGTGTCGGTCCTCACGCCGCCACTCCACCGGTGCCGGCGCCTGCTCCGAGCAGATCGAGCACTCCCCCGGCGCAAGTTCGCAAGGGGCCCCGGCGTCGGCGCAGGGGTCCCAACCCAAGGTCGAGTGCCTCGGCCAGACCTCGCTCGGCGCGCATCTCGGCGGCCAACCTCACCCCCAACGACGCCGCCACCAGCGGGCCGTCGAGGCCAGTCGGTCCCGGCCCACGGACCACGGCGGCAAGCCGGGCAGAGACCTCCCGGAGCTGGGCCACGACCCGGTGGGCGGCGGCGACCGCACGTACGGATGCCGGCACCAGCACGAGCACCTGGTCGACGCGGATCAGCGCCTCCTCCGAAGCCGCGTCGAGGCGCCTGGGCAGGTCGACCACGACCACGGCGTGGCCACGCTGACCGGCCTGGACCACGGACCGCATGGACGCCGGCGGGACGCTCGGGAGGTCCTCGCGACCCCACGAGAGCACGGAGAGGCGGTGCTCTGCCTGCGGCAACGCCTGGCGCAGTGCTGGCGCGCTCAGCCTGCCGCTGGCACCTGCCAGGTCGGGCCAACGCAGGCCAGCAGCATCTTCTCGCCCGACCACCAGGTCGATGCCGCCGCCGAGCGGGTCAGCGTCGATGAGGAGAGTCGGGTGCCCCCGCTCGGCGGCGGTGAGGGCCAGTGCCGCGCACAGCGTCGAGGTGCCGGCACCGCCGCAGCCGCCGACCACCGCCACGCTGAGCCCCCGCTCACCACCGCTCCCTCCTCCGTCGCCGAGCAGCGCGAGGAGATTCTCGGAGGCGTCCGGGAGGACGAGCACCTGCTCAGCGCCCACGGCCACCGCGCGCCGCCAGACCTCGTCATCGGCTGGGTGGTCGCACACGACCGCCAACGCGGGCCTGCGCGGCAGGCCGATGGAGAGGGCTGCAGCCACTTGGTCGTCCCCCAGCACGACCAGTGGCGCCACCGACCAGGAACGACGTGCCGTCACTGCGTCGCTCGCCACCTGCGGCGTCACACCGGCGGCGGCCGCCAACCGGAGCAGCGCGTCGAGCAGGTGCTCATCGGCGGTCACCAGCAGGGGGCGCGCGACCTGGCCCGCGAGCTCGTGGCCATCGAGGTCCGGGGTCTCCATGCCCACCAGACTGCGTGCGGGACCGACCCGGTGTGGTTGGCGGCGCCATCGTTGTGGACGAGGGGCCGCCTGCCGCCCGCTGTGGACGTCAAGCGGCCGGCTGGCGTCGCCAGCGCGCCTGGTGTGGCACACGACACCGCTTGCTGGCTGTTGGCAAGCGCGAACTCGGGGCACGCTGGGGACAGACGTCTTCATTCCGAGCCCGAGGAGCACCCATGAGCGACGCCCGTCCTTCCGACGAGGCCCGCAAGGGCCTGCTGTCGTCCGTGTCCGGCAAGGCCAAGGAGGTCGCCGGCGCGGCTCTCGGCAACGACTCGCTCGCCGCCGAGGGTCAGCTCCAGCAGGCCGAGGCAGCCGCCCGCAAGGACGCGAGTGCCAAGGAGGCCGTGGCGCAGGCCGGGGCCCAGGAGGCGGCCGAGGTCATCAGCCGCGAACAGGCGGCCGCCGGCAGCCAGATCCGCGACGTCGAGGCCGCGACACAGACGCGCGAGGAGCAGGTCACGCGCGCGGCCCAGGCGCAGAAGGCAGCGGTCGCCGCCGATGCCGCCCGCGACGCCGCCACCGAACAAGCCGTCGTGGACGCACGTACCGCGGCCACCATCCAGCGCACCGAGACCGACGAGCGGCTGGCGCAGGCGCAGGCGCACCACCGCGAGGTGGAGGCCCAGCGCGAGCACACCGAGCAACGATCCGAGGCCGAGGTCCTCGAGGACGCGGCCGCACAGGCCCGGGCCGAGGCCGAGCGCCTGGCCGCCGAGACCCCCTGACCCAGCGCCCGTACGCCATCCCACCCCAGACCCCGAGGAGCATCCGGCGATGAAGGTCCGAACCGTCCCACGTACTGCTGCAGCGCTGGAGTACAAGGCGCTGCGCCTGCCCGCCGAGGTCGTGGAGAAGCGCGTCGTGTCGCGCTTCCTCGCCGACGACAACGCCGTCCGGCTCGGTTTCGAGCGGGTCCTGGGCACGTTGGACCGCCAGGCCGGCCGGCTGCTGTCCGACGAGGCGCTCACCCGCCGCGGCGAGGCCATGATCGAGCGGGCCGACGTGCTCGCGAACGCGGTCTCGCTCGAGCAGGAGGCTGCCGCGGCGAAGGCGGAGGCGGACGAGCGGCTTCGAGCGGAGAAGCAGGCCGCTGACGAGCAGCGCGCGCAGGCCCGGGCCGAGCGTGCGGAGGAGGCCCGCAAGGCCGGCTCCGCCGAGCGGGCCGCCAAGCGCCGCGCCGCCAAGAAGGCGACCAGCCGCGTCCAAGCCGCGGCGAAGGCCGCCGACCAGAGCGTCGAGGCCACGGTGGTGGCCGAGGAGGAGCGCTTGGCGCGGACCGAGGAGTCGATCAACACCCGCACCCAGGCACGCACGGCTGCACCGAAGGCCCAGCTCGAGGACGCCGTCCAGGTCAAGTCCGACGCCGACCGCGAGCGCCAGACCGCCGAACGGCTTGGTGACCTCGCCGACCAGGAGAAGCAACAGCGGGTCGAGGCCCGCGAGGAGCGCGTCGAGGCCCGCCGGCAAGCTCGCACCGAGTGACCTCGCCACGTCGGTGAGCCGAACCCTTGCCGAACAGCTCTCCATCGCACAGCCCGGCCCCCGCGTGGACCGGGCTGGGGCCGTCCCCAAGTGGCCCGAACCACATCGCCAGCAGCGTGATCGCGCCTATGCTGACCTGCGTGGACGTGTTGAATCTACCCATTCGCGCAGGCGCCGACTCAGTCGTCGCCGCAGGCGTGGACGGCACCTCGTCGTCGTCGCCGCCGGCGCGTGCGGCGGCGTTCTTCGACCTCGACAAGACCGTCATCGCCAAGGCCAGCGTGCTGGCGTTCAGCCGCCCCTTCTACGCCGGCGGGTTGATCAACCGGCGCTCGGTGTTGCGCAGTGCGTACGCCCAGCTGATGTTCGGCTTCCAGGGCATCGACCACGACCAGATGGAACGGATGCGGGTCTACCTCTCCCAGCTCTGCGCGGGCTGGGAGGTCCAGGTCGTGCGCGACATCGTGGCCGAGACCTTGCACACCGTGGTGGCCCCCCTGGTGTACGCCGAGGCCGTGGCACTGATCGCTGAGCACCGCGCCGCGGGACGAGACGTCGTCATCGTCTCCTCGTCGGGCTCCGAAGTGGTCGAACCCATCGGCGCGATGCTGGGTGCCGACCACGCCGTCGGCACCCGCATGGTGGTCCAGGACGGCCGTTACACCGGCGAGATCGGTTTCTACGCCTACGGGGAGGGCAAGGCCGAGGCGATGCGTGAGCTCGCGGCCGCCCACGGCTACGACCTCGCTGCCTCGTGGGCCTACTCAGACTCCGAGACCGACATCCCCATGCTGTCCGGGGTCGGTCACCCCACCGTGGTCAACCCCGACCGCGCGTTGCGCCGGATGGCCGACGAACGCGGCTGGCCCGTACTCGAATTCAACCGCCCCATCGCACTGTCGACGCGGCCGGCTATCGGGCCGCGCGACGCGGTGCTGGTCGGGGTCGCCACCGCACTGCTGGCCGGCGGGGTGCTGGGGTGGCGGTCGCGCCACCGCGCCGCCTGAGCGCGCTCACAGCAATGCCGGTGAGGTCTTCACAACGGGTGCCCGGCAGGAGTAGAACGGTTCGTACATCAACACAGACGCGACGACCAGGTACCCACGCGGCGACCAGCCCCCGACCAGGGCAGTCGATCGGGAACGCATCATCAGCGCCCCGGCCGACGATTCGTGTGCACGCTTGGTAACCGAGGTCGCTGCGTCTGCGGATGGCGTCACCTCAACCGGTGGCGCCATCTGCGCGTGCACCCACCAGGACCCCGCCGACGCGGGCACCGATCGTGTACGCCTGCGCCGCGTGCAGGAGCCAGCGCTGCACCCCAGGTGTGCCGCCGCCGTAGCCGCCCAGCCCAGCCTCATACGCGGGTTTCAGCTGAGCGTGGCCTTCCTCCGGCACGGTCACCGAGGCCGGGTCGACACCGGTCGCCACCAGCACCAGTCGCTCGGCGGCTCGACCCAGCAGCGCGTCGAAGACACCACCGAAAGCACCCGCCGTCGCCACCTCGGCGTGCACCAGCGCCGCGACCACCAGCCCTGGGGACACGGTCGGCTCCGAGAGGGCCGCAGTCAGCTCGCGCAGGCGGGCGACACCCTGCGGGTCGGTCGGCCGGCCCAGCTGCTCGGTGGGTACCAGCCCGGCGGCGAGGACCGCGTGCAGCCGGGCCAGCGCCTGCAGCGGCGAGCGCGACCAGACGGGCACGAGGCCGAGGAGTTGCGTGGAGGTACGCACGCAGGCCAGCAGCAGCGGGTGGCCGGCGCCCCGGCGGGCCTGGTCCAGCGAGGCGTCGACACCCGCCAGGCGAGCCGAGGCCACGGCCCCGCGCAGCAGCGACTCGCCGGTGGACTCCGGTCGGCTGCGTCGAAGCCCCCGGTCGCGGAGCACGGCATCGATCGCGGCGCGCGCGGCCGCCATGCCCGACGGCACGCCTTCCAGCGACCCCACTGCGGCGAAGGCGTCGGGAGTCGGCACGCTCGGAAGCGTAGCCAGCAGCGGCCGGGAGTCGGCCGGAGGCGCCGCCGCGTTGCCGTGGGTACGCCGGCTGTCGGAGGTCATCGGCGCGGAGGCGCACGCCGGTGACGTCGACGCCATGCTGGCGACCTCGCCTGACTTCGCGCCCGACGAGCACACCACCTTCCGGTTCTGGCAGTGGCTCGACGCTCACGGGCTGGTCGACATGGGGGCCTCGCGCTCCTACGTCGCCGCGCTCACCCGCGACCGAGCGCGAACGGGTCCTTCGCCGGGTGCGTGGGCTCTATGACTCCTACGGTCGCGGCCCCCACGGACTACGCATGCCGTACGCCACCGAGTGCTACCGCGCCCGGCTGGCTCGCGGGTAGCACCACTGGACGGAGCGCCTCGAAGCCTGAACCGGGTGCCACCCCCGCGTACGCTGACTCACCGTGCGCTTCCTGAAAGACGAGCGACCCGATCACGACCTGACGTACAACGACGTCTTCATGGTCCCGGGCCGCTCGGAGGTGGCCTCTCGCTTCGACGTCGACCTGACCACTGCGGACGGCGTCGGGACCACGATCCCCGTGGTCGCGGCCAACATGACCGCGGTGTCGGGCCGCCGGATGGCCGAGACGCTCGCCCGCAGGGGCGCGATCGCGGTGCTCCCGCAGGACATCCCGGTCGACGTGGTCGGTGCCGCCGTCCGCCGCGTGAAGGCGGCGCACCCGACGTACGACACCGCGATCACCGTGGGACCGGAGGTCACCGTCGGGGAGGCGCTCAGCCTCATGTCCAAGCGGGCGCACCGTGCCGTGGTCGTGGTGGAGGGGGGGCGGCCACTGGGGGTCGTCACCGAGCACGACGGCACCGGCGTCGACCGCTTCGCGCAGGTGCACGAGGTGATGAGCACCGACGTCGCGACCGTGCTCGCCGGTGACTCGCCGGAGAAGATCTTCGCAGCACTCGCCGACCGGCACCTCGACCTCGCCCCGGTCGTCGACGCAGACCAGTTGGCCGGGCTCGTCACCCGCCGCGGCACCGTGCGCTCCACCATCTACCGCCCCGCCCTTGACCCCGACGGCCGACTGGTCGTCGGCGCCGCGATCGGCATCAACGGCGAGGTCGGGACCAAGGCGGCGGCGCTGCTCGACCTCGGGGTCGACGTGCTCGTCGTCGACACCGCGCACGGCCACCAGGACACGATGCTCGACGCCCTCCCGCACGTACGGCGGGCACGCGACGACGCCGCCGAGCGCACCGGGCGCCGAGTGCCGCTGGTCGCCGGCAACGTCGTCTCCGCGGCGGGCACCCGCGACCTGCTGCGCGCCGGGGCCGACGTGGTCAAGGTCGGCGTCGGGCCCGGCGCCATGTGCACGACCCGGATGATGACCGGGGTCGGTCGCCCGCAGTTCTCCGCGGTACTCGAGTGCGCCGAGGCCGCGCGGGCAGAGGGCGGCCACGTCTGGGCCGACGGTGGCGTGCGCTGGCCCCGCGACGTCGCGCTCGCGCTCGCCGCAGGGGCGGCCAGCGTGATGATCGGCTCGTGGTTCGCCGGTACGTACGAGAGCCCCGGCGACCTGGTGCGCGACGGCGACGGCCGGGCCTACAAGGAGTCCTTCGGGATGGCCTCAGCCCGCGCGGTGTCGGCCCGCACCCGGGACCTGGCCGGCTTCGACCGGGCTCGGATGGCGCTGTTCGAGGAGGGCATCTCCTCCTCGCGGATGTACCTCGACCCGCGGCGTCCCGGCGTCGAGGACCTGCTCGACCGGATCACCGCCGGCGTACGCAGCGCCGCAACGTACGCGGGCGCCCGCGATCTCGCGGCGTTCGCCGAGCGGGCCGTGGTCGGCGTTCAGAGCAGCGCCGGGTACGACGAGGGGCGACCGCTGCACGCCGGCTGGTGAGCGGCGCAGCCTTCGGTCGGCTGCCCTACCGCTCCACGCCGTCGACCAATACTGTGACGGGCGCCACGTAACACCCTCCGACGCCGAGGTGAGAGCCGTGCCCGCGACCGCCAAGCCCGACCACACTGACGCCAGCTACGAGCGGATCGCCGCGAGCGACGACTTCGCGACCCTGCGCAAGCGTTACCGGGGGTTCGCGATCCCCGCGACGCTCGCCTTCATGGCGTGGTACCTGCTCTACGTCCTCATGAGCAGCTTCGCCGAGGGCTTCATGGGCACCAAGGTCATCGGCAACATCAACATCGCGTTGATCTTCGGCCTCCTGCAGTTCGTCTCCACCTTCCTCATCGCCTTCCTCTACTCGCGCTACTCCACCAAGCAGCTCGACCCGATCGCCGGCCGTCTGCAGGCCAGCCACGACGAGGCGCTGCGCGGCAAGGGGGGAGGTCGATGAGCACGAAGCTGGTCGCCTTGTCCGAGTCGAGTACGCAGAACATCACCACCGTGCTGTTCCTCGCCGTGGTGGCGCTGACCATCGGCATCACGGTGTGGGCCAGCCGCAACACCAAGGGCGCTGCCGACTACTACGCGGCCGGTCGCAACATCTCCGGCTTCCAGAACGGTCTGGCGATCTCTGGCGACTACATGTCGGCCGCGTCGTTCCTCGGCATCTCCGGTGCCATCGCCTTGTCGGGCTACGACGGGTTCCTCTACTCGGTCGGCTTCTTGGTGGCCTGGCTGGTGGCGCTGCTGCTGGTGGCCGAGCTGCTGCGCAACTCCGGGCGCTACACGATGGCCGACCAGCTTGCGTACCGGATGCGGCAGCGGCCCGTGCGCACTGCGGCGGCCACCTCCACGGTCGCGGTCTCGATCTTCTACCTGCTCGCCCAGATGGTCGGCGCCGGCTCCCTGGTCGCGCTGCTGCTCGGGGTGGAGAGCACCGCGCTGAAGAACCTGACGATCGTCGGGGTCGGGGTGCTGATGATCTTCTACGTCGTCTTCGGCGGCATGAAGGGCACCACCTGGGTGCAGATCGTCAAGGCCGTGCTGCTGATGGCCGGCACCATCTTGATCACCGTGCTCGTGCTGGCGAAGTTCGGCTTCAACCTCTCCGACCTGCTCGGGGCGGCGGCGGACAACTCCGGCAAGGGACAGGCATTCCTAGAGCCCGGCCTGAATTACGGCATCGACCTGACCAGCAAGATCGACTTCCTCTCCCTCGGCCTCGCCCTCGTGCTCGGCACCGCCGGCCTGCCGCACATCCTGATCCGCTTCTACACCGTGCCCACCTCGCGCGACGCCCGCAAGTCCGTGCTCTGGGCGATCAGCCTCATCGGCGCGTTCTACCTGATGACGCTGGTGCTCGGCTTCGGTGCCGCCGCCCTGGTCGACACCGGTGCGGACAGCGCGGTGGCCCTCAGCTCGGGCAACCTCGCGTCGCCGCTGCTGGCCCAGGCGGTCGGCGGTGGTGAGGGGTCGACCGGGGGCGCGGTGCTGCTGGCGCTGATCTCCGCGGTCGCGTTCGCCACCATCTTGGCCGTGGTCGCCGGGCTGACGCTGACCTCTGCGTCGTCGGTGGCCCACGACCTGTACGGCAGCGTGTTCAAGCGCGGCGCCGGCTCGGAGGAGGACGAGGTGCGGGTTGCCAGGATCGCTGCGCTGGTGATCGGCGGCGTCGCGATCGCCCTGGCCATTCCGGCGCAGAGCCTCAACATCGCCTTCCTGGTGGCGCTGGCGTTCGCGGTCGCCGCGTCGGCCAACCTGCCCTCGCTGCTCTACAACTTGTTCTGGCCCCGCTTCAACACCCGCGGCGCGACGTGGAGCATCTACGGCGGGCTGGTGGCCGCGATCGGGCTCGTCTTGTTCTCCCCCGTCCTCTCGGGGGCGGAGACGTCGCTGTTCCCGGGCTCGGACTGGGCCATCTTCCCGCTGTCGAACCCCGGCATCGTGTCGATCCCGTTCGGCTTCCTGATGGGCTTCCTCGGCACCGTGACCTCCACCGAACCGGCCACCCAGGAGCGCTACGCCGAGCTCGAGGTGCGTTCGCTCACCGGTGCCGGCGCCGAGCGCGCCGTGCAGCACTGACCGCAGGTACCAAAGGGAGACGCCCGTGACCGAGTCCAGCACCTTGTCCAACCTCAGTTCCGAGGAGCGGCGGTTCGAGCCGCCGGCCGAGTTCGCCGAGCACGCCAACCTCACCGCGGAGGCCTACGAGCGGGCCGGCGCCGACCGGCTGGCGTTCTGGGCCGAGCAGGCCGAGCGGCTGGACTGGGGAAAGCGCTGGGACCAGGTGCTCGACTGGTCGAACCCTCCGTTCGCCAAGTGGTTCGTCGGCGCCACGCTCAACGCCAGCGTCAACTGCCTCGACCGGCACGTCGACGCCGGCCGGGGTGACCGGGTCGCCTTCCACTGGATCGGTGAGCCCGACGGCGACACCAGGGCGATCACCTACGCCGACCTGCTGGACGAGGTGTGCCGGGCGTCCAACGCACTGACCGAGCTCGGGGTCGCGGCCGGTGACCGGGTGGCGATCTACCTGCCGATGATCCCCGAGGCGGTCGTGGCGATGCTGGCCTGCGCCCGCATCGGGGCCGTGCACACGGTCGTGTTCGGCGGGTTCTCCGCCGACGCCCTCAGCACTCGGGTCAACGACTGCGACGCCCGCGTGGTGATCACCGCCGACGGCGGCTACCGCCGGGGCGCGCCCGCCGCGCTCAAGCCTGCGGTCGACGAGGCCATGACCAAGTGCCCCGACGTGACGCACGTGCTGGTGGTGCGGCGCACGGGTCAAGACGTCGAGTGGCACGAGCGCGACCGCTGGTGGCACGACCTGGTCGACGCCCAGTCCAGCGAGCACGAACCGCAGATGTTCGACGCCGAGCACCCGCTTTACGTGATGTACACCTCCGGCACGACCGGCAACCCCAAGGGCGTCCTGCACACCACCGGCGGCTACCTGGTCGGCTGCGCCTACACGCACTGGGCCATCTTCGACCTCAAGCCCGAGACCGATGTCTACTGGTGCACCGCCGACATCGGCTGGGTCACCGGGCACAGCTACGGCGTGTACGGGCCGCTGGCCAACGGGACCACCTCGCTGATGTACGAGGGCACACCGGACACGCCCGACAAGGGCCGGTGGTGGCAGATCGTGCAGGACCAGCGGGCGACGATCCTCTACACCGCGCCGACCGCGATCCGTACGTTCATGAAGTGGGGGAAGGAGGTCCCCGAACGTTACGACCTGTCGAGCCTGCGGCTGCTCGGCTCGGTCGGTGAGTCGATCAACCCCGAGGCGTACGTGTGGTACCGCGAAGCTATCGGCGGTGGTCGCTGCCCGGTCGTCGACACCTGGTGGCAGACCGAGACCGGCGCCATCATGATCAGCCCGCTGCCCGGGGTCACCAGCGCCAAGCCGGGGTCGGCGATGACCCCCATCCCCGGCATCGAGGCCCGCGTCGTGGACGACTCCGGCACCCCGGTGCGCAACGGTCAAGGCGGCTACCTCGTGATCCCCGAGCCCTGGCCGGCGATGCTGCGGACGATCTGGGGCGACGACCAGCGCTACCAGGACACGTACTGGGGGCGCTTCGCCGACATGTACTTCGCCGGCGACGGCGCCAAGCTCGACGACGACGGAGACATCTGGCTGCTGGGCCGGGTCGACGACGTGATGAACGTGTCCGGGCACCGCATGTCCACGACCGAGATCGAGTCCTCACTGGTGTCCAACCCCAAGGTGGCCGAGGCGGCCGTGGTCGGCGCCACCGACGACACCACCGGCCAGGCAGTCGTCGCCTTCGTCATCCTGCGCGACGCGGCCGGTGACGGCGGACCGCAAGTGGTGCAGGAGCTGCGCGACCACGTCGCCAAGGACATCGGCAAGATCGCCCGCCCGCGACAGATCATGGTCGTGGCCGAGCTGCCCAAGACCCGTTCGGGCAAGATCATGCGCCGCCTGCTGCGCGACGTCGCCGAGCACCGCGACATGGGCGACGTCACGACGCTCACCGACTCCAGCGTCATGGACGCCATCAAGGACGGCATGTCGTCGGCGACCGAGGAGGACTAGGCAGAGCCCGTGCGGGTCCTGCTGCTGGTCGTGCACGCCGGGCTCGCCGCGGCGTGGCTCGGCTCGATGGCCTACAGCCTCACCGTCGTACAGCCCAGGCTCCAGGGGTACTTCGGGTCCGACGACGATGCCCACGAGGCGTTCGTCGTGGCACTGGCGCACGGCAACCGTTGGCGGGTCGTCTCGCTCGTCGCGGCCCTCGCACTGTCCGGGGTCGGATTGTTGCTCATCGATGACGGCGCGGACCTCGCGATCCACCTGGTCAAGGGCGGACTGCTCGCCGCTGCGGCTGCCCTGTTCTGGTACGTCTCGTGGCGGCACTGGCCGCGCCGCGTCTTCGCCCTGCCCGCCGAGCGCCCCGCGCTGCGCGGCCGGCTTCGGCTGATCGCCTGGACGATGCTCGTCCTGGTCGGTCTCGCGTTCGCCCTCGGAGTCGTGGCCGGCGCCTGAGCCGCAACCGATAGGCTGAGCGGTGGTGAGCCGGGAAGCCTGGTCGGCAGACGTCCGAGCGACCCCCAGCCCAGGGATGACATGCCCGCGCCACCCACCCCCGCACCCGTCCGCGCCCTGTTCGACCGGCTCGAGTCCGCCGAGGAGACGTTCCTCGGCCGGGCCCTGCGCCAGGAGACCGTCGGCGGCGTACTCCTGCTGCTCGCCACCGTGGGGGCGTTGGCGTGGGCCAACAGTCCCTGGAGCGGCTCGTACGAACAGCTGCGCGAGACGCACCTGGGACCGCTCACCGTCGAGGAATGGGCGGCCGACGGTGCCCTCGCCGTCTTCTTCTACATCGCCGGCCTCGAGCTCAAGCGGGAGCTGGTGGTCGGTTCGCTGCGGCGCCCTGCCGATGCCCTGGTCCCGGTCGCGGCCGCGCTCGGTGGGATGGCCGTACCGGCGATGATCTATCTCGCCGTGGTGCTGGGGGCGGGCGCGGGCGGGGACGCCGCGCGCGGCTGGGCCGTGCCGATGGCGACCGACATCGCCTTCGCGCTCGCGGTGCTGGCGGTGGTCGGCCGGCGGCTGCCGTCGTCGCTGCGCGCCTTCCTGCTGACGCTCGCCATCGTCGACGACTTGGGCGCGATCCTGGTCATCGCCGTGTTCTACTCGCAATCGCTGCACGCCGGTGCCCTGCTGGTGGCGGTGTTCGGCTTCGCAGTCTTCGGCGTGCTCCAGAACCGGCGGGTGCAGACCCGCTGGGTGTACCTCCCACTCGTGCTAGGGGTCTGGTGGGCGACGCACGAGTCAGGGGTGCACGCAACCATCGCCGGAGTCGCGCTGGGGCTGCTGACCCGCGTACGCCCGGACCCCGACGAGGAGCACTCCCCCGCGGAACGGCTCGAGCACCGTATCCGACCGGTGTCGGCCGGTGTCGCTGTACCCCTGTTCGCGCTGTTCGCCGCGGGTGTGCCGGTACGCGGCAGCGCGGCCCTGGTCCTCGATCCGGTCGTGCTCGGCATCGTGCTCGGGCTCGTGGCCGGAAAGGCGGTCGGAATCCTGGGCTCCGCGTGGCTGGTCGCCTTCCTCACTCGAGCGCAGCTGGCCCCGGACCTCGGCTGGCGAGACGTGGGAGCGGTGGGCGTTCTCGCCGGCATGGGGTTCACCGTCTCGCTGCTGATCGCCCAGCTGGCCTTCACCGGGCAGCAGGCCGAGGACGCCAAGGTCGCCGTGATCGCCGGCTCGACCCTCGCCGCCGCGCTGGCCACGGCGCTACTGCTCGCCCGCGGTAGGACCCACCGGCGCGAGGTCACGGGGGCCACCGGGTCGGGCTGAGGCCGTACGTCGTGGCCGTGGCGTACGTGCACTTCGTCGGGTGCGTCCTCTAGGCTCTGTCCGCGACACCGCCGCACCACCGCACCACCGCCCGGAGCCCCCGGGCCTGGGAGGAGATCCGATGAGCAGCACCGGCAGCCACCGGCTGGAACAGCCGGCGATCCAGGAGCCCACCCTCGGGCGCCTCGTCGCCGACGCCAGCCGCGACGTCTCCACCCTCGTGCAGGGCGAGATCGAGCTCGCCAAGGCCGAGCTCAAGGTCAGTGTCAGCAAGGGAGGCGTCGGCGCCGCGGCGCTCCTCGTGGCGGCACTCGCGGCCGGGCTCGGCATCGTGCTCCTCAGCTTCGCCATCGTGTACTTCCTGGTGATGGCGGGCCTGGACCCGGCGTGGTCGTTCCTCATCCTCGCGGTGGTCTACCTCATCGTGGCCGGCGTCATCGCGCTGATCGGCATGCGCAAGCTCAAGCAGGTGCGCCCCCCGGAGCGGACGATCGAGACGTCGAAGAAGATCCCGCCCGCGCTCAAGGGTCAGCAGCAGAACCCGGCGCTGCACAGCTCGCGTCGAAACTGAACACTCAGGTGCAGCCGCCAGTCGACACCGCGTCCGCGGCCCTGCGACCGGCGGCCGCGTCGTCGGCCACCTGTTCGGCGGTCAGCACGTAACCCGTGCCGTCGTCGGCCAGCGACGCGGCGAACACCACGCCGTAGACCCGCCCCTGCGGGGAGACCAGCGGTCCGCCGGAGTTGCCCGAACGCACCAGCGCACGCACCGCGTACACCTGCCGGACCACCTGACCCCGGCCGTAGATGTCCGGGCTGCTCAGCCGCTGCTCGGAGCGCACGCGCGCCGGACTCACGTCGTACGGGCCGTTCTGGGGAAATCCGAGCACGGCGGCGGAGTCCCCGGAGCCGGCATCCTCGTCGAACCGCAGCGTCTCGTCGGGGAGCCCGTCCACCGCGAGCACGGCGACGTCGAGGTCGGCGTCGAACAGCACCACGCTCGCGTCGTACTCCGAACCGGCGAGCACCACCGTCGGCGACTGCACCCCCGCGACGACGTGGGCGTTGGTCATCACCCGGTCGGGGGCGTAGGCGAAGCCGGAGCCCTCGACGCTGCGGCCGCACTGCGGGGCATCGCCCAGGATCTTGACCACGCTGGCCGCGGCCTCGCGGACACCGGCCGCGCGCAGCACACCGGCGTCGGGCTTGCGTACGGGCGCGATCCGCTCGGGCGCGAACGGTTCGAGGTAGCGCGGGAAGAGGCTGGCGTCGACCACCGACGTGAAGGCGGCAAGCGCCTCGTCGGCCGAGTCGGGCATCACCTGATCGACCGTGCCGAGCACCGCGGACGAGCGCACCGCCTGCGACACCGTCGGGACCCGCGAACCGCTGACCGCGTAACCGAGCACCCACGCCACGACCAGGACCGCGGTCATGCTCAGCGCCGCACCGCCCAGCGCGTCGAGCGATCGCACCGGCCGCCACGTGATGCGGTCGCGAAGCCGGGCCCCGGCGTACGAACCGATGGCCTGGCCGAGCAAGGCGGACAGCAGCACGGCCACCACCGCCAAGAACGACAGGCCCAGTGAGGGCGCGTACCCCTCGAGCAGGCGCGGCATGACGACGGTCGCGATCACGCCACCCCCGAGCAGGCCGAGGGTGGCTGACGCCCCGACCACGAACCCCTGCAGGTACCCCGTCAGGCCGTAGCCGAGGGTGAGCAGCACCAGGAGCGCGTCCACCCAGTTCACGAGCGGGCTCCCCCCGAGACGGGAAGGTCGCGCTGGCGGGTGGCGTCCCACGGCTCACCCCAGCCGACGACGTCGAACAACCGTGACACCACCCCCGCGGTGAAACCCCACAGGACGAGGCCGTCACCGACCTCGAACGCCGGGCCGGTGTAGCCCGAGGGATGGCGCACGGTGAAGCGCCGGGCAGGATCGGTGAGCGTGGCCAGCGGCACGCGCAGGACGCTGGCGACCTCGGTCGGGTCGACGACCCCCACGGGTCCCTGCGTGCGCCACCAGGCAAGGACCGTGGTGACAGCGAAGTTGCTCGGCGGCACCCACAGTGCCGGTAGCGAGCCGATGACCTCGACTCCGGCAGGATCGAGTCCGACCTCTTCGCGGGCCTCCCGTAGCGCGGTGTCGACCGGCCCGCCGTCTTCGGGGTCCGCGGAGCCGCCGGGGAACGACAGCTGGCCGGCGTGGGAGCGCAGGTGGTGCGACCGCTCCGTCAGCAGCAGGTCGGGGCCCTCGCCACCCTCGCCACCCTCGCCAAACAGCATGAGCACGGCCGAGGGACGGGCGCTGGACGGCGGCGGCGGCACGTACCTCGACAGCTGCTCGGCGCTGACCCCGGCGAAGGCGTCGACCAGCGGCACCAGCCAGGCCGGCCACCCGCCAGGGCTCACGCCGGACCCTCGGTCTTGACCAGAACAGCTGCCTCGACCGGATCGGTGGGTCCCTCCCCGTACGAGGGGCACCACCGGGCGACCGGACAGACGCCGCAGGCAGGCTTGCGGGCGTGGCAGCGCCGCCGGCCGTGCCAGATCAAGTGGTGGTTGAGCATCGTCCAGTCGCGCGGGGGGAACAGCGCCCCCACCTCGTGCTCGACCTTGACCGGGTCACCCTGCTGCGTCCACCCCAATCGCCGGGCGAGCCGACCTACGTGGGTGTCGACGGTGATCCCGGGGATGCCGAAGGCGTCACCCAGCACGACGTTGGCGGTCTTGCGGCCCACCCCGGGAAGCGTCACCAGGTCGGCGAGGCGGGGCGGCACCTCCGCGTCGAAGCGCTCCACCAGGTCCTGAGCCAGCCGGGTGATCGTCTGCGCCTTGACCCGGAAGAAACCGGTGGGCTGGATCAGCGACTCCAGGTGTTCACGGTCGGCCCCGGCGAGAGCCGTCGCGTCGGGATAGGCCGCGAACAGGGCCGGCCGCACGGCGTTGACCCGCCGGTCGGTGGTCTGCGCCGACAGGACGGCGGCCACCAGCAGCTGGAACGCGTTGTCGAAGTCCAGCTCGCAGCGGGCGTCGGGATAGGCGGCGGCGAGCTCCCGGTCGACCCTGCGCGCCCTGCGTACCAGGGCCGTCGGCGGGGGAGCCGGGGCCGCGCGAGGGGTGGGCACGCCGCAAAGCGTACGGGGAGCGGCAGGACCGGGCCGGACGCCGGGTGGCCGTCGCTTCCGGATGCGCCACACTGTGACCCGCGACACGGGCCGGCGCCCGGTCGGCCCTGCGTACGAGCTCCCCGACCCGGGGAGCGCGAGGAGGACCCTTGTGGACATCGACGTGCTCCGCCAGACCCCGCTGTTCTCCGGACTGGACGACGAGGCCGCCTCGTCGCTCGGGGCGTCGCTGAGCGAGACCCGGATCAGCCGGGGGGAGGTGCTGTTCAGCGAGGGCGACACCGGCGACCGGCTGTACGTCGTGACCGAGGGCAAGATCAAGCTCGGCCGTACCTCCCCCGATGGCCGGGAGAACCTGCTTGCGATCCTCGGGCCGGGGCAGATGTTCGGGGAGTTGTCGTTGTTCGATCCGGGCCCGCGGTCGGCGACCGCCACCGCGGTGACCGACTGCGTCATGCGCAGCCTCGGCCACGAGGAGCTCCTGCAGTGGCTGACCGACCGCCCGGGCGTGGCCAGGGGGTTGCTGCACCAGCTCGCGGCGCGGCTGCGGCGCGCCAACGACGTCGTCGCCGACCTGGTGTTCTCCGACGTGCCCGGGCGGGTGGCGAAGGCGCTGCTCGACCTGTCGACCCGGTTCGGCCGCACGGCCGACGACGGCGTACACGTGCACCACGACCTCACCCAAGAAGAGCTGGCGCAGCTGGTCGGTGCCTCGCGGGAGACCGTCAACAAGGCGCTCGCCGACTTCGCGATGAGAGGTTGGTTGCGGCTCGAGCCGCGCTCGGTGGTCCTGATCGACCTCGATCGGCTGCAGCGCCGGGCGCGGTAGGCGCCACCCCCGCGGTAGGACGCCGGCGGACTGCCCCGCCGGACTGCCCCGCCGGACTGCCCCGCCGGACTGCACCGCCGGACTGCCCCGCCGGACTGCCCCGCCGGACCCGGGCTGGACCGGGGTGGCCCCGGTACCTCCCTATGGGACCGGGGCCACCCTGGTCCCACGCCCCTTGACACCTATGCCACCCAGCCGACGTTTCCGACCCAGGCCAGGACCCGGGCTCGACGCTCGGACGGTCACCGGCCCCAGAACTGTCTGTGATCCTCGGTCACGCAGCGATGACCAGCACGCGAGGAGGCGTACGGAGAGAAGCGTTGCCCACCGCGTCGGACCAGGTACGAGCGAACTGATCCGGTTGGGTAAAGACGTCAACCGGAGCCACGGACACCACCACGATCCCGTGACGCGCGTACGCGGCGAGCGCGAGCTGAGTCCGCCGGTAGTCGGCTGGAGACAGGTGGTAGGTCATGGAGTCGATCTGCAGCGCGACGCCCACCTCGTCGTAGGCATCAGGACAGCCGATGATCTCGCCCTCGGGGGTCAGCAGCTGCGGGTTCCACCAAGGCGTTGGGATGGACAGCCGCTGCAGGACCTCGCGGGCTTTCATCTCGGCGACCGAGCGAAGACCCACGGAGACCTCGTCAATCGCCAGCCGGCCGTTGCCGGTCCGCTGCGTTGCCGCCAGCCGCACGGCCGCGATCAGCTCATCGGGCCGGCACCGCCGCTTCTGGACGCATTCGGCCACGACCGCTCGTACCTCGTCCAACGACGTGGGCCGCCGCGCGTGGTCCACCACCGCGCGGGGCACCGGCGTGATGCGGAGCTGGCGACGTAGCAGCGGTATCGGCAGGTTGCGGGTTCGCTCGACCGTCAGGAAGTGATGGGATGTCACCTGAACCTGATGCGGTACCAGCAGATGCTCGGAGCCGGACCGGACCCGGATGCCGTGCTCTGCCAAAGCGGAAGCGCCGGTGAGGACGGAGTCGGGTCCGCCATACGCGAGACAGCCGAGACGTCGCTCGTACGCAGTGGGTGTGCCGCGGTGCGTCAGCACGACCCCCGGAAGCAGCCGCTGCCAATGGCCGTGCGTCGAGATTCGGCGCATCAACGTGCTCTTGGGCATGCCCGCGGCGAGGAACTGTCGGTGCGTGAGTACGCCGCGCTGACGAGTGATCAACTACTCGAGCGAGGCGGTGTCGGTGTCGCTGCGGCGGGGCATGAAAGGCAGTCAATCTCGCGGTCGGGGGTGGCAACAGTCCGCGCTGCTGATCTGTGGATGAGCACCTCGGCCACTGGGCGGCCGTGGTGCCTCCAGTGATGGGACCGGGGTGGCCCCGGTCCCATAGGGCGGCACCAGGGCCACCCCGGTCCAGGATTGGGCCCGCCGGGCGCCCCACCGGCCCCAGGTGCCGAGGGCGCCCAGCCGCGGTCAGGACCGGCGCAGGTACGCGAGCTGGGCGGCGACCGAGAGCTCTGCCGCCGGCCACAGCACGGGGTCGACGTCGGCGTACACCCGCTCCACGACATCGCGCGCGGTGGCCGCCCCGGTGGCGAGGGCGTCGCGCACCTGGTCGAGGCGCTCGGCCCGGTGCCGCAGGTAGGCCTCCAGCACACCGAGGGCGTCGTCGATGACCGGGCCGTGGCCTGGCAGCACCGCAGTCAGGCCGGTCTCGACGGTGAGGTCGCGCAGTCGGCGCAGTGAGCCGAGGTAGGCACCGAGCTGCCCGTCGGGGTGCGCGACCACGCTCGTACCGCGGCCGAGAACCGTGTCACCGGTCAACACGGCACGATCGGCCGACAGCACGAACGACAGCGAGTCCGCGGTGTGCCCGGGCGTGGCCACCACCTCGACCAGCAGGTCGTCCACCTCGACCCGGTCGCCCTCGTCGAGCCCCTCGGTCCCGAGCCGGTGAGCGGGGTCGAGGGCCCGTACATCGCACCCGGCCAGCTCCGCCAAGCGGCCCGCGCCCTGTGAGTGGTCGGCGTGCCCGTGGGTGAGCAGCACCACCGCCACAGTGCCGGCCCGGTCGAGTACGCGGCGCAGGTGCGGCTCGTCGAGCGGCCCGGGGTCGACGACGACGGATCGAGCGGCACCTGGCTCGCGCAGGACCCAGGTGTTGGTGCCGTCGAGGGTCATCGGCCCGGCGTTGGGCGCGACGACGCACTCCGCCCGGATGCCCACCACACCTCCGCGCCAGCTCACGGCAGACCCCTTTTCAGCCACCGGCCGTTCGGCGTCGCGCCAGCTCACGGCTGGCCGGTCTCCAGCCACAGGCCGTCGGCGTCGCGCACGGCCCGGGGCAGCACCGGGTCGATCCGGCGGTCGCTGGCAACGTGCAGTGCCTCCGCAGCGCTGCCCAGTCGGCCCATCTCGGTCAACGTGACCCGGGTGGGCGGCATCAGCGAGACGGCGCCGGAGTCGGCACCGGCCAGCGCCGCGGCCGGGGTCATCCAGGCCACCTGGTCGGACTCGGTCGAGACATCGCGGGCCTGCTGCGCGTCCGGCAGGACCGCCACGAAGAACCGGGTGTCGTACCGGCGCGGCTCGAACAACGGCGTGATCCAGTGCGTCCACGCCCCGAGCAGGTCGGCGCGCAGAACGAGCCGGCGCCGGCGCAGCAGTTGGCCGAGCGAGAGTGTTCGGTCGACGAGGGCGACCCGGTCGGCCTCCCAGTCGGCACCCGACGGGTCGAGGACGACCTGCCCGGCGTCGGCCCCGGCGAGCAGCACCCCGGCCTCCTCGAACGTCTCCCGCACGGCGGCACACACCAGCGCCTGAGCCAGTTCCACCGAGCACCCGAGGCGGTCGGCCCACACCGGCGGCCCGGGCCCCGACCACGGGACGTCGTCGGATGCGTCCCTCGCGTCGACGCTGCCGCCGGGGAAGACGTACATGCCCGCAGCGAACGCCATCGAGGGCTGGCGCCGTAGCAGGTAACACTCCACGCCGCCGGGGGCGTCTCGCAGCAGCACCACGGTCGCGGCATCTCGCGGTGCGACCGCAGCCGCCTCCCCGCGCTCGTACGCCAACGCGGTGTCGTGCAGCGAGGCCGGCAGCGGATCCCGCACCGCCTCAGCCGACCTCGACCACGAGCTCGACCTCGACCGGTGCGTCCAGCGGCAGGACGGCGACACCGACCGCGCTGCGCACGTGTGCCCCGGCCTCACCGAAGACCTCACCGAGCAGCTCGCTGGCCCCGTTGGCGACCATCGGCTGGCCGGTGAACGAGGGTGCGGAGGCGACGTACACGACTACCTTGACCACCCGTCGTACGGCGTCGAGGTCGCCGGTCACCGACACCACCGCGGCGAGGCCGTTGAGCACCGCCTGCTGGGCGCACGTGGTGGCCTCGTCGACGCTGACCTCGGTGCCGACCTTGCCGGTCGCGATCAGCTCGCCCGCCCGCAGCGGCAGCTGACCGGCGGTGAACACCTGGTCACCGGACCGGGTCGCGGGTACGTACGCCGCCAACGGCGGGACCACCTCGGGCAGCTCCACTCCCAGCGCCTCGAGCCGCCCCGTCGGCGTGCTCCCCGCGGCTGTCCCGGGGGTGGCCGACGTCGCGCCCGGCATCATGCCCGAGGTCATGCCCTTGGCCGCTTGAGGTAGGCCACGAGGTTCTCCGGGTTCATCCCCGGCACGACCTGCACGAGCTCCCAGCCGTCCTCGCCCCAGGTGTCGAGGATCTGCTTGGTGGCGTGCACGAGAAGCGGAACGGTGGCGTACTCCCAGGTCGTCATGGTCGGCAACCCTAGACCGTGCCGCGGCTACCCTGCCCGAGTGCCCGACCCCCGCGAGGTGCTCACCCGACCGGCGCCCGAGCCTGATGCCGTCGTGCGGTACGGCACGCACGTCGACGCGGTGGTCGACGTGCACCTGCCGCACGTCCACCTGCCGCCCACCTCGTCCCAACCGGCCCCGCCCGCGCCCCTGCTGGTGCTGCTGCACGGAGGCTTCTGGCGAGCGCCGTACGACCGGTGCTGCACCAGGCCGCTCGCCGCCGGTCTGCGCGAGGCCGGGTGGGTGGTGGCCTCCCCGGAGTACCGCCGCACCGGCGGCGAGGGCGGCTGGCCGGCGACCTTCGACGACGTGGCCGCGTTGCGCGAAGGACTCGTCGGACTGCTGCGTGACGCCCTGCCCGGCCGGCTCACCGACCACACCGCCACGCTGGTCGGGCACTCGGCGGGCGGGCACCTCGCACTGTGGTGGGCGCTGACCGACCGCTCCCGGTCGGCACCGCGCCGCACGGTCGCTCTGGCGCCGGTCGCCGACCTCGCCCGGGCGTACGCCGACGACCTCGGCCACGGTGCGGTGGCCGCTCTGCTCGGCGGCGGTGTCGCGGAGCACCCCCACCGCTACGCCGAGGCCGACCCGGCGGCCCGGATGCGCGCCGGCGAGCGCGCCACGGGCGACGTCGTCCTCGTGCACGGACCGCACGACGAGCAGGTGCCGGTCCAGCACAGCCGCAACCTCGCGGCCGACACCGGCGTACGGCTCGTCGAGCCCGACTGCGAGCACTTCGCGCTGATCGACCCCGTGTCGCCCGCGTGGCCCACGGTGGTCTCAGCGCTGGGGCCCCCACCGAGCCGCTGAGGCACCCGTCACAGCGGCCGCGGTCGGTCCCGCTCCCGCCGGCCGCCTGGCTACGCTCGACGACGTGCCCGACGCCCCCCGCCCGCGCAAGCCGCCGACCCGGCTGCACGTCGTGACCGGCAAGGGCGGCACCGGCAAGACGACCGTCGCCGCTTCCCTCGCCCTCGCGCTGGCCACCGGCGGGCGCTCGGTGCTGCTGTGCGAGGTCGAGGGACGGCAGGGCCTGGCCCAGCTCTTCGACGTGCCGCCGCTGCCGTACGAGGAACGCTCGCTCGCCGTCGCCCCCGGTGGAGGCGAGGTGCTGGGCCTGGCCATCGACCCCGAGGCCGCCCTGCTGGAGTACCTCGCGATGTACTACCGGCTCGGTCGGGCCGGCAAGGCGCTCGACCGGTTCGGCGTCATCGACTTCGCCACGACGATCGCGCCGGGGCTACGCGACGTGCTCCTGACCGGCAAGATCTACGAGGCACACGCCCGGCGCAGCAAGGGCGGTCAGCCGGTCTACGACGCGATCGTCGTGGACGCGCCGCCGACCGGTCGGATCACCCGATTCCTCAACGTCAACGCGGAAGTGTCCGGCCTGGCCCGCACCGGCCCCATCCACAGTCAGGCCGACTCGGTGATGGCGATGATGCGCTCCCCCCGTACGGCGGTGCACCTGGTCACGGTGCTGGAGGAGATGCCGGTACAGGAGACCCTCGACGGCATCGCGGCCCTGCGCGCGGCCGACCTGCCGGTGGGGCGGGTCATCGTCAACCTCGCCGGCCGGTCACCGCTGGACCCCGACGCCCGCGAGCTGCTCGGCGCCGGCGCCCTCGACGAGCTGACGGTCGGGCGGGCGCTCGGCTCGGTCAGCATCGGGGCCGACGACACCGTGGTCCGCGGCCTGCTCGCCGAGGGCCGCGAGCACCTCGACCGGTTGGCCCTGCAGGAGCGACAGCTCGAGGTCCTCACCGGCCTCGAGACGCCACCGGTCGAGCTGCCCCGGCTCGTCGGCGGAGTCGACCTGGGCGGGCTCTACGACCTCGCCGAGGTCTTGGGCGAGGAGCAGGTCGCGTGACCGGACGGCCGAGCACCAGTCCCAGGGACCGCCGCCGGCGCCCGCCCACCCGCGGTGGCGTGCGCCGGGCCGGCCCGCGCGGCGGCACCCAGCTCGACGTCGACGCGCTGCTCGACGAGCGTCGCACCCAGATCATCGTCTGCTGCGGGTCCGGTGGCGTCGGCAAGACCACCACGTCGGCGGCCCTGGCCTTGCGCGCAGCCGAGCGTGGCCGGTCGGTCGTGGTCCTCACCATCGACCCCGCCCGCCGCCTCGCCCAGTCGCTGGGCCTGTCCCAGCTCGACAACACACCTCGGCCGGTCGAGGGGGTCGACACCTCTGCCGGCGGCCGACTCGAGGCGATGATGCTGGACATGAAGCGGACCTTCGACGAGGTCGTCGAGGCCCACGCCACACCGCAGAAGGCCGGCCAGATCCTCACCAACCCGTTCTACGTCGCGCTGGCGAGCTCGTTCGCGGGCACGCAGGAGTACATGGCGATGGAAAAGCTCGGTCAGCTGCAGGCCGACTCGCACGCCGGCGGCCGGTGGGACCTGATCATCGTCGACACCCCGCCCTCACGGTCGGCGCTGGACTTCCTCGACGCCCCCGAACGGTTGTCCTCGCTGCTCGACGGCCGGTTCATCAAGCTGATGCTGGCGCCGGCGAAGGGTCCGGCGCGGTTGTTCAGCGCTGGGGTGGGAGCGGTGACCAGCACCCTGAGCCGGGTGCTCGGCACGCAGGTGCTACGCGACGTGCAGACCTTCGTCGCTGCCTTCGACACCTTGTTCGGCGGGTTCCGGCAGCGTGCCGAGCACACGTACGCGTTGCTGCAGGCGCCCGGCACGTCATTTCTGGTGGTCGCCTCACCCGAGTCCGACGCGCTACGGGAGGCGGCCTACTTCGTCGAACGGCTCAGCGCCGAGCACATGCCGCTGGCCGGGCTCGTGGTCAACCGGGTCACCCAGCCGTCGGCCAGCGATCTCGGCGCGCAGGACTCCACGACTGGTGCGGACAAGCTCGCGGTGTCCGAGGACGCCGGTGCGCGGGCCGTGGCAGGGCTCCTGGCGGTCCACGCCGACAGCATGCGCACCGCCGAACGGGAGAAGCACCTCGAGCGGCGTTTCACCGCCGTGCATCCCGCGGTGGCCATCACCCGCATACGGGCGCTCGGCAGCGACGTGCACGACCTGGCGGGACTGCGTCGCATCGGCGACCTGCTGGCGCGTCGCGCCTAGCCGCGGGGCTCCGTCGGACAGACGCCCGGGCGATGTAGGACTCGGGCGGCCGGCGCGGAGGCAGACCGGCCGCTCAGCCCGGCTTTCGAAGCCCAGCCAAGCAACCTGATGCCACGTCAACGTGGTATCAGCACACCCTCAGACCGCAGTGGAGATGTCGCCGTCGTGGCCCTCCTTGGCGACCTGCAACAGGCCCGCCCACGACGTGACGTGCGGCCGGCGGCGGATCAGAGCGCGACGCTCACGTTCGGTCATGCCACCCCACACGCCCCACTCGATCCCGTCGTCGAGGGCCTCAGCCAGGCACTCGGCCTGGACCGGGCACGTGGCGCACATCTGCTTGGCCCGGTTCTGCTCGGCCCCCCGTACGAACAGGGCGTCGGGCCGCTGCGTGCGACAGACGGCCTGGGCCGCCCAGTCCTGGCTCCACGTCATGTCTGTCTCCCGAGATCACGCGAGCGGCGCCTGTCACCGGTCACTGCCCTGCTGACCGTACGGGGGCAGAAACGGACGAGTCACCGCCTTCCTGGATGTATCGTCGTAGTCCTTTTGGACTAGACCGGCCTGGTCACCGCCCTGGATCACCCGCCTCGTGGTAGGCGGATCACCGCCGGTGTCACCCCTGGTGTCACCGCCTGTCGGTACCCCCCACGGGCACCACCACGTACCCTCGACGCCATGCCGCACCAGCGCTGGAACGAGCCCGCCGACCACCCAGTCCGCACCGCGATCCGGCAGTTGCTGTCGCTCCTGATGGCCTCCGGGCTGGCCGGGGTGATCGTGGCCGGGCTCGTGCTGCCCGCGGCCACCGTGCTCGGGCTCAGCGTCCGCAACGTCGCCACTGGCTTCTCGGCACTGCCCCAGGCCATGGCCGACTCCGCGGTTCCCCAGCGCAGCACCGTGCTGGCGGCCAACGGGGAACCGGTCGCGTACTTCTGGGACGAGAACCGTACCGACGTCGAGCTGGACGAGATCTCGGGACGGATGCAGAAGGCCATCCTCGCCATCGAGGACTACCGCTTCTACCAGCACGGCGCCTTCGACTGGAAGGGTACGGCGCGCGCGTTCGTCAACAACGCCACGGCGGGCTCCACGCAGGGCGGCTCGTCGATCACCCAGCAGTTGGTCAAGCTCAAGCTGGTCACGGCCGCCGACAGCGACGCCGAACGTGAAGCCGCCACGGCCAGCAGCTACACCCGCAAGGTTCGCGAGCTGCGCTACGCGATGGCCTACGAGCAGAGCCACACCAAGGACGAGATCCTGGGCGACTACCTCAACATCGCCTACTTCGGCGACCTGGCGTACGGCATCGAGACCGCCGCCCAGCACTACTTCTCGGTGCCGGCTGCCGACCTGACCCTGCGCCAGGCAGCACTGCTCGCCGGGATCGTCAAGAATCCGACGCAGTACGCGCCCACCAACAACCCTGCTGACGCGCTAGCCCGCCGCAACCTGGTGCTCGCCCGGATGGCCCAGCTCGGAGAGATTCGCCATCGCACGGCCACCCGGGTCGCTCGCAAGGGCCTCGGACTGGACGTCTCCCGCGACGACAACGGCTGCGTCTCGACCGTCGGGCCGTTCTTCTGCTCGTACGTGCGCTCCTGGCTGTTGCAGCAGCCCGAGCTCGGCTCGACCGAGGCTGCGCGCGCCGACGCGCTGTACACCGGTGGCCTGGTCATCACGACGACCCTGCGGCCGGCTTTCCAGCGCGCCGCAAAGACCGCCGTCGGCAACCGGGTGGACCCGCGAGACCAGGCCATCGGCGCCATCGCGATGGTCGAACCCGGCACGGGCGAGGTGCGCGCGCTGGCGCAGTCGCGGCCGATGGGTGACAAGAAGCGGGCTGGGCAGACCTACCTCAACTACACGGTGCCACCGCTGTACGGCGACGCGCGCGGATTCCAGGCCGGCTCCACCTTCAAGGTGTTCACCGCGGCCACCGCGCTGCAGGAGGGCATCTCGCCGCAGAAGCTGTACGTCTCGCCCTTGTCGATCACGATGCCGCAGGGCTCGTACACCGACTGCCAGGGCTACTACCCTAAGGAGTGGACGACCGCGAGCTCGACGAGCACCGGCACGATGGACATGTACACCGGGCTCAGCAAGTCGGTGAACACGTTCTTCGCCCAGCTCGAGGCCGACGCGGGGCTCTGCGAGACCGTGAGCATGGCTCGGTCGTTGGGCATCGATGTGCCGATCGATGACGAGGTCGGTCCGTTCACGCTGGGCGTCACCGACACCGACCCGCTGACGATGGCCGCGGTGTACGCGACGTTCGCAGCCCGAGGCGAGTACTGCGTCCCGTACCCGGTCACCTCGGTGCAGACCGCCGACGGCGACACCGTGGCCACCTTCGAGCCGCGGTGCGAGCAGAAGATGGACGCAGCCGTCGCCGACCAGGTCAACGACATCCTGAGGCTGCTGCAGGAACCAGGGGGCTTCGGCTACGACCTCGGTAGCACCGAGCTGCCGGTGGATTCGGCGGCCAAGACCGGTACCACACAAAAGAGCTTCGCGGTCTGGTACATGGGCTACACCCCCGACCTGGTCGCCTCCGCGATGATCGCCGGCGCCAACGAGGAGGGCCAGCCGCAGTCCCTGACCGGAGAGGTGGTGGGCGGCGACGTCGTCGGGTATGCATCCGGCAGCGGGCTCGCCGGGCCGATGTGGTCCGCGGCGATGGACGGGGTCGTCGACAAGCTGCCGGGCACCGACTTCGTGCCGCCACTCCCCGACGACGAGCCGTACGTGTTCGGTAACCCCTACGACCCTTACGCCCCCTACGACCCCGCCACCCCCGGCGCGACGCCAAGTCCGACTGCTGGCCCGACAGCTGGCCCGACTGCTGGCCCGACGCCTGGCCCGACGCCTGACGCGACTCCTGGCCCCCCCCTGGTGTTCCCCGACACCGACCCGGCGGTGACTCCCGACGAACTGGGACCTCCCGCGGGGTTCGGGACCGAAGGGGAGATCTACGACTTCATGCGCCTGGCCGGCCTGGCGCAGCCCTCGACGCCGTGAGGGTCAGGCTTCCAGCTGGCGCCTGACCTCCGCCGCGACGGCGGCACCGTCGGCGCGACCGTGCACCTGCGGCTGCAGCCGGCCCATCACCTTGCCCATGGCGCGCATGCCCTCGCCGGCAGCGCCGATCTCGGCGACCACCTGCGTCACGAGCGCGGCGACGGCCTCGTCGTCGAGCTGCTCGGGCAGGTACTCGGCCAGGATCTGCGCCTCGGCGCGCTCCTTGTCGGCCAGCTCGGGCCGCGCCGCGTCGTCGAAGGCAGTCGCTGACTCCCGGCGCTTCTTGGCCTCCGAGACGACGAGCCCGACCACCTCGTCGTCGCTGAGCGTGCGGGCCTGCTTGCCGGCCACCTCGGCGTTCTGGATCGCCGCGAGCACCATCCGCAGGGTCGAGGAGCGCAGCTCGTCGCGCGCCTTCATCGACGCGGTGAGGTCGGTGCGGATGCGGGCCTTCAGGTCAGCGGTGGGCGGGCTCATGCGGGCAGTGTCGCAGCCCGGCACTAACCGGTGCCGGCGGAGATCGGTGTGACAACCTTGAGCCGGTGAGCTCCCCGTCGATCCCCCGGCGCGTCCGGCAGGTCGCTGTCGGGTCGGCCGCCGCGGCGGCCACCGGCCTCGCGTACTCGGTGGGCTACGAACGTACGGCCTTCGCCCTGCGCCGGGTGGAGGTGCCGGTGCTCGCACCCGGCTCTGCGCCGCTGCGTCTGCTGCACCTGTCCGACGTGCACATGACGCCGGGCCAGCGGGCCAAGCAGCGCTGGCTGCGTGGCCTGGCCGCGCTCGATCCCGACCTGGTCATCCACACCGGTGACAATCTTGCGCACCGCGACTCGGTGCCGGTGGTGCTGCGCGCGTACGGTGACCTGCTGGACCGGCCGGGGGTCTTCGTCTTCGGGTCCAACGACTTCTTCGCCCCCGTGCTGAAGAATCCCGCCCGCTACCTGCTGCCCTCCCGGGGGCCGATCCGGGTCAGGGGTGCCCCCCTGCCGTGGCGGGAGCTGCGTGACGCCTTCACCGATCGCGGCTGGGTCGACCTGACCAACCGGCGCACGCACCTCGACGTAGGCGGCCGCAGGCTGGGGCTCGTCGGTGTCGATGACCCGCACCTGCGCTACGACGACCTGGCCGCGGTGGCGGGGCCGGCGCCCGCCGACGTCGACGTGACCCTCGGGCTCGCCCATGCGCCGTACCTGCGGGTGCTCGACCAGTGGAACACCGAGGGCTGGTCGCTGCTCCTGGCCGGTCACACCCACGGAGGGCAGCTGAGGGTGCCCGGGTACGGGGCGCTGGTGACAAACTGTGACCTCGACCGGGCCAGGGCCTGCGGCCTGCACCAGCACCAGGTGCCCGGCCATGCCCCGTCGTGGCTGCACGTCTCGGCCGGGCTCGGCATGTCGCCGTACGCCCCGGTGCGCGTGTGCTGTCGCCCGGAGGCGACGCTGCTGACGCTGGTGGCCCGCTGAGCCGACCCGTGAGCGCCCGGCCACCCTCCGATACACTCGCCGCGCTTCGGGGTGTGGCGCAGCTTGGTAGCGCGCGTCGTTCGGGACGACGAGGCCGCAGGTTCAAATCCTGTCACCCCGACTCTCCGCCAGGCCCCGGTCGGTTCCCCCGTCCGGGGCCTCGGTGCTCCCGATCCCGGCCGTCATCCGACGCGTGCTGTCGCGCTGCCGCGTAGGCGGCCTCTTGGGGCACAATCGCGCTCATGCCGTCCACTGGCGACGAGGCTTCCGCGTCATCTGCCCCACCCGAGAACGACGACACCGTGGTCGAGGAGTGGGACGAGGAGGACGGTGTCGTCGTACGCCGACGACGAGTACGCCGACGACGAGTACGCAGAGGACGAGGCCGACTGGGACGACGAGGCGGACTGGGAAGCCGGGGGAGGCTCCGGCCCGCCGGCGGGGCTTGGCCGGGTTCGCGGGTGGATTCGGCTTGTTCCGTCGCCGCCGTTCCCGACCCGACGACGAGGTCGAGTACGACGAGGGTGGGTCAGCCGGGCTCGAGTGGGCACCGGAGGAGCAGCGCGACGATTGGGCGGCCGACGGTGCCGAGGACCCCGCAGACATCGACGGCGACCCGGAGGACCCCGACCCGGACTGGGACGCCGACTTGGAGGACCCCGGGCGACCAGACGGGGTCGAGCCGCACCCGAGGTGGTGCGAGACGGGCCGCACGAACCTTGGCCTGGACGCCGCACGGCCCGCCGGCCGCGGGTCCGGACGGTCAACGCTCCCCAGCTGCCACCGGCGGCGGCGGCGGCCGCCGGCGGCCTGCTCACCGGCCTGGTGCGTGTGGCCCTGACGCTCGTGATGATGGCCGGCTGCGGCGTCCTGCTCGGGACACCGTCGTGCGGTGGTGGGCTCGGGTTCATCGCCCTGGTGCTGGTGATCGCGGTGACGGTCCTCGCCGGGCGGGCGATGATGAGGTTCCTCTCGGTGCCCGACGCCGCCGCCATCGCCTTCGTCGGCGTCGTCACCGTGGTGGTCCTGCTGCTGCTGCTCGCGCCGGACTCGCTGTTCTCGGTGTGGATGTGGATCGTCGTACCCCTGCTGACCGCGGTGACGTTCGCCAGCACCTGTGCTCTGACGATGGCCGCCGAGACGTCGCCCGACCGTCGGTGATGGGGAGCTGATCAGGCGGGCGGGCGGACCTCGTGCAGGTCGTCGGCGAGTGCCAACGGTGGCTCGGTGCTGTCCCGCACCTGCTCGACGCTGACGTCCGGCGCCGTCTCGACAAGCACCAACCGCTGCGGGGTCACGTCGATGACCGCGAGGTCGGTGATGATGCGCTGGACCACCCCCCTGCCGGTGTAGGGCAACGAGCACTCCCGGACGATCTTGTACGACCCGTCCTTGGCGACGTGCTCCATCAGCACGATCACCTTCTTGGCCCCGTGCACGAGGTCCATCGCGCCGCCCATGCCCTTGACCATCTTGCCGGGGATCATCCAGTTGGCGATGTCGCCGGTCTCCGACACCTGCATGGCGCCGAGGATCGCGGCGTCGACCTTGCCCCCGCGGATCATGCCGAAGCTGGTGGCGGAGTCGAAGAACGACGCCCCCCTGCGCAGGGTGACCGTCTCCTTGCCGGCATTGATCAAGTCGGCGTCGACGTCCTGCTCGTAGGGGTAAGCGCCCACGCCCAGGATGCCGTTCTCGCTCTGCAGCACGATCTCGACGTCGTCCGGGACGTAGTTCGGGACCAGCGTGGGCAGCCCGATGCCGAGGTTGACGTACGCACCGTCGGACAGCTCGGCCGCTGCCCGGGCTGCCATCTGCTCGCGGGTGAGTGCCATCAGCTCGATTGCTCCCGCGCGCGTACGGTCCTGCGCTCGATGCGCTTGTCAGCGGCCTGCTCGGGGCTCAGCGCCACCACGCGCTGCACGAAGATGCCGGGCAGGTGCACCGCGTCCGCGTCGATCTCGCCCGGCTCGCGCACTTCCTCGACCTCAGCGATCGTGACCCGCCCGGCCATCGCGCACAGCGGGTTGAAGTTGCGCGCCGACTCGTGGAAGCGCAGGTTGCCGTGACGGTCGCCCTGCCAGGCTCGCACCAGGCCGAAGTCGCAGGAGATGGCCTGCTCGAGCACGTACTCGCGCTGCTCACCGGCGTGCTCAAACGTCCGGGTCTCCTTGGGTGGCGAGGCCACCGCGATGCCGCCGGAGTCGTCGTAGCGCCACGGCAACCCGCCCTCCGCGACCTGCGTGCCGACCCCGGTCGCGGTGTAGAACGCGGGCACACCGGCGCCGCCTGCGCGCAGCCGCTCGGCCAGCGTCCCCTGCGGGGTGAGCTCCACCTCCAGCTCACCGGCGAGGTACTGCCGGGCGAACTCCTTGTTCTCCCCCACGTAGGACGACACCATCCGCGCGATGCGGTGCTCCCGCAGCAGCAGGCCCAGGCCCCAGTCGTCCACGCCGCAGTTGTTGGACACCACCTCGAGGTCGCTGACGCCCTTGTCGAGCAGGGCCGCGATCAAGACGCTGGGGATGCCACACAGTCCGAACCCGCCGACTGCCAGCGAGGCACCATCTGCGACGTCCGCCACCGCGTCCGTTGCGCTGCGTACGACCTTGTCCATGCCGCCGACCCTATCGCCGCCGCGTCGACCCGGTCCGCGACGCCGATCAGCTGTGCACGAGTCGCGCCGCGACCAGCTCGGCGATCTGGATCGCGTTGAGGGCCGCACCCTTGCGCAGGTTGTCGCCGCTGACGAACAGTGCGAGCCCGCGACCGTCGGGCACTCCCTCGTCGACCCGGATGCGGCCGACCAGGCTCGGGTCGCGTCCGGCCGCCGCCAGCGGCATCGGAACGTCGCACAGCTGCACGCCGGGCGCGGCTGCGAGCAGCTCGCGTGCCCGCTCGACGCCGAGGGGCCGAGCAAACTCGGCGTTGACCGACAGCGAGTGCCCGGTGAAGACCGGCACCCGCACGCACGTGCCGGAGACGAGCAGCTCGGGGAGGTCGAGGATCTTGCGGCTCTCGTGCCGCAGCTTCTGCTCCTCCTCCGTCTCCTGCGAGCCGTCGCCGACCACGGAGCCGGCCATCGGCAGCACGTTGTAGGCGATCGGGGCCACGTACGTGCTGGGTGCCGGGAACTCGACGGCGGAGCCGTCGTGAGTGAGCCGCTCCCCGACCCGGCCGACGGCCTGCACCTGGGACTCCAGCTCCGCGACGCCGGCCCGCCCGCTGCCGGACACCGCCTGGTACGTCGAGACCACCAAGCGGACGAGTCCGGCCTCGTCGTGCAGCGGCTTGAGTACCGGCATCGCGGCCATCGTCGTGCAGTTGGGGTTGGCGATGATGTCGATCGGGGGGTGCTCGGCGGCGGCCGGGTTGACCTCGCTGACGACGAGGGGTACGCGGGGGTCGCGCCGCCAGGCCGAGGAGTTGTCGATGACGGTCACACCCGCGGCGGCGAACCGCCGCGCCTGCTCTCGGGACGTGCCCGCACCCGCGGAGAACAGCGCCAGGTCGAGCCCCGACGGGTCGGCGGTCGCCGTGTCCTCGACCACCACGTCCGTACCGCGCCAGGGCAGCGTGGACCCGGCCGACCGGGAGGAGGCGAGGTAGCGGACCTGCTCCACCGGGAAGTCGCGCTCGTCGAGCAGCCGACGCATGACCGCACCCACCTGGCCGGTGGCACCCACCACGCCGACCCGCAGGCCCGGCCGCTGCGCGCTCACCGCCCGCTCCCGCCGTACACCACGGCCTCGACCTCGTCGCTGTCCAGCGCGAAGGCGGCGTGGGTGCAGGCGACCGCCGCGTCCACGAGCGCCTCGTCGACGACCACCGAGATGCGGATCTCCGAGGTCGAGATCATCTCGATGTTGACCCCGGCCGAGGCGAGGGCGGAGAAGAAGGTCGCGGTCACGCCCGGGTGGGTGCGCATGCCGGCCCCGACCAGCGACACCTTGCCGACCGAGTCGTCGTACAGGAGCTGCTCGTAGCCGACCTCGTCCCGCAGACGCGCCAGCGCGGCCATCGCGCTCTGCCCGTCCTCACGCGGCAGCGTGAAAGAGATGTCCGCGCGGCCGGACGCCTTCACCGACACGTTCTGCACGATCATGTCGATGTTGATCTGTGCGTCGGCCAGGGCGAGGAAGATCCGTGCGGCCTCGCCAGCCCGGTCAGGCACCCCGACGACGGTGATCTTGGACTCGCTGCGGTCGTGGGCGACGCCGGAGATGATCGGCTGCTCCATGTCGTTCCTCTCGGGCCGGTCGTCGACCCACGTGCCGCGACGATGCGAGAACGAGGACCGCACGTGGATGGGCATGCCGTGGCGCCTGGCGTACTCCACACAGCGCAGGTGCAGGATCTTGGCGCCGTTGGCGGCCATCTCCAGCATCTCCTCGTAGGAGATGCTGTCGATCCGGCGGGCGGTCGGCACGATCCGCGGGTCGGCGGTGAAGATGCCGTCGACGTCGGTGTAGATCTCGCACACGTCAGCGTGCAGCGCCGCGGCGAGAGCGACCGCGGTGGTGTCGGAGCCGCCACGGCCGAGGGTGGTGATGTCCTTGCTGTCCTGGCTGACGCCCTGGAAGCCGGCGACGATCGCGATCGCCCCCTCCTCGAGCGCACGCTCGATGCGCCCGGGCGTGACGTCGATGATCTTGGCCTTGCCGTGGCTGGAGTCGGTGATCACACCGGCCTGGGAGCCGGTGAACGAGCGCGCCTCCTGGCCGAGGTTGCCGATCGCCATCGCGAGCAGCGCCATCGAGATCCGCTCACCGGCGGTGAGCAGCATGTCCAGCTCACGACCCGACGGCAGCGGCGACACCTCGTGCGCGAGGTCGACCAGCTCGTCGGTGGTGTCACCCATGGCGGAGACCACCACGACGACGTCGTGGCCGTCCTTTCTCGCCCCCACGATGCGCTGGGCCACCCGCTTCACGCCCGCCGCGTCGGCCACCGAGGAGCCGCCGTACTTCTGGACGACGATGCCCATGCGCTAGCCCTTCGGTACCGATGGGAGTCAGGTCGCCGGTACAGGGACGGCGCCGGTGGTGAGTCTATCGAGGGGCACCGGCCAACCTTCGCGGACCGGCGAGACCACTGGCGAGACCACTGGCGAGCGGAGTATCGCCAGGGATGGCGTGCACAACCGAGAAGATGCCGCGCCAAAAAAGTCGTCCTCTCTCCGCTGGCGGGCCACTGGACCAGCTCTACTCGACGGTACGGCGACCTTCGAAGGCCCGCCCGAGGGTCACCTCGTCGGCGTACTCGAGGTCACCCCCGACGGGCAGACCGCTGGCCAGCCGGCTGACCCGCAGGCCGAGCGGCCGCAACATCCGGGAGAGGTACGTCGCGGTCGCCTCGCCCTCGAGGTTGGGGTCGGTGGCGAGGATGACCTCGGTGACGGCGCCGTCGGCGAGCCGCTGCATCAGCTCCTTGACCCGCAGCTCGTCGGGCCCGATGCCCTCGATCGGCGAGATGGCGCCGCCCAGCACGTGGTAGCGGCCCCGGAACTCGCGGGTGCGCTCGATCGCGACGACGTCCTTGGACTCCTCCACGACGCACAACACCGACAGGTCGCGGCGGGTGTCGGAGCAGATCCGGCACCGCTCCGCCTCGGCGACGTTGCCGCACACGACACAGAACCGCACCTTGTCCTTGACCTCGACGAGCACCGCGGCCAGCCGCCGGACATCGGTGGGGTCGGCGTCGAGCAGGTGGAAGGCGATGCGCTGGGCGCCCTTGGGACCCACGCCCGGCAGGCGGCCGAGCTCGTCGATGAGGTCCTGGACGACCCCCTCGTACATCGGGTTACAGACCGAGCTCGCCCATGCCCGTCAGCGGGCCCAGGCGGTCGTTGGCCAGGTCGCCGGCCTGGTCGGTGGCGTCGCGTACGGCGGCGACGACCATGTCGGCAAGCATCTCTGTGTCGTCGGGGTCGACCGCCTCGGGCTTGATCTGCAGCCTCACGAGCTCACCGGTGCCGGTGACGGTCGCGGTCACCAGCCCATTGGCCGCCGAGCCGGTGACCTCGGTGCGGGCCAGCTCGTCCTTGGTGGCCATCAGCTGCTCCTGCATGCGCTGGGCCTGGGCGAGCAGCTCGGACATGTCGGGGGGGCCGCCTGGGAACACGGGGTCTCCTCGTCTGCGGGCGGGGCGGTGCGTACGGGTGCGCGTCCACCCTCTCACCGTCCACCCTCTCACCGTCCACCGTCTCACCGTCCACCGTCTCACCGGTGGGCGCTGCCCGGCGGTCACCGGTCGTGCGGGATCTCCTCGATCACCTGTGCGCCGAGCCTGCTGGCGAGCAGCTCAGTCCCTTGCAGCCCGTCGTCCTCGAGGTCCGCGTCGTCGGCACGAGCGTCGGCATCGGGTGCGGTCGCCGGAACCAGTCTCGCCTCGCGGGTGGACCGGATGGCTGCTCGAGCCTGCGTGGAGCGTCGCGGCGGGCTGACCGACGGCGCCGCGGTCGGCTCCCCGGCATCGCGCCCGGCGTCGTCGACGACGCGCTGGGCAACCTCCGGCGGGCCGCCGAGCAGCGCGGGGTCGGGCCACGCCGTGTCACCCGGCGCCGGAGGCCCAGTGGTGTCGGGGGCGGTCGGCTCGGGTGGGGTCCGCGACGGCCCCGACGGTGCGGGCTCCACCACGGCTTCGACACCCCAGTCGACGCCCAGCACGTCGATCATCGACTGGCGCAACAGCTCCTCGCCGCCGCAGCGGGTAAAGGCGTCACGGGCCCCCGCGGTGGGCAGGGAGACCGTGACCATCGAGGCTTCGACCGAGACCACGTGGGAGTCGCGGCTCAACAACATCCAGGCCAGCCGGCGCTGGCCACGCAGGTGCGCGAGCACGGTCGGCCATGCGTGGCGTGCCTCGGCGAGCCCGAGCGCACCCCCGGGTGCACTGGTTGGCTCAGGTGGTGGCGGCGACCCGGCAGTGCCCCCCGAGAGAGGAGCGGGTGGCGTCTCGGGCACCGACGGCACCGACGGCACCGAGGGCGCAGCGGTCGGCGGGGCGGACCGGGTCGGCTCAGCCTGCGGAGGGGAGTGCTGTGTCTCCAGCGGCCGAGGGGCTGGCGCGGCCTGCGCAGGTCCTCGCGGCTGTTCCGGGAGTCCTGGGGCGGCCTCAGTGCTGATCGCGATGCGTCGTTCGAGCCGGTCGAGCCGCGCCTGGACTCCCGCCGGTGAGGCGTCGGCACCGGGCAGCAGTACGCGGGCGCAAATGAGCTCGAGCAGTAGTCGGGGTGCGGTGGCGCCGCGGATCTGGTCGAGGCCGGCACTGACCACCTCAGCCGAGCGGGTGAGGTCGGCGACTCCGAACCGTGAGGCCTGACCCTCGAGCCGCTCGGCGAGATCGGCCGATGCCTGCAAGACCCCCGAGCCGGCCGCGTCGGGGACGCTCGACACGATGATGAGGTCGCGCAGTCGCTGCAGGAGGTCCTCGGCGAAGCGCCGGGGGTCCTGCCCGGTCTCGACGACCTTGTCGACGGCGCCGAACACCGACGCGCCGTCGCCCGCGGCGAAGGCGTCGACGACCTCGTCGAGCAACCAGTCGGGGGTGTAGCCGAGCAGGCCGGCAGCAACGGCGTACGTCACCCCGTGCTCGCCAGCGCCACCGATGAGCTGATCGAGGACGCTGAGGGTGTCGCGGACCGAGCCACCGCCGGCCCGCACGACCAGCGGCAGCGCCGTCGGCTCCACCTGCACACCCTCCCGCTCGCACAGGCCGGACAGGTACGCCGTCAAGAGCCGCGGCGGCACCAACCGGAAGGGGTAGTGGTGGGTACGCGACCGGATGGTGCCGATGACCTTGTCAGGCTCGGTGGTGGCGAAGACGAACTTCAGGTGGGGTGGCGGCTCCTCCACCAGCTTCAGCAAGGCATTGAAGCCCTGCGTGGACACCATGTGTGCCTCGTCGATCACGTAGACCTTGTACCGGCTGGAGACCGGTGTGAAGAACGCCCGCTCGCGTAGGTCCCGTGCGTCGTCCACCCCGCCGTGGCTGGCCGCGTCGATCTCGATGACGTCGATGCTGCCAGGCCCCCCGCGGGCCAGGTCACGGCAGCTGGGGCACGTCCCGCACGGCTCCGCCACCGGCGCACGCTCGCAGTTGAGGGCGCGGGCGAGGATGCGCGCACTGGTGGTCTTGCCGCAACCGCGAGGGCCGGAGAACAGGTAGGCGTGGTGGGCGCGGTTGCCGGCCAGGGCATGCCGCAGCGGTTCGGTGACGTGGTCTTGACCGATGACCTCGGCGAAGGTCTCGGGCCGGTAGCGCCGGTACAGGGCGAGCGGAGCGAGCGGTGCCCCATCGCCAAGAGGTGCCTCCACCCGGTGCACCCTAGTCACGGGGGGCGACACGACCCAGTCGCCGTCCACCGACGCGACGCCCTCGGTGGCCCAGGCATGCGAAGGCCCCCCGCGCACCCGGCAGAGCTTGCTGACCCTTGCTGCCTTCCGGCCCTGGGGGAGTTGGGCTAGGTGCCGCCACGCGAGGGGCTGGCGGCCAGTGTACGGGGCCACAGCGAGGTCGAGTCCATGGCCCGGCGCCTCCCCGTGCCAGATACCCTGCTCCGCGGAGGATTCGCATAGTGGCCTAGTGCGCACGCTTGGAAAGCGTGTTGGGTGAAAGCCCTCAGGGGTTCGAATCCCCTATCCTCCGCCAGACCAGCCGCTCTCGGTGGTGATCGGACGCACCGGAACGGGTGGTGGAGTGCCATGCTCGACAAGGTGAAGACCCCACTCACGCTCGTCGTGCTCGTACTGCTGGTGGTCGGTGCCCTCGGCCTGGGCCTGCGCCTCGCGACGGAGGACGTTCCCCCGATCGGGGGTCCGCAGGACGAGACGGCCTGTGAGAACCAGACCATCCAAGCCGGTGACAAGTTGCGAGCCTCGCAGGTGACGATCAACGTCTACAACGCGGGCACCGTCAGCGGGCTCGCCGAGGACACCCAGGCGGCCCTGGTCGAGAAGGGGTTCCTCCCGGGCCAGGCAGGCAACGCCCCCGCGGGCGTGCGGGCCAGTGGAACGCTTGTCCTCGACCCCGAGCCGCGCTCCGCAGCCGTCCGGCTGGTCAAGAAGCAGCTGAAGGACCCCGTGGGCGTACGACGCATCGACGTCGACCTCGCCGAGGGGGTCGACGTGGTCGTCGGGGACGACGCCCGCGGCGTGCGCCGTGGTGGGCCGCTCTCGGTCACCGTCTACCGGGCCACCGAAGTCTGCGTGCCCGCGCCGCCAACGACGAGCTGAACTCCTCGACAGGCACCGGCCCTGGCCCAGCCGGTGGGCCGGAGCGCTCCCACCCGGCTAGCCGGCCGTGGAGCGACACCTCCCGCAGCCGAGTCTCCGCCGCCGCCCGCGCCGCCCTCGTCGAGACCACCAGCAGGTCGTCACCTCGCCGCAGCCGAGTCGTGCGGCCCGGCACGAACGAGTGCCCCTCGCGGACCACGAGCGAGACAGACGCACCCGCAGGCAGCCGCAGCTCGGCGACCTCGACTCCCTGCAGACGGGAACGCTCGACGACTCGCACCTGCAGCAGGTCGGCCGCGATCCGCTCCAGCGGGGCAGCCTCGACCTCGACCTCGCGCGCCGCGCCCTCGGTCGTCGTGACCCCCAGCCGTCGGGCCGCCCACGGCAGCGTCGGTGCCTGCACCAATGTGAACACGACCACGAGCACGAAGACCACGTCGAACAACGTCGTCGCGCCGGTGACACCCTCGGCCAGTGGGATGGTCGCGAGCACGATGGGCACGGCACCGCGCAGGCCGGCCCAGGCAATGAACGTCTGCTCGCGCCATGGCATCCGCACCCACACGGTGCACGCCAGCACCGACAGGGGCCGAGCGCCGAAGGTCAGCAGTGCACCGGCGACGAGTGCCATCGACACGTCCGCAGCACCGATGCGGCCAGGACTCGCCAGCAGGCCGAGCATCACGAACAGGCCGATCTGCGCCAGCCAGCCGACGCCCTCAGCAAACGAACGAGTCGCCGCCCGGTGGGGGAGATCGGCGTTGCCGAGGACGAGAGCGGCTAGGTAGACCGCGGCGAACCCGCTGCCGTGCAAGGTGGCGGCGCCCCCGTACGACAGCACGGTCAACGCGAGCACGGCCAGGGGGTAGAGGCCCGAGGACGGCAGCGCGGCGCCGATGAGCAGGCGGGCACCCAGCCACCCGACGACGAGGCCCACGGCGGCGCCGAGCACCAGCTCCAAGAGGATCAGCAGCACGGTGGCGACCGGGCCGCCGGAGGGTGCGGTGCCGGCGGCGACCACGGCGACCAGGATTGCGACCGGTGCGTCGTTGAGCCCGGACTCCGCCTCCAGCGCGCCCAGGACCGACGGTTCGAGCGGGACACGGCGCAGCACCGAGAAGACCGCCGCCGCGTCGGTGGCCGACACGACCGCCCCGAGCAGGACCGCGAGCTGCCAGCGCAGGTCCAGCAGCTGATGGGCGGTGACGGCCACGAACAAGACGCTGACGGCGACGCCGAGCGTGGCCAGCGCCAACCCGACTCCGATCGCCGGACGTACCTGGGACCAGCGAGTGGTCAGGCCGCCTTCGGCAAGGATGAGGACGAGCGCGCAGAACCCGAGTGCGGAGGCGAGGTCGTAGTCCTCGAACGGGATACCGATGACTGACTCACCGAGCAGGACGCCGATCGCGAGGTAGACCAGCAGGCTGGGCAGACCGGCGCCGACCGAGACTCGGACGGCAAGGATCGCCGCGAGCAGCACGCCTGCACCGGCGAGCAGCACGGTGTCGAGCTGCTCGCTGGGCACGCAGCGCCCCCTCGGGCCGGCCTTGGGTCACGGCTCGCCGACGAGGCGAGGCCTGATCCTACCGGGGGGCCGGGCTGCGGTGGGCGGTGTCAGCGCGGTGTCAGCACCGTGTCAGCACCGTGTCAGCACGGTGTCAGCAGCCGTGGTTGATCTGCGCGCACGTGTCCAGGCCCCAGGCCAGCGTGAAGGTGCTGACGTGTCCTCCGGCGTGGCGCACGGTCACCGTGATGGGGTCGAGATCCACCTCGTTTACCTTCGGGTCGAACAAGACGCCGTCGGAGGCGAGGTACGTCATCGACCACAGCCCGTTCTCACCGACGACAGCGTCCTCGGTGTGGCCGTCGGGGAAGGCGTAGGAGATGGCCTCGACACCTTCGAAGTCCGGGCCGCCCGCGACGAATTGTTCGTAGACCCAACGTCCGTCCGGGTTGGTGATGAGGTTCTCGCTGACTGCCAGGGTCGAGGTGTCAGGCTGATAGGGCCGCGACTTGTTGACCAGCGACAACAACGTCGGGCCTCCCCCGTCGCTGGCGGTGAGGTCGTCACAGACGATCCATGCGGTCTTGGTCTCGTAGAGGTAGGTCGTTCCTGGCCCCGAGTCTCGCTGTGCGGTGACCGAGGCGCCAGGCAGCCTTGGTCCGATGGACTGCCCGATCTCCTGGTCACAGGTGCGGGCCGGGTCCGCAGCGATCTTGGGTTTCAACAGTGACGGGGAGGTGGTGGGCTGAGTGGGGTCGTCGGGAGTCGGGGCACCGCTGCTCGTCCCGTCGGCCGGTTGCAGGGGGGCTCCGACCCCGCCAACGTCCCCTCCGTCGCGGTTGTACGACGTCGCGACGAACGTGCCGCCCACCACGGCCAGCGCCGCGGCAGCGGCGAGCCCGGGGGCCAGCCAGCGGCGCTGCGGTTTCGCGGGCTCGCCGTGCATCGCGGCGTGGAGCCGCTGCCGTACCCGGGCCTTGCTCGACTCGGGCATCCGTTGTGCCGGCGGTGGTGTGCAGCCGGGAAAGTCAGGCATGGTCGGGCTCCGATGATCCAGGGCGGTCGGTGCGGTTGTGGTCGAGGGTGCTGGCCAACCGGCGGCGGGTCCGAGACAGCCGGGACCGGATGGTGCCCACGGGTACGCCGAGCGCCGTGGCGGTCTGGTCGTACGTGAGACCGCTCCAGACCACCAGGGCGAACACATCCTGCTCATGGCGCGGAAGCTTGGATATCTCGGCGAGTACCGCGGCCATCTGTCGCTCGCTGTCCACGCGGTCGGCCACGCCGTCGGCGTGATCGGGGGCAGAGACCTCCGACGGCGCCCGGCCGAGCGCCCGCAGCCGCCGGTGGGAGGAACGCGTGGCGTTGCGGCAGACGTTGTTGGCGATTCCGTACAGCCAGGGCAGCGGGGAGACGTCGCCGGACGCCAGCTTCACGCGTCCCCGCCATGCCTCCAAGAACACCGTGGCGGTGGCGTCCTCTGCCGCCTGCCACGACGCGGTCCGCCGAAAACAGTAGGTGTGGATCGCGTCAGCGTGCCGGTCGAACAAGGTCGTGAGCCCTGACGCGCTGCCCCAGTCGGAGTCTGCGGGCGGGACACGATCCGACAGGTCGGCATCGCGCTCCGCCATGAACCTCTCCTCGAGTGGCCTCACACCTGCTTATGTCCGCAGGGGAAGCCGAGTTCCATGCGTGCTCGACCGGGCAGCCCGCGTCGACCGGTGCCAGACCGGGCCCAGCCCGCCACCGAAGTGCCCGATCTGGCACCACTCGTCGGGTCGGTCCCCACGCAGATCGGCGGCACCTCACAGGCCGCTGACCTGCGCCGATGCCCCGCAGCTTGGCGGTGGCGGTGGGATTCGAACCCACGGTGGGCTCTCACCCACACACGCTTTCGAGGCGTGCTCCTTTGGCCGCTCGGACACGCCACCGCGGGGAAAGATACCGGACCCCGACTGCAGCGCCGCAGGCTCAGGGGCGACGGCGAACGAACCACGCCCGCAGCAGGGCCGACGACTCGTCGGCCAGCACGCCGGTGACCACCTCGGGGCGGTGGTTCAGGCGCCGGTCGCGTACCACGTCCCACCGGGAGCCGACGGCGCCGGACTTGTCGTCGTACGCCCCGAAGACCAGCCGCTCGACTCGGGCCAGGACCGCTGCCCCCGCGCACATCGTGCATGGTTCGAGGGTGACGACCAGCGTGTGACCGGCCAGCGACCACCCACCGCGGGCAGCCGCTGCCGCCCGCAGCGCGATCACCTCGGCGTGGCCAGTCGGGTCTGCGGTGAGTTCTCGGACGTTGCGGCCTGCGCCGACCACGTCGCCGGCCGGGTCCAGCACCACCGCCCCGACCGGTACGTCGTCGTGCGCCGCGGCCTCCCGGGCCAGGTCGAGCGCCGTACGCATGGCCGCGTCCCACCGTCCGGGCGCGGACCCTGGCGTCACGCGGTGACGGCCTCGACGGCGGCGTCGAACTGCTCACGGAAACCGATCCGGGTGGCCACGTCGGCGAGCACCTCGTCGGGGTAGAGGTCGTCGTCGATCAGCAGCGCGAGGTCGAGCGGGGACATCCCGAGATCGGCGGCGAGACCGAGATCGCCCGCCGGCTGCGGGTCGTCCTCGTCGTCGGGGTCCGGCAGGTCGAGCAGATCGAGTACGCCGCTGGCCAGCGGCCACTCGGTGGCGGCGGTGACGTCGGAGAGCAGGACGTCGACGTGCTGGCCCCGCACCCGGACGAGTACGAAGAAGTCCTCGTCCACGGCGACCAGTCCAAGCGCGCCGGAGTCGGCTGGCCACGGGCGCAGCGCGGCGACGAGATCGTCGAAGTCGAGGGCCACCCGGCGCGGAAGTGCCTGCACCTGCCAGACGCCCTCCTCCCGGTAGGCGGCGACGGCGAAGTCGACGTCGTCCTCAGACATCAGACCTCCTCGTCAGTTCTGCGTCCGTCCGTGGGGCGCTCGGCCGATGGTGTCAGACCGCAACGCCCTGGCGCGAGCGTTGAAGGGGCTTGCGACGTCGGACGGGACCTCGGGACCGATGCACTAGCGTCGCCCGGCATGCGAATCTCCGTCGCCGACCACCCGCTGGTCGCGCACAAGCTCACGGCGTTGCGCGACCAGAGCACCGACAGCCTGACCTTCCGCCGCCTCGCCGACGAACTGGTGACGCTGCTGGGATACGAGGCGACCCGCGACGTCCGGGTCGAGCCAACCCAGGTCACGACCCCCGTGGCGCAGGCCGTCGGGGTCCGGCTCGCGCACCCTCGACCGCTGATCGTGCCGATCTTGCGTGCCGGGCTCGGCATGCTGGAGGGGATGCAGCGACTGCTGCCGACGGCCGAGGTCGGCTTCCTCGGGATGGTCCGAGACGAGCACACGCTGCTCGCCTCGACGTACGCCGAACGGTTGCCGGCCGACCTGTCCGGCCGCGACTGCTTCGTCCTCGACCCGATGCTGGCCACCGGCGGCACGCTGGCCGCCGCACTGGACTTCCTGATCCGCCGGGGCGCGGCCTCGCTCACTGCCGTGACGCTGCTCGCCGCGCCGGAGGGAGTGGAACGCCTGCGCCACGAGACTGCCCACCTCGAGGCTTCCATCACGTTGGTGACCGCGGCTCTCGACGAGCGGCTGGACGAGCGCGGCTACATCGTGCCGGGGCTCGGTGATGCAGGCGACCGGTTGTACGGCGTGGCTGGCTAGGAGTGCTCGTCGACGAGGAGGGCCCGGGTCCAGGCATCGGTGAGCCAGCGCTGGAACCGAGCCGGAGACCAACCTCGTTCGCTCACCAGCAGTGCGTAGTACTCGGCAGCGTTCATGCTCCACAAGATGTCGGCCACCTCGTCGTCCGAGCGGTCCGCGCGCAGCGCTCCGGTTGAGTGCAGGTCCGCTGCGAACAACCGCATGTTGGCCGCTCGCCGAGCACTGATCTGCTCTCGCAGGGTGGCGCAGTCGGGGTCGGTGGCGGCGGCCTCGCGCAGGGCACGGTGGATCGGCGCCATCCGCTGCCCGATCTCAGTCACGGCAGAGGCGTAGATGCGCACCTTCTCCACGGCCTGCCCGGCCGCCCGGATGCTGCGCACGTATTCTCGCTCCTCCGCGGGGATCGCGTGGTCGGTGCCGGAGAGTGCGGTCTCGACGACCTCCCGCAGCAGCGCGGGCTTGCGACCCGCTGACGCATAGACGGTGTCGACCGCCACGCCGGCGCGGGCCGCAATCTGCCCCACGCTGGTCGAGGCGTACCCCTGCTGGACGAAGAGGTCGCGGGCCGCGGTGAGCACTGCACGCCGGGTGGTAGCCGCCTGCCCTTCGCGCTGTGGCGATGCGTACCGCCGGCGCGACCGGGCCTTGACGTCCTTTCCCATGCGGTGCACTCTATCCACTATTCATCCGACGAACGTTCGGGTCAATTACGAGGAGGCAGACATGGTCTACGCCTACACCCAGGACGTCCCCCTCGACGTCGAGACCTACGGGCGCATCAGCGATGCTCTCGGCGACCAGCCGATGGAGGGATTGCTCATGCACCTGTGCGTTCGCCGTTCGGAGGGCGGCTTGCGCTACATCGACGTCTGGGAGTCGCCGGAGCAGTGCGCCCGGGCCTTTGCAGAGCGCATACACCCCGCGGTCGACGCAGCATTCGCTGGTCAGCGACCATCGGCGGAGCCCGAGGTGCACGCGCTCGACGTCATCGAGGTGCGCGGCGCGTTGCTAGGCGGTGTGCGCACGTGAGCAACGCTGAGAACGGCTCTCCGGCGGGACCATTCGCGCCGGGCCCGAGCTGGTGCAGCGCGGCACGCCGGCTCACAGACTCTTCACGGCGTTGAGCAGCTTGCTCATCGTCTCCTTGGCGTCGCCGAACAGCAGCGTCGTCTTCGGGTCGAACAGCAGCTCGTTCTCGATGCCCGCGAAGCCGGGGCGCATCGAGCGCTTCATGAACACGATCTGCTGCGCCTCGCCGGCGTTGAGGATGGGCATGCCATAGATCGGCGCGCCGGGCGTCGTCTTCGCGGCCGGGTTGACCACGTCGTTGGCGCCGACCACGAGCACCACGTCAGCCTGCTTGAACTCGCCGTTGACCTCGTCCATCTCCTTGAGCTGCTCGTAGGGCACCTGCGCCTCGGCGAGCAGCACGTTCATGTGGCCGGGCATGCGACCGGCGACGGGGTGGATCGCGTAGTCGACCGCAATGCCCCGCTCGCCGAGCACGTCGACCAGCTCCCGAAGCGCGTGTTGTGCCTGTGCCACGGCGAGGCCGTAGCCCGGGACGATGATCACCCGGTGTGCGTACGCGAGCAGGATCGCCACGTCCTGCGGGCCGGCTGAGCGCACGGGCCGGTCGGAGGCGACACCGGCGCCGAGCGTTGAGCCGCCCTTGAGCGCCCCGAACAGCGTGTTGGTGACCGACCGACCCATCGCCCGGGCCATCAGCAAGGTGAGCAGCGTTCCCGAGGCGCCGACGAGGGTGCCGGCCACCAACAGCAGCGTGTTGCCGAGCACGTAACCGCCTGCGGCGACGCTCAGACCCGTGAACGCGTTGAGCAGCGAGATGACGATGGGGACGTCGGCGCCGCCCACCGGCAGCACCAGGAGCACGCCGAGCACCAGGCCGAGGCACGCGAGGCCCACGCCGGTCAGCGTCGAGGGGTCGAGCGTCACGAACACCGACAGGGCGAGAGCCGCCAGCAGCGCCCCCGCGAACAGCACGGGCAACACCGAGAACGTGATCGGCCGGGTGGTGATCAGCTCCTGCAGCTTGGCGAAGGTCACCAGCGACCCGGAGAAGCTGACCGAGCCCACCACGATCGTGAACGCGCTCGCGGCGAGGTCGAACGTGGCAACGTCGCCGCCGCGGGCGGCGAGGTCGTGCACCTCGAGCAGTGCCACGAGCGCGGCCGCGCCGCCGCCGACGCCGTTGAAGAGCGCCACCAGCTGCGGCATCTGGGTCATCTGCACCCGTTGCGCACCCACCACGCCACCGACCGAGCCGACCGCGATGGCGGCGAGGATCAGCGGGACGTGGTCGAGGTCGCCCTGGAAGAACACGACGACGGTGGCGAGCACCGCACCGGCGGCTCCGAGCAGGTTGCCGCGCCGCGCCGTACTCGGCGAGGACAGGCCCTTGAGCGCGAGGATGAAGCAGACGGCCGCGACCAGGTAGGCCAGCTGGATCCAGGTGGGAGTCACGTGCGCCCACCGGTGTCGCGTCCACGGTCGCCCTCGCCCGCGGGAGCACGCGCTGGCCTGCGCGCGCGGAACATCTGCAGCATGCGGTCGGTGACGACGAAGCCGCCCACCATGTTGAGCGTCGCCAGCACCACCGCCACCAGCCCGACGGCGAGCACGCCGGTGGAGTCCGCCGTGCCCGCAACGAGTACCGCGCCGATGAGGATCACGCCGTGGATCGCGTTCGCCCCCGACATCAGCGGGGTGTGCAGGGTTGAGGACACCTTGGACACCACCTCGATGCCGACGAACCCGCTCAGCACGAAGATCGTCAGCCACACGATCGCCTCGGTCATCGACCCGACCTCGGTCATGGGGTGCCTCCCGCCAGTAGCTCGAAGGTCGGCGCGTGCCGTACCTGACCGTCGGAGGTGACGCAGGCGCCCGCGACGACCTCGTCGTCGAAGTCTGGCGCGAACGAGCCGTCGACGGTCATCAGCGTGACCAGGTTGACCATGTTCGTCGCGAGCAGCCGGCTGGCCGGTCCCGGCATCTGGCTGGGTACGTTGCGGGCTCCCCAGACCTGCGCGTGGCCGATGGTGACCACCACACCCGGCTGGGAACCCTCCACGTTGCCGCCGGTCTCGGCCGCCAGATCCACCACGACCGACCCGGGGCGCATCACCTCGACCATCGCCCGGGTCACCAGCAGGGGGGCTTGCCGGCCGGGAACCGCCGCAGTGGTGATGAGGGCGTCAGCGGCCTCGATGTAGGGGGTGAGCAGGTCACGCTGGCGGGCGGACCGGTCCTCGGTCATCTCTCGGGCGTAGCCGCCGGCACCCTCGAGGGTCTCCAGGTCGAGATCGATGGACTGCGCGCCCATCGAGCGGATCTCCTCGGCCGCCGCGGCGCGCACGTCGTACCCCCGGACCACCGCACCCAGCCGCTTGGTGGTCGCGATGGCCTGCAGCCCGGCCACCCCGGCGCCGAGCACGACCACCTCGGCCGGCGGCACGGTGCCCGCAGCGGTCATGTTGAGCGGCAGGAACCGGCGCAGCATCCCGGCGGCCACGACCGCGCTGCGGTAACCCGCGACCAGCGCCTGTGAGCTCAAGGCGTCCATCGACTGTGCCCGCGAGATGCGCGGCACCAACTCGAGGGCGAAGGCGGTGACCGAGGCGTCTCGCAGCACGCCCACGAGCTCGAGGGACTGTGCGGTCGGCAGGAACGAGAAGGTCGCGGCGCGAGGCTTCAGCCGGCGCACCTGGTCGAGCCGCAGCGGCTGCACCGAGAGCACCACGTCGGCTCCCTCGAGGGCGGCCCGGTCGATCCTGGCACCGGCGTCGAGGTAGCGATCGTCGGAGTGCAGGGCCTTGACCCCGACGCCAGGCTCGATCACCACCTCGTATCCCAGACCCGTCAGCTTCGCCACCAGGTCGGGGGTCAGCGCCACCCGGGCCTCTGCGTCGGCGGTCTCGGCCACCACGGCGATGTTCACGGTGGGCAACGTAGATGAGCGGCACGACACCTGACCACTTTTGGAGACCGTGGTCTCACTGCGAGTCGTCGCTCAGTAGGAGTACGGGTACGGCGACCAGTCGGGGTCGCGCTTGTCGAGGAAGGCGTCTCGACCCTCTGCGGCCTCGTCGGTCTGGTACGCCAGGCGGGTGGCCTCCCCGGCGAACAGCTGCTGGCCGACCAGGCCGTCGTCGACGAGGTTGAACGCGTACTTCAGCATCCGTTGCGCCGTGGGGCTCTTGGCGTTGACCTTGCGGCCCCACTCCAGCGCGGTGCTCTCCAGCTCGGCGTGCGGGACGACGGCGTTGACCATGCCGAGTCGGTGCGCGTCAGCCGCGCTGTAGGTGTCACCGAGGAAGAAGATCTCCCGCGCGAACTTCTGTCCGACCTGTCGGGCGAGGTAGGCCGACCCGTACCCGCCGTCGAAGCTGGCGACGTCGGCGTCGGTCTGCTTGAAGCGCGCGTGCTCGGCCGAGGCGATGGTCAGGTCGGCGACGACGTGCAGCGAGTGCCCTCCGCCGGCGGCCCAGCCGGGGACCACCGCGATCACCACCTTGGGCATGAACCGGACCAACCGCTGGCACTCCAAGACGTGCAGCCGTCCGAACCGCGCCCGGTCCACGGTGGTGGCGTCGGCGCCCTCCGAGTACTGGTAGCCCCCGCGGCCACGGATGCGCTGGTCGCCGCCGGAGCAGAACGCCCAGCCCCCGTCGCGCCGTGAGGGTCCGTTGCCAGTCAGCAGTACGCAGCCGACGTCTGCCGACGTGCGGGCATGCTCCAGTGCCGCGAGCAGCTCGTCGACGGTGTGCGGACGGAACGCGTTGCGCACCTCGGGGCGGTCGAAGGCGATGCGCACCGTGCCGGAGTCGACCGCGCGGTGGTACGTGAGGTCGGTGAGGCTCCCGAAGCCAGGGACCTCCTGCCACGCGGCGGGGTCGAAGATCTCGGACACTCCGGGCACCGCGCTCATGCGGCGCACTCTGCCAGAGCGTCGCTCGGAGCAACTCGACCGAGAGGGTCAGCCGGCCGCGCTGATCGAGGCGGCCAGCGCCGCCAGGTGACCGAGCCGGGCCAGCTCGGAGTCCAGCAGCTCAGGCCCCCCGCGGCGTCCCAGCACCACGTAAGCGTCGGTGTCGCGCAGCGGAGCGGCGCCTAGCAGCGTGTCGGGCCAGGCCGTCACCTCCGGCAGCCGGGTCGGCCGGTCACCGCGCAACCACGTCTTCGCCTCGGGCACCGGCTCGGGCGCCGCTCCGGAGGCACCCACGACGATGACCGGGGCACTCGGATCAGAGGCCGGGCGCAGCACCAGTGCCCAGTCGCAGCGGAAGGTGGCCGGGACCACCTCGGCCAGCCTCCGCACGGCGGCAGCCGGCCTCTCGGTGAGGGTCTCGACGGCTTCGAGGTCGAGCTGAAGGCTCGCGGCGGCGGTGTAGCGCGACACCCAGAGCACCTGCACGCCCGGTAGCCGGTGGCAGGCCGAAACCAGGGCGTCGGGCTGCACGCTGGCCGGGAGCTCGCACAACACGTCGTCGACGGCTACGCCGTCGGCGCGGTGCTCCACGATCTCGATCGCGTCGATGTCCGCCCCCGCGGCGCCGAGGGCGCTGGCCAGGGCGCCCAGCGAGCCGGGTACGTCGGGAAGCTCGACTCGCAACAGGAATGCCATGCCCGCCATGGTCCCAGCGCGTCGCGCCCGGCCAGGTACGGGTAGCCGCGGGTCATCGGTTCAGCCTGGCTCAGCCTGGCTCAGCCTGCCCGGCGAGCCCGCCCAGCGCCTCGTCCCAGATCGCGACCTCCAGGCCGAGCACGTGCCCGACGACGCGGCTGAGCTCCGGCGTCCAGGTGAGCTTGTCCACCTGGGCCACCAGGCCCTCCACGAATCGGTCGGAGTCCGGTCCCCACGCCAGCACGAAGACGGCCCGGGGCGACTCGGCGGGCACCGATGCGGCGACGTTGCGCCAAGCCTCGTGGAACGCCGTCTCGCACGCGAAGGCGACCGTCAGGCCGCGCACCCAACCCTCGCCGACCGAGGCCATGACGTACGACGCGTAGTCCATGGACCGGGGGGAGGGCGAGACGTCGAGGTCGACCCCGTTCGCGGCGGCGTAGGCCTTGCCGTGGCCGAGCTCGACGTCGACGCCCCGCAGACCCTCGAACAACAGTGCCGAGGAGCGCGGGTCCGGCGCCAACGTGCCCATCACCTGCAGGAACCGCCGATAGGTGCGGAGGAAGAAGCTGTTGATGGCCAGCAGTCGGTCGAAGCCCTCGTCGGGCAGGGTGCCGTCGGCGACACCGTGCACCAGCGGGTGCTGGACAGTCCGCGCGTAGGCGCCCTCGTGCTCGCGCCGCAAGCGCTGTGAGGTGCTCTGAGTCCCCACCGTGCCCGCCAGCCGACCGGTGTCCATGGGCGACATCCTCCACCCTGCCGCCATGGCCGCGCAGGTAGTAAGTTGATTCCCGACATCGACTACCTGCACGAGGCGGTAGCGCGCTCAACCCACGTCGTGCCACGGGGGCCGCCGGGGCCGCCGTGGCCGCGCGGCCGACTAACTGTGTTGTGGCCGTCGGACGCTCGGCAATAGGTTCGTGCGCATGCCCGTCATCGAGGCCGTCGACCTCTGGCGGAGCTACCACACCCGCACCGGGCTGTGGAAGCGCGAGAAGAAGGTCGTCGAGGCGGTCCGCGGCGTCAGCCTCAGCATCGAACAGGGGGAGCTCTTCGGCCTGCTCGGGCCCAACGGCGCAGGCAAGACCACCGTGATCAAGATGCTCATCACGTTGCTGCTCCCCACCAGCGGCTCGGCCACCGTGCTCGGCCACGACGTCGTCGCCGACGCCCGGGAGGTCCGTCGGCACATCGGCTACGTCTTCGGCGGCGACCGTGGCCTCTACGAGCGGCTGAACGCGCTCGACAACCTGCGCTACTTCGCCGAGCTGTACGGCGTCCCTGCGCGCGAGCAGAAGCAGCGCATCGGTGCGCTGTTGGAGCTCGTCGGGCTCACCGGCCGGGAGAAGGAGCGGACCGAGGGGTTCTCCCGCGGCATGCGGCAACGGTTGCACATCGCGCGCGGGCTGCTGCACGACCCAGAGGTGTTGTTCCTCGACGAGCCGACGATCGGGATCGACCCGGTGGGGGCCCGTGAGCTCCGCGCGACGATCGGAACCCTCACCGGGCAGGGCAAGACGATCCTGTTGACCACGCACTACATGTTCGAGGCAGACGAGCTCTGCGACCGCATCGCGGTGATCCGGGCGGGCGAGCTGGTCGCCGAGGGCACCCCCGCCCTGCTCAAGCAGCGGGTCACCAGTGGCCACGTCATGGAGGTCGAGACCTTCGGGATGCCGGCGTCCGCAGCCGCCGCCGTACGGTCTGTGGACGGTGTCAGCACCGTCGCCGTCGAGGAGCGCGGCCACGCCCAGGTGCTGCTCGTCCAAGTCGAGGCCGGGGTGGAGGCCACCTCTGCCGTCCTCGGCTGCCTGGGCGACGTCAACGTCGGCCGAGTGAGCTCGCGTGAGCCGACCCTCGAGGACGCCTACGTCGAGCTGGTGAGCGGCCAGTGAGGATCGTACGGATGCTCGTCATCGCGTGGTGGCTGCACCTGAAGATGCTGGCCGTCTCGGCGTTCGAAGGCGTTTTCCAGGTGATCTGGCCCCTGTTCTTCGCGACGACGGCCTTCTTGGTCTACCGGCAGGCGGACGACCCCCAGGTGATGGTCTATGCCGGGCTCGGAGCGGCGGTCATGGGCATCTGGTCGGTGATCGCCACGACCGCTAGCGGCGTGCTCCAGCGGGAGCGCTGGCTCGGCACCCTCGAGCTGCTGGTCGCCTCGCCGACCCGCTTCGCACTCGTCCTCGTGCCGATCACGACCGCGATGGCCACCCTCGGCCTGTACAGCCTCGGGTCGACGCTGCTGTGGGGCTGGCTGCTCTTTGACATCAGCGTGCCGGTAGCCGACCCGTTGCTGTTCGTCGTCTCGGTGGTGGTGTCGATCATGTCCATCGCGCTGATCGGCTTCTTGCTATCGGTGTCCGTCGTTCGCTATCGGACGGCGTGGGCGCTGGGCAACCTGCTGGAGTACCCAGGCTGGTTGCTGTGCGGGTTCCTCGTGCCGCTGACACTGTTCCCGACCTGGGCGGTGTGGATCTCCTACGCGCTGCCGCCGACCTGGGGCATGGAGGCGATCCGGCTCTCCGCCGCAGGCGAGTCACCTTGGACGCAGGTCCTGGTCTGCATGGGCCTCGGGATCCTGTACGGAGTAGTCGGGGCGTTGCTGTCCGAGACGGTCCTGCTCTCCGCCCGCCGACACGCCACTTTGTCGCTGACGTGAGCGGCGACATCACCGCGTCGCTCCGGATCTTCTTCGTCGGCGGTCTGATCAGCTTCCGGGCGCTGTTCAATTGGCTGAGCCCGTGGATCTACATTCCCTCGCTGCTGATCGCGCCGATCTTCCAGATCCTGCTCTTCGCCTACATCGGTCGTTCGGCCGGCATCGAGTCGGACGCGTTCTTCGTCATTGGCAACGCCGTGCAGTACTCAGCGATCCCGTGCCTGTTCGCGATGGCCAACACCGTCGCAGGTGAACGCTGGACCCAGACGCTGGGCATCGTGCTCTCCACGCCGGCCCGCCGGATTCCGCTCTTCCTCGGCCGATCGCTGCCGGTGGTGGTCAACGGCTTCTTCGTGTCGATGTTCAGCCTCGTGGTGGGGAGCCTGTTGCTCGGCGTCACGATCCCGTGGTCGGCCTGGCCGCCGCTGGCGCTCGTCGTGGCGGTGGCGGCCATGTCGTGCACCGGGCTCGGACTGACCAACGCCGCCCTCGGCCTCCGGGTGCGTGAGACGGCGGTGCTCTCCAACCTGCTGTTCGGAGTGCTGCTGATCTTCTGCGGTGTGAACGTCTCGCTGGCCGCCCTCCCGGATTGGATGGCAGTTGTTGGCTCGTGGTTGCCGCTGACCCACGCCATCGAAGCCGCGCGGGAGCTCGCGGCTGGAGGCAGTGTGGGCTCGGTGGCCGGGCTGATCGGCCAGGAGGTCGCGCTCGGCATGGCCTACGGCGGCGTGGGCCTCGCGGCGCTCCGCTGGTTCGAGACCGAGGGCCGCCGCCACGCCACGCTCGAGATCCAGTAGGCCCCCCGAGGTCGAAGCTGCGGCACTACCCCTCGCGTGCGGTTGAAGCTGGGGTCCGTGAGAGACCCAGTCAGGCGTACACCGAGGCCTCGATGTCCAGTGCGGTCCGCCACGTGACCATCCCCGGACTTGCTGTAAGGCGTCGCTGTCGCGAATCCCTAGCCCCGTACTCGCGAACCGCTCGCGCAGGAGCGCTACGGGGAACCGGTTCGTGGCGGTAGAGGCGGCAAACGCCGTCAACCGAAGGTTGACGATCGTAAAACGTCAACCTATGGTTGACGGATGACCCTCGATGATCTCGTTGCCCAGGTGAAGGACCGCCGCCCCGAAGGGACCGCCTTGGACCATCTGGGCGAAGCATCCGTCGTCGCCGACCACCTCGGCGAGCTCGGCGACCACCTGCTCGGCCATTTCGTCGATCAGGCACGTCGGGCCGGGGCGTCGTGGACGATGGTCGGGCAGAGCATGGGCGTGACCAAGCAAGCGGTCCAGAAGCGCTTCGTCGCCGGTGACATCTCGATGGACCGCTGCTTCACCAACCGAGCCACGATCGTCGTCCTGAAGGCCCAGAACGACGCCCGCAACCGTGGTCACCATGAGGTCACCAGCCTGCACCTCGCCCTCGGCCTGCTCAGCGAGTGGGAAGGGCTGGCCGGGCGCGCGATCGAGTCCGCCGGGATCACGAAGGATGCCTGGACCCATGCGGCTGAGGCTGTCCTGCCGCCCCCCGGGGAGCCCAGCATGTACCACGTGCACCACTCGACGGGACTGAAGAAGGTTCTCAAGCTGGCGGAGCGAGAGGCGCTGCGTCTTGGGCACGACTACGTCGGAACGGAGCATCTTCTGCTCGCGCTGCTCGAGGCCCGCGAGGAGCCGACCTTCCCACTGCTCACCGGCCTCGGACTGTCCAAGGCCGCGGTCGAGGCATGGACGTTGCCTGCTCTCGACGAGTTGAGGCGCACCAGACGCCTCGCGCCGTCGACGTGAGCGTTGCTGTCAGCGTTGCTGTCAATCGGCTAGGCAGTCACGAGCTGGAGCGCAGCGCAGGACCCTGGCCTGAGGAAACAGTGGCGCGCTCGGAGGGATTCGAACCCCCAACCTTCTGATCCGTAGTTCTGTTGAACCCTTCCAGGCACGTCCGCCCAAGTCCGTCTAGCGTCCGCATCAGCCATGTGTTGTCCATCAACGTCCGCTGAGCGTGGTGGCCGTGCGCTGGCTCGGCTGACACGTTGGCTGACACTGCCTGCCATCGGGCCTACCCGGGTTGAACCACTTAGACGGGCGCGGCGCAGCCGGTACGGTGCCACCCGGCTGTTGAGTGCGAGGAGCCGTACACGGAGGCGGTAGCGGGAGCCTGATGCGGGGAAGCCGCCCTCGATCTGCAAGCACCCGGTACTGAGGACGGCACCAGTGGCACTGCGCCTTGCCTGGTTCTCGGTTGGCCATCGACACTTCGCGGCTTCGCACTTGGTTGCGCGGCCCTTCGTCTGGCCGGGCGTCCGACTCCTCCACCTGTGGCCACCCCTAGCGGGAGCGGCGCCGTCGACAGGCGGCGCTCTCCGGGTCTTTGGGCACTCGCCCAGCCAACGGCTCCCTTCGTTAGCGAGCGGCCCTCTGGGGTGCCTTCGAGGCCCTCTTAGCGCCGCTTAGAGGCGAGCGTGCTCTCCTACCCCAAGCCCAACGACAGTCTGCGGGGGAGCACCGTTCGCCAGCAACGCCTATTGGTACTGCTGCCCGCCGCTTCGGAGGGCGGACCAGGTCGAGGCGTTGGCGATCACTGACTCGGAGGCGAGCAGGTAGGCCCACTTGTCGTGGACGGTGTTGCTGGCGTTGACGGTGGCTACCCAGGCCCGGGCCGCGTCGCGCTTGGCGAGCACGATGGGGTTGGTCATCTCGACGTTGGCTTTGCCTTCGACGATCCAGTAGGTGTTCTGGTCGTCGATGACGAGGAAGTCGGGTTCGTACTCACGTTGGATCGCCCCGAGCAGGTAGGTGATGCGCAGGGGCACGGTCTCGTTGATGCGCACCCACGCCTTCACGCCGCTGCTGGCGTCGAAGGTGGCCGCGAGGCGGAACTCGGTGGAGTAGGCGTCGAAGGCGTTGATCTCATAGACCGACCGGGTCCATCCGGAGTAGGGGTATCCCCGGGTGAAGTCTTTGCTGGTGGTGACGACCTGCCGGTCGGCCGGTGGTCGTGTCTCCATCCGCTCGCTGGGCTCAGGCCAGCGGACGTGGTGGACCTCGCGTACCTCCCGAGCGGGGCTGGAGGTCTGCTGGGCCGAGATCCACTCAGACAGCCTCGCGGTGGCCAGGCGGCCGTGCTCGGCCCGCCACGGGGTCTGCTCCGTCACCTCGGCACCTTGCAGGAAGGCTCTGGCTACCGCGACCGCCGCGTTGGCCTCGGTGACCGTGGCTTCGACCCCGTTGGTCGAGAGCAGCCTGGCGACCAGGTCGGTCTCGATGGTGTCGAAGGGCAGTGCTGTTTGGGTGGCGAGCACCACGTCGGACTGGTCGGTGATCACCACCCGCACAGCACCGGACTCGTCGCGCTGGGCGTCCAGGGCCTTGCGGGTCAGGGTGGGGGCGTGGTCGTCGGCGAACTGGCGTCCCAACGCTTCCACATCGACCAGGTTGACCTGGCTGAGGGAGAACGGGTCGCGCTCCCACCGGGTGACGACCTGCGGCAAGAACAGGGGGATCTTCACTCCACCCGGCGAGCGGGGGCGAAGCACCCTGGTCAAGATGTCCGTCGAGGTGGCCGCAGCAGTCACCCGGCTGTCGAAGGTGGCCAGAGTGATCCCGACGTGGGTCTGGTCGGCCATCTCGCGGGCGTCGAACAACCCCGGTTGATTGGGGTCCAGGGCAGCCGCACCGGGCAGCCGGATCTCGATCTCGTGGCTGGCGTCAGCGTCGATCGAGGAGGGGAGGTCACCGGACGCCGTCAGAGGTACTCCAGGGGCGTGCCTGCCCAGCACTGGGTCGGCGACCACCGTCGCCAGGGAGGTCCGCTCACCAAGGGTCTCTTCGAGTAGCACGCTGGCCTGCTTCAACAAGGCCGAGAAGGAGTGGTGGCTGAGCACCTCCACGGTGTCGAGCATCTGGTTGCCGGTGCGGTGGCCGAACGGCAGGCGCAACCCGCGACCGAGGATCTGCTCGGTCAGCAACAGTGACTCCATCGACCGCACCGAGGCGATGACGTAGATGTTCCTCACGTCCCAGCCCTCTTTGAGCATCGACACCGACACCACCGCCCGCACAGCCGAGCCGGGGTCGTCGAGTGTGTCGAGCAGGGCCAAGGTGTGGTCGGGTTCTTCACTGGTGACTAGCAGCACCTGCTGGTCCGAGCCCAACATGTTAGGCCCGGCCAACATGTCTCTCAGTTCGGTGGCTTCCTGGATCGTCTGCGCTACTAGGAACAGCACCGGCTCGACATAGGCCTGTCTGGTGTGGGCGCAGTAGGCCCGCAACGCGGCCGCCTTGGCGTCAAGCAGCGACAACCCATCGGCAATCTGGGTGCGCAGGTCGCTGATCCCGTCCTGGCGGGACACCAAGACGGGGATCTTTACGTAGCCGTCCGCGATCGCGTCCGAGAGCGGGTAGTGGTAAATGACCCGGTCCCGGGTCGCCGCATGTGGGGTGGCCGTGAGCCCGACCAGCGCGATGGGGTGCATGTCGTCGATGGCTGCCTGGAACTTCTTGGCGTTGCCGGAGAAGTAGACGTGGTGCTCGTCGGCGATCACAACGAGGTCGGCGGCGGCTTGCAGGTACTGGTACAGCGCCTGACCCAACATCTCGTGCGGGCGGTGCGCCCGGAAGGCGTCCTTGCTGTTAGGGCGCAGCAGCGACTGCACCGTGAACACGAACACCTTGAACCGGTCCGGGTCGTCGAGGGCGTCGCCGACCTCCCCGCGCTCGAAGGTGTCCAAGGTGACCACCAGCGGGTTCGACTGGAGTCCTCGCAGGTACTTCGGGTGCCCAGGGGTGAGGTTGTGCACCGTCTTGTTCAAGATCGTCGAACCCGGGGTCACGATGACGACGTTGCGGACTCCGGACTCGTACAGGTAGTCCAGCAAACCCCCGGCGATGTAGGTCTTGCCCACGCCGGTGGCCAGGTCGGCGATCATCTCCGCCCCGTCAGAAGCCGTGTCGAGCGCAACAGCGATCGCGTCGAGTGCCGCCTGATTGGGCTTCCTCAGATCCAGGGTGTGAGAGACCTGCTCCACCAGGGCCGCGTCGTACGGGATGGTCACTGCCCGGTCCCCGTCATACGACGCGCACGGCGCGCTCCGCTGGACAAAAGGTCCCGGGGTGCCTTGCGGACCCGCGACCCCCGAGACAAATCACCCAGCGTCTCCTCAGCACCCGGCAGCACCACCTTGGCCACCACCGTCACCCGCTCCGTCACCCCGAGCGCCGCCACCGTCTGGCGGATCTCCTCCGACCCCACAGCCCCGTCGAAGACCGCCAGCCGCATCCGGCCCCTGACACCACAGAACGGCCCAGCGTTGGCCTGCCACTCAAACCCCAACTGGCCAGCAGCAGCCCGAGCGAACTCACCGTTCGTCGCCCAGGCGGCCAACAGCACCCCAACCTCGGTGACCTCATACATCGACGGACCCACCGTCACGGAGCGGAAGCCCCCACCACCGGCCCATTCGACCGCCTTCGTGACACCGCCGTCGTCCTCGCCCTTGACCACCATCTCCAACCGGGGTCGAGCGAACGTAGCCACGGTGTCGGCCGAGATCTCTGAGGTCACCCACCGGCGGCCCATCTTGTGTGCAACCGCAGCCGTTGTACCTGAGCCGCAGAAGGCGTCCAGCACGATGTCGCCAGCGTTCGAGCCGATGTGGACTACCCGGTGCAGCAGTCGCTCGGGTTTGGGGGTTGCGAAGGCGTCTTGACCGAAGAGTGCGGCTACTTCGCCCTTAGCCTCTCGGTTGTTCCCGACATCCGCATGTAGCCACACCGTGTTGGGCACCAAGTCGCCCAGGTCGGACTGGAAGCGCTTGCGGAAGGGGAACGTTCTCCCCGACTTGCCCCACCAGATCTGATCATCGGCTCGCAGTGCCTGAAACGTAGCCTCGGAGACGCTCCACGGACGTCCAGGTCGTGGCCTGAACACATCTCCGTGCGGGCCGGTGACCTCGTAGTGGCCGTCTGCGTATGGCTTGGAAGCCGTCAGATCACTTCTGCGCCATAGCCCTCGCGGATCATCATCCGGGTTCCAGAAGTCGGCATCGCTCTTGGCTGTGCGCGGCACTCGGTTCGGTCGCCATTGTGATGCGTTGCGTCCATAGATCATCACGAAGTCATGGTCCGCCGAGAAGTGCATGGCGGAGTTGTTACGCGCATGGATCTTCTGCCAGACGACAGTGGTGACGAAGTTGGCTGCCCCGAACACCTCGTCCATCAGGCATCGCATCCGGTGCATCTCCGCGTCGTCGAGGTGAATCCACACCGACCCGGTCGGGGCCAGGAGTTCCTTGATGAGCAGGAGTCGCTCCCGCATGAACGAAAGCCAGGTGGAGTGCTCCATCCAGTCGTCGTAGTGAGCGAAGGTCTGGCCGGTGTTGAAGGGCGGATCGATGTACACCAACTTGACCTTGCCCCGGTACTCACGCCGGTACTCGGGGACCTGGGCGATGATGCGAAGCACATCGAGGCTGTCGCCGGTGAAGAGCAGGTTGTCAGCGAAGGGTTTGGCGTCGTTCACCTGGCCACGAGAGTCGGTGAAGTCGGCAAGGCAGACCTCGGATGCAGCCGGGTGGTCTCGATCCACCCAGACCGGCCTGCCGTCCTCATCCTTCGGAACGAGCAGGAACTGATCCTTACCAGGCCAAGTCAGTTCGAGCCGTGTTCCCCCAGGTTGCACGCCGTCACCCATGCCCCTCGTCCGTCGTCGGACTGCGCTCGGGCGGCAGACCCGAAGACCCTGACAGTATCGGGACCAGACCCAGGTCGTGGAGATCACCTTGACAGGCAACGCTGGACAGCCAAGGTGCAGGCATGGGTGTAGCGCCCTTGCGGGCCTTGGTCGGGACAGGAAATAGTCGGGTGACTGGGCAACGGTGGACCCTCGAAGGCCTTCGGCAAGAACTCGGCCGCTTCGAGCGTGACCCCGGCGCTGCTGGGCTGGCTGACGCCTCGGAAGCCTAACGTTGATCGCAGCGAGCGGTTCCTGCGCTGGCTCTCAGGCGACTACCAGCAACCAGCACAACAAGGTCCCCGCTGAGCCCCCGGTGTCGCTGCGCCACCTAGTGTCAGGGCGGTGACACTTCGCTTGACTACCCCAAACGACTTGGGGAGAGGACTCGATGAGCGCACGCAACGTGGAGGTCAGCCGTGAGGACGCAGTGCGGACTGCACGCCTGCTCGATGGCCTGGCAGACATCTTGACCGACGAGGGCCCTGCCAGAGGACTTGCTGCAGCGGGTCGTATCCGGTCCCGAACGGGGGATGGGCGTCTGGGAACCACTGCACTATCCGCACCCTCTCGGCGCCTCCTACGTCGCGCAGGCCGCCCAGGGAGTTGTCCGAGCGTCTGGACAGGACGCTAAGAAGCACACGGTGACTCAGGACAGCCGAGGGGTGCCGGACTCAGCGAACTAGATGGGCAACTCCGGAGGGTCGTCTCCCTCATCCAGAGTGAAGACGCTGGGAGGAAAGCCCGAGACCTCGCGGCGCTGCGCTTCCTCGCATGTCGCCCTGTTGCGGGTCACCAACTCGGCACGCTGATAGGGGTTGTGGCGAATCTGCCAGTTGCCGTCCGGCACGTCCTCGGGTGCGGCATCGATGAATACAGCCCAGAGCCCTCCGGCGTTCAGGGCCTCCGCGTGGAGGGACGTACAGAGGTCCACAAGCGGCGCGATGTCGTCCCAGACCGCAAGAAGTAGGCCGCAAGCGATGCGGTCCCAACTCAGGGCGGCAGAGCGGACGAGCAGTATCAACTCCAGGTTGCCCGTGCAGGCGAAGAGTTCGGCGCGTACAGCGGGCTTCATCCGAGGGAACTCGGAGGCCAGTCCGGCAGGGTCGAGTTGGGTGACCAACGTGGCTTGCCTATCTCCTTCGTCATCCCCGGACTGGACGTCCAACCTCATCCAGTTGATCACGTCCCCGACATGTTGATCCGCGTTGCGCAGTTGACAGCAGAGTCGATAGGCGAAGTCGCGGTCGTACTCGAGAGCCGTCAGCGCTCTGAACGCCCTGAAGGCAGTGCTGGAGACGCCGAACGACTGAGAGAGTTGATGCGCCGTGTGGTCGTCGCAAGCGCGAAAAGCGAACAGCCATACACTGAACTGCCGGTGGATCGCGCTCCCCGCGTCCATCATGTTGGCGGTCCCCCGCGTGGTCAGAGCGGTCTCCATCGTCTGGCTGAGGAGGGCAGTTTCTCGCTGCAACCTGGCCATCGGGGAATCCTCAGTGAAGGGGCGCAACGCGGTGTCGGCGCGCTTGGTCTCTGAGACCTCGAACTCGGTGGCATCGCGCAGATACTTCAGCGTCTTGACGAACCGTTCCCCTTCGCGGCCCTCCCCCAACGCGTAGAGCCGTTCTGTTGCCACCCGGCCATTGTGGGGCGGCCCAGTGGCACGTTGCAGTTGCCGTGCGCATGTCCGACTCGCAGAAGCGAAGAACCCACAGCCCCCACAGCGGGTCGGGGCTGGGGTCCTCTGTCGTCCCAAACGTCAGCGCGAGCCTAGGCGGGCCCCTCCGAAACAACTGACGGCACTGCTCGCCCTCGCTCGGTAGACCGAGCCCCGCCTTTACCCGTTGGTGCGTCTGGCGGCCTACACCGGGATGCGCCGGGGGTGAGGTCGTCGGCCTCTGCTGGCAGGACGTGGACCTGGACGCCGGAGCGCTGTTCGTCCGGCAGACGATGACCGCCGAGTGACGTGACGCTCAGCGGGCTCAGCCAAACGACCAGTACCGGCTGCGGGGGCGTTGGCCGACCCGTGCGGACGACGGACGCGGGAAGGCGGTCATAGCGATGGCGTTGGCCTGTCTGCTGGGGCACGATGAGAGCGTGACTACCCAGCCCCCGACCGAGGTCGTGATCCAGGAGGGGATGGACTTCTCGCTGCTGGACTGGGCCGAGATCGGCAAGCAAGCGGTCCGCGTACCGCCAGTTCCCGAGTCCGACTAGCCTCTCAGGACTCGCCGTTCGACGGCCGGGGTGGCGGACATGGTGGTTACCGATCGGACGCCGGACCGGCCGGTGGCCCTGCGTCGGCAGGGTGGTGCCGTTGCCCTGCAAGTTCGGGTCGATTGTGCGCACGCGGCGACTACCTGGACCTGGCCCACCCGCCTCCATGGAAATACGGCATCGCTGAGAGGAACCTCGCGGCCGTCTGGAGCAACTATCGAGACCTGGGCTACTGCCGCCTGATCTACACGAACACGGCGAGCGTGACCTTCACCGGTCCGCTGGTGGCTGCGATGGGCGACGATCCCGCCGTCACCGCCGTGCTATTGACCGCGACAGACGCGACCGTGCTGGAGCGACTGCGCTTCCGCGAGGTGGGGAGCGCTCGGGACACGCACTTGCAGCGCAGCGCAGACGCCGCGCGGAGTGGCTGGGGCGCGAGGCGGGCGCCTCTGTGCACCGCGTCCCGACCGACGGTCGGGACCTACCCGAACTCGCCAGCGAGATTGCTGGCCTCGCGGGCTGGTGAGTCAAGTAGGTCATTGCCCTACACAGGCGTCTCGTTGTCGGATCCGGCGGGGGATCGCAGCCAGCAAGAGCCCCGTTGGATGGGGACCTATGGGCACTCTCAGGTCGCGCCGCGCATACCCGGTCCTTGCCGTACTTGCCTCGCAGGCGAGGTCGACAGCGGCTAGCGAGGAGGTTTGGTAGGACTTCCGGAGGCGGTCGTCGTGAAGCCGGTCGTGGTTGGCTCGTCGTGGGTCGAGCGAGATAGAACTATGCCGAATCGAGCCGCGCTGGTTGTGGCCGTGACCTCCAACAGGTCGCTTACGCCCCAGTTCCAGCGGGATCTCGGCTGCACGGCCACTACGCGTGGTGACCACAACTCGACTGGTCTCAGAAGTGCCGGTCGAGAAGTATTGAGTCGAGGTCTGCTGGCTCTGATGGCACCGGCGTCGGACGGACCCCTGGGCTGGTCCGAGCAGCGCTGCGGCGCCATCCGGCCGCAAATGCGCCCCATTTGCTGGCACCGCCTGGTAGGGCTCTGCTTGGTGGCGTAGGGGCACAGCGCCTCCTAGTTCTCTGCGGCACGGCTCAACTGCCGCCGAGTATCGAAGTCCAGCCAGGTCTCTGGGCGTTGGCCATCCACTTCGTCGACCACGAGGCCCAACTGTTCGATCTCCTTTCGGTGGAGGCCGCAGGAAACTGGCGACATGTCGCACTTCATGCCGTGGCGCTCGAAGAGAAGATGGCGCAGAACTCCGCTTTGCTTCGCCGGTGACAGCCCGGAACGATCCAGGGCGCTTAGAACAGTGGGAACGTCGGCGACGTGCGTCCCCAGAGCGTGGCGGGTCCACGCACGCTTGGCCAGGTCGTCTACCGCGCCTTGAGTCAGGTCGGCCACAGTGCGCACTCCTTGACGGATCAAATACGGGCTGCGGGCCTGAGTCTCGAATCGAGCGACCCCGACCGAACCGGCTGCCTCCCACATCGGTCGGGGCTTGCCGACACTGGCGGCCTTGCGATGCCGGTGCAGGACCTCTTCGTGCTTGTCATAGACCAGTGAGCGTTCGTACTCCCGGGAGCCCCTGCACATGGTTAGCGTACCGCCACGCTGGCGGTCGTAGAAGACACCGGGGTTACAGCGTTCTCCAGGTGCGGATACCGATGCCAACGCTTGAAGCAAGCGTGGAAGGTCGGTCACTTCGGTGAAGTCAACGGTGGCATCAAGGCGACGGACTCGAAGGTCCTCAACGGGGCATCGCCAGCGGGCGTACAGATCGAAGTGGCAGTAGAGGCCAAGCACCTCATCCTGTGCCTCCTGCGCAGTCAACGCCACAAGGTTGCTGCCATTGCGACGTCGCGGGAGGGAGCATTCCACGACCAAGGTGGTGAGGTCACCAGAGAGTTCCAACCTGAATGGAAGACCACCGGACACCCACATAGACCAGCGCTCAACCTCACCTGTCACGGCATCGACGGTCGAGGTGTCGGTGACCTTGTTCCCCAGCGAAGCGACCCAGTCCGTACCGCTTACCTGGCCGGAAAGCCGGATGGTGTCGATACCGACGTGTGACAGACGATCTGTCCGACCGGCCATTCGCAGATACAGATTCTGGTGTTGGTTCCCGCTAGTAGAAGGATGCATCGGTCGGCGCGACGCGTTAACGCGCAGCAGCAACATGGGTGCGCCCGCTAGGACGCCCGCGTGCGCCGAAGGTGTTGGGCAGCGGCATCAAGTTGGACACAGTCGTTCAGTCGGCGACGTGTGGTCGACGATCGGCAGCACCCGGCGTTGCTTCTTCGTGAAGGTCTCGTACGTAGGCGGTCAGTGCCTCGGCAGGAACCCTTCGAGAGCGACCGATGTGAACTGACGACATCTGTCCGCTGGCCAACAATTCATACAGCCTGCTTCGCCCGATGCCGAGAACTTCCGCTGCCTCGTCCGGCCGGTACAGCAACCTGTCCATGCGCGTCCTTCCGTTGTGTGGTCTTTCCATGGACACAAGGGTGGACAAAGGGGCCGACAGATGACAGCCTCTAAGGCACTACAAGGCCCCTACATCTGCGAGGTCGTGTGCCAGTCTTCGAACCGTTGCTCCCAGTCGGCGTCGTTTGGTTGAACGAGGCTGGCGCGGTTGACCGCCCAGCATCTGTTGCCACGTGGCAGTCCCACGGGGTGCGAGTCGATGGCGACGACCTCGTATGGGACGGGCACAGCCAGTCCCACCCGGTGACCCTGGGGGAAACGACCCTGGATGAGTTCGTGCGGCTCGCCGACGCCCCCGCAGACCGAGTCCGCCGCTATGTGGAGCGTTGGGGAGCGCTCGGCCTGTGCCTGGAACATCGACTGCCCCATGCGTTGGCCGAGCCCAGGTCTACCTCTACCGAGCCCCGTTGCCTGCCATTCATGATCGGGGGACCCTTCCGCGAGCCCATTGAGGGCTACCGATTCTTCGCCAGGCAGGCTCGTGCGATGATTCGGATCACTCATCAGATTCGCCGACGCAGTTTGAGTGGTGTCGACCAGGAACGACCTCGGCTGCCATCTCGTCGCTCCACCGATCCGAACGTGCAGCACTTCCCAGCAGCAGCCCAGTCTCATGTGAAGGCGCTGGCAGTGCCTGCGCAGCAGTGGGAGCCCTTGCGTTCCCTCTTCGCGTCACCACTTGACGGGGTGTTCGAGGCTCTGACGCGACCGGGGTCGGTCGCCTTGGTGGAGGACGAGATGCGAGCCATCCAGCACGCAATCACGACGTGGATGGTGCTGGGTCAAGTGGAGGTGCGGTGGGCCTGGCAAGTGGACCGGGCTGATCCCGAGATCAGCCTGGGTTGCAGCCACCTATTCGGCGGTCTCGCGCTGGCCCTGGCCTTGCAGACCACTCGGATGAGTCATCTGCACTTGTGCGAGGACTGCGGGTCCCCGTTTACCCCCGCTCGGAAGAAGGCGGTCGTTCGATGGTGCCCAGCGTGTCGACCGACAGGTTCCAAGCGAGAGCAGCAGCGGCGATACCGCGCTCGCAAGCGAGCGGAGGGTTCCAGTGAGCACGGGTAGGCGGGGCCACGGCGAAGGCTCGGTCTTTCGGATCGCCAGCCGGGATCGCTGGTGCGCAGAGGTCGACTACGGGTACGTCAACGGACGCCGCAAGCGGGTCCGTAGGTCCTTCAAGACGCGGAAGGAGGCGGCGGCGTTTCTCAGCGCGGCCATCAGATCAAAGCAGGAAGGCTCGCCAACGCCAGACGGCCGAACCTGTCTCGCCGACTACATGGCCTCCTGGCTCAGCGAAGTGATTGAACCCTCACAGCGGGCAGAGTCAACCAAGGTGAGTTACCGCGCTGCTGTCCAACTGCACTTGTCCCCGGCGTTGGGCCATCACCGCCTGATTGACGTGAGACACCAACACGTCCAGGCCTTCATCAACGATCGGCGAGCGGCTGGATGTGGCAAGTCACTGATGAACACGCTCCTGGTGGTGCTTCGGATGGTGCTCAAACAAGCGATCATCGAAGAACGGCTCCTACGCAACGTCGCCACCAACGTGCCAGTCCCGGAGCCGCTACGGCGTCGCCAACCTCCTCGACGGCTCTCGCAAAGCGAGCGCTTGCAACTGATGGCGACTGCTCAGGGTGACCGCCTGTACGCGCTGTACTACTCCCTGACCATCTTCGGCCTTCGACGCGGTGAGGCACTGGGGCTACGGGAAGAGGACATCGACTTCGGGGCCAGTGCCCTCCACGTACGTCAGCAAGTCACCCGCGTCGCTGGCACGGGACTGATCGTCAGCCCGCCCAAGAGAGGCAAGAGTCGCAGCCTCTACCTCTCAGAGCGGTCTGCGGCGTTGCTAGCCGATCGCTTACGGGAGCGGCAGCGCGAGCGCACGCGGGCGGGCAGCGAGTGGGTGGAGACTGGGCTCATCTTCTGCACGGAGCGGGGCACCGCTCTGGATCCCAGCGGTCTCAACCACCACATGGCGGCCCTGTGCCGCCGTGCAGGCATCCCTCATGCCGCCCCACACAGCCTGCGGCGAGGGTTCGCGGACATCGCTCATGCGCTCGGGGTCCGCGACAAAGACCTGCAAGCCGCGCTCGGCCACGGCCAACTGAGTCAGACGATGGATGTCTATGTGGCTACTCGACCGGGTACGGATGCGGACTTCTCAGCCCTCCTGGATGCGTCGCTAAGCGAACTCCAGGACGTGTCGGCTGACAGTTTGCCTGACACCGTCGACACCTGATGGTGCGGCGGTTGCCGCTCTGGAGACCAAAGGGCAGGTCAGGCGTGGCGCGCTCGGAGGGATTCGAACCCCCAACCTTCTGATCCGTAGTCAGATGCTCTATCCGTTGAGCTACGAGCGCCTGGCGCCGAGGCTGGGTGAGTCTAGCCGCAGGCCCTCCCCCCGGTGAAACCGGCGACGGCTGGGGGCCGGAGCGCTCGCTCACCGCGGTCGGAATCCGGGCGTGGCGGGCCGTCGTCTGCGGTGTCGGCAGCCACCCTGACCCCGCCGGGCCGCTTCAGCCCGACCCGCGTACGGTGTCCGGATACGTCCGCCCAGACTCCGGACACTGCGGGGTCGAGTGAGGAGTGCGCAGGCATGACCGCCGAGACCACGTCCCCGCCCGCGTCCCGCAGTGCTGCCGGAGTCGAGGAGTCCTACCGGTCGACCCACGCCCGGCTCCAGGCGTGGGTCGACGAGGTGGCGGCCCTCACCGAGCCAGCCGCCATCCACTGGTGTGACGGCTCCGCGCAGGAGTGGACGGCGCTGACCGACCGGCTCGTCGACGCTGGCACGTTCACCCGACTGGACGCCAAGCCGAACTCGTACCACTGCGTCTCCGACCCCAGCGACGTCGCCCGCGTCGAGGACCGTACGTACATCTGCAGCGTCGACGAGGTCGACGCCGGTCCCACCAACAACTGGATGGCGCCGGCGGAGATGAAAGCGATCATGACCCAGTTGTTCCGCGGCTCGATGCACGGTCGCACGATGTACGTGATCCCGTTCGTCATGGGCCACCTCGAGGCCGAACCGCCGATGTTCGGGGTGGAGATCACCGACTCGGAGTATGTCGTGGCCTCGATGCGGGTGATGGCACGCATGGGTGGCAGCGTCCTGGACCGCATGGAAGAGGTCGACGCCGACTTCGTGCCCTGCCTGCACTCGGTGGGTGCACCCCTCGAGGTCGGCGAGACCGACGTGCAATGGCCGTGCAACGACACCAAGTACATCTCACACTTCCCCGAGGAGCGCACGATCTGGAGCTTCGGCTCGGGATACGGCGGCAACGCGTTGCTGGGCAAGAAGTGCTACGCGCTGCGCATCGCCTCAGCCAAGGCGCACGACGAGGGCTGGCTCGCCGAGCACATGCTGATCCTCAAGCTCACCTCGCCGCAGGGCGTGAGGAAGTACGTCGCCGGCGCCTTCCCGTCAGCTTGCGGCAAGACCAACCTCGCCATGCTGGAGCCGACCGTCCCTGGCTGGAAGGTCGAGACGCTGGGCGACGACATCGCCTGGATGCGCTTCGGCGAGGACGGCCGGCTCTACGCCACGAACCCCGAGTACGGCCTGTTCGGGGTCGCCCCGGGGACGGGGTGGGGGACCAACCCCAACGCCATGCGCACGATCGAGAAGGGCAACTCGGTCTTCACCAACGTCGCCCTCACCGACGACGGTGACGTGTGGTGGGAGGGCATGACGCCGGAGCCGCCGGCGCACCTCACCGACTGGTTGGGCCGCGACTGGACGCCGGACTCCGACGAGCCCTCCAGCCACGCCAACAGCCGGTTCTGCACCCCCCTCACGCAGTGCCCGATCCTCGCGCCGGAGTACGAGGACCCCCGCGGTGTGCCGATCGACGCGATCCTGTTCGGTGGACGCCGCAAGACGACCATCCCGCTGGTCACCGAGGCGCGCGACTGGACCCACGGCACCTTCATGGGCGCCACGCTGTCCAGCGAGACCACCGCCGCGGCCACCGGCGAGGTCGGCGTGGTGCGACGCGACCCCATGGCGATGCTGCCGTTCATCGGCTACAACGCTGGCGACTACCTCAACCACTGGATCACCCTCGGCAAGGGCGCCGACGCCACCAATCTGCCGCGGATCTACTACGTCAACTGGTTTCGTCGCGACGCCGACGGCGGCTTCCTGTGGCCCGGCTTCGGCGAGAACTCCCGCGTCCTCAAGTGGGTCGTGGAACGCCTCGACGGAACGGCGCCGGCAGTCGAGACCCCGATCGGCTACGTCCCCGCGCCGGGGAGCCTCGACGTCGACGGCCTGGACCTGACTGCTGACCAGGTAGCGGCCGCCCTGACCGTCGACCCGGACGAGTGGCGGGCCGAGCTCCCGCAGATCGCCGAGTGGTTCGAGCAGATCGGCGAGCGGGTGCCGACCGTGCTGTGGACCGAGCTCGACGGGCTCAGGGAGCGACTCGGCACCTGAGCACTCCGCGGCCGCACCCGTCCCCGGCTGGCACCACTCGGGCGAGGTCGCCGTCCTGCACTGCGCCAGGTGGACGAGGCATCCGGAGAAGGTGGGCCCTTTCGGCGGGCGTGGCGTCGCGCTTGGGCCTAGGGGATGGTGTGGACCTTCACTGACAAGAGCCCCTGGTCGACCATCCACTCCCAGTAGCGGTCACCGGTGAGCACGACAGCCTCCAGCCGCTCGGAGACAGCGAGGATGGTTGCGTCACCGAGCGAGAGCGTTGGTCCAAAATCGGTCGGGTTGTTGGGTGTGCCTGGGTGTGCAGCAGAGGTTTCGAGCAGTTGGGCTGCTCGGAGCAGGTCAGCTTCGAGTGCGGGCTCGACTCGGATTCCTTGAGCGCCAAGCACGGTGGCGATCTGCTCGGGTGGGCTGACATTGCCTCGTGCTCGTGCCCGGAAGATCACCTCGGTCAGGGCAGGCCCAGCCAGGATGCACTCGGTGCGCGCGTCATGGATGACCCGATCCACGGCCTTCCATCCCTGCTCTTGAAGCACCCATTTGATGGCGGCCGAGGAGTCAAGGCTCAGCAGCATCAGGCGTCGAGACCCAGACCTGACATGAGGTCGTCAGCGATCTGATCCTCCGAACGCAGTTCAGGCTCACGGCGGTCACCGGACTGGGCCTGGAACCGTGCGTCAGACAACGCCCGGTCACCGGCACGGAAAGCGCGAACGTCCTCCACCGAGTCCCCGGCGAAAGCGCGAACGTCCTCCACCGAGTCCCCGGCGTCCCCGGCGTCCCCGGCGTCCCCGGCGTCCCCGGCGGTGTTGTTGGCCCACAGGCCCGCAGCCATCGTGCGAGCAGACACCAGATGGACCTCACCCTCATCGAGGACCAACCGCACCCGGTCTCCCGCGATGAGACCGAGAGCCTTACGGACCTCAGCAGGGATGACCATGCGCCCCTCAGGGCTGATCTTGGTGTCGTATTCCAACTTGGTCATGAATCTAGTCTATGCCCTAACAGGGGTCCCTGCCAATGCCCTTCAGTATGGTGCAGACGCGCGGCATGGCAGGTAACCCGTAGCCCGGGAGCGGAGGTGGCGGGATTTGAACCCGCGAGAGGTTTGACCCTCAACCCGCTTAGCAGGCGGGCGCCATCGACCGGACTAGGCGACACCTCCACGCCGCCGGCGAGCCGACGGCGGGCCACAGGTTACCGGCCGCCGCCGAGCACCGACAAAACGGTGCCTCACCGCCAGGTACGCCCACTGCAGGACACCGACGAAGTAGGACAACCAGGGGAGCGGTGACTCAGCGCAGGCGCCGTTGCCCGTGCGCCGCGTCGAGCCGGACGTCGAGGTCTGCGAGCCACGTCCGTGGCGCGGCGCCCACGAGACGGACCGGCAGGCAGGTGGTGCGCTCGCCATCGTTCAGGCGGACGATCACGACCCGTTGGCCGCCCTGTGACCGGCTGTCCACGCCCCGGACGTCACGCCAGGCCGCCTGCCGTACGCCGACGCCCCGCAGGGACCGCACGCGGTATCCCTCGTCGGCCAGCTCGAGCACCACCGGGGGACGCACCAGGCGTACGACGGCGACGGCCAGCCCGAGGGCGAGCAGCAGGGTGAGGCCGACGGCGATCCAGCGCAGCGTTTCCAACCCCGCGATGCCCAGCCCCAGGACGGCTAGCACACCGATCCCCGTCAGCACCGCGAGGCTCCCGACCGCCTGGGCGCGGGCGGCCTGGCTCAGCGGGTACCGGGTGACGTCGCTCGGCACGTGGGCTCCTGAGGATCGGGTACGGCTGCAGCGGAGGGGGCGGGATTCGAACCCGCGGCTGACTCTCGCCAGCGACCGCTTTCAAGGCGGTTCCGATTGGCCGCTCCGGCACCCCTCCCGGATCCTGACCGCATGGTCGTGTTCGATCAGGTGACCACGGCCAGGATGTCACCCTCCTGGACGACGTCACCCTCGCGTACCCGCACCTCGGTGAGCGTGCCGGCGACCTCGACGAGGACCGGGATCTCCATCTTCATCGACTCCAGGATCAGCACGGTGTCGCCGATCTCTAGCCGCTGACCCGGCTCGGCCACCAGCTTCCACACGTTGGCCACCATCTCGGCGACCAGCTCAGCTGCCACGTGCACCCCTCCGGATCGCAAGAATCGACGCTAGCGGATCCGTCGGTTGGCCAGCGACGGGTTGAGCTCGCGGGCCTGCACCGTACGAGCGGGGTCGACCTCGCCCACGACCAGGCCCGGCGCCTCCCCGGCGGCCGCGAGCACAACACCCATCGGGTCGACCAGCGTCGAGTGGCCGACGTAGATCGGCGGGCACTGTCCCGCCGCGAGCACGAACACGGTGTTCTCGATCGCCCGAGCCCGCAACAGCGTCGTCCAGTGGTCCTCCTTGAGCGGCCCGTGCACCCAGGCCGCGGGGACCACCAGCGTGTCGGCGCCGGCGTCGACCAGCAGTCGGGCCACCTCGGGGAAGCGCAGGTCGTAGCACGTCATCAACCCCAGCCGGTGCCCCGCCACATCGAGCACCACCGGGTCGATGTCGCCCGGGGCGAGGCGGTCGGACTCGCGGTAGCCGAAGGAGTCGTACAGGTGCACCTTGCGGTACGCCGCGCGCAAGGCGCCGTCGGGCCCCAACGCGACCAGCGTGTTGTACGGCAACCCCGCCGCGCGCGCCTCGAACATCCCGGCCACGACGGTGGCGCCGAGCCGCCGGGCGTGGGTGGCGAGCAGCTCGACGAAGGGACCGTCGAGCGGCTCGGCCGCGGCGGCCAGGTCATGCTCTGGGTCACCGAAGTCGTGCATCGTCGCCTCCGGCAGCACGACCAGATCCGCACTGGCCGTGCGGGCGGCGTCGAGCACCGACGCCACCAGACCGCGGTTGGCCGCCGAGTCGGTGGTCGCGGCCAGCTGGGCGAGGACGACGCGCATGCGACCATGCTCGCAGCCGAGCGCTCGCAGACGAACGAGGAGGTGCCGGTGCAGGTCGGCGTCGTCGACGAGGTGTGGCGCCACCCGGTCAAGTCACTGGGTGGCGAGCAGATGGACAACTGTGCGGTCGACCCCCGCGGGCTGCATCGAGACCGGTGGTGGGCGCTGTGCGACACCGACGGCAAGCTCGGCAGCGGCAAGAGCACCCGCCGCTTCCGGGCAATGCCCGGCCTGCTGGAGCTGACGGCGCGGCTGGTCGGCGACCGGGCCGAGCTGACCTGGCCCGACGGCACCCGCCTCCGCAGCGACGACGACAGCGTCGACGACGTACTGAGCACCTTCGTCGGGCGCCCCGTGGTCCTGGCGATCGAGGACGCGGTGTCCCACTTCGACGAGGCGCCGGTGCACCTGGTCACCTCCACGTCGCTGGACTGGCTCGGCCAGGAGCACGGTGCCCCGGTGGACCGGCGTCGGGTGCGCCCCAACCTGGTGGTGTCCACCGACCTGCCGCGCGCCGAGGAACGGTGCGCAGAGAAACAGTGCCCGGAAGAACGGTGCGCGGAAGAACAGTGCCCGGAAGAACAGTGGGTCGGTCGCACCCTCGAGGTCGGGGCCGAGGTGGTGCTGCGGGTCACGCACCGGACCGTGCGCTGCGTCATGACCACCTCGCCACAGGCCAACCTGCCCGCCGATCCAGGGGTGCTGCGCACGATCGCCGACGCCAACGACCTGTGCTTCGGTGTGCACGCCGACGTGGTGCTGCTGCTCGACCGCGACGACCCGATGCACCGAGCCGAGCCGCTCCCCCGTGGCTGAGCCACCGCCGTACGACGGCATCGTGCTGGCCGGCGGCGGCTCGACGCGGCTCGGCCGGGACAAGACGCGTGTCGACGTGGGCGGCCGTACCGCCCTGGACCGGGTCCTCGCCGCCCTCTGCGGCGCCACGGAGGTCATCGTCGTCGGCCGGCGCCGGCCCGTGCACGCGCCGGGCATGCCGCTGCAGTGGAGCTCCGAGGACCCACCAGGCGGTGGCCCGGCAGCCGGCGTCGTGGCGGCCCTGCCGTTGGTGCACCGGCCGTGGGTGGTGGTCCTGGCCGGCGACCTGCCCCTGGTGAGCACCGCCACGGTCGAGCGGCTCCTCGCCCTCCCGGCGAGCGGGGCCGACGACCCGACGTACGACGGGGCGGTGCTGGTCGACGCCGACGGCCGACGCCAACACCTCACCGTCGCGCTGCGCGCCGAGCGGCTGCGGGAGCACGCCGCCGGGCGCGACTGGCACGGGGCCGCCATGTGGTCCTTGCTCGACGGGCTCACCCTGGTCGAGGTGGCCGCGGTCGGGTCCGAGACCCTTGACCTCGACGAACCCGACGACGTGGACGTCGTCCGCCAGCTGGACACGTCGGGCTCGCACCCATGCAAAGAGGACCAGACGTGACCGAGCGTTCCCAGCTTCTCGAGTGGACCGCGGCCGTCCTCACCGAGCTCGACCTCGACGTCGGCCTGAGTGTCGACGTCGACATCAAGCTGGTGCTCGACCTTGCCCGCGACACCGCGCACGCCGTCGAGCGGCCGGCGGCGCCCCTGACGACGTACCTGCTGGGCTTCGCCGCGGGCCGTCGCTCTGGAGGCATGGACCTCGACCCCACGGACGTGCAGGCTCTCGCCGCCAGGCTCACCGGGCTGGCGGCGCGGTGGCCCACTACGCGAGGCTGACCGCATGCGCGCGGTGACCTGCTCGGGCGCAGGAGACGTCGAGGTCCTGACGGTGACGCACCTTCCCGACCCGGAGCCCGGCCCCGGCGAGGTCGTGCTGGACGTGGTGGCGGCGGGGGTCAACCGGGCCGACCTGATGCAGCGGCAGGGCCACTACCCTCCGCCGCCAGGTGCCTCGGACGTCATCGGGCTGGAGTGCTCGGGCACCGTGGCCGCTCTCGGCGACGGCGTCGCCGGCTGGTCGGTGGGAGACGAGGTGTGCGCGCTGCTCGCCGGCGGCGGGTACGCCTCCAGGGTCGCGGTCCCGGTGGGCCAGCTCGCACCCGTACCGGCCGGCATCGACCTGGTCACCGCGGCCGGTCTTCCGGAGGCCGCGGCCACCGTGTGGTCCAACGTGTTCATGCTGGCGGGTCTGCAGCGGGGCGAGACGCTGCTGGTGCACGGTGGCGCCGGTGGGATCGGGACCATGGCGATCCAGCTGGGTTCCGCGCTGGGCGCCCGGGTGGCGACCACCGCAGGGTCGGCCGAGAAGCTCAGCCGCTGCGCCGCGCTCGGGGCGGACGTCCTGGTCAACTACCGCGAGGAGGACTTCGTCGAGGTCGTCAAGGCGGGCACCGACGGTTACGGCGCCGACGTCGTGCTGGACAACATGGGTGCCTCCTACCTCGCCCGCAACGTCGAGGTCCTCGCGTTCGGCGGGCGGCTGGTCGTGATCGGTCTCCAAGGCGGCACGCGAGGCGAGCTGGACCTGGCCCGCCTGCTCACCAAGCGGGCCGCGGTGCTGGCCACCTCGCTGCGCGCACGGCCGGCGGCCGAGAAGGCGACGATTGTCGCTGGGGTCGTCGAGCACGTCTGGCCGCTCATCGCCGACCGGGTGGTACGCCCGGTGGTGCACGACCGCTTCCCGCTGGAGTCCGTCCGCGACGCCCACCGGCTGGTGGAGGAGTCCGCTCACGTCGGCAAGGTGCTGCTCACGCTCTGAGTGCGGGTTTCGCTGCGCGGGGGGGGGAGCCACGCCGGTGGGCGCCCGCGAGCCCGACGACCTAGGGTGGTCGGCATGAGCGAGCACCCCCAGCAGGACGCGACCCCCGCCGTTGCGAACGACGACGACCGCGTCATGGTGGTCGGGCCCGACGGCATGACCGTGGCCGCGACACCGGGCGGGGAGGAGCACGCTGGGCGCTCGATCAGTGACCTGGTGGAGCAGCCGGCGAAGGTGATGCGCATCGGCAACATGATCCGACAGCTGCTGGATGAGGTGAAGTCGGCGCCGCTGGACGAGGCGAGCCGCTCCCGGCTGGCCGACATCCACACCGCGTCGATCAAGGAGCTCGAGGACGGTCTCGCCCCGGAGCTGGTGCAGGAGCTGGAGCGGCTGAGCCTCCCGTTCGGTGAAGAGAGCCCCTCCGAGGCCGAGCTGCGGATAGCGCAAGCTCAGCTGGTCGGCTGGCTGGAGGGGCTCTTCCACGGAATCCAGACCGCGATCTACGCCCAGCAGATGGCCGCGCGCGCCCAGCTGGAGCAGATGCGTCGTGCCCTGCCCGGAATGCCCCCCGGTGGCCCTGCACCCGGCCAGCCCGGCCAGCAGGGATCTGACCAAGGTGGCGCCAGCGGCATGTATCTCTGAGTACCCTCGAGCCGTGCCCTGCCGGCGTCGTTCGGGTGCCTCGGTGGGGCGTGCAGCGTCGACGTGGCGAGGCGGTGCCTGACCGGGTCAGGTTCCGGCACCGACCACACGGGGGTCAGGCATGCTCATTGGGGGCGCGGAGCGGCGGGCGGCGCCCGAGGTGGCGCTGCAGGTGGCATGCGCTCGCGAGCCGGAGCTGTTCACCGCTGACCTGCTGGACTCCCCGCCCTCGCGCTCTCGGGTGCGCAAGCAGGTGTGGGAGGAGTACCTCACGCTCCGCCGGCGCGCCCAGCAGGCGTGCGCCGCGTGTCCGGTGCTGGTCGAGTGCCTCTACACCGCGGTCGTCCAGGTGGACGTGTCCGGGTTCGTCGGCTGTACGACCGGACGTGAGCGACAGGAGATCCGCCGCCTGCTGGGGGTGAGCGTCGAGGCCGACGACCTCGACATCGCGGCCGGTGTCCGCACCGCCCGGGCACCCGTGGACCACGACAGCGTGCTGGCCGCGCGGCAGGCGTACCCCGACGACTCGCTCGAACAGCTCGCCACCCGCCTGGACTGCTCACTGTCGACGGTGAAGCGGCACCTGCGCCGCTCCCGGGCCGCCGGGGCTCCGGACGACACCGCGGATCTGCCGACGCCGAGCACTCCCGGTGTGCCGACCGCGGACGACGTGTTCGACGCGTTCGACGCCGTGGTCGAGCCCACCCGGTGAACCCGCGCGGCGTTCCCACGCCCTGCCCTGAGCCGCTGGGGGTCACGTTTCTGCGGTTCACCGGCCCGGTCACCTGCACAAACGTCACTCTCAGCGATGGTGGGTCGCGCGGAACGACACCCCGCCGCTGAGTCAGAACCAGCGGGCGAGCTCGGTGGCGACGCCGTCCTCGTACACCGAGCCGGTCTGGTCGTCAGCGGCCTCGACGACCGGCAGTGAGGCACTGCCCATCGCGACCCCCCGGCCCGCCCACGCCAGCATCTCGACGTCGTTGGTGCCGTCGCCGAGGGCGAGTACCTCGGCGCGGCCGACACCGAGCCGGTCACATACCACCTCGAGCCCCGACGCCTTGCTGACTCCCTCGGGTGCCAGGTCGAGCCACGCCGTGTGCCCGACGAAGTAGTTGGTGCCGACCAGACCGAGGGTCTTGACCAGCTCGGCGAAGTCCTCGGCGGTGGCGTCGGGGCTGCGGACGATGACGCGGGTAACCGGTTCGGCGACCAGCTGCTCGATCGCCTGCACCCACATCTCGCCGTGGATCTCGCCGGCAGGGAAGGGCTTGTTGATGCGGTAGCCGTACCCGATCTCCTCGACCGCCACCGCGGCGTCCGGCACGTGCTCGAGCAGCTCGCGGACGGCTTCGCGGGCATCGAAGGTGACCGTGTGCAGGAGCTCGACCTTCCCCTCGGGGGCGTAGGAGAAGACCACCGAGCCGTTGCTCGCCACGGCCATGCCGCAGTCGAGTCCGAGCTTGGTCACCGCGTCCATCACCCCTGGTACCGAGCGCCCGGTGGACACCACGGCGTGGGCGCCGGCGCTGACCGCGGTACGCACGGCGGCGCGCACCGGCGCGCTCATCTCGTTGTCCCAGTCGACGAGCGTGCCGTCGACGTCGAGCGCCAACAGCCGGAACCTCACCGACGAGGCTCCAGCACGTCGCGACCCTGCAGGTACGGGCGCAGCACCGGCGGCACCAGCACCGAGCCGTCTGCCCGCTGGTGGTTCTCCAGCAGCGCGACGATCGTGCGGGTGCTCGCCATCAGCGTGCCGTTGAGCGTGGCAACCGGCTCTGTGCCGGACCCGCGGCGTACGCGGATGCCGAGGCGGCGGGCCTGGTACTGGGTGCAGTTCGAGGTGGACGTGAGCTCTCGGTAGCGACCCTGGGCCGGCAGCCAGGCCTCGCAGTCGTACTTGCGCACCGCGGAGAGCCCGAGGTCACCGGCGGCGGTGTCGATCACGCGGAACGGCAGGCCGAGGTCGGTCATCCACTCCTTCTCCCACGCCAGCAGGCGCTCGTGCTCGGCGTACGACTCCTCGAGCGTGGTGTAGGTGAACATCTCCACCTTGTCGAACCAGTGCACGCGGAAGATGCCCCGGGTGTCCTTGCCGTACGAGCCTGCCTCCCGCCGGTAGCAAGGGCTGAACGCGGCGTAACGGCGCGGCAACGAGTCGGCGTCGAGGATCTCGTCGCTGTGGTAGGCCGCCAGCGCCACCTCGGAGGTGCCGACGAGGTACAGGTCGTCGGCGGGCAGCGAGTAGACGTCGGCGGCGGCCTGACCGAGGAAACCGGTGCCCTCCATGGCTCGGGGTCGCACCAGTGCCGGCGGGATCATCGCGGTGAAGCCCCACTGCGTCGCGCGGTCCATCGCCGCTTGCACGAGCGCCAGCTCGAGCTGCGCGCCGACGCCGGTGAGGTAGTAGAACCGAGCGCCGCTGACCTTGACTCCCCGCTCCACGTCGATGGCCCCCAGCAGGGTGCCGAGCTCGAGGTGGTCGCGCGGCTCGAAGCCTTCGGCGGTGAAGTCCCTGGGCGTGCCCACCTCCTCCAGCACGATGTAGTCGTCCTCACCGCCGGCGGGTGCCTGCGGCGCGGCGATGTTCGGCAACGACACCAGCAGCCGGTGCAGCTCCTGATCGGCTTGCACCTGTGCCGACTCGGCGGCCTTGACCGCCACGGACAGCTCACGGGTGCGGGCCAGCAGGGCCTGCTTCTCCTCGCCGGCTGCGCGGGCGACCTGCTTGCCGAGCTGCTTTTGCTCGGCGCGTAGGGCCTCGAACGTGGTGATCGAAGACCGGCGACGCTGGTCGGCCGAGAGCAGCCGGTCCACGGTTGCCGGAGACTCACCGCGCCGCGCCTGTGCGGCTCGGACCAGGTCGGGGTCGTCGCGGACAGTGCGCAGGTCGATCACCGGGTCAGGGTAAGCCAGCCGGTCGCACCGGACAGCGTCTGCACTGGTGTGGGGCGAGCCGTAGGCTCCGCCTCCGTGACCTTCGAGCCGTTTCGTACGCGCGCGCGCAACCCGCGCACGCGGTGGATCGTGCTGAGCGGGTTGCTCGCGGTGCTGGTGGTATCCGCACTGGTGGTGGGGCAGCGGTGGCCCCCTGCACTGCGCCTCGACGCCGACGTCGCCCGCCTCGCGTACGACGTGACCTACCCGCGAGCCTGGCTGGTCGCGACACTGACGACCGTCGCCGCCCTCGGGCACCCGGCGGTGCTGCGCCTGGCGCTGCTGCTGGTCGCCGTCTTGTCCCTCGTACGCGGGTGGACGCGGGCGGCGGTGTTCTTGGCGGTGACCGTCGTGGTGACGGCACTGGCATCCCCGGCGGTCAAGGCCGTGCTGGGGCGAGCCCGGCCGAGCTGGGCGGACCCGATCGTCACCGTCGGCGGCAACTCCTTTCCCTCCGGCCACGCCAACGGCGCTGGCATGTTCGCGACGGCGATGATCCTGCTGACCGTGTCCACCGTGCGTCGCGGTGTCGCCAGGCGGGTCCTGATCACGCTGTGGGTGCTGATCGCGCTCGTCGTGGGCCTCGACCGGATCCTGCTCGGCGTGCACTACCTCTCCGACGTGCTCGCCGGCTGGGCCCTCGGGACCCTCCTCACCCTGGTCGTCTGGGAGGTGGTGGTCGCGACGAGCGCCGTCGCACCCGTGACGCTGCGGGGGACGGTCGGGCCCGCGCCTTCGTCCCTGGCCGTCGTGGTCAACCCGACCAAGATGACGGACCCGCTGGCGTTCCGCTCGCTGGTCGAGGACCGGGCAGTGGCGTCCAACTGGGAGCCGCCGCTGTGGGCGGAGACCACCGCGCAGGACCCCGGTCACGACATGACCGAGCTGGCGCTGGCCGCCGGTGCCGACATGGTGATCGCGGCCGGCGGGGATGGAACCGTCCGGGTGGTGGGCCACGAGCTGGCCCGCACCGGCGTACCCCTGGGCATCGTGCCGTTGGGTACGGGCAACCTGCTGGCGCGCAACCTGGGGCTGCCCTTGCACCCGCGCGAGGCCGTCGACGTGGCGCTCACCGGCCAGGATCGCGCGGTCGACGTGGTGTCGGTCAGCGGGGACGACCTCCCGGATACGGCGTTCACGGTGATGGCCGGGCTCGGGTTGGACGCCGCGATCATGATGGGCGCACCCGACGAGCTGAAGAAGAAGATCGGCTGGCCGGCGTATGTCGTCTCGGGGATGCGCCTGCTTCTGCGCTACCCCCTGGCCCACGTCGAGGTCACCATCGACGACCTGCCGCCCGTACGGCTGCGGGCCCGCACGGTCGTGATCGGCAACGTCGGCCTGCTGCAGGCGGGCTTCCCGCTGCTGCCCGACGCCCGCATCGACGACGGTGAGCTCGATGTCGTGGTGATCGCACCGGGTCGCCGCCGGGAGTGGCCCCGGGTCGCGCTGCGGTTGGTGGGCCGCCGCCGGCGTACCGACGAGCGACTGGGGCGGATGCGTGGCCGCCGGGTCGTCGTACGCAGCGACAAGCCACAGCCCCGGCAGCTCGACGGCGACCCGGTCTCCGCCGGTTGCGAGCTGCGCGCCGAGGTGCAGGCCGGCGTGCTGCTGGTCCGGGTGCCCCGGTGAGCGCGGCCTACGCCGGACGGGCCGTCGCGACCGCGTCGGTCTCCTCGGGCGAGAGGGGCTGGTCACACGTCCAGGCCGCGATGTTCTTGGCGTACGTTCGCGCGTCGGTGCGGCCGTGGATCGCGGTGATCACCACCCCGTTGCCCTCGTCGTCGAGCAACGCCATCGACCAGGACAGGTGTCCGCCCATGTCACCAAAGGCGTCGTAGCGCACGACCGCCATGTGCCGCAGGGACTGCAACGAGTCGGCGCGCAACGCCTCGACCTCGGCACGCAGGTGGCCCAAGTCGGCGGGCACCGGCTTGCGCCGGCGCGAGACCCGCCGCGAGCCGGTCCCGGCCGCACGTCGCGCCGCCAGTACGGCGACGAGCAGGGCCGTCACGGCGACGACGAGCGAGGCCCAGGCGAGGTTCGGCTCCACAGGCCGAACCCTAACGACGGCTCAGTGCAGCGGGTCGCGCAGGCGCGCCAGCCACGCCCGCGCGTCCGCGAAGTCCTCGTCCTGCAGCCCCTGGGGCGGCGTGGTCGCGACACCGTCCTCGCGCGGATAGGACCCGAGGAAGCGGACGTCGGCACAGATGCGCCGCAGTCCCATCAGGGCTTCACCGACCCGGTCCTCGGCGAGGTGACCCTCGGCGTCGATGGAGAAGCAGTACCGCCCGAGGGCCGCACCGGTGGGACGTGACTCGATCCGGGTGAGGTTGACCCCCCTGAGCGCGAACTGGTCCAGCAGCTCCATCAGGACACCGGCATGGTCGTCGCGGATGAACGCGACCACGGAGGTCTTGTCCGCACCGGTCGGTGGCGGCAGTGGGCCAGGCCGGCTGACCAGCACGAAGCGCGTACGGGCGTCGGGGTTGTCCCCGATCCCCTCGGCGAGCACGGTCAGCCGGTAGTGCTCGGCGGCCACCGGCGCCGCGATCGCTGCGTCATGGCCGGACTCGGGCACCGACACCATCGCCGCTGCCTGTGCCGTCGAGGCCGCATGCACCACGTCGGCGTCCGGGTGGTGGCGAGCCAGCCACCCGCGGCACTGTGCGGCGGCGTGCGGGTGAGTGACGATGCTGCGCACGCTGTGGTCCGTACGGTCGGGACGGACCAGCAGCGCGAAGCGAACCGGCAGCGTCACCTCGCGGGTGATGACCAGCGGCTCACCGCTCGCGAGGCCGTCGAGGGTCACCGGGACGGCTCCCTCGACGGAGTTCTCCAGCGGTACCAGCGCGCCGGTGGCCGCCCCGGTACGTACGGCGTCGAGCGCCGCGGTGACGGTGGCCTCGGGCACCAGGTCGGCCCGCCGCGCGGCCGGGAGGGTACGCAGAGCCTGCTCGGTGAAGGTGCCCGCTGGCCCGAGGTAGGCGTAACGGGCGGGAGGGACACCGGGCACGGACTCAGCGTAGGGGTACGTTTCGGCCGTGCCCGACCCGACAACCGGACCCGAGGACCCGCCCACGCCCGCCCAGGACCCGGAGCCGGTCCACTCGAGGGACACCGACGCCGCGGATGTCGACCTGACGTACGCCCGGCTGGACACCGATCGGATGCGGCGCACCGGGGACCCCGAGACCGTCTACGGCGCAGGCAAGTCGCCCGAACAGGTGGTGGAGCTGCTCGAGCGGTTGCACGCCGCCCACCCGGAGCGGGCGGTTCTGGCCACCCGGCTCACCGACCAAGCCCTCGACGCCGTGGCGAACCGACTGCCGGACGCGACCCGACACCAGCGCGCTCGCGCCGTGACGCTCGGCCCGCTGCCACCGGTGCGGGGCACGGTGCTGGTGCTCAGCGCAGGTACTGCCGACGGCGCGGTCGCCGACGAGGCGGCGCTCACCGCCCGCGCGCACGGAGCCGCGGTGGAGCAGGTCGAGGACGTCGGCGTCGCCGGCCTCCACCGGCTGCTCGCCGTACGCGACCGCCTCGACGCGGCCGACTGCCTCGTGGTGGTGGCCGGCATGGAGGGGGCGCTCCCGAGCGTCGTCGGCGGCCTGAGCGGGGTGCCGCTGGTGGCGGTGCCCACGAGCGTCGGGTACGGCGCGTCGCTCGGTGGGGTGGCGGCGCTGCTGGGGATGCTCAGCTCCTGTGCGCCCGGAATCAGCGTGGTGAACATCGACAACGGCTACGGCGCGGGTGTGTTCGCCGCCCGGGTGGCCCGCCGAGCCGCGCCGCGGGGCGCCTCGTGAGCGCCGAGGGTTGGGTCGAGCGAGACCAGGGTGGCCCCGGTCCAACCGACCGGGCCGGCTGGCTGGACTGCAGCTCCGGTGTGTCCGGCGACATGCTGCTCGGAGCGCTCGTCAGCGCCGGGGTGCCCGTGACCGTCCTGCAGGAAGCCGTGGACGCCGCCGTCCCCGAGCCGGTGGAGCTCGCCGTCGAGCCGGTGCAGCGGGCGGGGTTGGCCGCCACCCGCGTCCACGTGCGGGCAGCCGACTCGGCCACGCACCGGACGTGGAGTGACGTCCGCAGGCTGCTCGAGCGCGCCGACCTCCCCGACGGGGTACGCACCTCGGCAATGCGCACCTTCCGTCGGCTCGCGGAGGCAGAGGCTGCCGTACACGGCACCGCGGCCGAGCAGGTGCACTTCCACGAGGTCGGCGCCCTCGATGCCGTCGCCGACGTGGTCGGCGTCAGCGCGGGGCTGGCACACCTGCGCCTCGACGCACTCGTCTGCTCCCCGGTCGCGGTCGGCGGCGGCACCGTCGGCGCCGCACACGGGCGCCTCCCCGCCCCCGTACCGGCCGTCGTCGTCCTGCTGACCGGTGCACCCACGCTTGGCGGCCCCACCGACACCGAGCACACCACCCCGACCGGCGCGGCGCTGCTCGCCACGCACGCCACCGCGTGGGGCCGCCAGCCCGCGATGACCGTCACCGCGGCTGGCACCGGAGCCGGCGGACGCGACCACGCCGGCGTGCCCAACGTCGTCCGGCTGCTGGTGGGACACCGCACCGAGCCGCCGGCCAGCGAGGACAGCGCCGTGCTCCTCACGACCAACGTCGACGACCTCGACCCGCGCCTGTGGCCGCCGGTACTGGCCCGACTGCTGGACGCGGGCGCCTCCGACGCATGGCTGACACCGGTGCTGATGAAGAAGGGCCGACCGGCCCACACGCTGTCGGTGCTGCTGACCCCGCATCACCGGGCGGCGGTGCTGCGAGCCTTGTTCACGCAGACCTCCACCCTCGGCCTGCGCGAGCAGGTGGTCGGCAAGGTGGCGCTGGCGCGCCAGGAGGCGGCCGTCGACGTCGACGGTCAACGCGTCCGCGTCAAGCTCGCCTGGTACGAGGGGGCCGTCGTCAACGCCCAACCCGAGTACGAGGACGTCGCTGCCGCTGCCCTGGCTTTGGACCGGCCGGTCAAGGTTCTCCTGGCCCAGGCCGTCGCAGCGGCGGTGCCGCTGTGGGGCGCCGATCCCGACACCGGTCACCACTAGGCTGCGCGACCATGCCTTCCGAGACGACGACTTCCCTGACGACGACTTCCCTGACGAGGACTGCGGAGACGAGCGCCACCGGCCAGCGGCTGCTCGGAGTCGACAACGAGGTCGGCACCTTGCGTACGGTGATGCTGCACCGGCCCGGACCGGAGCTGAAGCGACTCACCCCGCGCAACAACGACTCACTGCTCTTCGACGGCATCCCGTGGGTGAGCCGGGCCCAGGAGGAGCACGACGCGTTCGCGGCGGCACTGACCTCTCGGGGGGTCGAGGTGCTCTACCTGACCGACCTGCTCACGCAGACACTCACCGACGCCGATGCCCGCGCCGAGGCGATCGACCACGTCACCGCCGGACTTCGCCTCGGCCCCACCCTGCGGTCATACCTAGACCAGATGCTGCGCGCCCAGGGTCCCGAGCCGCTCACCTCGGTGCTGACCGCAGGCGTACGCAACGACGAGATCCGGATCGACCACTCGCTGGTGTCGAGCCTGCTCGCCCCCGACGACTTCCTCATCGACCCGCTGCCCAACCTGCTGTTCACCCGCGACTCGTCGGTGTGGCTGCGCGACCGGGTCGCGATCACCAGCCTGGCCATGCCGGCCCGTGAGCGGGAGACCAAGCTCACCGAGCTGATCTATGCCCGCCACCCCCGGTTCGCGGGCACTCCCCGCGCGCACGGCTGGCAGCTCGAGCGACTCGAGGGCGGCGACGTGCTGGCCCTCGCCTCAGGCGTCGTCGCGATCGGCGTTGGCGAACGCACGACGCCGGCCGGCGCGGAGCGGTTCGCGCGGCAGCTCTTCGCGGCCGGGCTGGTCTCCACGGTGCTCGCAGTGCCGATCGCGCAGCAGCGGGCGACCATGCACCTCGACACCGTCGTCACGATGGTCGACGTCGACAAGGTGGTGATGTACGCCAACGTCGCCGACACGCTCGACGCCTTCACGGTGACCTGCCCGGAAGGCCGGGCCGGCGACCCCACCGCTGACGACGTGGTCCTCGAGGTCAGCGGCCCCCGGCCGTTCCTGCAGGCAGCCGCCGACGCCATGGGCATCGACGCCCTGCACCGCATCGACACCGGGCTCGACCCGGTCACCGCAGAACGGGAGCAGTGGGACGACGGCAACAACACCCTGGCGCTGGCGCCGCGGGTGGCCGTGGCGTACGAGCGCAACGTCGAGACCAACGCTCGCCTCGAGGCCGCCGGCATCGAGGTCGTCGCGCTGTCGGGTGCCGAGCTCGGGTCGGGCCGAGGCGGACCCCGCTGCATGTCGTGCCCGGTGTTGCGTGACCGGGCCTGACGACCCGGCTGTGGCCCGGGGGCTGGAGCAGGGCATGAAGAGACCCGGCCGTCGCTGACGGGGGATACAACGACGGCCGGGCTTGCAGCGACAGTAGTTGTGCCTTCATGCAGATGCAAGCGAGACCGTGCCGTGAAAGTACCCGCGCCAGCCGAGGCGAACCGACCCGCACCACGGGGAGAATCGAGCCGTCAGCGGATCGTGACCTGACGGTTGGCCAGCCCGTGGCGAGCCGACCGTTCGGCCGCGTCCAGCGGCTCGTCGCTGCCCACCGCCTCCTCCAGGCGCCCGAGCACCGCCTGCACCGGTTCCTGCAAAGCGTCGGCCCCAGCGCCCGCGGGCACCTCCCAGACCGGCACGAGCAAGCCGTGCGCGCGAAACGACCCGATCAACCGGCCGCCGTCGATCAGCCTGTCGCCGCCGGTGGCGTGCAGTCGGGCCAGCGCGTCGAGGGCCCGCTCCTCGTCGTACGGCAGGACCCACCGCAGGTACTCGCGTCCGCTCATCCGGGTCCAGTACGCCGCTCCGACACCCTCGAGCCGTGAGGTCGGTGCTGCTGCCTCGTTGGCCGCCTGCAGCGATGCCGCCACCTCGGCGGTGGGCTCGCCGAGCCCGCCCAGCCAGAAGTCGTACCCGGCGTGGACCTGCACCGGCAGCTCGCCGGCGGGGTCCACGAGTTCCTGCAGCCGCGGGCCGGGACCGGGATCGTCGACCAGAGCCACCTGGGTGCCCGGTTCGGCTGCGAGCGCCTGCTCCAGCGCGGCGGCGAGATCGCGGCTGACGTCGCCGAAGGAGTGCAGCACCTGCAGGCCGAGCCAGACGCTGCCGTCCACGCGGGCAAGGGCCGGCGCGGCCATCGGCAGCAGCGAACAGACCTGCACGCTGCGTCCGGCGTGTTCACCGGCCACCGAGACCTGGGCGGTGGCCGCGGGCACGATCTCGCGCAAGGCGATCCAGTCACACTCCCCTGGCAGCCCGGCGAAGGTGCGGGCCACGAAGGGTGCCGGCGCACCGTTGCCACGACCGTGGCAGGCCTTGTACCGCCGGCCCGAACCGCACGGGCACGGCTGGCGCGGACCGACGGCATCCGGCGCGCCGCTTCCCGGCAGCACACGAGGCTGGCGGACCCTCTTGGCCATGGCGGGTCCTCCTCCCTCGGCGTACGGCGACCTGACCCTAACCAGGTACGCCTCCCCGGCTGCGGACCGGTGTACTCACGTGGGGAGGGCGATGCTCGCGCAGACCATCGTGGTGCCGTCCTGGCGACGCACGGTCCAGCTGCGCGTGAGCGAGTCGAGGATGTGCAGGCCGCGCCCTCCGGTGGACTGTGCGTCGGGGCTGCGGCGCACGATCGGCGCGTCACCGCCGTCCTCGACGGTGAGCACCAGGTGGCTCGCGTCCAGCACCCAGGCGAGGCTGAGACAGCCGTGTTCGGTGGGCCGACCGTGCTGCACGGCGTTGGCGACGAGTTCCGACACCACCAGCCGGGCGTCGTCGATGGTGCCCGCTGGCACGGAGCGGGCGGAGAGGAACCGGGTGAGGTGGCGCCGGGCGGCGCCGGAGGCGGTGGGGTGGTGGCGCAGCCGTACGGTGTGCGGATCGGCTCCGACCGGGTCGCAGGTCCAGGGCGTTGCTCCACCCACGGGTCTCACCTCCGAGATGACGGCTGACCGGCCGGACAACTCTCCCGCCGATGCGTCCTGGTTGTCACCCTCCCCCGGTGTCGGTGTGGCAAACATCAGCCAGGCTGTCGAGGTCACCGGTCCGCGAGCAGCTGACGCACGTGTCCGGGTCGGTCGGTGATGATCGCGTCTACCCCCAGGTCGGCGCACGTCGCGACGTCGCCGTCGTCGTTGACGGTGAAGACGTGCACCTCGTGGCCCCGTGAGTGCAGCCGCTCGACGTGGCGAGGGTGGGCCCGCACCACCCGGATGGACAGCCCCGCCACGCTGGCGCCGCGCGGCAGCGAGCCGTCTCGTAGACGCAGCGGCACCCGGTCCATCAGGTAGACGGTGGACAGTGCCGGTGCCCGCTCGTGCACGCGGTGCAACGACGCCCACGAATAGCTCATCACCCGTACCGGCGCAGGATCGTTCGAGTCCGAGCCGTCCCAGCCGTAGCGCCTGAGCAGCTCGACCAGCCGCCGCTCGACGAGGCCGGCATAGCGCGTGGGGTGCTTGGTCTCCACCGCGAGCTCCACCCGCCGGTCGCAGCCGCGCACCATGTCCAGCAGCCGCTCCAGCGTCAGCACCTTGCGGGCGCCTTCATCGGTGTCGGGCGCCTCGTCGTCGAGGTCGGCCCAGGGGTGCTTCCAGGACGCGAAGTCGAGGTCGTCGAGGTCGGCGAGCTCGAGGCTCGACACCACTCCGCGGCCGTCGGAGGTCCGCTCTACCCGGCGGTCGTGCATGCAGACCAGGTGCCCGTCGGCGGTGAGCCGCACGTCGCACTCCAAGGCGTCGGCCCCTTCGTGGATCGCCTGTGCGTAGGCAGCGAGCGTGTGTTCGGCCTCCGCGTCGCTCGATCCCCGGTGGGCGACGACCTGCGGTCGGCGCGTCCCAGGCATGGGCGCCTCTCGGGCCGGACGGCTCACGTGTCGCCGGCACCGGGTCCGGACGCCGCCGCAGCCGGCCGGTCCGCAGGGTCCCGGGCCAAGGTGGTGCCGGCGTACGGGTCGGGACCGTGGTACGGGGCGGTGGCCAGTGATCCGTCGCGTTCCGGTGCCGACAGCCCGGCGGCCAGCAGCCCGTGGCCGATCGCGACAGCGACGAACCCCAGCCCGACCAGGATCGTGGCGAACGCCGCTGTGCCGGCCTCGGGCCTGGTGTCCGCGCCGGCTACCAGCGCGGCACCGACCAGCACGACCAGCCAGCCGAGGCTGAACAGCGCCAGGCCGGTGCCACTGGCCGCCACCCGTCCCCTGCGGCGTGCGAGTACGACCAGCGCGAGCACGAGGGCGAGCATCGACGCGACGCACGCGACGCTGAGCAGCGCGGCGTTGAGCTGGTCGTTGGACTGCGACCCGCCGCGGCCCTGGCCCAGGTCGACGTAGGTCGCCCGTCGCAGGGTCACCGAGAAGATCCCGTGGGCCAGACAGGCAATGCCCGCGATGACCTGGAGGACCCTGGCGGCGCGGACCACACCCTCACGTAGGGGCGCGCGGGACATGCGTACCGCAGGTGGGGGTCCAGCCGGCCCCCAGCCAGGTGGCTGGTGCTGCGGTGACCCGTACGGCGGGGGGGACATCTGGTACGGCGGGGGCGGGGGCCACGACCCTGCCGGTTGGCCAGGTGGCGGGTTCTGAGGTGGCGATCCGTAGCCGCTGCCACGGACCTCGCCGCAGCGGCCGCAGGTGGTCGCGTCCACGGGCAGCGGCGCACCACAGCGCGGGCACGTCATCAAGACCTCCGGTGGCCGGACCGTCCCGCCACCCTAACGCCGTGGGACCTGCGTCTCGACCGCTCGGCCCAGCGGGCAGCGGCGGCCGCGAGGCGGCGGTCATGGGTCCAGAGCCGCGCGTCCGGCGTGAGCACCGTCGCCGCGAGCAGCTGCGCGTCGACGTAGCCGATCCCGAGCCCGATGATACGCGTGCCTGGCGATGTCCCTTCACCACGTTAACGTGGTGAAGCGCTGCTTAGCACGGCTTCGAAGCCGAGCTAAGCAGCACGCAGCCGTGCTGAGTACCCCCGGTTCTCTGGCCGCGAGGTGCCGTTGCCGGCAGGTCGGGCACGACTGGCAGACTCGGCGACATGAGCATGCCGACTCGTGACGAGGTACCGACGACCACGGTGGAGCGACTCCCCGTGACGCTGCCCGCGGAGGTCACGGTGCTCGACGTCCGTGAGCAGGACGAGTGGGACGCCGGCCACGTACAGGACGCGCGCCACGTGCCGCTCTCCCAGTTGGCGCAGCGAGCCGGCGAGATCCCGGCCGACGGTCACGTGCTCTGCGTGTGCAAGGTCGGCGGACGCTCGGCCCAGGCGGTGGTGTTCCTGCGCTCCCTCGGCGTGGACGCGGTCAACCTGCACGGCGGGATGCTCGCCTGGTCCGTGGCCGGCCGGCCACTCGTACGCGCCGACGGCGGTACCGGCGCCGTCGGCTGACCCCGTACGTCGCTCAACAGATCAGCATGCTCCGAACGCCTTCGAACGACGCCCGGTGCCAGCCGTCGCCGTCCCGTTCCACCTGGTACGACGCGCCGTAGCAGTGCCCGGGGTTCACGACGACGAGGACTTGCCCCACCCCCGGACGTAGCCAGCGCACCCGGCTCGTCGTGACGTACCAGACGCTCGGGTCGGACGGGGCCCCCAGAGCACCCAGCGGAGCGCCCCGGAAACCCGCGACGAAGCGGATCGGGACCACCGGGGTCAGCGCTTCGGTGATCGCTGCCTGTTCGTCGGCAGACCAGGGCCGGCACGGCCGACTCGCGAACGGCGCGTCGTCTCGGCCCGGCTCATGCCCTTAGGACGCACCGACCCCCGCTGCGCGTTGCAAGCGTCACTTCAGCAGCCGGCTCATCCGCCGGTCGGCCAGCGGCTTGCCCCCGGTCTGACAGGTCGGGCAGTACTGCAGGGAGGAGTCGGCGAACGACACCTCCGCCACGGTGTCACCGCACACCGGGCAAGGTTGACCGGTGCGAGCGTGCACCCGCAGCCCGGACTTCTTCTCCTTCTTCAGCTCCGACGCCGCGAGGCCGGACGAGCGCGCGACGGCGTCGCGCAGGGTGGTCCCCATCGCGTCGTACAACGTCTGCAGGTCGGCACCCGTGATCCCCGACGCCGGCTTGAACGGCGACATCCGGGCCACGTGCAGGATCTCGTCGGAGTACGCGTTGCCGATGCCGGCCACCACCGACTGGTCCCGCAGGACGCCCTTCACCTGCGCGCGGCCAGCCCGTTGCAAGATCCCGGCCAGCACGTCGCGGGTGAACTCGTCCGCGAGCGGGTCGGGACCGAGCCGCGCCACCCCCGGCACGTCGGCCGGGTCACCGACGACGTAGACGGCCAGGCTCTTGCGGGTGCCGGCCTCGGTGAGATCGAACCCCGACCCGTCGTCGAGCACCACCCGCAGCGCCAGCGGAGTCTTGCCGGGCCGCGGCGGTTCGCTCGGCTGCGCGTCACGCCACCGCAGCCAGCCGGCCCGAGCCAGGTGCATAACCAGGTGCAGTCCGCCGCCCTCCACGTCGAGGAACTTGCCGTGCCGGTGTACGCCGTCGACCAGCAACCCGCTCAACGCCTGGACCGGCGGGTCGAACGTCTTCAGCGCGCTCAGCGCGACCGGGTGGACCCGCGTGATCGCGCGGCCGTCGAGCCGACCGCGCAGGTCCCGGACCAGCGACTCGACTTCGGGTAGCTCGGGCACGGTGCCCAGTCTGCCCGCCGGCCGGGCTCCCAGGCACCCCGGTAACTCGCGGAGCCCCGCCGCGTGACATCGGCCGGCACCCGTAGCAGACTCCGGACATGACCGGGTCGAGCAGTGCGCTGCTGCGGGTGGTCCCGTTCCCGAGGCAGGGCGACGTCTTCTTCGACCCGCGCCCCGATCGCGCGCTGCGGGTCTCGTGGCACGCCGCCGAGGGCTACGCGGTGCTCTCACTGTGGCGCGACGGGTCGTGCACGAGCACCTTCCGGCTGCCGATCGCCGAGGTACCCGACTTCGTCGATGCGATGGTGCGCGGCCTCGCCGGCGTCGCCACACAGGCCACCGGCTCAGCCGGATCCCGCGCCGGCTGAGGGTCATCGCCAGGGCGCAGGCAGGGGTACGTCGAGCAGTGCCGGCAGGCCCGCGAGGTACTCAGCGCGGCTCACCTCGACCACGCCGAGGCTGGCCAGGTGCGGGGTGCACCACTGGACGTCGACCAGGCGTCGGTCCGCGTGCTCGTCGCGCAGCAGCTCCACGAGACCGACCAGCGCGGCCTTGGAAGCGTCACTCACGGCGTGGAACATCGACTCCCCGGCGAACAGCCCACCGATCGCCACGCCGTACAACCCCCCGACGAGTCGGCCGTCAACCCACGACTCGACCGAGTGCGCCCAGCCGAGTTCGTGCAGCCCTCCATACGCCCGGGCGATGGCCGGGTCGATCCATCCGCCGGGACGACCCGGGTGAGCGCAGGCGCGCACGACCTGGTCGAACGCGGTGTCCACCCGGGTCTCCATGCCATGGCACGAGCGCCGCAGCGAGCGGCTCACCCGCAAGTGGTCCAGCCGGAGCACGCCACGCTCCAGCGGCGACCACCACGCCATCGGTGCGGCCCGCTCGAGCGGCATCGGGAACGCACCGCTGCGATACGCGGCGAGCAGGGTGGCCGGTGAGAGGTCGGCCCCGAGCGCGATCCAGTCGTCGTCGGGCCACGTCGAGTGGTCGAAGGCCCAGACCGGCCTCGGCAGCGGCACCGGCACGCGCCCATCGTGGCACCGGCATCTCGGCCCTACCCTGGAGGCACCGTCCCGCGCACCGCCGCGCGACGGCTCGCACCCCGCGTGAACGAGGAGACCGGCATGGGACTGAGCAGCTCGATGGCCCGCAGGGCCGCACCGAAGGTGACGTCGGGATACGTCCGTGAGGTGCTGACCCGCGCCATCGCCGGAGTCGGTCCGGCCCGCGGCGCCAAGGAGAGCGCGGAGAACCGGCTGGCCGAGGCCGACGGCGACGTCGAGCAGGCAGTGCAAGAACTCATCTCCTCCCACGTACGGATGGCAGGCGCCCAGGGCTTCCTCACCAACGTGGGCGGCGTCGTGACACTCGCCGTCAGCATCCCGGCCAACGTCACCGGCCTCGCCTTGCTGCAGTGCCACCTCGTCGCCTCGATCGCGCACCTGCGCGGCTACGACCTCGACGACCCGCGCGTGCGCAACGCGGTGCTGTGCTGCCTGCTCGGTCGCGACAGCGTGATGACGCTGGTGCGCCGCGGGGACCTGCCAGCACCCCCCATGGGGCTGGCCACCTCGCCCGTACACGACCCGAAGCTCGACGACACCATCGCCACCGAGGTCACCACCGAGCTGCTGGGCCGGATGACCGGCCGCCGCGCCGCCACCATGGTCGGCCGCCGAGTGCCGCTGCTCGGCGGCGGCATCGGTGCCGCCGCCGACGGCATGGCCACCCGCTCCGTCGGTCGGTACGCGGCCGAGGAGCTGCGGCCGCGCCGCGGCGGCTCGAGCCGCCCGCCCGCGCCTCGAGAGTGACGTTCTTACCGACTTGCCCGCGTGTCGCGGTAACGACGTCACTCTCAACCGAGGGCCGGGCCTCAGCGACGTACCCGGTTCACCAGCCGCCGGACCGTGCCCGCCGCGCGCTGCGCCGCCGGGCCTCCGCGCCGTCGGCCGCCGGGGCGGACGGGCACGCCCACCAGTCCCAGCTCCTGCGGGGACGGCTGTGGTTGCTCGGTACTGCGCGGCCCGTCCCACCACCGACCATGCTGGCGACGTCCCATCTCGACCAGCACCTCCCCGGCGACTCGGGCGAGCAGTGAGCGGACGTCGGCCTCGTCGACGTCGTCGGGGTCGGCGTCGTCGCCCTGCGGCGACAGGTCGTCCGCACCGAGGTCGGCCAGGTCACCGATCACGGCGTACCCGCCGGTGGCCAACGCGCCCACCTGGGCGCGGCTGCGCTCGCGCACCCACGGCAGGTCCGACGACGGCAGCAGCAGCGGCTGGTCGTTGGGCTCCTGCTCGAGCACGTCGCGGGCCACGAACCGCTTGACCAGGTCGGCATAGACCGGACCTGGGATCCGACCGGCGACGTCGAGGTTGATCCGGCGCAACGCCTCGGACTCCACCGCTCCCAACGAGCGGTTCGCCCGCGGGATGTCGAGGTCGAACCCGTCGGGGTCCACCGCGATGGCCGAGGCGAACCGGCGCCACAACAGGCCGGGGTCTGCTCCCGACGGCGGCACGGTCACCGCGCAGATGCGTTCGACCGGTACGGGGCCCTTCCAGCGGCCCAGCACCTGGGCGGGGTCCTGCTGGGACCAGAAGCGCTTCCCCCACAGCTCGGCGGGGTCGGCGGGGTCACGCAACGAGGTGATGTACTCGCGCCACGTCGGGCTCATCTTGTTGCGCAGGTGGGTCTGCCACATGGCCGGCACCAGCCGGACCAGGTCGCGGGCGGTGTAGACCACGTGGACCTCGGCCGGTGCCAGGTCGGTCACCAGCCGGCGTACGACAGACGTCTTGGCCTCGCAGAGGAACTCCATCGAGATGACCGCGGACGGCCCCTCCCACGCCCGCACCTCGCCGACGAGCGCGTCCCACGTGGCGCGCCCGGTCGAGGGATCGGTCGAGGAGTCACGGTGCATGCGCTTGCCCATCAGTCCCATCACCGCGCGGGTCTGCTGGCCGAAGCTGCGCAGCGGCAGACACACGCCCCGCTCGGCCAGCAGTCGCTGGTTGCCCCAGAGCACGCCTTGCACGTAGGTCGTGCCCGTCTTGAGCGGGCCGACGTGGACGAAGACGGTACGAGCGCCCATGGCGGCAGGATCCTCTCGGCTTCTCGCGATCGAGCCGCGACTCAGTCGGCCACGTGGCGTGACCCGGGGTGCGGGCGGTTGCCCTGCCGGCGCGCCATCTCGACCAGGAGGACGCCGCTGAGCCGGGCAAGCAGCGCATCGGCCGCCGCGCCGACGTCGTTCGCCGGCTCGGGCGCGGGACTGTGCGCCAGCACCTCACCGACCAGGAAGCCCGCCACGAGGTCGGTGTACACCTCGGAGCTGATCCGACCGTGCACGATGGCCCCGAGCCGCCGCAACGCCTCGGTGGTCACCTCGTCGAGGCTGACCGCTGGGTCGACCCCTGTGAGCTGCGGCTGGTCAGCGGGCGTCATCGTCGCTGACCTCCCGGCTGCCGCGGACGCGGTCGCGGACGGCACGGTACACGCGGAGGCCGGCTGCGACGCCTGGCCGGGCGCGGGAGGCGTCGACCACTCGACGCTTCACGTCAAGCACCGGATGCTGCCGCAGCCACGCCAGGTCATCGGCCCGAGCTCGCTCCCTCGCCAGATCGAGGCGGAACCTCTCTATTTCCTCGGCGAACCGGTCCCGCTGGTCCTCCATTTCCTCGGCGAACCGGTCCCGCTGGTCGTGGCGGTCTGCCGCCGCCTGGATCGCGAGGTCGAGCATCACCTCGGTCGCCTCGAGCAGGGCCTGCGATGGGACCAGGTCGGGGTCGCACCAGGGTGCCTCGTCACGTCGCGGCACCAGCTCGTCCAGATTCCCCACTACGTCGTAGGCGCGTTCGCGCAACCGCGCGAGCCACTCGTCGGTCAGCCGCACCAGCACCGGGGCGAGGTCGGGAGGCAGCGTGACGCTCGGCTTGCCGGGACGCCCGCCCATGCCGGCATGGACGATCGCCTCGCGAACCAGCGGGCGAAAGTGCTCCGAGGCCAGCTGGTCGGTCCGCAACCGCTCGTTGAGGCGGCGCAACGCGGTGACTGCCGCGGCGTCCAGGCCGGCGTTGGCACGCGGCGAGTTCTCGGTCAGCCAGGCCGGGTGGATGCCGAACAGGTCCCAGAACCGGTTGGTGAGCAGCTCGTGGTCGGCCCCGGCGGGTGGCACCGTCACCACGTGCACGCGCTCGGACGGCAGGGTCGCGCCCCAACGCTCCAGCACGTCGGGCCAGTGCTGGACCGACCAGAACCACCGTGTCGCGCGGCGGGCCGGACGGTCGCTGGCGAGGTCGGCCAGGAAGTCGCCGTACGTCAGCCGGTGCCGGTGCTTGACCAGCTCCTGCCACTCCGCCGGGACCTGTCGAGCCAGGTCCCGGGCGGAGAGGACGACATGCACCTCACCGTCCAGTGCCCCGAGCATACGCTGGGCCTGCTCGGCGCTCGCCGCGGCGAAGACCTCGGAGCTGATGACGACCGTACCCGTGACGGCGTTGGCCCTCTCGACCAGCCGCTGGAGGGCGCCGGCTGCCTGCCGCTCGAGGCCGCCCCACGTCAGCTGCTGCAGGTCGAGTGCGGCCAGGAAGTGCTCGTCGAAGCGGTCGGCGGGGTAGTGCACGCCGTGATCGGCCAGGACGCCGCGGTTGCGCCACAGCGTGTCCTGGACGCCGGTGGTGCCGGTCTTGGGCGACCCGACGTGCACGAAGACCCGTCGCCCGACGTCGTCGCTGCCCCGCCGGGGCTCCCCTCCCCTGTCCATCACCGGCCAGCGTAGTCAGGTGGCGATCCGGTGCTGGGCGTGAGCCGCCCGGGTCAGCCCGGCTCGGCCGCCTCGGCGGCGAGCGCGCGTACGACCGCCGATGGGCTGGGCCGGCCGAGCCGGTCGGCCATCTCGACGCTGGTGGCGACGAGTGCGGCCAGGTCGACACCGGTATCGACGCCGAGACCGTGCAGCATCCACACGAGGTCCTCGGTGGCCAGGTTGCCGGTGGCGCTGCGGGCGTACGGGCAACCCCCGAGCCCGCCTGCCGCGGAGTCGAACGTCGTCACCCCGGCTCGCAAGGCGGTGTGCGCGTTGGCGAGGGCCTGGCCGTACGTGTCGTGAAAGTGCACGGCCAGCCGTTCCACCGGCGTGCCCGCGACGTCGAACGCGGCGAGCAGCGCGGCCACGTGACCGGGGGTGGCGACGCCGATCGTGTCGCCGAGGGAGAGCTGGCCGGCGCCGAGGTCGAGCAGCCGGCGACCCGCGGCGACGACCTGGTCGACGGGCACGTCGCCCTGCCACGGGTCGCCGAAGCACATCGACAGGTAGGCCCGCACCTCCAGCCCCGCCCGAAGGGCACGCGCGACGACCGGCTCGAACATCGCGTACTGCTCGGGGAGGGATCGGTTGAGGTTGCGCCGGGCGAAGGTCTCGGTGGCGCTGCCGAAGATCGCGACATGCGTGACACCGGCCGCGAGCGCACGTTCGAGGCCGCGCTCGTTGGGCACCAGCACCGGCAGTGGCACTCCACCGGACGGGTCCAGCCGGGCGAGTACGTCGGCTGCGTCCGCGAGCTGTGGCACCCACCGCGGGTGGACGAACGAGGTCGCCTCGACGACCGGCAGACCGGCGGCGACCAGGCGCTCGATGAAGGCCACCTTGACGGCCACCGGCAGCACCGTGGACTCGTTCTGCAACCCGTCGCGGGGGCCGACCTCGTACACGGTGACGCGGGCGGGCAGCCCGGGCTCGGACACCACCTGGGGGGTCCTCACAACGAGCCTCCGGTCGGCGCGACGGCCGGCTCCTCGCCCGGGGCGAGGACGACCAGCGCCTGTCCCAGCGGCACCTGGTCACCGATGCCGACATCGATGGAAGCGACGAGACCGTCGCGCTCGACGGTCAGGGCGAGCTCCATCTTCATCGCTTCCAGCACCGCGACCTGCTGTCCGGCGCTCACCTGGTCACCGGCCCGCACGCTGACCGACAGTACGGTGCCGGGCATCGGAGCGCGGACGGTCCCGTCACCGGCCTCACCGGCTGCGGCGACCAGCGGGTCAGGCACCCCGAGACGCCATGGATGACCGTGCCTGGTCAGCTCGACCGCTCGGGGGTCCACCAGTGCCGTGGTGTCGACGAGGTGCCCGTCGACTCGCAGGCGGTGCCGTCCCCGGCCGGGCGGTTCGGCCAGCGCCTGCACGACGTGCACCCCCGGCTCCTCATCGGACGTGACGGTCCCGGCAGCAAGGTCCACGCGCCAGGTGGTGTCGCCCACGGCCCGGCCGGCGCCGAGCTGCGGATCGGTCAGCCGCACGAGCACGGGGGCAGCGGGACCCGCGATCCGCCACCCGTCGCCGGTGCCGAAGGGCGAGTCCCCGCTGCCGCGAGCCAGTCGCTCGGCCAGCAGCCAGGCCGCCACCGCAGCCACGTCACCCGGCGGGGTCGGGGGCTCGAGCAGCACCCGCGCCGCGGGTGAGCTGTCGAGCCAGCCGGTGTGCACCTGGCCTGCCGCGAAGGGCGCTGAGGCGGCCAGATCGTGGCAGAAGCCGGTGTTGGTGGTGAGCCCCAGAACAGCGGTCTCGTCGAGCGCACGGACGAGCGCGCCGCGGGCGGCCTCGCGGTCGGGTCCGTGGACGACGACCTTGGCCAGCATCGGGTCGTACGCGGTGCCGACCTGCTGGCCGGACTCGAGTGCGTGGTCGACCCTGGCCCGTGGCGGCCAGCGCACCAGGGTTGCGCGGCCGGCCTGGGGCAGGAACCCCGCGTACGGGTCCTCGGCATAGACGCGCGCCTCGATCGCGTGCCCGGTGCAGGTCACGTCGCCCTGGGTCAGTGCCAGCCGCTCCCCGGCGGCCACCTGCAGCTGCATCGCCACCAGGTCGAGCCCGGTGACCGCCTCGGTGACGGGGTGCTCCACCTGCAGACGGGTGTTCATCTCCAGGAAGAAGAACTCCTCCTCGGCGACCAGGAACTCGACCGTGCCGGCACCGGTGTAGCCCACCTCACGGGCCAGCGCCACGCCGGCCTGCAGCAGCCTGGTCCGCATTTCGGCCGGCAACGCAGGCGCGGGGGCCTCCTCGATCACCTTCTGGTGGCGCCGCTGCACCGAGCAGTCCCGCTCGTACAGGTGCAGCACCGTCCCGTACACGTCACCCATCACCTGCACCTCGACGTGCCGGCCGGCCTCGAAGAAGCGCTCGAGCAGCAGCGTGTCGTCGCCGAAGGCTGCGGTGGCCTCCCGACGGGCCGCGGCGACCGCGGCGGGGAGGTCGGCCGGGTCGCGAACCACCCGCATGCCCTTGCCGCCACCTCCGGCGGCCGCCTTGACCAGCACCGGGAACACCGGCTCCCCGGAGTTGTCAGACGCTCCGGTCGCTATAGCCACCTCTGCGTCTGACACCTTCGGGAGGTCGGCCGCGAGCGCGGCCCCGAGGGCGTAAGACGGCGCCACGGGTACGCCGGCGCGGCGCGCCACCTCGCGGGCGGCGTCCTTGCGGCCCATGGACTCCATCACCGCCGCGGCCGGGCCGACGAAGACGAGCCCAGCGTCCGCGCACGCCTGCGCGAACGACGCCCGCTCGGAGAGGAACCCGTACCCGGGGTGCACGGCATCGGCACCCGACTCGGCGGCGGCCCGCAGCAGCGCGTCGATGCTGAGGTACGACTCGCTCGCCGGTGCCGGTCCGAGCCGGACGGCCACGTCGGCGATGCGGACGTGCGGAGCCGTCGCGTCGGCGTCGGAGTAGACCGCGACGGCAGTGAGCCCGGCGGCCTGCACGGCGCGGATCACCCGCACCGCGATCTCACCCCGGTTGGCGACCAGGACGGTGGAGAACGGCTTGACGACCGCAGCGGCGCTCATGTCACATCCGGAAGATGCCGTAGGAGGGCTCGGGCAGCGGCGCGTGCTCGCTCGCGGCGAGACCCAGCCCGAGCACCCGCCGGGTCTCCGCGGGGTCGATGACGCCGTCGTCCCACAGCCGGGCGGTGGCATACCACGGGGAGCCCTGCCGCTCGTACTGCTCGCGCACGGGGGCCTTGAAGGCCTCCTCGTCGGCCTCGCTCCACGTCTCCCCCCGGCCCTCGATGCCCTCGCGGCGCACCGTCGCCAGCACGGCAGCAGCCTGCTCGCCACCCATCACCGAGATCCGCGCGTTGGGCCAGGTCCACAAGAACCGGGGGTCGTACGCCCGCCCGCACATGCCGTAGTTGCCGGCCCCGAACGAGCCACCGATGACCACGGTGAACCTCGGCACGACCGAGCAGGCGACCGCGGTGACGAGCTTGGCGCCGTCCTTGGCGATGCCCCGGTTCTCGTACTCGCGTCCGACCATGAACCCGCTGATGTTCTGCAGGAACACCAGCGGTACGCCGCGCGCGTTGGCCAGCTGGACGAAGTGGGCGCCCTTGAGCGCCGACTCGGAGAACAAGATCCCGTTGTTGGCCACGATCGCGACGTCGTAGCCCCAGATCCGGGCGAAGCCGCACACGAGCGTGCTGCCGTACAACGGCTTGAACTCGTGCAACCGCGACCCGTCCACCACCCGCCGGATCACCTCACGCACGTCGTACGGCGTACGCGAGTCGGCCGGCACCACGTCGACGAGCGTGGCGGGGTCCTCGACGGGCTCCTCGACGGCCGCCCGCCGCAACGTCACCGGGCGCTCCCGGGCGCAGGCGGCTACCGCCGAGCGGAGCACCGCGAGTGCCTGGTCGTCGTCGTCGACGAGGTGGTCGACGACTCCCGAGGTCCGGGCGTGCACGTCACCGCCACCCAGCTCCTCAGCGGTCACGACCTCCCCCGTGGCCGCCCGCACCAGCGGTGGCCCGGCGAGGAAGATCGTGCCCTGCCCGCGGACGATCACGGTCTCGTCCGACATCGCCGGCACGTAGGCACCACCGGCGGTGCACGAGCCCAGCACCGCGGCGAGCTGGGGGATGCCGCGGGCCGACATCTGCGCCTGGTTGAAGAAGATCCGGCCGAAGTGCTCCCGGTCGGGGAAGACCTCGTCCTGCATCGGCAGGTAGGCACCGCCGGAGTCGACGAGGTAGACGCAGGGCAGCTCGTTCTGCGCGGCCACCGCCTGCGCCCGCAGGTGCTTCTTGACCGTCATCGGGTAGTAGGTGCCGCCCTTGACCGTGGCGTCGTTGGCGACCACCACGCAGGTGCGGCCCGACACCTGGCCGACCCCGGTGACGATGCCCGCGCTCGGCACCGCGTCGTCATACATGCCGGTCGCCGCCAGCGCCGACAGTTCGAGGAAGGGGCTGCCGGGGTCGAGCAGCCGGTCGACCCGATCGCGCACCAGCAGCTTGCCGCGTGCCACGTGCCGTTCGCGCGACGCCGTCGACCCGCCAAGCCGTACCACCACGAGCCGCTTGCGCAGCTCCTCGACGAGCGCGCGCATGGGGCTGGTCGCTGCTGTGCCCACTGGCCCTCCCTCTCACCGCCGCCGCGACTCTAACGACCGAGTCGCCACCGACCCAGGTGGCAGGATGTCGCCACCTTGCCGACGAGACCGACGAGGAGGTGCCGGCTTTCGTGACGCAGCCCAGCAGGTTGCCCGCAGCAGGACCGCGCGTCGTGCTGCACGTCGGTGCGATGAAGACCGGCACCACCACCTTGCAGGGCGTCCTCGGTCGACACGCAGAGGCCCTGGGGGCGGCCGGGGTCCTCTACCCGCACCAGCCGGGATGGATCGTGCAGGTGCGCGCAGTACGCGACGCGCTCGACCTGCAGGTGCCCGGTCAGCGGCCCGGGCGCTGGCCGGCGTTGGCCGACCAGCTGCGCACGCACGACGGGCCGCTGGCGGTGCTGTCGATGGAGTTCTTGTCCTTCGCCGGGCCAGACCGTGCCCGCGCGGTCGTCGACTCACTCGCCCCGGCCGACGTGCACGCGGTGCTGACGCTGCGCGACGCGTCGCGGGTGCTGCCGTCGGCCTGGCAGGAGTGGACCCAGAACCGGGGGAGGACGCGGTGGGCGGAGTACCTCGCCGCCGCCGGACGACTCGAACCCGGCTCGGCGGCGGGCGCGGCCGGGCCGGACACCCCGGCCGCGAAGCAGTGCCAACGGGTGCTCGGCACCGACCGGATGCTCTCGGCGTGGTCGGGGGCGGTAGCACCGGGCCACCTGCACGTCGTCACGGTGCCGCCGCAAGGCGCCCCGGCCCGGGTGCTGTGGGAACGGTTCGCGTCGGTGCTGGGGGTGGACCCCGCACCGTACGAGCTCCCGGCCGAGCGGACCAACGAGTCCATCGGCTACCACGCGGCCGACCTGATGTGGCGGGTGAACCGCGCGGCCGCCGACTTCGACTTCGCCACGTACGAGGCGGTGGTCAAGCAACGGTTGTGCAAGCAGGTCCTGGCACAGCGCAGCGAGCGGACTCCGGTACCCCTACCGGAGTCGACCCGCGACCTGGCCCTGCGCTGGGCCCGCCGCACCGCGAAGCTCGTGCGGGAGGTCGACGCCCACGTGGTCGGTGACCTCGCCGAGCTCGACCCGGTCCCCGGTCGGTTCGTGCCGGGACCCGTCCCCCGGACCGATCGCGGCGCCGTGGTAGCGGTCGCCCGCGACGCCCTGGCCGGGCTCGGCGCAGATCCCGTCCCGCTCGGCCCGCAGGCCCGGGTGGACGCCGCGGTTGCGGCCGTCGTCGCCCGCGTACGCGAGCTCGCCGCCGAGCGTACGTAGCCCCCGAGACGACCCCGAGAGGAGGGGGAGGCGGTCTGTTACGGTCATGGCGCGGTGGGCGACGTCCACCGTGACAACTGCACACCTCTTCTGCGCGGGAGGAAGCCGGTCGAAGTCCGGCGCTGGCCCGCAGCCGTAGGCGGCCCCACGTGGGCCGCGAGTCGGATCGACCTGCGCAGAAGGAGCGGCTCCGTCTGTCGAGGTCACAGGGTCGGGGTCGACCGCCGCGGTGCTCTGCGCTGCGGGGGCCGTCCGTCCTTGGACCGCTCCTGCGAAAGTCACCTCCCATGCCCCAGCGCACCCTCCTGCGTCGACTTGCCCGCGCCGCGGTGGCCACCACCGCCGTGGCCCTTGCCACCTCCACCCTCGCCCCCCCGGCGTCCGCTGCGGACGAGCGCGACCGCGACCGCTCAGCGGCCGCCGGCTGGCTGGTCAGCGAGCTGACCGACGATCACCTCTACAACACCGAGTTTGAGTCCGTCGACTGGGGACTCACCGTCGACGCGCTCTTCGCGCTGGCTGCCGACGGCACCCGGCCGCGGGTCACCGCCCGGTTGGGCCGCGAGATTCGCGACCACGTCGACGACTACACGACGTACAAGGGCGACGTCTCGGCCGGCGCCGCAGGCAAGATCCTGGTCGCCGCTGAGGTGCTGGACGCCGACATGGCTTCCTTCGGGGGACACGACCTGCGCCGCGACCTGTTGCAACTGGTCGACGACGGTGGCGCCGACCAGGGCCGGATCACGGACTCTGCCAAGACCGACTACTCCAACGTGATCACCCAGTCCTACGGGGTCATCGGTCTGTCCCGCAGCGGCAGCACCCCCCGCTCGACGGTGCAGTTCCTGCTCAAGCAGCGGTGCGCCGACGGCTCCTTCCGCCTCGACATGACCACCGACAGCACCTGCGAGCAGGACGGCAGCGCCGCCGACGTCGACGCGACCGCGTTCGCGGTACAGGCGCTGGTGGCCGCCGACCGCCGAGGTGGCGTCTCCGTGCGTGACCGGGTGATCACCGACACCGGCCGCTGGCTGGCGGCTGCTCAGCGCCGCAACGGCGGCTTCGGTGGTGGCGCGGCGACGCAGGCGCCCAACGCCAACAGCGCGGGGGTGGCCGCGCAGGCGCTGTCGATCACCGGGCACGACGAGGCCGTTCGCCGAGCCGGGCGCTTCGTGTCCGGCCTGCAGATCACCGCCGCCAAGGCCGACGGCGGACCCGCCCGCTCCGACCTCGGTGCGATCGCCCTCGACCGTGACGCGTTGCGCACGGCTCTGCGCCAGGGCATCACGACGAAGACCTCTGACCCGTTCCGCCGCGCAACCACCCAGGCGGTGTTCGCGTTGGAGCCCGTCTCGCTGGTCGACCTGAGCACGCAAGCGGCCGCGCCTGCGCCCGCCGGCGACGGCCTGGCCGGCTCCTGCCCGACGAGCTCAGGAACCACGGTCGTCGTCGACTTCACCGCCCTGGGTGGCGACGTCGTCGTCCGGTGCGTGTCCAGCTCGCCGAAAAATGGCCTGGCGGCGCTCGAGGCGGCGCAGTTCGATCCAGACGGAACGGCGAGATACGGCGACGCCTTCGTCTGCCGCGTCGCCGGTCGCCCCGGGCGCGAGGAGACCCTCACCGTGCAGGGAGCCCCCGACGGCTACCGCGAGCAGTGCCAGCAGACTCCTCCGCAGAACGCCTACTGGGGGTACTGGCAGGCGCGCAACGGCGGCAGTTGGGCCTTCGGCAATACCGGCGCGAGCAACAGCAAGCCCATCCCGGGCGGTTTCGAGGGATGGTCGTTCCAGCTCGACCGCGCCGGCAAGGCGCCGGTGCCGCCACAGGTCTCCCCTCAGCGGCGTTCGCCCAGTGCTTCCGGCGGGGCGAACAGTGGCGACCCCAGCGACCCCAGCGACCCCAGCGACCCCAGCGACCCCAGCGGCGAAGCCGTGGTCACCTCCGAGCTCCCCGACGAACCGGCCGTCGACGACGGCTCTGCGTTGGCCACCTCGTTCGGCGTCGGCCTGCTCGCGCTCCTGGGGGCCGGAGCCGGGGTGACCGCCTGGCGTCGCCGGCGCGCCTGATGCCGTGACTGCCGGCTGGGCCGTGCACCGGCTGCCGCGCGGCCTGCACCCCGTCGCCTGGTGGCTGTGGGCACTGGGTCTCGCGGTCGCGGCCAGCCGGACGACGAACCCGCTCCTGCTGGGTTCGATCCTGGCCGTGGCCAGTTGGGTGGTGCTGGCTCGTCGCACCGACGCACCGTGGGCGCGGGCGTTCCGGTTCTACCTGCTCGCCGCCGCCCTGGTGGTCGCGCTGCGGGTGCTGTTCCGGGTGGTTTTCGGCAGCGGCGGAGGCGGCGCGGTCCTGGTGCCGCTGCCGCAGGTACCGCTACCGGACTGGGTCAGCGGCGTGACCCTGCTGGGGGACATCACCGCCGAGGCGCTCCTCGGCGGGCTGTACGACGGGCTGCGGCTCGCCACCATGCTGGTCTGCCTGGGCGCGGCCAACGCGCTGGCCAACCCGCGCCGGCTCCTGCGCTCGATGCCGCCCGCGCTGCACGAGGTGAGCACCGCCGTCGTCGTCGCCCTGTCAGTGTTCCCGCAGCTGGCCGAGAGCCTGGTCCGCGTACGCCGGGCCCGCCGCTTGCGGCCGCAGGCCGACGCAGGTCGCGTCCGCGCGCTGCTCGGCACCTTCGTACCGGTGCTCGAGGACGCGCTGGACCGCTCGCTGCTGCTGGCGGCCTCGATGGATTCCCGGGGGTACGGTCGGCGCGGCGACCGGTCGCGGCGCGAGGTCGGCGTCACCGGCGGTCTCCTGGTCGCCGGCCTGGGTGGCATCTGCGTCGGCCTCTACGCGCTGCTCGACGCGACGACGCCGCGCTACCTCGCCCGCCCGGTGCTGCTGGTCGGCGTCGCCGTGGCGTCCCTGGGCCTGCTGCTTTCCGGCCGGGGCGTGCAACGCACGACGTACCGCCCCGACCGCTGGCGCCTGCCGGAGCTGGCAGTCGTGGCCTGCGGGCTCGCCGCCGCCCGAGTGGTGTGGCTGGCAGCGCACCACGACCCCACTGCGATGTACCCGTCGGTGTCACCGCCGGTGTGGCCGTCGCTGCCGCTCGCGGCGCTGCTGGGCGTGCTGGTCGCGCTGCTCCCGGCGTGGCTCGCGCCGCCACCGGAGACGCTCGGCGAAGCGGCCACAGCGCCCCGGCCGACCCGCCGCCAGGTACAGGAGGCGCTGTCTTGAGCCGACCCCTGCTCTGGACCGATCTTTCGACATTTCGGTCGCCCGGACCGCACGAATGTCGCAAGACTTGTTCTGCCGCCCCGCTGTGTTCGGTCGCCGCGGTACGGCTGGTCGCTCGACTCGTCGAGGTAGCGGCATGATCGGGTGGCGGGACTTCACCTTCACCTACCCCGGCGCGGACCGGCCGAGCTTGACCTCGGTCGATCTCATGATCGAGGAAGGCGAGCTCGCACTCGTCGCCGGCCCTACCGGGTCGGGCAAGTCGACGCTGCTGCGGTCGGTCAACGGCCTGGTTCCCCACTTCACCGGCGGACACGTCGAGGGCGGCGTCCTCGTCGCCGGCCGCGACCCGCGTACCCACCCGCCGCGCGAGCTGGCCGAGACCGTTGGCGTGGTGGCACAGGATCCGCTCGCCGGCTTCGTCACCGACACCGTCGAGGAGGAGCTGGCGTACGGCATGGAGCAGCTGGGCGTGCCGCCGGCCACCATGCGCCGCCGGGTCGAGGAGGTCCTCGACCAGCTCGGCATCGCCCCGCTGCGGCAGCGCGCGCTGCGCACCCTGTCCGGCGGTGAGCAGCAGCGGGTCGCGATCGCCGCCGTGCTCACCATGCACCCGCGGGTGCTGGTGCTGGACGAACCCACGTCGGCGCTGGACCCCGCCGCCGCCGAGGAAGCACTGTCCGCGGTGCTGCGCCTCGTACACGACGTCGGCGTGACCGCGCTGGCAGCAGAGCACCGGCTCGAGCGGGTGGTCGAGTACGCCGACCTGATGGTCGTCGTCGACGACGGCACGGTGAGCGCCGGCCCTCCGCGTGAGGTGCTGCGCACCTCGCCGGTCGCCCCGCCGGTCGTCGAGCTCGGTCGACTCGCTGGCTGGGACCCCCTGCCGCTGTCGGTTCGCGACGCCCGCCGGGCCGCCGCTGCGCTGCGCGACGCACCCCCGGACCCGCTGCCCGCCCTCCCCGCGGCAGGGGACCCCACCGACGGGGTCGTCGCCCGCGCGGTGGTGGTGCGGTACGGCGACGCGGTGGCCGTACGCGGGGTCGACCTCGGCATCGCGCCCGGCGAGGTGGTCGCGCTGATGGGGCGCAACGGCTCGGGAAAGTCCAGCCTGCTGTGGGCGCTGCAGGGCGCCGGTCGCCGCAGCGGCGGCAGCGTGGCGGTCGCCGGACACGACCCGGCCGCTCTGTCGCATCGAGCGGCCGCCCGGCTGGTGAGCCTGGTGCCGCAGCAGGCCACCGACCTGCTCTGCCTGGACCGCGTCGACGCCGAGCTCGCCGCCGCCGACGCAGCGGGACAACGCCCGGCCGGTACGGCGCGTTCGCTGCTCGACCGACTCACCGGCTCACCCGTACGCGGCGGGGCACATCCCCGCGATCTGTCGGAGGGACAGCGGCTCGCCGTCGCGCTGGCCGTACAGCTGACCCCGGGACCCCGCGTGGTCCTGCTCGACGAACCCACCCGCGGCCTGGACTACGGCGCCAAGGGGCGCTTGCGTCAGGTGCTGGCCGAGCTGGCGGCCGATGGCAACGCCGTGGTGGTGGCGACGCACGACGTGGAGTTCGTCGCCACGGCCGCCTCCCGGGTGGTGGTGCTGGCAGAGGGGGAGGTCGTCACCGACGCCCCCGCCCGACAGGCCCTGGCCGACTCCCCGGTGTTCGCACCGCAGGTCGCCAAGATCCTGGCGCCACACCCCGTGCTCACGGTCGAGCACGCCGCGCCGCTGCTGGGGGGACGCCATGGCTGAGCTTGCGCTCGCTCGTACGCCCGCCATCCGACTGCGCCCGAGGTCGACGCTCGTGCTCGGCCTGGCGAGCGTGGCCGGACTGGCGATGTTCTGCTGGCCACTGCTGGTGCGACCGGCCGCGGACACGGTCGGGCACACCACCGACGCGCCGTTCCTGTTCGTGCTCGTCCTCCCGGTGGTCGTCGCTGTCGTACTGACGGAACTGGCCGAGGGCGGCATGGACGCCAAGGCGCTGGCGATGCTCGGCGTGCTCTCCGCGGTCGACGCCGCGCTGCGGCCGTTGGGGGCCGGGATCGCCGGTGTCGAGACTGTCTTCTTCGTCCTCGTGCTGGCGGGGCGGGTCTTCGGGGCGGGCTTCGGGTTCGTGCTCGGGTGCACGTCGCTGTTCGCCTCGGCGCTGCTCACCGGCGGCGTGGGGCCGTGGTTGCCGTTCCAGATGGTCGCCTCGGCCTGGATCGGGCTCGGCGCCGGGCTGCTGCCGCGCCGGGTCACCGGACGGGCTGAGATCGCGATGCTGGTCGGCTACGGGGTGCTCACCGCGTACGCGTACGGCTTCCTCATGAACCTGTGGTTCTGGCCCTTTGCCGTCGGCGCCGGCACCGATGTGTCGTTCGTGCCCGGTGCGCCGGTGCTGGAGAACCTGCACCGCTTCGTCGTGTTCACCGTGGCCAGCTCCAGCCTCGGCTGGGACACCGGCCGCGCGATCACGAACGCCGTCGCCATCGGGGTGCTGGGGCCGGCGGTGCTCGCGACGCTGCGGCGCGCGGTGCGCCGGGCGTCCTTCGGCGCAGCGCCGACGTACGACGCCGTGGCCTCAACTGGCGTGGCCAACAACTGACGTGGCCAACAACTGACTGGGACCGGCTGCTTGGATTGCCCCCGGCCCGCGACTTGACCGGAGGCATGCGTGGATGACGTCGACCCCGACAGCGGACTCACCGGCCTGCTCGGCATGTGGATCACGCACGCCGACGGCGCCTCCTGTGTGGTGCGCTGGACGGCCGGCCCCGAGCACCACCAGCCGTTCGGCATCACCCACGGCGGGATCTACTGCACCGCCGTCGAGACGGCCGCGAGCATTGGCGCCGGGCTCTGGTACGGCGAGCGCGGCACCGTCGTCGGCACCAGCAACCACACCGAGTTCCTGCGCCCCGTACGCACCGGAGAGCTGACCGCGACCGCAACCCCGGTGCAGCGCGGCCGCTCCCAGCAACTCTGGGACGTCGCCGTCACCGACGAGCAGGACCGCCTGGTCGCCACCGGCCGGGTCCGCCTGACCAACCTGCCCGCCGAGCCCTGAGCGCCCCTTCGGTCGACCCCGCCCCCGCATCAGCGCAGGGCGGCTGGCTCCGGCGGAGGCGCGCTGTCGCTGGTGTGGCCGGGAAACAGGTGCATGTCCGGGTGCATGTGCACGACCGCGTTATTGACGGCGGTGGCCACCTCGCCGAAGCCGACCGAGATCAGCCGCACCTTGCCCACGTACTCCGCCATGTCGCCGGCCGCGTACACGCCCGGGCGGGACGTGGCCATGGTGGTGTCGACGAGGACGTGGCGGCGCTGCACCATGTCCACCTCCCATTCTCGGATCGGACCCGGGTCGGCGATGAACCCGAGCGCGGCCACCACCGCTTGCGCGTCGAGCAGCATCGCACCGTCAGCGCCGGTCACCTCCACCTGCTCGACCCGGTCGGTCCCGTGCAGGGCGGTCACCTGGGCGTCGGTCAGCAGCGTGGCGCGGCTCGCGCGCAGAGCGTCCACGCTGGCCGCGTGCGCCCGGAAGATGGCCCGGCGGTGCACGACGGTCACCGAACGGGCCAGGTCGAGCAGCGCCAGCGCCCAGTCGACGGCCGAGTCGCCGCCTCCCACCACCACGACGTCGAGACCCGCGTACGCCGACAGAGATGGCACGAAGTAGGCAAGCCCCCGGCCGAGCATTTCCTCACCCGCCGGCAGCTTGCGCGGCGTGAAGGTCCCGATGCCGCCCGTGATCACCACCGCCCCGCAGGACACCTGCGTACCCAGTGCGGTCGTCACCCGCAGCGGGTGCTCGCCGGCAGTGGAGTCCAAGGTGAGCGCCTGCTCCCCGAGCACGTACGCGGGGTCGTAGCGGCTGGCTTGCACGACGAGGTTGTGCACGAGCTCGCGCCCGAGCACGCTGGGGAACCCGCCGACGTCGTAGATCGGTTTCTCCGGGTACAGCGCGGTGACCTGGCCACCGGCCTCGGGCAGCGAGTCCACCAGCGCCACCGACTGACCGCGCACACCGGCGTAGTACGCGCCGTACAACCCGACCGGGCCTGCACCGATGATCACCAGGTCGGCGTCGATGGAGCGGGGAGTGCCTGCGGGGTTCACGCCTTGGATCACACCACGTCGCGGGGACGGCGGTCACGCACGACCCCCGGATGTCGGCGTCAGCCGACGACCTGCTGCGCCGGACGCCGGGGCGGCAGCGTCCGTACCAGCTTGCGGTTGGTGAACTCGAACATGCCCAGGTGCGACAGTTCGCGTCCGTACCCCGACCGCTTCACCCCGCCGAAGGGGAGGTCGGCCTGCGACGAGGTGGGTGAGTTGATCCAGACCATGCCGCAGTCCAACCGGTCGGCGACGGTGCGCGCCCGCTCGGCGTCAGCGCTGAAGACGGCCGCGCCGAGCCCGTAGCCGGAGGAGTTGGCCAGCTCGACCGCCTCGTCCTCGCTCGCCACCCGGTAGACAACGGCGACGGGGCCGAACAGCTCCTCGGAGTACGCCCGCATGCCCGGCCGCACGTCGGTGAGGACGGTGGCGTCGACGAACGCACCGTCGGAGTCGGGTCGCCCGCCGCCGGCGACCGCGGTGGCGCCCTTGTCGATCGCGTCCCGAACCTGCGCGTGCAGGTCGGCCGCGGCTCGTTCGGAGGACAGCGGACCAAGACCGGTGTCCGGGTCGGCGGGGTCACCGGGCTGCAGGCCGGAGAAGCGCTGGCCGAGCCCCGCCACCACGTCGTCGTACAGGTCGGCGAGCACGATGATTCGCTTGGCGGCGATGCAGCTCTGGCCGGTGTTGCCCATCCGGCCGGCGACGGCCGCCCCCACGGTCCGGCCGACGTCGTCGGCGTCGAGGACGATGAACGGGTCGCTGCCACCGAGCTCGAGCACGCACTTCTTGAGGTGGCGACCGGCGATCTCGGCCACGCTCGCTCCGGCCCGCTCGCTGCCGGTGAGCGAGACGCCCTGCACCGCAGGGGAGGCGATGACCCGTTCGACGTCCGCGATGCGCAAGAACAGGTTGGTGTATACCCCCGCCGGTGCACCGGCGTCGCGAAAGAGCCGCTCGAGGGCCAGCGCCGACTGTGGGCAGATCTCGGCGTGCTTGAGCAGGACCGTGTTGCCCACGACGAGGTTCGGCGCGGCGAAGCGGGCTACTTGGTACAGCGGGAAGTTCCACGGCTCGATGCCGAGCAGCACGCCGAGGGGCTCGTTGACGAGCGCGGCCTCGCCCTTGTCCACCGGCAGTTCCTGCGGCTGGAGGAACTCCGGCCCCTTCTCGCCGTAGTACTGCAGGATGCTCGCGCTCAGAGCCACCTCACCTGCGCTCTCCTTGATCCGCTTGCCCATCTCCTGCGTGATCAGCCCAGCCAGCTCGTCGGCGCGCTCGCGCATCAGGTCGGCGGCCCGGCGCACCACCTCGGCCCGCTCGGCGACCGGCCGATCCCGCCAGCCGGTGAAGGCCTCGTGGGCGGCCTGGACGGCGGCGTCCACCTCGTGCACCTCGAGGAACGGGAACTCGCGCACGGTCTGGCCCGTGTAGGGGTTGACCGTCGAGTACGGCCGGGGCGACGCCGAGTCGCCGCCCGTCGCGGTGGTCTGTGTGGACATTGGCGCTCCTCGCCTCTGGGGTCAGGACGCAGTGGTCGTACCCCGCGGCGGGGCGCTCGATGCCTCGCGCGGCGTCAGTGCGAGATCAGCTCGATCCACTGTCGAAGCTGCCGGTCGGGCAGGAACTGCTCCCGAACCCGCTCACGCGCCGCGCCACCGAGCTGCTCGGCGAGCTCGGGGTTCTCAAGGAGCCGCCGCATCGCCGTACCGACCTCCGCGTGATCGGTCGGGTCGCGCAGCAGCAGCCCGTTCTCCTCGTCGACGACCTGGTCGAGAATGCCGCCGATGCCGCTGGCGACCACCGGCCGCGCCTTCCACATCGCCTCGGCCACCGTCAGGCCGAACCCTTCCATCAGGCTCTTCTGCACGACCACCGCCGCCTGCCGCTGGATGGCGTTGACCATCGCGGCGTTCTCGTCGGTGTCGTCCATGGGCAGCGTGACCAGCCGGACCTGCCGGCGCACGTCCGAGGGCAGCGCCTCCCACGCCCGGGTGCACTCCTCGAGCACCTCTTGACCCTCAGGGTCGTCAGGGACGTCGGCCACGTTCGGGCCCACCAGGGCCAGGTGATACCCCTCGCCGGCGAACTCCGCCGCGAAGGCCTCGAAGAGCCCCTGCATGTCCTTGAGCCGGTCCCATCGCGACACCTGCACGACCACCGGGACGTCGATCGCTGGCGGAGGCCCCTCGCCCACCACGTGGGCGGCACGGCTCACGGTGCGCTCGGTGTCGTCCTCGGCGCGCCAGCGCACCGGTGCCGGCTCGACGCCGCCGGCGTCGACGTAGCCGATTCGTCGCAGCACCGCGGCCACGGTGTCGGGAGACAGGTCCTCGTTCTTCGCCGAGTACGGGTCGATCGCCGGCGGGATGATCGCGACGCGACTGGGGTCGACGAACGCTGGCACGTACCCGGCGCGGGAGAACACCGCCAACGGTGCCTGCTCGAGATGGGGCCGCAGGAAGTCCCACGCCCGCGTGGAGAACTCGTCGTGCTTCTCGGTCCCCACGTGGCAGCGCCAGATGACCTGCGCCCCCGCGTCGACGGCGGGCCGGACCAGGCCGAGAGTCTGCGGGTCGTGCAGGATGACGACGTCGCCGGGGCCTACCCGTGCCTGCAGCGCCTCGCCCTCGGCGGCACTGATCTCGTCGTAGTGCCGGCGCTCCTCCTCACCCAGCGGACCACCGTCCCCGGGCGACCCGTGCAGCCCGTTGTGGATGCGCTTGGTCAACGTGAAGAACGCAGGGTCACCCGCGGCCACCAGCCAGCGGGTGTCCACGCCGGCGCCCCGGGCGTACGCGACCAGGCCGACCAGCATCTCGGCGACGCCGCCGCCGCTGGCGGTGGAGTTGACGTTCCACACGACGTGGCCAGACATCCGTTCGCGCATGCCCGCTGCCTGCTCCTGCATTCCGCTCAGCCGCTCAGGCCCGATGAGCGGGCCGAGGCGGTCGATGGTGACGGTGGGCGTAGGCACGTCGCGCATGTCGGGGAGCGTGACATACCGCGACACAGTCCACCGGGGGACGCGCCCGTGGTGGAGCCTGGAACCGGCTGCACGTCTCGGGCGCTGCGTCGACAGTGGTGCGCGAGGGGGGAGTTGAACCAGAGGGATCTCACGCTGAACACGGCCAAAATCGCCGTTCTGAGCGTGAAATCCGGGTCCCGTTGCCTCCCGTTGGACACCGTTTCCCAGGGGGTGTGCTACACGAGGTAGCACGAGCGAGCTATTGAATTGATCCCGGCGAAGTCCGCCGGATGAACTTCAGACTATCGCGACTACGTCCGTTCGACGAGCTCAGGACTAGCGGGAATCGGCCAGATCTCGAGCGAGTGGGGAAGTGGTCCACCCTTGCGAACAACTCCTCGTCGGCCTCCCGCCATCCACAGGTGAGTAACGGGGCTACCCATCCACAGGCCCAGCATGCGCGGTGGTGCACCGCGCCACAGCTATGACCCAATGGCAGGACGCCTAGCCATCCTCAGGAGGTGCGTCCTCGTCGCTCAAGATCTCAGTCGCCAACTTGATGACAGCCCACCAGGCGCTGTCGGTCCGCACGTAGTAGACCCGGTTCTCACCGTCGGGCCGCTCCTCGTCCAACAGCCCTGCCCGCGTAAGCCTCGTGAGCTCCTGTCTGATGGCCGTCGGAGAGCCGAGCTCGCGCGGCGGCTCCGACTGGTAGAAGCGCGGCTTGTCGCGCGCCAGGACCCACATGGCGATGGGCAGGCGACAGCGTCGACCGAACAGGTCGGTACTAACTCGCCCAGCATCCATGTCGGTGGCCTCTTATAAAACGAGTAACACGTAATATACGACTGAATCAGGATCGGAGCCGAACCTTGCGTCGTCAACCGCTTCCGGCACCTCGATACGACCGCCGGCCGCCCTCGTCCGTGGAGTTGGTGTGGGCCGGCAAGAACGCCAGCGGCTCTACCCCGCTTGCCGCGTTGCCATCGCCCGCGCGAGCGAGTTGGGACCTGCGGGGGCAACTCGTGTGCGGCGAGCGAGCCGAGAGCCTGCTCATCCAAGGTGATGCAGGCAGGGCGATGACCGACCTCCTGGCCGCAACTGGCGAGCAATCGGTCGCGGGCACCGTGAAGCTCTGCTACATCGACCCGCCTTACAACACGGGCGAGCGCTTCGAGCACTACAACGATCGCTCTGACCGCGCCGACTGGTTAAGCACCCTCCGTGATCACCTCATTGCCGCAAGCCAGCTGCTCGCACCGGACGGGAGCCTGTGGCTTCACTTGGACGACTCCGAACAGCACCGCGCCAGATGCGTCCTCGACGAGGTCTTCGGAGAGGGAGCCTTCGTCGCGACGATCGTGTGGCAGAAGCGCACCACGCGCGACAACCGCAAGGCCTTCAGCTCGATGCACGACTACATCCACGTCTACGCTCCTGCCGGTTCGAAAACATGGAAGAAGGTCAGGAACGGTCTGCCGGACGAGGGAGCGTTCAGCAATCCGGACGGCGATCTCCGTGGCCCATGGCGATCGGTCCCAATGAACGTTCAGGCAGGACATGCCACCGCCAGTCAGTTCTACACAGTCACGACGCCGACAGGCGTTCGGCACGATCCGCCTCCAGGAAGGTGCTGGACCTACACAGCCGAACGCCTAGCCGAACTGGACTCAGAAGCGCGCGTCTATTGGCCTCGGGGCGGACACGGCAAGCCACGGCTGAAGAGATTCCAGAGTGAGGTGACCGGCTTGGCGCCCTTCACGATCTGGACCGCAGATGAGGTCGGCGACACTGGAAGCGCCAAGCGAGGCTTGCTCACCGAGTTTGCAGGGCTTCAAGCCTTCGACACGCCAAAACCCCTTGGTCTGTTGGAACGGATCGTCGCCATCGCTACCGATCCCGGCGACCTGGTGCTCGACTACTACCTGGGCTCTGGCACAACGGCCGTTGCCTCGCAGCGACTCGGCCGGCGGTGGATCGGCATCGAGCAGAGCGCTAGAACCGTCGAGGAGTTCGCCCTGCCACGACTGCGCGCGTCCTGGGACTCGTCGGCGAGCGGCGGCTTCGCGCTCGCTCGAATCTGAGACCCACCCCGTCCGTCGTCACTATGCTCGGAGGCCGACGAGACGGCGGGACGGTGGCAGATGCTCAATTTCCAGATTGCAGGCTCCGCGGGCGGATACCTGCTGGAACACCTGCTCATCGAGTCAATCGGCGCTGTTCGGGGCGGCGGGATCTTCGCCTGGGCGAACGCCAATGGCGTCAAGAGTCTGCTTGAGGACGACGTCCTCGACGAGTTCTTGCTCGCCGGCAACTTTAGGCTCTTCGTCGGCACGGACTCGATCACGGACCCGCCAGCGATCCAGAAGCTCATCGAGATTTCCACGAAGCGTCCGCGACTCGATGTTCGCGCCTTCATGAGCCCAACGAGCTCGCTCTTCCACCCGAAGATGGCCTGGTTCGAACACGACGATCACCTTAGTCTCATCGTGGGGTCGGGCAACCTCACGATGGGAGGACTCAGGTCCAACTGGGAGGCGTTCGTAGTCCTGAAGCTCACCGGTAAAGAGCGGAAGGATGCGCTCGTCAAGGTCGAGGACTTCCTAACCTCCATCACTGACGACTTGCTACCAGTCACCGATCCGCGCGTACTTGAGCGAGCGAAGAGGAACACCGGAAACGAGCGAACCCTGAGGCCAGCGGCCACGCCCAGTCCAGCATCTGAGGGATTGGCCTACTCGGTTGACGAAGTACTGGTCACGGACTTCACAGTCTCCGTGGGTCGGACATCGCAGGCGAACTTCAAGCGTAAGGACTACGAGGGCTTCTTTGGCGCTCTGGTCGGGTCTCAGCGGCGCATCTCCCTCCGCTTTGTCGATTCCAGCGGGGCCGTTGGTGAGGTCGAGAGCCGGCCAAGCGTCCAAGCGAAGAGCAGGAACTGGCGATTCGAACTTGACGGGCTCAAGGCGGCTGACTTGTCGAACAGCGGACGTCCGATAGGCGTGTTCCTTCGCCTGGCAACCGGCGAGTTCGTCTACACGGTCATCAAGCCCGGCCCGCCCGGCTACGCCGAGATGGACGCGCTCCTCACAGCCCGAAACGCTGAGCCAGCGAACCAGATGCGGCGCACTCGTGTCACGGCAGGTGAACTCCTGAAGGCGTGGCCCGATGCACCCATCTTGGATGCGGCGCTACCCGCCCTTTAGTCTCGAGCGACGATGAGCACTTCTGCGCTTCCGTCAATCGAAGCACTGACCTCAACCCGGTTGAACCTGCTGTGCGACGACAATGCAACGTCGATCAAGCGAACATCCGCGAAGTAGTCGGCCGCCAGATCCATCAGGTCTTGGATCGACATCAGCCTTGTCTCTGGCCGCGCCGACGTCCCCTCACTCATCGGCGAATACGACAGCACGAGGGGCACGTCCAGCCGCTTCGCGTGAGAGAACAGTTCGTGAAACGCAGGCCGTACCTGTGTCCGGATGCTGAATGGTGACTGGTGTCGGTTTTCTCGGTAGAGCCCGCGACTCGGCTCCGAAGTCCCTTGGCTAGGTGTGACGCCGGGATCGTCGTCCACGGCAATGGTTTCAAGCACGTGGTAGAAGCGGCTGTAGTGGTCTCGGGTGTACGGGGGATCGGCATAGATGACGCCTACGTCCGATCCAAGCGTGGACAACGTGTCCTGATAGTCAGCCTGCAGCGCGACACAACGGTGGGCCGTTGATCCGAGCGCCGCATAGCGAGCCAACCACCCTCTGAAGCCGTCAAAGACAGAGATCTGCCGCCTGCGACTGACCGACGTCACCCAGCCGCGCTTCAAAGTGCCGTCGGCCCGGCGAGGCTGAATCGGCTGTGCAAAATGATTGCCAACTGTCGATACCGCATCACTCGCAACCCCTAGCAGCGCGGCCACCGCCGTGTTGTCTCGCTGCGTGCCCCCCAGGACCCTGACAGCGTGGCGCAAGGCATCCAGTTCGAGTGCCTGGCGGTAGGAGAAGTAGACCCCGCCGTAGTACCAAGCAACCGCGGCGCTCTCGGGGTCAAGGACTTGGCAGGCAGCTTCCTTCGCCGCTTGCAGCTCGCGGTAGCCGCGCTCGGCGACGGCTAACGACCCGTAGTCGATGATGTCCGCCAAGGCGCCTGGAGCTGTGGGCGCCTCCGCCATCGCGTTGCGTTCTAGCTCCAAGAGGTCTCGGACCATCGGTTCCGTCCCGCTGAGCCAGTCCCTAGCCACTTCAAGAATGTTGCCGACCTCCCGTGGTGAGAAGGCCCGGGGTTGGGTCAGCGCTCCAGCGAGCACCTTCGAGTACGCCTGGACGTCTGAGCACACCACCGGGCGGCTCATTGCCAGTCGCCTTGCGATCACCGCCGTTCCAGCGAACAGGTCGCAGGCGGTCGCCCTCGGATCCGCGACGCCCTCAACCGCTGCTTCGATTGCATCGAGAAACCGCGACTTGTTGCCCATGTAGTGAACAGGCCGAAATTCCTTGGATGCTGGGTTCGCTCGGCGCCCCTCTTCAACCTCGTTCACGGCGGTGAGTCTGTCAGCCTCGTCCGACGATGGAGCGGTGCAGCGCCGGAACGGCTGCCATGATGCGGTTCATGGCGATCTCCGACTATCAGAGCCTGATGCGTCCGGTCCGGTCCTGGAGACGCTCGCCGACGGACGGGTCCACGCCGTGCGTGACCTAACCGAGGATATCTCAGACCGGTTGTCACTCACCGACGAGGACCGGAGGCAGACGATCGCCTCGGGAATGAGGAATAGTCAAGACCTGTGGATTGGCGTGTCACGCGACTTGCTGATCACCACCTGATCTGATGCGTCGGGTCGTTCGACGAGGATGCCTTTTTCGAACACTGCTCCGGCACGGACCAGGGCGACGAGGTGGGGTGCGTTGACGGCTCGCCAGCGGGTTTGTCCGGACTCGATGAGCTTGAATGCCATCGCGATGCCGGCGGTCCTGGATCCGGGGCCCTTGGTGACCCTGGTCCGCAGCCTGACCCTTCGGGCTCGTCTACTTGGCGGTGGACGAACCGAAGGGTGACCCCAGCTCAGGGCGAGGAGGGACTCAACTCGCCGAGACCGACCTACACGTCAGGTCGTACGGAGAGCAACACATGAGGTGGTACGCGGACAACCGTCACCGATCGCGAGGACCGGGGCCCGCATCCCACGGCGCTTGCATGAGCGGAGCAGGTCGGCCCACGACTCGCTGGACTCGCGGAACCCGTCGGCCACCGCGACCAGCTCCTTGGTCCCGTCGGCACGGACGCCGAGGATCACCAGCAGGCACACCTGGTCCTGCTCCAGGCGGACCTTGAGGTGGATCCCGTCGACCCAGCAGTAGACGTAGTCGGTGTCCTTCAAGGAGCGCTTGCTGAACGCCGCGGCGTCGTCTTGCCACTGCCCGGTCAGCCGGGTGATGGTCGATGCCGACAGGCCCGCAGCAGAGCCGAGGAACTGCTCCAACGCGGGCACAAAGTCACCCGAGGACATCCCGTGCAGGTACAGCAACGGCAGCACCTCCGCGACCTGCGGCGACTTCCGCGCCCACGCCGGCAGGATCGACGAAGCGAACCGCCGACGCTCCCCGGTCTCCTCATCGATGCGCTTGTCGTGACCCGCGGCGCCCGCACCGACACCGCACCCGCCGCCGTGCTCACCTCCCTGGCCTGGTGGTGGCCGTTGCGGAAGGGCTAGCCCGGACTAGATGCGGGCTTTCATGAGGGTGGGCAGCTGGGCACGTCGGCGGCGTGGTGGTGGTGGCCGGCGGCTGGGTTGATTTCGGGTACGACGTTGGGCCGGCTGGCGCTGCCGGGTGGCGTTTCTCCGGGTTCCTCGGGTCGTGGGCGGAGGTTCGGTCAGGCGGGTTGTGGGATGGCGGAGATGTTCGCGAACACCGCGACGACCGCGGCCGCCCAAGGCCAGGTTTCGGGTATCCGGAGCCGCCTGCGTCGGGCGTTGTGGGTGAGGCGGGCGGGGACGTGGAGGAACCGGTAGCGAAGTGCCTTGGGCTCACACGCCGCGAGCATGTTCGCGTCGCCGGTGCAGCCGAGCAGCCGGGTCCAGGCGGTCAGGTCCGCGGCGATCTGGGTGAGCATCAGCCAGGTCTGGTTGATCTTGAACTCTCGGGACGGGAACCGACCCAGCCCGGTGTCCTTGGCGTGCCGGATCCGGTCTTCGACTCGGGCGTGGGCCCGGTGTTGTGCTTCGAGGAACGCCAGTTGGCCGACCTTGGTGTTGGTGGCGAAGGCCTGGTAGCGCCACCCGTCGGCTTCTTCGAACAACGACAGTTGCGCGCCAGGGTGCGGTCGTTCGCGGCGGACGATGACCCGCATCCCGGCCGGCCAACCCGACAGGTCGAGCAGCCCGGTCAGCTCGGCTACGTCGCCGCCCTCGCGGATGCCACCCTCGGCATCGGTGGCCGGGCTCCAGACCTTCTTCGGGACCAGTGCGATGGCGTCGCGGATCTTCTGGGTGACCGCGAACCCCACGCTGTACTCCACGCGACGGCCACGCACGCGGTCTTGTTCGGTGAGCCAGTCCAGCAGGTCGTGGGATGCCCCGGCGCCGTCGGAGCGGACCAACAGCTTCTTGCGATGCTTGCCGGGGATCTGGGCGATCGCGTCACCGATGACCGCGATGTGGTCGGCCGCAGTGTTCGAACCGGCTCGCCCGGTCCGCAACATGGCGGCCAGGAACTCTTGCGTGTTGTCGCACCACACCCCGAGCGGGTGGAACCCGAAGGTGCGCTTGAACGTGGGCGATGCCAGCTCTTTCTCGGAGTGGGCCACTACGATCGTGGCGTCGACATCGAGGACGACCGTGTCGCCGAGGCCGGTCCCAGCCACCCTGCTGGCCGGGATGGAACCGTGCCGTTCGGCGATCTGCGTCCACACGTGAGCGCGGACCCGAGCCCGCGCCGTCTGGATCTTCTTCGACCTGCCCGACGTGACCTCATCCAGGGCCCGCCACACCGTCGGCGGCGAGGCGACCGGTCCGAGCACGCCGCCCTGGTGGCGCAGCACGTCGATGTCGGCGATCGCCTCCCCACCATCAGCGAGCATCACCGCCACATCCGTCAGCACCCGACCGCGGTCATGGACCGGTTCGAACGACCGGCGCGCCATCGCCTTCGAGAGCTCAGCCGTCAGGCCGGTCCGATCGGCGAGGAGTCGCAACGCAACGCTGCCAGCATGGGCCACCACGCCGACACCACCACCGGAGACAGACAGGCCAGCAGACCACGAAGTACGCTTCACCAACGGAGTGCCTTCCAAGCTGGAGAACTGGGGACGTCGCAATCCCAAGTTTCCCCTGCTGGGCAGGCACTTCCGTGCTTCTACGCGCCGATCACCCCGCGGACCCGTGAACGATCCGGGCTAGGTGTAATACAGTTAAGTTAGGGCGCTCGGAAGAGGTAGTCCGGTGGATGTTGAGGCTGTGGCCATGCGGCGTGGTGGGAGCGTTTGACATGCCACTTGGGCATCTTGCGTTTGATCACGCGCGGTGCCGACCGCTGGCGTCGGGCGGGGTTGAGCCGACCGAGCAGTCGGCGGAGGAAGTGCAGCCAGCCGGGGCTGTCGCGGCCATGCTGGTCAGGCCGGACTTCCGAAGATCACAGGCACATGAGGGCGTGATCCATAGTGTTCGTGCAGGTCAGCGGCTTGGCGACCTGACCTGACGGCGTATTCGTGTAGGACACGACTTTGGGCGTGTCGTTCGACTGCGCCGGGCTGGGTGTGCTGATCTGTAGGCGTGTACTTGCGGGAGACGCGGCGGAGCAATCGGGACGGCTCGGTGGTGCGCTACTTGCAGTTGGCGCACA
>JAABUN010000295.1_pt1 | contig 130999 bp, 133 predicted proteins | sample 5559311 | NCBI WGS metagenome assembly JAABUN01 (sample SAMN10711877, study PRJNA513370) | rock metagenome | isolation source: Antarctica rocks | place: Antarctica: Victoria Land, Siegfried Peak sud | reverse complement strand
CGCGGATGCCGATCACCGGCGCCAGTGCCGTGATGGCCTCCTCGGTCACCGCCTCGACCCGGTCCCGGACTCCGCGCTCTCGGAGAGCTTCTCCAAGAGCGCCTGCAGTTTTGCCTGCACGTCCACCACGAAGCGGGCCTTCGCCAGCTCCTGCTCCAGCCGAGCCTTCTCCTTGGTCAGCCGCGCGATCTCGGCGTCCCGGGCGTCCCGCCGGCGGCGCCCCCGCGGAGCGGCTAGCCCGGCCAGCGCCCCGGCGTCCCGAGCCCGCCGCCAGTCCACGATGTGACTGGAGTACAGCCCTTCCCGCCGCAGGACCGCGCCCTTCTCACCCGGATCCGCCGCGTCGTAGGCGGCGAGCACGGCAAGCTTGTACTTCGCGGTGAACGTCCGCCGGCGGGCCCGCTCGGGCACCTCCGGATCCGGACGTCTTGGGTCGGCATCGGTCACCCGCTCAGAATCGGCGGTCACCGGCGCTCGGTCGAGCACGGTCACGGTCATGTCGGGGAGTCTCCATCCCCGCCCTCGAGGTCAGTAGTTGTTAGGGGGCGGGTGCCTCACCTGAGGTTGACAGAGAGGGGCAGGGCCTCACCAAGTCGGACCAGCTTCGCTGGGGTCAGCGGGCGGTGGATGCGGTGAGTGCTCTCACGGATGACGAACGGACGCGGCAGGTCCATGCCACAGACGGCTATTCGCTTGCGCTAGCCGTTGCGGGCGTGCAAAGTCCCTCTCCGTGCTGACCGGTGAACTCGTAACGCTTCGCCCCATCCAGCCCGACGACTACCCGACACTGGCGGTGTTCGCCAACGACGTCGAGCTGGAGCTGCTGGGAGGCGGTGATCCCCCCACGCCCACACCTCAGGCATCAGTCGCCGCCGCGTACGAGCAGCGACGTGAGAACCCCGACTCGGTCAACTTCGCCATCACCGCCAACGAAGCGACGGGGAGGCTCATCGGCCAGTGCGGGCTGTGGCGTCACGACCAACTCGGTCGGACCGTTGAGCTGGGGATCACCATCGGCGTCAGGGAATACTGGGACCGTGGCTATGGCCGCGAGGCGGTGGCTCTTCTCGTCGACTACGCCTTCCGGTTGCGCAACCTGCGCAAGGTCCACCTGTCGGTCTTCGCGTCCAACGAGAGAGCCATCCGCTCCTACAGCGCCGTCGGCTTTGTCGAAGAGGGCCGCCTGCGGGAGCACGTATGGAGCGACGGCGCCTACGTCGACCTAGTGCTGATGGGCCGCCTGCGCCACCCCGAGGACGATCCCCGACCCTCTTGAGCAGGAGCGGCACCAATGCCGCGCCAAAGGCCTGTTTCGTTGGGATCCTCCAGGGGTCGAAGGTGCTTCACCACGCCGGGGTGTATGGCGCTGACCCGTGACCGCCTCGACCTGGATGCCGGGACCGTCCGCTATGACCGTCAGCTGGTCAGCACGAGGCCCGCCGAGCCGACCTTCACCTAGCCCAAGACGGCTCTCCGCACCTGACCGGGGTGTCTTGATCGTTTGAGGCTCGTGGCCTCGACATGCTGGTCGTTCCTGACGCGACAGCAGAAGAGGCCACGAGCATGGAGGACGCTACGACGGTGCTGTTCGGGCTGCCCGGGTTCCGGGTGCTCGACGTGCGCCGCATCGAGCGCGGCACCCGCTGGGTGCTGGTGGAGACCATCGAGCCCGCGGCTGGGTGCCCAGCCTGCGGGGTGATCAGCGATCGGGTGCACGAACGGCCGCTAATGCGGGTCAAGGACCTGCCGGTCGGCGGCGGGCCGGTTCAGCTGTGGTGGCGCAAGCGCCGTTACCGCTGCGAAGAGCCGGCCTGCCCGCGCCGGTCGTTCACCGAGACCAGTGCCGCGGTGCCGGCGCGCTCGCGGCTGACCGGTCGACTGCGGCACCGGTTGGCCACCGCGGTGGCCCAATCCAACCGGGCGGTCGCCGACGTGGCCGCGGAGTACGGGGTCGCCTGGTGGACGGTGCACCGGGCCCTGGTGGCGGCAGCGGCAGCGCTACTCCCAGCGCCATCACCCACGCCCCGGATCGGGGTGGACGAGACCCGGGCGCGCAGCGTGCGCTGGCTGCTGGCCGACGCCGGCTGGCGCCGGTCCGACCCGTGGATGACCTCGATCGTCGACCTCGATCCGACTGGTGGGGGCACGATCCTGGGGCTGGCACCCGGGCGCTCCGGGGCGTGCATCGAGGGCTGGCTGGCGGTGCAGGACCCGGCCTTCCGCGAGGCCGTCGAGGTGGTCGCGATCGACCCGTCCGCGCCCTATGCCGCCGGGCTGCGCCGGGCGCTGCCCGGCGCCCGGATCGTGGTCGACCACTGGCACCTGGTCCGGCTGGCGAACGCGGTGGTGACCGAGGTCCGCCAGCGGGTCGCCCGCGAGCAACTCGGCCGCTGCGGCCGCCGACTCGACCCCGCCTGGGCGCACCGGCGGCTGCTGCTGCGGGCCGGCGACACCCTGTCCCCGGCCGCCCTCGCCCGGCTGCGGCAGGTGCTGGCGCTCGACGACTCGAGCGGGGAGATCGGCGCCGCCTGGGGCGTCAAGGAGCTGCTCCGCCAACTGCTGGCCACCAGCGGCCCGCGCTACAGCCGCCACCTCGTCGCCCACCGGCTGCACCGGTTCCTCGACGCCTGCGCCCTCGCCGCGATGCCGGAGACGGACCGGCTGGCCGCCACCGTGGAGACCTGGTGGCCGGAGATCGAAGGCTTCCTCGAGCTCGGCGTCACCAACGCCCGGACGGAGGGGTTCAACCGCGTCATCAAGCAGGTGAAGCGGGTCGGCTGCGGCTTTCGCAACCAGGACAACTACCAGCGGCGCATCATGCTCCACGTCGCGGTCCGCAGGGCCGCGTGAATGACCGGCACGTCGAGGTCACCCCGGCGAAGTGCGAAGAGCCCCCAAGACGGCCGCCGGAGTGCGGACCGTCGCACTGCCACCGCATGTCCTGCCGTTGGTGCAGCACCACCTCGACAATCATGCGGGGGCCATCCTCGTCTTCCCGGGCGAGTCGGGCGGGGTGCTGAGCCGGGACGCTTCTCCTGGCGCTGGCGCCAGGCCCGGGATCGCGCCGGCGTACCGGGTCTGCACTTCCACGACCTGCGGCATCTCGGACTGACCCTCGCCGCCGTCGCCGGCGCCACCACCAGGGAGCGGATGAAGCGCGCCGGGCACGCCTCGCCGCGGGCGGCCTTGATCTACCAGCACGCCTCAGAGGACCGCGACGCCGTCATTGCGGCCGCTCTGACCCGGCTTGCAAGCACCCCGCCAGCCAAGATCGCCCGCCGTTATGGCACGCGGATGGCACGCGGGGGTCGATAGGCCGGTTGCTGCGGGCCGGGCATCCGCGTGATTACGTGGCAAAAGCCCTGGCAGCGGAGGCGGACGGGAATCGAACCCGCCTGACCGAGATCCTCGGCCACACCGGTTTTGAAGACCGGGAGGGCCACCAGGCACCCACACGCCTCCACCGGCGAGCCTACGGGCCGGGGACGGACCTCCGACCTCACCCGGCCATCTCAACCTGTCCCGCCGCCGCGTCGATGCAGCCTCTGGCGATCTGTGCCCCGCCTGGCGGGCTGGCGAGCGAGTCGGAGGTGGCGCCGTGCGACCGTCCTGGCGCCTCCGGATGCCCGCCAGCTGGCCGCCGCCAGCCCGGCGCTGGGCCCTGGGCATGATCGCAATCGCCGGATCCCTGGACGTTTTGTTGGTCTCGAGGAGTGACTGGCAGCCTTCCCACCTGTCGCTGTTCGCCGCGCTGATGGTCTGCGGTACGGCGGTCACCGTGGCACAGCGATGGTTCGGAGCTCCCACCAAGGCGCCCGGCGAGGCGGACGTCGACCTGCAGTCGGTGTGGATCTTCGCCTGCGCGCTGCTGCTGCCCCCGGTGTACGGCGCCCTTGCACCGGCGCTGCTGGAGGTCAGCGCCCCGCTGGGTTCGCGAGACTCCGGCCCCGTCAACCGACTCCTCAACATCGCCAGCCTCAGCGTGTCCGGCGCCGCTGCGAGCGTGGTCGCCAGCCGGGTCGCCGGAGTGGACGGACCCGCCTTCGGCCGCCTGCCGGACCTCGGGCTGGTGACTGACTGGCGCCTGCTGGCCGGCGTAGCTCTCGCCGTGGCGGTGTTCACCGGGCTGAACGCCGCCAGCATCGGCGAGATGATCCACCGCAACCACGGCGTACGCCGGCTGGCGGCGCTCGGCGGCTGGACGGGCATCGCCGTCGAGCTGGCCGTGCAGTGCACCGGGGCGCTGCTCGCCGCCGCCTGGGCCGTTGCCCGGCCGCTCGGTGCGCTCAGCCTGCCGCCGCTCGTGCTGCTGCAGCGCAGCCTGCTGCACACCCAGCTGCTGGCCGCGGCCCGGACCGACGCCAAGACCGGTTTGGTCAACTCGACGCACTGGCGTCAGCTCGCCGAGACCCATCTCCGCCGCGCCACCGCGGCGACTGCGCCGCTGGCGGTCGCCCTGATCGACCTCGACCACTTCAAGCGGGTGAACGACGCCTACGGACACCTCGTCGGTGACGACGTCCTGGTGGCGACCGCGGAGGCCCTCGCCCAAGCCAGCAGGCCGGGAGACGTGGTGGGCAGGTTCGGCGGCGAGGAGTTCGCCGTACTCCTGCCGGGCCTGTCCACAACCGAGGCGGCCGTCGTGGGTGACCGGCTCCGGGCTGCCATCGCGGCCATGGCGACGGCGCACTCGGCAGCCGGCCTGCGGGTGACCGCGTCCGTGGGCATCGCCACCCTCGGCGAGCACGGACCGGATCTCGACATCCTGCTGCGCGCCGCCGACCTGGCCCTGTACGCCGCCAAGGCAGCCGGCCGCGACCGGGTCCGGGTGGCGACGCCCCTGGACGACCGCGTCGACGCCTCGGCGGTACAACGTGCGTTCACCTGACGGGTCGGCAGTAGGGTCCCCTGAGATCCAGCCGCACCCCATCACTCCAAGGAGCCCTTCATCAGCAGGAGAAACGCCGGAACCGCCCGGCGGGACAACGTCCACCGCCTGTCCACCGAGACCAAGGCGGCGTACAAGACCACCGAGTTCCTCGCCTATGTCGCCGCTGTCGTCGGCGTCCTCATCGCCTCGTACGTCGTGGACACCAACGACAACCACGCCGACTACTTCCGCGCCGACCGCGCCTGGTTCTACATCGTGCTGCTGACCATCGGTTACATGGTCAGCCGCGGCCTGGCCAAGGCCGGCAGCCGCGAGCCCTACAACGCCGACGACTCCCGCGGCGGCGACGGGGTCTGATCCTCGCCTCAAGCCTGACCGCCGCGTACTCCCCACGGCGTACGCCGGCTGCGTCCGAGCGATGATGACGCCGCCGCCGGCCACCTCCTACCGTGCGAGGGTGGGCGAACCGGCGGCGGGCGAGCTGGCCTCCCCCGCGCCCCTGCACCCGGGGGCCGGCTGGCGGCCCGGAGCCCGGCGCGGGCCGGGCCCCTGGCTGGCCCTGCTCGTCGGCGTACCGCAGGTGGTGGGCACGGTGCTGGCCGCACACAACCAGTTCGACCGCCGCCATCTCGGCTCGTTGGGGCTGCTGCTGCTCGCAACGTCGGCGCTGGCGCTGGTGGCACGCGAGCATGCTCCGGTGGCCACCCTCGCCGTCGCCGGGGGGGGCGACGGCGGTCTACTACGGCCTGGGCTACCCGTACGGTCCGGCCTTCCTCGCGCTGGCCTTCGCGACGGTGGGCGCGGTGCGGCGCGGACGGCGCCACCCGGCGCTGGCCGTGCTCGGTGGGGCCTTCGTCGTCTTCGCCGGCGTCGAGCGGGCGGTCACCGGCGACTGGCCGCCGCTGCCCAGGGCGGTCGCGACCCTCGGCTGGCTCGCGGCACTCCTGGGGATCGCCGAGCTGGTGCGGGCGCGCGCCGAGCAGGTCACCGAGGCGCGCCGGCGCGCCGAGGAGGAACGCCGCCGCCGCGCCAGTGAAGAGCGCCTGCTGCTGGCCCGGGAGCTGCACGACGTGCTCGCGCACAACGTCTCGCTCATCAACGTGCAGGCCAGCACGGCGCTGCACCTCTTCGACGAGGACCCGCAGCGGGCCCGCACCGCGCTGACAGCGATCAAGGCGGCCAGCCGGGAGACCTTGCAGGAGCTCCGGGCAACCCTGGGCGCTCTGCGGGCCGAGGGGGAGGCGGCGCCTCGCTCCCCCACCGCCGGGCTCGACCGACTCGAGGACCTGGTCGCCCAGACGACGGCGGTCGGCCCGGCCGTCGCCGTACGGCGCCGCGGCACCCCGCGGCCGCTGCCGCCGAGCGTCGAGCTGGCGGCGTACCGGATCGTTCAGGAGGCACTGACGAACGCACGCCGTCACTCCGGTGCAAGGTCGGTGACCGTGCTGCTCGACTACGCCGCCGACGCCCTCGAGGTGCAGGTGCTCGATGACGGCCGGGGCGCTCCGGCGTCCGCGCTCGAGGCGGGGCACGGCCTGCGCGGCATGCGTGAGCGCGCCGAGGCACTCGGCGGCAGCCTGACCCCCGGCCCCGTCGGCCCCGTCGGCACCGGCGGGTTCGCGGTCGCCGTCCGGCTCCCGGTCGCGTCGGTCGAGGAGCCGCGGTGATCCGGGTACTGATCGCCGATGACCAGGCGCTGGTGCGGGCCGGCTTTCGCGCGCTGCTCGACGCGCAGCCCGACATCGAGGTCGTCGCTGAGGCGGCCGACGGCGAGCAGGCCGTCGCGCTGGCGCGCCAGCTGCGCCCGGCGGTGGTGCTCATGGACATCCGGATGCCCGGGACGGACGGCCTGGAGGCGACTCGGCGCATCGCCGCCGACGAGGAGCTGGCGGAGAGCCGCATCGTCATGCTCACGACGTTCGACCTGGACGAGTACGTGTTCGAAGCGCTACGGGTGGGAGCCAGCGGCTTTCTGGTGAAGGACACCGAGCCGGTCGACCTGCTGAACGCCGTCCGCGCCGTCGCACGCGGCGACGCGCTGCTCTCGCCGTCGGTCACCCGGCGGCTGATCGAGGAGTTCGCGTCCCGGTTGCGTACGCCGACCTCCACCGCGGCCCTGCACCTGCTGACCGAACGGGAGCGCGAGGTGCTCGCTCTGGTCGGCCATGGGCTGTCCAACGACGAGATTGCCGGTCGCCTCTTCGTCAGTCCGGCGACCGCGAAGACCCACGTGAGCCGGGCGATGACCAAGCTCGGTGCCCGCGACCGTGCCCAGCTCGTCGTCACGGCGTACGAGACGGGGCTGGTCCGGCCCGGTTGGCTGTCGTAGCCGGCTGCCGACGGCGTACTCCGGCGGCGGTAGGCAGGAACGGTCCCGCCGTACGACGACGCGGACGCCCTCAGCCGCGACGCTCGTGGTGTCCGAGCAACACCACGACAGGAGGCCACGATGAGCCAGGACAGCGGGATGGGCACCGGCGGTCCGGCCGGGCGCGTGCGGGCGAGCGACGCCGAGCGCGAGCGGCTGGTCGAGCAGTTGCGCGAGCACTTCGAGGCCGGCCGGCTCGACGGCGAGGAGTTCAACGAGCGGATGGAGGCGGCCTTCGCGGCGCGCTTCCGGGACGAGCTACCCGGCTTGCTCGCCGACCTGCCGAGTGGCGGGACCGGTCAGGAGCGGGCCCCGGCCGGCGCGAGCGGCCCGCCGTCCGGGCCGGGTACGGGTTGGCGCGGCGACCCGCCGCCGTGGGTGCGTTCGGGGTTCACCGGCCCGAGGGCCTGGCGGCGCGGACCCTTCGTGCCGATCCTGCCGCTGGTAGCCGTCTTCGCCGTCGTCGCGTCGATCGGAGCCGTGGCACACGGCCACTTCCCGTTCCCGCTGCTGTGGCTCGGGATCGCGCTGTGGTGGTTCCGGCCTTGGAACCGTCAGCACCGCGGTCCGGACGGGCGCCGCTTCGGGAACACATCGAGCTCGCGGCCATCCTGACCGGGAGGAGGAACCGCCGGGACAGTCAGCGCTTTCGGCGTACGCCGGCAGCCCCGACCGCCACCGCGACGGCCGGTGCGGTCGATGTGGTCGCCAACGGCCTGACGGCAACCGCCTGCATCGACCTGCCCTCGCGCTCAGCTCGACGCGCAACGCGGCCGTCTCTTGCTCAGTTGAGGCGTGCAGGCACGTGCATCCCTGTCGGCCCGTTTGCCGTTCCCCCGCGAGCAGTACCTAGCGTCCTGACTGTGGCGGACTGCGCTGGCAGATTGTCTACTGCTCGGGCGGACCTTCGAGGACGACCCGATAGCCGCTGGGCGAGCGAAGGATCAGCCGCCGATAGCTCCAGCCCGGACCGGGGTCGTTCTGTTCGGTGGTGAAGTCCAGCCCGGCTGCCCGGCACAGATCCGCGGCGACGTCGACATCGGATACACCGAGCTGCCAGGTCAGGACACTCGGCGGGTCGTTGTGACCTGACGCCGCCTGGATCCCGAAGTCGATGGTCTTCGTGCCGAACGCGATGAAGTCCGGGTACTCGTCACCCTCGTAGATCACCGGTAGACCCAGGCGCTCGTAGAAAGCCCGCTCGGCCGCCAGGTCGGTCACGTTGAGCACCGGCGCCAACTTCGTGAAGATCTCGGACCGCTCATCCGTCACCCGGGCGATTGTGGTCCTGCATTCCAGCGGCGTCCACGCGCCGCAGTCGCACGGCAGCCGCAGCGGGAGCGCGCCGGGACGCTCAGCGGTCTCCGGACCGGCGTCGCCACCGCATGCGAACCGTCCTGCCTTGTCAGGCTGCGAGTAACGCCGCACGTTCGCCGCCGGTAGCCCAGCGTCGGACCACGACGGGCCGGGCGGTACGAGAGCAGCGAGCCGCCGTCAACGAGCCGCCGCTTCTCGGCGACGGCTCTCCAGGAGGGCGCGCTGGGCGGCGTTGGTGGCAATGGGCAGGGCGGCGGCGTACGCCTCGGCTGCCTCGGCGTAGCGGCCCAGTCGTTGGAGCAGATCGGCGCGGGTGGCGTGGAACAGGTGGTAGCTGCCGAGATCGAGCTTGTCGACAGCGGCCAGAGCTGCCGCTGGCCCGTGCACCTCGGCTACCGCGACGGCTCGGTTGAGCGCAACCACAGGGGTCGGCGTGAGGTCCAGCAGGTCGTCGTAGATGCGGAGGATCTGGGACCAGTCCGTCTCGGCCGCGGACGCGGCGTCGCTGTGGACTGCGTTGATGGCGGCCTGGAGCTGGTAGGGACCCGGCCGGTTGCGGCGGAGACAGCGTCGCACTAACTCCTGACCTTCCTCGACCAGCGCTCGGTCCCACAGGGAACGGTCCTGGTCCGGCAGCAGCACGAGCGACCCGTCGGACGTCGTCCGCGCGGCTCGACGGGAGTGCGTCAGCAGCAGCAGCGCCAGCAGCCCGAGCACCTCCGGCTCGTCCGGCATCAGCTCGGCCAGGAGCCGGGCCAGCCGGATGGCCTCCGCACACAAGTCCCTCGCGCACGAGCGTTTCACCGCCGGAGGCGCTGTAGCCCTCGTTGACCACGAGGTAGACGACGGCCAGCACCGCGCGGAGCCGATCAGGGAGCTCGGCGTCCCCGGGAATGCGGTACGGGATGCCGGCGGCGGCGATCTTCCGCTTGGTGCGGACGAGGCGTTGGGCCATGGTCGCCTCCGGCACGAGGAAGGCCCGAGCGATCTCGGTGGTCTGGAGGCCACCCAGCAGCCGCAAGGTCAACGCGACCTGGGCGCTGGGGGCGAGCGCGGGGTGGCAGCAGGTGAAGATCAGCCGCAGCCGGTCGTCCTTCACCGGCCCCACCGGCTCGGGTGGCTCCCGCTGGTGCAGGAGCGCGGCCTGGGCGTGCCGGTCATGACGCGAGGCCTCCCGTCGGAGGTGGTCGATGGCGCGGTTGCGTGCCGTCGTCGTGATCCACGCGCCGGGGTTGGGCGGCAGGCCGGTGACCGGCCAACGGTCGACCGCCACCAGGAAGGCGTCCTGCACCGCTTCTTCGGCGACGTCGATGTCGCCGAAGGAGCGGACCAGGGTGGCCACGGTCCGGCCGTACTCGCGCCGGAAGTAGCGTTCGATCTCGTCGGCGGGCAAGGGCATCGACGCCTGCTATTCGTCCTGGAACGGGCGAACCTCAACGGGGGCCTGGCAGGCCTTGGTCGCCTTGGCCGCCCAGGCCAGCGCGGCGTCCAGGTCAGCGGCCTCGATGATCCAGAAGCCGCCGAGCTGCTCCTTTGTCTCGGCGAACGGCCCATCGGTGGTGAGCACCTCGTCGCCCTGCATCCGCACCACGGTCGCCGTGGTCGGTGGGTGCAGGCCGCCGGCGAACACCCACGCACCCGCCGCCTTGATCTCCTCGTTGAGGACGTCGACGTCCTTGTACGTCTGCTCCATCGACTCCGGCGGCGCCTGGCCCTCCACCATGTGCACGGCCAACAGGTACTGCTTCATGACGCTCCCCTCTCGGGCGGGCCGGCACCGTGCCGACCCTCTGCCTCCACTACGAACGCCGCAAGCCCGAATCGACACTGACCGATAGCTCATGCGCTGGGGGTGGATGCCCGCCTTTGCCGGTGGCGTCACGGTCAGCCGACCCGGCGAGCTGCTCATCGTTCATGTCATGCCCACGGCCCTACGGAGGAAGAAATGACGAAGTACCAGGTCCTCCCCGACGTCGACCTGTCTGCCCAAGACGTACGAGACAGCAAGGGCCGACGGATCACCGAGGAGTACGCCGAGCGCGCGACGGCTGATGCGTTGGCATCGGTTGGTCGGGGCGGACCGTCACTGACCGGAGCGAAGGCACCTTCCCCGCAGGTCACCTTCCGGGTTACACCTGAGCTGCGTGCCAGGGGCCGCCGCCGAGGCTGCCAGGCAGGGTCGACGAGTCTCGGACGTGGCTCGGGACGCTCTCGAGCGCTACCTCGCGTCAAGACCACCTGGGAAGGCGCGTTCCGGACGCCGGCTTCAGCGACGCGGACAGGAGCTTTCCGCTGGGGAGGCGACGGATCCGTCGCCGCAGTTAGGAGAACCGGGACGTCTAGGCTGCTGGCTATGGCAGAGGTCGTGCTGCGCGTACGGCTCATCGGCGGTGATCACCTTGACGTGACGTACGAGGAACCCCACCGCGTTGACCCGAGCGAGGTCATCGAGCACGTCATCACCACGCTCGCTCGGGATTCTGGGGTGCTCCGGACCACACATGGCGACCGGCTCGTAGTCCTCTACGGCCGAGGCATAGCCGCCCTGGAGGTCGCGCCTCGCGGCGCGGTCCTGTGAATTGGCCGATAGGAGGTTGTCGCTGTGAAGAAGTCGATGCTTGCGGCTGGTAGCACGCTGGGCTTTGCGGCATTGGTCACGAGGACCGCGCGCTCAAACGAGCTGTTCTTGGGATATCTGTTGAACACGGTGGTCAACAAGATTCCGCTTCCGAACCTGCGTTTAGCATTGTACCGGGCCGCGGGGATGCGCATCGGGCATCACAGCAACATCATGATGCACGTCCGGGTGATGACTCCCCACGGCATCGAGATCGGTGACAACTGCATTATCGGGGAGTTCTCATGGCTGGACGGACGCGCGGTGCGGCTCGGGGAAGGCCCTGGTCTGAAGATCGGCAACAATGTCAATATCGGTGCCAACACCATCTTCATCGCGGGCAGTCATCTGCCGAACTCCGCCGATTTCTCCGGTCTGCTGGAGAAGACGGTCGTCGAGGACAACGTGTGGATCACCATGAACTGCACGATCCTGTACGGGTCGACGGTCGGCGAGGGCGCTGTGGTGTCAGCGGCTTCGCTGGTCAACAAGGACGTGCCGCCGTACACGATGGTGGGCGGGGTGCCCGCCAGCTACTTGAAGGACCGAACCCGCGATCTCGACTACAGGCTGTTCAACCGGGTGCGCTGGATCTGATGCGGCGATGACGGGAGGCGCGAGATAAGGGTCTGCGTGGTCCTGCACCACCTGCCCGGGCCCGGTGCCGGCGGACTGGAAGGACAGGTGCACGACCTGTGCACCGGCCTGCTCGCTCGCGGCGTACAGCTGACGGTGGTGTGCCGGCCCACCCTCTACCTGCCGGCGCAGCAGGTCCCGTTGCGGGTGCACGTGCACGCCGTCGCGGGTGACCTGACGCCGGGCGAGCTGGACAACCCGTTTCTGGGCATGTGGCGCACCTCCCGCGAACTTGCCCTGGCCGAAGACTGGGCGGCCTATGACGTCGTACATCTGCAGTCGCACTTCGGCTATCACACCGCGCTGCGGCTGGCTCAGATGTCCGGCCCGCGACCGGCGCTGGTCACGACGTTCCACCTGACGGCGCTCGGCGGAATGCTGCGGCTGCAGGAGCTGGGCTTTCCACCGGAGCCAGACCTGGCCATGACCCAACCAGCCGCAATCATGGAAGCCACCCTCGCCCAGTTGTCGGATCGGTCGATCGCCGTGTCACAGCAGGTCAAGGACGATCTCGTCCGCGGCTACGGCGCGGCGCGCGAGCAGGTCAGCGTCGTGTACAACGGCGTCGACACCGACCTGTTCACGCCGATACCGCGTGCCCAGGCGCGCGCCGAGCTCGGCATCGATCCCGCATTGCGCTACGTGCTGTACGTCGGGCCGTTCTTCGGCTCTCGCGCCAGCATGCTGCTCGACAGCCTGACCTATCTGGATTCCGACGTCCGGGTGCTCACCATCTGGCCATCGACATCGTCGAACCACCACTCGGAACACGTCGATGACCGGCTGATCCCGATCGGATACGTGCCACGCGAGCGGATGCCGCTGTACTACGCGGCGGCCGACCTGCTGGCCTACCCGCTGCTCTACACCGGCTTCGGCCTCACCCTGCTGGAAGCCTCCGCGTGTGGCTGCGTTCCGGTGGCCTTCAACCTTCCGCCCGCCAACGAGGTGCTGCCCCACACGGCGTGGCTGGTCGACCAGATCACCCCCCGGGCCTTCGGCTCCGCGATCAACGCCGCGTTGCGGGACCCCGAGACGCCGCGCAAGGCCGAGGCCGGCATCCACGCCGCCCGCGCCCACCGCTTCAGTCGCGAGCACATGATCGACCAGACGCTGGCTGTGTACGAGAATGCGCTCAGCCGATCCGCGGTTTCCCGGACTTGAGAGACCACTCAGTAGTGCTGGGCGACGTACGCGTAGGCGCGGTCGAACAGTGGCCCAGTCATCGGTAGGCCGTACCTCTTGAGAATCAGCCGCAGCTGCTTGCGAACCTCGCGGTCGCCCGGCTGACTGGTCTGCCAGCCGGAGAAGCGGACGGACCGGACGATCGTGTCGATGTCGGTGACGATGCGCTCAAGGATCTCCGGGGTGGCATCCGGCTTGAACTCCAGAAGCTGGTCGTCGCGGCTAACGAGCGACGCACGGCGGCGTGGCACGTCACGCAAGCGCTGACAGCGCCTGTCCCAATAGCCTTGGCTCGTGATCGACGCCGCAAAGGCCAAACACACTTCGTACTGCACGGTGCCCACGCGGTGTCGGCGGCCGGCCGCGAGATGAGCGCGCGTCCGGTCAACCGGACGCGCTTGGCCGCGGCGCACCGCGGTCAGCAGCCGCGACGGCGCGCCTAGCAGGCCGGTCGTACACCGAACGGCAGGTTCGCCACGACGCGGAACTGCTGCCCGCGGGTCGATGTCCCTCAGGCCAACGAACCCGGGTTGGCGGGCACATCAACTGCATGCTCGCGAAGCGCCTCCAGCGCGACGATGTCCAGGGCGCGAGCGTGCGTGGCGGCAAGCACGACCGGCGCGGGGACGCCGTCCTGGTAGGCCTGCAACCACCGCGCAGCCACCACGCACCAGCGGTCCCCCGGGCTGAGCCCCGGAAATCGGTACTCCGGTCGTGGCGTGCTGAGGTCGTTCCCGACCCGCTGCTGGTGAGCCAGGAACTCCGCCGTGACGACCGCGCACACGGTGTGGCTACCGAGATCCTCGGGACCGGTGCTGCAGCACCCGTCACGGAAGAAGCCGGTCAGCGGGTCGGTCCCGCAAGGCTCCAACTCGCCGCCGAGCACATTCCGATCACCGTCCACGGCCAGAGCCTCGCATGAGTGAGCCCTGTCTTGGGTCCGCGGCGGAGGCGGTGGCGGAGGGACCCGCCTGACCGAGATCGTGGGCCACAACCACGGGAGTCAGCGCGGGCGGTAGACGTCGCCCCGGTGCCCGACGTCCAGAACGGCCACCGTCTCGGGCGACGCCGTCTGGGGCGACGCCGTCGCGGCTGCGGCCGACGCCGTGCACCCGGTGCCGCCGTAGCCGCCACTCTGGCAGACGTCGATGAGGTAGTTGGTGTCGGTCCGCAGGTCGCGCAGGAAGACGTCGCGGCTGCCGTTGAGGTCACCCTTGACCACGGTGCGCGAGTTCGAGGCGAAGCCCACCTTGTCGCCGAGCCCGTCGAGGTTCGGCCGGGAGGTGGCCGCCGGCAGCTGGTTGCCGAAATAGTCCACGCTCACCCGGATGGTGTTGCCGGTCCCGATGAAGGCGCCGGCGCGGGTGCCGCGGAGGAAGGCGTCCATGACCGCATTGGTGTCGCCGGACACCAGGTTGTTGGCGCTGGACTCGAAGGCAACCTCGTCGCCGTTGCCGTTGATCGCCGGCCGGCCGCTGGGCGCCCGGCCCTTCACGCCGGCAGTGCTGACGCTGACCAGCTCCGGGCGCGCGGTGGAGTCGAGGAACGGGTTGGCCGACTCGAAGACGTCAAGAATCGTGTCGGTGTCGTTGCTGGTCAGGTTGCTCGATGTGCCTTGGAAGGCGATGTAGCCACCGTCCGAGCTGATCTCGGCGTGCAGGTTGATGCCGTTGGAGGCACCACCGCTCAGGCTCCGGCTGACCAGCTTCGGCGTACTCACCGTGAGCGCGGCGGGGTGGAACTGGGTGACGTAGATGTCACTCGGACCACCGGTGACCCCGGCCACCAGATTCGAGGCCTTCGAGTTGTAGGTGACGTAGTAGTTTCCGTTAGTGTCCGGGTCGCCGCTGATGGTCGGCCGGGTGCTGTAGCCGTTCGCAATGCCACCGGTGGAAGAGCGCACGACCTCGATGGTCTTGTCCAAGACCATGTCGCGGACGAAGACGTTCCCGCCGACTCGTGACGTTGTCGTAGTGAGGTTGCTCGCCGTCGAGTAGAAGACGACGTAACGACCGTTTCCGCTCAGGTCGACGAAGGTGGCGCCACCGCCGGCCGCGCTGTTGGGCATGCCGCCGCTGGTGGACCGGTCCACCATGTCGATGGTGCCGGCCGGGTCCCGCTTGTCGACCCAGTAGTCGTCGCTGCCGTGTCCCGCCCGGGACCAGGTTGTCCGCGCCGCTCTGGAAGACGACGAAGTTGCCGTCCTCGCTGATGCGCGGGCGCTGGCTGGTGTTGTCCGGGTCGGTGTTCTGGTAGCTCATGCTGACCCGGGTGGTGCAGCCGGGCTGCTTGCTGTTCACGCCGCCAGGGCCGGTGGCCGGACCGGGGCTGCACGCCTGGTCCGGCGGGAGGGCGGCGGCCGCTGACCCGCGAACGGGCCGAGCAGACCGAGAACCGCAACGGCGCTCTAATAACCCTTGCGGGACAAACTCATGGCGTGGCACCTGTTTCAGAGGCTTGCGGGGGAACTCCCAGTATGCCCCGGCTTCCCGGGCGAATACATAGTCCATTGGGGCAGTGTGCACACCGTGGGTGTACGACTACGTTGTGTGACAGTTTATCGAATTGCGCTCGAGGGGCAGCCGGTGGGCGGACGTCCCCGGTCACGGCAGCGATGTCCAGGGACCCCACCCGCTGTTGTACACGCGCTCGTACAGGTGACCGTTGGGGCTCGCACCGACCACGCGGTAGTGGCCTGGACCGGTCGACGAGGCCGCCGGCCCGCCGGTAAGGACGCCACCGAGCGGAACCCACGTCCCGCGCCGGCCGTCGATGATCGTTTGTTGGTAGAGCCCGCCGTCCCCGCCGGTGACGAAGACGTTCACGTGACCCGGCTGCAGGCCGTCCGGAACCGACACGACGGCGGGGCCGGACGCCAGCGTGCCGCCGTAGCTCGTCCAGCCGCTCCATCCGGTCGTCGACCTGTAGAACCGGCCCCAGAGCTGGTTGTCGGTTCCTTGGACGAAGACGCTCAGTTGCCCCGACGCCCACGAGCTCGCGCCCGGGGATCCCAGCAGGCGGCCGCCCAGTGTCTCCCACGGCCCCCAAATGCCGTTGACGAGGGGTCGGTGATAGAGCGCCTGAGCAGGGCCACTGCCCCGCACGAACACGTCGTCCCGGCCGGAACCCCACGCTGCCGCGGCCGGGCCGGAGGAGAGTTCGCCACCTGCGGCGGCCCAGGGCGTCCACGCGTTGTTCACCAGGCGGCGGGAGTAGAGCTGGTTGTTCGTGCCGCGAACGAATACCTCGGCCGAGCCGTTGCCGCCCGCCGCCGCTCCGGGCGCGGACTGGACGGTTCCGCCGAGCGAGGTCGCGCTGGACCAGCCGGAGCCCGCATTGGTCTCGTAATACACCTCCGCGTTGGGGCCCCGCGAGAAGACGTACGTCGGACCGGTCGTCCTGGCGGCAGTAGCCGGCGGACCGGCCGGGCGAGGGAAGCCGGTCGCAGTTGGGCCGGCGGCGCCGAAGTCCCGAACGAAGATGTCGTCGAGCGAGCTTGCCGAGTTGCCGTCGTTCGGCACGAGGTCGCACATGCCGGAGATGAAGGCCACCTTCAAGCCGTCCGCGGACAGGAATGACCTGCTGGCGAGGTCCTCGCCACCGGCACGAGCAGCCGCAGCCCGCGGGCTCGAGCCAGCCGCCGCGCCGCATGCCCCGCCGCCGAAGGTGCCGAACTTGTCGACGCTGACCAGGTAGTTGCGGTTCGCGGTGAGGTCGCGGACGAAGACGTCGCGCTGGCCGTTGGTGTCGCCCCTCACGATGTTGTGGGCGTTGCCGGCGAAGCCCACCCGGTCACCGGCGAAGTCCGGGTTGGGACGCGTGCTGGCGGCCGTCAGCTGGCTGCCGTCGTACGCCACGCTCACCCGGATGGTGCGGCCGGTGGTCATGTTGCGCAGGAAGCAGTCCACCACTGCGTTGGTGTCACCGGCCACCAGGTCGCGAGCGGCCGACTCCCAGACGACCACGGAACCGGTGCCGTTGACCGCGGGCCGAACGCTCGCCGCGCCGCCCGGGCCGCCAGCGGTGCTGACGCTGACGAGGACGGGACGCGCGCCGGAGTTGGCCAGCGGGTTAGCCGACTCGTAGATGTCGGACCTGCTGTCGCGGTCGGCCGCGGCCAGATTGGTCGCCTCGCTCTGCCATGCGATATGGCTGCCGTCGGAGCTGATCTCAGCGTGGTTGTTGAAGCCGTTCGACGCGCCGCCGGCGGCCGTCCGGCTGACCAGCGCGGTGGCGCCGGTCGCGGTGTTGGTCACGTAGACCTCGCCGGGGTGCGTGACGCCGCTGACCACGTTGGTCGCCTTGGAGGTGTAGGCGATGTACTGGCCGTTGGCACTGATCGTCGGGCGGGTGCTGTAGCCGTTCGTCGAGCCGCCGCTGGCGGAATGCACGATCTCCTTGCAGGCGCCGGTGGATCGGCTCCACAGGAACAGGCTGCCGGAGCGGGTGGTCTTGCCGGCGACCAGGTTGGTCGCCTGCGAGTAGAAGACGACGTAGTTTCCGCCGTCGCTGACATCGGTGAAGGTGCTGTTGCCATTGGCGTCGCCACCGCTCGGCGTGGTGCTGATCCGCCTCATCGTTCCCGCGGGGTCGTTGCGGTTGACCAGGAACACGTCCGTGCCGTGCGCGCGGTTGTCGTTCGGCACCAGGTTGAAGGCAGCGCTCTGGAAGGTCACCCAGTTGCCGTCCTCGCTGATCCGTGGCCGCTGGCTGGTGCCGTTGGGGTCACCGTTGGTCGTGGTCTGGCTCACCCGGGTGGTGCAACCACTCACCGTGCCGGAGCCGGCAGGGCTGCTCCACGGCCCGCTGCTGCACGCGGTGTCGGTTGCAGCCGCGGTTGCGGCGAGCAGCGGGCCCAACCCGAGGGCGGCGACCGAAGCGATCGCGGCTACCTGAACTGAACGTCGCATCTCGTCTCCCACGGTTCGGTCGGCCCCCCACGTTCAGCCATGGATAGCCCAGTGGCCGGCCTACGTCTACACCTCGTGGGTTGGCTCATCGAAGTTGAGGGGGCAGGGCCGCCTCGGCACCGGTTGACCGGCGTGATCGCCGGGTGCAGCGGAACCGTACCCGCCGGCGCTGGTTGTCCAGGTTGCGAAAGCCGAAGGCGGTCCGCGCGGCGTCCTTGATCAGCCGGTTGGTCCCGAACGAAGTCCTCGCCGGGGTGAGCCCCGTATGCACGCCGCAGCGCGCGAGCCGGCTCACCTGTGGCGTGGCCGATCTCCTTGCCGAGCCGACGGAGAAGCGGCTCCGGCAGGCTCTCCCAACGAAAGGGCGCCACTTGTGGGCCTCCTCCGCCGCTCTGTGGCAGGTTTCCGCCACGGTGCTATCCCACGGCAGCGTAGTGAAGGGGTACGACAGTCCCGCCCAACGACGAGTGAGGTCCCTCTGGCTTGATCTCCGACCGACGCCTCAAGAGACCCATGGATGCACCTCCGTCGTCCCGCCGAAGAGGGAGCGCGCAGGGTGACTGAGGCGTTGGCGAAGCCCCTGGGCCGTGGACGCTGGCCGACTTGGCGGCTCTGCCCGATGACGGCCAGCGCTACGAGATCATCGACGGGAGCCTCCTCGTGTCGCCGCCGCCGACCGTCTTGCACCAGGCCATCGCAGACAGGGTCCGTCAGCTACTCCGTGCCGCCGCAGGGCCGGCATTCGAAGTCCTCGAGGGCGTCGGCGTCCAACTGGCAAATGGCGTGCTCATACCGGACGTGCTGGTGGCCCATACCGCCGCCGTGTGGAGCGGGCGGAGTCTACTGGTGCCCGCCGACCTCCTGCTCGCGGTCGAGGTCGTCTCACCGTCGTCGGCGACAACTGACCGGGTGACCAAGCCCACGCTGTACGCCGCCGCCGGCGTCCCGGCGTACTGGCGCGTCGAGCTCGAAGGGGCCGAGGCACCGTCGGTCGTGACCTACCGGCTCAGCGGAACGGCGCACGTCGAGCAGGCGTCGGCAAGCGCTGGTGAGGCGGTCGCCCTCGACTGGCCGCTTGCCGTCGAGCTGGCACCGGGGACATGGTCTGGCAATCGCTGAGTCCGTGCGGGTGAAACCGCGACGTAGGGTCGAACGGTGACCGCGACCACCGCGACGGCGTACCGGCTGACCCAGTACGCGGCGGGCGGCGGCTGCGCCTGCAAGATCCCGCCGGGTGAGCTCGAGCAGGTCGTCGCCGGGCTGATGGGTGATCGCCCATCGGGCGAGGGTGAGCTCCTCGTCGGCCTGGACGACGGCGACGACGCGGCCGTGGTCCGGATCGACGACGGTACGGCGGTGATCTCGACCGTCGACTTCTTCACCCCGGTGGTGGACGACCCGTACGACTGGGGCCGGATCGCCGCGGCCAACGCGCTCTCCGACGTCTACGCGATGGGCGGCCGGCCGATACTGGCGGTCAACCTGCTCTGCTGGCCGCGCGACGTTCTACCGCTCGAGCTGGCCGCCGAGGTGCTCCGCGGTGGGCTCGATGTCGCCAGGGAAGCCGGCTGCCACGTCGCCGGCGGCCACAGCGTCGTAGATCCGGAGCCGAAGTACGGCATGGCCGTAACCGGCCTCGGCGACCCGGAGCGGCTGCTGCGCATCGACGCCGGCCGGCCCGGCGTACCGCTGTCGCTCACCAAGCCGCTCGGCATCGGCGTGCTGAACAGCCGGCACAAGGCGACCGGCGAGGTCTTCCCGCAGGCGGTCGAGGCGATGACCACGCTGAACCGTGACGCCGGCGAGGCAGCGCTGCGCGCGGGCGCGACGTGCGCCACGGACGTCACCGGCTTCGGCCTGCTCGGCCACCTGTACAAGCTGGCCCGGGCGAGTCACGTCACGGCGGTCGTCGAGGCGGCGGCGGTCCGCTATCTCGACGGGGCCTGGGAGGCTGCCCTCGCCGGCTACGTCAGCGGCGGGACGCAGCGCAACCTGGCCTGGGTCGACCCGCACACCGGGTGGAACTCGCGGCTCGATGAGGTCGAGCGGCTACTGCTGGCCGACGCGCAGACCTCAGGTGGGCTGCTGGTCGCCGGCGAGGTCCCCGGTGCGCCGGTCATCGGCGAGCTGGTGCCAGCCGGCGCGCACCATCTCGTCGTGCGCTGACCGAACGGCACCGACGACGGTGAGCTAACGTCACGGCCGGGGTTCGTAGACCGCCTGGTCGATGTCATCGACCGGCTCGCTGTCCAGCCACCCGATCATCGCCTCCCACGGATCTCGGGCAGCACGGTCCGGGGTGACCTCCGCCGCCAGGGCCGCCCGGATGAGCGCCGCCTTGGAGATCCCTCGTCGTGCTGCCTCCTTCGCAGCAGCGTCGTCGAGGCTCTCATCCAGACTGATCTGCACTCGTCGCATCTCAGCCACGATAGATATCCACGGCGCAGGGTCCCGGCCGCTTCAGGCGTGCCACACTGATCCAACGATGACAGAGCGTGCGCGGTGACCGAGGCGCTGGCCAAGGCTCCCGGGCCGTGGACCTTGGCCGACCTCGCCGCAACGCCGGACGACGGGCAGCGCTACGAGATCGTCGACGCGAGCCTGCTGGTGTCGCCCCCGCCCACGGTGCTGCACCAGGCAGTGGTAGACCGGGTCCGTCGGTTGCTCAGGGCAGCGGCGCGGCCGGAGCTGGAAGTGCTCGAGGGCGTTGGCGTCCAGCTCCCCAACGGCCTGCTCGTCCCGGACGTGCTCGTCGCGGATGGCGCGGCAGTGTGGAGCGGATGCAGCGTCCTGACGCCGGCCGACCTCGTACTGGCCGTTGAGGTGGTCTCGCCCTCCTCGAAGACCACCGACCGGATCACCAAGCCCGCCTTGTACGCCGCCGCCGGGGTGTCGGCGTACTGGCGCGTCGAGCTGGGCGGGGCCGAGGGACCGTCCGTCGTCACCTACCGGCTCAGCGGAACGGCGTACGCCGAGCAGGCCACCGCCACTGCGAACGAGCCGGTGAGCCTCGACTGGCCTCTCGAACTCCACCTCGCGCCAGCGGAGTGGCGTCGACCCCATTAGGTTCCAGACGACGGGCCAGCCCGCATCGCACGACTCTTGACGGTAAGCAAATGCATAGACCAGGTTGACAGGCCTTCAGCCAACCGAAGGAGCTCCTATGCCCGACGCAAAGGGAAATCAGCACGCCTCCGGAGACGACGCAGAAGAGGTCGGCCCCGAGCAGAACCTGACCGAGCAGGTGATGCCGGACGCCACCGGCACCGCCTCGTCGCCGTCGCCGAAGACGCCCAAGAACTCCGAGTCGGGCAGCTAGCCGGTCACGTCGACGGACGCCCGTCGAGCCGGTCGCGCTGCGGCACCACGACGTACTTGGGGTCCTTCGTCGAGGCCACGCCTGCCGCGAAGACCCCGAAGCGGGTGCAGGCCGAGCCGGCGACCAGCGCCGCTCCTGCCAGCACGGAGGCGGGCCGGCTGCGGCGGCCCGCCACGGCCCCGACCACCGCTCCCCCGGCTGTCAGGAGACGAGCCGTTCGCAGCAGGGTGCCGGCGCGCCCGGTCGAGAGCGGTTCGCCGACCAGCCCCATCCGGCCCTCCATCCGGTGCGCGGCCGCCAGGTCGAGCGCCGCGCCCAACACCGCCGTACGTCGGGCCGGACCGGTCTCGGCGGTAGGCACGGTCACCATCGCCAGCCCGCCGGCCGCAGCCGCGGCGCTGCCCACGAAGACGAACGGCAGCTCCGGCCATGCCTCGTGCCAGCTCGGTACGGCGGTGTCCGCGAGCAGCACCGCCGTGTAGCTCGCCACCGCCGGCGCGACCAGGGCCGCGCCCAACCCCGCCGGCCGGCCGAAGGCGGCCGCCAGCCGACCGAGCCGGGTACGGCGCAGCGCCGGCGGCAGCAGGTCTCCGCCGGCAGCGAGCCCGGCCAGCGGGCCGTACGCCGTGAGCATCCACGTGCCGACGCTCATCGGTGAGGTGGGCTTCGCCACCCGCAGCATGTTGAGGAAACGCTCCGGCCGGCCGAGGTCGTGCAGCAGCAGTCCGAAGCTCAGCAGGATCCCACCCAGCCCGGCCAGCCGACCGGCCCGGGCCAGCGATGGCCGTCCCGTCAGGTCGCCACCGGCGCCGAGGAGCGAGGAGCCGGCGGCCAGCCCACCGAGGAACAGGTACGCCGGGATGTCCGCCTCCCACACCGGCGCCTTGAGCACCGGGCGCCCGTAATACGACGTGAACGTCGCCTCCGGCACCATCGCCCGCTCGGCACGACCACGCCGGCGGCCATCCCGACGTGATCCGTTTCGAGCCGGCTCACTCATCGCCCGGCTCCGAGAAAGGCGACGACGACGCCGGCGGTCATCGCAACCGCCGCCAGCGCGGCCCGGCGCCACATCGCCGGCAGGTCCCGGGTGGTCACCACGGGATCCGGAGGGAGGCCGTAGACCTCCGGTTCGTCGAGCAGCAGGAAGAACGCACCCGTCCCGCCGACCCCGTCGGCCGGGTCGTCGCCGTACAGCTGCGCCGAGGTCTCCCCCGCCGCCTGCAGCACGGCCAACCGCGAGGCCGCACGCGACCGCAGTTCGTCCAGGTCGCCGTACTGGATCGACTCCGTCGGGCAGGCGGTGGCGCACGCGGGCATCAGCCCGTCGCCGATCCGGTCGTAGCACATCGTGCACTTCCAGGCGCGGCCGTCGCCCTCCCGCCGGTCGATCACGCCGTACGGGCAGGCCGAGACGCAGTAGCCGCAGCCGTTGCAGATGTCCTCCTGCACGACCACGGTGTCGAACTCGGTGCGGAACAGCGAGCCGGTCGGGCAGACGTCCAGGCACGCGGCGGACGTGCAGTGCTTGCAGACGTCGGAGGCCATCAGCCAGCGGAACTGGTCGGCGCCGTCGCCCCCGGCCGGCCGCGACTGCTCGATGAACGCCACGTGCCGCCAAGTGCTCGCCCCCAGCGCGCCGGTGTTGTCGTACGACGACCCGAGCAGGTTCAGCCCGTCTTCGGGGACGAGGTTCCACTCCTTGCAGGCCACCTCGCAGGCCTTGCAGCCGATGCACACGCTGGTGTCGGTGAAGAAGCCCTTGCGCGGCGGCGCCTCGACGATGTCGCTCATGCGATCCCCGCCCGGGTCGAGTAGTCCGCCACCAGCTCGAGCAGCGCGGGCCCCCGCGGCCGCCGGCCGGGCCGCACGTCGCAGGAGGAGACCTTGCTCTCCTGGATGCTCACGTTCGGGTCCAGCGCGATGCCGAGGAGGTCGTTACCGGAGTCGCCGGTCACCAACCCGCTGCTGCCCCAGTGATAGGGCACGCCGACCTGGTGCACCCGCCGGCCGCCCGCGGTGAGCGGCGTCATCCGCTCGGTGACCAGCACCCGCGCCTCGATCGCGGCCCGGCTGGTCACCACGTGCGCCCACCCGCCGTTGTCCAGCCCGCGCTCGGCGGCGAGCTCGGGAGACACCTCGATGAACATCTCCGGCTGCAGCTCGGAGAGGTAGGGCAGCGTGCGGCTCATCCCGCCGGCGGTGTGGTGCTCGGTCAGCCGGTACGTCGTGAAGACGTAGGGAAAGACCTCGGCGCCCGGAGCCGGAGCGCTCGGGTTGTAGGGGTTGTCACGCCGGCGGTAGAGGTCGCGGGTGGGGTTGGCCGACTGGCCGTAGAGCGCGTTGGCCAGCGGTGACTCGTGCGGCTCGTAGTGCGCCGGCAGCGGCCCGTCGACCAGCCCGTTCGGTGCGTAGAGCCAGCCCTTGCCGTCGGCCATCATCACGAACGGGTCGTCGCCGCGCAGGGCGGCCTCCGCGGTCGAGCCCGGCGGCGGCTCGTACGCCGGCGCCTTGTGCCGCTCGAAGTCCGGTACGTCGTGCCCGGTCCACTCCCCCGCCGCCTCGTCCCACCACACGTAGGCCTTGCGCTCGCTCCACGGCCGCCCGGCCGGGTCGGCGGAGGCCCGGTTGTAGAGCGTCCGCCGGTTCGCGGGCCACGCCCAGCCCCACTCCGGCGCCACCCAGGACTGCTCCCGCCCGGGCCTGCGCCGGGCCGCCTGGTTCACCCCGTCGGCGTACACCCCGGTGTAGATCCAGCAGCCGCCGGTCGTCGAGCCGTCGGCCTTCATCTCGGTGTACGCCGACAGCGGCCGGCCGGTCGTCAGGTCCCACCCGTTGATCTCCTGCAGCACCTCCTCTGCGCTCGGCTCGTCGAACGCCCCGGAGGTCGAGTAGTCCCACGTGAGATCGAGCAGCGGCCGATCCCGCTCATCGGTGGACTCCGCCAGCCGCGCGCGCAACAACCGGCCGAGGTGGAAGAAGAAGTGCAGGTCCGAGCGGGTGTCACCGGCCGGCTCGACCGCCTGGTGGTGCCACTGCAGCAGCCGCTGTGTCTGGGTGAAGCTGCCCGCCTTCTCGGTGTGCGCGGCCGCCGGGAAGAAGAACACCTCAGTCGCGCACTTCTCCGGCACCAGCTCGCCGGTCTCCACCTCCGGCGAGCTCGACCAGAAGGACGCGCTCTCGATGAGCGAGAAGTCCCGGACGACGAGCCAGTCGAGGTTCGCGAGTGCGCGCCGCTGCAGCTTCCCGTGCGCCGAGCCGACGGCCGGGTTCTGGCCGACGAGGAAGAAGCCCGCAATCTTCCCGTCCACCATGTCGACGGTCTGCGAGTAGACGCCGTGGTCACCGTCGATCCGCGGCAGGTAGTCGAAGCAGAAGTCGTTCTCCGGGGTGGCAGCGTCCCCCCAGTAGGACTTCAGCAGGCTCACCAGGTAGGCGTCGGCATGCCCCCAGAACCCCTTGCTGCCCTTCGATCCCCGGACGTCGTCCAGGTAGGCCGCCAGGTCGCCGTGCACCTCGGCGTGCGGCATCGGCAGGTAGCCCGGCAGCAGGTTGTACAGCGTCGGGATGTCGGTCGACCCCTGGATGCTGGCGTGGCCGCGCAGCGCCAGAATGCCGCCGCCCGGTCGGCCGATGTTGCCCAGCAGCAGCTGGAGGATGGACGCCGTCCGGATGGCCTGCGCGCCGACCGTGTGCTGGGTCCAGCCGACCGAGTAGCACAGGGCGGTGGTCCGGTCCGGCCTGGAGTTCTCCGTCCAGACCCGGGCGACCTCCAGGAAGGCTTCCCGAGGCGTGCCGCAGACCTCCTCGACCATCTCCGGGGTGTAGCGGGCGAAGTGCCGCTCGAGGATCCGGTAGACGCAGCGGGGGTGCTGCAGGGTCTCGTCGCGGACCGGCTCGCCGCCCTCGAGCGTCGGGCCGCCGCTGCCGTGCACGTCCCCACTGTCGCTGGCCTTGCCCTCCTCCTCCGACTTGCCCGACGCCGCGGTCTCCGCCATGCCCTCGTACTGCCAGGACGCCGTGTCGTAGCTGGCCGACTCCGGGTCGAAGCCCGAGAAGAGCCCGTCGAGGTCCTCGGTGTCGCGGAACTCCTCGCTCACCACCACCGCGGCGTTGGTGTAGCGGACGACGTACTCCCGGAAGTCCAGGCCGTTCGCGAGCACGTAGTTGACGAGAGCGCCCAGGAAGACGATGTCGGTGCCCGCCCGGATCGGGACGTAGGTGTCAGCGACCGCGCTCGTCCGGGTGAACCGCGGGTCGATGTGGATCACCTTGGCGCCGCGCGCCTTGGCCTCCATCACCCACTGGAACCCGACCGGATGGCACTCGGCCATGTTGGAGCCCTGGATGACGATGGCGTCGGCGTTGGCGAGGTCCTGCAGGAACGACGTGGCGCCACCACGCCCGAACGAGGTCCCCAGACCGGGAACCGTGGCGCTGTGTCATATCCGCGCCTGGTTCTCGATCTGGATCGCGCCGAGCGCGGTGAACAGCTTCTTGATGAGGTAGTTCTCCTCGTTGTCCAGCGTCGCGCCGCCGAGGGAGGCGAAGCCGCGCGTACGCCGCAGCCGCCGGCCCTGCTCGTCGTACTCCTCCCAGCCCTTTGCCCGGGCGGCAAGCACCCGGTCGGCGACCATCTCCATCGCGCGGTCGAGCTCGAGCGGCTCCCACTCGGTGCCGTACGGCCGGCGGTAGAGGACCCGCGACTCTCGATGCGGGCCGGTGACCAGCGAGGTGGTGGCCGAGCCCTTGGGGCAGAGCCGGCCGCGGGAGATCGGGCTGTCCGGGTCGCCTTCGACCTGCACCACCTTCTCGTCGCGGACGAACACCCGCTGGCCGCAGCCGACGGCGCAGTAGGGACAGATCGACGCGACGACGCGGTCGGCGGTCGCCGTACGCGGGACGAGGTGCTCCGTGCGCCACGACTTCGCGGCCGCGCCGCGACCCGACGTGTCGGTGCCCGTCAGCTGGCGGTAGACCGGCCAGCCGTCGATCCACGTGCGCAGGCTCATGGCGCCCCCTTTGCTCGTCCGCATGCAACTCCGCGCCGGCCGGTGACGCAACCCGCCGGCCCGCGCCGGCTCGGCGAGGACCAATGAGCCCACAGCCCACAGCCCATAACTGAGGTTGTATAGACATACCAACCCAGTTATGGGCTTCGACCGGCATACCGTCTCGGCAGCGGCGAGCCAGGCAGATGTGAGGGCAGCGATGGGTCGGGTAACCCGGCGGCGGCCGGTGCTGCGGCTGGACGGCGACCGGGCCACCACGCGGCCGGACACGCTCGTCGCCGAGGAGCCGCTGGAGATCCGCGTCGGCGGCGTACCGGTGTCGGTGACGATGCGTACGCCGGGCGACGACTTCGACCTGGTCGCCGGTTTTCTCGTCACGGAGGGCGTGATCGGCGACATCGCCCAGCTGAGCACCCTGCGCTACTGCGCCGGCGCCACCGACGACGGCGTCAACACCTACAACGTGGTCGACGCCAGCCTGAGCTCGGACGCTCCCCCGCTCGACCTCTCGGTCCAGCGCAACTTCTACACGACCAGCTCGTGCGGCGTGTGCGGCAAGGCGAGCATCGAGGCGATCCGCACCCGGACCCGGTGGCCGGTCGGCGAGGACCCGGTGCCCGTCGAGCCGGCGGTGCTCGCCGAGCTGCCGGGCCGGTTACGCGCCGCCCAGGAGGTGTTCTCCCGGACCGGCGGGCTGCACGCGGCCGGGCTCTTCACGGCGGCCGGCGAGCTGCGCTGCCTGCGCGAGGACGTGGGCCGGCACAACGCCGTGGACAAGGTGGTCGGGGCGGCCGCCCGCGACGGCCGGCTTCCCCTGCGTGGCAGCGTCCTGCTCGTCAGCGGCCGGGCATCGTTCGAGCTGACGCAGAAGGCGCTGATGGCCGGCGTACCGGTGCTCGCCGCGGTGTCCGCGCCGTCGAGCCTCGCCGCCGAGCTTGCCGAGGAGGCCGGCATGACCCTCGTCGGCTTCCTGCGGGGCACGACGATGAACGTCTACGCCGGCAGCCACCGCCTGGTGACCGGGTCGGCGCGGTAGCCAACACCGCACTACATCGGCTCCGGGATGTCGATGCCCCGTACGCCGGGCTGCCGGCTCAGGCACTCGGTCAGCCGGGACAGGTCGCGCTGACTGGCGTCGTCGATCCGGAACCGGACGTTGTTGAGCCGACCGGCCTTTGTCGTGCTCGAGTCGATCGGCTCCGGGCTGGTGTTCGGGATGCCGGTGCACGCCTCGCGCGCGGCCACGTGCTGCTCCTGGGTGGCGCCAGGCTCGAAATGGACGACCAGCTCGCGCTGCCGGAGCCGCTCGCCGTACCTCCCGCAGCCGGCCAGCAGTGGCACCAGCACTAGAGCGACGGCCACCATGCCGGCATCCCGGCGTACGCGCCGCACTCCGGCAGCCTACGGTGAGTGCCGCCATGGCGGCCGGACGGCGGCCTCTCGGGGAGGAAGGAGCGAGCCCGCGGTGGCGGAACGCATCGAGAACTACGCGGTCATCGGCGACATGCAGACTGCGGCGCTGGTCGGGCAGACCGGGTCGATCGACTGGCTGTGCTTCCCGCGGTTCGACTCCGGGGCCTGCTTCGCCGCGCTGCTGGGTGACGGGAACAACGGCCAGTGGCGGCTGGCACCCGTCGGCAAGCGGGCGGCCACCCGGCGGCAGTACCGCGGGGACTCGCTCGTCCTGGAGTCGGAGTGGGAGACCGCGGACGGCGCCGTCCGCGTCATCGACTTCATGCCGCCCCGCGGAGAGGCGCCCGACGTCGTCCGCATCGTCGAGGGGCTCGACGGCGCGGTGCCGATGACCAGCGAGCTGCGGCTGCGCTTCGAGTACGGCTCGGTGGTCCCCTGGGTGCGCCGGCTGGACGGCGACCTCGCGGCCGTCGCCGGACCGGACGCCATCTGGCTGCGCACCCCGGTGGAGACCTACGGGCGCGACATGACGACGTACGCCGACTTCACGGTCCGTAAGGGCGACCGGGTGCCGTTCGTGCTCACCTGGAAGGCCTCGCATCTCCCGCCGCCCACGCCGGTGCACGCCGAGCACGCCCTGCTCGAGACGCTGGACTTCTGGTCGGACTGGATGTCGCCCTGCGCCTACGACGGCGAGTGGCGGGAGGCGGTTCTCCGCTCCCTGATCACACTGAAGGCCTTGACCTACGAGCCGACCGGCGGCATCGTCGCGGCCGCCACCACCTCGCTGCCGGAGTCCCTCGGCGGCGTACGCAACTGGGACTACCGCTACTGCTGGCTACGCGACGCCACGTTCACCCTCCAGGCGCTGCTCTACAACGGCTTCGTGGACGAGGCACGGGCCTGGCGGGAGTGGCTGCTGCGGGCGATCGCGGGAAACCCGGACGACCTGCAGATCATGTACGGCGTGGCCGGTGAGCGCCGGCTGCCCGAGTTCGAGGTGCCGTGGCTGGCCGGCTACGAGGGATCCAAGCCGGTGCGGGTGGGCAACGCCGCGGTCGACCAGTTCCAGCTCGACGTCTGGGGCGAGGTCATGGACAGCCTCTACCAGTCCAGACAGTCGGGCCTCGAGCTCGAGGACGACTCCTGGCGCATGCAGCGCTCGCTCATGCACTACCTCGAGAGCCACTGGGACGAGCCCGACGACGGCATCTGGGAGGTGCGCGGCGGCCGCCAGCACTTCGTCCACTCCAAGGTGATGGCGTGGGTGGCCGCGGACCGGGCGGTGAAGACCGTCGAGCGCACGCCGCTCGAGGGGCCGGTCGACCGGTGGCGGGCGCTCCGGAAGTCGATCCACGAGGCCGTCTGCGAGAAGGGCTACGACGCCGAGCGCAACACCTTCACCCAGTACTACGGCTCGCGCGGCCTCGACGCCTCGTTGCTGCTCATCCCGCAGATGGGCTTCCTGCCGGCCAAGGACCCGCGTGTCATCGGAACGGTCGAGGCGATCCAGCGCGAGCTGTGCGCTGACGGGTTCGTGCTGCGCTACGACACCAGCGGCAATGTCGACGGGCTGCCTGGCCGGGAGGGCGCCTTTCTGGCGTGCACGTTCTGGCTCGCCGACGACCTGCACATGATCGGTCGCACCGATGACGCCCGCGAGCTGTTCGAGCGGCTGCTCGCGCTGCGCAACGACGTGGGCCTCCTCGCCGAGGAGTACGACCCCGTCAACCGTCGGCTGCTCGGCAACGTGCCGCAGGCATTCAGCCATGTGCCGCTGGTCAACACCGCGCGCAACCTCTCCCGCACCGGCAAGGGGGGTGGCCGGCTGCATCGGCACGACCCGCCGCACGCGGGGAAGCGGGTCGCCGCGCCGGCGCAGACAACCTCGCGGGGTCGCTAGGCGTCTCCACTGCAGAACGGCGCCAGACTCGCCGATGTAGCGGGAGCCGACGCCGTCGCAGAGGAGCCGCCCCGTGAGCCGCCGAAGCCGACCGGTCCTCGCGGTGGCGGCCGTCGTACTCGTCTCGCTCGTCGTGCTCCCGGCCGGCATCGGGTACGCCGGGCTAACCGGGGACCATGTGGCCGCCGGTGTCCTGCCGGCGGGCACCACGGTCGGTGGGGTCGACGTCTCCGGCTTGGACCGGGTCGCGGCGCTGGCCGCCGTACGCCGGGTGGTGGAGCGGGACTTCGACCGGACCGCCACCCTGCAGGTCGGCTCCCGGCGCTACTCCACCAGCCTGCGCGAGCTCGGAGCCGAAGACGACGCCGAGGCGGCGCTTGACGCGGCCCTCGGGCGGAGCCGGGCCGGCTCGTCCCTGCACCGCGTCTGGGACCAGGTCACCCGCCGGTCGGCGCCGGTGTCCGTGCCGGTCCGGGTGACCCCCGCGCGGCCCGACCGCGTGCAGGCTCTCGTGGTCCGGGCCGTCCGGGACGCCGCCGCGGACCCGGTCCGCGCGCAGGTGCGGCTGGCCGGCGGCTGGCTGCACTTCACCGCCGGCGTCGAGGGCCGGCGCCTTGACCCCGAGGCGGCCACCGCCGCGCTCATGGCGTCCCTGCAGGACGGTAAGCCGCACGCGGCCGTCCCCAGCGCATTCGGGCCGAAGTCGGGGAGTTCGGCGTACGGCACCGTCGTCCTCGTCCGCACCGGCGAGAACCGCCTCTACCTCTATCAGGACCACCGGCTGACGCAGGTGTTCAGCGTGGCGACGGGATCGCCGGACTTCCCCACGCCGACCGGCCGCTTCCACGTCGCGCGGAAGCGGTACCTGCCCACCTGGGTGAACCCGCACCCCGACGAGGGGTGGGGCAAGCTCGAGCCGCCGACCATCCCACCCGGCCCGGACAACCCGCTCGGCACCCGCGCCATGAACCTCGACGTACCGAACATCCGCATCCACGGCACGCCGGCCGCAGCTTCGGTGGGCTACTCGGCGAGTCATGGCTGCATCCGGATGCGGATGGCCGACGTCGAAGCGCTCTATCCGCTGGTGCCGACCGGCACCTCGGTCTTCGTAACCGCGGCGGGCCCGCCGAAGCTGCCACCGCCGGGCGCCGGTGTCACCGTGGCCAGCCTGGCCGAGGGCGGCTGACCCGCCGGGTCAGGCCGGCGACACCGGCACCAGCGCCGGCAGTACCTCGCCGATCGGATCGCGCAGCACCCCGCCCCCGCTTCGAAGGGCGAGATCGTCGTACGGCGTCGGCTGGGCGTTGACCACGACCAGGCGGGCCCCGGCCTCCATGGCCACGCCGCACAGGCCGGCGGCCGGCTGCACCGTCAGCGAGGAGCCGACGGACAGGAAGAGATCGCAGCCGGCCGCGGCCCGACGTGCCCGGGACAACACCTCGGGCACCAGCTGCTGGCCGAAGGAGATGGTCGCCGACTTGAGGGTCCCGCCACAGCTGCGACAGGGCGGGTCCGGCTCCTCGGCGGACACCCTGTCTAGCTCATCCACCATCGACGTACGCCGCCCGCAGTCCAGGCACACCACCTGCCAGATCGTGCCGTGCAGCTCCACTACCAGCTCCGGGTCCAAGCCGGCCCGCTGGTGCAGCCCGTCGATGTTCTGGGTGAGCAGCGCGACCAGCCGGCCGGTGCGCTCGAGCTCTACCAGGGCCCGGTGGCCCGTGTTGGGCTCGGCGGTCCAGGCCGGGTGCACGCGCCGGCTTGCCCATGCTCGCCGGCGTACGTCCGGGTCGGCGAGGTATGCGTCCAGGCTGACGAGTCGCTGGGCACTCGGGTCCCGCGTCCAGACACCCTGCGGACCGCGATAGTCCGGGATGCCCGAGTCGGTGGAGATGCCGGCGCCGGTGAGCACGGTCACCCGGCTCGCCCGCTCGATCCACCCGGCGACGCGCTCGACCCCGTCGCCCGCATCCCCGCTGGTCATCCGCCCGACGGTACGGCCGGGGGGAGCCGGCTCGCCACCCTGGGCAGGCTGAAGAACTTCGACGTCCTACGCCGTACGCCGGTCCTCGATCTGCCAGCCCACGGCCACGCCGGCCGCGGCCAGTGCGGCGAGCGCGGAGCCGGCGCGGCGCACCAGGCGGAGCCGGGTTCGTCGGTACGTCATGGGCACCTCCTTGAGCGGCCACGGCGACCGTCCGGACCAGAACAACAGCCGGGGAGAACCGGCGGCCGGCGGCGCCATGGCGTGACATCGGAGATCCGGTGAACATCGGGATCGGCAGGCCCGCACCGGTCCTTCAGCTGCGACCGGCAGGATGACGGGATGGATCTGGGGCTCGCCGGCCGCGTGTACCTGGTGACCGGTGGCAGCCGAGGGCTTGGCCGGGCCGCAGCGGAGGCGCTCGTCGCGGACGGGGCGCGGGTCGTGATCTCGGCTCGGGACCCGGAAGCCGTGCGCGCCGCGGCGACCGAGCTGGGCGGCAGTGCGGTCGGCGTACCGGCCGACAACGCCGACCCCGGGACCCCGGCCCGGCTGGTCGCAGCGTCGCAGCACGAATTCGGTCGGCTGGACGGTGCGCTGATCAGCGTCGGGGGGCCGCCGACCGGGCCGGTGACCGAGATCTCCGACCAGCAGTGGAGCGCCGCCTTCGACTCGGTGTTCCTCGGTACGGTCCGGCTGGCCCGCGAGGTCGCCGGGGCGCTGAAGAGCGGCGGCTCGATCGCGTTCGTGCTGTCGACCTCGGTCCGGAGCCCGATTCCGGGTCTCGCCGTATCGAACGGCCTGCGGCCGGGCCTCGCGATGGTGGCGAAGACGCTCGCCGACGAGCTCGGGCCGCGCGGCATCCGGGTGAACGGGCTGCTGCCCGGCCGGGTCGGCACCGAGCGGGTTGCCGAGCTCGACGCACTCACCGGCGATCCGGCGGCGGCTCGGGCCCGCAGCGAGGCGGCGATCCCGCTGCGCCGCTACGGCGAGCCGGCCGAGTTCGGCCGGGTGGCGGCCTTCCTCCTCTCGCCGGCGGCGTCCTTCGTGTCCGGGGCCATGCTGCCCGTCGACGGCGGTGCGCTGCGCACGATCTGAACTGGGTAGGCGCCCCCCATGACAACTCCTGAGACCAGCCCCGACGCCGCTCCCGACCTGCCCCCCGCCGTCGACGTGCAGGCGGGTGCCGGGGCCGCCGTACCGGACGAGCGGCCCGCAACCTCCGACCCCGACCAGATGGTGAACACGCCGGACGAGCTGGGTGGCACCGGCGGTCCGGACGCCGGCGGCGCCGGCTGACCCGTCGGGAACCCCGATCAGTGACACTGTGGGTATGGGTGCGCAGCAGACGACCAACGACCCACGGAGCCAGCGGGAGCGGATGCTTGCCGGGGAGCTGTACCTCGCCGACGACCCTCAGCTGGCCGCGGACCACCGACGCGCGATGCGGCTGTTGGCGGAGCTGCTCGGAGCTTTGGGTCCTGAAGCTGAGATCCGCCCACCGCTGTACTGCGACTACGGCTACCAGATCCGGGTCGGCGCCCGTACGTTCGTCAACTTCGGCCTCATGGCGCTTGACGTCGCCCCCATCACCATCGGAGACGACGTCCAGATCGGCCCGAACGTCCAGCTGCTGACGCCGACGCATCCAGTCGAGGCTCAGCCACGACGCGAGAAGTGGGAGGCCGCGATGCCCATCACCATAGAAGACAACGCTTGGCTCGGTGGCGGCGTCATCGTGCTACCCGGGGTCACCATTGGGATGAACACGGTGGTAGGCGCCGGTGCAGTCGTGACGAAGGACCTGCCCGCCGACGTCATCGCGGTCGGCAACCCGGCGCGGGTGCTCCGCCGGCTGTGAGCGCGACCCGGCGGACCGGCAGCCGCTCACTTGGAGATCGCGAAGAGCCGCCTGAACCTCGCCCAGGCGACCGGCTCGAACAGGCACGATGAGCACTTCCGCCAGCGTCAGCAGGTTGATCGCGAGGTCGTCGTCGATCGCGGCGGCCAGCAGCCGCTCTGCGGCTGCATGGTGGTCGTCCTCACCGTCCAGGTAGGCGATGAGGGCGCTTGCGTCGATCACGATCACGTGGGCCACTCTTCGCGCAGGTGGTGCAGGTAGTCGGGTCCTAGGCGCCGGTGAGGATTCCGCTGCGTCAGCACGATGCGCTCGATGCCCGCCCACAAGTTCCGGACAGCCGGTGCACCGCGCCACGACCGACCTGCGGCACGAGCGATCATTGTGAGCTCCACATGAGGCTTTCGGCCACTTACTGCTGCCGACCTCACAATGATCACCGCCACAACGTAATGAGCTTTTAGTCCATCACGAGGTCAGGCGGGAGCCGCCTCCAGCGGACGTGCCGGGCCGGTGAGCTCTTGGCGCTCGAACTGGGTGCGGTAGAGCTCGGCGTACAGCCCACCGGCGGCCAGCAGCTCGCCGTGGCGCCCCCGCTCGACGATGCGGCCGTCATCGACGACGAGGATCTGGTCGGCCTCCCGGATCGTGGACAGCCGGTGCGCGATCACCAGAGACGTCCGCCCTGCCAGCGCGGTGGCGAGCGCCCGCTGCACGGCCACCTCGGACTCCGAGTCCAGATGGGCCGTCGCCTCGTCGAGTACGACGACGCGCGGCGCCTTGAGCAGCAGCCGGGCGATCGCCAGCCGCTGCTTCTCCCCGCCGGAAAGCCGGTAGCCGCGGTCGCCGACGACGGTGTCGAAGCCGTCGGGCAGCGACGCGATGAGGTCCCAGATCTGCGCAGCCTGAGCCGCCTCTACCAGCTCCTCCTCGCTCGCGCCGGGCCTGGCGTAGAGCAGGTTGGACCGGATCGTCTCGTGGAACATATGGGAGTCCTGCGTCACCACCCCGATCGCGTCACGCAGCGAGTCCAGGGTGAAATCGCGTACGTCGTGGCCGGCGATCCGGACAGCCCCGCCGGTCACGTCGTAGAGGCGCGAGGCCAGCGCTGTCATCGTGGTCTTGCCGGCGCCCGACGGGCCGACGAGCGCGACCAGCTGACCGGCCTCGGCTCGAAACGACACCTCGTGCAGCACCTCGGCGGTCGGAGCGTTGTCGAGTACGGCGACCGACTCCAGCGAGGCGAGCGAGACCTCCTCTGCCGTCGGATAGCGGAAGGAGACCCGGTCGAACTCCACCGTGGCCGGCGCGTCGGCCGGCAGCGGTACGGCGTCCGGCTTCTCGTCGATCATCGGCGGCAGGTCGAGCACCTCGAAGACCCGCTCGAAGCTCACCAGCGCGGTCATGACGTCCACCCGGACGTTGGACAGCGCGGTCAGCGGCCCGTAGAGCCGGCCGAGCAGCGCGGCCAGCGCGATCAGCGTGCCCAGCTCGAGCTCGCGGTTGGCCGCCAGTACGCCGCCCACGCCGTACACCAGTGCTGTTGCCATCGACGCCACCAGGGTGAGCGCGACAAAGAAGATCCGGCTGTACATCGCCGAGATGACGCCGATGTCACGCACCCGCGCGGCGTTGTCGGAGAAGGCCGCCGACTCCTCGGGCAGCCGGCCGAAGAGCTTGACCAGCAGGGCGCCGGAGACGTTGAAGCGCTCGGTCATCGTCGTGGACATGCCGGCGTTGAGCGTCATCGACTCCCGGGTGATCGCCTGCAGCCGGGCGCCGACCAGCCGGGCCGGGATGATGAATACGGGCAGCAGCACCAGCGAGATCGCGGTGATCTGCCAGGACAGGTAGAACATGGTCCCGGCGACCAGCACCAGGCTGATGACGTTGGACACGACGCCGGACAGCGTCGAGGTGAACGCCTGCTGGGCACCGATGACGTCGTTGTTGAGCCGGCTGATGAGCGCGCCGGTCTGGGTGCGGGTGAAGAAGGCGATCGGCATCCGCTGCACGTGCGCGAACACCTTGGTTCGCAGGTCGAAGATGAGCCCCTCGCCGATCCGCGCGGAGAACCAGCGCTGCGCCAGTGACAGAACAGCATCGATGACGGCCAGCCCGGCGACCGCCAACGCGATCTTGGTGACCACATCCGGCCGCCCCGGTACGACGCCCTTGTCGATGACCGCCTTGAACAGCAGCGGGGTGGCCACGACGATCAGCGCGTCGAACACGACGAGGATGAGGAAGTACGTGAGCTCTCGCTTGTACGGCGCCGCGAAGCGCACGATCCGCCGAACCGTCCCCGGCGCGAGCTTCTGGTTCTTGACGTCCTGCTCGCGGCTGAAGGAGCGCAGGGTCTGCCAGTTGGCGTGGGTCGACATCCGGCGCCCCCTCTCCGCTGGTCAGAACGCGGAGACTCCGGTGAGCGCCCGTCCGATCAACAGCTGCTGGATCTGGCTGGTCCCTTCGTACAGCGTGGTAACGCGGGCGTCCCGCAGGTACTTCCCGGCGGCGTACTCGTCGATGTAGCCGTAGCCGCCGTGCGCCTGGACGCAGGAGTTGGCCACACGGACCGAGGCCTCGGAGGCGAAGTACTTGGCCTTGCTCGCCGCCAGGGTGTAGGGCAGCCCTCGGGTCTTGAGGTCGGCGGCGGCCCAGGTGAGCAACCGCGAGCAGTCGACATCAACCGCCGCGTCGGCGATGAGCTCCTGGATCAGCTGGTGGGCCGCGACCTTCTTGCCGAACTGCTCGCGCGTTGTCGTGTAGGCCACCATCGTGTCCAGCGCCGCCTGGGCCAGGCCGGTGCACGAGGCGGCCAGCGAGATCCGCCCGTCGTCCAGCGCGGAGAGCGCGACCCTGATGCCGGTCCCCTCCGCACCGCCGAGCAGCGCCTCCGCGCCCACCACGACGTCGTCGAGCACCAGCTCGGCGGTGTCGCAGGAGCGCAGGCCCAGCTTGCCGTGCACGGGTACGGCGGAGAAGCCGACGGTGTCGGTCGGGACCAGGAACGCGCTGACCCCGCGGGCACCCGGGCCGCCGGTGCGGGCCATCACCAGGGCAACGCCAGCGATCGTTCCGTTGGTGATGAACACCTTGCGACCGTTGAGCCGGTAGCCGCCGGCGGTGCGTTCGGCGGTGGCGGCGAGGTCCGCCGGGTTGCTGCCGTAGTCCGGCTCGGTCAGTCCGAAGCACCCGAGGACATCTCCGGTCGCCATCCGTGGCAGCCAGGCCTCCTTCTGCTCCGGCGTACCCCAGCGCTCGATCGAGCCGGCCGTCAGGGCGAGGTGCACGGAGAGGATCGAGCGGACGTTGGCGTCACCGCGGCCGAGCTCCTCGATGACCAGCGCGTAGGACAGCGGGTCGGCCCCCCCGCCGCCGTACTCCTCGGGCACGGTCAGGCCGATGAACCCGGTCTCCTTCAGGCCGGCCAGTGCCTCGGCCGGAAAGCGCTCCTCGCGGTCGTTGCGCAGCGCCTGTGGAACCACGACCGCGTCCACCCAGGACCGGATCGCCTTGCGGACGGCTTCCTGGTCGGGCGTCAGCGAGAGATCCACAGCAGCTCCTCGAAGGCGGCCCGGCGGCCGGTGACCTGCTCGCCCGGGTGCCCGGACAGGCCGAGGCCGCGCCGAAGCGCGGGCGACTCGGAACGTGGGGGGTACTACTTGGCCTTGCCGCGGGTCGCGCCGCCGCGACCGCGGAGGGTGGCGCCGTTCTCGCTCAGAATGCGGTGGATGAACCCGTAGGACCGACCGGTTGACTCGGCGAGGGTGCGAATGCTCTGCCCGCCCTCGTACTTCTTGCGCAGGTCCGCGGCGAGCTTGTCCCGCTCGGCGCCGGTGACCCGGGTTCCCTTCTTCAGCGTGTCCGCCACGTGATGCCTCCGATTAGCTGGTCACGATCATCGTCTCGAGCTCTCGCCATGATCACTCTAGTTACCCCGCTCGGCCGGCACCACCCCCGTTACCGTGACCTAATGCCGACGGCCCAGCGAACCTACATTCGCTGGGAGCTGCCGCCCTGGCCGGTTCGGCGCGGCAATCCTGCCGGCATCAAAGATGCGGCTCGCTGGTTAGCCGTGGTGGCGGCCGGCCTCGGTCTGTCCGCCCTGGCGGTGGCACTGCATGCCCGGCTGGGCACGGCCAGCGCGCCCTTCACGGGCAGCTACCGGCTCAAGCTGGAGATCGGCTCGCTCCTCGCACCGCTGGTGGCAGTCCTGGTGCTGGCCGGCGTACGCCGTGGAGTGCACGAGCGGCTGCCGTGGCGCTGGCTCCTCCTCGCAAGCTACGTCGCGGCCGCCGGTTGGGCGCTCGGGCTCGCCTCGGTCGATGGCGGCAACGGCCTGGCCGGGCCGGTCAGGGCGCCGGCCGGCTATCTCTCCGATGTCGACACCGTCGGGTCGGATCCCGCTGCGTTCCTGCGGGACTTCGTGGACCGCGCGGGCGCGCACACCGTCTCGACCCGGCAGCACCCGCCCGGCCCGGTGCTGCTGCTGTGGGGCCTGGTCCGGCTGGGAATCCGCAGCCCGGTCGCGCTCGGGTTGCTGATCACCCTGCTGGGCTGCCTGTCCGTGCCCCTGGTGGCGGTTGCCGTCCGGTCGCTGTGCCGTGAGCCGGCGGCCAGGCGGCTGCTGCCGGTGTTGGTGCTGGCGCCGTACGCCGTGTGGCTGGCGGTCAGCCTGGACGCCGTGACCCTGGCATTCGGGGCCGGCGCGGTCGCCTGCGGCGTGGTGGGTAGCGAGGCGCGGCGGTCGCCGCTGTGGGCGGTGGGAGCGGGCGTGCTGCTCGGGGTGGGCGCGCTGTTCTCCTACAGCGTGGGCTGGCTGGCGATCTCATTGATCGTGGTGTACTTCGTCCGCCGCCGCCCGATCCTCAATATGATCAGCGGGGGCGCGGCGCTCATCCCCCTGTCGCTCGCCCAGCTCGCCGGGTTCGTCTGGACCGACGGGTTGACTGCCGCCCAGGCCGACTTCTCGCTGCGGGTGGACCCGCACCGCTCCTGGCTGGTCTGGGCCGCGCTCGACGTCTTCCTGCTCGCCATCGCCTGCGGACCCGCGGTCGCGGCCAGCGCCCGCAAGATCCGGCGTACGCCGGGCTGGCCGTTCGCCGTCGGTGCCGGCCTCGCCGTCACCTTCGCGATCGTTTCCGGGCTCTCCCGCGGGGAGGTCGAGCGGTCGTTCCTGCCGTTCTTCCCCTGGCTGCTGGTGGCGGCGGTGGCGCCGGAGCCGGGAAGGACCGACCCCGCGCCCACGCCCCTGCTGCTGGTGGCGCTCGGCGCGGTCACCGCGGTGGTGATCGAGGCTGTCCTGCGCACCGCCTGGTGACGGTGCCGGCCTTCGCGGCCTTGGGCCCGGTGGCTCAGCCTGCGGGCGAACTGCTCCATCGAGGCAGTGAGATCGGGAATCGACCGCCGCATCAGCGGTCGGCTCGGTCACGATCGGCCGGCGTGTGGGTGGCGCAGCCGGAACAACAGGTACGCCGCGACGCTCGCAGCGTCCGCGAACCGGCCGTCGGCGATCTCCGCGTCGAGCGCGGCTGCCGTCAGTCGCTCGGCCGTCAACCCCTGCTCCTGCGGCACCAGCTCACCGCGCAGGTCGGTGGCGAGGTAGACCTGAGCCCCCTGGCTGCTCATCCCCGGCGCGACGAGCAGCCGGCCAAGGTGCTCCCACCGACCGGCGCGCAGGCCGGTCTCCTCCTCCAACTCGGCGGCCGCCACCAGCTCGGGTGCGAGAACTGAGCCCTCCCCCGCGGAGCCCTGCGGGAAGTTGCGCACCCGCTCGCCGGCCGGGTGCCGGAACTCCTCCACCACGACCAGCCGCTCCCCGTCGTACGGGATCACCAGCGAGAAGTCGGGCTTGTCGACCACGCCGTAGATGCCGGCCGAGCCGTCGGGATGGACGACGTCGTCCTCGCGCACGCGCATCCAGGCGTTGCGGTAGACCTCGCGGCTGCTCACGCCAGCGCGACCAGGTCGGCGAGGTCCTCGCTCCAGGTGTCCTCGACGCCGTCCGGCAGCAGGATCACCCGTTCCGGTGACAAGGCGTTGACTGCACCTTCGTCGTGCGTGACCAGGACCACCGCACCTCGGTAGGCCGCCAGCGCAGCGAGCACCTCCTCACGGCTGGCCGGGTCGAGGTTGTTGGTCGGCTCGTCGAGCAGCAGGACGTTGGCGCTGGAGACCACCAGTACGGCGAGCGCCAGCCGGGTCTTCTCGCCGCCGGACAGGGTGCCGGCCGGCTGGTCGACGACGTCACCGGAGAACAGAAAGGCGCCCAGCGTGCGGCGCAGCTCGAGGTCGCCGGCGCCTGGCGCGGCCGCCTGCAGGTTGGCCAGCACGGACCGCTCCGGGTCCAGGGTCTCGTGCTCCTGGGCGTAGTAGCCGAGCCGCAGGCCATGACCGGGATGCACCTCGCCGGTGTCTGGCGGCTCCAGCCCGGCCAGCAGGCGGAGCAGCGTGGTCTTGCCCGCGCCGTTGAGACCGAGGATCACCACCCGGCTCCCCCGGTCGATCGAGAGATCCACGTCGGTGAAGACCTCGAGCGAGCCGTAGGACTTCGACAGGCCGCTGGCGGTGAGCGGTGTCCGGCCACAGGAGGCCGGCTCGGGGAAGCGCAGCTTGGCCACCTTGTCGGCGCGGCGCACCTCGGCGAGGCCGGCCTCCAGCCGGACCGCACGGCGGTCGAGGGTGTGCGCCGCCCGCGCCTTGGTGGCCTTGGCCCGCATCCGGTCCGCCTGGGACCGCAACGCGACGATCTGGCGCTCGGCGTTGGCCCGCTCGCGCCGCCGGCGCCGCTCGTCGGTCTCCCGCTGCTCCAAATAGGTGGACCAGCCGACGTTGTAGACGTCGAGCACCGCCCGGGTGGCGTCGAGGTGGAACACCCGGTTGACCGTCGTCCGCAGCAGGTCGACGTCGTGGCTGATGACGACGAGGCCGCCCCGATGCGTCCGGAGGAAGTCGCGCAGCCAGGTGATCGAGTCCGCGTCGAGGTGGTTGGTCGGCTCGTCGAGCAGCAGCGCCTCCGCACCGCTGAACAGGATCCGGGACAGCTCCACCCGGCGTCGCTGGCCGCCGGACAGGGTGCCTAGCGGCTGGGACAGCACCCGCTCGGGCAGTCCGAGGCTTGACGCGATCGAGGCCGCCTCGGCCTCGGCGGCGTACCCCCCGAGCACCTGGAAGCGCTCCTCGAGCCGGCCGTACCGGCGTACGGCGGACTCTCGCGTCCCGGCGTCGGCGCTCGCCATCGAGCCGGTGGCCGCGGCCATCTCCCGACCGACCGTGTCCAGGCCGCGCGCGGACAGGATCCGGTCACGGGCAAGGACCTCGAGGTCGCCGGTACGGGGGTCCTGGGGCAGATATCCCACCCGTCCCGACAGGGTCACGGTTCCCGCGGCCGGAACGGACTCGCCGGCGAGGACCCTGGTCAGCGTCGTCTTGCCGGCCCCGTTGCGGCCGACGAGGCCGACCCGGTCACCCGACCCGATGCGAAAGCTGACGCTGGACAGCAGCGAGCGCGCGCCGGCGCGCAGCTCGAGCTCGGTAGCGGTGATCACTGGAGTGCTCTCTCGGGAAGGGTCGGGGACAGCCGGTACGGCCCGCACGGCGTACGCCGGCGGGCGGTTTCGCGGTCAGTCGACCAAGAGCACGCGCCCAGTGTACGACGGCGATGCCGATCTGTGACGTGACTACCGGCCCGCGAGGCCTCAGGCTAGGAGGGACGTTTTCGAGCGCGCCGGAGGGGTTGCCATGGTCAGGACCGCCCACCGGGGCGCCGCCCTCGGTCGGCTCTTCCCGCGCGGGGACGTCGCCGGCGACCGGCCCGGTCTCGGCCACGACCACGAGCTGCACGTCGATGCCGACGACATCTGCCCGCGCTGCCTGCGCTGGATCGAGGCCAGCGACTTCGTCCGGCGTACGTCGTGGGGACTGGCCCAGCACGAGGTCTGCCCGGCCGACGTGCCGGGGGCGCGACCCGTCAGACGTTGAAGCCGAGGGCGCGCAGCTGCTCGCGACCGTCTTCGGTGATCTTGTCGGGGCCCCACGGCGGCATCCACACCCAGTTGATCCGGATGTCGGACACGAACGGCCCCAGCGCCGCCCGCGTCTGGTCCTCGATGACGTCGGTCAGCGGGCAGGCGGCCGAGGTCAGCGTCATGTCGAGGACCGCGACGTTGTCCGGGTCGACGGTGATCCCGTACACCAGGCCGAGGTCCACCACGTTGATGCCGAGCTCGGGGTCGACGACATCGCGCATCGCCTCGGTCAGGTCGTCTGTGCTCACGGGAGCGGTCATGGGGAGATCTCCTCCGGCGACTCGGCGGACAGGGTACGGGGCAGGCGGGAGCCGTCGGACATCACCGCCCGGGCGGTGGCGTCCTTCCAGGCCATCCAGGACAGCAGGGCGCACTTGACCCGGGCCGGGTAGCGGGCCACCCCGGCGAACGCGACGGCATCCTCGAGCAGGTCCTCGTCCGGCTCGCGCTGGCCCCTGGACTGCAGCAGCGAGAGGAACTCCTCGGCGGTGCCCATCGCCTCGTCGACAGTGCGGCCGATCACCAGGTCGGTCAGCACCGACGCGCTGGCCTGGCTGATCGAGCAGCCCTCGCTGTCGTAGGAGACGTCGGCGACCGAGTCGCCGTCGAGCCGCACCCGCAGCGTCACCTCGTCGCCGCAGGTCGGGTTGGTGTGGTGCACCTCGGCGTCGTACGGCTCGCGCAGGCCCTTGTGGTGTGGGTGCCGGTAATGGTCCAGGATGATCTCCTGGTACATCGACTCAACCGACACCGAAGAACCCCTGTACGTGCACGAGGCCGTCGACCAGCGCGTCGATCTCGCCGGTCGTCGAGTAGAGGTGGACCGACGCCCGGGTGGTCGCCGGTACGCCGTAGCGCAGGCAGACCGGCCGGGCACAGTGGTGGCCGACCCGCACCGCGATCCCCCGCTCGTCGAGCACCTGGCCGACGTCATGCGGGTGGATGCCGCGCAGCGCGAAGGAGATCGCCCCGCCGCGGGCCACCGCGGTCGGCGGCCCGACGATCCGCAGCCCGTCGATCGACGACAGCCGGTCCAGGGCGTACGCCGTGAGCTCATGCTCGTGCGCGGCAACCGCGTCCATGCCCAGGTCGGTGAGGTAGTCGACCGCCGCACCCAGACCGATGGCCTCGGCGATCGGCGGGGTGCCGGCCTCGAACTTGTGCGGCGGGGCGGCGTACGTCGACCGGCCCATGGTCACCTCGTCGATCATCTCGCCGCCGCCGAGGAACGGCGGCATGTCCTCGAGCAGCTCGGACCGTCCCCACAGCACGCCGATCCCGGTCGGGCCGCACATCTTGTGCCCGGTGAAGGCGACGAAGTCGGCGCCGAGAGCGGCCACGTCGATCGGCAGATGCGGTACCGACTGGCAGGCGTCCAGAACGACCAGCGCGCCGACCTCCCGGGCCCGGGCGACGATCGGGTCCACGGGGTTGAGCGTGCCGAGGGAGTTGGACAGGTGGACGAAGGACACCACCCGGGTGCGCTCGGTCAGCAGCGATTCGAGGTCGGTGAGGTCGAGCCGGCCGTCGTCGGTGAGCGGCAGCCAGCGCAGCGTGGCGCCGGTCCGCTGGGCGAGCAGCTGCCAGGGCACCAGGTTGGAGTGGTGCTCCATCTCGGTGACCAGGATCTCGTCGCCAGGCCCGAGCGCGAGCCAGGACGGCCGGGCGCCGCTGGGCTCCAGCGGCGAGTCCGGGCTCATCCGGGCCGTCGCGTTGCCGAGGGAGTAGGCGACCAGGTTGAGCGCCTCGGATGCGTTCTTGGTGAAGACGACCTCGTCCCGGTTGGGCGCGCCGATGAAGGCCGCGACCTTGTCCCGCGCCCCTTCGTACGCCGCCGTCGCCTCCTCACCGAGGGTGTGCACCGCGCGCGCGACGTTGGCGTTGTGCTGCTCGTAGTGGTCGCGCATGGCGTCGAGGACCGCGGTGGGCTTCTGCGAGGTGTTGGCGCTGTCGAGGTAGACCAGCGGATGACCGTGCACCGTCCGGGACAGGATCGGGAAGTCCTTGCGGACCCGCTCGACGTCGTAGGCCGCGGTCACAGCCCCGCCCCTCCCGCACCCGGAAGGATGCCGGCGACCACCTGCGGCTCTGCCGCCACCGCGACGGCGGGCTCCCCGTAGCGCTCGTAGCCCTCCTCCTCCAGCCGGTCGGCGAGCTCCGGGCCACCCTGTTCGACGATGGCGCCGCGCACGAAGACGTGCACGAAGTCCGGCGTGATGTAACGCAGGATCCGGGTGTAGTGGGTGATCAGCAGGGTGCCGACCTCGCCCGTGGCCCGGACCCGGTTGACGCCCTCGGAGACGACGCGCAGCGCGTCGACGTCGAGGCCGGAGTCGGTCTCGTCGAGCACCGCGATCCGCGGCCGGAGCAGCTCGAGCTGGAGGATCTCGTGCCGCTTCTTCTCCCCACCGGAGAACCCCTCGTTCAGCGAGCGCTCGGCGAACGCCGGGTCCATGTTGAGCCGGGACATCGCCTCCTTCACCTCCTTCACCCACAGCCGCAGCTTGGGCGCTTCGCCCCGGACCGCGGTCGCCGCCGTACGCAGGAAGTTGGAGACCGAGACGCCGGGCACCTCGACCGGGTACTGCATCGCGAGGAAGATGCCGGCCCGGGCACGCTCGTCGACGGTCATCCCGAGGACGTCCGCGCCGTCGAGCGTCACCGACCCCTTGGTGACCGTGTACTTCGGGTGGCCGGCGATCGCGTAGGCGAGCGTGGACTTGCCCGAGCCGTTGGGACCCATCAGCGCGTGCGTCTCCCCGGCGCGGACGGTCAGGTCGACGCCGCTGAGGATCTCGCGTCGTTCGGCGTTGTCGGCCTCGACGGCGACGTGCAGGTTGCGAATCTCGAGCGTGGCCATGCGGGCTCAGAACTCCTGAAGGGCGACGAGTACGTCGTCGCCGTCGACGCGGACGGGGTAGACGGGCACCGGGCGGGTGGCCGGCAGGCCGGTGGGCTTGCCGGTGCGCAGGTCGAAGCGCGAGCCGTGCAGCCAGCACTCGACGGTGCCGTCCTCGACCTCCCCCTCGCTCAGCGCGACCTCGGCGTGCGAGCAGACGTCGTGGATCGCGTAGACCTCACCGCCGCTGCGGGCGACGCAGACCGGGCGGCCGGACATCATCACCCGCAGCGCCCCCTCCTCCGGAACGTCGGTGACCGCACACGCCCGCTGGAAGGTCATGACCGCACCCGCTCGAGCTCGGCGTCGACCGCCGCGGTCAGCCGGGCTTCGATCTCCGGGATTCCGATCGCGCGAATGACGTCGGCAAAGAAGCCGCGGACCACCAGCCGGCGGGCGGCGTCGGCCGATATGCCGCGCGACTGCAGGTAGAACAGCTGCTCGTCGTCGAAACGTCCGGTCGCGCTGGCGTGACCGGCACCGGCCACCTCACCGGTCTCGATCTCGAGGTTCGGGATGGAGTCGGCCCTGGCGCCGTCGGTCAGGATGAGGTTGCGGTTGAGCTCGTAGGTGTCGGTGCCGACCGCCTCGGCGCGGATCACCACGTCGCCGACCCAGACGGTGTGGGCCCCCTCGCCCTGCAGCGCGCCCTTGTAGGTGACCCGGCTCCGGCAGCTCGGTACGGCGTGGTCGACGAGCAGCCGGTGCTCGAGGTGCTGGCCGGCGTCGGCGAAGTAGAGGCCGAGCAGCTCGGCGTCGCCGCCGGGCCCGGTGAAGCGCACCGTCGGCGCCAGCCGGACCAGGTCGCCGCCGAAGGTGACCACCACGGACCTGAACCGGGCGTCCCGGCCCACCGCCGCGGCGATCGTGCCGGCGTGCACCGCGTCGTCGTCCCAGTCCTGCAGGCTCACCAGGGTGAGCGACGCGCCGTCGCCGAGCAGGACCTCGACGTTGGCGGCGTAGGCCGCCGACCCGGTGTGGTCGAGCACCAGCACGGCCTCGGCGAACGAGCCCAGCTCTACGACCAGGTGGTCGTAGGCGACGCCGCCCCGGCCCCGCAGCGATAGCACGAGCGGAGACTCCCCGACGAACCCACGCGCGAACGAGATCAGTGCCGGCTTCTCGGTACGGTCGAGCGCGAGCGCAGCCAGCCGGTCCTCGGGCACCAGCGCCGAGCCCACCCTGGGGTCTTCGCGCGGGACCCGCTCGAGCGGCACTGCGCCGGACCAGTCGGCCTCGACCGCCCCGTCGGACGGTGGGCCGTCGAGCAGGCCGGCCAGGCGGAGGAGCGGCGTGAAGCGCCACTCCTCCTCGCGACCGGTCGGAACGGGGAAGTCGGCGACGTCGTAGGACCGGACCCGCTCCTGGCGGGCGTCGGCCGGCAGGCTCACCGGCCGCCCCGTGCCGGGACCGGCGAGCTGGTCGCCGCCGGCCGCCGCCGGGGCGACCTCGATGCCGGCGGCGGTCAGGCCGCCGGGCAGCGTCGTATCCGTCACCTAGCCGACCGAGCCTTCCATCTGCAGCTCGATGAGCCGGTTGAGCTCGAGCGCGTACTCCATCGGCAGCTCGCGGGCGATCGGCTCGACGAACCCGCGGACCACCATCGCCATCGCCTCGTCCTCCGACAGGCCACGGCTCATCAGGTAGAAGAGCTGGTCGGTGCCCACCTTGGACACCGTCGCCTCGTGCCCCATCGACACGTCGTCCTCGCGGACGTCGACGTAGGGGTAGGTGTCGGAGCGGCTGACCGTGTCCACGAGCAGCGCGTCGCACTTCACCGTCGACTTCGACCCGGCCGCGCCCTCCTGCACCTGGACCAGACCCCGGTACGACGTCCGCCCGCCACCCCGTGCGACCGACTTGCTCACGATCGTGCTGCTGGTGTTCGGCGCGGCGTGCACCATCTTGGCGCCGGCGTCCTGGTGCTGGCCGGGCCCCGCGAAAGCGACGGACAGCACCTCTCCTTTTGCATGGGGGCCCAGCAGCCAGACGGCCGGGTACTTCATAGTGATCTTGGAGCCCAAATTGCCGTCGATCCATTCCATCGTCGCGCCCTCATGCGCGGCGGCGCGCTTGGTGACGAGGTTGTAGACGTTGTTTGACCAGTTCTGAATGGTCGTGTAGCGCACCCGCGCGTTCTTCTTCACCACGATCTCCACGACCGCGGAGTGCAGCGAGTCGGAGCTGTAGACCGGCGCGGTGCACCCTTCCACGTAGTGCACGTAGGAGTCCTCGTCAGCGATGATCAGAGTTCGCTCGAACTGACCCATGTTCTCGGTGTTGATGCGGAAGTATGCCTGCAGCGGGATATCGACGTGGACGCCCTTGGGCACGTAGATGAACGACCCACCCGACCACACGGCAGTGTTGAGGGCGGCGAACTTGTTGTCGCCGACCGGGATGACCGAGCCGAAGTACTCGCGGAAGACATCCTCGTGCTCGCGGAGAGCGGTGTCGGTGTCCAGGAAAAGGACGCCTTGCTCCTCGAGGTCCTCACGAATCTTGTGGTACACAACCTCGCTTTCGTACTGGGCCGCTACACCGGAGACGAGGCGCTGCTTCTCGGCCTCGGGGATGCCCAGCTTGTCGTAGGTGTTCTTGATGTCGGCCGGCAGTTCGTCCCAGGACGTCGCCTGCTTCTCCGTCGAGCGGACGAAATACTTGATGTTGTCGAAGTCGATGCCCGACAGGTCGGCACCCCAGACCGGCATGGGCTTCTTGCGGAACAGCGAGAGGCCCTTGAGCCGGCGCTTGAGCATCCACTCCGGCTCGCTCTTCAGCGTCGAGATGTCGCGCACGACCTCTTCGGACAGGCCGCGGCGGGCGATCGCGCCGGCGGCGTCGGAGTCCGACCAGCCGAACTTGTACTGGCCGAGGCCCTCGAGCTCTGGCTTGCTGATGGTCGTCATGCGGACGTCCTCCCGGGCGCGGTCGCGGTTGCGGTCAGGGGAATGTGGGTGGTACAGACGCCGTCGCCGTGGGCGAGGGTCGCGAGCCGCTGCACGTGCGAGCCGAGCAGCCGGCTGAAGACCGCGGTCTCAGCCTCGCACAGCTGCGGGAACTCCACCGCGACCTGCTGCACGGGGCAGTGGTGCTGGCAGAGCTGTACGCCGGACCCGGCACGGTCCGCGGAGGCGGCGTAGCCGTCGGCGGACAGCGCAGCCGCCAGGGCCTCGGCCCGCCGTTCCGGAGCCGCTGACTCCACCACCGGGCGGTACCGGCTCTCCAGCTCGCCGACGGTGCGCTCGGCAAAGGCGGTCACGGCCTCCGCACCGGCGGACTCCGCGAGGAACCGCAGCGCGGCCGTCGCGATGTCGTCGTACGCATGCGGGAAGGTCGCCCGGCCGCGGGCCGACAACGTGAACATGCGGGCCGGTCGGCCACGCCCGCGCACCCCGCCGCGCACGGGGCGGGCCGGAGACTCGACGACCGCACCCCCCGCGAGCATGGCGTCGAGGTGGCGACGCACGCCGGCCGGCGTCAAGCCCAGCCGGTGCGCCAGTGCCACCGCCGTCGACGGGCCGGACTCGAGCAACAGCCGGCCGACCCGGTCGCGGGTGCGCAGGTCGGCCACTCCACCATCGCCCTCGGGGGCAGCCGGGGTCGCCCGTACGGCGGCGTACGAATGGTTTTTCACAACACGAGTGTGCCGTATATCCACGACAGATTCAACGTGAAGCGCCGGCAACGAGCCGGAGGCGGGTAGAATCTGGAATCTCAGTCACGGAAGGGTCCCCGGGGGAGGACACCCAAGCGCCCGTCATCGGGAGGAACCTTGCGATCGTTCCGGGTGGCCCTCGGGCTCGCCACCGCTACCGCCCTGGTACTCGTGCCGGCCGGCAGCGCTCACGCTAGCTACTGGTACACGACGGCGAACTGGCACATGGACGAGACCGCCGGTGCGCCGTACATGACCGACTCATCCGGCTACGCAAACCACGGCCGGGTCTACAACGTCGTCACCGGCACCACCGGTTACAGCCGCTACGGCTACTACTTCCAGCCCAACTCGGTGGCCGCTGTCGCCTCCTCGACCACGCTCAACCCCGGCAGCCGGGACATCACGATCACTGAGAACGTCCTCACCACGGCTCGGGTGCGGGACTGGAACGTCACCCAGAAGGGGTTCTCGACCACCCCCGGTGGCCAGTACAAGATCGAGATCCGCCCCCGCAACGGCGGCGGTGTCGTGGCCTGCGCCTTCCGAGGGTCCCTCCGGCACGCGGTGATCGTGGCCGGTCCGAACGTCGCCGACGGACGCTGGCACCACATCGTCTGCGCGAAGTACGCCAGCTCGATCGCGCTGAAGGTCGACGACGGACCGGTGTACCGGCAGTACGTGACGGTCGGAACGATCAGCAACACCGAGGGGCTGACCATCGGCGGCAAGGCACCCGGTGACGACCAGTACATCGGGCGGGTCGACGAGGTGACGGTCCAGATCCTGGTCTAGAGGCGACGCCGCCGCCGAGCCTCGGACCGGCCGCTTCCGTGGCCGGCCGCCAGCCAGGCCAGCAGCCCAGGCTCCTCCTAGACTTGCGGTCCACGATGTCGATACCGCGCCTGCGCCCCGCCGCCTTCCGGCGCCTCACCGGAGCCGCGCTGGTCGCCCTGGCGATGATCGTGCTCACCGGTGGCGCCGTCCGGCTGACCGGGTCCGGGCTGGGCTGCTCGACGTGGCCCCGGTGCACGCCGCAGTCCTACACAGCGGAGCTCGCCTTCCATCCGCTGGTGGAGTTCGTCAACCGGCTGATCACTATCGGCGTCGGGGCGGTCGTGGTGGCGACCGTCGCCGGGTCGCTGCTCCGGCTGCCGAGGCGGCGCGACCTGGTCTGGCTCTCCCTGGGCCTGGCGGCCGGCTACCTGGGCCAGGCAGTCCTGGGCGGGCTCACGGTGCTCTTCGAGCTGCGGCCGGAGCTGGTCATGGCGCACTTCCTGCTCTCGATGCTGCTGCTGTGGGACGCCTTCGTCCTGCACCAGCGGGCCGGCGCCGTCACCGGTGCCAGGCACCCGCTGGTGCGTCCGGAGGTGCTGTTGGTCAGCCGCGTGGTCACCGCGGTGGCGGCGACCGTCCTGCTGCTGGGCACGGTGGTGACCGGGACCGGCCCCAACAGCGGGGCGGATGCGGTCCACCGGCTGCCCTTCCAGCTGCGCGCCGTCGTCTCGCTGCACTCCGACGTCGTACTGCTCCTGCTGGGCGCCACGGCCGTCCTCCTGGTGCTGCTGCGGGTCGTCGACGCCCCTGCCGCGGCTCGTCGTCGCGGCAATCTGCTCCTGGCGGTGATGGGCGTCCAGGCGGTGATCGGCTTCGTGCAGTACGCCGCCGGCCTGCCTCGGCTGCTGGTGGAGCTGCACATCGCCGGCGCCACCGCCTTCTGGCTGGCCACGCTGTGGCTGGCCGAGGGTCTGTACGAGCGACCGTCCGCAGAGCCGGTGCTGGTCACGCTGCCCGCCGAGACGCTCGCGGTGGTTCGCTGACCGGGTCAGCGCAGCAGCGAGTCCACCGCGACCGCAAGGAAGAGCAGCGTGAGGTAGCTAATCGACCAGTGGAACAGCCGCATCGGCTCCGGTGCCGCCCCGCGCCCACCCCGGCGTACGGCGGCGTTCAGCCGATGCGCCTCGCGCAGGAAGACCGCCCCCAGTACGACGGCGGCGCCGGCATAGAGCCAGCCGGTCCCCGCCACCGGCACGAGCAGCAGTGACGCCAGCACCATCGCCCAGCTGTAGCCGAGGATCCGGCGGGCCACCACGTCCTCGCCGGCGACCACGGGGAGCATCGGCACGCCTGCGGCGGCGTAGTCGTCGCGGAAGCGCATCGCCAGCGCCCAGAAGTGCGGTGGTGTCCAGAGGAACACCACGGCGAAGAGCACGACCGGCGGCCACCCCACCCGGCCGGTCACCGCGGCCCAGCCCACGAGGACCGGCATGCAGCCGGCGGCGCCGCCCCAGACGATGTTGGACGGCGTGGTGCGCTTGAGCCACAGCGTGTAGACGAGGACGTAGAACAGGTTCGCGGCCAGCGCCAGGCCGGCCGCGAGCGGGTTGACCAGCAGGGCCAGCTCGACCACCGCGAGGATGCCGAGGACGACCCCGAAGCCGAGCGCCTCGACCGGTGCCAGCGTCGCCGTGGCGAGCGGGCGCCGGGCGGTACGCCGCATCCTGGCGTCGATGTCGCGGTCGAGATAGCAGTTGAGGCTGTTGGCGCTGCCCGCCGCCAGGGTGCCGCCGAGCAGGGTCGCCAGCACCGCCTGGAGCCCGGGCAGGCCACCCGCGGCCAGCACCATGGTCGGCACCGTGGTGACGAGCAGCAGCTCGATGATGCGCGGCTTGGTCAGGGCGACGTATGCCCGCAGCACGGCGAGCGGCGACCGGCGTACGGCCAGCGTTGCCCGCGGGCCGGTCAGCGCCGTCACGACGCCGCTGCCGGGGAACGCGGGGCGCAGCGAAGCACGGAAGTGTGACCTCGACGGCTGGAGTCCGATGCGCCCGAAGGCGCCGTGCGGCCACTCTAACGTCCCGCCGGCACGGCGCACCGGGCGTCGCCATCGCGGCCCGGTTGAGCGCTGTCCGGGCGCGGGTAGGCTCGCGGCGCGAGTCCCCCACCCAGCGCAGCGTCCAGCCAGGGACGATTGCTCGCGAGCGGCGTGCGCGGTGGCGCGCCGCAGGCCGGGGGCGGACGGAGAGGAGCCGGACGCCGGTGCAGAACGAGACTTCCGACCGCCCGCCGACGCAGAGCCCGCAGCAGAGCGCATCCGACCGGGCGGACCTCGACCGGCGCACGGTCGACATCATCCGGGCGCTCGCCATGGACGCCGTGGAGGCAGCCGGCTCGGGGCACCCGGGTACGGCGATGAGCCTGGCGCCGGCGACGTACCTGCTCTTCCAGCGGTTCCTGCGGCACGATCCGACGGACCCACAATGGACCGGCCGCGACCGGTTCGTGCTCTCCTGCGGGCACTCGAGCCTCACGCTCTACATCCAGCTCTACCTGTGCGGCTACGGCCTGTCGGTGGAGGACCTGCGGCTGCTGCGGCAGTGGGGCAGCCGAACGCCGGGCCACCCCGAACGCGGGCACACGCTCGGCGTCGAGGTGACGACCGGACCGCTCGGCCAGGGTGTCGGGAACGCGGTGGGCATGGCCATGGCGGCCCGCCGTGAGCGCGGCCTGTTCGACCCGGACGCCGCGCCCGGGGAGAGCCCCTTCGACCACACGATCTGGGCCTTCGCCTCCGACGGCGACCTTGAGGAGGGCGTCTCGGCCGAGGCCTCGAGCCTCGCCGGCCACCAGCGGCTGGGCAACCTCGTGCTGCTCTACGACGACAACCACATCTCGATCGAGGGCGACACCGTCGTCGCGTTCTCCGAGGACGTGCTCGCTCGCTACGCCGCCTACGGCTGGCACACCCAGCGGGTCGAGGACGCCGAGGACGTCGGCGCGCTGGCGGCGGCGTTCGAGGCGGCGCGGGCGGAGACGGAGCGACCGTCGATCATCGCCTCGCGCTCGATCATCGCCTTCCCCGCCCCGCACGCGCAGAACACCGGCAAGGCCCACGGGGCCGCCCTGGGGGCCGAGGAGGTGGCCGCCACCAAGGAGGTGCTGGGGCTCGACCCGACCAAGAGCTTCTTCGTCCCGGAGGACGTGCTGGCGCACGCGCGGCAGGTCGTCGACCGCGGCCGGGCGCTCCATGCGGACTGGGACAAGGGCTTCGCCGCCTGGACGTCGGACCACCCGGACCGGGCCGCCGAGCTGGCCCGGATCGCCGCCCGCCGGCTGCCCGACGGCTGGGAGAAGTCGCTCCCGGAGTTCGACCCGGACGCCAAGGGCATGGCCACGCGGGTCGCCAGCGGCAAGGTCCTCAGCGCCCTCGCGGACGTGCTGCCCGAGCTCTGGGGCGGCTCGGCCGACCTGGCTGGTTCCAACAACACCACCATGGAAGGCGCCGACGACTTCGAGCCGGCCGGCAACCCGTCGGGGTCGCCGTACGGGCGCACCCTGCACTTCGGCATCCGCGAGCACGCCATGGGTGCCACGATGAACGGCATCGCGCTGCACGGCGGCAGCCGGCCGTACGGCGGCACGTTCCTCGTCTTCAGCGACTACATGCGGCCCTCCGTCCGGCTGGCCGCGCTGATGGGGCTCGGCGTCACCTACGTCTGGACCCACGACTCGATCGGGCTCGGCGAGGACGGTCCCACCCACCAGCCGATCGAGCAGCTGGCCGCGCTGCGGGCGATCCCGGGGCTCGACGTCGTCCGACCGGCCGACGCCAACGAGACCGCCGTGGCCTGGCGCACGATCCTGGAGACTCCGGACCGGCCGGCCGGGCTGTGCCTGACCCGGCAGAACGTGCCGACGTTGGACCGCAGCAGCCACGGCAGCGTCGAGGGCGTGCCGAAGGGCGGCTACGTGCTGGTCGACGCCGGCAGCGGGATCGCGGACGTGATCCTGATCGCCACCGGCAGCGAGGTCGCCATCGCACTCGCCGCACGCGAGCTGCTGGAGGCGGAGGGCACCGCCACCCGGGTGGTGTCGATGCCGTGCCGGGAGTGGTTCGACGCTCAGGAGTCCTCCTACCGGCAGACCGTGCTGCCGCCGTCGATCCGCGCCAGAGTCTCGGTCGAGGCGGGGATCGCGCAGAGCTGGCGGGACCTGGTCGGGGACGCCGGTGAGTCGGTCTCCATCGAGCACTTCGGCGCCTCCGCGCCGTACGCCGTCCTCTACGAGCAGTTCGGGCTCACGCCCGAGCGGGTCGTCGCGGCAGCGCACGCCAGCCTGTCCCGCCTCGGCGCCACCAGCGGCTCCACCACCGGCAACTGACCCTCACACAAGGAGCACTCATGAGTGACCCCCTCGGCTCGCTGAGCGAGGCCGGCGTCTCGATCTGGCTGGACGACATGAGCCGGGAGCGGCTGGCGTCCGGCAGTCTCGAGGAGCTGGTACGCGACCACCATCTGGTCGGCATCACCACCAACCCGACGATCTTCCAGAAGGCACTGGCCAAGGGTGCGGCGTACGACGAGCAGGTCCGCGACCTCGCACTGCGGGGTGTCGATGTCGGGGAGGCGGTCCGGGCGATCACCGCCATGGACGTGCGCGAGGCCTGCGACGTGCTGCTGCCGGTGTACGACGCCAGCGACGGCCGGGACGGCCGGGTCTCCATCGAGGTCGACCCGCGGATCGCCCACGACAGCGACCGCACGGTCGCCGAGGCGCGGGCGCTGTGGTGGCTGGTCGACCGGCCGAACCTGTTCATCAAGATCCCGGCCACCGCGGAGGGGCTGCCGGCCATCAGCCAGTGCCTGGCCGAGGGGATCAGCGTCAACGTCACGCTGATCTTCTCGCTGAACCGCTACGACGAGGTGATGGAGGCCTTCCTCGAGGGCGCGGAGCGCTTCCGCGCGGTCGGCGGCGACCTGAGCAGGCTGGAGTCCGTCGCGTCGTTCTTCGTCAGCCGGGTGGACACCGAGGTCGACGCTCGGCTGGACAAGATCGGCACCGACGAGGCCAAGGCACTGCGCGGCGAAGCGGCGATCGCCAACGCCCGGCTCGCCTACCAGCACTACGAGCAGGTTTTCTCCAGCTCGCGCTGGGCCGCGCTCGCGGCGGTGGGCGCCCGCCCACAGCGGCCGCTGTGGGCCTCGACCGGGGTCAAGGACCCGGCGTACGACGACACCCGCTACGTCATCGAGCTGGTGGCTCCCGGCACGGTCAACACCATGCCTGAGCCGACGCTGATGGCGGTGGCCGACCACGGGGAGGTTCGCGGGGACACGGTCCGCGGCTTCTACGGCGACGCCGCCGCGGTGCTGGAGGGGCTGCACGGCCTCGGCATCGACTATGACGAGGTGGTGAACCAGCTCGAGACCGAGGGTGTGGAGAAGTTCGAGGCGTCCTGGAACGAGCTGATCGAGTCGGTCACCGACGAGCTGGAGAAGATGGGCGCCACCGTCGACGCCTCGGGGTCGGCGAGCCCCGCGGGTGAGGGTCCGGCGGCGGCCGGCCGGCAGGGGTCGCAGTGACGGAGCACCCCACGGGCCCGCAGGACGTCGCGGCGGCCCTACGGGCGGGCATCCCGCCGAGCGAGGTCCTGGACGGCCCTGCCAAGGAAACGCCGGCGGACCCGGCGGACCCGGCGGAGCCGCTGGCCCCGGTGGGACCCGATGTCGACGACGTGCCGGTGACCGCGGCCGGGGTGACCGTCGAGACGGTGGGTGCCGTCCTGCTCGCGGCACGCGGTCCCTACATCGAGGACGCGCTGGCCGAGGACTTTGCCGCGAAGCTCGCCGCCGGCGACTCCACCCTGTGGGGGCCGGAAGCCGCGACGGAGGCGACCACCCGGCTGGGCTGGCTGCACGCACCGGAGCGCTCCCGGGAGCTGCTGCCCCGGCTGGCCGGGCTGCGGGAGCAGCTGCAGGCCGAGGGGCTCGACCACGTCGTACTCGCCGGCATGGGGGGCTCGTCGCTGGCGCCCGAGGTGATCACGCGGTCGGCCGGCGTCGAGCTGACCGTTCTCGACACGACCGATCCTGGCCAGGTCCGGGCGGCGCTCGCGGACCGCTTGGACCGGACCGTGGTGGTGGTGTCGAGCAAGAGCGGCGGCACGGTCGAGACCGACAGCCACCGCCGGGTATACCTGCAGGCCTTTCTCGACGCCGGGCTGTCCGAGGCCGACGCCGGCCGCCGCTTCGTCGTCGTCACCGACCCCGGCTCGCCGTTGGCGGACACCGCACGTGAGATGGGTGCGCGCGAGGTCTTCCTCGCCGATCCGGATGTCGGCGGGCGTTACTCCGCCCTGACCGCGTTCGGGCTGGTTCCTTCCGCTCTGGCCGGCGTCGACGTGTCCGGGTTGCTCGACGACGCCGCGCGGCTGGCCACGTCGCTCGGGCGGACGGAGGGCAACCCGTCCCTCGTGCTGGGTGCCGCCCTCGGCGGGACCGGCGCAGGGGGTCACGACAAGATCGTGATGGCAAGCGCCGATGCGTCGGTCGTGGGCTTCGGCGACTGGGCCGAGCAGCTCATCGCCGAGTCCACCGGCAAGGACGGAAAGGGTCTGCTGCCGGTCGTGGTCGAGGGCCCGGACGCCCCCGGCTTCACGCCGGCGGGCGACGTGCACCTGCTCAGCCTGGGCGGGGCGCCGTCCACGCCGGCCGGTACGGCGGTCAAGGGACCCCTCGGCGCGCAGTTCCTCGCGTGGGAGTACGCCACCGCGACGGCCGGCCGGATCCTGTCGATCAACCCGTTCGACCAGCCGAACGTGACCGAGTCCAAGGACAACACCAAGGCGCTGCTGGACGAGGCGGGTGGTGGGCCACTGCCCACCACCGTCCCGGTGTTCGTCGAGGGGGCGGTCGAGGTCTTCGCGGATCGCGAGCTGCTGGCCGGGGCGACCGACCTGGCCGGGGCGCTCGCCGCCTTGCTCGCCGCCGTACCGCCGTCCGGATACCTCGCGGTGATGGCCTACCTCGACCGCTGGACCGACGCTGCCGCCGCGGGCCTGCGGCCCGCACTCGCAGCTCGGCTCGCGCACCCGGTCACCTTCGGCTGGGGTCCCCGGTTCCTGCACTCCACCGGCCAGTTCCACAAGGGCGGCCCTCAGGTCGGCGCCTTCCTCCAGGTCACCGGCGCGGTGACCGAGGACCTCGACGTACCGGGCCGGCCTTACACCTTCGGCCGGCTGCAGGCAGCCCAGGCTCTGGGGGACGTGCAGGCGCTGCTCGGCCGCGGCCGCCCCGTCGTACACGTCCATCTGCGCGACCGGGCGCAGGGTCTGGCGCAGCTGATGGAGGCGGCGGAGGCACCCTCATGATCACACCGGCACCCGGGTCGGCCAACCCGCTGCGGGATCCACGCGACCGGCGGCTCCCCAGGGTGCCCGACCCGTGCGCCCTGGTCGTGTTCGGCGTCACCGGCGACCTGGCGCGCAAGAAGCTCATCCCGGCGATCTACGACCTCGGCAACCGCGGACTGCTGCCGCCCGGCTTCGTGCTGCTCGGGTTCGCCCGCCGCGACTGGGGCGGCGGCGACTTCGAGACCCTCGCCCGCGAGGCGGCACAGACGCACGCTCGGACCGAGTTCCACGACGACGTCTGGAAGCGGATCGCCGAGAGCGTCCGCTTCGTCCCCGGCTCCTTCGACGACGACGACGCGTTCGACACGCTGGCCCAGACCCTGGTCGAGCTCGAGGAGAGCAACGGCATCGAGGGCAACGCCGCGTTCTACCTCTCGATCCCGCCGGCGGCCTTCCCCACCGTGCTCAAGCAGCTGCAGCGCACCCGGATGGCCGACAACGCCGAGCGCGGCGGCTGGCGCCGGGTGGTGGTCGAGAAGCCGTTCGGCACCGACCTGCCGAGCAGCAAGGAGCTGAACGCGCTCGTCGACGATGTCTTCACCGCCGCCGACGTATTCCGGATCGACCACTACCTGGGCAAGGAGACGGTCCAGAACCTGCTGGCGCTGCGCTTCGCCAACACGCTGTTCGAGCCGACCTGGAACTGCCACTACGTCGACTCGGTGCAGATCACGATGGCCGAGGACGTCGGTATCGGGACTCGGGCCGGCTTCTACGACGCCACCGGCGCCGCCAGGGACGTGCTGCAGAACCACCTGCTGCAGCTGCTCGCCCTCACGGTGATGGAGGAGCCGGTCTCCTTCGACGCCGACTCGCTGCGCACGGAGAAGCGCAAGGTGCTCGGCGCGATCTCGCTGCCGACCGACCTGGGCCCCTACGCCGTCCGCGGCCAGTATGAGGAGGGCTGGCTCGGCGGCCAGCAGGTCGCCGGCTACCGGCAGGAGAAAGACGTGCCGGCCGACTCCCGCACCGAGACCTACGCCGCGGTCCGCCTCGGCGTGGAGACCCGCCGCTGGGGCGGGGTGCCCTTCTACCTGCGGACCGGCAAGCGCCTCCCCCGCCGGGTGACCGAGATCGCCGTCTCCTACAAGCGGGCGCCGCACCTGCCGTTCACGGCCAACGACGTCGAGGAGCTCGGGCAGAACCAGCTCGTCGTACGCGTGCAGCCAGACGAGGGGCTGACGCTGCGCTTCGGCTCCAAGGTGCCCGGCAGCACCATGGAGGTGCGCGACGTCGCCATGGACTTCCTCTACGGCGAGTCGTTCACCGAGTCCTCTCCGGAGGCCTACGAGCGGCTGATCCTCGACGTACTGCTGGGTGACGCCACCCTCTTCCCGCGCAACGAGGAGGTCGAGATGTCCTGGCGGGTTCTCGACCCGCTGGAGGAGCACTGGGCCGGCTCCGAGCCGGAGCTCTACCCGGCCGGCACGTGGGGGCCCGGCGCCGCCCACCGCATGCTCGAGCGAGACGGCCGGAAGTGGCGGCGGCCATGAGCACGCTGTGGGACACCACCGGCGGCGAGGTCGTCAAGGCGCTCGGCGCCGAGCGGCGGGCCGCCGGCGCGGTGGCGTTCGGCCTGGTGCTCACCCTCGTGGTGATCGTCGACGAACGGCACGCGAGCGAGGCGATGGCCGCGGCCGCCGATGGCGCGGCCGCCCACCCCTGCCGGCTGCTGGTCGTCGTACGACGTCAGCTCGACGCCGCCGAGCCCCGGCTGGACGCGGAGGTCTCCGTCGGAGGCCGGCTGGGAACCGGCGAGTCGGTGGTGCTCCGGATGCACGGCCCCTTGGGCCGGCACGCGGAGTCGGTGGTCCTGCCGCTGCTCGCCCCGGACACACCCGTGGTCACCTGGTGGTTCGGTGCCCCGCCGGAACGCATCGTCGACGACTGTCTGGGCGCGCTCGCCGACCGTCGGATCACCGACATCGCCGCCGCACCGGACCCGGTAGCCGCCCTGGAGCAGCGCGCCGCCGACTACTCGCCCGGCGACACCGACCTGGCGTGGACCCGGATCACGACCTGGCGCTCGCTGCTGGCGGTGGCACTCGACTCCGTGCCAGGCACCCCTACCGACGGCCGGGTCGAGGGGGAACCGGGCAACCCCAGCGCCCGACTGCTGGCCGGCTGGTTGTCGGCACGGTTGGGTATCGCGGTGCCGGCCGAGACGTCGAAGGGGCCTGGGCTGACCGCCGTCGCCCTGAGCTTCGACGGAGAGGAGGGCGGGGCGGTGCATCTCGACCGCCCGGACGGTCGCAACGCCAGGCTGACCCGCACCGGGCTGCCGGACCGGCTCCTGCCGCTGCCCCGCCGGCAGCTCGGCGACCTGATCGGTGAAGAGCTGCGCCGGCTGGACCCGGACGAGCCCTACGGCGATGCGCTCGCCGCGGCGGCCGGCCGGCCGGTGCGCCAGCCGGAACCGGGCGGCGGCGTCGAGCGCCGGCCGACGGCTCTCGAGCGGCAGGGCGAGGAGGCCGCCGGACGCCGCCTCGGCTCCGGCGCCTCCGCATGAGGGTGCCGGCCACCGTCCTGGTGCATCGCGATGCCGGGCTCCTTGCGCAGGCGGTGGCGGGGCGGCTGGTCGTCGCGCTGGTCGACTCCCAGGCCGCACGCGGCACTGCGGCCCTGGTGCTGACCGGCGGTGTCATCGGCACGGCGGCGCTGGCGCAGCTCGAGGCCACCCCCGCTCGGGACGCCGTGGACTGGAGCTCGCTGGACGTCTGGTGGGGGGACGAGCGGTTCCTGCCTGCCGGGAACCCAGAGCGCAACGAGACCGCCGCCCGCTCGGCCCTCCTGGACCACGTCGATCTCGACGAGACGAGGGTGCATCCGATGCCGCCGGCCGACGGACCCGACGGCAACGACCCGGAGGCGGCCGCCGAGCGCTACACGGGCGTGCTGGCCGCAGCCGCCAGGCCGGAGGACCACGGGCCGGTGCCCACCTTCGACGTGCTGCTGCTCGGGGTCGGCCCGGACGGGCACGTCGCCTCGGTGTTCCCCGAGTCGCCAGCGAGCTATGACTCCCGGCCGGTGGTGGCCGTGCGCGGAGCTCCCAAGCCGCCGCCCACCCGGCTGACCCTCACCCTGGCTGCTATCAACGCGGCTCGCGAGGTCTGGGTCCTGGCGGCGGGTGAGGAGAAGGCGACCGCGGTCCACCTGGCGCTGTCCGGCGCCGGATCGGTGCAGGTGCCGGCGGCCGGCGTACGAGGCCGCGCCCGGACGCTCTGGCTGCTCGACCGGGCGGCCGCCAGCCTGCTGCCGCCGGGTCTCCCCCGGCTGTCGTGACTAGCGGTCGCGCAGCCGGGTGAGGGCTTCGGCGAGGATCGCCTCGCCATCCTCGTCGTTGCGGCGCTCACGCACATAGGCGAGGTGGGTCTTGTACGGCTCGTTCTTCGGCGCGGCCGGTGTGTTGGCCTGGTCCCGTCCCGCCGGATAGCCGCACCGGGGACAGTCCCAGCTGTCGGGGACCGCAGCGTCGGCGGCGAAGGACGGCCGAGTCTCGTGGGCGTTCGCGCACCAGAACGACACCCGTCGTCGTGGCGCAGATTCCCCCCGCTCGGCCTCTCCCATCGGACCGGCGCCGACCCGGCTGCCGCGGATCGCGTTGCCACCTGCCACCTTAAGGAACCCCCACGTCGTGCGGCGGAAAACCAACACGGCGGGTGCCGCACGCCCGCCGGGTTCGGTCAGTGTAGTGGCGGATGCCGGCCGGCGGGAGGCTTGGGAAGGTTGGGTTCCGCTGCGGCGCACCTCTGCGGCGCCGGGTCAGCGCTTGAGCAGCAGTCCCAGGGCGAGGATGCAGGCGAACCACACGATGCCGCAGAAAATGGTGATCCGGTCGAGGTTCTTCTCCACCACGGAGGACCCACCGAGGGAGGAGGAGACGCCGCCCCCGAACAGGTCGGAGAGCCCCCCGCCCTTGCCGCGGTGCAGCAGGACGAAGACGACCAGCAAGACGCTGGTCAGCATGAGCAACAGCGACGTGAAGACCACCATTAGACGATCACCCGCTCCTCCGGGAAGTGGCAGGCCACCTGGTGCCGCGGCGCGATCTGGATCAGCGGCGGCTCGATGGTCCGGCAGATCTCCTGCGCCTTCCAGCACCGCGTGCTGAACCTGCAGGCGGCCGGCGGGTTGAGCGGGCTGGGCACGTCACCGGTGAGCAGGATGCGCTCGCGCGCCTTTTCCTTCTCCGGGTCGGGGATCGGTACGGCGGACAGCAGCGCGTGCGTGTAGGGGTGCAGCGGGTGCTCGTAGAGCCCGACCCGGTCACCCAGCTCCATGATCTTGCCCAGGTACATCACCGCCACCCGGTCGGAGATGTGACGGACAACGGACAGGTCGTGCGCGATGAAGATGTAGGTCAGGTTGAACTCGTTCTGCAGGTCCTCGAGCAGGTTGATGACCTGCGCCTGGATCGACACGTCGAGCGCGGACACCGGCTCGTCGGCGACCACGAGCTTGGGCCGCAGGGCGAGTGCACGGGCGATCCCGATCCGCTGCCGCTGCCCGCCGGAGAACTCGTGCGGGTAGCGGTTGTAGTGCTCCGGGTTCAGTCCGACGAGCTGCAGCAGGTCCTGGACCTCCCGCTTCACCCCGTGCTCTGTCTTGATGTTCTGCAGCCGGTACGGCGCCCCGACGATCGTGCCGATCGTGTGCCGGGGGTTCAGCGAGGAGAACGGGTCCTGGAAGATGATCTGGATGTCCTTGCGCAGCGGCCGCATCTGGCTTCGCGAGGCATGGGTGATGTCCCGCCCCTCGAACCGCAGCGTGCCCCCCGTCGGCTCCAGCAGCCGGGTGATGACTCGTCCGAACGTGGACTTGCCGCAGCCGGTCTCCCCGACGATGCCGAGGGTCTCTCCACGCGAGACGTGGAAGTTGACCCCGTCGACGGCCTTCACCGCACCGACCTTCTTCTGGAAGATGATGCCGCGGGTCACCGGGAAGTGCTTCTGAAGGTCGACCCCCTCGATGAGCGCGTCGCTTTCCACGGACGACGACGGGCGCTCAGCAATCTTGGTCGAGGTCACGTGCTCTCCTGGTCGTGGGGGCGCTGTTGTCACCGGAACTACCGTACCGTCGCAAGGCCGATCACAGCTTGGGTGAGATCTCCTCGACCCAGATGCGCTCGCGCTCCTCATGCGGCAGGTGGCAGGCGACGAGGTGCCCCGGAGTCGCCTCCTTGAGCGGCGGGTACTCCCGCTCACCGAGCCCGTTGGTCAGCGGGCAGTACGGGCAGCGGGGGTGGAACGCGCAGCCGGACGGCACGTTGATCAGGCTCGGCGGGCTGCCGGCGATGGGCTGCAGCCGCTCCTGGCGGAGCCGGTCCAGCCGGGTGACCGAGTTGAGCAGTCCCCACGCGTAGGGGTGCTCGGGGCGGTAGAAGATGTCCTCCACCGAGCCGTACTCCACGGACTTGCCGGCGTACATCACCAGGATGTCGTCGGCCACCTCGGCGACCACGCCCAGGTCGTGGGTGATGATGATGATCGCCGAACCGAACTCCTTCTGCAGGTCGTTCATCAGCTCGAGGATCTGCGCCTGCACCGTGACGTCGAGAGCGGTGGTCGGCTCGTCGGCGATCAGCAGCTCGGGGTTGCACGACAGGGCCATCGCGATCATGGCCCGCTGCCGCATCCCGCCGGAGAACTGGTGCGGATAATCCTCGATTCGCTTGTCCGGCTGCGGGATGCCGACCCGCTCCAGCATCTCGACCGCGCGCCGGCGGGCACCCTTCTTGTCCACGTTGTTGTGGACCCGGTAGGCCTCGGCGATCTGCGACCCGACGGTGAAGTACGGGTGGAGGGCTGAGAGCGGGTCCTGGAAGATCATCGCCATCCGGTCGCCGCGCAACGACCGGACCTGGTCCAGCGAGGCGGAGACCAGCTCGTCCCCGCCCAGCCAGACCTCGCCGGAGATCTTGGCTCGAGTGCCCTTGTGCAGCCCGAGGATGCCGAGGCTGGTGACGCTCTTGCCCGAACCGGACTCCCCGACGATGCCGAGGGTCTGGCCCTTCTCGAGCTTGAAGCTCAGGCCGTCGACCGACTTGACCAGCCCGTCATCGGTCGGGAAGTGCACCTTGAAGTCGCGGACATCGAGGAATGCCTGCGGGGTCGACCGAGGGGCAGCCTGCCCCTCGACGAGTACGGAGGACACGGGACCCTTTCGCTCAGGAGTAGCGGACCTTGGGGTCGACGACGGCGTAGAGCACGTCGACGACGAGGTTGGCGAAGACTATGAAGAACGCCGCGAACAACGTCACCCCGACGATGATGTAGAGGTCGATGTTGTTCAGCGCCAGGATGAGCAGCTGGCCGAGGCCTGGGAGGCCGAACACGCTCTCGGTCAGGATCGCCCCGCCCAGCAGTGCGCCGAGGTCGAGGCCGAAGATGGTCACGATCGGGGTCAGCGCGGCTCGCAGGCCGTGCTTGGCGACGACCTTCCGCTCCGCGAGTCCCTTGGCTCTCGCGGTGCGGATGTAGTCCTCACCCATCGTCTCCAGCATGCTGGCCCGGGTCAGCCGCGCGTAGAGGGCGGCGTAGAGGAAGGCCAGGGTGAACCACGGCATGATCAGCTGTTTGGCCCAGTTGAACGGGTTCTCGTGGAACGGCACGTAGCTGGGGTATGGCAGGATCTTCAAGAGCGAGGCGAAGATCAACAACGCCACCAGGCCGGTCAGGTACGGCGGCAGCGAGACACCGGCCAGCGCCACCGTCATCGCCGACCGGTCGAAGAAGCTGCCGCGCCGGAGCGCGGACAAGATGCCGACGGACAGCCCGATCAGCAGCCACAGGACCGCAGCCCCGATGGCGATGGAGAACGTCACCGGGAACCGGTCCTTGATCAGGAACCAGACCGGCTGGTCGTTCTTGAACGAGAACCCGAGGCACGGCCGTGGGCAGTGGCTGACCTGGGTGCCCTCGCCGTAGTCGCGACCGGCGAAGATGCCCTTCAGGTAGAGGCCGTACTGCTCGTAGATCGGTTTGTCCAGCCCCAGCTTGTGGTTGATGATCGCGATCCGCTCCGGGTTGCAGGCCCGGCCGCAGGCCAGGGTCGCCGGGCTGGCCGGGATCAGGAAGAAGATGCCGAAGGTGATGGCGCTGATCACCAGGATGATCAGGGCGACGCCGATCAGCCGGCGGATGATGTACCGGACCATGGGTGCGGCTGGCGAGCGGCGGCCGGAGAGCCGCAGCGGCCTGCGCCTTCACCTTCCCTTCGAGACGGGGCGGAATGGAGGAGGAGCGTCCGGTCTGGCTAGCTGCGGCCGGCTCGGGGGTCGAGAGCGTCGCGCAGGCCGTCGCCGAAGAGGTTGAAGGCCAGCACGGTGATGAACAGGGCGAGCCCGGGGACCGCAACGTAGGTCGGGTCGACCGGGTACCAGGGCACGGACGAGGAGAGCATCTCGCCCCATGACGGCGTGGGTGGCTTGACGCCGACGCCGAGGAACGACAACGCCGCCTCGAGCAGGATGTTGGTCGGGATGATGAGGGTGGCGTAGACCAGGATCGGCGCGGCCAGGTTGGGCAGCAGCTGCTTGAACAGGATGTGGCTGTCGCTGGCTCCCAGAGAGCGCGCCGCGTCGACGAACTCGCGCTCACGCAGGGAAAGCGTCTGGCCGCGGATGATGCGCCCGATGTAGGGCCAGCCGAAGAAGCCGATCACGCCGACGAGCAGCAGCGTGCGGTTCACGCCCTGCACGACCGCGATCAGGGCGATCGAGAAGACCAGGACCGGGAAGGCGAGCAGGACGTCCATGAGCCGGCTGATCGCGTTGTCCACCCAGCCGCCGAAGTAACCGGCGGTGACGCCCATGACCGCGCCGATCGCCACCGACACGAGCGTCGCGGTGACCGCGATGACGAGCGAGATGCGGGCGCCGTAGACGATCCGGCTGAAGATGTCCCGGCCGCTGCCGGGCTCCACGCCGAGCCAGAACTTCGAGTCGACGCCGCCGAACCGGCCGTTCGGTATGCCGCCCAGATCCTGGTTCAGCTTGTAGGAGTAGAAGATGTTCGGCGGGTGGCCGTTCAGCTTCGTGAGCAGCGGCGCAAGAACCGCCATCAGGATGAGCAAGACGATGATCCAAAAGCCGGCCAGCGCCACCTTGTCGCGCTTGAGGCGCATCCAGGCGATCTGGCTGAGGGAGCGGCCCTCGATGTGCTTCTCGCCGACCAGGATGGCCTCGGGGTTGGCCGTCTGGCTGTTAGTGGTGGTGTCGAGGACCGTCATGTCTGTTCGGCTCCCCCTTCTGTCCGGGCCGGGCTGCCCGCGCTCCCCACCCGCACGCGTGCTGGACGGTTGCTGGAACGATAGGACCCGCATAGGGCGAACGGAAGGGCCGAAGGACCGGGGTCCACAAATCGTGACCTTGCAGAGACTGCGCCGCCACCCTCTCGCTGGCCGAGGTGGTCCACAACTGGTCTGGCCGGCGTCGACCAGCCACCAGGGAAGCCTCGGTCCAACGCGGGGAACCGACGACGTGTACTTGGTGCCATCCAGCCCGGATCGGGCGGGCGCGCCCAAGGCCGACCCCCCAAACGGATCAAGCAGCTCGAACAGTGTCCACGGCCGGTCAACGCCGACGTGGTAGACCGGGCACGTCCGGTTCGTCGGGTGCGGCGAGGGATCGACCACCGAAGGTGGCAAGGCGCCTCGCCGCCGACCCGACACGAGCCGCTCGCCGCACCGAGGCCAACATGGTCTTTCAGCTGGTCTCCCGCCGCTATGAGCGCGGCTCGATCCTCCTCACGTCCAACAAGTGCTTAACCGACTGGGGCCGAGGCGCTCGGTGACGACGTGCGTCACTGACACCCCAGACCGGCTGCTGCACCACTGCGACGTGGTGGGCATCAACGGTCCCAGCTACCGGCCCAAGGACCGGTTGGCCATGTTCCCAGAGGCGACCATGCCACGATCTGACTGCCCCCTGGGGACGTGAGGTCGTACGCCGACACACGGCGAGGGGATGCGGTCGCCCCGGTAGCGATAGCGAGTGATCTTCACCGCGGCGCCGGTGTCTGTGCCGCAGCCAGTTGACCACCCGGCGCCAGCTGTAGTGGCGCAGGTAGCCGAAGGTCGCGGCGGCCACGCCATGCCGGAAGTAGGTGATCCATCACCGCAGCACCAGGTTGAGTTGGCGCAGCAGGTCGGCGAGCGATCTGTTCGTGCCTTGCGGGAGATCGACTTCACCTTCCGCCTGACTGCAGCCGAGCGCGGCCTTCGATGGATAGGTGTAGACGTAGTGGCTCCCGGTGCCCGGCCTGCGGTCCCGCTGGATGCGGAATCCCAGAGGTCGAGGTCTTCCCGATGTGGGACGACCCTCGTCTTGGCCGCCGACAGGCGCCGACCCGTCGGTGCCAGTACCGTTGCAACCTCGTCGTTGACCGCCTCGGCGCGCGCCTCGGTCCCGGCCACGAGCACCACAAAGTTGTCGGCGTACCGGACCGGCCGGTAGTTTCGCCCGACCCTGACGCTTCTGGCTGGCTCGGTCGACTCGACTCGGCTGTCGCTCTCGCGCTGCCACCGCTCGACGAGCGGTGGCAGCGCGATGTTGGCGCAGCGGCTACAAGATGCCGCCCTGGGGTGTACCGGTGGTCGTCTCCCTGCTGACCTGATCCTCACCGAGGATCAGGTCAGCAGGAAACGGGTGGATCTCGGCGATCGCGTCGTGCGTCCGGCGCGGAAGCTAGATCGACAACCCAACGTAGTGCACCTTATGGATGCCGCTCGATCTGGAAGAAGACGGTTGACCCACACCACAGGTCGTCGGTGTAGCCGTACCATCCCCAACCCGCAGACTGGTTGTTGTAGTAGTAGTAGGTATAGTACCTACCCGACCTTCCCGGGCCAACTGCACCGTAAGCCGTACGCGTTGCACCATAAATGAGGTTATGGATCTGGGTGCCTGACAAACCCTTGGTCTGAGACATGTAGTTCACGACGTTGTACGGATAACTGGAGTTTCCTTGCCAGGACGAGTTGAGCTGAATTACACCGCCGTATCGGTCGTAGCCCCAACCGCGGTAGGTGTAGTCGTGAAAGTCCGTCAAGCACTGTGACGTTACAACACTTGGCCGGCCCGGCTTTGCCTGTACCGCTGCAGTGGCGTGATAAGACGGCGCAACGGCGCTGAGCACTCCTATGGCTGCGGCAACCAGAATGGCTGTGAGCCGTCGACGTGAGAAAGACATGCTACCTCTTTTCTGCGAAGATAAGCGTCTGCTTCTACATGACCGGAAGTGCGTGTATCGCTACTGCAGCAGTGGCATGGACGCCATGCCTCAGCTGTTTCCCGCCACCACCCCCACATGGCCAAGAGTCGGCAAAGAACGACCCTCCCATTCTGGGCCAAAGCGGAGAAATCGGTAGGCACGAGCGTTCGACGGACCGCTTGTCGGCTTGGGCGCAACAGCGCACCGGCATTAGGCGCTGCGGAGTAAGTCCCTCAGCTCAGGCCGAGAGCGGTGATCGAACGATCCCGACGAACTCCACCGCGTCCAGGCTCGCGCCACCGACCAGGCCGCCGTCGACATCCCCCGCCGCCAGGATCGCCGCGGCGTTGGCCGCCTTGACGGACCCGCCGTAGAGCACCCGGATCCCGTCCGCGAGCCCGGCGGAGTAGAGCTCGGCGAGCCGGCCGCGGATCGCCGCGCAGACCTCCTGTGCGTCCCCGGGCGTGGCCGTCTCCCCGGTGCCGATCGCCCACAGCGGCTCGTAGGCGACCACGATGGAGGTGGCGTCGCTCGCCGGTACGCCGGCCAGGCCGGCGGTCAGCTGGTCGAGGACATGGGCGACGTGACCGCCGCCCCGGCGTACCTCGAGCCCCTCGCCGACGCAGAGGATCGGCACGATGCCGACGGCGTACGCCGCCCGCACCTTGGCGTTGACCAGCTCGTCGGACTCGTGGTGGTACTGCCGGCGCTCGGAGTGTCCGACGGTCACGTAGGAGCAGCCGAGCTTGGCCAGCATGGAACCGGCGACCTCGCCCGTGTAGGCGCCAGACGGATGCGGCGAGAGGTCCTGAGCGCCGTACCCGATGGCCAGCCGGTCGCCCTCGACCAGCGTCTGCACGCTGCGCAGGGCCGGGAACGGCGGGAGCACGACCACCTCGACCGCCTCGTAGTCGGCGTCGCGGAGGGAGAAGGCGACCTTCTGCACCAGCGCGAGAGCCTCGAGGTGGTTGAGGTTCATCTTCCAGTTGCCGGCGATGATGGGGCGCCGGGCGGGAGCCGCCATCTCAGGACTCCAGCGCCGCCAGACCGGGGAGCGGCCTGCCCTCGAGGTACTCGAGGCTCGCGCCGCCGCCGGTGGAGATGTACGTGAACTGCTCCGCCGGGAGGTTCAGCGCGCGTACGGCGGCCGCAGAGTCGCCACCGCCCACGATGCTGGTGCCGTCGACGGCCGCGACCGCGCGGCCGACCTCCGCGGTCCCGGCCGCGAACGGCGCCAGCTCGAAGACGCCCATCGGCCCGTTCCAGAAGACGGTCCGCGCGTCCGCGAGCACCTCGGCGAACCGGGCCGCGGTGGCCGGGCCGATGTCCAGCCCCTTCCAGCCGGGCGGGATGGCCGTCGCCGGCACCACGGTGGTCTCGGCGTCGGCGCTGACCTCCCGGGCCACCACGATGTCGACCGGCAGGGCCAGCTTCACGCCGCGGTCGGCGGCGGCCGCCAGCAGATCGCGGACGGTGTCGAGCTGGTCGACCTCCAGCAGCGAGTCGCCGACGTCGTGACCCTGTGCGCGCAGGAACGTGAAGCACATGCCGCCGCCGACGAGCAGGCAGTCGACGCTGTCGAGCAGGTGCCCGATGACCCCCAGCTTGTCCGACACCTTGGAGCCGCCGAGCACCACGGCGTACGGCCGGTCGGGGGTCTCGGTCAGCCGACGCAGCATCTCGACCTCGGCGAGGACCAGCGACCCGGCGGCGTGCGGGAGCAGACCCGGTACGCCGGTCACGCTCGCGTGTGCCCGGTGCACCGCACCGAAGGCGTCATCGACGTAGGCGTCGGCGAGCCCGGCCAGCGCCTTGGCGAAGATCGGGTCGTTCGAGGCCTCGCCCGGCTCGAAACGGAGGTTCTCCAGCAGGGCAACGTCGCCGTCGGCCAGCCCGGCGACGGTCTCCTGGGCGCTCGGCCCCACGACGTCGGTCGCGAAGGCGACCGGCCGGTCGAGCAGCTTGGCCAGCCGAGCCGCGACGTGACGGAGCGAGTAGCGCGGGTTGGCAGCGCCGTTCGGCCGGCCGAGGTGGGAGCACACGACGACCCGGGCGCCCTGGGCGCACAGGCCGCGGACCGTGGGCAGGCTGGCCCGGATCCGCCCGTCGTCGCTGATCTCGCCGTTGGCCAGCGGCACGTTCAGGTCCGCGCGCACCAGCACCCGCTTCCCGGCGAGCTTCCCGAGCTCGTCGACCCCCCGCACGGTGACGGACCTAGCTGCCGAGCCGGGAACCGACCAGGGCGGCGAGGTCGGCCAGCCGGTTCGAGTAGCCCCACTCGTTGTCGTACCAGCCGATGACCTTGACCGAGTTGCCGTTGGCCATCGTCAGGGGCGCGTCCAGGGTGCAGGAGGCTGCGCTGCCGACGATGTCCGAGGAGACGATCGCATCCTCGTTGTAGACCAGGTAGCCCTTGAGTGGGCCGTCCGCCGCCGCCCGGTAGGCCTCGTTGACCTCGTCCCGGCTGACCTCACGTTCCAGCTCGACCACCAGGTCGGTCACCGAGCCGACCGGCACCGGCACGCGTAGCGCCATGCCGTCGAGCTTGCCGGCGAGCTCGGGCAGCACCAGCGCGGTGGCCCGCGCCGCCCCGGTGGAGGTCGGGATGATGTTGATAGCGGCCGCGCGCATCCGCCGGAGGTCCGGGGTGCCCTTCCGCGTCAGCGTGGCCTGGTCCTGCAGCTGCTGCTCGGTCGTATAGGCATGGATGGTCGTCATCAGGCCGCGGACGACGCCGAAGCTGTCGAGGAGCACCTTGGCCATCGGCGCCACGCAGTTGGTGGTGCAGGAAGCGTTGGACAGGATCGTCTGCGAGCCGTCGTAGGCGTCGTCGTTGACCCCCATGACCACCGTAAGGTCCTCGCCCTTGGCGGGCGCCGAGATGATCACCTTCTTGGCGCCGCCGGTGAGGTGCTTGCGGGCATCCGCCGCCTCGGTGAACAGGCCGGTCGACTCCACCACGACATCGACGCCGAGGTCGCCCCACGGCAACGCGGCGGGGTCGCGCTCGGCCAGGATCTTCAAGGTGGTGTCCCCGACGCGGATGCCGTCGTCGGTGACGGAGACCGCCCGGTCGAGTGGTCCCAGCACGCTGTCGTACTTGAGCAGGTGGGCCATGGTCGCGACGTCGCCCAGGTCGTTGGCCGCGACGATCTCGATGTCGCTGCCCGCGCGGGCCAGCACGGCGCGGTAGAAGTTGCGGCCGATGCGGCCCAAGCCGTTGACGCCCACCCGAATGCTCACGCGGTCTCCTCGTCGTACGCCGGCCGGGGGGCGCGGCAGCCGGGGTTGGATGGTCGAGAACCTAGCCGATGCCGGTGTCGCCGTCAGACGCTGAGCATCTCCGGCGTCACGTTGGCCTCCGTGCCCGGTACGCCGAGATCCTCCGCGCGCTTGTCGGCCAGCGCGAGCAGCCGGCGGATCCGGCCGGCGACCGCGTCCTTGGTCATCGGGGGGTCGGCCAGCGCGCCCAGCTCCTCGAGGCTCGCCTGCCCGTGCTCCATGCGGAGTGCACCGGCGACCAGCAGGTGCTCCGGCGCGTCCCCGTCGAGGATCTCCAGAGCCCGCTGAACCCGGGCGACGGCCGCGACGGCCGCGCGGGCGGACCGGCGCAGGTTTGCGTCGTCGAAGTTGGCGAGCCGGTTGGCGGTCGCGCGGACCTCCCGGCGTACCCGGCGGTCCTCCCAGGTGAGCACGCTGCCGTGCGCGCCCAGCCGGGTCAGCAGCGCGCCGATGGCGTCGCCGTCGCGGATAACGACGCGGTCGACCCCCCGGACCTCCCGCGCCTTGGCGACCACGCCGAGCCGGCGGGCGGCGCCGACCAGCGCCAGCGCCGACTCCGGCCCCGGACAGGTGATCTCCAGCGACGAGGACCGGCCCGGCTCGGTGAGCGAGCCGTGCGCCAGGAACGCTCCGCGCCAAGCCGCGGCCGAGTCACACGCCCCACCCGAGACGACCTGCGGCGGCAGCCCGCGGACCGGGCGCCCACGCGAGTCCAGCAGCCCGCTCTGCCGGGCCAGGGCCTCCCCGTCCTTGTCCACCCGTACGACGTAGCGGCTGCCCTTACGCAGCCCGCCGGCGGCGAGCACGGTCAGGTGGGACTCGAAGCCGTAGACCTCGCTCACCTCCTTGCGGAGCCGGCGAGCCACCGACCCGGTGTCCAGCTCTACCTCGACCACCACCCGCCCCTCGGCGAGGTGCAGGCCGCCGGCGAACCGCAGCAGGGCGGACATCTCCGCCCGCCGGCAGCACGGCTTCGTCACCGTCAGCCGGCTGAGCTCGTCCTTGACCGACGCCGTCATCGCCATGCGTGGACCCCAGATCCGGTTGTCGTTGTGGTCACGGTGCGGAAGATCTCGTCGTACGCCGTCGCCAGCCGGCGCAGGTCGTGCCGGGGGCTGCCGTCGCCCATCGCGACCGGCGCAAGGACCAGCCGTGCCCCGAGCGCCTCGGCCGCGGCCCGCAGCCTCTCCGAGCCGGCCGCGGAGTCGCCGAGCACGACGTCCACGGGCATCTCGGGAGCGTGCGCGGCTAGGACGTCGAGATGGTCGGCCGGTGCGAAGTCGCGGGTCTCACCCGTCTGCGGGGCGAGGTTGAGCACCACCAGCCGGCGGGCGGTGGTGGTCGCGATCGCCCGGGCGAGGTCGGGCACCATCAGGTGCGGCAGCACGCTGGTGAACCACGATCCCGGACCGAGCACGACCCACTCGGCCGCCTCGACGGCGGCCACGGCGGCGGCGCAGGCCACCGGCGCGGCCGGCACCGGCGACACGGCCACCACCCGGCCCGGCGTGGTGGCGATCGCCACCTGACCACGGACGGCCACCGGGCGCCCGGGGTCCGCGGCGTCGAGACCGGCCACCTGGGCCTCGAGGTCCATCGGCTGGCAGGAAACCGGCAGCACCCGGGCGGGCGGCCGGATACCGAGCAGCCCGGCCATCGCGTCCAGGGCGGCGACCGGGTCCCCCAAGGTCTCGGTCAGACCGGTGATCATCAGGTTACCCACCGGATGTCCGGCCAGGCTGCCGCTGCCGCCGAAACGGTGCTGCAGCAGGGAGGGCCACGTGTGGTCGGAGTCCCCCGCCTCGGCCAGTGCCGACAGCGCCATCCGCAGGTCACCGGGCGGCAGGGCGCCCAGCTCCTGGCGGAGCCGGCCGCTCGACCCCCCGTCGTCGGCCACGGTGACCACCGCCGTCACGGCTGCGGTGACCGAGCGCAGCGCCCGAAGAGAGGCGGCCAGCCCGTGCCCGCCGCCGAGCGCCACCACCGCCACGCCGGCGGCCGGGCCGCTCACTCGCGCCCCAGGTCGCGGTGCACCACGGTGACGTCCATACCGTCGGCGGACATCCGGCTCGCGAGCTCCTCGGCCATGGCCACGCTGCGGTGCTTACCGCCGGTGCAGCCGATGGCCAGCATCAGGTAGTGCTTGCCCTCACGGCGGTAGCCTTCGTCCAGTATCCGCAGCAGCTCGGCGTAGCGGTCGAGGAACTCCGTCGCGCCGGGCTGGGCGAGCACATAGTCGCGCACCACCGGCTCGCGACCGGTGTGCGGACGCAGCTCGGGGACCCAGTGCGGGTTGGGCAGGAACCGGCAGTCGACGACCAGGTCGGCGTCGACCGGGAGGCCGTACTTGTAGCCGAAGGAGACCAGGGTGGCGCGCAACGAGCCGGCCGGCTGGTCGGCGAAGCTGCTCGCGATCTTAGCTCGGAGCTCGTGCACGTTCAGCAGGGTGGTGTCGATCACGAGGTCGGCGTCGCCGCGCAGGTCGCGCTGCAGCGTGCGCTCTCGGGCGATCCCGTCGACCAGCCGCCCGTCGGCCTGCAGCGGGTGCGGTCGGCGAACGCTTTCGAACCGCCGTACCAGCGCGTCCTCGCTCGCCTCCAGGAACAGCACCTGCGCACGCAGCCCACTGCGATCGAGCTCATCCATGGCCGCGCGCAGGTCGGAGAAGAACGCCCGGCTGCGTACGTCGACGACGGCTGCGATCCGGCTGACCGCGCCCTGCGAGCGGGCGCCGAGCTCGGCCATGGTCGGCAGCAGGCTCGGGGGCAGGTTGTCGACCACGAACCAGCCGAGGTCCTCCAGGCACTTGGCGGCGGTGCTGCGGCCCGCTCCGGACAGGCCGGTGACGATCACCATCCGCAGCCCCGCGGCCGGCGTCGCCGTCACCCCGCCGCCTCGGCGGGCCCGACCGGGCCGGGTGACGCCGCCGCGGAGTCGCGGATCTCGCCCGTGAGCGGGTCGACCGCCGGCGCCGGCGTGGCGGACTGCACCGCGGCGAGCACCGCCTCCGCCGTACGCCGGCCGACGCCGGGCACCTCGAGAACCTCCTCGACGGTCGCCGAGCGGAGCCGCTTCAGCGACCCGAAGTGCCGCAGCAGCGCCTTGCGCCGGGTCTCCCCCAACCCGGGTACGCCGTCCAGAGCGCTCGTCGTCATCGACCGGGACCGCTTCTGCCGGTGGTAGGCGATGGCGAACCGGTGCGCCTCGTCGCGCACTCGCTGGAGCAGGTAGAGACCCTCGCTGGTCCGCGGTAGCACGACCGGCTCCTCCCGGCCGGGCAGCCAGACCTCCTCCAGCCGCTTGGCCAGGCCGCAGAGGGCGACGTCCTCGACGCCGAGCGCTGACAGCGCCGCCGCCGCCGCCGCGACCTGCGGCGCACCGCCGTCCACCACGACCAGGTTGGGCGGATAGGCGAACCGGCGCGGCCGGCCGGTCTCCGGGTCCACCGGGCCGGGGCCGTCCTCGCCGCCGAGCTCCCCCGTGGTCGAGTGCTCCTCGAGATAGCGACGGAACCGCCGGGAGACCACCTCGGAGATCGCCGCCACGTCGTCGGCGCCGTCGAAGCCGCGGATCGCGAACCGCCGGTACTCCGAGCGCCTGGGCAGGCCGTCCTCGAAGACGACCATGCTGGCGACGTTGGCGGTGCCCTGCAGGTTGGACACGTCCATGCACTCGATCCGCAGCGGCGCCTCGTCGAGTCCGAGCGCCTCCTGGATCTCGGCCAGGGCCCGCGACCGCGCGGTCAGGTCGCTGGCCCGCCTGGTCTTGTGCACCGCCAGCGATGACATGGCGTTGCGCTGCACGGTCTCGAGCAGGGCACGCTTGTCGCCGCGCTGCGGCACCCTGAGCTCCACCCGCCGGCCACGGCGTTCGCACAACCACTCGGTCACCGCCTCGGCGTCCGGCGGCAGCGCCGGCACCAGGATCGACCGTGGCACCTCCGCCTCGGCGCCCTCGCCGGCCGGGTCGCCGTACACCTGGGCGAGGAACTGGCCGACCAGCTCGCCGGTGGACAGGTCCTCGACCCGGTCCACCACCCAGCCGCGCTGCCCGCGGACCCGGCCGCCGCGGACGTAGAAGACCTGGACGGCGGCCTCGAGCGGGTCCTCGGCGAAGGCCACGACATCGGCGTCGGTGCCGTCTGGCAGCACCACGGCCTGCTTCTCCACCGCCCGGCGCAACGCCCCGATGTCGTCGCGCAGCCGGGCGGCCCGCTCGTACTCCTGGCCGGCCGCGGCCGCCGCCATCTCCCGCTCGAGCCGCTTGAGGTAGGTGCCGGTCGAGCCGGACATGAAGTCGGAGAAGTCCTCGACGATGCGGCGGTGCTCCTCGGCACTGACCCGGCCGACGCAAGGGGCGGAGCACTTCCCGATGTAGCCGAGCAGGCAGGGCCGCCCCACCTGGCCGGCCCGCTTGAACACGCCCGCGGAGCAGGTCCGGGCCGGGAAGACCCGCAGCAGCAGGTCGAGGGTCTCCCGGATCGCCCAGGCGTGAGCGTAGGGACCGAAGTAACGGACGCCCTTCTTCTTCGGGCCGCGCATCACCTGCAGCCGCGGGTAGTCCTCGTAGAGCGTGACGGCCAGGCTCGGGTAGCTCTTGTCGTCGCGGTAGCGCACGTTGAACCGCGGGTCGAACTCCTTGATCCAGCTGTACTCGAGCTGGAGCGCCTCGACCTCGGTCCGCACCACGGTCCAGTCGACCGATGCGGCCGTGGTCACCATGGTCGAGGTGCGCGGATGCAGGTTGTGGAGGTCTTGAAAGTACGACGAGAGCCGGCCGCGGAGGCTCTTCGCCTTGCCGACGTAGATCACCCTCCCGCGCTCGTCGCGAAAGCGGTAGACCCCCGGCGAGTCCGGGACCGAGCCCGGCGCCGGTCGGTAGCTGGCCGGGTCGGACACCGCTCCACCCTATGCCGGGCCCGAGCCCCGGACCCCGCGCTGGCGACCCCACTTTCCAGGCACGAGGTGACCCGGAGATCGCGCTCGCAGGCGGCCGCAGCCCACCCGAACGACGGTGGTCAGCTCGACTGGCGCGCGAACGGCCCGCTCGCGGCGGTGGTGGCGCCCACGCCATTCGCCGCGTTCGCCGGCCGCTTCGCCGACGCTTGACTACCAGCTCGGCTCGGGGGGCCTGGTCCGCGTATGCGACTCCGCTAGCCAGCGCCGCCAGCGGCGGGCCCCTCGCAGCACCCATGCCACGCCGACCAGTCCCGCAAGCCGATCCTTGGGTCCTTGCGGTGGTCACAACACTGACTGGATGAGGGTGTTGCTGGCTCCGTTCTCTGATCGGATGGTGCCGGCGCAGATGCGTCGCCCCAACAGCGCCAACCGCCCGCACAGGTGACAGAGCACCCGCTCCCATCCGTCGACGACGGCCAGCTCCCCGGGTGGCGCGAAGCACGCCGTGCCGTCCGCCAGCATCGCGACCTGTCCCGGCGCTGATCGACGCCCGGTCGACGCGACGAGTTCTCGCACCTGTCCCACCGTGGCAGGCTCACACACCAAGCACGGGTCTGGGTGCGCGATCAGAGGAGGCAGCCCGTCATGGCTAACGGCGACATCCACGCCAGCCAGCAGGGTGACCGCTGGATCAACAAGGCCGAGGGCAACCAGAACGCCTCGAACAGCGCCCCGACGAAGGTGGAGGCTCAGGCCGCCGGGCGGCAGATGGCGATCGACCGTGGCGTCGAGCACGTGGTGCACAAGGAGAACGGCCAGATCGGCGAGAGGAACACCTACCCGCGGAGCCGCGACTCGCGGTCGTGGGCGGGCTGACCGGGCCTTTGCATGATTATGTCTGCCGGGCGACCGGTTCTCCTCACCGGAGAGGGTCTCGTTCTGCGGGAGTGGGCCGAGAACGACATACAGGCGATGGTCGAGCTGTTCGACGACCCCGACATCGCGAAGCGCACCCCCCTGCCGTCACCGTTCACCCTCGACGAGGCCCGTGACCGCCTCGCCAAAGCCAAGCAGTCGGCCCGGCTGCTGCTGGCCGTGACGACCGACGGTCAGCGCCCGCTGGGCGAAGTGCTGCTCATCGCGCCGGGCGAGCTCGGCTACATGATCGGGGCCCGACATCGGGGGGCAGGGCTGGCGGCCCGCGCGCTGGTGCTGCTGCGCGACCACGCGCACCAGGCCCTGGGCCTGCCGGTCCTACGGCTCAAGATCGAACCCGACAACGTCGCGAGCGCCGAGGTGGCGCGACGCGCCGGCTTCCGCCTGAAGGAGGAGGGCGCCGAGGTGGTCGAGAACAAAGGACGGCGTTGCATCCTTGACGTGTGGGAGCACGGTCAGCCCGGTGCGGGCGGTCCCGCCTCCTAACTATAACTAGCGCGCAGACGAGTGATCAGCCCCACTTCCGCACAATCTGAGCAATCGAACCGTGCCTGCTCGCTTAGCTCGCGTCGAGGATCCGAAATCGATTGTGGTCCGCCGGGTCTCGGTCAGCGATCTGGATCGGCGACCAGGCCCATTGCCAGACGCTGATGCCTGGCGTGCGGGAGAACCGAATCTGCCCGCGGGTGCCGTCGACCGCGACGTCGGCCCAGGATTCGGCGATCTGCGCTCGGTCCGCGCGATGAGAACGCAGCATGTCGGCGAGGACGGCGATCGTGTCGTAGCCCTCGAAGGCGACGAAGGAGGGCGCTTCGGCGAGCCGCTGGAGAAGGGCCGTCTCCACCTGGGCACCGAGTGCGCTGAGGCGCTCGGGCAAGTAGCGCAGGAACGGGATCGCGGCGCCGTCGTCGCCGAGCGACGTCGCCCATTCTGGGAACTCCGGTTGCCCGGCCGGAGCGCCGATCAGGGTCTCGGCGAGGCGCTGGTCCTGGCGGACGGACCTGACGATCGCAACGGCTGGCTCCGGGTGGCCGACAAGGAGGAGGAGAGCTGTCGCGCGGCTGTCGACGAGCTCGTCGCACAGAGCCGTCGGGGTGAGCGCGCGGATGTCGAGTTCGATGGCGGTGCCGCCGCGTGGAGCGAGGCACTCGCGCAGAATGCGTGCCCCAGACGCCCAGTAGACGCTGGACTCGACCGCCACGGCGACGCGACGGTGGCCCGCGCGGAGAAGGAAGTCGGCGTAGACCCGCCAGCCGTGGGACTGCGCCGGGGCGAGGCGCGCGACCCAGTCCGTCGGCTGTTCGGTTAGCGCGTCGAGAACCGCTGACGAGCAGAGGAACGGCAGGCCGAGGGCGTCGGCCCTGGCGGCGGCGGCGCGAGCGACGACGCTGTGGTACTCCCCCGCCAGGGCCGCCACGCCTAGTCGAGCCAGTTCGTCGACGGCCGCCGCGGCCCGCTGCGGATCGGCCGCGGTGTCTCGGACCACCAGCTCGACTGGTCGTCCGGCGATCCCGTTGGCGTCGTTGACGTCGCGCACGGCCAGCTCGAGTCCGGCGAGCAGGTGCCGACCCGCCTCGACCCAACCAGGTCGAGTTAGCGGGACGAGAGCGCCAATTTGCACGGTCGCTTCGCCAGCCTGCCCTGGTCCGGAGGGCGGCGGTGGCGTACTCATGCTTCGGCGTCTCTCGTGCGACGATCTGCCGGGATCGCAGCGCGGTAGTGCACGTTCACCTCATCTCGGCGTGGCGGGCGCCCGGGTGACCGTGGCAGACATTGCGTCCATCACCGTCGCCAAGGCAGACGATTGCTTGTTCGCTGAGCCCCAGGGTCTAACCAACACGTGCCGGCGCGGTGCCGCCACACTGAGGTCCCCGACGCCGTGCGCGGCGCGCGGCAGCGATGGCGTCCGGTTGACGATCAACGACCGGGCAGCCGGGCAGCCGGGCAGCCGGGCAGCCGTAGTAGCTCACTTGGCGGCGGGGGCGTTCCAGTCGACGAGCTGGACGATCACTCCGTTGGGGTCCCGGACCTGGAAGGCCCGCTCGCCCCACTCCTCAGCGGTCAGGGGCATGGTGATGACCACGCCCTCGGCCTGCAGCCGCGCGAGCTCGCCCTCGAGGTCCTCGACGTCGAAGGCCAGGATCAGCCCCTTCGCGTGGTCGTCGCGCTCGTCGGCGGGCAGTGTCGTCAGGCCCCGGCGCAGGAAAATGACGTTCATACCGGCGTCCTCCCGCGAGAGCGACGCAAAGCCGTCGGCGGCCATCTGCTCTTGGAAGCCGAAGTGTTTCCTGAGGAAGTCGCTGGAGGCGGCGACGTCCTCGACGTTCAGGGAAACGGCCGACGCAGTGATCTTAATGCGGACTCCTTCTGTGACCGACTCTGTACACCGTACGACGTACGGCGAGGCCAAGATGTTCCCGTGCCCTCAGACCGGACCAGCGCTGGCGACCCGGCCCGCACGCTCGCGCTGCTCTGGGGCTCCGCACCCGCCCCCAGGCATGGCCCCGGACGCGGGTTGCGCGTCGAGGCCGTCGTCGAGGCGGCCACCGCGCTGGCCGACCGGGAAGGGCTCGAGGCGGTCAGCATGCGCCGGGTCGCCCGGCAACTCGGTGTATCGCCGATGACGCTGTACACCTACGTCCCGGGCAAAGCCGAGCTCCTCGACCTGATGCTGGACGCCGCCTACCAGCGGCTCCCGAAGGCCGACACCACTAACCGGGCCTGGCGAGAACGGCTGACCTCCGTCGCGGACGACAACCGGAAGCTCTACCTTGCCCACCCATGGGCCAGCGCCGTCTCCACGCTGCGCCCGCCGCTCGGCCCGGGACTGATGTCCAAGTACGAGCACGAGCTCACAGCGCTCGAGGGTCTGGGTCTGACCGACCTTGAGATGGACGACGCCCTCACGTATCTGCTGAGCTTCGTGCAGGCCAGCGCCAGGGCGGCCGAGGAGGCCCGCGCCGCGCGGCTCGACACCGCGCAGAGCGACGAGCAGTGGTGGGCGGCTAACGCCCCGCTGCTCAGCCAGGTCCTCGACGAGGACGCCTATCCCCTCGCCGTCCGAGTCGGCAGCGCCGCTGGGGCGGCACAAGGCAGCGCCCACGACGCCGAACACGCCTACCAGTTCGGGCTGCAGCGACTGCTCGCCGGCCTCGCCGCGCTCATCGAAGACCGTCGGTGACGACGGTGCCAGCTCTGCAACCTGGGTTCGCGCAGAGTCCCAAGGCGAATGTCAAGCGGCGCGGCTCCTGGGGCGACCACCGCCAAGAGGCAGCCGAAGGAGCGACCGTCCAATAGACCCGTTCGTTTCAAAGTCCCGCTGAGGTCGCACACTATCAGCGAGCCCGGGCTCAAGATCGACTACGCCACGGTCTCCACCACCGGCCAAGGCCTCACACCCCGACGCGACGGCCTCGCGGCCTTGGGGGTCCACGCCGCACCACCACCCGGCAGAAGTGCCCCTCCGACCTCGCCGCGCTGTTCCTGGCCGGACGCTCCACCGTCTACCGCCCCTTGAGCGCGCGACTGTGCGCACCCCCGCCGCCGGGCTGCCGGACGGGGTGCCAGGCAGCGCTGTCAGACGCGTGGATCTGCCGCCACAAGTCACAAGTCCGATGGTGTTGTGAGCTGCACGAGCGGGTGCTGGCGGACAGGCTCGGCTAGGCGCTGACCCGGAGCTCGCCCCCCACCGCCTCGACCGGGATCCGGCGGAGCGGCCGCGGGGCCGGGCCGTTTTGGACGTCGCCGGTCGACCCGTCGAAGTTCGACCCGTGACACGGGCAGTGGAAGCGGCGGCGAGCGCCTTCGAACGCCACCGTGCACCCGGTGTGCGTGCAGATCGCCGAGAACGCGAGGAACCGGCCCGAAGCCGGCTGGACGACGTACGCCGGCTCGCCGGTTCCCGGGTCGGTGAACGCGAGCACGCCGCCCACCGGCAGCGCGGACACCTGCCCCACCGCCGTACCCGCCGCTCCCGGGCGGGTCGAGGGCGACGGGCCGGCCGACGGCGTGGCCGGGCCCGGGGAGCTGCCGGTACGCGGCGGCGGCGCCACCGAGGCACGGCCGGACCGGTTGCGGCCGAGAGCCCGACCGACGACGGCGTCGGTTCCGGCGACCGCAAGCACGCCCAACCCCAGCAGGCCGGTCGCCACGGCGCGCCGGTCGAGCCGGGCGACCGCGGGCCGGGTTGCCGCCGCCTCGGCCGGTCCGCCCGCCCGCGCTGGCCGGCCGGCCAGCGCGGCGTCCAGCGAGAGGACGCCGGCCGCGCCCACCCAGATCAGCGGCAGCCAGGCGACGAGGAACGCGATGTCGGACCCGTAGTAGTAGGGCCGGGTGCCCCAGCTGACCGTGAGCAGGAAGCTCAGCGACAGCAGCGCTCCGCCCGCGGCGGCGAGGCGGGTCCAGAGCCCGAACAGCGTGCCCAGCCCGACCGCGACCTCACCGATCGCGATGAGTACGCCGAACAGCACGGCGTGCGAGGCGACGGGGCCGAGAAGGCCGCCGATCGGACTCGTCTCCCGGAAGACCGACAGCTGCCCCTGGAACGATGTCGGCAGCTTGGCGGCGAAGAAGTTGGGGTCGGCCAGCTTCTGCAGGCCGGCGAAGGTGAAGGTGGCCCCCAGGAAGAGCCGCTGGGGCAGCAGCACCCAGCCCGGCAGGGCGGCTCGGCCGCCCGCATCGGTCAACCGCTGCGCTGGACCCGTGTCGTTCGCCATACCGCGCCCAACGGCCGCTCGGCGGGTTTGGTTTCACCCCAGGTCAGCGGACCGCCTCCGCGAGGGCCGGGCGCGGCCGCAGCTGCGATGGGCTCAGCCGGGCGGCCAGCAGGTCCCGGAGGAAGGCGCCGGTGTGGCTGCCGGTCGCGGCGGCGACCGCCTCCGGCGTGCCCTCTGCCACCACCCGGCCGCCGCCGCTGCCACCCTCGGGACCCATGTCGACGACCCAGTCGGCCGTCTTGATGACGTCGAGGTTGTGCTCGATCACGATGACGGTGTTGCCCGCGTCGACGAGCCGGCCGAGTACGCCGAGCAGCTTGCGGATGTCCTCGAAGTGCAGGCCGGTCGTCGGCTCGTCGAGCACGTAGACGGTGCGGCCGGTCGAGCGCTTCTGCAGCTCGGCGGCCAGCTTGACCCGCTGCGCCTCGCCGCCGGACAGCGTCGGAGCCGGCTGCCCGAGCCGCACGTAGCCCAGCCCAACGTCGTTCAGCGTCCGGAGGTGGCGCGAGATCGCCGGCACGGCCTCGAAGAAGGCTAGCGCCTCCTCGATCGGCAGGTTGAGCACCTCGGAGATCGTCTTGCCCTTGAAGTGGACCTCTAGCGTCTCGCGGTTGTAGCGCGCGCCGTGACAGACCTCGCAGGGCACGTAGACATCGGGCAGGAAGTTCATCTCGATCTTGAGCGTGCCGTCGCCGGCACAGGCCTCGCAGCGGCCGCCCTTGACGTTGAAGGAGAACCGGCCCGGCTGGTAGCCGCGCACCTTCGCCTCGGTGGTCTCGGCGAACAGCCTGCGGATGTGGTCGAAGACGCCGGTGTAGGTCGCCGGGTTGCTGCGCGGCGTACGCCCGATCGGGCTCTGGTCCACGCCGACCACCTTGTCGACGTCGGCCAGCCCGGTGACCCGGCGGTGCCGTCCCGGGACGGTGCGGGCGCCGTTGAGGCGGCTGGCGAGTACGGCGTAGAGGATGTCGTTGACCAGCGTGGACTTGCCCGACCCGGAGACACCGGTGACGGCGACCAGGCACCCCAGCGGGAACGACACGGTGACGTCGCGCAGGTTGTGCTCGCGGGCGTCGTGAACGGTGAGCACCTTCGACGACGGCCGGCGGCGGATGTCGGGAATGGGGATCGAGCGCCGGCCGGACAGGTAGGCGCCGGTGATCGAGACCTCGCTGGCCAGCAGCTTCTCGACCGGACCGGACACCACCACCTCGCCGCCGTGCTCCCCGGCGCCGGGCCCGATGTCGACCACCCAGTCGGCGGCGCGGATGGTGTCGGTGTCGTGCTCGACGACGATGAGGGTGTTGCCGAGGTCGCGCAACCGGAGCAGCGTGTCGATCAACCGGCGGTTGTCGCGCTGGTGCAGCCCGATCGAGGGTTCGTCGAGCACGTAGAGGACGCCAACGAGGCCCGACCCGATCTGGGTGGCGAGCCGGATCCGCTGCGCCTCACCGCCAGCCAGCGTCGCCGCCGGCCGGTCCAGCGACAGGTAGTCGAGGCCGACGTCGAGCAGGAAGCCGAGGCGGGCGTTGACCTCCTTGAGCACCCGCTCCGCGATCCGGGCCTCCCGCGCCCCCAGCTCCAGCGTGCCGAGGTAGTCGGCGCACTCGCCGATCGGCAGCCGGGCCACCTCGGCGATCGACCGGCCGCCGAGGGTGACGGCGAGCGACTCCGGCTTGAGCCGCGCTCCCCCGCAGGCCGGGCACGGCACGTCGCGCAGGTAGCCCTCCCACCGCTCCCGGCCGGCGTCGGACTCGGCCTCGCGGTGCCGCCGCTCCAGGAACGGCACCACCCCCTCGAACGAGGTGTAGTAGGAGCGTTCGCGGCCGTAGCGGTTGCGGTAGCGGACGTGCACCTCGGTGTCGTGACCGTGCAGCACCGCCTTGCGCGCCCGCGGTGGCAGCCGCTCCCATGGCAGATCCAGCCGGAAGCCGACCGCGTCCGCAACCGCCTCCAGCAGCCGCCCGAAGTACTCCATCGAGTGGCCGCTCGACCACGGCGCGACGGCACCCTCGGCCAGCGACAGCGCCGGGTCGGGCACCACCAGCTCGGGGTCGACCTCCTTGCGGGTGCCCATGCCGGAGCACTCGGGGCAGGCGCCGTACGGCGAGTTGAAGGAGAACGAGCGCGGCTGCAGCTCGTCGAAGGACAGGTCGTCGTAGAGGCAGGCGAGGTGCTCGGAGAAGGTGCGCTCGCGGTGCGGGTCGTCGGCCGGCAGGTCGACGAAGTCGAGGACCACCAGGCCGCCGCCGATGCCCAGCGCTGTCTCCACCGAGTCGGTCAGCCGGCGCCGGGCGGTGTCCTTGACCGTGAGCCGGTCGACCACCACCTCGATGGTGTGCTTCTCGTACTTCTTCAGCGTCGGCGGCTCGGCCAGGCTGACCGTCGCCCCGTCGACGCGCGCCCGGCTGAAGCCCTTGGTCTGCAGCTCGCGGAACAACTCGGCGTACTCGCCCTTGCGGCCGCGCACGACCGGGGCGAGGACGGCGAAGCGCGAACCCTCGGGCAGCTCGAGCACCCGGTCGACGATCTGTTGCGGGGTTTGCCGGGCGATCGGCCGGCCGCAGACCGGGCAGTGCGGCGCGCCGGCGCGGGCGTAGAGCAGCCGGAGGTAGTCGTAGACCTCCGTGATCGTGCCGACCGTCGACCGTGGGTTGCGCGAGGTGGACTTCTGGTCGATCGAGACCGCCGGCGACAGGCCCTCGATGAAGTCGACGTCGGGCTTGTCCAGCTGGCCGAGGAACTGCCGGGCGTACGCCGAGAGCGACTCGACGTAGCGCCGCTGGCCCTCCGCGAAGATCGTGTCGAAAGCCAGGCTGGACTTGCCTGACCCGGAGAGACCGGTGAAGACGATCAGGGCGTCGCGGGGCAGGTCAAGGGAGACGTCGCGCAGGTTGTGCTCGCGCGCGCCGCGGATGACCAGGCGGTCGGCCATGGGCCGGGCTCAACTCCAGAAGCGGTCGGTGCCGGTCGTGGCCAGCGAGGGAGGCTCCGGGCGGAGGCGCTGGAAGGCCGGTGCTGGCCTGCAGCCATGCTAAAGGCCGGCTCCGACAGTTTCACTTCCCTCCGGATTGGGGTGCTCCAGTGACGAGCTACACCGGCGATGTCCGAGTCGGCGGTCCGGCCGACGTACGGGAGCTGCCCGGCCTGCGGGTGACGAAGGTGGCGGTCGGGCCGATGGACAACAACGCCTACCTGCTCCGCTGCACGGCGACCGGCGAGGTGCTGCTGGTGGACGCCGCCGCCGAGCCACACCGGCTGCTGGAGCTGCTCGGCAATGACCGCCTGGTCCGCATCGTCACCACGCACCAGCACCGGGACCACTGGCAGGCGCTGCCGGCCGTCGTACAAGCGACCAGTGCACCGGTGGCGGCGCACCCGCTCGATGCGGGCGGCCTGCCGGTGCCGGTGGCCGAGCCGCTGGAGGACGGCGACGCGGTGTCCGTCGGAGAGGCGCGCCTGCGCGTCGTACACCTGCGCGGCCACACGCCCGGCAGCGTGGCCCTGCTCTACGACGCCGACGGCCAGCTCGCCGACGCCCCGCACCTGTTCACCGGCGACTCGCTCTTTCCCGGCGGCCCCGGCCGTACGACGTCGCCCGCGGACTTCGGATCACTGATGGACGACCTCGAGGTCAAGGTGTTCGGCCGGCTGCCGGATAGCACGTGGGTCTATCCCGGGCATGGAGCCGACACCACGCTGGGCGCTGAGCGGCCGTCGTTGTCCGACTGGCGCGCCCGCGGCTGGTGACCGCGTCGACCGGCCAGGGACTACCCCCCCACCGCCCGTTGGTACGACACTGGCGCAGAAGTGCGCGGCGCCCACGGTCGGCTGCGGTGCCGGTCGACCGCCGCGGAGCACCAACCCGTGCGGCTCCCGGAAGGAAGCAGCCATGGCTCTGCAGCTCAAGCCCGGCACGTCGTGGACCGATCTCTACGCCCGGTGCCTCGAGGTTGCTCCCGAAGCCTTCGACGCCGACCGGGTGCGCAACCTCTGGGGCGGCGAGTGGCGCAGGGACGGCGTACCTGCGGCCGCCACCTCGCCGGTCGACGGGTCGCCGATCGCCGGACCACCGCTGATGGAGGCGGCCGAGGCGCAGGCGGCGCTCCGGGCGGCGGCCGACCAGCACCGCGCCTGGTCCGACGTACCGCTGGCGGACCGGCGGGCGATGGTCGGAGCCGCGGTGGACGCCATGGCCGGCTCCCGTGACCTGCTCGCGCTGCTCATCGTCTGGGAGATCGGCAAGACCTGGCGCTCCGCGACGGCCGACGTCGACCGCTGCCTCGAGGGCGTGCGGTGGTACCTGGACGAGATCGAGCCGATGCTGGACGGCCGCCGTCCCCTGGAGGGACCGGTCAGCAACATCGCCAGCTGGAACTATCCGATGAGCGTGCTGATGCACGCCATGCTCGTCCAGCTGCTGGCGGGCAACGCCACCATCGCGAAGGCCCCCACGGACGGGGGCGTGGCCACACTCACGCTGGCCGCGGCGCTGGCACACCGTGCGGGGCTGCCGCTGTCGCTGATCAGTGGCTCCGGCTCCACCCTCTCCCCGGTGCTGGCCACCGGGCCTGAGGTCGGCGCGCTCGCCTTCGTCGGTGGCCGAGACACCGGTGGGCAGATCGCCGGTCAGCTCGTGGACCACGACAAGCGGCACATCCTCGAGCAGGAGGGGCTGAACTGCTGGGGGATCTGGGAGTTCAGCGACTGGGGCGGGCTGGCCACCCACCTTCGCAAGGGGTTCGAGTACGCCAAGCAGCGGTGCACGGCCTACCCGCGCTACGTCGTGCAACGGCAGCTGTTCGACAGCTTCCTCGCCGCCTACCTGCCCGTGGTGGGCTCGATCACGTTCGGCCACCCGCTCGCCGTCGAGTCGCCGGTGGACGACCTGCCGGAGCTGGACTTCGGTCCCGTCATCAGTCCGGCCAAGGCCAAGGACCTGGTGGACAAGGTGGACGAAGCGGTGAACCGGGGTGGCATCCCGCTCTATCGTGGCCGGGTCGAGGACGGCCGGTTCCTCGACGGTCAGGACGTCTCGGCGTACGCCGCTCCGGTGGCGATCCTCGAGCCGCCTACCTCGACGGCACTCTTCCACGCCGAGCCGTTCGGGCCTGTCGACACGGTCACCGTCGTGGACACCGAGGCCGAGCTGCTGGCGGCGATGAACGCCTCCAACGGCGCCCTGGTGGCGTCGATCGCCTGTGACGACGAGGCCACCGCCACCCGGCTGTCGGCCCAGCTGCAGGCGTTCAAGGTCGGCGTGAACAAGCCACGATCGCGGGGCGACAAGAACGAGTACTTCGGCGGCCGGGGAGCGTCCTGGAGCGGCGCCTTCGTGGGTGGCGACCTGCTCGTCAAGGCCGTCACCCAGGGCGCCCCGGATGAACGCCTGTACGGGAACTTCCCGTCGTACAGCCTCTATCCGGACACCTGAGAGGAGCCGGCGGTGCTGGGCAGGTGCGCTCAGCCGACCGGTGCGCGGTCCGCCACCGGTTGTTCCGGCTCGAGCCCCATCGCGGCCGCCTTGCGCAGCGAGGCCACCACGGTGATCGCGAGGATGACCACGATGACCACCAGCGACAGCCAGATCGGCACGTGGACGAGGTCCTCGAGCACCATCTTGGTTCCCACGATGATCAGGATGGCGGCCAGCCCGATGTTGAGGTAGACGAGCTTGCGGACGGCGCCGGCGAGCAGGAAGTAGAGCGAGCGCAGGCCGACCAGCGCAAAGGCGTTCGACGTGAACACGATGAACGGCTCGCGGGTCACTCCGAAGACGGCGGGGATCGAGTCGACCGCGAAGATCACGTTGGTGAGCGCGATCACGACCATGACGAGCGCGAGCGGGGTGAGCAGGCGGCGACCGTCGACCTTGGCCACCAGCTTGTTGCCGTGGTACTCGCCCGTCGCGGGAAGCACCCGCTGAACCAGCTTGACGACCTTGTTCTCGGCGAGGTCGGGCTCCTCGTTGCGGTGCATCGCCAGCCGCACACCAGTGATGATCAGGAATGCGCCGAAGACGTAGATGATCCAGTGGATGGCGTCGAGCAGCGCCACACCGCCGGCGATGACCAGCCCCCGCAGGACCAGCGCCCCCACCACGCCGAAGAGCAGCACCTTGTACTGGTAGGCGATCGGTACGGCGAAGGTCGACATGATCAGCACGAACACGAACAGGTTGTCGACGGACAGGCTCTCCTCGACCAAGTAGCCGGCTAGGTACTGCCCGGCGAAGTTGCCGTCATAGAAGATCCAGATGAGTGCCGCGAAGCCGATACCTGCACCGACGTAGAGTCCGGCCCAGCGGCCCGCCTCCCGGATGCTGACCTCGTGCGGGTTGCGGGCGACCAGGAAGAGGTCGATCAACAACAGAACGGCAAGGCCGCCGATGGTGGCGAGCCAGGCCCAGAGCGGCACGTTCAACGAGGGTTCCTCCGGCAGGACGAGCCACGGCCGGAGGTCTCTCCCAGCCCTGGGACCAGGGCCGGCGGTGCCGGGCTCGAAGGCCGTGATGACGACGCCGCCGCGCGGGGATACTCCCCTCCAGATTTCCCCACCAGGTTACCCGCCCGCGTCCCGGGCGGGAACGCCCGGTTCGCCCCGCAGGCCGGCCAGGACCTCCTCGACAGCGGCGGAGCGGTCGAGTGCCTCCAACGGCGTACGCCCGAGGGGCGTGGCGGCGGCGTATGTGTAGAGGGCGGCCACTCCGTCGAACAGCTCGGGCGGCAGGCCGACGCCCTCCTGGGTCCGGGAGATCTCGCGCATCTCCTCGACGAAACGCCACGCCTTCGCCGTGGCGACCGCGACATCGGTGTGCCAGCGCGGCACGTCCTCCGGCCACACCCGGGCGACGTCGGCGAGGAACTGCTCCCGTACGCCATGCGCCTCCGCGGTCAGCAGCGCCGCCAGGACCAGCGCCTTGACGCCCTTGTACATCGACGCGGTGCACATCTTCAGCGCCGAGGCGGCGCCCACGGGCCCGTCGAGAACGACGACGTCCAGCCAGGGGCTCGACAGCGCAGCGAAGCTCCGGGCCCGCGAGCCGGACACGTAGACCGTGGCCGGTTCGCCTCCCGCCCGCGGTGGGGACGCGGAGATCGATCCGTCGACGAGTTCGCAGCCGACCGCCGCGAGCACCGTCCGCGCCCGCTCGACGGTTCCCGGGGAGATCGCGTTGAGGTCGGCCACCAGCGGCCGCGCCGTGGTGCGGCGGGCCGCGTTAGCAACCGACTGGGCCGCCTCTACAGCGCTCGCCGGCGGTACGACGGACACGACGAGGTCGCTGGCGTTCACCAGCTGGTCCAGCGTGGTGACCGTCCCCAGCCCGGCCCGGGTGGCCAGGTCGCGCGTGCGCGGGCTGCGACCGGTCAGGCAGGTCAGCACGCTCTGCCCCCCGGCCACCCAGTTGGCGCCCAGGGCACTACCCATGGCGCCCGCCCCGACCAGACCGATCGTCGTCATGGCCCGATGCTAGCCTCGTGGATCATGAACCAGGCCGGGCGCAACAAGCGGGCGGCGCCGGTGAGCGGACCGGCGTCACGACATCCCAACGTCGACCGGGTGCAGGCGGCGCTGCGGGCCGCCGGGTCGTCGGCGGAGGTGCGCGAGCTGGCCGGCAGCACCCGGACCGCTGACGAGGCGGCCACGGCGCTCGGCGTCGAGGTGGCCCAGATCGCCAAGTCGCTGGTGTTCCTGGCCGACGCCGAACCGGTGGTCGTTGTCGCCAGCGGCGCGGACCGAGTGGACACGGCGGCCCTCGGTCGCGCCCTCGGTGGCAAGCGGATCACCCGGGCGGACGCGGAGGTGGTACGCGCGGCCACCGGCTACCCGATCGGTGGCGTCAGCCCGGTGGGGCTGCCGGCCGGCCCTCCGGTGCTGGTGGAGCGGGCGCTCGACCGGCACGAGACCGTGTACGCCGCGGCCGGTACGCCGTACGCCGTCTTCAGGACGACCTACGACGAGCTGCTGCGGCTGACCGGAGGCGAGCCGAGCGACGTACGCGTCCTAGACAGGACAGGCCCGCCGGTAGGGTCGGCAGGCCTGTCCTGTTACTTCGCTGGGGCTACGGGGTCGGCGCTCGCCCGGTAACCGCCTGCGGGGTGCTGAAGAACGGTCCCACGTGCGGCCCGCCGATCTGGTGGATGGCGAAGCCCTTCATGTCCGACGCGGCGTTGTCTCCACCACCGTCCACGAAGCCCTTCTTCCGGACGGCGCTGCACTGGTCCTTCGTCGTGCAGGTGTCGACGCCGCTTGCCCACAGGTCGTTGTTCCCGAACGGCGAGATGATCGCGTCGAGGAAGTCGAGCACGTTGCCGCACCGGTCGGGGCAGTCACCCCGGTGGATCGGGTCCGTGGGGCCGCCCGGGTTGGCGACGTTGGAGATGAACAGCGGGTTGGCGGCCAACGCGTCCAGGGACACGATCGTGTAGAGGTCCCAGGGACGGGTCTTGTCGGACTGGTCGGCCACCGTGGTGCCCATGAAGGTGATCCCGATGCCACCCCGCTTACCGCCGGCGACCGTGACGAACTGCGCCTCACGGACGTTCGGCGGGGCGATCATCAGCGGCTTGCTCCAGGTGAAGCCGCCGTCCGTCGAGGTGGCGAGGAACGGCAGCTTGTACTTCTCCGAGACCCAGGTGTAGTAGAGGTTGTTCTCGCGGTCCGACGTGATCGATGACTCGTGGCTGAAGATCTTGACCGAGTTGGAGACGGGGACCCGCTTCCACGTCGTCCCGGCATCCTTCGAGACCGAGACGAAGGGCGTGCCGCAGTAGCCGCGCGGCAGGTAGACGTTGCCCTTGCGGTCGGTGCCCACGTGGCCGGCCAGCCCGCCGCAGAACTCACCGTTGCCGTTGACGCCGGGGTACGCCGGGGCGCCGGACGGGACGAAGCTCACGCCACCGTCGCTGCTGCGCGAGCAGCTCGAGTCCGAGACGCGGTTGAAGCAGTAGTAGAGGAGCTCGGGGAACTTCGGGTCGGACGGCGGAAGCACGGTGGCTGGTGCACCTGTCGGCCGAGGCCCGGCGAAGAAGCTCTGGTGGTCGTTGACGACGTTCGGACCGGATGCCAGGGGGTTCGTGGTAAAGGTCTTGCCCTGGTCGTCGGAGAACGAGAGGTAGGTGCTGCCGAGGTAGAGGTCTGCATCGAAGACCCGGCTGCTGTCCTCCTCGACGTAGACGTACGGGTCGAGGGTGAACGGGAGGTCGGCGGGCAGCGGCGGGGTGATGTCCTGCCAGGAGAAGTTGAAGTCCTTCGTTCGCAGGAGCCGGGTGTCCGCCAGCTCTCCGGGGCCGTCGAACGTGGCGGCCGGGAAGAAGGCGTTGCCCTCCTTCGTCATGCCGATCGTCGGCTCGGCCGCATTGCGGCCGACGTACGTCGACCGGAAGATCGGATACTCGCCGGAGTACGGCGCCCTGGTGTTCTGCGGCTCGGTGGCCGGGAGGGCGCCGGTGATGCGGGTGCCGTGGTAGGCGGCCGGTCCACCGAGCTTCAGCGGCGTGCCGACCGCGCTCTTGATCGACGCGGTGCCGGTGTAGCCGGAGTTGGTGACCAGGAACGGCTCGACGCGGATCTCGTACGTGCCGGCCGCCTCCGGGATCGTCATCGTCTCGAACTTGGTGTCGCCGTTGGCCGAGCTGGCCACCATCTCGCCGTTCTTGTACGCGAAGAGGTCCCAGTCGTCTGAGGAGTCCGGCCAGCTGACCGTGACCTCTGCCCCGCCCGTTCTGCCGGTCCAGTAGGAGGTGGGCACGTTGACGGTGAGGGTGTAGTGGTCGCAGACCGCGTTCTGGGGGTCGGCCGTCTTCGACGGGCACAGCGTGTCGTCCGGCAAGGCGGAGGCGGTGTAGGTCTTCCCGTTCCAGCTCGTGCTGGCGGTGGGAGTCACCGTGCCGTTGGCTGGGTTGGCTGCCTGGGCGACGGTGACCAGGCCGCCGACCAGAGCCAACGCCACGCCGGCGGGCAGGACCCGCGACCACGGGAGGGAACGACGGTTGCTGCTCATGGAGATCCTCGAAGTCGTAGGAGCCTGGCACGAGGAGACTAAACCCATACGTTCTGGGGGGAAAGGTACCTATACGGGCTGTCGATAGATTCGGTCGATGCGGTCCCTCCGGGAGATCCTCGGCGCCTTGCTGGTCGCGGGGCTTGCCGGCTGCAGCGACAGCGGCCCGCCGATGCAGTTCACGTCACCTTCCGCGCCAGCGACGACGGTTTCTCCCATGCCGGGTCCGGATGCCGGTGGGCCGCTCGCCGCGTTGGACGCGTGCCCACCCCGACCGACTCCCCTACCCGGGGCGGATATCGCGGGGGCGGACTTACCGCCGGGAACCATCGTCAGCGCGGTAGCCCGTGGCCGGCCCCTCACCAGGATCACCGGCTACGTGCCGGCCACGCCGGTCCGGGTGCGGGAGTACTACCAGGCGTCCGGCCTGCGGCTGCTGCAGTTGGAAGACGAGATCTTCGAAGCGGAGGCGTTCGTCAGCAACGGCCGCACCCGCACGTACGTCAAGGTGCGGGCGGTCTGCGACCGTGGGTCCAGCGTGATCGCCTTTGTCGCCCCCGAGCCGCGGTCGAGCGGCCTTCCGACGCCCGGCGGCTCCCCGCCGGGCTGACCGAGGCGCCCGTGGTCGGGTCAGCCGACGCCGGCGGCAGCCATGCCGCGCAGCTCGCGCTTGAGCTCGTTGATCTCGTCGCGGAGCCGCGCCGCCAGCTCGAACTGCAGCTCGGTGGCGGCAACGTGCATCTGGTCGCTGAGCTGCTGGATGAGCGTGGCCAGCTCGGCCCGCGGCATGCCGGCCAGCTGGGCGGCGTGGCGCCCGGCCGTCTCGCCACGACCTGAGCGGGAGGAGAGTCCCGGCACTGGCGTCTTGCCGCGGCTCTGCTGCCGCCCCGCACCGCCGATCATCTCTCCGTTGGCTGCCGCGTCGCGGATCACGTCGTCGAGGATGTCGGCGATCCGCTTACGTAGCGGCTGCGGGTCGACGCCGCGCTCGACGTTGTAGGCGACCTGCTTCTCGCGCCGGCGGTTGGTCTCCTCGATCGCCTTGCGCATCGACGGCGTCACTGCATCGGCGTACATGTGCACCTCGCCCGAGACGTGCCGGGCGGCCCGGCCGATCGTCTGCACCAGCGACGTGCCGGAGCGCAGGAAGCCCTCCTTGTCGGCGTCGAGGATCGAGACGAGCGAGACCTCAGGCAGGTCGAGCCCCTCGCGCAACAGGTTGATGCCGACCAGCACGTCGTACTCGCCGAGGCGGAGCTCCTTGAGGAGCTCGATGCGGCGGAGCGTGTCGACCTCGCTGTGCAGGTAGCGCACGCGGATGCCGAGGTCGAGGAGGTAGTCGGTGAGGTCCTCGGACATCTTCTTGGTCAGCGTGGTGACCAGCACCCGCTCGTCGCGCTCTGCGCGGACCCGGATCTCGTGCACCAGGTCGTCGATCTGCCCCTTGGTCTGCTTCACGACGACCTGCGGGTCGACCAGACCGGTCGGGCGGATGATCTGCTCGACCACGCCGCGGCCACGGGAGAGCTCGTAGGGCCCCGGGGTCGCCGAAAGGTAGACGGTCTGCCCGATCCGCTCGACGAACTCCTCCCACTTCAGCGGCCGGTTGTCCATCGCGCTCGGCAGCCGAAAGCCATGGTCGACCAGCGTGCGCTTGCGGCTCATGTCGCCCTCGTACATGCCGCCGATCTGCGGGACGGTGACGTGGCTCTCGTCGATGACCAGCAGGAAGTCCTCGGGGAAGTAGTCGAGCAGGGTGTTGGGCGCGGTGCCGGGCGCCCGGCCGTCGATGTGCCGCGAGTAGTTCTCGATGCCCGAGCAGAAGCCGACCTGGCGCATCATCTCGACGTCGTACGTCGTCCGCATGCGCAGCCGCTGCGCTTCGAGCAGCTTGCCCTGCTGGTCCAGCTCGGCCAGCCGGTCGGCGAGCTCGACCTCGATGCCGGCGATCGCCCGCTCCATGCGCTCCGGACCGGCGACGTAGTGGGTCGCGGGGAAGACGAACAGCGAGTCGTTCTCGCTGACCACCTCGCCGGTCAACGGGTGCAGCATGGTGAGGCGCTCGATCTCGTCACCGAACATCTCGACCCGGACGGCGAGCTCCTCGTAGACCGGGATGACCTCGATCGTGTCGCCGCGCACCCGGAACGTGCCCCGGGTGAAGGCGAGGTCGTTTCGGGTGTACTGGATGTCGACGAACTTGCGCAGCAGCGAGTCACGCTCGATCTGCTGCCCGGTCTCGAGCCGCACCATCCGGTCGACGTACTCCTGCGGGGTGCCGAGGCCGTAGATGCAGGAGACGGACGCCACCACCACGACATCGCGCCGGGTCAGCAGGCTGTTGGTCGCCGAGTGCCGCAGCCGCTCGACCTCCTCGTTGACCGAGGAGTCCTTCTCGATGTAGGTGTCGGTCTGCGGGACGTAGGCCTCGGGCTGGTAGTAGTCGTAGTAGGAGACGAAGTACTCGACCGCGTTGTTGGGGAGCAGCTCGCGGAACTCGTTGGCCAGCTGTGCGGCCAGTGTCTTGTTGGGCGCCATCACCAGCGTCGGGCGTTGCAGCCGCTCGACCAGCCACGCGGTGGAGGCGGACTTGCCGGTGCCGGTGGCACCGAGCAGGACGACGTTGCCCTCCTCCGCCCGGATGCGACGCTCGAGCTCGTCGATCGCCGCCGGCTGGTCACCGGACGGCGAGAAGTCGCTGACCACGCGGAACGGCGCGGTCGCTCGAACGAGGTCGGTGACTGGTCGCACATCTAGAACAATAGAGCCGGCCGCCGACAGATTCCGATGGCGCTCGGCAGCGGCGGGCGGTCTACTCGCGGCGGATGTGCGCGTCGAGGAACGCGGCCACCCCGCCGGGCGAGTCGACCAGCTCGTTGGTGCCCAGGACGACGTGCGAGCCGTAGTGGGAGAGGATCCCGACGCCCTGTCGGGACGGGTCCTGGGAGTGCAGATCCACAAGGACATCGGCCACCCGGTTGTGCCGGATGTGGCACTCGGAGTGGTCGCCGCAGAGGATCCCCACGCCGACCGCCCCGCGGATGTCGTTGAACGCGATCTCCCCCATCGACATCTCGGTCATCGAGATGGCGCGCAGAGCGGTGCCACTCACCCGGTTCCCCCCCAGCATCGCGTTGGCGAAGTGGGTCACGATCCCCTCCTGGCCGCCCCGAACGGTGCAGGCCTCGACGCTGCTCATCGCCAGGTCGGCGCCGTAGGAGATGTCGATCCCCTGCCCATAGGCATTGCCGGACATGTCGACCGAGCAACGGCGGATGACCACCGCGCTCCGGCGTACGTGGATGCCGTCCAGCTGCGCACCCGACACGGCCACGCGTTCCAGCCGCACGCCGCGCGCGCCGTCGACCTCGATGCCGTTCTCCCCGCCGACCACGGTCACTCCGCGGACGACGACGTTGTCGGCAGTGATGACGATGCCGCCGCGCACCACCGCCCCGCGACTCCCCACCAGGCGCTGGGCGTGGTCGAGGACGATCGGCCCCTGGTGCACACCGGCGGCGAGGTGCACCGTCGGTGGCTGGATCGCGTACGCCGTACCCACCGCACCGCCGAGCACGACCAGCGGGACGGCGGCGACGGCGAAGGCCCCGCGTCCCAGCTCACCGCCGTCCTCGGAGTAGGTCAGGAGCCACACCGGCAGGCCGGCGTGACCGAGGACCTGGGCGAGCAGCCAGGAGCCGGCGAAGAACACCGCAGCCGCCGCCGGCGGGGCGTGGATGCGCATCTCGGGAGCGACCGACATCACTCCGGCCAGCTCGAGCGCTCCTAGGGGAACCGCAAGCCAGCCGGGCTGGTAGTCGATCAGCCGGTGGTACACCAGCGCGTCGAGCGTCAGCCCGACGCCGAGCATGAGCGCGGCCACCTGGAGCGGCCACCAGGAGCGCAGCGCGGCGGTGAGCAGGCAGGCGGCCAGCAGCGGCACCACCGCGCCCGCAAGCCTGGACTCGAGCCGACCCCTCAGGGTGTAGGACATTGCCGCACCCTCCGGGCGAAGCGCCGGCCGACGTACTTGGCGCCGGCGACGGTGTCGGCACCTGGGAACGCCCACTGGGCGGGAACACCGGCGAGGGCCAGCGTACGGCGCCCGTCGGTGAGTCCGGGGACCGTTCCGTCCGGTGAGAGCACGACCCAGCCCCGCTCGGCCGCCAGGTCGTGGTCGTCGACCAGCCGGCGCAGCAGGTCGTCGTGCCGGAACCCGCGGAGAAACCCGGTCGCGCAGATCACCTGGTCCGCGCCGTCCGGCCCGGCGGCCGTGCGGAAACGACCGGCGCGGGTGGCGGCGGAGATCGGCTCATCCCAGGCAGTGCCGTGGGGGTACGACGGCTCGGCCAGCTGCTCGAGCAGCCGCACCCGCTCCGCCGGGGCGGTCGCATGATAGGCGGCAAGGCCGCGTCGCGAGAACAGCGGCCGCGGCACCGACAGCGGTCGACGCTGGGGCTCGCGTCGCCGTACCGAGATCACCGCGGCCCCCGCGGACAGCGCGTTCAACCACTCCATGGCGGCCGCCATGCCGGCCCCGACGACCGCGACCCGGTCCCCGTACCCGTGCGGGAGATAGGCGTGGACCGCCCGGCCGTCGCCGGCGTACTCCTCCGGAACGGCGATCCCCGGATGCCCCGGGGCAACCAGCACGTGGCGATAGGTGCCGAGGGCGTCGATCCGGAAACCGTCGTCGGTTGCCTCGATCCGCTCCAGGCGGGCGCGGCGGAAGCTGCGGTCCCAACCCGAACGCGCCCGCACGTCGTCGACGTCGGCGAAGAACTCCTCCACCGTCGGCCGGTACCGGTTGCAGGCGCTGCGCACCAGTGGTGCCAGCGAGCGCGAGCTGCGCGCGGAGCGGACGGCCAGGCCGGGGAACGATGCCGGCCGGCAGTGCCCGTCGCTCTCCGACCGCATGTAGCGCTGGCAGATCGCCGCGCTCCGCCGGCGCAACGGGCCGGCCGGATCCTGCTCGACGCCGAAGACGGCGATGTCCTCCGCCGGCACGCCGTGGTATCGCAGCGCGGCGTAGCCGGCGAGGCCGGCGAGGCCCCCGCCGACGATGGCGCACCGCTGCGCCATGGCTACTTGACTGCGCCGGCGAGCAGCCCCTGGGCGAAGTACCGCTGGAACGCGAAGAACACGGCCAGGGGGATCGCCAGGGACAGGAACGCCGCGGGCGCGATCAGCTCGAGGTTCGAACCGAACTGCCGCAGCTGGGAGAAGATCGCCACGGTGAGGGGCTGGGTGTTGCGCGCCAGGCTCAACGCCACCAGCAGGTCGTTCCAGGTCCAGAGGAACTGGAAGATCGACAATGAGGCGATGGCAGGTACGCCGAGTGGCAGGATGAGGCGGACGAAGATCCGCATCTCCGACGCGCCGTCGATCCGGGCGGCCTCGAGCAGCTCCTTTGGGATGCCGACGAAGAAGTTGCGCAGCAGGAAGATCGCGAAGGGCAGCGCGAAGGCTGTATGGAACAGGATGAGCCCCAGCACCGTGTCGTAGAGGTGCAAGTGGTTGTAGATCGAGAACACCGGGATGAGCGCCATCTGGAGCGGGACCACGAGGAGCCCGATGATGACCAGGAACAGCCAGTCGCGCCCCGGGAACTCCAGCCAGGCGAAGGCGTAGCCGGCCAGCGCCGCGATGATGATCGGTAGCACCGTGCCGCCTACAGCGATCAGAACGGTCGTGACGAGCGACGTGCGGATCGTGTTGTTCTGGAACAGCGCCGAGTAGTTCTCCCAGCTGCCCAGGCTGGGCTTCGACAGCAGCTTCCACCAGCCGGTGGAGTTGACGGCATCCGGCTTCAGCATCGAGGTGAAGAGCAGGCCCAGCGTGGGCAACAGCCAGAGCAGCCCGATCGCCGCCAGGAGCAGATGCACCGGCGCCTTGCCGAGAAACTGCAGGATCCGGGTCGCAGCGCCCTCCCGTCGCACTCCTCCACGTACCCGGTTGGCGCGGGCGACCGCGGTGGCCATCATGCCTCGTTCCTGAAGCGCCGGACGTTGAGCGCAAGAATCGGGACGACGAGCAGGAAGAGGAACACAGCGATCGCCGAGCCCAGCCCGAAGTCGTTCACCCCGCCGAACGACGTACGCCACTGGGCCAGTGCGATGACGTTCGCGGCGTTCTGGCTGGATCCAGGCGCGACCGCCAGCACGATGTCGAAGACCTTGAGCACGTTTATGATCATGGTGATGAAGACCACGCTGAGCACCGGCGCGAGCAATGGCACGGTGACCCGGCGGAATACCTGCCACTCGCTGGCACCATCGGTTCGCGCCGCCTCGAGCACGTCGCGCGGGATCGCCGCCAGCCCGGCGCCGATCACCACCATGGCGAAGCCCGCCCACACCCAGATGTAGGCGATGATGACGGCCGGCGTGATGAGCGAAGTGCCCAACCAGGAGACACCCGCGAACGGCTGCGCGAAGGTGTCCTTGGAGATGGCCAACCGGTAATCCCCCGTCTTTACCTTCCGGAAGGTGAAGTCCCCGGACTTCCCGGTCGTGGTGGTGCTGACCGCTTTTCCGCCGCCGTCGCGGAGCTCCACCTTGACGCCTGGCAGCCCGAGCTCCCCCGACTCCACCTGGCCGGGGGTGCCGCCGCCGGCCTTGAAGTCCCGCCACACCACGCCGGCGATGCCGCCGTCGACGGCTGCCGGGTCGGTAGCCGTCGCGGCGCCCTTCGGCACGTCGCCCGCGGGAATGCCGGTCAGGCCCAGCCGGGCCACGTCGCCGGGACGGACCACCTGCCCGAGCGTCAGCCCGGTCGCCGGTGAACCGCGAAGCGCCGGCGTCGACGGGTTGGCGCGGGCCAGGACGCCCGGCGGGCTCACAGCGTCGTGGAACACCCGGATCGCCGCGTTCGCCGCGCCCAGATCCGGGTCCTTCTGGTCCACCAGCCGCCAGATCACACCGGCGGCGAACAGCGAGATCGCCATCGGCATGAAGACCGCGGTCTTGAACGCCACCGCCCAGCTGATGCGCTCGGTCAGGACGGCGAACAACAGACCGATGGCGGTTACGAACGCGGGTACGACGAGCACCCAGACCACATTGTTCTTGATCGCAGTCAGCAGGAAGTCGGTCGTGAACAGGGCCTGATAGTTCCGCAGCCCGACGAAGCCGTCCCCGGACCGGTCGAAGAAACTCCGGTAGACCGTGACGACGGTCGGATACACGACCCACACGCCGAGCAGCACGGCCGCCGGCAAGAGGAAGCCGGCGGCGACGAGGTAGCGCTGCCGGTTCCTGGGGGCGACCGGGGGCCGCGCCTCCCTTGCCGGAGGCGCCGCCGTGATCCCGCCGCTCATCGCTACTACTTACCGGCCGCGTAGGCCTTGGCCGCAGCAGCCTCCATCTGGGTGGCTATCCCGTCGACGTTGCCGGGGCTGCGCAGGAAGTCCTGGAACAGCTTGAACAACCCTTGGCCGACCGTGCCGCCGAACGATGACGGCTGCAGGTCGGAAAGGTCGAACCGGAAGATCTCGGCCTTCGAAATCGCGGTGGCGTTCTTCCGGGTGATGTCGTCGGGGTACACGCTCTCGTCGAGGTTCTTGTTCGGAGAGGAGAAACCGCCCCGGCTAGCCCACGCCTGAGCGGCCTCGGGAGTGGCCAGGTACTTGACGAGCGCCTGGGCCGCGGGGTTGTCCTTGAGCATGATCACGGTGTCACCGCCACCCACGACCGCGGGCGCAGAACCGTTGATGGAGGGGAACGGAAACACCTCGAAGTCGGTTCCTGCCTTGGCCTTGGCGCCCTCGGCCACACCGCCGACGAAGTCGCCCTCGAAGATCTGCGCCGCCTTGGGGGGCTTGGCGAACACCTGCGTCACCGAGGTCGGAAAGTCCGTCTGCAGCGCGCCCGCGGTGCCGCCCGCCACGTTCGCCGTGTCGCCCACGATCTTCGCCATCGTGGTGAGGGCGGTCTTGACGGACGCGTCGGTCCACGGAATCTCGTGGGCAGCCAGCTTGTCGTACATGTCCGCGCCGGCCGTGCGCAGGTACACGTTCTCGAACAGATCGGTGAGCGTCCATCCGTCCGCACCCCCGACGGAGTACGCCTTGACCCCGGAGGCGTTCAGCGTCTTGGCGTTGGTGAGCAGCGCGTCGAAGGTCTCAGCGGGTTTGACGCCGGCGTCGTTGTAGGCCGAGACGTTGTACCAGACGGTGGACTTGTTGGCCGCCTTGAACAACAGGCCGTAGAGCTTGCCGTCGATCGTCCCAAGCTTGACGAAGGACTCCGGGAAGTTGGCCGAGATGTCGCTGCTGGCGAAGTCGAGCGGCTTGAGGGCTCCCTTGGAGGCGAAGTCCTTGACCAGGCCGGGCTGTGCCACCGAGGCGAGGTCCGGCGGGTTGCCGCCCTGGACCGCCGTCGAGAGCACCGTCGGTAGCTGGTCACCGGCTGCTTGGTACTTCACGGTGACCTTCGGGTACTTGGCCGTGAACCCGTCGAGCACGGCCTGGAATGCCTTCTGCTCGTCGCCGGTCCAGACCCCGATGAAGGCGACATTGCCCGTGACGTCGGCCGCGCTGGGGGAACCACCGCTCGCCTTGGGCGTCTGGGGCGTCTTGTCGTCGCTCCCGCAACTCGCCGTGCCGAGGGCAACCGCCAGTGCTAGGGGAAGAATCGCGCGAACGCCGTACCTGCTCATGGGTTGCCCTTCGTCGAAGTGTCGTAGATGCCGAGGCCGGTCACCGGGTCGAAGAAGTGGAGCGCCCGCGTATCGACGGCGACCTCGATCGTCTCGCCGGTCTGCACCAGGGATCGGGCACCGAACCGCCCGACGACGGTGGTCTCGTTGCCGGGCCCTCCAGCCAGGTCCTGCACGGCCCGCTCGTCCCCGACGTCCTGCGCCAGCTCGCGGACGTCGTCGGTGACCGCCGGGGGGGCGTCGACGGTGAAGTGCACCATGATCTCCGAGCCCATGGCCTCCCGCAGTACGACGGTGCCGCGCATTCGTCGCTCGGGCGGCGCCGCGCCCGCCAGCGCGAGATCCTCGAGGTCCTCCGGCCGGATGCCGAGGATGACGGCCCGGTTCTCGTAGGTCCGCAGGGCGGGGCGCCGCGAAAGCGTCTCCGCCCCGAGTCCGATCCGCGAGCTGCCGGCGACGGCGACCAGGCCACCGTCGTCCCGCTGCAGGATGGCCTCGAACATGTTCATCGACGGGCTGCCGATGAACCCGGCGACGAAGAGGTTGACCGGGCGATCGTAGAGCTGCTGCGGGGTCGCGACCTGCTGCAGGTTGCCCTTGCGGATCACCGCGACGCGGTCACCCATCGTCATGGCCTCGACCTGGTCGTGAGTCACATAGACCGTCGTGGTAGCCAGGTCGGTCTGCAGGCGGCTGATCTCCGCCCGCATCTGCACCCGGAGCTTGGCGTCGAGGTTGGACAGCGGCTCGTCCATCAGGAACGCCTTGGGCTGGCGGACGATGGCCCGGCCCATCGCGACCCGCTGGCGCTGCCCTCCGGAGAGCGCCCGTGGCTTGCGCTGGAGGAACGGGGTGAGGCCGAGGATCCGGGCGGCATCCTGCACGCGCTTGTCGACCTCCGCCTTCGGGGTCTTGTTCAACCGCAGCCCGAAGGCGACGTTCTCATAGACCGACAGGTGCGGATAGAGCGCGTAACTCTGGAAGACCATCGCAATGTCGCGGTCCCGCGACGGCACGTTGTTGACGACCCGATCGCCGATGCGGACCTCACCGCGCGAGATGTCCTCCAGGCCGGCGAGCATTCGCAGCGCCGTGGTCTTGCCGCACCCCGACGGCCCCACCAGAACCATGAACTCGGCGTCTTTGATGTCCAGGCTCAGGTCGGAGACCGCCTCGGTACCGTCCGGATAGACCTTGGCCACGCCGTCGAAGGTGACCCCTGACACCACACCTCCACGAAAGAACGGCTGTAGCTCGCGATCGCTGCCCGACCTCCGCCGCGCACGGTATACCGGACCGGCACGTCGTCAAAGCGACGCCGATCCTGCCGCTGCGACCGGGGATCCCGGAGAAGCAGACCCACGACTACGTCCGGCACGGCACCACCACGCTGTTCGCCGCGCTGGAGGTGGCGACCGGACGGGTGACCGACGCCTGCTACCCCCGGCACCGCAACGAGGAGTTCCTGGCCTTCCTCAAGCAGGTCGCCAAGGCCTACCCGCGCAAGAGGCTGCACATCGTGGTCGACAACTACGCCACCCACAAGCACCCCAACGTCGTCGCCTGGCTGGGCCGGAATCAGCGGATCACGCTGCACTTCACGCCGACGTCGGGATCCTGGCTGAACCTGGTCGAGATCTTCTTCGGGATCATCACCCGGCAGGCGATCCGCCGTAGCACCTTCACCTCGGTCAAGGACCTGATCGGCGCCATCGAGACCTTCATCGACGGCTGGAACGACCGTTGCGCACCGTTCGTGTGGACCAAGACCGCCGACCAGGTCGACCCACACGCCAAGGGCGGTCAGCGAACTTCAATAGCGCGACACTAGGAGCCGCCGCCGGTCAGCTTCTCCCGCAACGCCGCCAGCTGCTCGTCGGAGGCCAGCGCTCCGCCGCCGGTCGCGCTGGTGGAGGCCGTGGAGGGCGCTGGGGAGGCACCCTCCCTGTCGTCGGAACCGGTGTCCGCGTCGCAGCCGGAGGACGACTACGACGACATCTCGGCGGCCTCGGCATCCTCGGCCTTCTCGATCTGGCGGCGGTGGGCCTCATCGATCGCCGCCGGCTGGTCACCGGAGGGCGAGAAGTCGCTGACCACGCGGAACGGCGCGGTCGCTCGAACGAGGTCGGTGACTGGTCGCACATCTAGAACAATAGAGCCGGTCGCCGACAGATTCCGATGCCGGAGAGCGGTCGCCGGCGCTCAGATGAGCCGGGGCACCCGGAACCGCTGGCCGGGATAGATCAGGTTGGGGTCGTCGCCGATCGTCGCGCGGTTGGCAGCCCAGATCTGCGTCCACGACCCCGCTATCCGGGCCGGGGTGCTGCTGCTCCCGAGCGCCCAGTCGGTGATGCCCCACATCGTGTCCCCCCTGTGCACGACATAGAGAACGGACGGCCGGCCGGGACCCGGTGGCAGCGGGCCAGCCGAGGCCGGGGGCGGCGGCGGCGGACTCGACGGTCGGGTCACCGGCGGGGACGGCGCGGGCGGGGTCGGTGCGGACGTGCTGCCCGGGGTCGGGGCGGAGCCCGTAGACGTGCTGCCTGGGGTCGGGGCTGGCCCCGTGGACGTGCTGCCCGGGGTGGGGCCCGTGGACGTGCTGCCCGGGGAGAGAGTCGGGTTGGCCGAGCTCGAGGCGGTGCCGGCCAGGGCCGACGTCGCCGCTGGGCGTGCCTGACCGGCGTCCTCGCGACCGTTCGACACGCCGCGGGCAGCCAGAGCTATGACGACGGCCAGGGCGCCGGCGCCCACAGCAGCCCACTGCACCAGCCGCAGCCGACCGCCTGCGCCGCGGTGCTGGCCACTCCGCCCACGCGCCGCCTTGTCACCGTCGCCGCCACCGTCCCCGTCCACCGCACCCGCCCCTCGATCGTGGCGACCTCGCTCCGCCGCCGTGGTCACTCTGCCCGCCCGGCAGCGACCTGCGGCCGAATCCTAGATGTCCCCGTGCGGCAAGGGCGCCGCCGAGGCAGGAGGGGTGGCGCACGGGTGGCACCGGGGGTCGACACTGCCCGCCGCGGTGCGCCGCAGAGCTGCCCACAGCCGGTCGACATGGTGGTCCAGGCTCTCCAGCGACCCGTCGTTGCGCACAACATGGTCGGCGACCGCCCGCCGCTGGGCGTCCGTCGCCTGGCTCGCCATCCGCGCTCGCGCGTCGGCCTGGGTCATGCCACGGTGCGCGAGCCGGGTCTCCCGCACGTCGATCGGCGCCTCGACGACCACGACGACGTCGTACGCCGGTGCCAACCCAGCCTCGACCAGCAGCGGCACGTCGTTCACCACGACGGCGTCGGCCGGAGCAGCGGCGAACCGGCGCTCGGTCTCGGCCCGTACCAGTGGGTGCACGATCGCGTTGAGCCGTTCCCGGGCGGCGTCGTCGGCGAAGACGACGGCGCCCAGCCGTTGCCGGTCCAGCGACCCGTCGGCCGCCAGTACGTCCGCGCCGAAGGCGGCCACTACCGCGGCCAGACCCGGCGTACCGGGCGCGGCGACCTCACGGGCGATCCGGTCGGCGTCGATCACTACGGCGCCGTACGCCGCCAGCCGGCGGGCCACCTCGCTCTTGCCGGAACCGATGCCGCCGGTGAGCCCGACCCGGAGCACGCGGCCCCGGTTAGGAGCCGCCGCCGGTCAGCTTCTCGCGGAGGGCGGCCAGCTGCTCGTCGGAGGCCAGCGCTCCGCCGCCGCTGCCGGAGGGGGGCGCCGGAGCGGCCGGAGCACCCTCCGCTCCGCCGTCGTCCGCCGGGTCGCCGTCCGGGCCCCGTTCGCCGCCGGAGGAGTACGACGTCAGGCCGGCGGCCTCGGCGTCGTCGGCCTGGGCCTTCTCCACCTGCTTGCGGTGCGCCTCGTAGCGGGCCTGCGCCTCGGCGTACTGGCGCTCCCACTCCTCCCGCTGGGAGTCGTAGCCCGGCAGCCAGTCGTTGGTCTCGGAGTCGAAGCCCTCGGGATAGAGGTAGTTGCCGGCCTCGTCGTACTGCGCCGCCATGCCGTACGCCGCGGGGTCGAAGCCGACCGCCTCGCCCACGGTGCCCTCGTTGGCCTGCTTCAGCGACAGCGAGATGCGGCGCCGCTCCAGGTCGATGTCGATCACCTTGACCAGGATCTCGTCACCGACGTTGACGACCTGCTCGGGGATCTCCACGTGGCGCTCGGCCAGCTCGGAGATGTGCACCAGACCCTCGATGCCCTCGTCCACCCGGACGAACGCGCCGAACGGCACCAGCTTGGTGACCCGGCCGGGTACGACCTGGCCGATGGTGTGGGTGCGGGCGAACTGCTGCCAGGGGTCCTCCTGCGTCGCCTTGAGCGACAGCGAGACCCGCTCGCGGTCCATGTCGACGTCGAGCACCTCGACGGTGACCTCCTGGCCGACCTCGACCACCTCGCTCGGGTGGTCGATGTGCTTCCAGGACAGCTCGGAGACGTGCACCAGGCCGTCAACGCCGCCGAGGTCGACGAAGGCGCCGAAGTTGACGATCGAGGACACCTGGCCCTTGCGCACCTGGCCCTTCTGCAGCGTCTGCAGGAAGGTGGAACGCACCTCGGACTGGGTCTGCTCGAGCCAGGCCCGGCGGGAGAGCACGACGTTGTTGCGGTTCTTGTCCAGCTCGATGATCTTCGCCTCGAGCTGGCGGCCGACGTAGGGCTGCAGGTCGCGAACCCGGCGCATCTCCACCAGGGAGGCCGGGAGGAAGCCGCGCAGCCCGATGTCGAGGATCAGGCCGCCCTTGACCACCTCGATCACGGTGCCTTCGACGATCTCGTCGGCCTCCTTCTTCTGCTCGATCGTGCCCCAGGCGCGCTCGTACTGCGCCCGCTTCTTGGACAGGATCAGCCGACCCTCCTTGTCCTCCTTCTGGAGGACCAGGGCCTCGACGTGGTCACCGACCGTGACGACCTCGTTGGGGTCGACGTCGTGCTTGATGGACAGCTCACGGGAGGGGATGACGCCCTCGGTCTTGTAGCCGATGTCGAGCAGGACCTCGTCCCGGTCCACCTTGACGATCGTGCCGTCGACGATGTCGCCGTCGTTGAAGTACTTGATGGTCTCGTCGATGGCAGCGAGGAAGTCCTCGGCCGAACCGATGTCGTTGATCGCGACCTGTGGGCTGCTGCCCTCGGCGGAGGTTGCCGCGGTCTCAGGGCGTACGTCGGTGGCGCTCGTCATGGGGGCGTCTGGCTCCGGTCACGGATGGCTCGGTCGGAGCGCGGCGGGCCCTTCGTAGCTGCCGAGGACGGGTGAGGTCAGGATGCAACGGTCCGTAGGGTCGACACGACGAGCGCGAGCCTGCTCCGGTGAGGCGGCGCGGGGCCCACTGCGCCCCGCAAGGATACGAGGCGACGGGAAACAAGGTCAATCCACCGGAGGAGGCAGGTTGACCGAGACCGGGATCCCGGCGCAGGTCGGACGGGCGGATGCGACAACGACGGAGACCGCCAGGGCCAACCGGCGCTGGTGGGACCGCGAGGCGGACGGCTACCAGGCGGAGCACGGCGACTTCCTCGGTGACACCGGATTCGTGTGGTGTCCGGAAGGGTTGGCCGAGGCCGACGCCCGGCTGCTCGACGACGTGCGCGGACGGCGTGTCCTGGAGATCGGCTGCGGCGCCGCCCAGTGCGCCCGCTGGCTCACGGGACAGGGCGCCGAGGTCGCCGGGGTGGACCTGTCGGCTCGCCAGCTCGGCCATGCCCGCCGGCTGGCTGCGCGCACCGGCGTCGCCGTACCGCTCGTGCAGGCCGACGCGGCGGCGCTGCCGCTGGCGGCCGAGTCGTTCGACCTGGCCTGCTCGGCGTACGGCGCGGTGCCCTTCGTGGCCGACTCCGCCGCGGTGATGCGCGAGGTGGCGAGGGTGCTGCGACCCGGGGGCCGCTGGGTCTTCTCGGTGACGCACCCGGTGCGGTGGTGCTTCCCGGACGACCCCGGTCCGGCCGGGCTGGTGGCCGACTCGTCGTACTTCGACCGGCAAGCGTACGTCGAGCGGGATGAGTCGGGCGCCGTGACCTACGCCGAGCACCATCGGACCGTCGGCGACCGGGTCCGGGAGATCGTCGCTGCCGGGCTGCGCCTCGTCGATCTCGTCGAGCCGGAGTGGCCGGCGGCGCTCGATCGGACCTGGGGCGGCTGGAGCCCGCTGCGCGGCCGCGTGCTGCCCGGGACGGCGATCTTCGTGTGCGCGAAACCCGGTGTCCCCACCTTGTGATCCACGGACGCTGCAGCAGGCTGGAGGGCGCCTAGATGTCCGTGGATCACAAGGTGGCCGGCACTCGATGCCGCACACCGGGCGTCGGTGGATCAGGAGGCGGCAAGCCGTCGCCGGTATGCCGCCGCGTCGACGACACGTGCGGGTGGCAGCGTGGCACCCACCGCCAGCGTTTCCGCCAGCCGGGCCCGAAAGCCGTTTCGATCCTCGCGGTACTGCGTCGGCGACACCTGGATGAGCAGTAGCCCGTGCCGGGTCAGCCGCTCCCGTCGGGCCATGGTCTGCTCGGCCTCCAACGGGCCGAGATGCCACCGATGCGAGTCGATCTCGAGCACGGAGTTCGCCTCCGGCCACCAGGCGTCGGGGTCGGCGATCCAGGCGCCGTCGAGGGAGAGCAGCGACCGGTTCCACAGCGGCGTCGGCAGCGCCGAGCGCCGGAGGTCGCGAGCGATCTCCGCCTCGGGTGCGGATCGCGCCCCCCAACCGACCTCCTCGAGCGCGCGGCGGAGCAGCGCCGTGCCGGCCGACTCCCCGGCGCGGACCTCCTCGCCGATGCGGTCGACCGTCGTACGCCGGGTCTGCACCGCCTCGGCGACCAGAGCGCGGACGTCGCGCAACAATGGCAGCGGCCGGCAGGCGTCGACCACGGCTCGCTGCAGCGGTACCACGGGCAGGCCCTCCCGCCACCACAGCGCTGGCGGCCGGGTCGTGCGCTTGACGACGATTCCGGCCACTGTGGCGCGACGTCGTACCCGCTCGGAGGTGAGGATGTGCACCGCAGCCGGCGCCTCGGCGGGCAACGCGGTCAGCCCGAGAGCCCGGCAGGCCGTAGCCGCGCCGAGGAGGGCGACGGTTTCCGGAGCGTGGTCGGAACCGCCCTGAACGTAGAGGAGCGCGGCCCGCCACCGCTGTCGCTCCGTCAGTGCGCCGGTGAACGTCGCCACGACGGCGGGAGCGACCAGTCGCCAGGGTCCGGCGGGACGCAACCGGTGTTCGAGCGCCGATCGAGTGACGCCGGCCGCGAGCGCCTGCCGGCGGTGGACCAGACCGTCCTGCACCGCGAGAACGGCTGGTAGGTCCACGCTCCCACGTTGAGCCGTGCCTCGTACGCCGTCCATGGAGCACTCCGCACCCTGTGGACCACGCAGCGTCGTCGTCCACAGCGTGGCGGCCTCATCGGTTCGCCCACCCAGGTTTCATGATCCACGGACGCGCCAGCACCTTCTGACGTGTTCCGGTGTCCGTGGATCATGAAGCGGGGGGGCGGTTGGCGGGGGGGCGGTTGGCGGGGGGGCGGTTGGCGGGGGGGGTTGGCGGGGGGCGAGCGGCGGCCGTGGTCTTCAGGTGGGGGGTGGGGCGACGTGCACGACCTTGGTCGTCGTCACCTCGTCGAGCAGCTCGGGGCCATAGCCGAAGCCGCGACCGCTGCCGGCGTGCGGCTCCGCGGCGCCGCCGGGGGCGCCTCCCCACACCGCATTGACCTTCACCGTGCCGACGACCAGCTCCCGCCAGGCCCGCTGCGCGTGCACCATCGACGGCGTCAGCACGGTCGCCGCCAGGCCGTACGCCGAGCGGTTCGCGGCCTCCAGCGCCTCGTCGTAGCTCGCGACCACCCGGATCGCCGCGACCGGCCCGAACGTCTCCTCGCGCATCACCGCCATGTCGTCCGTGCAGCCGGTGAGCACCGTCGGCGGGTAGTAGGCGCCCGGGCGCTCGGGCAGCACGCCGCCGGCGCGCGCCGCCGCGCCGGTCGTGAGCGCGTCGGTGACCTGGCGGTGTACGACGTCACGCTGCCGGTGGTCGACCAGCGGTCCCATGGTCGTCGTCGGGTCCAGACCGGACCCGACGACCAGCGCCTCGGCCTCCTTGACCAGCGCCTCGACGAAGTCCTCGGCCACGTCGGCGTGGAGATAGATTCGCTCCACCGACGTACAGATCTGCCCGGCGTTGGCGAACGCACCGGCGGCGGCCTGCGCCGCGGCCCACGCCGGGTCCACCCCGGCGTCGACGACGAGCGGGTCCTTGCCGCCGAGCTCGAGAACGGCCTTGGCGCCGGTCCGCCCGCACACTGCGGCGATCTCCCGGCCGGTAGCCAGCGACCCGACGTGGATCACCAGGTCCACGTCGGGGTGGGCCACCAGCGGCCGGCCGGCCCGGACGTCGCCGTGCACGAGGTTGACCACGCCGGTGGGCAGCTCGAGCAGCTCGACCAGCCGGGCGCCCGACAGCGGGGTGCGCTCGGAGGGCTTGAAGACGACGGTGTTGCCGGTCACCAGGCAGCCGGCGAGGAGGCCGCAGGCGATCGCGACCGGGTCGTTCCAGGGGGTGAGGACGACCGCGACGCCGCGCGGCTCGTGCACCATCAGGTCGATCGCGTCCCAGCGGCCCTGCAAGCTTCGGCCGCGGTGCAGCGGTCCGAGCTCGGCGTACTGCTCGATCGTCTCGATCCCGGCCAGTACGCCGCCGCGGGAGTCCCCGATCGGCTTGCCGCCCTCGCGGGTCTGCAGCTCGGCCAGCTCATCGACGTGATTACGCAGCCGGCGGGCAGCCGCCTTGAGCGCTCCGGCGCGCTCGGCCGCCGCCGTGCGTGCCCAGTCCGGCGCCGCGGCCCTGGCGGCGGCCACCGCGGCGTCCGCCTCGGCCTCGGACCCGGCAGGAACGGCCCCGACCAGCTCGTCGGTGGCCGGGTCGCGCACCTCGATCGCCTCGGTCGCCCTCGGGGTGGCGGATGCAGACTGCGACACGGGTGCTCCCTAGGTGACGGTGCTCGGCGGTGGAGCGGGCGGGGACCATGCCGCTCGACGCGTCCATAACTGAGCCGGGCACAAATATGCCAGCCTAGTTATGTGCCTTGGTGGCACATCTTGGCCGCGGCGGTGCCGGAGTGGAGCAGCGGCGTTAGGGGTGGCGCATGACATCGCGGATCGACGCGACCGGAAGGATGCTCGGCCACGCCGGGCCGGCGGGGGTCATGCCCGCGCTCGTCACGCTCGCCGCGCTCGTCGTATGCACCGCCGCATGCACCCGATCCGACCCACCGGCGCCGCCCCGACCGTCGGTGGCGCGGATCGAGGTGCCGCTGGCGCCCGGAGATGTTGCCCAACATGCCCCACCCCGCCGGAACGGCCACCTGGCGCTGCAGCCGATCCTGGCCCGCTGCGGGATCATCGGCATCACCGGAACGCACGCGGAGTTCATACCGGAGCGTCCGCTGTGTCGCGTCCGCGTGCGCGCCGTGAACGACGACGCGTCCTTTCACACGTTCTCGACGCGAGCCCAGCGCCTCGTCCTCGCCGACGGGCGGCTGGTGGAGGAGAGCCTGGACGCGGTCCGGGCCAAGCGGCAGCCCGACGAGATCGAGCTGGGCGCGCACAACGCCGCCGAGTTCGACCTGTGGTTCGAACCTCCGACCGGAGTGGGAGTCCGCGGCATCCGGCTCGTCGGCGACCAGGACCCTGACCCGGCCGGTACGTCGGTCAACACCGCGACCGGCCCGCGCTCCGGAGTGGAGGTCCCCCTCACGGGGGTCTGACCCACCCGGCGAGGGCCGCGTCAGTGGCCGGCGTCGTCCCAGGTGCGGCCGACGCCGACGCTGACGTCCAGGGGTGCGGCCAGCGGGTAGGCGCCGCCCATCTCCCGGCGTACCAGAGCCTCGACCGTGGCCCGCTCCCCCGGCGCCACCTCGAGCACCAGCTCGTCGTGCACCTGGAGCAGCAGCCGGGAGCGCAGGCCCGCCGCCCGCAGCGCCCGGTCGACCCCCAGCATGGCGATCTTGATGATGTCGGCGGCCGATCCCTGGATGGGGGCGTTGAGAGCCATCCGCTCGGCCATCGCCCGGCGCTGGGAGTTGTCGCTGGTCAGGTCGGACAGGTAACGGCGGCGGCCGAGGATCGTCTCGGTGTAGCCGTCGCGGCGGGCCTGGTCGACCACGTTGCGCAGGTAGTCGCGGACGCCGCCGAAGCGCTCGAAGTAGGCGTCCATCTGCGCCCTGGCCTCCTCCGGCGTGATCTTGAGCTGCTGCGCCAGCCCGAACGGCGACAGGCCGTAGGCGAGCCCGTAGGACATCGCCTTGATCCGCCGCCGCAGCTCGGGGTCGACACCCTCCGGCGGTACGCCGAAGACGCGCGACGCCGTCGTCGTGTGCAGGTCCTCGCCGCCGTGAAAGGCATCGATCAGGCCGGCGTCCTCCGACAGGTGGGCCAGGATGCGCATCTCGATCTGGCTGTAGTCGGCGGTCAGCAGGCACTCGTAGCCCTCCCCCACCACGAACGCCTGCCGGATCTGGCGGCCCTCGGCGGTGCGGATCGGGATGTTCTGCAGGTTGGGGTCGGTCGAGGACAGCCGGCCGGTGGCGGCGATCATCTGCATGTACGACGTGTGGATGCGCCCGGCGCCGTCGACCATCGGGATCAGCGAGTCGACCACGGTCTTGAGCCGAGCCACGTCCCGGTGCCGGAGCAGGTGACCGATCAGCGGATGGTCCGAGTGCTGCGCAAGCCAGGTCAGCGCCTCCGCATCGGTCGTGTAACCGGTCTTGATCCGTTTGGTCTTGGGCAGGCCCAGCTCGTCGAAGAGCAGGCCCTGCAGCTGCTTCGGCGAGCCCAGGTTGAACTCCCGGCCGACGGAGCGGTAGGCGTCCTCGGCGACCGACTTGACCTCGGCGGCGAACTCGGCCTCCAGATGGGCCAGGTGCTCGACGTCGGCCGCGATGCCGGTGCGCTCCATCGAGGCCAGCAGACCGACCAGCGGCAGCTCCAACTCGCCCAGCAGCCGGGTGCCACCGCGCCGCTCGAGGTCGGCGTCGAGCGCCGCCGCGAGGTCGACCACCGCCCGGGCCCGGACGATCTCGGCGGCGGCGGCGTCCGCCTCGTCCCCCCCGTCCAGGGAGAGCTGGCCGTCGGCGTCTCCGGGCTCGGCCCGCAGCTCCCGCCGGAGGTAGCGCAGGGCGAGGTCCCCGAGGTCGAACGAGCGCTGGCCGGGCAGGGCGAGGTAGGCCGCCAGTGCGGTGTCGCTCGTCACCCCGGCCAGCCTCCAGCCGTGCGCGGCAAAGGCCAGCATCGGCCCCTTGACGTCGTGCACCGCCTTGGCCGCGGCCGGATCGGCCAGCCAGCCGGCCAGCGCGGCGTCGTCGCCCTCGGTCAGCTCGGTGGGGTCGAGGTAGGCCCCGGCACCGTCGGCCGCGGCCAGCGCCAGGGCCGACACGACGCCGGTGCCGCGGCCCCAGCTGCCGGCGACCGAGATGCCGACCCGGCCGCGGTCGCTGGCGTGCTCGGCCAGCCAGCCCGCGACCTCATCCGGCCCGAGCACGCCACCGGAGACCTCGAAGCCCGCCTGGGCCTCGGGCTCGACAGCCGACAGGGAGGCGTAGAGCCGCTCCCGCAGCACCCGGAACTGCAGCGCGTCGAAGATCTGATGGACCTCGTCCCGGTTCCACTGGCCGAGATGGAGGTCGTGCGGCCCGACGTCGAGCGGCACCGAGCGCACCAGCTCGGTCAGCTGGCGGTTGCGTACGACGCCGGCAAGGTGCGCGCGCAGTGCGTCGCCCGCCTTGCCAGGGACCTCGTCCACCCGGCGTACCAGCTCATCGAGCGAGCCGAACTCCCGCACCCACTTGATCGCGGTCTTCTCACCGACCCCCGGGATGTTGGGCAGGTTGTCGCTGGGGTCACCGCGCAGCGCGGCGAAGTCGGGGTACTGGGCCGGGGTCAGCCCGTACTTGTCCAGCACGGCGGCCGGGGTGAACCGGGTCATGTCACTGATGCCCTTGCGGGTCATCAGCACCGTGACCCGCTCGCTGACCAGCTGGTAGGCGTCGCGGTCACCAGTCACGATGAGGACGTCCATGCCGTCCCGCTCGGCCGCGCCCGCGAGGGTGGCGATCACGTCGTCGGCCTCGTAGCCCTCGGCGCTGACCATGGGGATCGCCAGTGCGGTGAGCACGTCCCGGATCAGGCTCAGCTGGCCGCGGAAGTCCGTCGGCGTCGTCGCGCGGTTGGCCTTGTAGTCGGCGTAGGCCTCGTGCCGGAACGTCGGCGCGGACAGGTCGAAGGCAACCGCGACGTGGCTGGGCTTCTCCTGCGCCAGCACGTTGATGAGCATCGAGGTGAAGCCGTAGACCGCGTTGGTGGGCTGGCCGGTCGTCGTCGAGAAGTTCTCCACCGGCAGCGCGAAGAAGGCTCGGTAGGCCAGCGAGTGCCCGTCGAGGAGCAGCAGCCGCCCGCTGTCGCCGGGAGCGATCGTCTCGGTGGCGGGCACCAGCGGATCCTAGGCCGGCTTACCGACAGCCGGCTCGTCGGTCAGCCGGTCGGCGGCCGGTCCGAGGCCAGCCCCAGCCGGCGCAGTGCCATCGCGGGCGGCCGGTGCCGGGACCGCCGTCGCACGAGGTCGTCGACGAGCGGCCGACGGGTCGTCACGGCCAGCCGCCGCCGGAGCACGCTGACCGGCGCGGACCGCAGGGTGACGACCGGAGCGAAGCCGAGCCGGGCGAAGAACCGGTGGGCGTCGCGCAGCCCGGGCGGTACGTCGACCATCACCGAGGCCAGACCGAGCTCGTCGGCGTACGCCGTCGCCGCCGTGACGAGCGCCCGGCCGACGCCGCGGCGCCGGTGCTGACCTGCGACGACGGTGTAGCTCATGTGCAGCGCGGGTGCCTCGGACAGCGGACCCAGCGGGGTGGGCGCCAGGATGGTCATCCCCGCCGGTTGCTCACCGGTGGTCGCCACTAGCACCGCGACGTCGGGTCCGACAACGAGCTGCTCGAGCCGGGCGACCACCTCTGCCGGCGCCTCGGCGAGTCGCCACCGTTCGCCTCCTCGCCAGTTGTCCTGGGCCTCGATCCACAGCCGCAGCAGCGCCGACAGGTCACTCGTCGTTGCGGGTCGGACGGTGACGGAGGCACGCACAGGGCACTCCTCGGAACCGGCGGGAAAGGCGCCGCGGTGCCGGTGGCTAGGCTCCACGACGGGCAGCGTCGAAGCGTACGCCGGTCCGCACCGCCCGTGCAGGCGGAAGCAAGAATCGGGCGAAACCGGGAGGCGGCGTGGTCCGCGGCGCCGGCACCGTCTTGAACGTGGCCACCGTTCTCGCGGGTTCCGGGCTCGGCGTACTGCTGCGCGGCCGACTGCCGGAGCGCACCCGGTCCGTGGTCACCGACGGGCTCGGCCTGGTGACGCTGATGATCGCCGCCCTCAATGTCGCCGCGGTCTTCGATCCCGACCTGACCCGGGAGGTCGGCGGCTCGGCCGCCGTGCTCGTCGTCCTCGGCGCGGTCGTTCTCGGCGGCATCGTCGGCTCGCTGCTGCGGATCGAGGGACGGCTGGAGTCCCTCGGCGGCTGGCTGCAGAGCCGGCTGGCACCCGGCGGCGGCGGCTCGCGGGCCCGCTTCGTCGAGGGTTACGTCGTCGCCTCACTGGTCTTCTGCGTCGGCCCGCTCACCATCCTCGGATCGCTCTCCGACGGCCTCGGCCGCGGGATCGACCAGCTGGCGCTCAAGAGCACGCTGGACGGCTTCGCGGCGGTGGCCTTCGCCGCGTCCTTCGGCTGGGGGGTCGCCGCCTCGGCGTTGACCGTCGCCGTCGTCCAGGGCGGGCTCACCGTGCTGGGGGTGGTGCTGGGCGGGCTGCTGCCCGCGGCGCTGGTGGCCGCCATCACCGCCACCGGCGGCCTGCTCCTGGTCGGCGTGGCACTGCGGCTGCTCGCCGTCAAGCCGGTGCCGGTGGGCGACCTGCTCCCTGCGCTCTTGGTGGCGCCGGCGCTGGCGGCGCTGGTCGCCGCACTGCGCTAGCTGGCCGGGCTCCCGCCTATTCGACCACCCCTTCGCCCAGGTACGCCGCCCGGACCCGGTCGTCGGTCAGCAGCGTCCTGGCGTCGTCCGTCATGACGATCTCACCGGTCTCCAGGACGTAGCCCCGACGGGCCAACCGCAACGCCTGAGCGGCATTCTGCTCCACCAGGAGGAGCGTCGTACCAGCGCGGTTGATCTCGGCGAGGATTTCGAAGATCCTCGAGACGATCATGGGTGCCAGTCCCATCGACGGCTCGTCGAGCAGGAGCAGCCGCGGCTTGCTCATCAGGGCCCGGCCGATGGCCAGCATCTGCTGCTCCCCGCCGGAGAGCGTGCCACCGTTCTGCCTGCGCCGTTCGGCGAGCACCGGGAAGAGCTCGAAGATTCGGTCGAGGTCCGCGCGGATGCTGCCACGGCGCCGGTAGGCGCCCATCTCCAGGTTCTCGAGCACGCTCATCATCGGGAAGACCCGTCGGCCCTCCGGCACATGCCCGATACCCAGAGCCACCACCTCGTGGGCGGGCACTCCGTCGACCCGGCGGCCGGAGTAGCGCATCGAGCCACGAAAGGGGCGCAGCAGACCGGAGATGGTGCGCAGAGTCGTGGTCTTGCCGGCGCCGTTGGCACCTAGCAGGGTGACGATCTCGCCCTCGTCCACGGACAGCGAGACGCCCTTGAGCGCCTCCACCACGCCGTACCGGACCCAGACGTCGTCAAGCTCCAGCAGCACCGGTGTCACCTTGCTCCGTCGAGCCCGGGTCGTCCTCCGGGGCGCCCAGGTAGGCCTCGATCACCGCTCGGTTGCGCTGGACCTCAGCCGGCCGGCCACCGGCGATCACCTGGCCGAAGTTGAGCACCACCACCCGGCTGGCGATCGACATCACCAGCCGCATGTCGTGCTCGATGAGCAGCACGCTCAGGCCCATCTCGGCATTGATCCGCCGGATCAGCGCCTCCAGCTCTCGCTTCTCGGAGGGGTTGGTCCCCGCCGCCGGCTCGTCGAGGAGCAGCAGCTGCGGACCGGTGCCGAGGGCCCGGGCGATCTCGAGCCGCCGCTGGTCGCCGTAGGGTAGGGCGCTGGCCAGCTCGTTGGCCCTCCGACGCAGCCCGACGAAGTCGAGCAGCTCCAGCGCCCGCCGGTCGCTCTCCCGCTCTTCGCGGCGGGTACGCGGCGGCCGCAGCATCGCCCCGATGGCGCCGGTCCGCTGCCGGGACTCCACGCCGATCTTGACGTTCTCGATCGCGGTGAGCGCGGCGAACAGCCGGATGTTCTGGAAGGTCCGGGCGATGCCGAGCTGGTTGACCCGGAACGGCTTGCGACCCGCGACGGAGATCGGGTCGCCGTCCTGCGGCCGGAACGTGATCGTGCCCTCCTGCGGGACGTAGACGCCGGTCAGGCAGTTGAACAGCGAGGTCTTCCCGGCGCCGTTCGGGCCGATCACGGCGAGGATCTCGCCACGCTGCTGGGACAGCGTGACGTCGGACAGGCTGGTCACGCCGCCGAACCGCAGGGTCAGGTGCTCCACCTCGACCACTGGATCGGCGGCAACCGGCGGTCGGGACGCCGAGTCCAGCGCGACGCTCACTTGATCTGCCCGCCGGCCGGGGTGCTGACCGCGTCGCCCGCGGTGACGCCCTCCTCGGCGAGACCGAGCTCGCGGGCCCGTCGCCGGGACGGCAGGACTCCCTGCGGCCGGAAGATCATCATGACGACCAGCAGGGCCCCGAAGTAGATGAAGCGGTCCTGCGGCGGGACCCGGTCCCGGAGCACCTGCGGCAGCCACTGCAGGATCGCCGCACCCACGACCACGCCCGGCAGCGAGCCCATCCCACCGAAGATCACGAACACCACGACCAGGATCGACAGCAGCAGCGGGAAGTTGTCCGGGCTGATGAAGCCGATCTTGCTGGCATAGAGGACACCGGCGAAGCCGGAGGTCGAGGCCCCGATCGAGAAGGCCAACAGCTTGTAGCGCACCGTGGCCACGCCCGAGGCGGCCGCCGCCACCTCGTCCTCGCGGATCGCCGTCCATGCCCGTCCCACCCGGGAGTCCTCGAGCCGGTGGAAGGCGAACAGGATCACGATGACGAAGACGAGCAGCAGGTAGTAGTAGGGCAGCGACTTCAAGGTCCACTGGTAGCCGAAGGCGGAGAAATGCGGGATGCCGAAGGCACCGCGCGGCCCGTTGGTGATGGGGTCGCTGTTCACCGCGGTGATCCGGACGATCTCGCCGAAGCCCAGCGTGACGATCGCGAGGTAGTCGCCGCGCAGTCGCAGGGTCGGCGCCCCCAGCAGGGCGCCGGCGATCAGGCAGGTGAGCACCGCGATGGGGAGCACGAAGAACGGGTTCAGGTGCACCGGTGGCTGCACCGGCAGGGCGCCGGTGAAGTAGGCGGTCGTGTAGGCGCCGATCGCGAAGAAGGCGATGTAGCCGAGGTCGAGCAGGCCGGCGAAACCGACCACCACGTTGAGCCCGATGGCGAGCAGGACGAAGATGCCGATCTGGTCGACGAGCACCCGCTGCCAGAACGGCGCCAGCGTCTGCGGATAGAAGATCGCGAACGCCAGCAGCACGGCGTAGAGGGCGTAGCGGACCCGACGGTCGGCGAGGTAGCGGGTCCGCACCACTGTCAGCGGCGCCACCGCTGCGTGGATCTGGCCGCGGGTCCGCGAGTAGCCGTACAGGACGGCGTACAGGGCGAGGCCGAGCAGCAGAAAAGTGAAGATGCGCGGCCGCAGCAGCGAGCCGCGGAAGCCGGCGGTGAGGTTGTCGGCACTGCCCGACGTACCGGTCATCAGGGCGAGCAGTACGCCGGTCGCCAGGCTGGCCCCGAGCCGGCGCAGCTCCTCACTGTCCCGCCACCCGGACCGGGCCGGCCGATCGGTCGCCGTGGTCACGCCGACCGCCCCAGCCGCTCGCCCAGGAGACCGGTGGGACGGATCATCAGCACGAGGACGAGGATGACGAACGCGATCACGTCGCGCCAGGACGACTGGACGCAGGCCACGCCCAGGTTCTCCACCACTCCCAGCAGCAGGCCGCCCACCACCGCCCCGCGGACGTTGCCGATGCCGCCGAGGACCGCCGCGGTGAAGGCCTTGACGCCGGGGATGAACCCCATGTTGAACTGGACGTTGAAGACCAGCCCGTACAGGAAGCCCGCCGCCCCGCCGAGCAGCCCGCCGATCACGAAGGTCTGCGAGATGACCCGGTTGATGTCGACGCCCATCAGGCTCGCCGTGTCCGCGTCCTGGGCCACCGACCGGATGCCCTGCCCGAGCCGGGTGCCGGCGACCAGTCGGTCCAGCAGCACAAGCATGATCACGGCGGCGATGCCGATCACGACGTAGTTGGTCAGCACCGGGGCCCCGAAGACCCGGAACACGGTGCCGTTGCTGTACAGCGGCGGCACCGGGATCGCCAGCCGGCCGAACTCCTTGCCGGCGAGGTTGAGGAGGAACAGCGATGCGCCGATCGCGCTGATCAGGAAGGCCAGCCGCGGTGCCCCGCGCTTGCGCAGCGGACGGTAGGCGACCCGCTCCAGGACGAATGCCACCACGCCACCGGCCACCGCCCCGGCGAGCGTGCCCGCCAGCACGAAGCCGACCGAGGCCAGGCCGTGCGGCGTTCTGGTGCCCACCAGTGCCTGCACCATGAACAACCCGGCGAAGCCGCCGGACATGAATACCTCGCTGTGCGCGAAGTTGATGAGCTGGAGTACGCCGTAGACGAGGGTGTAGCCGAGCGCGATCAGTGCGTACAGGGAGCCGGCCGCCAGGCCGGAGAGCGTCAGGTCCCAAAACGACTGCGTGAAGCACATGGTCGGATGGCTCCCCGGCGGACGTGCGGGCGGGCGGGAGGTGGGGCAGGCGGCGGAGCATAGCGACAAAGCGACGGGGCGGGCGCCGGTTCGACGCCCGCCCCGCGATGTACGTTGCGTCAGCCCTGGTTCAGCTCTTCGGTCGTCCCGAGGACGGCGCGCTTGCCACTCTTCACCTCGTAGATGAAGATCGTCTTTCCGGCCACCTCGCCGTTGGACTCGAACTTGACCTGCTTGGTGATGCCGGCGTAGTCGATCTTCTTGACGGCATCGACCATCTTCTCGCGGGTGATGTCGTTGCCGAGGCTCTTCATCGCAGCGATGATCGCGTTCGTGGCGTCGTACGCCTCTGGCGAGTAGGTGCCCGGGTCGGCCTTGAACATCGCCTTGTAGGCCTTGGCGAAGTCCGCGGCCTTGGGGTCGACCGTGGCGTCAGCGCAGGGACAGCTGAACAACGTCCCCTCGGCGTTGGCCGCGCCGGCCTGGGTGATGTACTGGTTGTCGTTGCTGCCGTCGCCGGACATCTGCTTGCCCTTGTAACCGACCGCCTTGAGCGCCTTGGTGAACAGCGCGAACTCGGCGAAGTAGCCGCTGTAGTACAGCGCGTCCGCGTTGTTCGCCGCGACCTTCTGAGCAATCGTGGTGTAGTCCTTGGTCGGCGGGATGCTCTCGTGGGTCACCGTGACGCCGGCCGCCTTGAGCGCCGGCTCCACCACACCTGAAAGCCCGGTGCCGTACTCGCTCTTGTCGTCCACCGAGTAGACGGTCTTCGCCTTCACCGTCTTGGCGAGGTAGTTGGCAGCCTCCGCGCCCTGCGCGTCGTCCGGCGGGACCACCCGGACGAACGTCTTGAACCCTTGACTGGTGAGCGTGGGGTTCGTCGCCGACGGGCTCACCGAGATCAGGTTCGCCTCGCTGAACAGGGGCTCAGCCGCCTTGGTGGCGCCGGAGAACGCCGGCCCCACCACCGCGACGACCTGCTCGTTGTCGATCAGCTTGGTGGCCGCGGTCGGGGCCTGGGCCGGATCGCCGACGTCGTCGGAGTTGACGAACTTCAGCGTGAACGGGAGGTCGCCCTTCTCGTTGGCCTGCTTGATCGCCACCTGCACGGCGTTGTCCATGTTGATACCGAGCTGGGCGTTGTCGCCGGAGAGGGGACCCTGGTAGGCGATGGCGTAGGTCTTCTTGTCGTTGCCGCCTCCACCGCCGCCGTCGTTGTTGCTGCCGCACGCGGCAAGCGTGACAGCGCCGACAGCCAGTGGCACGGCCAGCCGAAGAGCTCGACGGTTGAGCACGGGCACTCTCCTTCTCCTGCGTTGCCGCCGGTGACACACCGGCGTACCGCTGCACCGCTGCGGCAAAGGCACGGTACCGCGCCGCAACCGCGTTTGGCAGCAACCACACGCGCTCCGTGACCCGGGTGCAACCTTTCCGGCCGCCGACCGGCGCTCAGGCGGCCGCGACCACCGACACGCCGGCCATCGGGAAGCGGACAACGGCTGTCGCCGCACTACCGAGCCGCCAGGCCAGCAGCCGTTGCGGGAGGGTCGGCGTGGCGAGGAAGACCCAGTCCCCGTTCGCCGACCAGGTGAGCGTGCGCGGCAGCGAGGAGGCTGCCGCCTGTCCCGGAGCCGCCGCCGGCAGGCGTACGACGGAGATCCCGGGGTCGTCGACCCCCGCCACCAGGAGAACCGGCACGGGCGACCCGCCGGGAGTGACCACCGCGAGGGCGGTGAACGCCAGCCGGCCGCCATCGGGGGACGCCATGGCGCCGCCGTACGCGGCAACGTCGAGGATGGAGACGACAAGCCTGAACCCGCTGCGCAGGTCCAGCACCTGGACCGTGCACCGCAGGTGACAGGACCGGTCCACCCAGGCCAGCTGGTGCGGACCCGCAGCGAGTGTGGCCCCTCGGGGGGCCAGCCGCTCGTGCAGCCGACCGGTACGCCGGTCCACCACGTCCAGGCCGGAGCCCCCGGCGCCGGTCCGCTCCACCAGGAAGCCGTCATCCACATCGGCCACGAGCCGGCCGGCTACGTCGATGGCGTAGCCCGGGCTCAGCGGCCGCCCCCTCATGTCCAGCCGGCGGAGGAGGCGGTGACCCCCCTGGCCGGCAGCCGGTGATGTGACGAGCCACACCTGGTCGGGCGCCACCGCTGGCAACACCTGGTCGGCGAGACCGAGCGGCACCGGCGTCCCCCCGCCGGCCGGCACCGTCCACGCGGATCCTGGGCGGGCCGGCCCCCGGCGCTTCGACACCAGTACGACGGTCGCGCCGCGCCGGGAGGCCAGCGAGCTGACGTACCGGTCCGGTCCGAGGCCGGGAATCGACAGGGAGCGAGCCGATGTCCGGTCCACGTCCAGCCGGAGCAGCCGGTCCCCCGCCACCAGCAGCGAGCTGTACGTCGGCCCGTCGAGGTCGGCAGCGCCCGCCGACGGGCTGGGCGCGGTGGTGCGGGTCGCCGCCGGTGGCGGCTTGACGGAGTCGGCTGATCCGGCCATCAGGCCGAGGCCGGTCGCCAGCGCCAGAGTTGCGGCCAGACCGGCGTACCACCATGGCGAGCTGCCCCGGCGCTCGCCATGCGACAGCACGTCGGAGGTCACGACCTCAGGGTCGCGCGCCCGGCCGCCGACCGCCAGTGCCGGGCCCGGTCGAGGTGAGGGCGGCCATCACACGGTGGGCCTGGTGGGACTCGAACCCACACTGTCGCCGGTTTGAGCGGCGTCCCTCTGCCGTTGGGGTACAGGCCCGGGTTCCTCACGGTACCTGCGGTCAGGAGATGCCGGTGCCGATGAGGCTCCCCACCAGGAAGGTGATCGCGGCCGCGATGCCGCCGAGCACCAGCTGACGGGTGCCGCTGAACAGAGCCGACCGCCGGGTGAACCTGGACACCGCCGCTCCGGAGACGAAGAGCCCCAGCATGCTGAGGATCAGCGTCCAGAGCAGCGTGTGGGCTCCGAACAGGTACGGCAGCACGGGGAGGAACGCGCCGGCGGCGAAGGCGATGAACGACGAGCCGGCAGCGACGTACGGCGAAGGCAGGTCGTCGGGGTCGATGCCCAGCTCCTCGCGGGCGTGGATGCGAACCGCGGCCTCCGGGTCGCGGGAGAGCTGGCGGGCCACCTCGCGGGCGAGGTGGGGGTCGAGGCCGCGGGCCCGGTACACCCCGGCGAGCTCCGCCTCCTCGGCCGCCGGAGCCCGCAGGATCTCAGCCCGCTCGACCGCGATCTCGGCTTCGGCCGCCTCGGACTGTGACGCCACCGAGGTGTACTCGCCGGTGCCCATCGAGAACGCCCCGGCGATCAGGCCGGCGAAGCCGGTGAGCGCCACCACCCTGGGCGCCGCGCCGCCGCCGGAGACGCCGGCGACCAGCGCGAAGTTGGACACCAACCCGTCCATGGCGCCGAAGACCGCCGGCCGCAGCCAGCCGCCGCTGACGTCCTTGTGGTCGTGATGGATCTCTGCGGTCGACTCCGGAGCCGGAGCGCTGCGGGGCAGCGCCCCCGGCTGGTCCTCGACGCTCACGGCCGCGAGCCTACGTCGGCCGCAGCCCCGCCTCGGCCTCCGGCTCGGGAGCTCGACCGTCCTCGTCGCCGGTGTCGGCGGGAGGCGCGAGCCCGTCCTGCGCCGGCCCGCGGCCGCGGTCGCCGCGGCGGAGCACCATGAACGCCACCGCGCCGAGGAAGACCAGGATCGACACCCAGTCGTTGAGCCGCAGGCCGAAGATGTGGTGCGCGGCGTCCACCCGCAGCGCCTCGATCCAGAACCGGCCGACCGTGTAGGCAGCGACGTAGAGGGCGAAGGCCCGACCGCGGCGCAGCCGGAAGCGCCGTTCCGCCCAGACGACCAGCGCGGCCACCCCGAGGTTCCACAACAGCTCGTAGAGGAACGTCGGGTGGTAGAGGCCGACGTTCGGGGTGTCCGGCGGCCGGTGCTCGGCGTCGATCCGCAGTGCCCAGGGCAGCGTCGTCGGCCGGCCGTACAGCTCCTGGTTGAACCAGTTCCCCAACCGGCCGATCGCCTGTGCCACCGCGATCCCGGGCGCCACCGCGTCACCGAAAGCGGCGATGGAGATGCCGCGGCGGTTGCACGCGTACCAGGCGCCGATGCCGCCCAAAGCGATCGCGCCCCAGATCCCCAAGCCGCCGCGCCAGACGTAGAGCGCCTCGACCGGGTGCCGGCCCTTGCCGAAGTACAGCTCCGGCGTCGTGATCACGTGGTAGAGCCGGCCGCCGACCAGGCCGACCGGCACCGCGATGGTGGCCACGTCGGCCACCGTGCCGGCCACGCCGCCGCGGGCCCGCCAGCGTCGCTCGCCGATGACCACGGCGGCGAGCACCCCGAGCAGGATGAACAGCGCGTAGGCGCGCAGCGGCAGCGGCCCGAGGTGCAGAACGCCCCGGGACGGGCTGGGGAGGTAGGCGCGGACCATGGTCCGCGCGAGGCTACCCCGAGCGGTCACCACCCGGGTCTACCGGCCGTCACAGCAACCACGGGTCCTCCCTGCTCCTGCCGCTGTGACGGCGGAGCGTGGCGGCGGGTTCGGTCAGACCCGCCGTACGCCGGCCGCCAGCTCGGCCGCCAGCTCGGCCACGGCCCGGATGCCGCTGTCCTCGTCCGGCGCGTCCAGCAGCCGCCGGACAAAGGCCGACCCCACGATCACGCCGTCGGCGTACGCCGCAACCTCGGCGGCCTGCGCGCCGCTGCTGACCCCCAGGCCGACCGCCACCGGCAGGTCGGTGTGCCGGCGAGCCCGGGCCACCAGGTCGGCGGCCCGCTCTCCCACCGACTCCCGGGGACCGGTGACCCCCATCGCCGAGGCGGCGTAGAGGAAGCCGCGGCTGGCGGCGGACACCCGGGCGATCCGGTCGTCCGGCGAGGAGGGGGCGACCAGGAAGATGGGGTCGACGTCGGCCGCCTCGGTGGCCGCCAGCCACTCGGCCGCCTCGTCCGGGGGCAGGTCCGGCGTGATGACTCCGACGCCGCCGGCGGCCCGCAGGTCGGCGGCGAACCGGCGTACGCCGTACCGCTCGACCGGGTTCCAGTAGGTCATCACCACCGTCGGGGCGCGGCCGGCGACCTCGGCCACGGTCCGCAGCACGTCGGCGGTCCGGATGCCGCCCGCGAGCGCCGCGTCGACGGCGGCCACGATCGTGGGACCGTCCATCAGCGGGTCGGAGTAGGGCAGCCCCACCTCCACCGCGTCGACACCGGCAGCGACCATCGCGCGCATCGCGGCAACGGCACCGGCGTACGACGGAAAGCCGGCCGGCAGGTAGCCGATCAGCGCCGCGCGGCGCTCGGAGCGGGTGCGCGCGAACAGCTCGTCGAGCGAGCTCACCAGCCGTCGCCGGCCGCCGCGGCGACCGGCGTCTCGACCTTCTCGACGACCTCCTCGACCAGCTCCTGCTCGGTTACGACGCCGAGGTAGCGCGCGGCCGTGTCCACGTCCTTGTCGCCGCGGCCGGAGCAGCTGACGAGCACCACAGCTGCCGGCCCCAGCTCGGCGCCGAGCCGCAGCGCTCCGGCCAGGGCGTGCGCGGTCTCCAGCGCCGGCAGGATGCCCTCGGTCCGGCAGCACAGCGCGAACGCCTCCATCGCCTCGGCGTCGGTCACCGCCCGGTAGCTCGCCCGGCCTCGATCGCGCAGCCAGGCATGCTCCGGACCGACGCCCGGGTAGTCCAGTCCGGCCGAGATCGACGCCGTGGGCAGGGTCTGGCCGTCGTCGTCCTGCAACAGGTAGGACCGGGCGCCATGCAGTACGCCGGGCCGCCCGCCGACCAGGGTGGCCGCGTGCCTGCCGGGAGCCGGGCTGGCGCCCCCGGCCTCCATCCCGACCAGGGCCACCCCGGGATCGTCGAGAAAGGGGTGGAAGATCCCGATCGCGTTCGAGCCGCCCCCGACGCAGGCCACCACCGCGTCCGGCAGCCGGCCGGCGAGCTCGAGCACCTGCGCTCGGGCCTCCTCGCCGATCACCCGCTGGAAGTCCCTCACCATGCGCGGGAAAGGGTCCGGACCGACGACCGAGCCCACGATGTAGTGCGTGACATCGACGTTGGTGACCCAGTCCCGCAACGCCTCGTTGATCGCGTCCTTGAGCGTCGCGCTGCCCGCGGACACCGGCACCACCTCGGCGCCCAGGAGCCGCATCCGCGCCACGTTGAGGGCCTGCCGCCGGGTGTCCTCCTCGCCCATGTAGACGACGCAGTCCAGCTCGAGCAGCGCACACGCCGTCGCCGTCGCCACCCCGTGCTGACCGGCGCCGGTCTCCGCGATCACCCGGGACTTGCCCATCCGCCGGGTGAGCAGCGCCTGGCCGAGCACGTTGTTGATCTTGTGCGAGCCGGTGTGGGCGAGATCCTCCCGCTTGAGCAGCAGCCGGGCGCCGCCCGCGTGCCCGGACAGCCGGCGGGCGTCGGTGAGCGGGGTGGGCCGGCCGGCGTACGTCCGGCGCAGCCGGTCCAGCTCGGCGACGAAGCCGGCGTCGGACCGGGCGGTGTCGTAGGCGGCGGCCAGCTCCGCCAGCGCCGGCACCAGCGCCTCCGGGACGAAACGCCCGCCGTACGGGCCGAAGTGACCGGTGGCGTCCGGCCCGGCGAGCTCCGCTGCGGTCATCCCGGGCCGGAGCGGGTGGCCGGATGCGCGCCGGCCGTGACCAGCTCGGCCACCGCCTGCCGGGGGTCCCGGTCGGTCACCAGCCCCTCGCCCACCAGGACCGCGTCCGCCCCGGCGGCCGCGCAGGACAGCAGGTCGTGCGGGCCCCGCACACCCGACTCCGCCACCTTGACGACGTCGGCCGGCAGCCGCGGCGCGAGCCGCCGGAACAGCTCGCGGTCGACCTCCATCGTGCGCAGGTCACGGGCGTTGACGCCGACGACGCGGGCCCCCGCGGCCAGTGCCCGGTCCACCTCCGCCTCGTCGTGCACCTCCACGAGCGCCGTCATGCCGAGCGACTCGGTCCGCTCCACCAGCCCGACGAGAGCGTTCTGCTCGAGAGCAGCCACCACGAGCAGGACCAGGTCGGCACCGTGGGCGCGCGCCTCCCAGAGCTGATACGCCGAGATCACGAAGTCCTTGCGCAGCACCGGCACGTCGACCGCGGCGCGGACGGCGTCCAGGTCGGCCAGGCTGCCGCCGAACCTGCGGCCCTCGGTCAGCACGCTGACGATCGCGGCGCCGCCGGCCTCGTAGTCGCGGGCCAGCGCGGCGGGATCGGCGATGTCGGCCAGCGGGCCGCGGGACGGGCTGGCCCGCTTGACCTCCGCGATCACGCAGACACCCGGCCGGCGTAACGCTCCGAGGCCGTCCCGCACGCACGGGCGCCGGGCGGCCCGCTCCTTGAGGCGCTCGAGGGGCACGGCGGCGGAGCGCCCGGCGAGATCGGCTCGGACGCCGGTCAAGATGTCGTCGAGCACACTCACGCGCGGGTCTCCAGCGAGTCGGCCGAGGTGGGCTGCGCCTGCCCAGACTAGCCAGCGCCGGTCGGTGCGCCGCCGGCCGGGGTGACGGCGGGCGCGGGAACCGGGTCGGCAACCCGGCCGGCCGAGGCGGCCCGGCCGGCCGCGGCCGGGTCCGGGGCGAGCGGCAGCGTGATCGTGAAGGCGGCACCGCCCTCGGGGGCAGTGCCGGCGGACGCGGTACCGCCCAGCCGGGCGGCCAGCCCCGCCACCAGCGCGAGGCCGAGACCGGTGCCGACCCGGCGTACGCCGCGGTAGCGGTCGTAGAGAGCCGACCGCTCGAAGGCGACCGAGAGGTCCTCCGGCGTCAGGCCCGGCCCGCCGTCGCGCACCTGCAGCACGGCCGATCCACCGTCGCGCCGGGCCGCCAGCACGATGACCGCGCCGGCCGGGGTGACCCGCAGCGCGTTCTCCGCCAGCCCGTCGAGAATCTGGCGCACCCGGGTGCCGTCGGTGACAGCCACCAGCGAGACGGGCGCCACCTCTACGAGCAGGTCGACGCCCTCCCGCGAGCTCCGGGCCGCCCAGACCCGGCCGGCCTCGCGAACCAGCTCGACGAGGTCGACCGGCCTCGGGTCCACCCGGAAGTCCTGCGCTCCGAGCCGGGCGAGATCGAGCAGGTCCGAGACCAACCGCTCCAGCCGGGTCGCCTCCGCGAGCATGGTCCGCCCCGTCGCGGGCAGCTCACCGGCGGGCACCACCCCGTCCGCGATGGCCTCGGCGTAGCCCTTCACGGCGGTCAGCGGGGTGCGGAGCTCGTGCGAGATCGAGAGCAGGAACTCCCGCTGACGACTCTCGCTGGTGGTCAGCGCCCCCGCCAGCGTGTTCAGCGCGACCGCGACCTCGGCGACCTCGGCCGGCCCGCCGGCCGGCAACCGCACGTCGCGGGCCCCGGAGGCCATCTGATGGGCGGCGGCCGCCGCCCGCTGCAGTGGCGAGGCGAGGCGGCGAGCCAGCAGCGTGCCGGCCGCCGCCGCCCCCACCAGTCCGACCAGCAGCGCAAGCAGGGTCCGGCGCAAGACGTCCTCGACCACGCTGCGGGCCACCGTGGCGGGCTGCATCAGCACGAGGGCGCCACCCGACTCGAAGGGCTGTCCGGCGAGCAGCACCCGACGGCCGGCGGCGCGGCGTACGCCGGAGACCGCCCGGTCCGCCTGCAGCGCGGTCAGGTCCGCCGGCCGCAGCGCGGCAGCCGTTGGGCCGGTCGCCTTGCCGGCGGGGGTGACCATGCCGACCGAGACCCGCTGAAGGCGGATCAGCCGGAGGAAGCGGGCGCGCTGCTGCGGCCCGGGGCCGGCGCCGGCCGATCTGTCGGTCAGCGACGACACCACCTCGGCCTGCCGCTTGAGCGCCGACAGCGACTGGGCCTCCGCCGCCCCACGCACCAGCTGGAGCGACACCAGGCCGGCCAGCAGGACGGCCACCGCGGCGACCGCCGTCATCGCCAGGGCTGCCCGGGCGGCGAGGCCCAGCCGCCAGCCCGGCCGGGAGCTCACCGGTCCTGGTCCGCCGCGTAGCCGACGCCGCGCACGGTGCGGATCGGGCTGCCGTTGCCGAGCTTGGCCCGCAGCTGGGCGACGTGTACGTCGACGGTGCGGGTGCCTGCCGCCGCGGCGTACCCCCACACCTCCGAGAGCAGCTGCTCTCGGGAGTAGACCCGGCCCGGTCGCCGCATCAGGAAGGCGAGCAGGTCGAACTCGGTCGCGGTGAGCTCGACCGGCGCGCCCTCCGCCGTGACCCGGTGCTGGCCCCTGTCCAGGCTCACGGCCCCCACCGTGAGCACCTTCTCTCCACCCGGGTCGCCAGCGGTCCGCCGCAGCACGGTCTTGACCCGGGCGACCAGCTCCTGGGGCGAGAACGGCTTGGTGATGTAGTCGTCCGCCCCCATCTCCAGGCCGAGCACCCGGTCGATCTCGTCGTCGCGGGCGGTGACGAAGAGCACCGGCGTCCAGTCGCCGCCGGCCCGCAGCGCCCGGCACACCTCGGTGCCGTCGAGCTGCGGCAGACCGACATCGAGCACGATCGCGACCGGATGCAGGGCGCGGGCCGCCGCGAGGCCGGCCCGCCCGTCGGTCTCGACGTGTACGCCGAAGCCCTCGCGGGCTAGGTACATCCGCTCCAGGTCGGCGATCGCCCTCTCGTCCTCGACGACGAGCACCAGGCCTCGGCTCTCGGCCACCAAACCACCTCCTGGGGTTCCCCAGGCTACGGGGCGGCCGCGCAGGTCAGCTGCCGGAGCCCCCGCGCCGCCGGATCTCGGCGAGGTCCTCCGCCATCCGGAAGATGACCACCATGACCTCCAGCAGCACCCGGTAGACGGCGACGAACACGATGAAGAAGAGCGGGCAGACCACGAGAAGGAAGAGCAGGCCGACGCCGGTGCCGGCGCGAAACCCGAGCGCGAGGAGGAACAGCGTGTACAGCCCGGCTATCAACACGATGAGGACGTAGAGGACCTTCACGACCTTGGTGGCGACGAAGCTGGAGAAGCTGAAGTCGAACAGCGACGGGAGGAAGCCCTTGGCCGAGCCGCCAGCCGCGCCTGTGCCGGGACCGCCCGGATACCCTGGCGGCGGCCCGAACGGTGGCTGTGGGCCGGTCGGCGGCTGGCCGCCGGCTGTCGGTTGTCCGCCGTACGTCGAGCCCGGTGGCTCGAAGCCTCCCTGGCCTGGTCCCTCGGTCATGGTCACTCCTTTGCTCAGCTCGGCGGTGGATGCACCGTAGCGTCGAGTCGGGCGACGCGAGGTGGTTCCGCGAGCTAACGGGTCGGGTCCTCGCCGCGGTCCAGGGCGTCCCAGATCTCGGGCGGCTCCGCCGGGGGCGGACGGTCGGCGCCCGGCGCGTCGTACCGCGCCGAAAGGGCGGACCAACGGCGACCGCGGGCGGCCGTCAGGAGGCCGGCACCGCTCAGCAGCCCGCCGCCCAGCACAGACAGCCACAACCAGCCGGTCGCCCGGACGTCGTCGGTAGTGGCCCCCGGTACGCCGGAGAGCTGCTCGGCAACCGGCCGCACCACCCGCGGCAGGTCCAGCCCCACCCGGACCGAGGCCGCGACCACGCCGGCACCGGCCAGCGCGAGCAGCACACCCGTCACCATCCGGCCGATCCCCCGGGTCGCCAGCACCGCCACGATCCCGGCCAGCCCCACCAACCCGAGAGCCGCGGCCACCGGCGCGAGGGTGCGCCCGCTGGCCGTGACCGCCATCGTGGGCAACGGCGCCTGGCGGAGCACCGCGCGAGCCCACGGCCGCCCGGCCGAAAGCAGCACCAGCCCCGCGCCGGCGAGGAGGCACAGCGTCACGGCAACCACCGGCTGCCTGGATCGGGCAGCCGGCGGAGGGGCTCCGGTCACGCGGGATCCGGACCGGCCGGACGAGCGAAGAACCGCCTGCCGTCGCGAGACGCCGTCAGCAGCAAGATGATCGAACCGTTGAGCCCGACCCCGACGATCCCGGCCACCGGACTGGCGCGGAGCTGCCACAGGTCGGCCAGCAGGGACAGCCCGCTGAGTGCCACCGTGACGGAGCGCGCCATCCGATCGCCACGGCCGGCCTGGCGGGCCAGCACGACGTAGGCGACGGCGAAGGCGATGGACAGCAGCGCAACGACGAGGTGAGTGCTGTTCAGCGGCGCGGCGACCAGGCTCAGAGCTCCCTGCAGCAGCGCCAGGCCGGCGACGACGTACATCATGACCACGGCGGTCCGAACCGCGCCCGGCGGGTGGTGCGGTCCGGCCGCCCGGTCCTCCGGCCCCGACCCGCCGACGACCTCGGACACGGTCCCGCCTCTCTTCGTGGAACGACGCCAGTCTGACCATCGACGCGCAGGTCCGCGCCCTTCAGCCGGCCAGCATCGCCAGCGCCTCCGGCAGGCGGAAGGCACCCGCGGCCAGCGCTGCCCCGACCACCGCCCCCTCGACCCCTGCCACGCCGGCGACGGCACGGAGGTCGGCGAGGCTGCCGATCCCGCCGCTGGCGAGCACCGCCCGGTCGGTGGCCGCGCACACCTGCCGGAGCAGCTCGACGTTGGGCCCGGCCATGGTGCCGTCCCGGCTGACGTCGGTGACGACGTACCGCGACGCCCCGGCCGCGTCCAGGGACGCCACCATTTCGAGCAGGTCTCCGCCGGCGTACCCGGACCCGCGCGCAGCCAGCGTGCCGCCCGAGACATCCAACGCCACGGCGATCCGGTCGGCGGCGGCGGCGATGGCCCCCCGCACCCACGACTGGTCCGCCAGGGCGGCCGTGCCGACCACGACGCGCGTCGCCCCCGTGCCCAGCGCAGCGGCGAGGGCAGCGTCGTCGGTGATGCCACCGGAGAGCTGCACGGGGACGTCGAGCCGGCGTACGACGTCGGCCAGCAGTGCGGCGTTGCTGCCCCGGCCGTACGCGGCGTCGACATCGACCAGGTGGATCCAGCGCGCGCCGTCCCGTTCGAAACCGCGGGCCACCTCGAGCGGCTGCCCCTCTCCCACGGTGCCGGCGGCGCGGCCCTGAACCAGGCGGACGGCCCGGCCCGCGACGACGTCCACCGCCGGCAGCACCGTGAACCCCGCCGGTCTCACAGCCGGGTGAGCCCGTTCGCGACCAGAAGCGCGGCGAGCACGAGCAAAGCGAGCCCCAGGCCGAGGGTTCCTCTCGTACGACGCGGCTGACGCAGCACCGACATCGCCCCGCCCACCAGGATGCCGCCCACCACCATGAAGATCACCGCGGCCATCCGTGGAACGCCTCCACCGCTCGGTTCCCCGATCCGAAGATCCGCGGAGCCTATCGGCGCCGTACGCTGGGAGGAGTGACCGCGCTACCGCTGTTTCCGCTGGGAACCGTGCTGTTCCCCGGCCTCGTGCTGCCGCTGCACGTCTTCGAGGAGCGATACCGGCTGCTGGTCCGCGAGCTGGTCGCCCGTACGCCGGAGGCCGGCGCCCGCTTCGGGGTGGTGGCGATCCGGTCCGGCCGCGAGGTGGGGGCGGGCCTGCCCGACCTGCACGAGGTGGGCTGCACCGCCGAGCTGCGCCGGGTGGAGCCCTACGAAGACGGGCGGTTCGACATCGTCACCACCGGTGGGGCGCGGTTCCGTCTCCGCGACCTCGACACCTCCCGGCCCTACCTCACCGGCGACGTGGACCAGCTGCCGGAAGACGTCGGCGACCCGAGCTCCGCCGCCGTACTCGCGGAGCGCGTGCGCACCGGCTTCGGTGCCTACCTGCTGGCCCTGACCGCCGCCCAGGGTGCCGAGGTGGAACCGGCGGAGGCCGAGCTGCCGGAGCTGCCGGCCGACCCGCTGATGCTGTCCTACCTGGTGGCCGCGGCCGTGGTCGTGGACGTGCCGGCCAAGCAGCGACTGCTGGCCGCGACCGACGCGGCCGAGCGGCTGCGTCTTGAGCTGTTACTGCTCTCGCAGGAGACCCGGTTGCTGCGCGCGCTGTCGGCCCCGCCGGCGCTGGACCTGATCTCGCAGCCGTTCAGCGCCAACTAGGAGACAGACGATCGTCAGACGGGACGCTTGAACGCGGGTCACCTTCGCCGTCGTGCCGGCCCTCGGCCTGTCCTTGGTCCTTAGCCCAGCAGGACTGCGGTCCAGCGCTCGAGGTGCTCCGCGATGTAGTCAGCTGCCGGCCCCCAGTGGTTATCGTGCCCCTCGGCGTACAGGCGAGCCCACGGCTGCTCACCGGTGAGCTCCGATCGCCGGAGCAGGTCGGACATGCCGCGCACGTGCGCGGCAATCAATGGCGGCAGGTCCAGACGCTGCTGCTCGTCAAGGCCGTATCCGTCGGCAAGTGCGCGGAGCCGAGGCCCCTCGATCACAGGGTCGCCGCCGGCGTGCAGCGGCACGAAGCCGTGCACGGCGTACGCCAGGTCCCACAACCGGGACCCAGGCCCCGCGCCGTCCCAGTCGACGCCCGAGACCTCCGGCGCCTTTCCGTAGGTACCGTTGACGTCTCCAGCAGTGGATGTACCAGGAGGCGAGACCCATTAGCCATATCGGGCCGGGTGCTCTCACCTCATGCTCGTGCGGTCCACCGAAATAGGTGACCGAGAGAGCCCGTCGGCATTGCGAAGGGCGCCGAGGGGGAACCGGCGAAAGGCGAGCTGCCGGAGCTGCCGGCCGACCCGCTGATGCTGTCCTACCTGGTGGCCGCGGCCGTGGTCGTGGACGTGCCGGCCAAGCAGCGACTGCTGGCCGCGACCGACGCGGCCGAGCAGCTGCGGCTCGAGCTGTCACTGCAGCGCTCGCGCACCGGTCACTGCCCGGACGTTGCCCGCTCCGCTGAAGCGTCGCCGGCGAGCCCGACCAGGCCCGCCATCAGCTCGACGGTGTGGTCAAAGAAGGGGGCGTTGTCCTCGTACGCTCCCTTCAGGTGACCGAAAAGCTCCAGGCTGACCCCGCCGATCAACTGCGTCCACGCGGTGATGGCTCGGGTGAGCACGGTGGGCGGCAGGTCGGGCAAGTCCAGGGTCACCAGGAGGAGCCGGGTGTCGTCGTTCAGGCCCGGCTCCAGAGTCGGTTCGGCCGGCGGTGGGGAGAGCTGGCCGGACCGGTAGGCGTCGCGAACGATCCCCAGCAGGAGCGTGTAGACCCGGTCCACCGTCTCACCGCAGCCTTCCTCGTCCTGGTCATCGTCAACAGCTTGCTGCTCCAGCTATCGCGCGTCGCGCGCGAGAATCCCCCGACAGGCACGGGTGACAAGCTGGAGGCGGGCCAGTTTGTGGGCTCTTCGCGGTGGAGGGTGGTGACGCCGTAATGACCGGTGTCACGCTGCCCTCTTGGCGGCGATGTGCAGGACGATACGACGCTCGTAGTTGACCTGGTTGCGATAGCCGCAGCCGACACGCTTC